>Ga0070741_10000281_pt1 | contig 194410 bp, 157 predicted proteins | sample Coa_R1_4_FD_66440 | JGI IMG/M metagenome (GOLD analysis project Ga0070741, IMG submission 66440) | Surface soil microbial communities from Centralia Pennsylvania, which are recovering from an underground coalmine fire - Coalmine... | ecosystem: Environmental > Terrestrial > Soil >... | reverse complement strand
CTTGAGTTCAAGTGCCTGGAGGCGACGTCTTTCTTTCCAGCCGGTTGATGATTGGTGCTTTGACATGCGGTAGTTTTAGCATGTCAGAAAAGTTTAGCAAATTATGAGACGCTCAGTAATTGCACGAGTCGTAAATAAAAACGGGAAGGCCGGAGCAATATCAGCCCCGGCCTTCCCTTCGACTGTACGTCATCGCAGGATTGCGCATCCCGATCCAATGACAGTGAGGTGTCACTAGAAATTGAACTTCAAAGAAAGCTGCACGACGCGCGCGCCGAAGTTCAGACTCGTGATTCTTCCGAACTGAGTACTGTCAATGTTGTAATCGCCCACAAAGAAGAGGGGGTGATTGAGGAAGTTGAAGAAGTCAGCGCGGAACTCCAGATTCCTTACCCCTTCAGCATCGAAACGGATGCGTTTGATCGCCGAGAAGTCCCAGGAGGTCTGAGACGGGCCATCAAACTGCAATCGCTGTAACGTGCCTATATTTCCGGCTGTGGGGTGGAAGAAGACCTGACCGCTGAACCCGGCAGTGTTGCCGAGATTATCAGCCCCCACTGCGCGCCCGGTAGCCGGATCAGTGACTTTGGGGTCAATGTAAAACACCCGGCCGTCGGGCATCTTGCGGATGCCAAACAGGTCCTTGATCTGGTCACGCGTCAGAGTCGAAACGGCAGGATTGCTCCCGGTGTTACTGAACGTGCCGCGCCCTGACAGGATGGAGATCGGGGCGCCACTCTGATAGTGGACGATCGAACTGACCTGCCAGCCTCCGATGATCCGATCGAAAACACCGTTTGTGTTGCCGAGGAAACGTTTCCCCCTCCCGAAGGGAAGTTCATAAATCATGCTGGCATTGATCACGTGAGTCACGTCGAACTCGGCACGCGTTTTGTCAATCTCAGAACGCGCATTGTCAACGTAAGGCTCGAACCGATTCTGCGCGGTGCCAGCTGAGTTGGTCAGCACCTTGCTGAAGGTATAGTTCATCTGACCAAAGATGCCGTTCTTGAAGCGGCGGCGAATTTCACCCTGGAAAGCGTGATAATCAGTCGTCCCTCCGTTCAGAATCAGGCCCGCGCCGAAAATACCCGGATTCGGCAGGAAGCCCGCTCCCAAGGCCGCACTGCGGCTGGCGGTGGAAGTGATGTAAGTGCTGGCCAAGCTGGCCGGTTGCCCTGTCTGAATCGCACTTCTGACGGCGGCCTGAGTCAGCAGGCCACCACCAAATTTTGTTATCTCAGGGATTTGCTGGCTGCCCGGCAGGTTGGCATTGTAATCGGGGTTGAAGACGCCGCAGGTTGCAGCCGTGCAGCCCGGGGTCGTGGCCGGAGTGTTGAGCGCAATAAATCCGTTGCTGCGCGCCTTCAGGAAATCCTGCAGGAAGGCGTTACTGAAACCGAGCTGATTCAGCTCAATGCCACGCCAGACATCTCTGCCCATCGTGCTGACGTAGCGTCCCTCAACCGCCAGATCCCAGAACAATTCACGTTCAATACTGAAACTGATCTGGTGAACGTACGGCTGTTTGATATTGGGATCAATCGCGAACGCGCTGGAAGTCAGACTCAGCGCCAGCTGATCAGCATAAGTGCGGGGAACCTTGAAGGTCGGCGTGGGGATGACAGGGACGCCAGCATTAACGGTAGCATACTGATTAAGCAGCGATGCCCCCGTTGACAACCCGCTGTTACTGTTTGAGGCGGCGCGTCCGACGGTAATGGTCTCCTCATTGACGAAGGTCATAGTGTAGCCCGCGCGAACTGAAGTCTTACCGTCCTTGAACGGATCCCATGCGAAGCCGACTGAGGGGCCGAAATTGTTGAGATCCTTTTTGTAGAAATCGCCCTTGACGAAATCAAGTGTCGCGTTCTGGCTAAGCAGGGTTGATCTCACATCCCCGCTGATGACGGGCAGGAGTTGCAGATCGTCTTCCTCCCTGAGTGGACTGAAATATTCCCACTTCAACCCGAGGCGAAGACTGAGATTGGGCCTGATGCGCCAGTTATCCTGCAGGTAAGACGACCAGTTGTCGAGGATGAAGTTACGGTCATTCGGAATGCCGCCGACGAAGCCGGAAGTTTTGTCTTTGACCTGGAAGGTTTGTGATACCGAACTGACGACACCTCCGAGGAAAGTCCGCAACGCATTCGCGTTGGCCAGATCAGTGGCACTGATTGACCCGCCCGGGAAGTTCGCCGCAGTCAACTGAACACTGGCAGGGGCAGCAGAACTGAAGCCAAAATTCACAGTCGGGAACCGCCCGGCAAAGTTGTAAGGGTTAACCTTGATCCGCTGGAGGCTGCCGCCGAACTGGAGCGAGTGATTGCCGGCGACGTACGAAGCGTTGTCAATGTACTGAAACGTCCGCGTGTTGCGTCCCTGAGGCTGGAAGTTCGCCTCGCGGAGAGTGAGGAAGGGAATATTCCAGATAAACCCGCTGAAATTCTCATTCGACTTGAAATCCACCGGCGCCAGGTTTGCGCCGATGCGCAATTCATTCTGCAGCTTCGGCGTGACCGTCCAGCGCCAGGCGCCGACATACAACCTGACATTGGCATCGGTGAAGACCTTGGGGCGCTGGTTAATTAAATCAAGATCGGTGCGGTCATCTATTTCCTTGAAATGGGTGTGGATGAACTCAAAACGATGCCTTTCATTCGCCTGATAATCAAAGCGGAAGCCGTACTGGTTACGGTCGTTCACGTCGCCCTGATTGAACCGGTAGCCCGCCGTGTTGAGGATACGTGTTGCGGTCGAGTTACCCACGTCAAAGTTGTTGACCTGGGATGCAGGCGGCACCGGATCCAGAAGCAGGTTCTTCACCTTGGGATCCAGTGTTACCCCCGGCAGGATGGAGAGAACATTGACTGCCTGTACTGAACTATCACTCGGGCGTACATATCTGAACACGCCGGTCAGGAAATCATTATTTGCCGGGATCGTATTGTTCTGTGTCGTCTGAGTGCGTTGGCGGAAGCCTTCATAGCTAAAGAAGAAGAAGAGTTTATCCTTGTTGTCATTCCAGCCACCGAGCGGGCCGAAAACTTTCTTCGGAACAAGCACCGGCCCGCTGATATTACCGCCAAACTGATTGCGGTTGAGGAAAGGACGCGGGACGGATTTACCGGTGCTGGCATTTATCGTCCGGTTATTGAACCAGCTGTTGGCAGCGAAAGCCGAGTTGCGGTTGAACTCGTAAAGGCTGCCATGAAACTGGTTGGTTCCTGCGGGCGTCACCAGTTTGACCTGAGAAGCCCCGCCGGCTGAATCTGCGCCCTGGGTATTGGTAGTGATGGTGAACTCGGCAATCGTATCCGTGGTCGGGCGATTGGGGACAAAGTCAAGCGAGTTGGTGCGGATGAAGTTGTCCTGTATGTTGATGCCGTCCTGCGTCAGCTGCGTCCAGGTCGGGCGACCGCCGTTGATCGTTGTGTTGGTGCGCGTGGGCAGCCCGACGACACCGGCCTGAAGTCTGATCAGTTCAATCGGGTTGCGACCATTCAGCGGCAGGTCAACAATCTGACGGCGGATGACAGTATTGTTGATTTCCGGATTGCTGGTGTTGACCAGATCGGCCCCGGCCGTGACCTGAACGACCTCGCCGGCCTGTCCGACTTCCAAAGACGCTACGAGCGAATACTCCTGTCCGGGGTCAACCTTCACTTCGTTATAAGCGACTGACTTGAATCCGGCCATCTCGATCCTGACGGTGTAGGAGGATGGCGTCAGCTGTGGAAACAGGAACACACCCTCATTATTCGAGGTCGTCGTCTGGATCAGTTGTCCGGTGGTTTCGTTGGTGAGAGTCACTTTTGCCCCGGGAACTACGGCGCCAGCCTGATCCCTCACGGTTCCGGCAATGCGCCCGAGAGCGTTCTGAGCTGTTGCGGTTCCAACAAACAAGCTTAAGAGACAGGACAGGACAAGAAATCTGTTCAGAAACTTCAAGGTAGTTACCTCCTGTTTTGATAGGCTTTTGTGTTGATGGAATCAGAAATTCCGATTCGGTTCCAAAATGTAAATTCGGTGAATTCTTATAAGTGTGCAAGTCTTATGCCGATGGACTCTATACCATCTGGTGTTGTAACTAGGAAACTTATGGGACTCCTACATACGGAAATTTGTTTACTTCATCCATTTTTATGAATTTCATTTGGTTTTCTGGAGATCAGAGTGCCGAACGGCCAGATTTTCATAGAAACTTTTATCAAAAATGGTCAGAGCTTCTGATATTCATCAATTATTTTGGATTTTTACAATAACTGTTTGACGTTTACAGTAAGTGACGGGCCGTGCTACGGTCAGAGCAGATTGCGGCATTGCAGAGCAGACGCTCAATTATGAAAAAATCGTTTGAGTTCACGCCCCGGGAAATCGAAGATGACATTCGCGCCCAAGTCAGTCGTGTTTTTCACGAAGCGCGCTGGGTGATCGCGCAACTGATCCTGCCCGGTTCTGAAATCAAGTCCCCGACCATTGAGCAGACCAGCACGTGTCCGCTGGCTCAGATGATGCGCGATGCATTTGATCACGCCGCTGGCATTCGTGAAGTCCCGGACGTTTACAGCACCTGCAAACAGCTGCTGCGAATTCTTTTCGGCAAGGCTCCGAGTCACGAAGGCGAGATCCCGGCGCTGTTCTGGGCGACGCCGCTGGGGGCGGCGATTCACGAGTGTTCAGGCTCTTTTGCCGACCTCAGCGACGATGTTGAATTGAGCGAACCGGAAGCAGCACGGATGCTCGGGGTGGGACAGTTGACGCTGCTCGGTTACTGCCAGAATGGAGAGCTGCGCCCGAAGCGCAGTCTGGGTCATCGTCGTTTGTTCACGGCCGGTCAGATCAGAGAATTCCGGCGGCGACGGTATGGTGATGAGGCTGTTGCAGTGAATGGAGAAGAGTGAGTCAGCCCGGGGGGTTGCGCTGTCAGTCTCAGCCTGCCTCGCTGAGGCTGCGCCCGCTGCCCGATTTCGGCTTCACCGCTTCTGCAGTTCAAGCAAAGTGATTTCCGGCGGGCAGCCGTAGCGCAGCGGCACGACCACCGTGCCGAGGCCGCGATTGACGTAAAGCTGAGTGGAACCGAGAACCGCGTGTCCGCGCAGGAAGCGGCGGCTGGGGCGCTGGAGCCAGCGTCTGAGGGGCGTGTCTTTTTTTCCGGTCAGCAGTTGCCAGTTGATCTGACCGCCGTGCGTGTGGCCGGAAAGGACCAGATCCACTCCGGCGCGCGCGGCTTCGCGAATGATGGCCGGGTTGTGGGCGAGCAGGACGCGCGCTTCTTCGCAGGTCGTGCCCGCGAGTGCGGCCGGCAGGTCGTCGCGTTTGACCATGACGTCATCAATTCCGGCCACGCACAGATTCGCCCGACCGCGATGAATCCGGGTGTGTTCGTTGCACAGCACGCGGATGCCTTCAGCCTCCAAAGCTTCAGCCATCATCGCACCATCCGTCCAATGGTCGTGATTGCCCAGCACGGCGAAGACCCCGTGTGATGCCCGGAGTTGCCCGAGTACCCGCGCGCACCCGGCGATGTAGTCTGTAGCGTGCGAAATGTAATCACCGGTCAGCGCGATCAGGTCGGGTTCGAGCGCGTTGGCGCGGCGCACAGCCTCGGCAATATTGGCTTCATCGAGGAATGAACTGTGATGGACGTCCGAAAGCTGGACGATGCGGAAACCGTGAAATTCAGCGGGCAGCCGGGGAATCCTGATCGGCTGGTGGGTGATTTCAAACTGATAAGGTTCGAGTGCGGCGGTGTGCAGAAAGGCCGCGAGCTTTTGTCTGATCAGGGGCCGTTGCCCGCGCCGCTCGAGACGACGCTCGAGTCGCGCGGCGCGGCGCTGACGGAAACGTAAAATAACGGGATTACTCATCGTGAATATAATCCTCAGGTGAACTCTGCGCGAAGTATCTGGTGAAGTGAAGGCTCCGGCGGCTTTCCTGACGACTTCGGCTGCGAATTATAAGTTCCGGGCCGGGAATCTGCAATCAGCGATCTGCTTGACGCCTCCGACCCGCAAAGGTATAAAACAGCTTCCGCCAGGACAGGGCACCCCCGAACATTTTCCGCCCTGCGTCAGCAGGAGAGGCATCCCCGTTGCCTAACAATCGCCCCGTATTTCGAGGCCATCTTGCGATCCGGATCAGACTATCGTCATCGAATTATCTTCTGCCTCCTTCCACTCTTCATCTGCACATCTCACGCTCTCCTGTCCCGCGCGCAAAGCGGACAGGGTCAGCCCGGACAAAGTCAGCGGGAAAAGTTACAACACCCTGAACTGAAGCCCATGAAACCGATGCGCCCGGGGATGGCGACCGGCCCGGCCGGATTTATCATGCTGGTCCCCGCTGATGACCGCCCGGCGGCCACGCAGTTCGCGCAGATGGTCGGAGCGATTGCGGATCATCGCGTCGTTACACCGCCGCCGGAAATGCTCGGACGATTCACGACGCCGGGCAACGCGGCGCTGATTGATGAATGGCTGCGGGCGCAGGATTACACGAAGGTAGATGCCCTGGTGGTGTCAGTTGACATGCTGGCTTACGGTGGGCTGACCGCTTCGCGCCTGCCGCGAGTCCCATTCGATGAAGCAAAGCAGCGACTGGAGTTTTTTCGCTGGTTCAAGCAGGCGCATCCGAATATTCCGGTTTACGCCTTCAATACGATCATGGGCGTTGCGCCGACGGCCGGGGCGAATAATCGGGCGGGGCGCGACAAGCTGGCGCGCTGGTCGGAACTGAAGGACCGCGCGATGAAAACAAGGGATGCGGCGGAGAGGGCAAAGCTGGCGGCGGAACTTGGGGAGCTTGAGAAGGGAATTGATCCGAAGCTGATCGAAGATTACCGCAGGGCGCACAAACGCGATCTGCAGGTCAATCTGGCCATGATTGATCTGGCGAGTGAGGGCGCAGTTGATTCACTGATTCTGCTTCAGGGCGATGCGCGCCTGTACGGATTGCACCGCCAGACCCGGGAAGTATTAAGTGCCAAACTTCGATCTCACAAACTCGAATCGCGCGTCCCGATTTACAACGGCGCCGACGCGGGCGCGCTGTCACTCGTCAGCCGCGCGGTGCTGAATAAATTCCGCGTCACCGTCAAAGTCGCGGTCGTTTATTCATCCGAAAACAGCCGCACAGTGGTTGTGTCTTCTGAAGATCACCCGCTCGAGTTCACGGTCGAAAATCAGATCAGAGCCGCGGGCGGCTCGCTCGCGGACGATCCAGCGAAAGCTGATTACACGCTTTACGTCAACGCGCCTGAGACAGATGAAAGGGAATTCGACGCTTTCCTCGGGCGCATGATCGCCGACCTGAAGGCCGGCAACCCCGTCGCGCTCGCCGACGTGTTGTTCCCTGCCCCGCATCACGGCGGTGCCGATGAGCGAATCGTCAGGGCGCTCAGTCGCGATAACGTGGTTGATAAGCTCACGGCCTTCGCCGCCCGGGATACTGCAGGCAATACACTCGGCACGGCGATTACGGCGGCGAATATGCGCGTCTTCTTCAGCCGCTGGCTTAACGATACCGCCGAACGAAACGCGCGCGCGACCGCGGCGCACTATTCATTTCTGTTGCACCGCTTCGCGGGCGATTACCTCTACCGTGACATCGTGCGCCTCGGGATCGAAAGCGAGTTGCGAAAGGACCCGACCGATCCGACCGATGAATTTACTCCTGAAACGTACGTCCGGATCAATCGCCAGGTTGAAGAGCGGCTGCGCCCGCTGATTGAAAAATTCTTCGCCGACCACTTCAAAGGCCGGACTTATCCGCTGGCGATTTACGATGGTCAGGGGCGGTCAATCAGACTTAACGGCCTGAATGACCTGCAGATTCACCTGCCCTGGCCTCGAATTTTTGAAGTAATGGTTGATTACAAACCTGATTATGCCATCCTTCCGTAGACTTTTCTCACAACGGCAGCGCTGTTGATCATTGCCCTCTTTCCGGTTTTTGCTGTGCCGATGATTACGTGGCAGATGCCTTCTTCCGGCGGTTCCGGTAATGGTGGTTGCCCGCAGCCGCGGTGGCGCCTTCCGATGATTGGACAACCCCGCGTCAGGGCGGCTACACTCGCGAATATCAACGGGTTTGGCTTTGCCGGAGTCATCAGGCTTGTGACCGCTGGAAATACTGCAAAAGAAAACCTCATCATGCGTTGCCGACCTGTCCTCGTGTGTGCGCTTGTGCTGCTCGGGTCGCTCGCCACTCTGGCGCAGGATCACGTTCCTGACAAAGCAGCTTTGTCAGCCCGCGCCCAGGAACTGCTCAGACAGTCGCGCATGGCACTGGGCGGCGAAGACGCGTTAGGCAAAGTGCAGAGCCTTTCGGCTTCGGGCAAACTGCGCCAATTCATGAAGTATGCCGTCGTCACTTCGCCCACCGAAGTCAGGGACAGGGAGAAAACCGTGTCGGGGAAAGTCGAAGTTGATTTTCTGTTCCCGGACAGATTCAGGAAGCAGGTTTCGAGTTCCACGCTGACGGGCTTCGGATACACTTACGCCGAAGTCCTCAATGGCGACCGGGCGTGGCGCAATCCGCCTCTGCCGCCGCAAACTTCGCAAAAGGATCGCCGCGTGATTGACGTGTCGGACGTCACGGAAAGTTATGCCAGACAGGCGGAGACGGCGCGAGCGCAAATCTCGTTTTACACGCTGGGCTGGCTGCTGCGAACGCCGCCGTCATTTCCGGTCGAACTGATCTACGCGGGTCAGGTGGATTATGAAAACCGGCCGGCAGATGCCATCCTGGTCGGGAATGACGCTTTCCGACCGCTGCTGCTGCTCGATCAGAAGACGCACCTGCCGCTCGCGATAGTATTCTCTTATGTTGAAGCGCCGCGGGAGACCGTCATTGTGGAAGTCGCGAGCGTCAGTGCGAGATACATTCGCGACACTTATCTGAAAGCGAGACAGGAAAGAAAAGCCAGAGCAAAGCCCCCGCAGCGCCAGGAAATGCACCTGCGCTTTTCGGATCATCGGCAGGTTGCGGGCGTTCTCCTGCCTCATCGCCTGACCGTCGTGCTGAACGGCCGCGTCATCGAAGAACTGGAGATCAGGGATTTTGAGATCAATCGCCCGATCAACCCGAAGAAATTTGAAGGGCAGCCGGAAGAGAAATATTGAAAGGGAGAAAACCAGCCCGGGGACATGGGGAAGATGATCAGATGTTGCCACCATGCTTCCCCCTGTCCGCCGGGTTTCGTTCTACTGTTTCGATCCGCCTGAACCGTTCTGCTTCATCTGATCACGGAACAGATTCAGCAGCAGCAGCGTCCCCAGGCCTCCGGCGCCGTCACCGTTGCCCCCCGAAGCCAGCACGTCAGGCGTAATCCTCACGCCCTTCTCGCCGATCACCTTGAGCGTCTCAACCAGCGCCACGCCGTTCGCACCGAGCGCATTGACCTGTTCGCGGTAAGCCACGCCCTGGGCTTCACCCATCAGGCGCACCTTTTCAGATTCAGCCTTACCAGTGGCGAGAATGTAATGCGCCTCACCATCAGCCTCGGCTTTGCGCTGTTCGGCGCGCTTGCCCGAGATTTCGACGCCGACGGTCGCGGCCATCAGGTCTTTCTGGTTGTCCGCATGCGCTTTGGTCTTTTCGAGCTGGATGCGCTTCTCCTCGGCCTCGCGCTGGGCATTGAACATCGCCTGCCGCTGTTCGGCCAGAATCTTCTCGGTCTGCGTCTTCATCAGCTCCTCGGGCAGATGAATGTGGCAGATCAGCACGTTCACCACGTCAACGTGGTATTTGAGCAGGTGTGCCCTGACGCGCGCCTCGGCGCGCTCCTGCTCCTCGTGGCGGTTCTGAAGATAAGCCATCGCCGAAGATTCCGAAGCCTGGTTGCGGAAGATCGAGTCAATCAGCGGGTGCATGACGTTCTGGATCAGCCGCTCAATCGAACCGATTTTCGCGACCATAAACGGCGCGTCCTCGGGCTTGACGCGGAACACGACGCGCACCTCAAGCTGCATCGTGAAGCCGTCCTTGGAAATCACCTCGAAAGGGTTGAACGTGTTGACGACCTGCTCCGTCGTCCATTCGACGGTCTGGTTGGTGGTCGGAATGATCACCGGGGTGACGGCCAGCGTATTGACGTAATACTTGCCGGGGCCGACAACCGTTTCCTGAATGCCGCGATAACCGTCCGGCACGACGTAAGCCTCGTGCGCGCCGGCATCGAGCCGGCGATCCATCGGGTCGCCCATCAGCAGTTCCTGCCTGATCTCTTCGACGGTGCGATTGCTTTCCTCCAGCTGATCGAGCCGCGCCGCGGCGTTCGCGATCTGCTCCTGCTCTTCGCGTTCGAGCCGCTGACGGACTTTCTCGGCCATTCGGCGGCGAATTTCGTCCGAAGCGTCTTTGCCGACGTTCGAGACGATCACGGCGACTTCACCCGGTTTCACTTCGCCCGCTTTCTCAGGAATGATTTTGAAAAGCAGCGGGTTGATGTAATACGTGCCGGGCAGCAGGATGTCTTTCTGCGGGCCGCGCTGACCGCCGCTGCGGATGAATTCATTACCGTCCTGAAAGTTGTCGTGGCCTTCAAACGGCGTCGCCACGTAATCCTTCGGGTTGAGCGGCGCGCCGTCGAGCGCTTCGACCAGACCGACCGTGTTTTCGGGAATGATCATCGCTTCGAAAAGCTGCACCGTGAACAACCCGGCCTTGATCTCCTTCTGATCTTCGAGCTGGATCGAAGCAGTCAGGATGCGATAAGTGCCCGGCGTCAGGATTTCCACCTGCGGGCCTTTCTGGCCGCCGGAGGCGACGAACTGTTCAGCATCCTGAAAGTTCTTATGTCCGTCAATCGCCTTGCCGAGCAGCCTGCCCGGATCGAGCGGGCCGCCGTCCGCCGCGGTGATCACGCCCACTTTGCCCTGTGGGATGACGGTCGTTTTCGCAATCGAAACGCGGAACAGGTACGGGTGAATCGGCCAGAGGCCCGGCGGCAGCGTGCGCAGCTGAATGCCCTTGACGCCGCCCTGTTTGATGAACGCAATCGGGTCCTGAAAGTTATTGTGCGCGTTCATCGCGCGATCCGGCGCGAAGATGCGGCCCGGTTGCAGCGGCTCGCCGTCAACCGCTTCGATCACGCCAAGCTCATCCGCCCCGATCTCGACGAGCGGAACTTTTCTGACCACGCGCTCAAACGGCCACCTGATGAAATGCAGTCCGGGCTTCAGCACGTCGGCCTGAATGCCGACTTCGCCTTCGGTTGCGACGACGCGGCCGGGCGGCATCTTCCGACCGGTGTAGCGGCGCTCCTTGATCGCGATTTCGCGCGCGCCGACGTTGATGAAGAAGCGGGTCACGAGTGTCAGCAGAAACACTACGACGACCAGACCAGAGATCAGGAAAAAGATTTCCATTGTTTGTGATCCTCCAGAAGGCTGGCGATTGGTTGACGAGATCAGAAGCAAAGCCCTGGTCACTCGATATGAGGCTTGTCACTGCTCCTGAGTGTTCGCGGCCAGCTCACGGCGAACGTTGCTGAGGGTCTGTTTCAAAACGAAACTCGCTTCAGCCTGCCTCGCTTCCGAGGCGATGACCCAGCTCTCGCTTTCAATCAGCGCGAGCAGGTAAGCGGCTGAAACATCGGGTAAATTGTTATTCCTCCATCGCTCAAGCGCGGCCTCCACCGCCAGCTGATAGGTCGCGGCGTCATCCGCCAGGGCCGCGATGTGCAGCATCCCGCCCAGGCGTTGCTTGTCGGGGGACTGTTTCCATAACTCAATCATCCCCGTCGCCAGTTCAATGCTGGCACGCATTGAATTGCTGCCCGCAATATGCGCGGCCAGCGCCCGCAGCCTGTCAGCAGAATCAGAAGAGCCGGTTGCCGAGCCGGTCAGCGTGTTCAGCACTTCGCGATAGAGCGCTGAATCACTGCCCGCGTGCGCATCGTCGAGCGCAGACAGATCACCCTGCGTCGCGCGCGCCAGCAGAGCTTCGTGCTGCGATTGTCTCTGTGCCGCTTCAAGCTCCGTCCGAATCCTGCGCGCACTGGCTTCATCCGGTTCGCCGAACAATCGGCGACCACGCGGCGGGAATGTGTGATGAAATGTTTCTTCGGGTTTGCGCTGCTGAAGGGAAAAGAAAACAGCTGTTGCAGCCAGGAGGAAAAAGGAGAGAACCGAAATAATCAGAACAGTGGTCATCGTTGATGCCCTGTGCGCTTCCCCCCAGGCTTCTGATGAAGCATTCGGGCCGCCACTTCCGGGCCTCTTCAAGACTATCACTACGAACAGACCTGATGGCGGGTTGCAAAAATCGAAAAGGGAAGAATGGAACACGGATGAAATGGATCGGGACAGATCAGGACAGATCGTTACCTGTAGTTGTGGCAATCCGTTTTAATCCGCTGCATCCGCCTGATCCGTATTCCATTCTGCTTTTAATGCGCGGTGCCCGGCCGGCGTTTTGCCAGCCGCTCAACGCCGATTTTCTCAAACAGATCACACTGCTGTTTTCGCAACCCGGATTTCACCTTAACCTCAGTGCCGAATTCCAGATGCTGATCTTTCGCCGCATCGTAGACCGGCCAGAGTGTTCCGCCCTTCGGGTTTGGGTCGCCGGTGGCGGCGAAACGCACCCACGCCTCCATCATCGCCCTGGAGGGCAGCGATGCTTTCTGAGCCTCACTCAGGGCGCTCGTGTCCAGCGTGCCGAAAACGTGCGGAATCTCTGAGCTGTGAAACGCCCCAAGCATTTTGCCGCGCGCAGTCGGCGCCACCCAGGTGAAATGATACAGGAAGGCTTTGCTGACTCTGCTCTGCGTGCTGGCGAAGTAACGCGCGCCGCCGATGAATGCCGCGTCGCCGATCAGGCGGTTGATTGCGCTCTTCACTTCAGCGGCACCGGAGGCCGGATAAAGCGTGAGGATTTCATCGGCGCGTTCCGGGTATAGCTGTCGCATCAACTTCTGATACTGTATCGCGGCCATCTGTGGCGCCGTGAGCGTGAAGATCGTACCTTCGTCAGCGTTCGACCCGACGATCAATGGAACCGCGTGCTGCTTCCCGGCAGCAAAGATTACGCCCGGATCATCCGGCACGACCCAGCCGTCAACTATCGGGGCAAAGTGAGTTCCATCACCGCCGAAGAAGAAATTCGAGGCCATTTTTGACCCCTTCAGGATTTCTTCCGCACTCTTCGCCCGCAACGCGGCCAGCGGATCCTTCTCCTGATCGCAGCCGAAATCGCGCGCGACGCGTTCGCCCACCTTCTCCATCGGCTCCTGCCCGTACCACGTTTCGCGCAGGTGACGATTCGGGCCGAAGGCGGACCCGCTTTCGGCAATTGCGCGATGGAAGAGTCCTTTGGCCAGCGGCGAAACCATCAGGTAACAGATGCTCCCCGCGCCGGCTGACTCACCGAAGATCGTGACTCGCGCCGCATCGCCGCCAAACGCCGCGATGTTTTTCCTGACCCATTGCAGCGCCGCGATCTGATCGAGCAGCCCGTAATTGCCCGATGAATCGTGCCCCGACTCCTTCGAGAGCAGCGGGTGCGCGAAGAAACCGAGCGGGCCGAGGCGGTAGTTGATCGTGACGATAACCGCTCCCTGCCGCGCCAGCGCTTCTCCGTTATAACTCGGAGTCGAGCCTTCCCCGGCAATGTACGAGCCGCCGTGAATCCAGACCATCACCGGCAATTTCTCGTTCGCCGCCTTTGCCGGAGTCCAGACGTTCAGGCACAGGCAATCTTCACTGGTCGGCCCGAGCTTTCGCCCGGTCAGTCGGGACAGCGTGTCCGGTTGCGGGCAGGCAGGGCTGAACTGAGTTGCGTCGCGCACGCCCGACCACGGGACGACCGGTTGCGGAGCCTTCCAGCGCAGGTTGCCCGTCGGCGGCGCGGCGAAGGGAATGCCCTTGTAAACGCGGACATCCTGTTTCTCGCCGACTGCCGTACCGGCAATCGTTCCGCCTTCTACTTTGACCTGGTTATTCAGGGCGGCGGGCGCGCCCTTCGACGCTTTCCCTTTTCCATTCGCCACTCCCGCCACCAGCAGACAGCAGAGCAGAATCAGACCGGTTCTTTTTTGCATGAAGTGTCCCTTCCCGATCAACCTCCGGCGGCCCGGGGTCACGGCCCGTGAGTCTTACCGACCGGTCGGGTTGTACGCCCGAAGCCGGAGCAGTGTCAAGGCGATAAATTTTCAGGCGTAATTGCGGACAATCAAATGAAACATCAGGCTGACTCGGCTACAATGGCGTCATCCAGTTCGACGACTCGCGGTAACTCAGTAACTGATTTCACTCTTCGACGGACAAAATGCGAAAGACGATTCTGCCGACATTGCTTTCCGTGGTGCTGTGCCTGCTGATAACCGCGCTCTGCCTTTCGCTTTCTCTGCCACAATTTCAAAAGCCCGCGCTGAGCGAGGGGCGCAAATATTCCTTCGTCGAGCGAATCCAGCCGGAACACCTGCGCGCGGTTCATGAAGACCGGGCGAAGTACGCGCAGATGCGGCGACCGGTGACGTTACGCACGGGATATAAGGATTACCGCGCGATTCTGCACGCCCACGCCGAAGACTCGGCGCACACCGGCGGCACGCGGACGGAACTGCTGGCGGCGGCGAAACGAACCGGCGTCAGCATCGTCATGCTCACCGACCACGTGCGGCCACCGCGTGATTTCATTACTGACAGCTGGCGCGGACCTCATGAAGGCGTGCTGTTCATCCCCGGCGCTGAAGCCGAGGGCTTTCTGGCCTATCCATTGAGTTCGATCAAGGGCACAAGCTGGAAGACGCGCGATGATTACATCAGCCTGATCAGGAAAGGCGGCGGCGATATTTTCCTCTCGCACGTCGAAGAGCGGCCCGACTGGCCGACCGCGCGGCTGGACGGGATGGAGATTTACAACCACCACACCGACTTCAAGGACGAGCAGGGGGAGTTCGTGAAGTGGATTCGCGCTACCGTCTCTGACCCTGACCGGCTGGCCGCATTTGAAAGGCTGCTGGCCGAATACCCGCAGGAAATTTTCAGCGCACAGCAGGATTACCTCGTCGCCTTCATGGCGAAGTGGGATCGCGACAGTCAGACGCACCGCGTCACCGGGGTAGCCGCGAACGACTGCCACCACAATCAGGTCATCACCGTCAAAGTCGGCAGTCCCGATGCGATCGAACTCTGGCTCACCGGCGATAAGAATCCTTCGCTCAAAATTACAGCCGATCGGGCCTCACGGCTGACTGAACTGACCGCTGGCCGTCAGGCGGGCGACATAATCGCCAGGCTTGATTTCGACCCTTACGAGCGCAGCCTGAGTTACGTGTCTACGCACATCCTCGCGAAAGGGCTGAGCGAGGCTGCGACACGCGGTGCATTAAAGCAGGCGCATGTTTACGTCGCGCACGACTGGCTCTGCGATCCGACCGGCTTTGCCTTCGTGGCGGAATCGGTGAAGCCGTCCAGGCGTATTGGAGTGATGGGCGACGAAATCAGATTCACCGGGAGATTGCGGTTGCGCGTTGCGGCTCCCGCAGCCGGTGTCATCAGGCTTTTCCGCAACGGAGAGAACGTCCGCGAGGTTGAGGATGACACTCTGGAATGGGAAGTCACTTCGCCCGGCACTTATCGCGCCGAAGTGTGGTTGAAGCTGGACGGCGAGATGCGCCCCTGGATTTATGCCAATCAGATCAGATGCCTTGCCGCACCTTAGAAATCAGGATGGTGGTCAGTTATGAAGCCATTACCACGCATCGCCCTGTTCGTATTGTTCTGGTGTTCGCTAAACGCCGCCGGTTTCGCGGACGAACTCTCCGCGGGCGTGTCTCGCGTCGAGATCACGCCGCCGGTGGGCCACCCGATGGGCGGGTACGCCAATCGCCAGGGGCCGTCAACGGGCGTCCACGACCCGCTCTATGCGACGGCGCTGGTGCTGAAAGTGGGGGCAGTGACCGTCGCGATGGTCAGTTGCGACCTGCGCTCATTCCCCTCCGAGCGCGTGGTCACTGTGGCGCGCGAGCGCCGCCTGGCAAACCACGTCCTGATTGCCGTCACACACAATCACTCCGGCCCGCTCACGTGGGAAGACCAGTCGTGGCCGGGCGGAGGACGTTCGTGGTTCGCCGAGACTGAGCAGAAGATCCTGAGCGCGATTGAAGACGCGGCGGGAAAAATGTTTCCGGCACGCATCGCTGCGGGCTTCGGGGAGATTTACCTCGGCCACAACCGGCGCCGGGTCGGGCCTGATGGCAAAGTGACGATGCTCTGGCGCAATGCCGAAAAATCCCCGACCGGCCCGCTCGATCCGATTGTCGGCGTCATGCGCATTGATGATGCGACCGGCACGCCCCGCGCGATCATCGTCAATTACGCCTGCCACGCCGTCGTACTCGGCCCGGACAACCGGATGATTTCGGCAGATTATCCGGGCTATCTGGCGCGCCGTGTGGAGCGCGAATTCGCCGGCGCTCTGTGCATGTTTACGCAGGGCGGCGCGGGCGACATCAATCCCTATCTGGACAAGCAGCCGGTTGACCAGAATGGCTTCGGCGAAGCGGAGAAGATGGGCAATGCGCTGGCCGAAGAAGCGGTAAAAGTTGCGCGGCGCCTGAAGCCGCAACCTAATGCTCTGCCCGCATTGCGTGCCGCCGCCGAAGTGGTCGAGTTCCGTGACCGTTGGGATAAGAACAAAACCATTCGTGCGGGTCTGACGACGCTGCTCATCAACAGTGACATTGCCATTGCCACCCTGCCGGGCGAACCGTTCGTTGATCTGCAGATCGGGTTGCGCGACAAATCGGAATTCAGAAACACATTTCTTTTCGGCTACACGTACAGCGCGGGCGGCGAGTGGGTCGGCTACATCCCGACAATTCAGGCGGCGGCTGAAGGCGGTTACGGCGCGGGTTACAACACGCGGCTCGAAGTCGGCGCGGGAGAAGCGATGATTGATCGGGCCGTCATCCAGATGTTCAGTCTGGCGGGCAAACTCAAAGATTCACCCGGGCGTTGAGGGGAGGTGCGACTATGCGCCAAATCGTTTTGTTGATCATCCTGCTTTGTACAATGACCGGCGCAATCAGCGCCGGGGCCTCGGGTCTGAGTGCGGGCGTTGCGCGCGCTGACATCACCCCGCCGCCCGGCGTCGAACTGTGGGGATACAGCAATCGCTCAGGCCCCGCGACCGGCACGCTGGATCCGCTCTACGCACGGGCGCTGGTACTCAGCGAAGGGCAGAAGACGGTCGCAGTGGTCACGCTCGATCTGGGCCGCACGTTCGGGCAGCCGCAGATGCAGAGCGTGCGCGAGCGGGTGCGGCGTGATTATCGCGTTGACGAAGTGATGTTCATTGCCTCTCACACTCACTCGGGGCCGGTCATTGACGAGGATTACGAAGGCGGTCTGCCCGAATGGGAGCGCCGCGCGCTTGACAGAATCGTTGAAGCGATTGGTCAGGCCCGCGCGCACATGCAAACGGCGCGCATCGGCACCGGCACCGGACAGATCATCATCGGCCACAACCGCAGATACATTCAGTCAGACGGCACGGTGAAGATGCTCTGGCGTAACAGTACGGGGCAGCCGACGGGCGTGATTGATCCGACGGTCGGCGTCATTCGCGTTGACGACCTTCAGGGTAATCCGCTGGCGATTCTGGTCAACTATGCCTGCCACCCGGTCGTGTTCGGCCCGGACAATCTGCGCTACTCTGCCGATTACCCTGGCGCAATGTCGCGGCTGGTCGAAGAGAGTTTCGGCAACAAACCGACCTGTTTCTTCCTGCAGGGCGCGCCCGGCGACATCAATCCGATGATGGACAAGACGCCGCTCCCGGAAAATGCCGACGCCGAAATGCGCCGCGTCGGTGAAAAGCTCGGCCGCGAGGTGGTGCGCGTCAGTCGCACGATTCAGACCCAGGCTCCGGCCACCCCCGAACTCGCCTACATCAGCGAGGAAATGAATTTCAAAAATCGCTGGAGTCAGGAATCGCTCCGGACGCAACTGGTCGCGGCTTACGGCGCGAATCCCCCGCGGCGGTATCTGCGTTACCTCACAGACCCGATCACGGCGCCGGTCACAACGCTTGTGATCAATCGCCAGATCGCGCTGGTCGGATTGCCGGGCGAACCCTTCGTCGGATTGCAGCTCTCGCTCAAAGCCCGCTCACCGCTCGCAGCGACTTTCCTGTGCGGTTACACGAATGGTTACATTGCCTACTTCCCGACGATCCGCGACGCGGTGGCCGGCGGCTACGGCGCGAACACCATCACGACCCGCGTCGAAGTCGGCGCCGGCGAGCGCATGGTGGATCGCGGCCTGATTCACGTCTACCACGCCTTGGGCAGTCTGAAAGACAAACCCGAACAACCTTGAAGCGACGGCATGCGGCGCGCCGTACATCAGGTCTCTTGCAAAAGTGTCAGCAGCCTGACCGTCAGGGAGGGCCCGCTCCCAAGCCCTCGCGTGACGGTCGGGCTACTGACACACCCGCTGATCGTGACTTTTGCAAGAGGCCTATTCTCGGAGGGACACGATGAAGAGATTCTCTGCTTTATTGATCGGATTGCTGCTTTTCTTCCTGCCTGTCGCCGTGGCTGAAACTCAGAACCAGCAGTCACAGGATCGTGTTGAAAACTGGCGCGGCAAAACCGTGATGGTCTTTACGCCGCACCCCGACGACGACCTGTTTGGCTGCGGTGGCACTCTGGCGCTGCTGGCGCGCAACGGGAACAAAATCATCATCGTCATCTACACCAACGACAACAAGGGTTCATTCGATCTGGAGATGACGAGCGAACGTCTGGCCCGCATCCGCAAGGCCGAAGAGGAGGCTTCCTGCGAGGTGCTGGGCATTCCGAAAGAGAACATCATCTGGCTGGGATACAACGACGGCGAGCTGGAGTATGCGGAACCGAAAGCCTTATGCGGTCAGGCGACGAAGCTGATTCGCCAGCACCGCCCCGACGTCCTCTTCAGCATTGACCCAGGCGAGTTGTATGAACGCTGGCACAAGTCGGATCACCGGATGGCGGCTTTCAATACGATTGACGCGGTGCGCGCGGCTGAATTTCACCTCTACTACCCCGACCACCTGCTCACAGACAACCTGAAGCCTTACAGGGTTCCGCTGCTGATGTTTTATTACGCCGCATCCGAAGCGAATTACCACGTGGACATCACCGAGGTGTTTGATTTGAAGGTCAAAGCCGCCAGCAAACAGGTCAGCCAGTTCGAGCCCTCAATCAGCAAGTACCGGCCCGACTGGGATCCGAAGGATCTGGAAAAGCTGGTCGCCGGCTTCAGGGCTCGCGCCCCGAAAAAGGACGGGCGTTACGTCGAATCCTTCCGGCGGGCGACCGGCTTCAATCAGCAGTAGGCCTGACGTACTCGGCGCGAATATCTTTCAAAAATGGGAACTGCTCGCGGTAACTGATCAGCGCCTGCAGATCGAGTTCGGCGCTGATCGTGCATTCGCCGTTGCCTGCGTCGGCCATCACCTCGCCGCGTGGGTCAACGATCAGGCTGCGGCCCGAGTGGGGGTGCAACGGGTCTTTGCCGCAGCGATTGACGCCGACGACGTAAGCCTGGTTTTCAATCGCGCGCGCCTTGAGCAGAGTCATCCAGTGATGCTCGCGGTAGACCGGCCAGCTGGCGATGACGGTGTACAGGTTCGCGCCCTTCAGAACGGCCGAGCGAAAGATTTCCGGGAAGCGCAGGTCGTAACAGATGAACGGCGCGAGGTTGAATTCCTGAAGCGGGAAGACCAGCGGCCCCGCTCCCGCCACGTAATGCTGCGCCTCGCCGCCGAGCGTGAACGGCTGCATTTTGCAATAGCGCGCAATCTCCATGCCCTCAGGTGACCAGACCACGCATTCGTTGCGCCCCCTGCCGCTCGGATCAGTCGTCACAACCCCGCCAAGCACATAAACGCAGTAATCGGCGGCCGTGCGGGCAAGAAAATTCTGCGTCTCGCGCGTCTCGCTGTCCGAGATGCCCGCGACGTTCATACTGAAGCCGGTCGCAAACATTTCCGACAGCACGACCAGCGAGCCTTTTGTCGGCCTGGCAGAATCAAGCAGCCGGCGAACCTTGTCGTGATTGGCTGATTTGTCTTCCCAGGCAGTGTCAAGCTGACAGCAAATGACGTTCATCTTTACTCACCCTTTCAGTATCGTTCTGATCCCACGCACCAGTCTGCCAATTCCTTCAGCAACAGTCTTCTTTTCCAGCGCGCCATACGCGACGCGCAGGTAACAGCCATCCGCCATGCCGAAGGCCGTTCCTGGGATCGCAGCGACGCCGTGCTGACGAATCAGACGCTCGACGAGATCAAGCGGGTCGAGTGCCGCATCAATCTTCAGCAGAAAGTAAAAGGCCCCGTCCGCAGGGGGCACCAGACAAAGATTTCTGATCGCGTCCAGTTCATTCAATACAATCTCGCGCACTTCGGCAAGCGGCTGCAGCTTGTCGCGGCAGTAGCCGGCGCCGGCCCGCAACGCGCCCGCGCCGGCAAACTGCGAGACGACCGGCGGGCAGATCAGGATCGTGTCCTGAATCTTATTGATCGGAGTGAACAGGCGCTCAGGGGCCACCATATACCCGATCCGCCAGCTCGCGAAACCGTAAGCCTTCGAGAGCGAGAAGAGTGAGATCGTGTGCGCGCCGCCGCCTGGGATTGATCCCGGGGAGAAATGTTTCACGCCGCCATAAGTGAAGTATTCGTAGGCCTCATCATTGATGTGATAGATCCTGTGATTACGGCAGAGTTCGTTGACCTCGCGCAACGCCGCTTCCGGGTAGACCGCGCCCGTCGGGTTGTTCGGCGAGATCGTGACCACGGCGCGGGTTCTGCCGGTGATCGCCCGCCGGATCGCTTCCGGTCGGAGTTGATAATTTTCGTCCGTCGCCACGAGTACCGCCTTGCAATCCGCCATCACAATGGCCATCTCGTGGTTGAAGTAATACGGCAGCTGGAGAATGATCTCGTCGCCCGGGTCGGTGATCGCGAGCAGCGCATTGACAAAAGCCATGTTGCCGCCCGCCGTCACGATGATCCGCGAGCCATCGTCAACACTGATTCCGTTTTCATCCCGCAGCTTCGCGGCCAGGGCTTCGAGCAGCGGCGGGATCCCATGCACTGCCTGGTATTTGTGCTGCTGCGGATCGGCGAGGAAAGTCGCGATCTGATCAATCGCCTGCGGCGGCGGGCCGTAATAGACCACGCCCTGACCGAGCGAGATCGTGCCCGGGTGGTTCCTGATCATTTCGCCGACCACTGGGATGATTGGCGACTGCACTGCCTCTATTCTCTGTGAGTCTCGCAATGTGAGTATCTCTCTTCAGGCCGGTCTGACGGCTTTGGAATAATTTCAGTACCGGCAGTTTACCGCGAACCGAACGTCAACGTATCATCGCTTCCCGAATCGGGTTCGGATCAATCAAAGAAAATAAGGATGACTTCGGAATGATCACCACGGAATTCGCCAGAGCATACGCACAAGACTGGATCGAGGCATGGAACTCGCACGACCTCGAACGCATCTTCTCGCATTACGCCGATGATTTCGAGATGAGTTCACCGCTTATCGTCGAGCGGATGAAAGAGCCGTCGGGGACGCTCAGAGGCAAAGCCGCGATCCGGCCTTACTTTCAGCCGGCCATGACGGCCCAGCCACCACTCCACTTTGAACTGCTCGGCGTCCTCACCGGCGTCAACAGCATCACCATCCTTTACCGTAACCAGGCGGGCCGGAGCGTCGCGGAAGTGATCGCTTTCAACGACCGGCAACAAGCCGTCAAAGGCAGCGCCCATTACGAGTGACGCTCATTTTCAGAGCGCGAGTTCCGCCATCATCCGCAACGACTCCGGATTGGCCCCGGCACAGATCAGCGTGGTGATGCCGCAGGTCTGCCACGCCGAGAGCCGTTCGGCGATGCGCTCGCGCGGGCCGCACAGCGCGACTTCATCAACCAGTTCGTCCGGCACGGCGGCGGTCGCCTCGGCCTTGCGGCCCGAAAGGAACAGATCCTGAATTTTGTGCGCGGCTTCTTCGTAGCCGTACCGGCAGACCAGATTGAAGTAAAAATTCTTCTCCCGCGCGCCCATCCCGCCGACGTAAAGCGCGATGAATGGCTTGACCGAATTGCGGCACGCGTTCACGTCATCGCCCAAAGCGACCGTCACCGACGGCGCAATGTCAAAGCTCGACAGATCCTTCCCTCCCCCGGCGCGGGCAAAACCTTCATCCAGCCACTCGCGATAGATGCCCATCCGCTCCGGCGAAATCAGGAAAGGTAGCCACCCGTCGGCGATCTCGGCCGCGAGCGCGACGTTCTTCGGCCCGATTGCCGCCAGATAAATCGGGATGTCCGAGCGCAGCGGGTGCGTGATCAGCTTGAGCGGCTTGCCGAGGCCGCTGCCGCCGCGCGCCGGGATGTCGTAATGCTCGCCGTGGTGTTCGAGAGGTTTCTCGCGCTTCAAAACGGTGCGGATGATCTCGACGTACTCGCGCGTGCGACCGAGCGGCTTGCCGTAAGGCACGCCGTGCCATCCCTCGACGACCTGCGGCCCCGACGCACCGATGCCGAGCAGCATCCTGCCCCCGGTCAGCAGGTCAATCGTCGCCGCCGTCATCGCCGTCATCGCCGGCACGCGCGCTGTCATCTGCATAATCGCGGTGCCGACGTTGATGCGCTCGGTCTTCGCCGCCAGCCACACGAGCGTGGTGACGGCGTCCGAGCCGTAAGCTTCAGCCGTCCAGACCGAATGGTAGCCCAGCCGGTCTGCCTCCTGAGCCAGCGTCACGTTGTCCTTTGAATCCGGCCCCCAGTAACCAAAGTTCACTCCAAGCCGCATGGTTTCCTCCTGCTGTACAGTAAACTTTCCAGTCTGCTGATGATTACGTAAAAGGCGCGACGATATTCTGAAAGTTCGTGTTGAGGGGACATCAGCAAATTTTCCAGTTTGCTGTACAAATCAGCCTCCGGCAATCGTCACCCCGCCGTCAATCACGATCACCTGCCCAGTCATCCAGCTACCGGCGCGTGACGACAGAAACACTGCCGCGCCCGCGATATCTTCCGGCTCTCCGATCCGGCGCAGCGGTGTCGAAGCCTCGGTCGTCGCGAGCAGCTTCGGGTTTTCCCAGAGTGCCTTGGCGAAGTCAGTCCTCACGAGTCCCGGCGCGATGCAATTGACGCGAATGTTGTGCTGCCCCCATTCGACCGCGAGGTTGCGGGCCAGTTGCATATCGGCGGCTTTCGAGATGGCATAGAGTCCGAGCATCGTCGTGCCTTTCAACCCGCCGATGCTCGAAACGATAATGACGCTGCCGTCTTTGCGTTCGGCCATTTCGGGCAGCACCAGATTGCAGAGCCACAGGTTGCTGCGGAGGTTGGAATCCATAACCTTCGTGAAGACGTCATCGCCCGCCCCGGCCATCGGGCCGAAGTATGGATTCACCGCCGCGTTGCAGACCAGCACGTCAACCTGCCCGTAACGCTTTCTGGTTTCGGCGACCAGATTTTCAACCTCTTCCTTTTTGCCGATATTGCAGGCAATCGCGGTCGCTTCCAAGCCCTCACCGCGAATCGCGCCGGCCACCTCTTCGCACTTGTCGGCCTTGCGGCTGGAGACGATGACCTTCGCCCCCGAGCGCGCCATCGCTTCGGCAATCGCGCGCCCGATGCCTTTGGTCGAGCCGGTGATGATTGCGACTTTGCCGGTCAGATCAAACATTGAATCTGCCATTTGAGAGTTCCTTTCGATTAGAAATGACCCGCCTCGGCTGCCTGCACGGCGGCCCTGCCCAGGATTGCGACCGACTGATTGAAGTGCGCGAACCGTTTGTCCTGCGTGTGCCCGTTCGCGTAGCGCCAGTAAATCTGCTGCAACACAGCGGCGAGCTTGAAGAGGCCGAAGCAGTAGTAAAAGAGCAGGTGCGAAACGTCGCGCCCTGTCTTCTCACCGTAGCGCGCGGCAATTTCGCCGCGCGTCATCGCGCCCGGCAGCGCCGTCGGGCTGAAGCCGCCGGGCAGCAGCACGTTCTCGTCGCCGGCTTCGGGCCAGTAAGCGAGCGTGCAGCCGAGGTCCATCAGCGGGTCGCCGATGGTACACATCTCCCAGTCCAGCACCGCGACGATGCGCGTCAGGTCAGCCGGGTCAAACATCAGGTTGTCAAATTTGTAATCGTTGTGAACTACGGCGGCGCCGCTCCCTTTCGGAATGCGTTCCGCAAGCCAGGGGATGATCTGCTCGATCTCAGGATGCTCCTCGGTCTTCGCGTTGAAGTAGCGCTTCGTCCATCCCTCGACCTGCCGCGTGGCGTAACCTTCAGGATGGCCCAGATCGCCGAGGCCCGCCGCCTGATAATCAATCCCGTGCAGGTCCGCCAGGTTATCAACCACGGCTTCACAAACCCGCCGGATATTCTGCGGGTCGAGAGAAACTCCCGCTGGGGGCGTGTTGCGGATCACCAGACCGCGCCTCCGCTCCATCAGATAGAAAGGCGCGCCGATGACCGATTCATCTTCGCAGTAAGCCAGCGGGCGCGGGGCGGGGCCGTAAACGTGACAGAGTTTCGACAGCACGCGATATTCGCGGCCCATATCATGCGCGGATTTGACTCGATTGCCGAACGGTGGGCGGCGCAGTACCATCTCCTGCTCACCGATTCGCAACAGATAAGTCAGGTTGGAATGACCGCCGGGAAACTGTTCGACCGCGAGCGACCCGGTGAAATCAGGCAGGCGTTCCCTGATCCAGGATTCCAGCCGGGGCGCGTCAAGCTCTTCGCCGGGCCGGACAGGCTTCGTGCTGTCGAGATAACCACTCATCGTCGCTTTTTGTCTGATTATGTGACCGGCCTGCGTCCACACCTGCGCGCCAGTTCAGTGATCCGGCTGATGATCTTTTCTTCAACCACCTGATCCCACGGCCCCGGCAGGTCGTAGAAAAGCATTGAGTCATTGGCCTCGTAACCGCCTTCCTTCAGGATGCGCACCGACGGGATGTAAGCCATCACATCATTGCTGTAGCCCGCAACCCAGAGGCCGTTCGCACCGAGTTCGCGCTTCAACCGCAGGAGGTAATCAACCACCACTTCGCCGCCCATGGCGATGAATGTCAGGTCGTTGCCGAATTGCATTACCTGAATCGGGTACGGGTACTCAGAAATCAGTCTGCCGTCACGATCGAGTCTCGCCAGCATTCGTTCGGCGTGCCTCCTGCGATAAACGTTCTGATCTTTCAGTCGCGATTGAAACTCTTCGCGCGTCGGCACGACGAGCGGCAACGTGACCTTCTCAAACGCGGTTTTGACCGGCCCGCCGACGGTTGAAAGCCGGCCCTTCAGTACCTGCTCGACCGATTGCGCCAGTTCCGCGCCGTGACGCCGGGCGAGTTCGAGCGAGCTGCGCGGATTCGGGTTGGCGTCCGCGCCGCAACCCATCACGAACATCGCCTGCGCGCCGGGATGAGTCTGCTCAAGCTCCGCCTGCGCAAAGCCCGCGTAATCCCCGCTGAACTCGTAGAACTCTCCCGTCAGCGTCGTGTTGTGGCAGGCGTAGCCGAAGAGGACGCCGCGCAGACTGCCTTCAAGCGACTGGACACTCAACACCGGCACGTCCCATTCGACCGGTCCCTTTTCGTTGACGCCGATCCGCATCACGCCGTCCGTGAGCTGGCGGCGGTTGACCGCAAAGCGGGCCTCACCACGACCGAAGGAGAGTTTCGCCGGTCTGAGATCCTGAATCGCCTGACCGATGAGCGCGACGACCTTGTCCCGCAACTGATCCGTGTAAGCATCAACCGCGGCCAGCTGTTCGGCGGTCATGTCATACGCGCCGGTGAGTGAGGATTTCAGTACCGGCCCCGTATGCGTGTGCGATGAAGTCAGCACCAGCTGGCTGCGCGGCAGGTTGAATTTCTTCCGCGCCTGCTCCGCGATTGCCTCAGCCAGCCCGCGCGGGAATCCGAGCAGATCGCTCGTCACAATTACGACGCGTCGGCCTGCCACGTCTTCCAGCGCCAGCGCCTTCGCATACAGGTCGTGGATTTTGCCTTCGGATGGTTTCGTGCGGGCGGCATAGCCCGCCAGCCAGACGGGGCTTTCAGGTGTAATAATTACTTTTGCCAGTCCGGCTTTCCATCCGGCTGATGACTTTGTCTTCTGCGCGTCTGACGCCGGCGCAATCCATAACAGCAATACTGCGAGGGCGGCTCCAATCAGTAATCGCTGCTTCATATTTCAGCCCCCCATTATTTCGGCGGCATCCGCAACGCGCCATCAAGGCGGATGACTTCGCCGTTGAGCATTTCGTTTTCGATGATGTGCTTTGCCAGCGCGGCGTATTCCGCCGGGCTGCCCAGTCGTGAGGGGAAGGGGACCTGCGCGCCCAGCACCCTGCGCACGTCTTCGGGCAGCCCGGCCAGCAGCGGGGTGTCGAAGAGCCCCGGCGCAATCGTCACGACGCGAATCCCGGTGCGCGCGAGGTCACGCGCAATCGGCAGTGTCATTCCGACGATGCCGCCTTTCGACGCCGAATAAGCCGCCTGCCCGATCTGCCCGTCGAACGCGGCAATCGAGGCCGTGTTGATGATCACGCCGCGCGCGCCCTGTCCGTCGGGCTCCTGCCCGGCCATCTGCGCCGCCGCGAGACGGATCACGTTGAAGGTGCCGATCAGATTCACCTGAATCACCCGGGTGAATGCGTCGAGCGGGTGCGGCCCTTCCTTGCTGACGGTTTTGATCGCGACGCCAATGCCGGCGCAGTTGATCGCGCCATGCAAGGCACCGAACGCGGAGAGCGCCGTGCCAATCGCATTCTTCACGCTCTCTTCATCGGCGACGTTGGTTTTCACGAAACGCGCATTCGAGCCAATCTCTGCGGCCGTCTTTTCGCCTGTTTCGTTGTTGATGTCGGCGATCACCACGCTGCCGCCCGAAGCCGCGAGCAGCTTTGCCGTCGCCGCGCCGAGTCCCGACCCGCCGCCGGTAACCAGAAAAGTTCTGTTATTGATCTCCACGTTTTTTTCTCCACGAATCTGAAAAGAACCGTTATGACTTTCCGCCCTGCGTAATGAATCGGCTGCGGCTGCGCAACCGCTCGACAATCGCGGCGGGCGCTTTGTGCGGCGCCCCGGCGTCGAAAGGCGGCTGAGGGTCGTATTCGATCCCGAGTTGAATCGCCTGCGCCACCCCGTCGCCGCATTCGCGCGCGACGAGCGTCAGCGCCATATCAATCCCGGCTGACACCCCCGCCGCCGTGATGATCTTCCCCTCGATGACTACGCGCTCCGTCGTCGGTTCGGCGCCGAAGCTGCGCAGCACGTCGAGCGCCAGCCAGTGGCTCGTGGCCCGCAACCCTTTGAGCAGCCCGGCGGCGCCAAGCACTAGCGAGCCCGTACAGACCGAAGTCGTCCACTTCGTTGTTTCGTGCGCGCGGCGAATCCAGTCCAGCACCGGCTGATCATCCATCAGCGCAGACTGACCCGGGCCGCCCGGAATCACGATGATGTCAGGCGAGGTGACTTCATCAAGCGCGTGATCAGCCACGAGCGCGAGGTGGCCGGTGTCGGTGCGCTTCGGCCCCGGCTCTCTCGCGACGAAGCGCACTTTCGCTTCCGGAATCCGTTGCAGCACTTCGTAAGGGCCGACGGCGTCGAGCGCCGTGAACCGGTCGAAAAGCAGAATAGCTATCTCCATCACACCCTCCTTCCACCACTGAGTAACAGCAGCTTGTCAGACAAGATTCTTTTTCAGGAAGTACCACTTGTGTTCGCCCGCGATGTCATCGAGCAGGCCGAACACCGCGTAGCCCAGCTTCAGGTAAAAATCAGGAGCCTGGAAACTGAAGGTGTCCAGTTCGGCATAACGACACCCTCGGCGACTTGCTTCTTCCTCAGCAGCCACAAGCAACTGCCGGCCATACCCTCTGCCGCGCAGATCTTCGCTGACCCACAACACATCAACGTGAAGCCAGCCGAATCCGGTCCAGCCGTGCAGCCCGCCGACAATCTGCTGATTCACGCCGCGCAGAAAGATCGTGATGAACTCACCGCCACCGACTCCCGATTTGCGCGCGTTGTGTTCGTGCAGGCTTTCGTTCAGGAAGCGAATGTCGTCCGCGTCAGGAGACTTTTCAATGGCCAGTTCGTAATCTTCCATGCGGGCCGTGATGTTACACGCATTCGATGATCGTGGCCGTCGCCATCCCGTGACCGGCGCACATCACCTGCAAACCGAACTGCCCGCCGGTCGCCTCAAGCCCGGCGATCATCTTCGCCATCAGGATCGAGCCGGTCGCGCCCACCGGGTGACCGTGCGCAATCGCGCCGCCCCAGGGGTTGACCTTCGCCATGTCCGGCTTCAGCTCCTTCTCCCAGGCAAGCACGACGGTCGCAAAAGCCTCATTGATCTCAATCCAGTCGAGGTCATTGATCGCCAGCCCGGCTTTCCCGAGCGCTTTCTGCGTCGCGGGGATGACGCCGGAGAGTTGCAGGGTCGGATCGCTGCCGACAACCACCCGCGCGCGGAAGCGGGCGCGCGGCCTGAAGCCGTCGGCCTCGGCGACTTCGCGATTCGCCACCAGCACGGCGGCCGCGCCGTCGGAAATCTGGCTCGAATTGGCCGCGGTCACGACGCCCTCACCATTCGGACGGAACACCGTCGGCAGCGCGGCCATCTTCTGCATGTCAATCACCTCGCGGATGCCTTCGTCGCGGGCCAGCGAGATGTGTCTGCCCTCGGTGTCAATGCCCGGGGTAGGAACGATCTCGGAGTGCCTCCCTTCCTTCGCGGCGGCGCTCGCCCGGGCGTGGCTCTCGGCCGAAAAGTTATCCACGTCCGCCCGCGTGATCTTCCACTTATCGGCGATCAGTTCAGCGCTGATGCCCTGATGCACCAGGTCGTAGTGTTCCTTCATCGCCTGATAAATACTCTTCCACACCTCGGCGCTGTCACTGCCCATCTGGCAGCGCGTCATACTCTCGATGCCGGAAGCGATGACGTAATTATGATCGCCCGCCGCGACGCCCTGGGCCGCGAAATGGATCGTCTGTTGCGCGGAACTACAGAAGCGATTGAGCGTCACGCCCGGCACCTCAATCGGCAGCCCGGCCAGCAGCGCCGTGCGCCGCGCGATGTTGACGCCCTGCTCGCCGACCTGAGTGACGCAGCCGGCGATTACGTCTTCGATTTTCGCCTTGTCTATGCCGGTGCGCGTGATCAACCCCTGCAACGCATGTGCGAGCAGCTGGTCGGGCCTGGTTTCGCGGTATGCGCCCTTGAATCTGCCGATGGGGGTGCGGATTGCGTCAATGATTACTGCTTCAGCCATAACTGTCTCCTGAGTTGGTGGAACGATGCAACCACGGGGAGCGCGGCGAAAGCCAAATCTCAGATTGCGAATTTGAGATTATGGATTCCCTGTCCTCGCGGGTTGATTTCTTGTTCGAGAACCGGAAATACGAAATGCGGAAGGCTAAGGATAAATCAAAAGGCAGAAAGCTTGAACCTGCTTCCTGCCTTTCCGGGATTTTGTGATCGTTTTTCGCTTTCGCTCAATCCATCAGCTGCCCGCCGTTGATCTCAATCGTCTCGCCGTGAACGTAGCTCGCCGCGTCCGAAGCGAGGAAGGCAATCACGCTGGCGATCTCTTCCGGGGTGCCGGAGCGTTTGAGCGGGATGGAGTTCACAAAACCCTCCATCATTTCCGGCGAAGTGAAGCGTTCGTGGTAAGGCGTCGCGATCACCCCCGGCGCGACGCAATTGACGCGGATGTTGTAAGGGGCCAGCTCTTTCGCCATAGCCTTGGTCAGGCACCTGACCGCCGCCTTGGAAGCAGCGTAAACGCCCGCCCCCGGCCCGCCGCCGTTGTTCCCGGCAATCGAACCCATGTTGATGATCACGCCGCGTTTGCGTTCGATCATCCCGGGCATCACTCCCTGGGCGCAGAGCAGGGCGCTTTTGGCATTGAGGTTCATCACGCGGTCCCACAAATCTTCCGGGTAATCGCGCAGCGAACGCCGCTCGATCAGGTCGCCGGCATTGTTGACGAGAATGTCAATCGGGCCGAGTTCCGAGCGGACGGTTTCGACCAGATGCCTGACGCCCTCGCCGGTGGAAACATCGGCCTGCACGACGGTGGCGCGACCGCCCTTTTCTTCAATCGCGCGGCGGCACTCTTCCGCGCCTTCGGCGTTACGCAGGTAGTTGATGGCGACGCTCGCGCCGAGTCCGGCAAGCGCGATTGCCGCCGCGCGTCCGATGCCGCTGCTCGCGCCAGTGACGAGCGCGACACGTTCATTCAGGGATAAGTTGTTCATCTTCGCCTCCGGTTTTTTCGCGCCATGCTGGTTGATTGAGCGCCAGCGGTCAACCTGAAAGTGAAGATCTGGTCAATACGCCTGGCGATTTATCAGTCCCCGGCCACAACCCGGATCGGGGGCTGCGATTCGCTGGCAGCCTGCACGCGGCTGTGTTTGCGGCTGTAGCCGAAGTAAATGGCAAACCCGATCAGCAGCCAGACGACCAGTCTGATCCACGTATCGAGCGGGAGACTCGCCATCAGCAGCAGCGAAATCAGAATCCCCATCACCGGCACGAACGGCACCCACGGAGTTTTGAAAGGCCGCGCCAGCTCGGGCCTTTTGTTACGCAGAACCAGCACGCCGATGCAGACGATGATGAACGCGAACAGCGTCCCGATGCTGACCAGTTGCCCGAGCAGGCCAATCGGCAGCAACCCGGCAAAGACGGCGATGAACAAGCCGACGACGATTGAAGAGATCCACGGCGTGCGGAAGCGCGGGTGAATCGCGCCCGCCCAGGGCGGCAGCAGCCCGTCCTTCGACATCGTGTAGAAGATGCGCGACTGCCCCATCAGCGTCGTCAGCATCACCGTACTCAATCCGGCGAGCGTCCCGGCCTTGACCATCAGGCTGCCCCAGCGCACGCCCGTCGTGTCAATCGCCACGGCCACCGGCGCGGCGACGTTCAGCTGTGAGTAATGCGTAACTCCGGTCAGCACCCCGGCGACCACGAGATAAAGCACCGTGCAGATGGCGAGCGAGCCGAGCAGGCCGATGGGCATGTCGCGCTGCGGGTTGCGGGCTTCCTGCGCGGCGGTCGAAACGGCATCGAATCCGATGTAGGCGAAAAAGATGCTGGCCGCCCCGCGCGCGATCCCCGACCAGCCGAACTCTCCAAAATGGCCTTTGTTTTCCGGGATGAACGGGTGCCAGTTTGTCGCGGCGACCTGCGGATGTTTCAGCAGCCAGGCCGTGCCGATGACGACGAAAATGATCACGGTGGCGACCTTGATGAAGACGACGACGATGTTGAGATTGGCGGACTCCCTGACGCCGACGATCAGAATCGCCGTGACAATGCAGACGATCACGAAGGCGGGCAGATTGAAGAGCGCCGTCGCGTGCGGCAACGTCTCGGGATTGACGCCCGCGCCTGCGAGCGTCGGGCCGAGCGTCGTCAGCGTCTCCCACCGCCCCTGATAAAAAAACAGCTGCTGGCCGGGCGTTTCGGTCAGTTGCGGCGGCAGATGGAGGCCGAAATCCTGAAGCAGGCTGATGAAGTTCGCGCCCCAGCCCGAAGCCACAGTCGCCGCGCTGAAGGCGTATTCCAGCACCAGATCCCAGCCGATGATCCACGCGATGAATTCGCCGAGCGAGGCGTAACCATACGTGTAAGCCGAACCCGAGATCGGAATCATCGCCGCCAGCTCGGCGTAACACAGCCCCGCGAAAGCGCAGCCCAGGCCCGCCAGCACGAACGAGAGCGTGATGGCCGGCCCGGCGAATTGCGCCGCCGCCGCGCCAGTGATGATGAAGATGCCCGCGCCGATGACCGCGCCGATGCCGAGCGCAATCAGGTTGAGCGGGCCGAGTACGCGTTTGAGTCCGTGCTGCCCTTCCGCTTTCGCTTCGAGGAGAAGCTGGTCGAGTGGTTTAGTGAGCAGGAGTTTGTTCATGATTTGCGCCCTTTGTCTGAAGGCGTGTCAGTAGCCCGACCGTCAGGGAGGGCTTGGCTGTGTGAGCAAGCCCTCCCTGACGGTCGGGCTACTGACACTTTCGCAGGAAGCCTGATCTGTTGTTTGCCTGTTGTCCGGGTGAATGCGCCCTGAGAGTGCCGGGCGCTTCGTTGATCTGAAAGCTCGTCTGATTCAGCCTCAGTCATCGGCACACAAATATGCCGATGATGCGAACGATCTTAGGCAGTAAGAGTGAAGCGAGGAAGCATTTTGTGACGGGGGCGATGAGGGCTGTGACGAACCGGAATCTGGGCGTGACAAATCCCCCCCAGGCCCCTCCGGAAGGCTGTTTGAAGAGTTCTGCTTCGGCGGCCCTGAAAGGGCCTGATTCAATAGCCGTGGGTGAAACCCACGGACCTGTGGTCATCGGTATCACCGACCCCGCAAGGGGTCGCAGTTTGCAGTCATCAACTACAACCCTTTCAGGGTTGAAATTCGTGTGGCCCTGCTCTCCGTGGGTTTCACCCACGGCTATTGAATATGTCCCCTTCGGGGACGGAAATCATGCGGTGTCGACACTTTCCAAACAGCCTCTCAGAGCGTTTTCCCCAGAAGCTCGTGCAGCCTTTCGCGGTAGCTGCGGCTGAGCGTGAGTTCGGTGCCGTTGTGCAGGATGACGTGATATTCACCGTGCGACCACGGGCGCAGTTCCTGAATGCGGTCAATGTTGACGATCTGCGAGCGGTGGATGCGCGGGAATTTTTTCGGGTCGAGCTGCGCTTCGAGGCCGCTGATCGTTTCGCGCAGCAGGTACGATTCCTTCCTGACGTGCAGGCAGACGTAATTGCCTTCGGCCTCGATCCAGTCAATCTCGTCCGTCTTGAGAAAAAAGACCCGCCCGCCGGCTTTGACGACCAGACGTTCCAGATACTTCGTCTTCGCCTTCTGTTCTTCGAGCAGCGCGAGGATGCGCTCGTTGACTTCGCCGTTGCGCTCAAGCCGGATGTAAGACTTCGCCCGCTGCAAAGCCTTGTCGAACCGCTCGCGATCAAAGGGCTTGAGCAGGTAATCAACCGCATGAACTTCAAAAGCCCGCACCGCATACTGGTCGTAAGCCGTGACGAAAATCACCACCGGCAGTCGCCGCGCGTCGAGCGCCGTCAGTACGTCAAAGCCGTCAACCTCCGGCATCTGCACGTCGAGAAAGATCAGATCAGGATGTTTGTCATCAATGGCTTCAACCGCCTCGTGGCCGTTCGCGCATTCGCCGACGATGGCGATTTCGGCATCGCCGCGCAGCATCTCGCGAATGACCGTGCGGCCCAGCGGTTCGTCGTCAATTATCACTGCACTGATTCGTTTTGTCTCAGCCATGATCGAAGTCAGGTCGGTACAGTGCCGCGAGCCTCAGGCGAGCGGGAATCGGAAGAGGGCCGTCTGAATGGTCTCCGCTCGCTCACGCTCGCGGTACTGTACCAATTGGAATTTCCATCGTCACGAGCAACCCGCCGTCCGGCGCATTGCCAAGTTCGAAACGATGGGCGCTGCCGTAAAGCTGCCGCAGCCGCGCCTCGGTATTCGTCAGGCCGACGCCCCCGCGCGTGGCCCGGTTGCTGTTGCGCGGCAGCTGCAGGCCGGGGCCGTCGTCCTCGACCTGCACCCGCAGAAAGCCGTTGACCCGCCGGGCCCGAATCTGAATATGTCCCGCTGCCGTGCGCATTATCACGGCGAATTTAATGGCATTCTCGACGATGGGTTGCAGGATCAGGTTCGGCACCCGCGCGTCGAGCGCCTCGGGATCAACATCCACTGTCACCTTCATCCGATCCTGAAACCTGACGCGCTCGATTTCCAGATAGCAGCGCAGGAACTCCATCTCCTGCCGCAGGGTCACTTCCTGCGTCCCGGCGTTGTCGAGCGTGAGGCGCAGAAAATCCCCCAAGCGCGCCGTCATCGCGTTCGCCGCCTGCACGTCGGTCAGCTGCAGCGCCGAAATCGAGTTGAGCGTGTTGAAGAGAAAGTGCGGCTGCAACTGCATCCGCAGCGCCTGCAACTGCGCCTGCGCGAGCTGCGCTTCGAGCTGCGACGCATGCAGCTGCCCGGCCTGATACCGCTCGTAATAATCAATCACGTTGCTCACCAGCAGGATCGTGCCGTAGCTCATAAACCCCGTCGGCAGGTTGAAGAAAAGGTCCGAACTGTAGAGCCCGAACAGCGTCGGGATTTTCCGGTAAGCATCAACGTAAAGCAGCCAGCAGATCGGCAGGTAAACGAACCGGTGCCCGACCGTCAGCAGGAAGCAGGCGACGATGTGTACGAACGCATTGCCAAGCCACTTTTCGCGCCCGAGCGGGAAGCGCCGCGTGATGCGGAAGACGAGCGGGGCCATCGCCGCCCACAAAACCCAGTACGGAATCTCCCACACCAGCATCTGCACGAGCGTCGGCGGGGTCGAGAAGATTTCGACGTAATGGCCGGAGAAAAGGTAGTAATTGAGCGTGAACGAGAGCGCGATCAGCATCCAGCCTGCCGCGATGGATGTCCACAGAATTCGATGCCGCTGCCACATAACGCCCCTGGTTGGAACCGACAGGTGAAAGGTTCCGGCTTATTGAATACCAATCCCGTCAATCCTGTAAATCCTGTCCGATGTCCGGGTTTATAATCTGACCCGTGATGAGGGCTTCATTCAACCCGGCGGTGCAACGGTTCGCGGCGCTGGTTCTGCTGTGCCTGGTCGCGCCCGCCGCTCACGCGCAGACGGCTTCGACTCAATCGCTGCGCCAGCTGCGCGACCAGTTGATCGCTCAGGAAGGGCTGCGCAACGCCGACGCAGTCGCCGTAATCCGCGAAAGCGCACTCGCCACGATTGCAAATCAGATGGCCGGGCTCGAAATCAGGCTGGCGAACGGCACGGTGCTGCACCTTGGCTCGATTGCCATTCAGCTCAACACGGCAGCCGCGCCGGTCGAGATCGGCGTCAAGGTGTCGCCGCCCGTGCCGCTGCCGGCGCCTGTCAGCCTGACGCTGAAAGGCACGCTCGGCAATGGCGAAGTCACCCAGTCAAAACTGCGCATCCCGTTCCGGCTGACCGAAGTGAAAAGTGATTCATTGCCCTCTTCGCTACTGGCCGCGATCTTTCGCCAGTGGCTCTCGCCCGAGCGCTGGGACGCCGTGCTGCCGCCGCTCGAAATCCCGCTCAACCTGTCCGAGTCGCTCGAAATCCCCGCCGCGCGCTTCGACGTCGAAGGCACGATGCCGATGGAGATCACCACGCCGGCTTACCAGGTGAAGGTGAACCTGACGCTCGCCGCACTGATGATGCTCAAAGGCAGAGCAGTAGCCGCACTGAACCTGCAAACGCAGACCGGCACGGCAAATGATCAGAGCAGCGCCTCACTGGACACGCCCGATGAGGCCGCCGCGCTCGAAAGCGAGATTGAAAACCTGAGCCGGCACCTCACCGCCGAAAGCGACCTGCGCATTCGCCTGAGCCGCCGCGCCCTCAACACGCTGCTTGCCGGGGTGGCCGCCGCGCGCACGACCGATCTCGACTTTCGCCTCAAACCGGCGCGCATCCGCAACGAAGAAAAAGACGCGCTCGTGCGCATCCATAACTACGCCGACGTTGAATCCGGCGACGGTCGCGCTGACGTGCAGAGCCTTTTGATTGAATCAATCAACGACAATCGTTTGAATCTGCGCCTCACCGCCGAAGGCGACCTGACCGCCAGGCTGCGAGGCCGCGAATATGGCGTCCCTTATTCGCTTTCGCCGCGCGGGACATTTTCCATCAGCAACGAGACTATCCCGCTTGAGGTCGCAGGCGAAAATAACGGTGTCATCCTGCGCGCCGTCCCCGGCTCCCGCGTGCCCGTCAGAGTCAGCCTCGGCATCGAAGTGATGGGCCGGCGCCTGAGCCTTCCGCAGACCATCTCCGTGCAGGCTGACCGGTGGTTCGACAAACTCGCCCTGCCAGAAATTCTCAGCCGCGAAGTCCAGCTGCCGCGAATAATCGAGGTGAGCAATGGAAACGGAATGAAGGTGGTGAGCAGCGAAGTGAGCCGTTACACGCTTTCGAATCTGAAAGTGACAGCCGGGGATGACAAGGTTGAGTGCAACTTTGAGGTCGCTGTCTCACCACAACGCACCCGGTAAGGTTGGTTGCTGTAGTACCGGCTTTAAGTCCGCCCCCCCGATGATGTGATCGGGAATTGGCAGGCGTTCGAGCGCACGAGGTTCGACCTTGATTGCGCCTGAGCCATAGGACTTGCCCACCGCGGCGAGGTTTTTCACCGTGTCCGGATGTCGAAGCACCTGCCACAATTTCTCGACAAAGGCAGGATCATTGCTGCGGGGATAAACACACAGGAATCCGGTCAGCGGCATAACGCTGGCAACGTTGCGAATAAACCTTGCGTTGCGACGACCGAGATATGCGAAAAGAAATTCAGGGGCGCGGCGCGCCTCCATCCTGTACCAGGGGCGTCGCTGCGCGATGAGCGGCCTCTGATTCAATCCCGCTTCCAGCCCTTTCAGCAGGTATTCACGCACTGAGTCAGGAAATAAATTCAGGTCACGGCCATCCGGAGCGAAAAGCCATGTCGGCCTGCCGGATTCTTCCAGTTGCTGAAGAGTCTCCTGCGTGACGACTTCGCCCGGCACATCACGCGTGCGCCCAACGGCAGGAAGGAGCATTGTTTCAGGAATATTCAACTCTTCAGCCTGCTTCCTGGTCAGAAAGAAAAACTCGTTCGCACCGGTCGCAATGCCACGCATAACCCGGGCAAAGTCCGACAGAGTCATGTTGACGTTCCCCGTCTCAGCAGGCGGTCGTGACAATCCTGATGAAATGCCCTCCGCTGTTTCTCGTTCGTAGATTTCCAGATGATCCAGCGGGGCCTCTCTGAAGTCTGAGTCCAGCCACGTTTTGAGGTCGCCTGTCTCCGCCTGTGTGCAGCGCGCCCAGTGAAATCGCGCTTTCGGAGCGGCATTGCGGATCAGGAAGATGACCGGATTGGTGTCTACGCTGGGGAACGGCGAGGCGTCCGGCGCGAATGTGATCACAGCTTCAAGACAGTAATGTGTTGTAATCCACCGCCAGAGAGTTCGAGCGAAAATTCCTTCGCAGGTATCGGCTGGCATAATGAAAGCCAGCCGACCATCTGGCGCGAGCAACTGCACCGCGCGTAGTAGAAAGTAAATGTGCAGCCCGGCGCGACCGTCCAAGCTTTCACCAATTAACTCTGCACCGAATCGTTTGAGCTTTTCTTTGGTCGATTGCAGTAACCGATGATGGCGAATATATGGTGGATTTGCGACCACAGCCTGATAGCGGGCTGATGGGGGCTGCAAGACGAAGTCTCTGATTTCAACGCCTGTCAGATCACAAGATGAAAGCCCACTCGATAACGCCTGCTGCAAAGCCTCTGGATCAATCTCCGTTCCCAGCAGCCGCAGCATCCGTCCCCGTTCCTGTCCGACCGCTTTAGCCGCGTGGAAGAATGCGCCCCCACCGACGGCCGGGTCAAAAAGGGTGTCGCTGCCACCAGCCACACACCAGGCGACCATCGCTTCAGCTACCCATGCCGGTGTCCAGAACTGACCTTTCTCGCGCAAAGCTTCGCGTGCGGGGCCGGACGAAGGGAGTTTTTGTTGTGTGAGTCGGGGAATCATAGGTTGTGTTTGCTCGCGGCCTCTTCCAGAACCGCCAATGCCTGCTCGCTCAAAGCCAGACTGCCACCTTCAAACTTCACGTAAGGCAGAACGTGACCGTTTTTATCAATAATGCTGGCAGCAATCAGAGATGGTTGTTCGTGCGCCTCGCCAAGTTCATAAGCGTAATGATAGTAGATCTTGTAAATGGCTTTCTTCGTTACCTGCCCGCCGGGAGCCTGGAAAGTCTGTTCTATCGGTTCAATGAGTCCTTCCGCAATCAGTCTCTCTGCTTCGTCCAAAGCGATGCCGAAAGCCAGATCGTAGAAGACATGCCAGATATGAATCGGAATATTGCGCTGTCTTTGCCAGGCTTTCAGCGGATCACGGTCTTCATTCTTGAGGATCACAGTCGGCAGAACCGAATTCTTCTTCAGTCCCGGTTTGCCGCCGAGTCGCTTCATCGGCTTCATCGGCTGACCATAGAGTGGCATCCTTTTCGCCACCCACAAACTGTTTTCACATTCAATTGCCAAGGATGCCTTCGAAAGCAGCGATTGAATCAATGGGTGATCTTCCGGCGTGAAGGGTAATTCCGTAATGGCTTTCTCGATGTCATCTCCAGCAGAGAAGCCCTCTGCCTCGGCTGCAATTTTCAGAACAATCTCTTCAACCGTTTTCCTGTCACTCTCTCGAAAGAGCAGCAAATCAGGTCGTTTCACTTTCCCAATTCCTGCCTGCTCCAGTCGCAGAAAGTAAAGCTCGGCCTTACGCGGATCATTGTCAGGCGCGGCACCACTTGGCCCGTAAGGAAGTGCATAAAACCTGCCGGTGCGATTGACAGCCTCTTTCAAACGAAGCTCGCTCCAAGCTCCCTGTGACCATCGCATCAGAAAATCACTGCCGCGCAGTTGGCGTGGGTTCAGCCAATGATCGGCCCATGGAATGAAGACACTTTCACGCAGCTCAAACTCTACCTCCTCCTCCAAAACACCAAACACCTGATCGAATAGATCCATTGTCTCGCCGCTTTCCTGACCTGTGATTACTTTCGTGCCTCAAATCCCCAGTCCCGTCGAAAGTTCTTTTGCTGCCTCAACCATCGTGGCTCAATACGTCTGCCACACTCATGGCAGAGATAGTAATCTGTTACCGCATCAAGTAGCCGCACATAGTTCAAATGACCAGTCACCAAATGAGACTCGAAATCCATAATCTCGATGAAGTAATCACTGTTGCCGCAATCCGGGCACCGAAGTTTTGGTTTTGACTCCCGGGATTTCTCCATTGTTCCAGAAGATTTTTTCGTCATTGTCTCTTCAGCAAATCAATTTTCCTGCCGCGATTTGAATCAGGAATCAGGGAATCAGCAACACCTTGCCGGTCGTCTTTCGCCCTTCAAGCTGGCGGTGGGCTTCAGCGGCTTCGGCCAGCGGGAAGGTGCGCTCGATCCTGAGCTTCAGCTCGCCCGCGGCGATCTGGCCAAGCACGTCGCCCGCGCGCCACAGCAGTTCCTCGCGCGTGGCCGTGTAATGCGCCAGACTCGGGCGGGTGAGGAAGAGCGAGCCTTTCTGCGACAGCAGCGCGGGGTCGAACGGCTCGACCGGGCCGCTCGATTGCCCGTAGAGGGCCAGCATGCCGCGCGGCGCGAGCGTGTTCAGGCTCTTCAGGAAAGTGTCGCGCCCGACCGAATCGTAGGCCACCTGCACGCCGCGCCCGCCGGTCAGCCGGCGCGTTTCCTGCTCGAAATCCTGCTGCGTGTAAAGAATCACTTCGTCGGCCCCGGCTTCGCGCGCGAGTTGCGCTTTGGCTTCGGTCGAAACAGTGCCGATGACGCGCGTCCCAAGGCGCTTCGCCATCTGAATCAGGAGCAGCCCGACGCCGCCGGCTGCGGCGTGAATGAGCGCCGCGTCGCCCTTCAGTGGATAAACGGATGTGACCAGGTAATGAGCAGTCATCCCCTGCAGCATCGCCGCCGCTGCCGTGCGCGAATCAATCCCGTCAGGAACCTTAACGAGCCGCGCCGCCGGAACCGCCGCGTATTCGGCGTATGCGCCCGGGGCCATCGCGTAAGCTACGAGGTCACCGACTGCGACATCGGAGACGTCAGGCCCGACGGCTTCCACTACGCCCGCGCCTTCTGTCCCCGGAGTGAAGGGCCGGGACAGTGGGTAAAGGCCCGTGCGGTGGTAGACGTCAATGTAGTTGAGGCCAATCGCTTCCAGCCTGACCAGCGCTTCCCCGGATTTCGGGACGGGTCGCTCCACATCGCGGTAAACCAGGACTTCAGGCCCTCCGTAATTTTCAACGACGATGGCTTTCATGCGGCTCCTCAAATGCAAGTCGTCGCCGCAAGTCGCGAAGACGGCGGCGACGAAAGGATGCTGTTAACAGAATTGCCGGACTTTAAAGCGCGCTGCCGAAGTAGCTGCGTACGCTGAGCGGAAACAGATCAGGAAACTGAAAATTCCAGCGCAATGTCGCCGTTCTTCTCATCCACCACCACCTTCCCGCCCTGCTGCAACTTCCCGAACAGGATCTCTTCGGCGAGCGGTTCCCTGATCTTCTGCTGGATCAGGCGCGCCATCGGCCTCGCGCCGTAAAGCTTGTCGAAGCCCTTGTGCGCGAGCCACGTCCTCGCCGCATCGGTCAGTTCCACCGCGACCCGCTTCTCGACCAGCTGGGCGCGCAGTTCGCCGACGAACTTGTCAACGACGCGGATGATGTTTTCAAAGGAGAGCTGGTTGAAGGCAATCCACGCGTCCAGACGGTTGCGGAATTCGGGGCTGAAGGTGCGCTCGATTGCGCCGCGACCTTTGCTGCCGGTTGAACTGCTCTGCCCCGCGCTGCCGCCCTCGCCGGCATTGCTCGGACGCTCGGCGGTCTGAGACTTCCTGAAGCCGATGCCTTCGCCGCTGATTTCGCGCGCGCCCGCGTTGGTCGTCATAATCAGGATCACGTTGCGGAAATCGGCCTTCTTGCCGTTGTTGTCGGTCAGCGTGGCGTGATCCATCACCTGCAACAAAATATTGAAGAGATCGGGATGGGCTTTCTCGATCTCGTCCAGCACCAGCACTGAATACGGGTGCTTGTTGATCGCGTCGGTCAGCAGCCCGCCCTGATCGAAGCCGACGTAACCCGGGGGCGCGCCGATCAGGCGCGAAACGGTGTGGCGTTCGCTGTACTCGCTCATGTCGAAGCGCAGGAACTCGACGCCCAGCACTTTGGCCATCTGTTTTGAGAGTTCCGTTTTGCCCGTGCCGGTCGGGCCCGAGAAGAGGAAAGACCCGATGGGTTTGGTCGGATTGCCGAGGCCCGAACGCGAGAGCTTGAGCGCACGCACGAGTTGTTCGATGGCGTGATCCTGACCATAAATCACGGCCTTCAGCTCGTGATCCAGGCTCTGCAAACGCTCCCGGTCAGAACCGGAAACGGTCTTGGGCGGAATCTTCGCCATGCGGGCGATGACCAGCTCAACGTCGTGGACGGTGATCTCTTTTGACTGGCGCTCTTCGGCGGGCATCAGTTTCACGGCGGCGCCGACTTCGTCAATCACGTCAATCGCCTTGTCGGGCAGGAAGCGGTCGTTGATGTGTTTAGCGGCGAGTTCGGCGGCGGCGCGGATGGCTTCATCGGTGTAAGTGACGCCGTGATGATCTTCGTAATAGACCTTCAGGCCGGCGAGAATCCTGACTGTGTCTTCGAGGCTCGGCTCGCTGATTTCGATCTTCTGGAAGCGGCGGGCGAGCGCCTTGTCGCGCTCGAATGCGGCCTTGTATTCGGGGTAAGTCGTCGAGCCGATGCAGCGCAGTTCGCCGCTTGCGAGCGCGGGCTTCAGGATATTCGAGGCGTCCATCGAACCGCCGCTGACCGCGCCCGCGCCGACGATGGTGTGGATTTCGTCAATGAACAAAATCACGCCGGGCTTCTTCTGAAGCTCCCTGATGACGGCCTTCAGGCGCTGCTCGAATTCGCCGCGGTACTTCGTCCCGGCGAGCAGCGCGCCCATATCGAGCGCGTAAACTTCGGAATTTTTGATCGCGTCGGGGACTTCGCCGCGCTGGATTTTGAGGGCCAGACCTTCGGCAATCGCGGTCTTGCCGACGCCCGGGTCGCCGACGTAAATCGGGTTGTTCTTGCGGCGGCGGCAGAGAACCTGGATCGTGCGCTGGACTTCGGATTCGCGCCCGATCAGCGGGTCAATTTTGTTCTCCCTGGCGCGTTCGATCAGGTTGGCGGTGAAGGCCGCGAGCGGGTCGCGCACGGGCGGGGCGTCTTCCTCGCCGCCTTCGAGGTATTCGGGCTGCGATTCGTCCTCGTCGCCCCCCGAACCGATCTTTGAAATGCCGTGCGAGATGTAATTGAGCACGTCGAGGCGCGTGACGCCCTGCTTTTCGAGCAGGTAAACGGCGTGCGAGCGGCGCTCCTGATAGAGCGCGGCCAGAATGTTGCCGCCGTCAATCTGGCTGCGGCCCGAAGACTGGGCCTGCAACGCGGCGCGCTGCAACACGCGCTCGAACGAGGCCGTCTGCTCCGGCAACTGCTCCTTGTCCTGCGGGAGTTGCTCCATGCTCTCGGCGAAGAATTTCTCCAGTTCGAGTTTGAGCTGCTCCAGATTGCCGCCGCAGTTGCGGATCACCTCGCTGCCGGTCTTTTCGCGCAGCAGGGCGTAGAGCAGGTGTTCGAGCGTGAGAAATTCGTGCCGCCGGCGCATGGCCTCGTTGACGGCAAAATTCAATGTGTCCTGTAATTCCTTCGTAATCATTTCTGGTACTTCAGCCTTGAAATCCGGCGATTTCTGATAATGCGACTGTCGCTATTCTTCTTCCATCGTGCAGAGCAGCGGGTATTCACTCGCGCGCGCCAGTTGTGTCACCCGTTCGATCTTCGCCTCGGCGATCTCGTAAGTGAATACGCCCGCGACGCCCAGTCCCTGCTGGTGGACGGCGAGCATGATCCTGAAGGCGTCGGTGTCCGATTTGTGAAAGACGGTCTTCAGGATGAAGACGACGAAATCCATCGTCGTGTAGTCGTCGTTGTGCAACAGGACTTTGTACAGGGGCGGCTTCTTGAGCTTTTGTTTGCTCTCAGTTTCGACTGCCCCGTCTTGTCCATCTTCCCATTCCGGCATAACGCGATTTCGTCAGACTCTTTCGTCCCCGTCAGCAGAAATCCTATCACATCTTCTCCTTCTTCGGCGGCGCGGGCTTCTCCTCCTTCTTTTCTCCTTCTTCCGGTTTGGGCAGCAGCGCCTTGAATTCGGGCAGGCCGGTGAGTGAATTCAGGTCTTCCTCACTTTCGAGCAGCTCCTGATAGTCGCTGTCGAGCTGGACGGCTTTTTCCAGTGCCTTCACGGCTTCCTTCCGCCGGTTGAGGCGGGCGAGGTTACAGGCGCGCTCGAAATGCGCCCCGGCGTATTCGGGGTTGAGCTTTGCCGCCTGATCTGCCGCCGCGAGCGACTGAACGAAGCGACGCGCCTTGCGGTGGAGGATGGCGATCCTGACGTGGTCGTAAGCTTCCGGGCCGAGCGCGAGGGCGCGCTGCTCGGATTTGATCGCGGCGTCGTAATTCTCCTGCCACTCCTGCGTCCTGGAGAGCAGGCGCAGCCCTTCCCTGCTGGCCGCCAGCTGCTTCGGGAAGCCGGTCAGCAGCAGCTCAAGGCCGTGGCATCGCTCTTTGATCGGGTCGTCGTTTTCATCGAACAGGATCGCCTCGTTGTCGAGGGCGTCAAAGACTTCATCGGCGTTCGGGCTGACTTTGAACGCTTCCAGGAGCGCGGGTCTGACTTTGTCGTCCTGCGACTGGTTGAAGTAAAACCCCGCCAGCGTGATGTGCCTTTGATAATTGCCGCGGTCGCGGGAGATCGCTTCGCGGTACGCGGCCTCGGCCTCACTGAACTGCTTCAACTCTTCAAAGATGTCTCCCAGTTTCTGCCAGGGCCGCGGGTCGAGCGGCACGAGCTTCGCGTAGCGCTGGTATGCGGCGATGGACTTTTCGTTCCGGCCCTCTTCGCCCTTGTAATGCTCCGCGAGCGCGTATTGCGCGGGCGCGTAATCCGGCCAGCGCGCTGTGATCTGCTCGAGCAGTTCGGCGGTGGCATCAGGTTGTTCAGTCTTCTTCTCCGACTTCACCGTCTTTACCTCTTCGGCCTTGCCGTTACCGGGTTCATTCGGTGCCGAAGGGGTTTCGGTCCCCTCCCTCAGTCGCTTCATCGCCAGCGTCTGAGCTTTGACGAGCAGGAGCGGCGCGCTTTCGCCCCGGGCTGCGATCAACTGATCGAGTTGTTTGAGCGCGCGGTCGGACTGGGCGAACTGGATTCGCCTGATGCCGGCAATATTCGCAGCGGGGCTGGTCACGACGCGCAACGGTTCGGCCAGAATCTCCGAAGCCTCGTCAAGGTTTTCGACTTCGGTGATGTACCAGGCGCCGTCGCGCGAGGCGAGGTGGAAACGCAGCAGGCCGTTGCCGAACACCGCGAGCAGCGTGGCGTGATTATCTTTAACTTCACTTGAGAGAATGCTCGGGTTGTCAGCCCAGTTCTCCGCCCAGTCTTCAATCAACTCGGAGGCGGCGCGGTCGAAGGCGTTAATTACTGCCGCACGCTGCCTGTCATCGAGCTTCGCGAAGCTTTCGGCGCCGAGCGCCCGCTCCGCCGTCAGCGCCAGATCGAAGGCCAGCGCGCGCACCGGCTCCGTTTCGGGCCGCGCAAATTCTTTGACCAGACGCGCCGGGTCGCGCTGGAAATCAGCGACCGTCGAGCGCGTCTCCAGCACTTCGAGTTCGACCTGATTGAGCATCGCATACTCGGCAAAGCTGTCGCCGTCGAAACGCAGGTGCGTGGCATCAACGTAATCCATCAGCCCCCAGGTCGGATCAACCTCGACCCACTTCCCGAGGTAAATCTCAACCCACGCGTGCGCGCCGAACGAGCCGCCGCCGTAAGCCGCGCCGGAGACTACGCGCGCGGGCAGGCCGAGCGAGCGGGCGAGGGCGACATAGAGTTCGGAGTGTTCGAGGCAGTCGGCCTCGCGTGAGGCGAGCGTCTCGACGGTGCTGCTCTCGACCCTCTTCCACTTCAGGTTGGCGTGCGTCCATTCGCCGAGTTTGCGCGCGACGCTGCGGCCGTCCTTGTCGTCGCCGGCGATCTGCTGCGCCAGCCCGACGATCTGCGGCGCGGTGGTGTTGATGCGCGCGGTTGATTTCAGGTACGGCTGGAATTCAGGCGCGGTGACCGGGAGTTTGACGGTCAGCCTGTCCGGGATGCGGCGCGCGGCGGTCGTGTAGACCAGCGAGTCGGCCTTGTCCGCGCCCTGCCCGGCCTCGGCTTTCTGCCATGGGAATTTGCCGATGTCGTCGCGGACGCGGGCGATGACGTCGGGTTGCCGCGCGGTCACACGCAGCTTCATTGATTCGAGGCGCGTCGGTTGCAGGATGCCGAGTCCCCGGGGCGCGATCAGCGCGTTGGCCACGTCAAACTCATCGTCCTTCGGGCTGACTTTGCCGACGGCGTAACGGCCTTCGCGGTCGAAGGAGACGGTGAGGCGGCCGTCGAGCGCGACCTGTTTGCCGTCGGCGCCGGAGTTGATCGCGATGAAGGCGCGCTGACTGTGGAAGGCGTGGGTGATCGAGCCGAAGACGTTGATGATTCTGACCGCGTTCTCGTCCCTGCCGACAAGCCGGAGCGCTTCGCTGAAGGCGGCGTTGAGATTGCAGGTCGTAAAAAGTGCCAGATTTTCCGGCAGCGTTTCGGCCGAGCGGATGAAATCGCGCGTCGCGGCGAACTTCTCTCTGGCTTCGAGCAGCTTGAGCGTCTCGGCGCTCTCGGCTATCACGAGGTAATCGTCCGTGACCGTGAAGAAGAGTTTTTCGCTGATCACGTCGAGCGTGGCGACGGGCGAGCCGAGCGCGGTTTGATCCGGCACCATGCTCGCGCCCGTAAACAGTTTGCCCGCGCGGAAGAGTTTTGCCGTCTCGCCGTTTTTCAGCCTGAGCGCGAACGCCATCGCCGGCAGACTGACTTCCCCGCCCTTGAACAGGGGGCTGAGGCTGAGCAGCGCGAAGGCGGCTTCGCCTTGCAGGTTCGGGACCAGCACCTGTGCCACTTCGTCGTCGAACTGCTTCTCCTTTTTCTTCTTCTCCGGATCTTTCTTTTCTTCCTCCTTCTTTGGGGACGGCAGCGATTCGAGAGATTTGAGCGCCTTGATCAGATTCGCCGGGTCGAAGACCGTCCCGGCATAAACGAGCGTCGTATCGGGCAGCAGGTCGCGCGGCGCGGCCAGTTCCTTCGCCGCGAACGGCCTGAAACTTTTCAGCCAGTCGCTGTTCTGCAGATTCAGGTGAAAGACCGTCTCCCATGTCGTCGGGGTCAGGCGCAGCGCGCCGGTTTCCGGGCCGAGCGCTTTGGTCAGGGCCTCGACCACGAGATCTTCGACCGCGGTCCCTGAGGCAATCGAATCGCGGTACAGACGGTCAGGCCGGCTGAAGAAGATCACCTCGCCCGCTTCGGCGCGGGCCTGCGTGAAGCTCGCGCTCTGCGCGACGGCCGGGCGGGAGTTTGAATTATTGAGCAGGTCAATCAGGGCGGCACGCGACGGCGTGATGACCGCCGTCGTGTCAAGGTAAGCGACGCAAATCCGTTCGCGTTCGGTGACGTGCTGCGTCGTGGTCATCAGCTTTTCGATCACGGTCGCGGGCAAACTGCCGATCTGCTCGCGGCGGAAATACATGGCGGACGCGAGGTGGCGTTTGATTCTGCCTCTGGTCTGAAGGCCTGCGTCGCTGAATGCGGCGGCCATCGCCAGCGGGACGGCTGCCGGGATAATCCCCGCAAAACGGGTCACGGCGGAAGAGACCGTGGCGAAGGAATCGAAGCCGCCGACCTGCTGTTCGTAAAGGCCGAGCATCCGCTCGAAGCGGGCGCGGTCGGTGACGCGCGCCAGAACCGCGCTGTGCGCGGTCATCCCGCCACCGCCACTGCCTGAATTCCATCGGGCCACGGCGAGGGGAGATTTCAGATCGAGCCCGAGTGCGGCACTGACGCTGCCTGCGTTGCCCGCATTGATGCTGCCTGCCAGCCCCGCCTTCATTGTTTTGAACAGCAGCGCGAACGTCATCTGATCCCGCACGGTCTCCATCTGCACGCCGGAGAGCGCGGCATCGAGCCGGGCGAGCGTCTGCTCGAAATTCGGGGCCATCAGGTAGAGCGTGGAATCCGCGGGGAAGAGCGTCTCGCCGGTCGTCGGCGCGTCACCGAGTTTTGCCGTGTCAATTGCGATGCCGGCGGGCTCGGCCTTTGCTGTGGAAGACGAGCGCAGAGATATTTCAGCCCAGTCGGCCAGGAAACTGTCATTACGAGCTTCGTTATAAATCGCAATGCGTTCGCTTCCGTCTTTGGCCCTGGCGTATCGGTCGCGGAATCTGATCTTGTCTACCGCGGTCACGAGTGCGCCGCGCGCTTCGGCAATCCTGAATGCCTCCAGGTCTTCCGGGCGCGGTTTGGCCGGCATTGGTGGTGGCGCCGCGCGCACGGTGATGTCCTTCCCCTTGCCTGCCCCCTTCTTTGGAACCCCCGTGGGGGTGAAGGTGGAAGTGACACCGGGTTTGAGAGCCGGGGCGATCTTCTCCAGCCGCGCGTCAATCTCTTTGATTCGCTGTTCCAGTTGCGCCGCCACTTCCGCGGGCGCGACTTCGCCGAGCAGTCGCGCGGCACCGTATTCGGTTTCGGCCTTCAAAAGCTTCAGCAATTCGGGCACGGTCGAGCCGCCCTGCCTGAGCCTGACGGCTTCGGCCAGCAGCGGGAGGAACTGCTGGTCTTTGGATTGCAGCAGCTTCGCCACGGGCAGTTGCAGCCCCCTGAGCGGCAGCGTGATGGCCAGATGCAATCCGGCGACCCTGGCTCTGCTGTTGTCGCTGTTGAGCAGTTCGTCCGCCATCACGCGTGCCCTGTCGTCGCTGAGCGAGGCGGCCAGATTGAGAATCGCCCCGGCGGTTTCAGACAGCATCGGCAGTGCGTTCTTAACAAATATCATCGTCAGGTAACCGGAGTCGGTCACCTCTCCCGCCAGAGCCTGAGCGGCGATGGAGCTGCAATAAGCGTCGTTGTCCATCATTGCCCAGACCAGTATGTTGGGCATGAAGGGATCTTTAAGCCTGCTGAAAGCCCGCACGGCAGCCGCGCGCACCTGCGGGTCGTGATCGGTCATCAGATCAAGGACGGCGTCGGGGGCGCGATCAAGCAGCGCGGACAGCCGCTGTGCAAGGCTGGCGCTCGGACCTTGTCCGGTCCGGATCGAGCTGGCGATCAGGGCGGCTTCGACTTCGGGGCCGACGGCATTCTCCGTTTTACCCGCGCCGGAATCCTGTTTCCCCAACCCGGCGAAATGTTCTCTCTGTTTCTCGAACGTCTCATCCCAGTGCCCCGCCGCGCCGACCCTGACGGAGAGCATCATCCGCTTGAAAAGCGGCTCCTGCTTTTCGTGTTCTTCGACTGGCGCGACGAAGATGAAGAGATAGACCTGCGGCCCGGCCTCGGCCATCCAGACGGTCTCGCGGACGACATCGCCGGGTGAGCGTTCCAGCTCCAGCGTGATTTCCCGCCCCTCGACCCCGCCCGGCCAGACGCGCCTGACGGCCACAGTGTCCAGATTGACCTGCTGGTAGCGAAGCTGCTGCACGAAGGAAGTCGCATAATTCGCGATGCCATAACCTTCGGGGACGTCTTCGGTCATTACCGTCAGACTGGCCTTGCGGTCGCGGTCAGTGAAAACGACCGTCTTATCGCCGTTCTTCGTCTCGCCCCACGCGGCGGGCCGCCAGAGCCACCAGCCTTTGGCCTTGTCCACGTACCGGACGGACTGGCCCGGTGGCAGCGGGTAACCATCCCACTGCGACGCGCGCGCGCCGTGGTCGGCGCCTTCCCCGCTTTGCGCGAACCCGAAGGGCGCGAGGCTGAAACACAGCAGGAAAATCAGGAAAAGCGAGGCGGTGAGGTGACGGTTGAGACGCATGGGCATTGTCCTCAGATCGGGGGTAATGTTTATTCCGGAGCCTGGCTGTCGAGCGATGCGGCCGTTAGCCGCTGAAGAGCGCAGGCAGCATAAGCCAGACGCGGCGGCAAATTCAATCAAACTTCCCCCACTTGCATCATGGTCTTCGGTCGGCTTAAGCTGACGCATACTTCGCCTGACGACGCTGGCCTTCAGAACCACAGACTGACAAACATCGCATGAAGATCAGGATTTGTTACCACGGGAATTGTTTTGACGGAGTCTCTTCGGCCGCCGTCTTCGGGCGGTTTTACCGCGAGCGCGTGCACCCGGACTGGGAGCAGGCCTTTCAGCCGATGATGCACCGCGCCGGGGCTTTGTTTGATGACAAGGATTTCGACGGCGATGAAAATGCCGTCGTGGATTTCAAGTACAGCCCCTCGCCCCGGCTGACGTGGTGGTTCGATCACCACAAGAGCGCCTTCCTGACGCCGGAAGACGAAGCGCATTTCAGAGCCGACACGAGCGGCAAAAAGTTCGTGGACGCGACTTTCAAATCCTGCACCGGATTCATCGCCGCCGTGGCGCGGGATAAATTCGGCTTCGACACGGCGCCGATGAGTGAGCTGATCCGGTGGGCCGACAAGATTGACGGCGCGTTTTACGAATCGGCCGCCGAAGCGGTCGAGATGAAATCGCCGGCGCTCAGGCTCGCACTGGTGATCGAAAACGAGCGACACCTGCCGCTCGTCGAGCGCATCATCAGGGATTTGCAGCGCAAGCCCCTCGGCGAGGTGGCGGCTGCCGATTACGTTCAGGAGCGCATCGAGCCGCTTTACCAGCGTCACCTGCGCGCGCTCGAAATCATCCGGCAGGCGGCGCGGATGCGCGGGCCGGTCGTGTTCTTCGATGTGGCCGGGCACGACATGGAAGGTTACAGCAAGTTCATCCCGTACTACCTGCACCCGGCGAGCGTCTACAGCGTCAGCGTCAGCCAGTCAACGTTCCGCTCAAAGATTTCGGTCGGCTCGAACCCATGGGCGCCGCGCCCGCGCACGCACGATCTGGCGAAGATCTGCGAACGCTACGGCGGCGGCGGCCATGCAGTGGTCGCCGCGATTTCGCTCGCGCCGGAGAAGCTCGACGAGGCGCGGCGGATCGCGGAAGAGATCGTTGAAGAGTTGCAGCAGTAGTCAGGCAAGAGGACAGGGAGCAGTGATGAAAGCAGAGAAACGCGCAGTAAAACGTACCAGCGGCAGGACGGCCCGCAAGCGATTGCCCGCGGTGAAGGAAGTCTCGCCGGTAGCGAGCCTCGAAATCCGCTCGACGCTGCGGGAGGAGATGAATCTTTACCCGCTCGATACCTTCGCCTATGAGTATCCGGGTAAAAGGATCGAGATCAATTTCTCGATGCCGGAATTCACGGCCATCTGCCCGTTCTCGGACTTCCCCGACTTCGCCACGATCAACCTGATGTACGTGCCGAACGAGCGGTGCATCGAACTCAAGTCGCTCAAGCTGTACATCAATTCATACCGCGACGTAAAAATCTTTCACGAACACGTCGTCAACCAGATTCTCCAGGACTTCGTCGCCGCCTGCGACCCGCTCGAAGTCCGCATCGAAGGCGACTTCCACGTGCGCGGTAACATCAGGACGATGATCAGGGCGGGTTATGTGAGGAAGTGAAGAGGGAAGGGGATAGGGGGAGGGGGAGAACAGGAGATTGATTTATTTTCTCCCTCTCCTTGTCTTCCCTTCCCCTTCTCTCCTTGTCCCCCGCTCCCCGTCGGTTTTTACCTGAACCCGCCGCCGCGCCGCTGCGTATGGCCTGATCTGGAGGTGAGCTTATGTTCTGCCCGAAATGTGCCAGCCCGTCAGCCGAAGGACAGCGCTTCTGTCGCCAGTGCGGGACCAACCTTGCCATCCTCGTGGATGCGATGGAAGGCAAGCGCACGGCGCTGGACTTTGATTCGCTGAAGGAAGATTTGCGCCAGCTCGGCCAGAGCCTGCGCAGCAGCTTTGAAGAGGTTCACCAGAATTTCAGGAAGACGCAGCAATTCAAGCATAACCGGAACATGTCCGGCTGGCAGGAGCATGGCAAATGGAAGCACTGGAAAAAGGCGGAACGCGAAGAGATCGAGCGCAGAATCAAGGAATCAATCGCTGACTCTTCAATCACCGGCGTGCCGGCAATTCCGGTCTCGACGAAACCAATCCCGATCAAAATCAAACAGGTCAAAGGCGGCAGCTCGCGCCAGCACAGCCTCCAGCAGGCGGCGCTTTCGATCTTCGGCGGCAGCGCGATGAGCGCGGCCCTTTATTACTTCCTGAACACCGCCGGTCAGTCGGGGCTGCTCGCCGGCCTCGAACAGCTGATCGTGCAAAAAGGCGAACTCCAGCTCACCGGCGGCAGTCTGATTCCGGTGCTTCAGGCGCTCTGGGTTTTCGGGCTGATTCCCGTCGCCAAAGGCTTCGCGCACCTGTTCAATGGAATTTTCTTCCCCGCAAAACCGACCGAGAATCCGGTTGATGCGGTCGTCCTCGAACTGAATCAGAGGCTGGCGGCAGCACAACCTCCGCAGAGTTATGTCGCCCCGGCAGCAGCTTCTGCCATCCCTGAGCCGTCACCGAGTTCACCTGACACCAACGAATTCAACCGCGACCGGAACATCAGCCCGGTGGCGAGCATCACTGAAGACCCGACCGAACGTTTCGCCCCCCGCGAAACTGACAAGGAACAGGTTTCGCGTTGAGCCTGTCCGGCCTCAGAGAGATTTTTTTCAAAACCCCGTTACCAGGGCGAAACCTTTTGCCGCGGATTCTCACTAAGAAATGGAAGCGCCAGTGCGAAGAGTCATCATTTCTGCTGATGAGATGATCTGGACGGCTGGACGGGATAACTCCTCACGAGATTTTGCGGTGGCTTCCTGATCCATCAATCTCAACAACAACCCTGCGGAACAGCCGCATCGTTCGGCTTGGCGACGGTGCAACGATTCACCGTCATCGCCGGTCGTGTGGCTTTCCATAACAACCTGTACAGGAGAAAACAATGAAGAGACTTTTTATTGCGGCAAGTGTTATTACCCTGATGTCTTTGCTGACCCTGAGCGCCGCAGCGCAGGAGATGACCGCTAAAAAGCCCAAAGCGGCCAAGCCCGCCAAGGCCGCAGCCGCGCCGAAGAGCGACGCCGACATTCAGAAGTGCATCTCGGATAAGCTCGCGGCTTCGAAGACTGTCACTAACGGGAGCGCGGCAGTCAGTGACGGAGTGGCAACGCTGACCGGTGAAGCTTCGAGCGCCGGGGCCAAGGGTGGCGCAACCAGATCGGCCAAAGCCTGTGGCGCAAAGTCCGTCACCAACAACATCACGGTTGCGGCCAAGCCGAAACCAGCGCCGCCACAGAAGAAGCCGTAACGAGACGGTGTCGGACATCTCCAGCTTCAATGACCAAGGTCATGAAGCTCGTGACGATCTGCCTTGGCAGGCTCGACATCCGTTGTTCAGGCGGATGTCAAGCCTCCTTATCTGCTATTCCGCAGCGATTCGCACGCTGTTCATTTTGTCGCCGACGCGAATCCGCTCGACGACATCCATCCCTTCGGTCACGCGGCCGAAGACTGCGTAATTCATATCAAGGAATGACGCCGGGCCGAGCGTGATGTAAAACTGCGAGCTGGCGCTGTTCGGGTCGGACGAGCGCGCCATCGCGACGGCGCCCGCCTCGCCGTGCTTCAGCTTCGGGCTGACTTCGAGTTTGATCCGCTTGTCCGAGCCGCCCGTCCCGGTGCCCTGCGGGCAACCGCCCTGAATAACGAAGCCCGGCTCGACGCGGTGGAAGGTCAGCCCGTCGTAAAAGCCGCGCTCGGCCAGCCCGATGAAATTCGCCGTCGTGATCGGCGCGTCCGCTTCATAAAGCGTGAATTTGATCGTCCCCTTGTTCGTCTCGATGATTGCAGTTCGATCAGCCATAAATTTCTCCTCCGGATTTTTCCGATTCTCATTGGGCTTGCAGGATGAAACGCTCGATGGCTTCGGCCACGCCGTCCTCTTCATTCGACGCGGTCAGCGCAAAACCCGCCTGCTTCAGTTCTTCCTCGGCATTCCCCATCACGACGCCGATGCCGGCGAAGCTGAGCATCGTCAGGTCATTGTGATTGTCGCCGACGGCCATCACCTCTTCGCGCGCGATGCCGTGCGCCCGGGCGATGGCTTCGACGCCCGCGCCCTTTGAGGCCGCGGTGCTGAGCGCGTCGAGGATCGTCAGGTCGGCCCTGCGGTAGCGGGTTTTGAAAAGCTGAATCCCGCCGTCCATCGCCGCCTGCAGGTGAGCGGCGAACTCGTCCATCGGGTCGCAGCAGCCCGAGAACATAATCTGGATCGGGTCGTGATCAACGTACTCAAGCAGGTCGGCCACCTCGACCACCGAATCGCGATACTTATCGAGGTAATGATGGAGCGCCCGATTGTCGGGCGAAACGCCTTCCAAGACCATCACCCCCAGATCGTCAGGGTCGTCGCAGCAGATCATATCCACGCCGCACGCGCGCCCGATCCGGATGATCTCGCGAGTCATGTCGGCGTCGAGCGGGTGGTAGCCGATTGTTTCGAGCGTCGTCACATTTTTGGTCAGCGCGCCGTTGTGCGAGATCAGCGGGACGGCGCAATTCAGCTCCTGGGCAATCGGGCGCGCCGAGCGGAAGCGGCGGCCGGTGACGAGGGCGATCCGCACCCCGCGTTCGCGGGCAGCCTCAAGGCTCGCGCGCACGCGCGGAGTCATTTCACCACGCGAGTTGAGCAGCGTGCCGTCTATATCGAGAGCTAAAAGTCGGACGGGCATAAGAAGCGCGCAACTTTAACATCGCGCGAACGGGGCGGGCAAACGGCAGGAGGGTGGAAATATTTTTGCAATCAGGACGCCGGGTTCATTCCGGCGGCGACGTGTCTTCCTCCTCATCTTCAGATTCGGATGAAGCGCGGCCCGCGCGGCCCGGTCGTTCAATGCCGAATTTGTCGAGCCGGTATTGCATCGTGCGGAACGAGAGGCCGAGCAGCTTTGCGGCGCGCGTGATGTTCCAGCCGGTCTGCTCCATCGCCTGAATGATCAGCGAGCGTTCGAGGTCTTCAAATGAGATGCCCTCGGGCGGCAGCTTGAACCCGCCGGTGCCTTCGGTACGCGCCGCGTTGCGGATTTCGACGGGCAGGTCTTCGGCCGTGATCTCGTCGCCTTCGGCCAGCAGCAGGGCCCGCTCGATGGCCGATTCGAGCTGGCGTACGTTGCCCGGCCAGGCATATTCCATCAGGAGCTTGCGCGCTTCCGCGCCGACTTTCATCGGCCGGCCGGCACTCGCGCTGTGTTTGCGCAGGAAGTAATCCATCAGCACCGCGATGTCGTCGCGGCGCTGCCGCAGCGGCGGCACGTCAATCGGGATCACGTTGAGGCGGTAAAACAGATCCTCGCGGAAGCGGTTGTCCCTGACCATCGCCTCCAGATCGCGGTTAGTGGCGGCCAGCACGCGCACGTCAATCCTGATGGGCTTCGTCGAGCCGACGCGCATGATCTCCTTTTCCTGAAGCGCGCGCAGCAGCTTGGCCTGCATGCTCACGTTCAGTTCGCCGATCTCGTCCAGAAAGAGCGTGCCCTTGTCGGCGATCTCGAACATCCCTTTCTTTTCGGCGACCGCGCCGGTGAATGATCCGCGCTCGTGGCCGAAGAGTTCCGACTCGATCAGGTTCTCATTGATCGCCGCGCAGTTGACGGCCTGAAAGCGCTCATTCGCGCGGGGGCTGGCCTTGTGAATGGCGCGGGCGATGCGCTCCTTGCCGGTACCTGACTCGCCGCGGATCAGCACGGTGGAACTTGACCCGGCCACTTTGACGATCATCTTCTTGACGCGCTCGATGGCGTCCGAGACGCCGACGATCTCTTCGTCAACGGCCCTCATCTGCGCGACGGCTTTGGCGACGGTCTCAAGCAGCTTCGCGCGGTCGAGCGGCTTCTCCAGATAATCGAAGGCGCCGCCGCGCAGCGCGTCCTTGACCGAATCAATCGAGCCGTGCGCCGTCATCAGGATCACCGGCACGGAACTGTCAATCTGCGTCAGCTCATTGAGCAGCTGAATGCCGTCCATCCCCGACATCTTCAGATCGGTCAGCACCAGATCGAAGCGTTCGGTTTTGAAAAAGCGTAATCCTTCCTGACCCGAGCTGGCGGCTTTCACATCGTAAAGCGGGTCGCCCTGCTCATCATGCTCACCAGTCAGGATCAGATGCAGGATGTCGCGCTGATTTTTTTCGTCGTCAACCACGAGGATACGTTTCGGTTTCATGGCTTTCCTGTAAAGGGGTTCATGTCGCCAGCCTTACTGATGACGTTTTTCTGATGAGGTCGTAACCTCTTCAACTTCACCAGGAATCATTATAACCTTCGGCTGCGACCTTGCGACAACGATCCTGCCACCCCCGGGCGCGGGTCATCTTACCGCGTCGCCAGCTGGGCCTGCGGTCGGGCGCCGTCTGCCGGCGGCAAGGCCGGTTCGCGCGGCAGGGTGACGGTGAAAGTCGTGCCGCTGCCGGCCTCGCTGCTGACGGTGATCGTGCCGCCGTGGTCTTCGATCAGCTTCTTCGTCAGCGGCAGACCGAGGCCGATGCCGGTCTCCTTGGTCGAATAATAGGGCTCGAAAATCTGCTCGACCGCCTCCGGCTCGATGCCGCAGCCGGTGTCGGTGAAGGTGATTTCGATTTCACCGGGGCGCGAGTCGAGCGTGACGACGAGCGCCCCGCCTTCGGGCATGGCCTGAACGGCATTGATGACCAGATTGGAGAAACAGGTTTTGATCTGCTCCACGTCGGCGCGCAGGCGGTGATCATGGTCGCCGCCCGCGGCCTCCTGAATTGTCAGCTTCACGCCCTGCTGATCGGCCTGGGCGTGGACGAGCGCGACGACCTCTTCGAGGAGCGTGCGCGCGTCAAATTCGCGCAGCTTGAGCCGCGTCGGGCGGCCGTAGTTCAGGAAGTTGCTGACCAGGGTGTTGAGCCGGGCGATCTCGTCCTTGATCGTCACCAGAATGCGCGTGTACTCGGCGCGCGCGGCTTCCGTATTCGGCAGCGGCTGCGCGGACGGCGCAAACTTTTCGCGCAGGTGATCAATCGAGAGGTTGATGAAGTTCAGCGGGTTACGAATCTCGTGCGCGATGCCGGAAGCGAGGCGGCCGACGACGGCCGAACGTTCGGCCCGCTGCAGTTGCTCCTCGAGTTCGTGCTTGCTGCGCAACCCGGCCAGCATTTCATTGAAGGTCTGCGCCAGCCGTCCGACTTCATCCTGCCGCGCCACCTGCACCTGAAAATCGAGGTCGCCGGCGGTGACGCGCCGGGCCGCGTCGGCAAGTTGTGTGACCGGGCGGGTGAAACGGGGGCTGAAGACGCTGATCAGCAGGACCATCAGCAACCCCAGCGCGACCGTCGCCAGGAGCCGGTCACGTGAAACGTCACTCACTGTCTGGGTCAGGCGTTTTAAGGAAATGACCATAATGATTTTGCGGTCACCCTTTTCAGTCGGGTACGTGAACGTGATCGCGCGCTCCCGGGCGCCGCCCCCGACATCCGCCTCGCGCAGCAGATCCCCGCGACTGACCCGGGGCAGGCGGCTGATCTCAGCCGGCAGCGGCTGTAGGATGTCTTCGGGGGTCGTGCTGTCAATGACCTTCCCATTTTCGTCAACCACCAGGATGCGGTGGACGATGCTCTCGGGCGACACGGAGAGCCGCCCGCGGCTCTCCTCGGCGATGAATTCGTCGAGAAACAGGTTGCTGTTACGGGAGCGCAGCGCCACGTCTATCGCCACGGTTATCTCATCAATGTGTTCCCCCACCTGCCCCGTCAGTCTCGCCTGAAGCCGCTGATTGATGACCTGCAGCGCGAGCGTGGTGACCACCAGCATGGCCGCGATGAAGAGCACCATCTGCGCGCGAAAACTTGAAAGCGGGTTGATCGAAGCCATACGAACAATCCGGGGACGAAAGGGCCGCGGAGAAGTGTTTTTAATCTGACATTCCTCTGATTACCCGTTGTGCCGGTCAATTGAATTTGCTAGACTCTGCCCGTGCGCCTGCCCCCGGCTTTCGCGGTAACAAAGCCATAGAGGGAAGCCTGCTGTGCGCTTGCTCTTCAATTGTACAGGGACAACGCTCATTCCGATAGTGGTGACGTCGTGCAATACGGCTGCTGGGGCCGTAGTTACGTGGTGCCATTCATCACGAGGTTCGGCGCGATCACTTCACATCAGATCCACAACTATCCAATACCCCTGAAGCCGGCCGGCGCGAAAACCGCGGCTGGCTGACGAATGATAGTTTCCCCGCAGTGGAACTGTTGTCAGCAGGGAGATCGTTGTCACAGGTTACAGGAAAGGTATTGAGAATGAAATCAGTCAATCGTGCTGTCACGACCACGTTCGTGTTCGCTCTGTTCAGCGCACTCGTGGTCATCTCCCCCAATGGCACCGCGTACGCGAAAAAGCGCCACCGCGCAGCAGCCGCCAAAGAAGGGAAGAAGGGGAAATCCAAAGGCCGTGAGCGAGTCGCCTCCACTCGCGGGGGCCGTCACAGTCGCGAAGCCCGTCGCGGCCCGCAAATCAGTCAGAGTCAGCTACGCGATATGATGAAGCGCCAGCGCCGCGGCGGACTGAGCAAGTCCGAGCGCAAGCTGCTGGCATCTTACCGCGCCGAAGAGCGGCGCCAGGCAGCGGCCCGGGCCGCCGCCATCCGCGCCGCCCGCCTGCGCGCCATCCGCGCCCGCGATGAGGCGCTGCACAACAGCGCCGCCGCCAACATTCTCAAGGACAACACGACCGGTGAAGACCCTGACGTGCGTCGCGCCGCCATTGAGGCGCTCGGCGGCAGGGCCGGCACGGCGGTGGTGATGGACGCGACCAACGGACGCATCTACGCGATCGTCAACCAGCGCATGGCCCTTGGCTCGCCCGTCAAGCCCTGCTCGACCGTCAAGCTGGTCGTCGGCATGGCGGCATTGCACGAGAAGGTTCTCGACCCGAGTACGGACCTGCAGCTGGCGAGCAACGGTCGTGGCCTGAACCTGACGGACGCCATCGCCCACTCGAATAACCCGTTCTTCCAGGAACTGGGCCGCCGCCTTGGCTACGAAAAGGTCATCGGCTATGCCCATAATTTCGGCTTCGGCCAGAAGACCGGGGCCAATTATCTGGGCGAGAGCGACGGGTTCCTGCCCGAGGAAGGCGAACAGAACACCGGCCATATGTCGAGCCACGGCGACGGTTTCGGCTTCACGGCGATTCAGCTGGCAAGCTTCACCGCGGCCATCGCGAATGGCGGTTACCTTTACGTGCCGCGCATCCCGCGCACTCCTGAAGAGGCCGCCAGCTTCAAGCCGGAGTTGAGGCGTAAAATTGAGATGACCCCGGAAGACCGCCTGCGCATGCTCTCCGGGATGATTGGCGCGGTCAATTACGGCACGGCCAGAGCCGCCTACGACCCGATCGGACAGGTCGCGGGCAAGACCGGGACCTGCACCGGCGATTCGGCCAAGCTCGGCCTGTTCACTTCATTTTCCAGCATCACCAACCCGAAGCTGGTGGTGACGGTGATCACCAACGGTTCGGGCGAGGCGGGCAAGCGCGCCGCGGATGTGGCGGGCAAGATTTATCGCAGCATCTCCACGCGATTCCTCGGTCCGGGCGCGACGCCAACGACCGCGGCCATTGAGGTTCAGCCTAAGATTATGGAAGCCCAGCCGAAGAATCACGACTAAAGAGGCCGATTCAGTCACCAGAATCTCAGAACAAAGGCGGTCGCGGATCATCAAAAATCCGCGACCGCCTTTGTTTTTGTCCGACGCTTTTCAGCGATTTCTGGCTACTGGAACCGCAGCCCATGAAGCTCAGCCTTCACCAGTTTGACATCTGCTTCCTTATACTTCGACGGAACGTCAAGCTTGATCGCGATGCGCATTGACTCGCCCGGCTTAAGCGGCTCAGGCCGCACGCGGGGGATCGGCTGGCCGATTTTCTGCGCGATCAGCTTGTCCTCAAGGTCATAAGCCTGGGCGACGATCTCAATTCCGGTGAGCGTGCGATCACCCTGATTACGCAACTCGGCTTGAATCGTGAACTGCACCATCCCCATCAGGTTCTGCTGCGCCATCACGTCCTGCTTGTTGGGCTTGTCAATCTCCACTTTGGATTTGTAATTTTCGAACTCCTGATTGCCCGCCCGCAGGGCGTCGGGCATCGTCGGCGATTCCGCCTGCTGCTTGAGCGTCGCGAAAATAATGAACGCCCCGGCGACGACCAGGGCGGCAATCGCCCCCAGGCCCAGGAGCAGGCGCGAGCGCTGTTGTTCTTTGGCTTTCTCTGATTCTGGTTCGAACATAAGGTGTCGGAAATCCGCAGGGTTCAACTCAGTCTCCGCTGACCATCATCCGGTTGATTTTGACGGTCGGGGCCGCGATCTTGCCCCGGAAGCGGAGATCGTTGCCAATCATTTCGATTCCGCGCAGCATCTCGCGGAAGTTGCCGGCGATGGTGACCTCTTCGACCGGGTAACTGAGCCTGCCCTGTTCAATCCACACGCCGGAAGCGCCGCGCGAGTAATCACCCGTCACCGCGTTGAAGCCGAAGCCAATCGTTTCGGTCACGTAAAACCCGTTGCCGACGGAAGCGACGATCTCTTCGGGCGAATGACGCCCGGGCGCGATGAAGAAGTTATTGATGCCGACGCCCGGCAGGCCAGACAGCCCGCGCGCGCCGTTGGCCGTCGAACGCAGGCCCAGCTTACGCGCCGTGTAGGTATTGAGCAAGTAACTCCGCAGCACCCCGTTTTCGACAATCACCGTCCGCCGCGTCGGCAGCCCCTCGCCGTCGAAAGGCCGCGAGCCGACCGCGCCGGGCAGCCTCCCGTCGTCCACAATCGTCAGCTGCTCCGAGCCGATCCGTTCGCCGGTCTGCCCGACCAGGAACGAGGCGCGGCGGAAGATGGATTCGCCACTCGCGGCCTCAAAGAGATCACCGAGCAGTTCTTCAGCCGCGCCGGATTCAAAGACAATCGGGACTTCCTGCGTCCCCACTTTGCGCCCGCCGAGTTTGCGTAGCGCTCGCCGCGCCGCTTCCCGTCCGAGTTCTTCCGGCCTGTCCAGCGCCGCCAGTGAGCGTTGAGTGTCCCCCCAGCCGGCCACCTGCATCTGATCGCCGTCACGCGCGATCGGCGAAACCGAAAGGTAGCACGTCGTGCCGCGATATTCGCCCGCAAACCCCGAGCTGTTCACCAGAGTCAGCCGACCGACCGTGGTCGCGCACGACGCGCCCTCGGAATTGGTGATGCGCGGGTCAGCGTCTCGTGCCGCGGCCTCGGCCGTGCAGGCCATTTCGATTTTGCGCCCGGTCGGGAGCAGCACGATGGATTCATCGTACAGCGCCAGATCGCCGCTATTGACTCCGCCGGCAGATAAAAGTTCCTCGCGCGAAGGCAGCACCGCCGCGTCATCAACCGAAGTCAGCCGGGCCATCTCGACCGCGCTCGTGATCAATTCATCGAGCGCCTTCGCCGAAAAATCCGAAGTCGAAGCCGAAGCCTGCCGGCCCTCATAAATCACGCGCAGTCCCAGGCCACGCGAAGCCGATTCCTCAAGCTTCTCGATTTCTCCGAGCCGCACTTCGACGGAGAAATCGGTGTTTTCAAGCGCGATTGCCTCGGCTTCAGTCGCGCCGCGCCTGACCGCTTTGCTGACGATGTCGGAGAGAAAGTGAGTTGAAATTTGTGTTGTCATCCAATAGTTCGAGGGAAACTTTCAGAGTTTGAGATTCGGGCAACTCGCTGCTTTTATTGCTTTCGATTACTGGCTGCCCTTTCTATCTTCTTAAGAAGTTTCTCGCCATCAGATTCGGGTAGCTTGTCATGAAGAAAAGCCTCTACATCGCGCAATTCAGCGGGCCGCAGGCCCGGCCCGCAACATCCACAGGAATGATATGTGAACCCGTGATTGTAGAGGATCTCAACTTTTTGCCACTGCTTCACGTCCATTTTCTTGGGAGCTTTGAAATCAAGGCCCAAGTCTGCCATCGGGCGATGACATTCGGGGCAAAGCACCTTCCGGTGTTCACCGTATTTCTGCTTATATTCTTCTCCCCCAAAACCGTTTCGCTCCTTGAAAGCCTTGCGGCAATCGAAGCACGCGTAATGCCCTTTATAATTCATGCCAGCGTAACGACACATAAAAACCTCGGATGTACGTATAACAACATCACCCTTTCGTCCCACCCACAGTCATCTCGGAAATCCTGATCGTCGGCATGCCAACTCCCACCGGCACCGACTGTCCGTTCTTGCCGCAGACGCCGACGCCCTCGTCGAGCCGCAGGTCATTGCCGACGGCTGTCACCTTCGTCAGCGCGTTCGGGCCGTTGCCGATGAGCGTGGCGCCCTTGACCGGCGCGGTGATTCTGCCGTCTTCGATCAGGTAGGCCTCGCTGGCGGTGAAAACGAATTTCCCGTTGGTGATGTCCACCTGACCGCCGCCGAAATTGACCGCGTACAGGCCGCGTTTGACCGAAGCGATGATCTCTTCGGGCGTGCTTTCGCCGCCGAGCATGAAGGTGTTCGTCATGCGCGGCATTGGCACGTGCTGATAGCTTTCACGGCGGCCGTTGCCGGTTACGCCAGCGCCCGTCAGCCGGGCGCTCAGTTTGTCCTGCAGGTAGCCGCGCAGAATCCCATTTTCGATCAGCACGGTGCTGGTCGTCGGGTTCCCCTCGTCGTCAATGTTGAGCGAGCCGCGGCGGCCCGGCAGCGTGCCGTCATCAACAACGGTGCAAAGTTCGCTCGCGACACGCTGGCCGACGAGCCCGGCAAAAGCCGAAGTGCCTTTGCGGTTGAAGTCCGATTCCAAGCCGTGACCGACGGCCTCGTGCAGCAGCACGCCGGGCCAGCCGGGGCCGAGTACCACTTCCATCGCCCCGGCGGGGGCGTCCACGGCATCGAGCAGAGAGATTGCCTGGCGCGCGGCTTCGGTGGCAAAAAACTCCGGCGATCTTTTCTGCTCGAAAAAATCCAGATTGTCGCGCCCGCCGCCGCCCGCATAGCCGCGCTGCAGATTGCCGTCGGCGTCGGCAATGCAGGTCACGTTCATGCGCACGAGCGGCTGCACGTCGCCGATCAGCATTCCGTCGGAAGTCGCGATCAAAACCAGCTTGTGTTTGTCCACGATCAGGCTCTGCACCTCGCGGATGCGCGGGTCGTAGGCGCGCGCGGTCTGCTCGGCGCGCCGGAGCAGCGCGATCCTGCGTTCCAGCGTCTCTTCAGTAAGCGCGTGCGGGACCGAATAGAGATCGTGCTTCGGACTCGCGGCGGAGACATTGACCGGGCCGGGACTGGCGTTACTGCTGGCGATATGCGCGGCGGTGAGCGCGGCTTTGCGAATCGCCTCGCGGTCAATTTCGTCGGAGTAAGCGTAGCCGGTGCGCTCGCCGGAAACGACGCGCACGCCGACGCCCTGCGCCACCGAGCGGTTGGCCGACTTGACGATCTGCTCTTCGAGGTTGAGGTTGCTCGTGACGGAATACTCGAAATAAAGGTCGGCGTAATCGCCCCCCTTCGACAACGCCACGCCGAGCAGCGCTTCGATGTCAGAAACGGCGATGCCGAATTGTTCAGAGAAGAATGCGAGAGGTGAAATCATTGTGGAATCTCTTTTCGCTGATGATCGGGGAGAGTCTGGGACCCGGGGATTATAACTGATGTCCGCCGGAAGGGGATGGGTTCCCGGCTTATTTTTCAGCGGCCTGCCCCGGGCCTTTCGCCGAGGTGAAGTGCGGCGATTCCGCCCCAGAGGTTGTGATAACGCACGTCCGAATAACCCGCGGCCCGCATCATCGCGGCCAGTTTTTTCTGATCGGGAAAGTTGCGAACCGATTCGGGCAGGTAGGTGTAGGCCCCTTCGGAGCCGGAGACCAGAGCGCCGACGCGCGGCAGGATGCGGGTGAAGTAAAACTCGAAAAGTTCGCGGAAGACCGGCACGACGGGGCGCGAAAATTCCAGCACCGCGGCGCGCCCGGCCGGCCTGAGGACGCGCAGGATTTCGGCCAGCCCGCCTTCGATATTTTCCAGATTGCGCAACCCGAATGCGACTGTCACCGCGTCAAAGCTCGCATCCCCGAACGGCAATCGCAGCGCATCGGCTTCGGCGAGCGCGAGTCCGTCGGCCCGGCGAGCGCGCGCCTTGTCGCGCGCCAGGACCAGCATCGGGTGGCAGAAATCGCACCCGATGACGCGCGCCTGCGGTTCCAGTACGAGCGCCAGATCGCCGGTGCCGCAGCATAAATCCAGAGCGACGGCGTCCGGTCGTGACAGCACGTCGCGCAGCTTTTCAGCCGTGAATCGCCGCCACCGCTTGTCCACACTGGCCGAGAGCAGATGATTGAGCCGGTCGTAGCTCGGCGCGATCTCCGCAAACATTTCGCGGACGTGCCGGCCCTTGCCCGGCACGTTCATTTCGGCGTTCGGCAATATTTCCTGGCGCGACGGCATTGCTATGGGTTTGAAGTCTGGGCTTTCGACTGCTCGCCCGTCCGGCCCAGCACCACGACCGTCAGCGCGTTGGCGTCGAGCAACCGCCTGGCGACGCGCTGCAAATCGGCGGTCGTGACGGCAGTGACGCGCCCCGAGAAAGTGAGCGCATGATTGCGCGGCAGCGCGGAGGTTTCGATTTCGCGCAACTGATCTTCAATCGGGCGGGCTGCATACTCGGCATTCAGGCCGTCTCGGGCGGCGGCCAGTTCCTCGGCGGTGAACGGGGCCGTAGCGAGCGCCGCAAAGCTTTCGGTCGCCTTCCTTGAAAATTCCGGCGCGCGGTCGGCGTTCACTGAAGCCGCAATGTAGAACGGGCCGGCCAGCGCGTGCGGCACGGCTCTCACTGAAACACCCCCTGCCGGAAGGTCGCCGTTGTCTTTCCTGAGCCGCGCTTCCAGCACGCGGGCGAGCAGGGCCGTCGCGATAAAGTCGGGGTCAGCCTGCCTGACGCCGATCACCCCACCGCGGAACTCGACCGTGGACATTTCAGGCGCCTCGACCCTGACCAGCTTCAGGGTTGTCACGCGTTGCGGCTGGCGGAAAGTCATCGGCACGATGGCGCCCTTGACCCAGCCGCCGAAGAAGGCCCTGAAAACGCTGAGGGCGCGTTCCTGATTAACGTCGCCCGTGACCACGGCCACCGCGTTGTTCGCCAGGTAAAACCGCCGGTAGAAATCGTGAACGTCGGCCCAGACGATGCTGGCGACAGATTTCTCCGTCCCGTCAACGTTGTGCCCGTAAGGGTGGTCGCCGTAGATTTCGGAGAGGAATTTTGCATCGGCGCGTTCGGCCGGATTCGGCGCGCTCCCCTGTCTGAGTTTTTCCAGCTGCGCCTGCTGCGCGCGCTTGAAGGCGTCCTGACGGACGTTTTCGACCACCAGCAGGCGCCCGATGATCTCCATCACCGTGGCGAAATTGCCCGTCGGCGAATCAATCCGAAACCAGGTGTGATCCGGCGTCACGCCCCATTCGATCTTCGCCTGCAGCGATTCCAGCTCGCCGACCAGGTTCGGGTTCGCCGCGAGCAGCGATTCCTGCGTCAGTTTCGCGAGACCCGCCTTGTAGACGAGGTCGAACATCGCGCCGCTGCGGACGACCAGATCGCAGCGCAGACGCCCGTCACCGGCCCGCGCCAGTGAGACGACCTGCATCCCGTTGAGCAGCGCGTCACGCTTCACGCCGCTGAACGGGGTCGGGGGCGCGGGCGCAATGACTTCGGACTGGACATCCTTCTTTTTCTTCGAGTCATTTTGTGCCAGCGCTGGTATCGCGCAAATGCTCACGAGCGCAACGACCAGGCAGAAAGTAATGGTGTATTTCAGGGACTTCATAAACTTCGCAATGTTGCACGGGCAGTTGACGAATGTCGGAGATCAGAACTGATGTGACAGTGTAGCTTTCAGGGATTGGACGGGTCAACTTGTCGGCAGTGCGAAAGAGCGGTGCCGCGGGCGTAAGCGAAGGGAGGCGAAGATGCCCGGCTCATGCCCGCGGTGCCGTAATGATCAGTTCGCTCGGGCCTGCTCGGGCGTGCAAAACTTGTCGAAAGCGGTCTTCAGTTCCCGCGCGATCTCCGTCGCATCGCGGCCCTCGATCTGCCTCCGCTCCAGCATATAGACCAGCTCGCCATTTCGCAGCAGTCCGATGGACGGCGATGACGGCGCGTAGCCTTTGAAGTAGCTGCGCGCGCGCTCGGTCGCTTCAATGTCGGCGCCGGCGAAAACGGTGATCGCGTTATCCGGTTTGACCGGGTGATTGAGCGCCAGAGCCACGCCGGGCCGGGCCTTGCCCGCCGCGCAGCCGCACACCGAATTGACCACGATCATGAGTGTCCCCGGAGTGTTCTTCACGGCCTCGTCCACTTCTTCGGGCCGGCGTGTTTCTTTGACCCCGATGCGAGTCAGGTCTTCGCGCATCGGCTTAATCAACAGTTCAGAATAAGGCATAGTTGTGATTCTCCTCTTCAAAACAATATTCAGTTAACGCACTCTCCACAATGATTCCTGCCTGAGATAGTATCCGCCGGGCGCACTCATTCAGCAAGCGGCACCCCGGAGCATCAATCAGGCAGGCCATTGCCGGAGGCTGAAATGCAGATCAAAAAGTCACCCGGAATTATAGTGATGGCGATACGACAATTTGAGGCAGCTGGATAACAGCTTCCTGCCTTCAAAATTCCGCTTGCCCCATCCATCAGGTTACTGTACTTTACGGGCGGCCATCCCGCCCCACGACATTTTCGAATCCATTTCTGTTCAAATCGGAGGAAGCCATGAGGAATTTCACCATATGTGCGGTTTGCGTCGCAGCTTCAGTATTACTGTTGACAGGTGTGGCTCAGGCCCAGCAGCGTGATGGCGCCGGGCGAAAAAAAGTCCCGCAATTAAGCACGGATGATCTGGAATCGGGTAAAACTGCTGACAAGAATCCGGCGACCGGCAGTCAGGCCGCCCCCGAAAGCGATGATCCATCCAGAAGTCTTGAATACCTGGAGCGCGGGAGCGCTTTCTATCTCAAGCGCGATTTCAAAAACGCCATTATCTGGTATCAGAAAGCTCTTGAGCTGGAGAAGAAGAATCAGATTCTGGATCAGACACTGTGGAGGGTGCTTGTAGATAACCTGGGGATGTCTTACGGGATCACTGGAAAGCTGAAAGAAGCAAAAGCAGTGTTTGAGTATGGTCTTTCAAAAGACCCTTCCTACCCGATGTTCCATTACAACCTCGCCTGCACTTTCGCTGAAATGGGTGACGTTGATCAGGCAGTCGTCAGCCTGAGAAAGGCTTTCGAGTACAAGGAAAATATGATTCCCGGGGAACATATTCCCAATCCCCGAAATGACTCTTCATTCAAACGATTCCTCGACAACGAAAAGTTCCTCAAACTCCTGGAGGAGATCGGGCTCTGACCAAAAGTCATTCCGAAGGATTTCCACCATATCAAAACAGGAATTAACGGCAGGCCGCTCGTGCCTGCCATTTCTGTTTAATCGTGAGTCCCTCCCGGTCGGGATGAACGACGGCTCGGACGGGAGCGTGAGGCTCAGCGTTGAAGAGTAAATTCCTCCCGCGGCAGCCAGAACATCTGACCGAATCCGCCAATAAATCGCGCCTGCCTCAGTTCAATTTTGAAGAGCGTGAAATCCCCCAGCTGGAAATTCTGCCGCGCTTCGGGAAAGCGCTCCAGATACCTTTGCTGTGCTTCGTCAAGTTCGCCCTCAGCGACGGGCACAGCCAGGCCCATCAGCGTCAGCCGTGCACCAGCCTGCGGGTCGTTCGTTGCGGCGGAATCCTGAATGAACAGGCTCACGCGCGGGTCGGCGCGCACGTTGCGCGTGTGTTCGGCCAGATCACTGACGAGGATTATCGGCTCGCCGGATGCCGACAGCGCGTATGGAGTGACTGAGCCGAACGGCCATCCGTCGAATTTGCGCGAGAGCGTGCAAAGGACGCCTTGCCTTTCGGCATTCATTAACATGCGTACTGAAGCCGTGTGGTCACTGTTGCTCATACTCACCTCCCGGCCCTGGATAGTATCACGGCCTGAATCAATGGTCATTGGGCCGGCCGGAGTTTCATTTTACGACCCGCCAGGAGAGGTTGCGATGACCCTGTCACTGGCCCTGGACGGCGCTGAAACCATTGCTTCCCGAACCTGGTTTTCGGCCCCGGCGGGGCTTTCAAACATCCCGCTTGAAACCTGAATCGGATGGCGTAAAATAGCCTCGTTCGTGTGATCGCCCCCTTGCCTGACGTCCTTTCCTCTAAGGCTTTCCGGCCCCTTCGGCCGGCAGGTGTTTAGTGGGAATTGAATTTTTCGTGGGGACGCATGACAGCAATCGCCTTCCAATTCAGCGCTTGTCTGCGGATGAAAGATGTCTGACCTCTATCGAACGCTGGGCGTGAGCCGGAACGCCAGCGCCAACGAAATCAAATCCGCCTACCGCCGCCTGGCGCGCAGGTATCATCCTGACCTGAATTCGGCTGATTCTGCCGCGCGCGAGTTTGCCAGGATCACTGAAGCCTATCAGACGCTGATTGACCCGCAGAAACGCGCTTATTATGACCGAACCGGCACGAATCTCTCTTCGTCGAGTTCACGCCACGCGGCCAGCGCCGCGGCGCGAGTTCGCGCGGCCCGGCGCGCCCATGATAAGGCCCGTATTGACCGCATAGTTAATGAGTTGCTGGAGCGTGAGCGAGAGGCGACGCGCTCGCGGGGGCTGGTCGTCTTCACCGTCATCCCCTTATTCCTTTCGACGCTGATAGCGGCTTGGCTCAAGCCCAAGATTTTTGAGGACGCCAACCTTTACTGGCGGCTCGCGATGATCGCGATGTTTCTGGTCGGCGTCTGGCACTTGGGTCGAAACCTGAAACGCCTGCTCGATCAGTATACCTACCGCCCGGTACTCATCTCGCTGATGCGCTACAACAAGCCTGCCGAGCCCCACCCCCGCAGCTTCGTCTGTGCGGTCTTCGGCGGCGTGTACCTGCTGGCGCTTGGCTTGGGGATGCTGATCGGCTCGCTGACCGAGGATCATAGCAAAAGTGGGCTGGGGAGTTCCGGCGAAAACCTTTTCTTCAGCGTACTCTTTTACCCGCCCATCGTCGTCCTGATCGTGGATATTGTGTATCTGATCAATCAGCGATTTGACGAATGGTGAAACCCAATGGTCAGTATCCGGCGAATGGTGACTTTCTCCGCGCCCGCCGCGTTTCAGCCCCCACATTCTTTTTACTTTCCACTTTTTACTTTTTACTGTCTACCTCCTACTGCTCCCCTCTGACCTGTGAGATTTCCGACATCCAGCCGCGCAGCCGTTCGCTGCGAGTGACCTGCCAGACCACGCTGCCGAAAGGCAGGCATCAGTTGAAGTTCACCGACGAGTTCGCCGGGATCGAGCGGCTCGGTGAGCGCGTTTATTCGCTCAGAGCGAGCGACTCAAACGGCCATGCCTTGTCGCCCGAAATCCAGGGACTCGGCGTTTATTTCCTCAACCTGACAGACCGCGAGCAGCGCGTCACAATCAGTTATGAATTGCGCCTGGCGCGCGCACTCGATCCGGGCGGGTATCCGCTGGTTTCGGGGCTCGGCGCTGAGCAGGGCTTTCTGCTGCTCGATGATCTGCTGCCGCGCGTGTCCCTGGCCGAAGCAAACGGTTCCGGTGAGAAAGCCGACCGCGTCAGCCTGAAAATCACAGCCCCTCCCGATTGGCGGGTCGCCACCACGGAACAGCAGCGCGGCGGGTCTTATGAAATCCCCGACCCGGCGCGGGCCGTCTTTTTCCTGGGCCGGCTGCGCGAACAGACCTTGAATGTCAGCGGCAGGCAGCTGCGGGTGGCCATCGCCGGCGAGTGGAGTTTCACCGACGATCAGGTGACGCGGCTGGTCGAAGGTATCGCGCGCGAGCAGTCAGTTTTCATGGGCGGGTTGAACCCGGGCGAAGGCGATGAGCGTTTTCTGGTGACGCTCGCGCCGTACCCGATCCCGCTGACCGGGCTGCGGTCGAGCGCGCTCACGCGGCATCACACCGTCGTGATGATGCTCAACGCCAACGACAACCCGGCGCGCACCTTCGCCCATTATTCGCGCCACCTCGCGCACGAGATGTTTCATTACTACCTGCCCGGCACCTTCAACGTGCGCGAAAACTTCGACTGGTTCTGGGAAGGCTTCACGCGCTACGTGGCGATCGTGACCTTGCAGCGGCTGAAGCTGATCAGCCTGCGCGAGTATCTGGACGCGCTCCATGAAGAATACGAAGCTTACGCCTTCAACCCGGCACGCGCGAAGTTGTCACTGGTCGCGGCCTCGCCCGAAAAGTTTGCAAACCTGGCGAATTACGAATTGGTCTACCGCAAAGGCATGCTGGTCGCGGGCCTCTACGATCTGGAATTGCGCTGGCAGAGTGACGGGAAGAGGAATGTGATGGATGTGATCCGCGAGCTTTATCAGAAGTACGCCCGGCGCGGTGTCGAAACCGGGAACCGCGAAGTCATCGCCGAATTACGCCGGGCCGGGAACTTCGACCGCTTCATCAGCGACAACATCGAGGGCACGCGCGAGATTGATCTGGCGACAACGCTCAGGCCTTACGGCCTCGTGATCGAGCGCACCGCCACCGGGTCGGGCCGCCCGCGCATTGCCGTCGCGCCAAAATTGTCAGCCAGGCAGCGGGCACTGATTGCTCAACTGGGTAATAACGGCAGTTAGCCCCTTGCAGGTTGACCAAACAGCATGAGTACCGACCACCCCGGGAAAATGAGGATCAGCAGGGAACAAGACCGGCCCTCGTCTTTGCACTTAATCTCCTGGAATGTAGCAGGCAGGGTTGGATGTCTGGATAAACAAATCGCAGCACTGACTCAATATAAACCTGATGTAATAGCCCTCCAGGAAGTCAGGAGCAAAACAGCACGACCTCTGCGCGAGGGACTTGACCGCATCGGCTTGGGGCACTGCATAGATAGTTTTGATCTCGTACCCGATCCGAGCCTTCTGAAAGGCCCTCGTCAGTATGGAGAGTTGATCGCCAGCCGCTGGCCTTTACAATCTCTCCCACCTTCAGGTTTCCCTGTCCCTTGGACAGAGCGTGTGCTTTCAGCTTTGATTGACAGCCCTTGGGGATGTATCGAAATTCACACTACTCATATCCCACCCGGCTCAAGTAATGGCTGGATGAAAATTGAAATGCTGGAAGGCATTTTCACACGCCTTGCCTGTGATAGTAAGCACCCGCGCATCCTGTGCGGTGATTTCAACACGCCACAAAAAGAGCTGCCTGATGGATATATCGTGACGTGGGGCCAATCCATACTTTCGAATGGAGAGATCGCAGGTAAAAGAAGGTGGCGTGGTTCTGCTGGCCGGGCAGGGACAGACGCTCGATGGGATAGCGGGGAACGCAGCGTACTTGAAGGGCTATCGAAGTTTGATCTTTCTGATGTATACCGCTCTTTGAACGGCTACGAGGTCGAAGAATTCAGTCACTACGTACATGGGAAACAAGGGCGGCGTTTCGATCACATCTTTGCCTCAGGCTCACTTAATGCAGTGCGTTGTGGATATTTGCACTTTTTGCGAGAGGAGGGGCTGAGTGACCATTCTGCGATTGAGGCTCTTTTTGAACCAAGTCGGCGCGCCAGTTGATCCTGCTCGCTGGATTGACAACCCATCAGGCTTCGGCCTCCGCCAGTTTCTCAGCCCGTCTGGTCGCGTCGTGCAGGATCAGCCAGCCGGTCGGGGCCGCGACCAAAATCATTCCAATGACCGAAATGACGTTGATCGCCCGGTGCCAGACCACCAAGTCGAGGATCAGCGCGAAGAAAATCTGCGAGAGGATGACGACCGAAACGCGCGCCGCGTGCCCCCGGGCAAAAGCCATCGTCATCCCGAACTGCCCGAGTACCCCGGTGAGTCCGGTCATAAACAAAAACACGAGCGCCTTCATGCCGTCCGGCTGCCTGCCCTCGCTCATCACGCCCGTCGCCAGCAGGAAGCCGGCCGTGGTCAGGCTGGAGACCCCCGAAAAGTGCGTCACCACGGCGCGCGGGTCAACGCTCTGAAGGCGGTTCAGCCCGATCATCGCAATCGAAGTCCCCAGTGCGCCTTCGAGCGCCATCAGGCAGGCAAACCAGCCGCTCTGAAAATGCGGCTGCTGGATCAGTACGATCCCGAAGATTCCCATCAGGACGGCCATGACGGTTGAGGCGTGCGGCTTCTGATCGAAAACCGCCCAGAGCAGCAGCGTCACGAAGATCGGTGAAGTGTTGGAAAGCGTCAGCGCGTCGGAAATGGGCAGGTGCGTCAGCGCGTAAAAATTGCCGAGCAACCCGGCGCTGCCCGCGAGGCTCCTGACCCACAGGGTTCCCGGCTTCCAGAAGACCAGTTTGACGCCCGAAGCTTTGGTGACCACATAGGCGATCAGAAAAGCTACCGCCGTGCGGGCGAGCGCGACCCATTGCCACGAGCAGTATTCGCCCGCCAGATGGCCGAACGCGCCCATCCCGGCAAACGCGAGCGAACCCCAGAGCATGTGCAGATACGGCGCACGGCCGTGCGCTTCAGCTTGCATCCCGCCCCGACTCCGCTTCCAGCGCCGGCTCCATCAAAGACCACCGCTCGCCCTCGACCATCGGCCCGGTTCGCTCGAAGATCGCCTGCAACCGCGGGTCGTTGATCAGTTTCTTCCAGCGCACGTCGAAATCCGCGAGCGAATCGAACTCCCACAGCTCCATATACTCGCCCACCTCGCCGACAGCAGTTCGCCAGATGCTTTTGAATGACAGGCCGTGTTCACGAATGAGGGGCAGGATTTCCGCGTCAAAGATGCGCTCGAACTGCGGCATGTGGTGAGCGCGCAACCGATAAGTAATCCTCAGCAAAACCATCAGGCAGGGAGTCCTTTCTGAATCACCTGCTCCATCACCTCAGCAAAAGTATCAACCTCGCGCAATGTCGTATAAACGTTCGGCGTCACGCGCAGGCCGTTGACCGCGGGATGAATGATGGGTGTGACGATGATGCGGTGTGAGTTGAAGAGGTACTCGACGAGCTTTGCCACATCAACGCCTTCGATACTGATGTTCGCGAGCCCGCACGACTGCTGCGGGTCGTAGCTGGTCAGGATCTTCACGCCCTTCATCCCGTCGAGCCGCTTCGCCCAGCGGTGGAAGAGGAAACGCAGCCGCGCCGCCTTGCGCTCCGCCCCGATGCCTTCGTGAAAGGTGAGCGCCTCGCCGATGGCTAAGAAGTTTGCCTCGGGGTGCGTGCCGATGGCCTCGAACTTGCGGATGTCGTTGTCCTGTTTCTCTTCCGCGGCCATCAGCGGCCAGAGGTCTTTGATCCTGTTTTTGCGGACGAACAGGAAGCCCGTGCCGAACGGCGCGAGCAGCCATTTGTGCAGGCTCGTGCCGTAATAATCGCAATCGAGTTCCGCGTGTTTATAGGGGAAGTGGGCGAAGGCATGCGCGCCGTCAACAATCGCCTCGATGCCGCGCTCGCGGGCCATCCGGCAGATGCGGCTGACGGGAAAGATCTGCCCGGTCAGGTTCGTGATGTGGCAGAAGTGAATGACTCTGGTCTTCGGCGTGATCGCCCTTTCAAACAGGCTGGCCAGCTGATCGAGCGATTCCGGCGGGTTTGGGAATGGAATCTTTCTGACCACGATGCCGTCGCGCCGTTCGCGCTGCCGCCAGGTCGTGAGCATGCGCGGATAGTCCTGCTCGGTCGTCAGCACCTCGTCGCCGGGTTTGAGCGTGAGCCCGAGCTGGCAGATTTCGAGAGCCTCGCTCGCGTTGCGCGTGATCGCCATCTCTTCCGGGTCGCAGCCGAACACGGCCGCGAGCCGCTTCCGCACGCCTTCCTTCTGCGGCTCCAGAATCCGCCACATCGTGTAGACCGGGGCCTGATTGGAATACTCCAGATACCGCCGCATCGCTTCCTGCACGATGCGGGGGCTCGGGCTGACGCCGCCGTTGTTCAGGTTAATCAGCGTGCGGTCAACGGTGAAGGCCTGCTGCACCTGGAACCAGAAGTCTTCGTCCGTCGCGACTTCTTCCGGAGTGCGCCCGCCGACAAAGCGCGTCGCCGCAATCGCGCTCTCAATCCCCTTTTCATTGAAGCTGGCCGCGGCGATGCCCGCGGCGCCTGCGCTTTTCAGGAATGATCGTCTGGTGAACATGGTCTGCCTCCCGGAGTGGGTTCTGGATATTTGTTGGAAATCAGGTTTGTTCATCGCCCGGTTGATTTCCAGCCTGCTGGCGCAAGCCTATCTGGAAACAGGACGGCAGGCAATACTTCTTTGAAGCTCACAGGCCTTTCAAATTTCCGTGAGGGAGGCACGGGATAAAAAGTGCAGCCCGGCCTTTTCACACTTTTCCTGCTTTGAAAAGCGGGCGGCAAAAGTAAAGTGGCGCATCCGGCAGGCCCCCTGATCAAAGCGAATGGCAGCTGTCGGATGCGCCGGCAGGCGAATCAGTAATGGTTGTTATTCACGCCAGTGGCAACACATTCATCCCCCGGATTTATTTTACTGACCCGATCCGCATTCCGTAGAACGAACGCCAGACGAAGAACAGCGAGATGAGGAAGAAGACCGCGGCCAGCGTGTTGGTCAGCCCTGAGCCCTGCGATTTTGTCAGGCTGACGGCCAGCTCTACGGCCAGCAATCCGAAGAGCGTCGTGAACTTGATCACCGGGTTCATGGCCACCGACGACGTGTCCTTGAACGGGTCGCCGACGGTGTCGCCGACCACGGTCGCGTCGTGCAGGGCAGTCCCCTTCTGCTTCAATTCAACTTCGACGACCTTCTTCGCGTTGTCCCAGGCGCCGCCGGCATTCGCCATAAAGATCGCCTGATACAGGCCGAAGATCGCAATCGAAATCAGGTAGCCGATGAAGAAGTACGGCTCGAGGAAGGCGAAGGCGAGCGACGAGAAGAAGACAGTCAGGAAGATATTGAACATGCCCTTCTGCGCGTACTGCGTACAAATCTCCACGACCTTCTTGCTGTCTTCCACCGACGCTTTCTCGACGCCTTCGAGCCTGATGTTGGCCTTGATGAATTCGACCGCGCGGTAAGCGCCGGTCGTCACGGCCTGGGTTGACGCGCCGGTGAACCAGTAGATGATCGCGCCGCCCGTGATCAGCCCCAGCACGAACGGGGCGTGCATAATCGAAAGGTTCTTCAGGTATTCGTCCTTCAGCCCCTCGGTCAGCACCATGATGATCGAGAAGATCATCGTCGTCGCGCCCACCACGGCCGTCCCGATCAGCACGGGCTTGGCCGTCGCCTTGAAGGTATTGCCCGCGCCGTCGTTCTCTTCCAGCAGGTGCTTGGCGCGGTCGAAGTTGACGAGCATGTTATGGTCACGCTTCACGTCCGCTTCGACGTTGGGGACCTGCTCGATCAGCGACAGCTCGTAAACCGATTGCGCGTTGTCGGTCACCGGGCCGTAAGAGTCAACGGCGATGGTCACCGGCCCCATCCCGAGGAAGCCGAACGCCACCAGGCCGAAGGCGAAGACCGCCGGGGCGGCCATCAGTGCGCTCAGTCCCTTGCCGGCGAAGAGAACGTCCGGCGCGCCGAAGAGGTATGCAATTGACATCAGGATGACGATACTCACGCCGAGCCAGTAGCCGGAGAAGTTGCCGGCGACCAGCCCTGACAGGATGTTGAGTGATGCGCCGCCCTCCTTCGATGACGTGACCACTTCCTTAACGTGTCGCGATTCGGTCGAAGTGAAGACCTTGACCAGTTCGGGAATGATCGCGCCCGCCGCCGTTCCGCAGGAGATGATGCTCGACAGCTTCCACCACAGCGAACCGTCCCCGAGCGTCGGAATCATCAGGTACGACACAATGAAAGTCAGCACGATTGAGACGACCGAAGTGATAATGACCAGCCGGGTGAGCGGCGTTTCGAAATTCATCCGCTCGGCCTTGCCGTAGGTCGCTTTCGTCAGCCCCTCGTTGATGAAGTAAGACCCGGCGGAGGCGATCACCATCATAATGCGCATCACGAAAATCCAGACCAGCAGCTGAACCTGCACCGCCTCGAAGCCGGGGCCCGCCGTGTTCGCATTGACCGCCAGCAGGATGAACGAGATCAGCGCCACGCCCGTCACGCCGTAGGTTTCAAAACCGTCCGCCGAAGGCCCGACCGAATCGCCGGCGTTATCGCCCGTGCAATCCGCGATCACGCCCGGGTTGCGCGCGTCGTCTTCCTTGATCTTGAAGACGATCTTCATCAGGTCAGAGCCGATGTCGGCGATCTTGGTGAAGATGCCGCCCGCGATGCGCAGCGCCGCCGCGCCGAGCGATTCGCCAATCGCGAACCCGATAAAACAGGGGCCCGCGTAATCGCCCGGGATGAAGAGCAGGATGCAGAGCATGATCAGCAGCTCGACGCTGATCAGCATCATGCCGATGCTCATCCCGGCCTTGAGCGGAATCGCGTAGATCGGGTACGGCCTGCCTTCCAGCGCGGCAAACGCCGTCCGCGAGTTGGCAAACGTGTTAACGCGGATGCCGAACCACGCGACGCCGTAACTGCCGCCGATGCCGACCAGACTGAAGACCAGAATGATGGCGACCTTGTATAAAGGGAAGCCGACCAGAAAGCCGAAGTACAGCACGATGATGACGGCAATGAAGGCTTCGAGAATGAGGATGAATTTGCCCTGCGTGATCAGGTAGGTTTTGCAGGTCTCATAAATCAGCTCTGAAATCTCGAGCATTGACTGATGCACCGCGAGATTCCTGAGCTGTGTATAAATGATCAGCCCGAAAACCATCCCCAATGCCGAGACGAGCAGCCCGATCATCAGCAGCGAGCGCCCGTTGACGCCCAGAAACTGGACCTGCGACAGGTCGGGCAGCTTGAGATTTGCCTCGCCGCCCGGCTGGTGCGCCTGGGCCAGTGCGGCGGACGTATTGATGGACACGATGGCAATGCCGGCTGCGAGTGCGAGCGCGTAACGGCAGACCCGCAGGGCAATGCCTGAAATGAGTGGCAGCATAGTCTGTTTTCCCTCTTTGAAATTGATGATTCTGGAAAAAACCTGAACAAAGGAAGGCGGATTATAGACGAAGGCCCAAATGATGGGAAGCGACTGAAGGCATTAAAGTTCGGCCTTCGGAGGGTCTGCCCGACTACTTCTCAATCAGCACCACACGAGGCTGAAGCGTCTGATTTTCCGGTCTGTATTCGGCCAGCGCGAACAATTGACGGCGTTCATCAAGCAGCTTCACCTGAGTCCCCGCAGGCCAGTTGCCGTTGAATCGAATCGCGTTCCCATGTTCAGCCTTCACAACATCGGCAGCATTGAGGATTACTTCAGGCATCGCCAGAGCCTCGGCCATCTGAATGATCAGCTGCTCAGCCGCGCCGGCTTCCGCCAGTTCGGCCAGTCGTTCAGGCGTCACGGCCTGACTGATATTGCATTGCCCGGCGCGCGTGCGGCGCAGGCGCACGAGGTGCGCGCCGATGCCGAGATGTTTGCCGATGTCTTCGGCGAGCGTGCGGATGTAGGTGCCGGAGGAGCAGACTACGCGAAACTCGATATCACGTGTGAGGTCTGAAGCCCCCTCCGTTTCACCGACAAGCTCAAGCTCACTGATTTCGACTTCGACCGCCTGCCGTTCAATCTCCTCTCCGCGTCGCGCCATCTCATAAAGCTTCACGCCGCCAACTTTCTTTGCGGAATACATCGGCGGCGTTTGCAGAATCCGCCCGCGAAAGTGCGCGAGAGCTTCCGCCACCTGCTTTTTACCGATGTGTCGCGCATCAGCCGCAGGCGCGAGCGGTGTCCCGGTCAAGTCACCCGTGTCGGTCGCATAACCGAACCGCACCGTCGCCACGTACTCCTTGTCATCACCCGTCAGGAACTGCACGAGTCGCGTGGCGCGATTGAGGCAGACGACCAGCACCCCGGTCGCGAATGGATCGAGCGTGCCGGTGTGCCCGACGCGGCGCGTTTTCATAATCTTCCGCACCCGCGCCACGACATCGTGCGAAGTCCAGCCCTCAGGCTTGTCAATGATCAGCAGGCCGTCGGCAGCAGGAGTTGGAAGCTGAGGTCTGAGGGCTGTGGATCTCGGATTCTGTTCGTTACGGTTCATTCACTCGCTCTTTCGTATGCACCCGCACGCCGGCGCGCCAGCTGGCATTCAGGCCGATCCGGAAAGTTTCGACTTCCGGCGAGATGCATCGGGCAACCGTGCTGAAAGTCCGGTGAAAGCGCAGGCGCGGCGCGACCAGATAGAGCAAAGGTGACTGGTCTGCCAGCGTGATCCCCGGAAACAATCCGCGCCGCGTAAATTCACCGCGCACTCTGGCCTGCTCGACGCGCAGCCAGTAATCCAGCCCCTGCATCGGCAGGTTCACGTCCTCGGCGGCTTTGATTTCAATCACGACCAGCCGGCCCTCGTGGTTTGCGGCCAGCAGGTCAATGACCGACCTTTCGTCGGCGCGCCAGGTTGGAATCTGCGAGTAAACGAAGCGCGGATCAAGCGCCGCGTCCAGCGCGCGAATGTTCTGCCGCAGGATTGATTCCAGCCACGCTTCGGCGCGCAGGCGATAAAACGGGTGGTGACGATCAGCCGCCACGGCTGATCGATACGCGATGATCTGCTGCACCAGCGCCCCCAGTTCGCCGATGTTCGTTTCAGTCAGCGTTTTCACCGGAGGGAACAGTCGCCCGGCAGTCCGCCGCCCGGTATGCAGCTCACCGGGGATACCGAATTTCGGGCGCGGAATCGTCGAGCAGTGAGTGACTCGGACGAATTCGAGGCCGTGAATCGAATAACTCTCGGCGTCCTGCGCCGCGTGATGGCGCGCCTCAATCTGTTCGGGGGCCAGACTCAGAATGCGCTCGCGCCAGACGCTGTGGTTATTCGCGCCATCCGGCCAGCGCAATTCGCGCGGGTGATCGTTCAGCAGCTCGGCCTGAGTCATCGGGCGCACCGCGGTCAGTTCCTCGCGGTCTTCGTCAACCTCAAGACATTCGACCTTCGCGCCGAGGTGGGCCGTCTCAATCAGCGTCAGCCTTTCGAGCGTGGTCTGCGAATGATCGCGCGGCACGCACAGCCACAGCCGCTTTGCGCGCTTTCTTCCTTCCCGCTTCTCATTGAAGCCGGCCAGCCAGACGAGTCCCGCCGTCAGCACGCCGTCTATTTCCGCCTGAACTCCGCAATCGTTCACGCCGATGGCCAGCACGATTTCGCCGCGGAGATCAACGACCAGCCGCGCATACTGCACCGGCAACGAATGCGCGCGGTTACCGGCGGTGTTGACCCGCTCGACGCGCGCGCCGCCGAAATGAGCGGGGATCAGCTGCGCGAGCAGGCCGCCGTAACGGCTGCGGCGTTCGGCGGCGGGCAGGTCGCGCTCCTGCTGCTTTGCGCGCCAGCGCTCGGGATCGCGCAACGTCAGAGTCACCGTCTCTTTCGCCAGACCGCGCGACGCCCTGAATCTGATTTCGGCTTCGGCAATTTCATAGGCCGTCACGCGCCAGCTCTGCGAACGTTCTTCATCCCACCATGCAAAAATCAGCTTGCCCCATTCGACAGCGAATTCGCAGCTGCCCGGCTGCAATCCGGCAATGACTTCGTCATTCGCGAGCATCTGCCAGTCCCGACTTTTCAGCAGGGCGAGTTCGATCTCGTACTTCGCGCTCGCGGCAGTTTCGTTGTCAGTGACCGGGATCATCGGGTGAGTGAGGGATTCTCCTGGTCCCGCCGGGGCAGCTGCCAGGGCGCGCGCAGGCGTTTGTATTCGGCTTCAGGCAACTGAACGAGCAGCGGCTTTGCCGCCGGGTCGAGCCAGCGCATCAACTCTTCCATCCTTGCGCTCTCCATCGCCGTGCATCCGGCGGTCCCGCTCCCAGCCTGCCGCCAGATGTGCAGGAAGATGCACGAGCCGCCGCCTCTGGTAATCGGCGCGGCGTTATGATCCACGACTACGCCCCAGCGGTAAAGTTCATCCTGTCGGCGCATCTGCTCGGAGCTTTTCCAGTCAGGCGCGACGACGATTTTGCGGTCAAGGATGGTGTTGTAATGCTCCGATTTCACGTCGTCCACGCATTCGATAGTACCAGTCAGGTGCGTGTACGGGAGTTTGATCAATCCGGCCTCTCCGGGGGCGGTGTATCCGAACGCACTGCTCAGACGAAAGATTCCGGCGGGAGCTTTGCCGTCGCCTTCCTTTTTTATCGGGCCGTTGCCCGGTTGCGTTTCGTGTAATCCTGCCCCCCAGGCCATTCCTTTTTTGCCGACGACAATCGGAATGCTCCCGCCCGACTGCAGCCAGTCTTCTTTCGTGCTGCCGCGTTCATAGTGCCAGAGTTTCCCGTCAACCGCGTCCCAGTCGGGCGTGATGACCAGCACGAGCTGGCGCGATTCGGCCAGCGGCGGTGTGGGATGGTGTTGTTTGTCTGTTCCGCCTGCAGGCATCCGGGATTTCCACTCTCCGAAGGACGGCGCCGCGGCGACGATCAGCAACAGGCCGCCGAGCAACAGCAGATGAATGACTCGCATTGTTGATTCTCCGCCTGAGATCGTATAACTCTTCGCGCTCCGTCGACAATGGCTGCGCGGGCCACGGCCCATGCTATAATCTCGCGCTTCAAACGGCGATCATTTATCCAATCAGGGAGAGAACGTCTGTGAAAGAAGGTTGGGAAGCAGTTATCGGCCTCGAAGTTCACGCCCAGTTACTGACCGCGTCGAAAATCTTTTGTGCGTGTTCGGCGGCCTTCGGCGATGAGCCGAATGCGAACACGTGCCCGGTGTGTCTGGGGCTGCCCGGTGCGCTGCCGGTACTCAATCGGCAGGCGGTCGAGCTGGCGGCCCGCGCGGCGCTGGCGCTGAACCTGAAGATCAACAATGAATCCATCTTCGCGCGGAAAAATTACTTCTACCCCGACCTGCCGAAGGGCTACCAGATTTCGCAGTACGACCGACCGTTCTCGGAACACGGTCACGTCGAGCTGCTGACCGGCGAGCGCGACGAAGCGGGCCGCCCCGGCGAGTGGAAGGTCAAACGCATCGGCATCACGCGCATGCACATGGAAGAGGACGCGGGCAAATCGCTGCACGAGGGCGTGGCCGACCCCGGCAAGTCTTACGTCAACCTCAACCGCAGCGGCACGCCGCTCGCCGAAATCGTCAGCGAGCCGGATTTCCGTTCGAGCTGGGAGGCTTACGATTACCTGACTTACCTGCGCCGCACGCTGCAATACATCGGGGCGTGTGACGGCAACATGGAGGAAGGCAGCCTGCGCTGCGACGCGAACGTTTCGGTGCGCCGCCTGGGCGACCCGAAGCTCGGCACGCGCACCGAACTCAAGAACATCAACTCGATGCGCTTTCTGCAGCGCGCGATTGATTACGAGATTGACCGGCAGATCGCCGTCATCGAAGAGGGCGGCACGATCGTGCAGGAGACGCGCCTCTGGAATGAGCGCGAAGGCAAAACTTACACGATGCGGTCGAAGGAGAACGCGCACGATTACCGCTACTTCCCCGAACCCGACCTGCCGCCGCTCGAAGTCAGCGCGGCCTGGGTCGAAAGCGTCCGCGCTTCACTGCCCGAACTGCCCGAGGCCAGACGGCAGCGGTTTATCAGTGAGTACGGATTGTCTTTCGACGACGCGGGCGTGCTGATCACGCAGCGCGAACTCGCGGATTATTACGAAGCCGCAGCCAGGGCCGCGAACAATCCGAAGGCCGCCGCCAACTGGATCCTGTCGGAGCTGCTGCGCGAACTGAAGAATACGAACACCGACATCACTCAGACGAAAGTCGCGTCGGAAGACCTGGGCGCGCTCGTCCGGCTGATTGACGACCAGACGATCTCCGGCAAAATCGCCAAGGATGTTTTCGCCGGGATGGTCACGACTGGCGCCCCGCCCGACAGGATCATCAAAGAGAAAGGTCTCGTGCAGATCACCGACGCCGGCGCGATTGAAAAGATCGTTGACGAAGTGATTGCCGCGAACCCTCGGGAGGCCGAACAGTACAGGGCCGGTAAGGTCGCGCTGATGGGCTTTTTCGTCGGCCAGATTATGAAGGCCAGCGGCGGCAAGGCCAATCCGAAGATGGTCAACGAGATCGTCAAACAAAAACTGGGGTAACGATTCCGAAACCAGCCCCGACAAAAACCAATCACGACTTATGACTTCACAGAAATACTCAAAACTCTGCTTTGTTCTGCTGCTGAGCGTCTTTGCATTCGCCTGCAATTCTTCTTCGCCCACGTCCACGGACTCTCCCTCCGCGCCAGCGACATCATCGCCCGCAGTAAAGACCGCTTCATCGCCGCCGCCACTCGCTGCCGGCGAAGAGATTGCGGTGCTGGAAACGGATTATGGCAAAATCAAGCTGCGCCTTTATTCGGACGTCGCGCCGAAACACGTGGAGAATTTCAAGAAGCTGATCAACGAAAAGTTTTATGACGGCACGGGCTTTCACCGCGCCAGTCCGGGCTTCCTGATTCAGGGCGGCGACCCGAATACGCGCGGCAACGACAAATCAAGATGGGGGATGGGCGCGCCGGGACAACCGACGGTTCCGGCCGAATTCAACACCAGACCTTACGTCCGCGGCACAGTGGGAGCGGCGCGCACGAGCGACCCCAACAGTGCCACCAGCCAGTTCTTCATCTGCCTGAAGGATTACCCCGCCTGGAACGGACAATACACCGTCTTCGGCGAGGTGATCGAAGGGATCAACGTCGCCGAGATCATCTCCAACGCCCCCACCGATGAAGGGACGGAAACGCTGAGGGACAAAGCGACCATCAAGCGTGCCTACCTGGAGAAGTACACGCCGAAATAAGCAGGGCTCTGACGGGTAATGAGGCTGTGCGAACTGCCGGCCTCACACTTCTTTATTCCATCCGGCATTCGTGTCGGCAGAGGTAAGGATTCCTTTCACAACCTTTCGGAGATAAGTATCGTAAAGCGACCCTGAACCGTCACAACGACAATCGTTCGTCCGTATAAAGGATTATCATGAACTTCGGCGAAGCGATCAAACTGGCATTTGCCGCGATCTGGGCGCACAAGCTGCGGTCTTTTCTGACGCTGCTCGGGGTGATCTTCGGCGTGGCGACGGTGATCGTGGTCGTCTCGCTGATCGAAGGCTTCAACAAGTACGTTGACGAAAAGATCGCCGACATCGGGACGAACGCCTTCGCCATCCAGAAGTTCTCAATCGAAGATTATTCGAGCGTCGAAAGAATCGAAGAGGCGCGGCGGCGCAACAAGGATGTGACGCTTGACGACCTGAACGCGCTGCTCGCCGCCCGCGGCGGCGTCATTCAGGACGCGGGGGCGGAGGCCGGACAGCAGGGCGAGTTGAAGTACGGTTCGGAGAAACTGTTTGAGGTCGCGATCAGGGGCATCACTTCCAACCTCGCTGACATCAACCGCGCCGAGTTCGCCGAAGGACGCTGCTTCACGCCGGCCGAAGAAGATCACAACCGGCTCGTCTGTTTTATCGGGGCGGACATCTCCGAGAAATTCTTCCCCGGGCGCAGTGCGCTCGGTGAATTCATCAAGATTGATGGCCGCCCGTTTGAAGTGATCGGCGTCGGCAAAGCGCTCGGCTCGGTCTTCGGACAATCGCGCGACAAGTACGTAACGGTCCCGCTTTCGACTTTTCTGGCGATTTACGGCGCCCGCCGCTCGCTGGGGATCAGCGTGACTTCGACGAGCGAAGCCACTTACCTTGACGCGATTGACGAGGCCCACGTCGTCATGCGCACGCGCCGCCGTCTGGCCCCGAACGACAAGGACAATTTCGGGATCATCACGCCGAGCGCGATCAACAACCTGCGCGAGAAAATCTTCGGCACGATCCAGCTGGTCGCCGTCGGGGTCACGTCAATCGCGCTCGTGGTCGGCGGGATCGTGATTATGAACATCATGCTCGTGTCGGTGACCGAGCGCACGAAAGAGATCGGCATTCGCAAAAGCCTGGGCGCGCGGCGGCGCGACATCCTGAAACAGTTTCTGGCCGAATCAACGGCGCTCGCGCTGATCGGGGGCGCTTTGGGCGTCACGATCGCGTGGGGACTAGCAAAACTCGTCTCGACGGTGACGCCGATCCCGACCGCGCTGCCGCTCATCGCCGTCGGGGTGGCGCTGTTCGTTTCCGGCAGCGTCGGCCTGATCTCGGGAGTTTATCCGGCGTGGAAAGCCGCGGGGCTTGACCCGATTGTGGCGCTCAGGGCAGATTAGCGGATTACTCTTTATATGACTCGTTCTGACCTTCTCGAAAACGTGTGGATGGCCTTCGACACGCTGTGGCAGCACAAGCTGCGCTCGTTCCTGACCATCCTTGGCGTCGTGATCGGGACGATGACGGTGATCGTGATTGCCGCGTTCGTCTCGGGGATTGACGCGCGCGTGTCGAAGGAGATCGAGTCTTTCGGGACGCATTCGATTTACATCTACAAGTTCGACCCGGGCTTCAATTTCGCGCCCACCTACGAGGAGCGCACGCGCAAGCCGCTGAAATATGAGGACGCGCTGGCGATTGCGGACGAATGCCCTTCGGTGAAACATGCCACGGCGATTGTTTCGCCCGTGGATTTCATTGAAGGGCCGATGGCCGAGCGCGTTCACGTGCGTTACCAGGACACCGAGATGTCCAACGCGACGGTGCAGGGGATACTCCCGTCGTACTTTGAAATGGGCGTCGTTGATCTGGCGGAAGGGCGGTTCCTGAGCGAGTGGGACAATGAGACGCGGGCCGATGTCGTCGTCATCGGGGTTGACGTGGCGAATACGCTCTTCCCGAATCTGACCGTACTCGACAAGGAAATGATTATCAACGGGCGCAATTACCGCGTCGTCGGCGTGATGAGCAAACGCGAGAACTTTCTGGTGACGAGCGATGACCCGGGGAATCAGAACAAGATCGTTTACCTGCCCTACGCCTCGCTGATGAAAATCTACCCTCACCTCGAAGACAACTTCATCCTCGCTCAGGCGGCCCCCGGCAAAATGAATGAGGCGGTGGAGGAGATTCGCCACGTCCTGCGGAAAAGGCGGAAAGTGGCCTTCGACCAGCCTGACAGTTTCGGCATCTCGACTTCCGATCAGATCATCAAGCAGTTTCAGGCCATCACGGGGGGCGTCTTTCTGCTGATGGTAGCGATTTCGAGCGTGGGGCTGCTGATCGGCGGCATCGGGGTAATGAACATCATGCTCGTGTCGGTGACCGAACGCACGAAGGAGATCGGCGTGCGCAAAGCCATCGGCGCAAAACGGCGGGACATCATCTTTCAGTTTCTGACCGAAGCCGCGACGCTGACGGGAATGGGCGGAGTGCTGGGAATACTGCTCGGCTGGGGACTCGCGGAAATCGTCAAGCTGGTGATGCCCACGTTCGTGCCGCTTTGGGCGCCGGTCACAGGCTTTGTCGTGTCAGTCGCGCTCGGCATCGGTTTCGGATTGTGGCCTGCGTGGAAGGCGGCGCGGCTGGACCCGATTGAGGCTTTGCGGTACGAATAAGATTGATCAAAGTAGCAAAGCAGGAATTGTCAGGAGCCATTCTGCCGGCTCATATAATTCGTTGCTGTTTCTCTGTCATTACTTACTTCAAGGGCGTTTTGTCACATAATGCTGGTCACGTTTCCTTGAACGAGAGATTTTACTGCGAATTTTATCCTTGGTGAGAGGAACATGTTCTGATGGAGGCACACCTTCTCTATCGATTATAGCCTGTACTTCGAGTTGAACATCAACCTGCCTGTTCTTTCCTGTTTTCAGCCTCAAATTTGACAGGGAGTATTTTTTGAACGCGTATACCTCTACAGTCATGTTGTAAGTTCCCACAGGCAGATAAACAGCGAACTGACCAGCTTCATCTGAATGGCACTGACATCTTATAGTTCTGTTTTGAAACGTGATGACGGCTCGCGGGATTCTGGCGCCGTTAACATCAACAATCACTCCATTCAAATTACTAACCTTACTTCGGCCTTTCAGGGTTGCCCCGCAATCACTTTCTGCCTGAACTGGAAAGACTGCTGGCAAGAAGAACATCAGCAAGGCTAAAGCAATTGATACCATAACCAAGGTCTTTACTCTTTCTTACCACCCGGTCGTCCGATCCCAGGCAAAAGCCCTCAGCCTCTCCACCAGTTCAGGTGAGAGCTTCCGGCCATCAGACACGGCGATGTTGCTGTCAACGTGCGCCGTCGTCCGCATCCCCGGAATCACCGTGCTGACGGCGTCGTGATGGAGCGTGAATCGCAGCGCCAGTTCGGGCAGCGTGGGCGCTTCGGGCCCGAGCAGTTCTTTCAGCTTCTCTACCCGCTCGTAAACCTGCCGTTTGCGATCCCCGGCGAAAAACAACCCGCGGAAATCGCCTTCCGGGAAAACCGAATCCGGCGTGATCGCCCCGGTCAGGCCGCTCTCGTCAAAGGGCACGCGCGCGATCACGCCAGTGTTCATTTTCTGACAGAGCGGATAAAGCTGCCGCTCGGGGGCCTGCTCGAAGATGTTGTAGACCACCTGAACGCTGTCAATGTACCCGGCCTCGATCACGTCGAGCGCGCTTGCCGGCTGATAAGAGTTGATCGAGATGCCGAAATACCGAATTTTGCCGTCCTCGCGCAGCTTCATCAGCGCGTCGAGCCATTCCGCCTGGTGAGTCCAGATCTCGTGCCAGACGTGCAGCTGCAGCAGGTCAATCGTGCCGACGCCGAGGTTGCGCAGGCTCGTTTCCGTACACTGGATGACGTAGTCATAATCGAAAGCCTCATGCACCGGCACCGCCCGCGCCGGCCACTCGCGGTTCCTGGGCGGGACTTTCGTGGCGATGTAGACTCTCTCTTTGCGCGAGCGGACGACTTCGCCGCACAACCGCTCGCTGTGCCCGTCGCCGTAGGCGAGTGCCGTGTCAATGAAGTTCATCCCCTGATCAATCGCGCGATTGAGTGCGCGCAACGCCTCAGCGTCATCGCCGCCGAGCCACTGCACGCCGCCGATGCCCCACGCGCCGTAACCGATCTCGGAGACTTTGATCCCAGTCCTGCCCAGTGTCCGGTAATTCATCGAATCCCTCCCGAGGTTTTGATTTCGCGACGAAATTAGTATGAAATGCGGGAGGATTTACGCATTCCCGCAAAGTCGCTGTCAAGTTGCCGGGCTCTCAGGGAAAATCAGGATGGCCGTTCCAGCAACCGAACAAACACTCGCCACGCGATGGTACTCGCAGATCACGCGCACCCAGTGGAACACGCTCTTTGCCGCGCAGGCAGGGTGGATGCTCGACGCAATGGACGTGACGCTCTATTCACTGGCACTGACCACGCTGAAAGATGAATTCGGATTCAGCGGGGCGCAGGCGGGTCTGGTGAACTCGGCCACTTTGTTTGCCGCGGCGACGGGAGGCATCGGCTTCGGGATGCTGGCCGACCAGCTCGGCCGCAAACGCGCGTTGTCACTGACGCTGTTGATCTATTCGTTCGGCAGCGCGGCGACGGCGACTGTGGGATTGATCTCTTTCGCTTCCCCGCTCGCGCAACTGATTTTCTGGCGCGCCTTCTTAGGCATCGGGATGGGCGGCGAGTGGGCCTGCGGGGCGGCGCTGGTCGTCGAAACCTGGCCCGCGCAGCTGCGTGGACGGGCGATTGCGATTATGCAATCGGGCTGGGCGATTGGTTACATCATCGCGGCGCTGCTGGCCGCGGCGATCCTGCCGACGCTCGGCTGGCGCGCCCTGTTTCTGGTCGGAGTGCTGCCCGCACTGCTGATCGTCTGGATTCGCAGTCACGTCCCGGAAACGCTGGAACTCGCGCCGGGTGGGAAGAGGGCTTCGCCGCTCGAAATCTTCAGCCCCCGGTTCCGCAGCTTCACGCTGCGCGCTGGCGCGGTCGCGGTTTGCGTGCTGATTGCTTACTGGGGCGTTTTCACCTGGCTGCCGGGTTTCCTCGCCTTGCCGGTCGAGCAGGGGGGCGCGGGGCTGAGTATCGTCAAAAGCTCAGGCTGGCTCATCCCCGTGCAAATCGGCGCATTCTTCGGCTATCTCAGCTTCGGCGTCATCGCCGACAAGCTCGGTCGCAAACCGGCCTTCGTTCTCTATCTGCTGATCACCGCCGTCGTCACACCGATCTACGGGTATGCGGCGCGAAACACAACTCTGCTGATGGGACTCGGCCCGGTGCTGGGATTTTTCGGCACGGGGTATTTCAGTCTCTTCGGCACAATGGTTTCAGAATTATTCCCGCAGCGCATCCGCGCGACGGCGCTCGGCGTGATTTATAACATCGGGCGAGCGGCAAGCGCGGCTGCGCCCTGGCTGGTCGGCACGCTGGCGGATCGTTACGGCATCGGCAGCGCGCTCGGTGTGACTTCACTATTTATGCTCGCCGGCGCGGCAGTGATGATGACGATGCCCGAAACCCGGGGCAGGGAACTTGAGTGAAGGAAAATCTGGCCGCCTGACGAGGCGCAGTGTATATTGCTCGCGCAGGCGATGAAATCTGATTCTGAACAATGACGAAAAGGTTGATTGATGTCAGTCACGAAGTCGAGGCCGGTATGCCGACTCATCCCGGCCTGCCTGGCCCTCTGATCTCCGACTTTCTGAGCCGCGACGCTTCGCGGGCAAAATACGCCGAAGGGACGACCTTCCAGATTGGGCGCATTGAGATGGTGGCCAACACCGGCACTTACGTTGATTCGCCGTTTCATCGCTTCGCCGAAGGCGCTGACCTTGCGGCCCTGCCGCTTGAAAGGCTGGCCGATCTTGAAGGGATCGTCATTGACGCAACCGGCCGGAGCAATCGTGCGATTGATGCCGATCATTTTGCCGGGCGTGACCTGCGGGGCAGAGCGGTACTCGTGCGCACCGGATGGAATCTTCACTGGCGTACGCCGCAATATGGCGAGGGGCATCCCTTCCTGACGCGGCAAAGCGCCGAGTTGCTTGTCGGCGCCGGCGCGGCGCTCGTCGGAATTGATTCAGTCAATATTGACGATATGCAGGACGGCGCGCGGCCTGTACACACTTTGCTGCTGGGCGCGGGGATTCCCGTCGTCGAACACCTCTGTAATCTGCAATCACTACCCGTGACCGGCTTTCGCTTTCATTGCGCGCCTGTCAAATTCCGCGGCGTGGGAACTTTTCCGGTGAGGGCCTACGCCGTCTGCGAGTAACCCGATGCACGTCACACTTCACCTGACGGAAACACAGTACACGGTCGCCAGTCTGCCGCTACAGGATTTTGCCGCGGCGCTCGACGCCGTGCGCGGCGCGCCCGATTTCATTTCGCTCACGCGGGACAAGGCCGAAGTCACGCTCATCGTCACGCATGACGCGTGGGCGGGCATGGCGTCACGCTTTCCGGAAGCGCGCGCGCAGGGGAGCTGGCGAATGATCTTCTTCGACGCCGTGATGGATTTTTCAGTCGTCGGCTTTATCGCCGAAATCAGCCGCGCCCTCGCCAAAGAAGGCATCAGCATTCTGACGGTCTCGACCTACAGCACCGACGCCGTGCTGGTCAACGAAAACTGCTACGAGGCCGCCGTCGCCGCGGTCAAACGCGCGCTGATCACTTTCCAGTACACGCACCTCTCGCAGCACTGACGCCCCCGCCGCCGGATCATTGCGCCAAATCAGACCACGCAGGGATTGGGACGGGCAGCAGCTTTGTAGTAAATGAATTCAGGAGGAGCTTTATGGCTCCTCCTGCTCGTCCGGGCCGCGGCGCGTCTGCCCTTTATCCCCTACCTGTTCGCGTTCGCGATTCAACTCGACCATATCAACGCTGCTGCTCATATCGCCGATCAGATGCCTGCAGAAATAATCCGCCCGCACCCAGAAGAAATAATTCGTCGCGTCGGCATAGCCGTGCCGTTTCCCCGGCAGGACCACTAAATCAAACCGCTTGTTCGCCCTGATCAGTGCGTCAACCATGCGCAGCGTGTTGGCCGGATGGACATTGTTGTCAATGTCACCAGTCGCCAGCATCAGATGGCCTTTCAGGTTCCTGGCCAGCTCGGAGTTCTTCTCGATGTTGTATTCGAATCTGACGTTGCCGTCCTTGTCGGTGACCTCTTTGACGCCGTGGTGTTTTTCACTCCACCAGCGGTTGTAAATATTGTTCTCGTGATTGCCCGACGATGAGACGGCGACCTTGAAGAAGTCGGGATAAACCAGCATTGCGGCCGTCGACATGAATCCGCCGCCCGAATGACCGTAGATGCCGACGCGGTCGCTGTCGATGAACGGATGCCGGCGCGCCAGTTGTTCGATCGCCGCTTTCTTGTCGGCCAGGCCGTAGTCGCGCAGATTGCCGTAGCCGAAGGTGTGATACCACTTCGAGCGTTGCGGGTTGCCGCCCCGGTTGCCGACTTCGATAACGATGAAGCCGAACTGGGCCAGCGTGATGCGGTCGTTGCGGGCGGGGAAAGTCTTGGTCACGCTCTCGGTCTGCGGCCCCGGATACACGTAGGCGATAATCGGGTATCGCTTCGCCGGGTCAAAATCGAAGGGTTTGTACATCACGCCATAGAGATCGGTGATGCCGTCATCGGCCTTGACCTTGAATGGCTCGGGGTACTTGAAACCGGCTTCGATCAGCGCAGTCATGTCGGTCTGTTCCAGCTTCAGGACGCAGGCGCCCGACACGTCGTTAAGCGTCGCGACCGGCGCGGTGTTGATGCGCGAAGAGTTGTCCACGAAATATCTGGTCGAATCCGACATCGTCACGTTGTGCGTCGTATCGCCCGGATCCAGTAACCTGACGGCACCGCCGTTCAAGCCGACGCTGTAGACGTGGGCGTAGTACGGATCCTCGTTCGGTTCGTGCCCGGTGGCCGAAAAGTAGAGCGTGCGCGTTTTTTCATCCACGCCTTCGATTTCGCCGCAAACAAACTCGCCGGAGGTGAGCTGAGTCTTCAGCGTGCCATTCGCATCGAACAGGTAGTAATGCCCCCAGCCGTCGCGCTCCGACCAGTGGATCAGCTCGCCGGTGCTGAGCAACCGCAGGGGTTTGATCTCGACGTAGGTGTTCAGGCGCTCTTCGATCAGCGTCCTGACCTCGCCGGTCGCGGTGTCGGCGAAGCAGACGTCAATCTTCTTCAGGTCCCGGCTGGTGCGGTTGAAGTAGAGCTTGTCCGACCCATCGCCGAGCCACTTCGGCTCGACCTGGCCGCCGGCCGGCGGGCCCTGCTGCTGCTGTTGCTGCTGCTGATCCTGTTCGCCGCGATCCACCTGGAAGACCCGCGCCCGTTCGCGTTCGAGGTTGGTGACCGGCGCGGTGCAGATGGCCAGTTGCTGATCCCTGAAGCGATCCACCTTGATTTTGACCCGCCCTTTGGAGGCGGGCTCGAACACTTCGATCTCGGCCTGGGGTTGATTGACTTCTCCGGGCATGCCGTAGCGATACGTTTCCAGCGTCGGGCGCGGGTTGGCCAGTGAGTTGATCACCCATAGTTCGCCGACCTTGCGCTGATCGTTGCGCTGAACGGCGAACTTCCTGGAATCTTTCGACCAGTAAACGGTGATGGCCGGGACGCGCGGAGTCTTGTTCTTTTCGCCGAACCGGTAATTGCGTTTCTCTTCCTCGGTCAGGCGCCGCTCGAAACCGTAGTCGGCTTCGCCGTCGGTGGTGAGCTGGGTTTCGACAATCGCCGGGTCGTCCTCTTTGGCCTGGGCCCGCGCGTAACTGGCGGCATCCATCATAAACAGGTTGTGACCGCGCGCGAAGATGACCGTCTTCTCGTCGGGCGAAACCGAAGCCCAGCGCGGCTTCTGAGGGGGTTTGAAATCAGCCAGCAGCGTCAGCCCGCCTGTCGCGAGATCGTATTCGAAATAGACGGGGCGCGTGCGCTGCTGGGACCGCTGAGCGCCGGGCGCGCCCTGCGTCTGTTGATTCTGATCGCCGCGATCCTGCTCACCCCTGTTCGCCGGGGGCGGCTCATACTTCTTCAGGCCCGGGATCTCGGCGTCAACCGACACGTTGACATCGAACTGAAACGCCGTATCGTTCCTGATGAATTTGATCGTATTGATCGGCAGGTGCTGCGCTTCGTAAGGAATCCGGGTCAGACCGGTGAGGAGAGCCGCCATCCGGGCGTTGTCAAACAGCGGCGCCCTGGTCTTCTTCGCCGGGTCAACCAGCCACCACTTCCTGCCCTGACTGGTCTCGAAGCCGTACCAGAAGCGGTCGCCGCTTTCGAGCCAGTGCGGCGTGACCGAGGTGTCGAAGACCAGCCTGGCCACCTTGGCCGACGTCCAGCGCGACGCCAGATCGTAATTGGCCTTGTGGATGCGATTGTCGGCGGGCGGTTTCTCTTCCTGCGCGAACGCCGTGGCGGGCGCCAGGCCCGGACTGAAACAGAGTACGATGACGAGTGTGCGTTCGATGTAACGTCCGAATGCGTGTCGAAGATGCATAAGTGAATCCCTCCTGCTGTAGCTTTAGATTTCCGTTGTCGTCAAAGGCGGCGAGGTTGTCGCCGGGATCGCCGCCACTGGCAAAGCACCGCTGACCATCCTCACCCGTTTTCAGGATGCCTTCATTGACTGGTCCCGTTTCATATCAGTGGATTCAGGATCCGAAAGGAACTGCCCCTGCCCGAATCCACGATACTGAAATCACCGCCGCACAACAAGAAATGTAGCGGCAAACTTTCCAGGTTGCTCCGGTCTTCCGGCAAAGGGCCTTCGCCGGAAACACCAGCAGCTTGGAAAGTTTGCCGCTACATCTGAAACCGCTGTGACACGCGCATTTTCATTGCAGGTGGGTGCGCCGCAGGTGTCCGGGGGCTTCGATTCAGACCAGCGGAACCTCCGACCCCTCGTGAGCCGGAAGATGGTTCCCGGCTCTCACCGTCTCCGCCAGCCGCCTGACGCCTTCCTCGATTTTGTCCGCCGGCAGCCACGTGTAACAGAAGCGCGCTTCCTGGCTGCTGACGGCGTCGGCGTAAAAAATCTCGCCGCTCGTGAAGGCCACCCCGGCGGCGAGGGCCTGCTGCGACCATTGCCACGGATTCAGGCCGTGACCCACCCGGCACCACAAATAGAGCCCGCCCGGAGGAACACTGAACTTCAACAGCTTCGCGGGCAGGTGCCGTTTCAGGGAGGTCAGAAATTTCTGCTGCCGTCTGGCGTGTTCTGTCCGCAGCCTGCCCAGATGGTCGTCAAACAATCCGCTCTGTAAAAATTCGGCGAGCGCATATTGCCCGATGCCTTCGGTAAACAGATTTTCCCGCTGCTTGATCAGCGCCAGCTGATCCACCACGTACTCCGCCGCCGTCAGCCAGCCGAGCCGCAGACCCGGAGCCAGCACCTTCGAGAAGGTGCTGAGGTAAATCACGATGTTGTATTCATCAAGCTCACGGAGCGACGGCGGCGGCGCGCCGTCAAAATAAGTCTCGCGATAAGGATCGTCTTCCAGAATCGGCACGCGGTAACGCGCCGCGAGTTTCAGCAGCTCACGCCGCTCGCGCAGCGACAGCACGCGCCCGGTCGGATTCTGAAAAGTCGGGTTAGTGAAGATCAGCTTGGGCCGGTGGCGCAGAATCAGATCCTCGAGTTCATCGAGGTCAGCCCGCACAATATCCCAGCCGATCAGGTGCGCCCCTGCCGCGCGAAAATTCTGAATCGCCCCCACGTAACACGGCCTGTCAACGATGACCGCGTCGCCCGGATCGAGCAGGCAGCGGCTGATCAGATCAAGCCCCTGCTGCGAGCCGGAAAGAATCAGGATGCGTTCCGGCTTTGTGCCGACGCGCCGGGCGATGGCCTGACGCAGACACGGCAGCCCCGCCGTCGGCCCGTTGCTCAGGACTTCTTCGGACTTGTCGCGGAGCGCCTGTTCCGTCAGCCGCTGCCAGACTTTCACCGGAAAAATATCAATCGCGGGTGAGCCTGCTGCGAATGAAATCAGGTCGGGGCGGCTCGTATCGCGGATCAGGTGGCGCAGCGCCGGGTCGTTGTGCAGGCTGGCGGCTCTGGAGACCTTGCCGCGCCAGGCGAACGGAGCGCCCGCCGGCTCGGGGCCCGCGCAGACGAAAGTTCCACGCCCGACATAGCTGTGAACGAGCCCGCGCGCTTCCAGTTCGCGGTAAGCGTTCATCACCGTCGTGCGGCTGATCCGTAGTTGTTCGGCCAGCGCGCGTTCAGAAGGCAGCCTGACGCCAATCGCCAGCTCGCCGCTCTCAATCGCCGTTTCCAGCTTTTCGAGCAACTGCGCGTAAAGCGGCTGCGAGTTCCCGTTTTTGAAAGAGAGTTTCGAGAAATCCATAAGCCGGATTATCAACGCTCGGGCCGCGTTTGTCAGATACCAATTGCGAATTGGTTATTGAAGGCCCGACGTTTCCCAGCTTAGAGTGCAGGCAGAATACTGTGAGCTATCAATCGTGATTCAGGCAGCTGCCACCGCTTCGGCGGCAGCCAGGGCGAACTGAAAAGGAGAAACAGAATGCAGGTTGAGCTGGTTGATTCATTTGTCAGCGACGGGTGTCTGGGCAATCCGGCCGGGGTCAGCATTATCTCTGAATGGCCTGAAGACAGGATTCTTCAGCGGGTGGCCACCGAAGCCGGGCTGCCGGAAACGGCCTTCGTGCGCCCGGACGGCGACGGGTTTGAAATCAGATGGTTCTCTCCGGGTACGGAAGTGGCGCTTTGCGGGCACGCCACTCTGGCAAGCGCACTCATTGTTGCCGATGATCTGAAGCCGGATGCTGCCGGGATTCTTTTCTGGTCGAGGTTCTCCGGGCGATTGCCCGTCCGCCGTCACGTCACCGGATTCACATTGAATTTTCCCGCCAGTGAAGTGCAGCCGTCTTCGTGCCCGGCCGCCGGGGAAGCGCTGGGAGTGCAGCCGGTAGAAACATTCGCGGGGAAATCACATCTCTTCGTTTTCCGGACTGAGGAGGAAGTGCGCGCCCTGCGCCCGGATTTCGATAAAGTCGCAGCACTGGGGCTTGACGGAGTGATCGTCACCGCACCCTCCGACCGTCCGGGAATTGATTTCGTCTCGCGCTACTTCGCCCCACACGTCGGCGTCCCGGAAGACCCGGTCACCGGTTACGCTCACACCCTTCTGACCCCCTTCTGGTCGCAACGGCTCGGGCGAACCAAACTCACGGGCCATCAGGTGTCCGAGCGCGGCGGGATCATTCATTGTCGCCTGAACGGAGACCGCGTTGACCTGACCGGCGAAGCGCGCCGCGCAGGACAGCGGCGAATTGATGTCTGATCGGGCACGAGGAAAGCAGGATGAATGATCCCGAAGCTCTGAACACGATCAGCGTCTCGACCGACAAATCCAGACTGGATATTGAAGTCATCCACCGGTTTCTTTTCGGCTCGTACTGGGCCGAAGGGGTTCCCATTGAGGTGGTCAGAAAGTCGGTTGAGAACTCACTCCGCTTCGGCGTCTATGACGGTGAAAGTCAGGTCGGGTTTGCGCGGATCATTTCTGACTTCGCGACCTACGCTTATCTGGCCGACGTGTTTATCCTTGAGTCACACCGCGGGCGGGGGTTGGCAAAGCTTCTGATGAAGGAAATTATGAATCATCCCGAGCTGCAGGGGCTTCGGCGGTTCGCGCTCGCGACCAGGGATGCCCACGGGCTGTATCGCCAGTTCGGATTCACCGAACTTCGCAAGCCCGAATCGCAAATGGAGATCGCCCGACCCGGGATTTACAAACAGAAGACGTAGCGGTATGGACGAACATCTGATTCAGGATTCAAACAGCATCGGTGAAATACTCCGGCAGGTTTACGACGAGGCGGCGGGCTTTTTCGAGGGCCTCAACGACCGGCCCGCCGGAGTGCCGCCGACCGAGTATAAAATCGCCTCGCTGCCCGAAACCGGCCTCGGGTCCGCCCGAACCCTGGCGGAATTCAGAGACAGATATGCCGGGGAAATTCCCGGCAGTGTCGGGCCGCGATATTTCGGCTTTGTGACAGGTGGGGTTACCCCGGCAGCGCTCGCGGGTGACTGGCTGACCAGCGTCTTCGATCAGAACGCCACGGGCCATCCCTTCGCCGCCTCAGCCATTGAAAGGGAGACGATCAGTTTCCTGCGTGAGCTTTTCAACCTGACGGAAGCCCATTCCGGCGCGTTCGTGAGCGGCGCGACGATGGCGAATTTTGTCGGCCTCGCACTGGCCCGGCAGTGGGTGGGGCAGCAGATGGGGGTTAACGTCGCACAGCAGGGATTGTCGGCACTGCCGCCACTAAAAATTTTCAGCGGCGCTCCGCACTCCTGCATCTACAAGTGTCTTTCGATGCTGGGCATCGGCAGGGATGCGATGCACCTGATCCCCTGCCTGCCCGACCGGCAGAGCGTTAACATTGCTGCGCTCAGAGAGGCCCTCTGTCTTCGCGGCGACCGGCCCTCGATCGTCGTCGCCAACGCCGGTGAAGTGAATACTGTTGATTTCGACGATCTCGCCGGCATTGCCGCGCTCAAACGTGAGTTCAACTTCTGGCTGCACGTGGACGCGGCCTTCGGCGGGTTCGCCGCCTGCTCACCGAAATACCGTCACCTGACGGAAGGCCTTGATCTGGCCGATTCGATTGCGATTGACGCCCACAAGTGGATGAACGTGCCTTACGACTCGGCGATGCAGTTCACACGGCACCGGCAGCTTCAGCTGGAAATCTTCTGGAACAACGCGGCCTATCTGGGCTCGCCGTCCGAGATTCCCGAATACCATCACCTGACGCCGGAAAGTTCGCGGCGGCTGCGCGCGCTGGCCGCCTGGTTCAGCCTGATGGCATACGGGCGGAAAGGCTATCAGGAGATTGTCGAGAGGACCTGCGAGATGGCGCAATTGCTCGGCAGTAAAATCGCCGCATCAGACCAGTTCAGGCTGCTCGCCCCCGTGCGAATGAACGTCGTCTGCTTCACGCTGGCGTGGCCGCAGGAATTTTCAGCCGACACGATCAAAAGGTTCCTCGCGATCCTGAGTGATAACGGAAAGGCCGTCCTCACGCCGACGGTTTATCATGGCGTTCCCGGGATGCGGGCGGCAGTGTCGAACTGGCGCACTACTCGGCAGGACATTGAGGTCAGCTGGGAAGCTTTGCAGGAGGCCGCTGGTGAGTTGCGGCGGCGCGTGGCAGAATCAACGCTGTAAATCAAACCGTCAGGAAAGCGTATGTCCAAAACCGACGATCAGGGACAGCAGACCAAAGCTGTCTACACCTCAAAGGAACTCAATCATACCCATGCGGTCAGCCCGCCGATCTGGCTGACGACGACGTTCAGCGCCGAATCGGCCGAGCATTTTTACGAGATGGCGACGGTGCCGCGCCATGCGGAATTTTACACGCGCTACGGCAACCCGACGCACCAGCAGGTCGAAGCCACGCTCGCCGCGCTCGAAGGTGGTGAGGCCGCGCTCGTCACCAGTTCCGGCATCGGCGCGATCTTCCCGGCGGTGATGTGCCAGCTCAGAAGCGGCGACCACGTGGTCGCGCAGCGCAATCATTACGCCGCGACGACCGTCCTCTTCCGTGACATCCTGCCCCGCTTCGGGGTCGAATGCACTGTGGTGGATCAGACGAATACCTCTGAATTCGCGAGCGCGGTGCGCCCAAACACGAAGATCATTTACACAGAGACGCCGGTCAACCCGCTGATGCAGATCACCGACCTGCGGGCGATTGCCGACCTGGGCCGGAAGCATGCCATCGTCACTATGTGTGACAACACCTTCGCCACGCCGATCAACCAGCGGCCAATCGAACTGGGCATTGATGTCGTGCTGCACAGCGCGACGAAATACATCGGCGGTCACCACGACGTGACGGCCGGGGCGATGATCGGGACGAAGGCGTTTATTGACGAGGCGTGGCGGTTCGCCGTCGTGTCAGGCTCGGTTCTCAGCCCGTTTGACGGCTGGCTGCTGCTGCGCGGACTGCGAACTCTGGGCTTGCGCGTCGAGCGCCATAATCAGAACGCGCGGGCACTGGCGCGCTTTCTGGAAGCTCATCCGGAAATCGAGCGTGTTTATTACCCCGGCCTCGAATCATTCCCGCAGCACGAGCTGGCAAAATCACTGATGAGCGGCTTTACCGGGATGCTGAGCGTGGAGGTGCGCGGCGGTTATTCGGGGGCGGAGAAACTGATCTCGTCACTGAAACTGGCGACGCGGGCCGCCAGCCTTGGCGGTTTTGAGACGCTTGTCGTCCACCCGGCGGCGATGTGGAGCCTGCAACTGTCGCCGGAACAGCAGCGCGCGACCGGGATCAGCGAAAGCCTCGTGCGGATTTCCGTCGGCCTTGAGGATGAGCGGGATCTGGTCGCCGATTTTGCTCAGGCCCTTGACCGGATGACGAGTGCGAAAGAATGACGGCGAACGAGCAGAAGCAGATTCTGGTGCGCCCGGCGACGCTGGAAGACAAAGAGGTTTTCCTGTCGCTGCTCGGCGAGTTCGCTGAGTATGAAAAACTCACCCCGCCTGACGAAGCCGCACAGCGAAGACTGATTGAAGACGGATTCGGGCCCCGGCGGCGATTTGAAGTGTTGCTGGCTGAATTTGCGGGACAGGTTGCCGGCTACGCAATCGTCTACGATATTTACTCTTCCTTCCTGGCACGCCCGAAACTTTACCTCGAAGATTTATTCGTCAAGCCTGATTTCCGCGGGTGCGGTGTCGGCAAGGCTCTCTTTGAAGCCTGCGTGAGGGAGACTGAATCACGCGGCTTTGATCGCCTGCAATGGTATGTCGAGGACTGGAATGAACAGGCCGTCAGATTTTACGAGCAGATGGGTGCGCGGCGACTCAACTGGCAGACGTGGCAGCTTGATTGTCAGCCCCCTAATGAACCTGATCCCGGAACTGACTCCCGATGACTGGTTATCACAAAAAAATGAGGAGAGGTTTTAAGGCCTCTCCTCGTCAAGCTAGCTTTGCTGGGATGAAAACTTTGAATGCGAGACAGATTCACCCATCTCACATGCGGTCTCTGATTGAGCAAGAGTAGTGCCACGTCATGGCGGTAACCCCGGCAGGTCGGTTATCTGCTTTCAGAATGCTTGTTTAGCCTTTTTTCGCTCCCGCCTGACACGCCCTGATCCGGCCTTTTGTATCCAAAATTTCGTATACCACTTCAGTTTTTCGGAGAAGCGCCTGCGAAGCCGAACTGCCCGCGGGGTGAATGCGGGAGAACTGATGCTGTAATTTCCCGCACTCCCGGTCGGCATTTCTGAACCCTGATAATTTTCTGTACTCCGTGTTGCCGGGTGATCTAAAATGACCGCCGCGCCGGCGCCAGCAGAAGGTCCCGCCATCAACGCGCCGCCTGCAACCCATCACGATCTGTCCTGAATAGTTTCTGACAGCCCGCCAGTTACCCCGGCAGTCGAGAGGCCACCCGTCGCCTGCGTTGCGCTGTCTCCACGCCGACAACAGTTTTACGAAATGGGTACGATGGAAAGGTCAGAAGAATTCGCCGCAGCAGATTACAGACAGGGCATCACGCTCGGGGGGGCGACCGGAAGAGTGTTGCTGATCGCGCCGAACTCGCCGCAGTCCGGCAGTCTGAGCAGTGCCCTGACAGCCGCCGGCTACCAGGTGACGATTGCCACATCGGCGGAGACCGGGATCGAGGTCGCGAGCGCACAGCATCCCGACGTCATTCTGCTGAGTCAGCAGATGTCTCAGCCGGGCAAGGCCGTTGAATTGCGCAGCCGTCTCGACGCCCTGACGGATCTGGCGAATGTTCCTTTGCTGATCCTCGAAGAAAATTCCGACGCCGAGCCGGCGAAGGGCGGGAGAGGGAATCACGTAACCACGTTGCCGGGCCATCCGGAACTGCTCAAGCGGTTGAGCGAACTGGAAGAGGTCAATGAAAAGCTGCGCGAGCAGGAACGGCTCAAGGCGGGGTTCATCAGCATGGTCGTTCACGACATCCGTTCGCCGCTGACCGTTATTATGGGCACGCTCGATCTGATGTGCGAAGATCTGGTGACCGGCAGGCCGCTCGATCATCAGCACTACCAGCGCCTCTTCACCGAATCGCTGCGGAATTGTCAGGAGATTGACCACCTGATCGAAGACATGCTCGACCTCGCCCGCATGCGCGAGCATCGCCTCAGGCTGAATTTCGAGCAGAGCAGCTGCAGTGACCTGCTTGAGCAGGCGCTCGCCACCGCCTCCGGCGCGGCGCGACACGCCGGCATCACGCTCGACAGCGAAATCCAGCCGCTGCTGCCTCAGATTTACACTGACCGCAAACAGATGCACCGCGCGCTGATGAACCTGGTCAACAACGCCATCAAGTTCACTCCCCGCGGCGGACGGGTCACGCTGCGCGCCCGCCTCCTCGAAGAGCGCCGCCGCGACGCGCCCTGCGATTACGTCCTGCTGAGCGTCGTGGATACCGGCGAAGGGCTCGCGCCCGAAGAGGCGCCGTATATTTTTGACGCCTACTGGCAGGCCCCCAACGGCCGCCGCAAGCCCGGCACCGGTCTGGGGCTGGCCATCGTCAAGCGCATCGCCGTCGCGCACGGCGGCAACGTCTCAGTCCGCAGCGCGCCGGGCAAGGGCAGCGCGTTCACGATCATGATCCCGGTGCGGGAGAGAGCGCCGGATCAGGCGATTGAACTGAAAGAGTAAATCCGAATCACCCGGCTTCACCTGCCGTTCTGAAGCTGCTTACTCGCCGCTTCAATCTGCCGGGACATCCCGTCCAGCGCCTTGCTGATCACGCCCGCCTGGGCATTCGCTTCGGCCCAGTTCTTCTGCTCAATCGCTTCGCGAACTCCGGGCAGCGTCTTCACCCCGTACCCGGTATAAAAACCCGGCGCGTAAATCTGGTGCCTGAACCACTCGCGGCGCGGCAACCCGGCTTCAGAGAGCAGCCTCCGTTCGGACTGGAACAGCAGTTTGTTGAGCGCCTTCTGATCAGGCATCCTTTCCTCCGCGAAGCCGCCGGAAAGAGCGGTCGCACGCAAAGCCCGATCATACGCGTCAGCATTCCTTCGCAACCGTTCGGCCGCCGCCCGCAACGGCGCGAGGTCAACTGAAGCGGTGCTGCCTCCGCCCTGTGGCAGCAGCCTCGCGATCTCGTCCACGTATTTATTCACCGTCTCGGCAAAGTTCGTGAACTCGAACGGCAGGATCTGCGCGTCCGCGAGACGCAAGGTCACAGTCCCGGCCGCCTGCACGAGGGTACGGCCGTACTCGAAAGTCGTGTCAGAAAATTTCGTGTACCAGGTGAAGGTGTCGTAGATCGAGTGGTAAATTCCGCCCCCGCCTTCACCGCCGAAACCGAGATTGAGCGAGGCAATGCCAAGGTGATCAAGAAAGGCCGTGTAATCCGAGCCCGAGCCGAGCGCCCCGATCCGCAAATCCGCGCGCCCAAGCGCTTCGCGCTTCTCTTCCTCGCTCCTTGCCTGCTCGACGCGGCGCGCATCGAGCATCTCCCAGAGTGACTTGTTCGCCTTCGGATCAGTCACCGAACGCGCGACATCGTTCATGAAATGTTCGAGCGTGTGCGAGCCGCTCATGCCAAACAGTCCTTTGCCGGTGCTGTCGGAGTTGATGTAAGCGACCGCCTTCTGACTGAGTTCTTCAGCGTGCTGCTCGACCCACTCGGTCGAACCGAGCAGTCCCGGCTCCTCGCCGTCCCACGCCGCAAAGATGATCGTCCGCTTCGGGCGCCAGCCCTGCTTTAGCAGTTCGCCAAAGGCACGAGCCTCCTCAAGCACCGTCGCCATGCCGCTGACCGGATCATCCGCGCCGTTGACCCAGGCGTCGTGATGGTTGCCGCGAATGACCCATTCATCAGGGAACGCGCTGCCTTCGATCCGCGCGATCACGTTGTAAAGCGTGTGCAGGCTCCAGTCGGCAGTCACTTTCAGATGGACTTTCGTTTCGCCGGCCCCGAGGCGGTAGGTGACCGGCAGTGCACCGCGCCATGCTTCAGGCACGACCCGGCCCTTCAGACTCCTGAGCAGCGGCAGCGCATCACCGTAGGAGATCGGCAGCACCGGGATCTTCAGGATCGTCTTCGCCTCCTCGCGCGCCAGCCGCCTGGCGCCTTTGACCGCGCCCCAGCCGGGCGTGAGCGGGTCGCCGGGGTGAATCGGCATGTCCATCACGCTGCCGCGCTGGACGCCGTGTTCAGGTCGGTACGGGCCTTCGGGGTAAACCGCGCCCTGATAATAACCGTCATCTTTCGGATCGGAATAAATCAGACAGCCGACCGCGCCGTGTTCGTAAGCGACTTTCGGCTTGATCCCGCGCCAGCTCGCGCCGTACCGCGCGATGACGATTTTGCCCCTGACCTCCACGCCCATCCTCGCGAGTTGTTCGTAATCCGCCGGCACGCCGTAGTTGACGTAAACGAGTGGCGCAGTCACGTCACCGTCACCCGACCAGGCGTTATAAGTCGGCAACTGATTCGCGTCGCCCGAATCAGGGTCTTCGGCGATGACCGGCTCCCTGAGTTGCGCCCTGTATTTCACCGGCTCGACCATTTCGACCACGCGCTCCTTCGGCGTCGGGAAGAGGACGTCGAACTCTTCGAGCTTCGCGTCGAGTCCCCACGACCTGAATTTGTCGCGAATCCATTCGGCGTTCCGCCTGTCCGCCGCGGAACCGACGTGATGAGGTTCGGCGGAAAGAAACTTCATGTACTCGCGTAGCAGCTCGGCGCGCGGGATGGCGCGGAACTTTTCCTCCCACCCGCCCGGCGGCGCGGCAGAAACGCGCGTGCGCCCGTCTTTATTGGGCGGCAGCGCGCCGGCCGGTGTAAGCGGCGCTGCGATCAGCCCGCCGGCGACCAGCACAACGATGCTCTTCTTCAGTGTGACTGCGGCGTCTCTCAAACGCATGTGTTCTCCTCCGATCAGCCTCGACGGTGATGATGATGAAGTGAGGTTGAAGTTGTTCCTGAAGCATGACTCAAAAAATTCTTGACACACATCGGGAAGAAGTTTATAAGGACGACATATTGTATGTTACTTGCACCTGGCTACAAGGAGAAAGCAAACACAGTATCTTGTACTCAGGGCTACCAAGAGAGAAAGGAGACTATGACAATGCCTGCAAAGAAAGCTGCGAAGAAAGCTGCGAAGGGCGGCGGTGGCGCGAAGAAGGCCGCGAAGAAATCCGCCAAGAAGAAATAACTGATCACAGTGTCAGCCGCCCGGCATCGGGCGCTGACCTGCATTATTCTGATTTGACGCGAGGGGTGGGAAACCACCCCTCTTTTATTTCTGATTCCGGAGCCGGAGAGAATTGTGAGGCTCAGGCACTGAAGCGCCTGCGCCTGATGGCCGCGAGGTCATTCGAGAGTGACGGCGACGCGGCAGCCGCGCGCTTCACTGATTTGGATGCGATCTTGCTCTTCGCCGCTTTCGCGGCGCTCTGCTTCGCGCTTCTCTTTGGACTTCTGCCCGGACTTTTCTTTCCTGCCATTCGGTTTTCACCTCCAATGTGGTTTGATGTTGTAATGATTGACGCGGGAATTCTAAATCGAAGCGCGGCGGATTGGTATCAAAACTTTGAGTCGAGGTGACGGCGGGCCGGAAAATACCGAACAGCCCGGACCACTGCCGGTAATGAAAGAGCAACGTCTTTATGGTCTCGCGATCCCTGCCGGCGTACTGGTTCTGCTCGCCGGAATCGCGCTGCATTCGTGGCTGGCCGTGGCGGCGGGGGCACTCGTCGCCGGGGCGGGCGGCTTGTTCGGTATGCTTTCGATGGTCGGACGCAACGATCAGGAAGAAAGGGACAGGGACGATAATGACGATTAAAAAGGGATGCGTGATCCGCATCCCTTTGCTCTGTCGAATTGACCTCGGGAAATCTGGTACACCCGCCGCGATTCGAACGCGGGACCTTCAGCTCCGGAGGCTGACGCTCTATCCAGCTGAGCTACGGGTGCAAGGCAAAGTCAAAATACACTACACGCCGACGACGGTCAACACGGGGCCGACGACGGTCCCGCCAGCTGCTCTCCCGCTCCGGCTAAGCCCGCCGCGCCGCGATCATCCGGTAAATCGCCAGCAGAACGACTGCGCCGAGAATCGACATAATCCACCCGGCGCGGTAATACTCCCCTCTCGCAAATATGTAACGACCGACAAGTGTCCCGAGCAGTGAGCCGACCATGCCGATGATCGCCGTCACAAAGATCCCGCCCGGATCCTTGCCGGGCATGATGAGTTTCGCCAGCACGCCGATGATCAAACCAAAGACTACCCAGCCAATCAGTTCAAACATACGCTCCTCCTCCTTCAGGAAAACCTGAATCGAACCTGCACGTCGGGAAATGGCGTCAAGAACCGCCAGACTGCGAGCATGCTACGGCCCGGCTGAATCGCGTGTCAATTCTGTCGGACCAGCCCCGGGGGCACCACAACAGACGGCCTTACTCCGCAGCAGCGCCGCGCGCCTTCAGCAGGCGCTGGGCAGTCTTGCGGATGACTTCGGGAACGTTGCGGTTGTTGGTGAGCCCCTTGAGGTCTTTGGGGAAAATGCGGTTGAGGAGCGGCAGGCTGACGGCAACCGGGGTGCGCGGGTTGCGCACGAGATGATGAATGATCGGGTAGCTGCGCACCCAGGCACGATTCATCCCGATGACGCGTAATGCTTCTTCGGGAACGCTCCTCATGCTCGCGATGCTTTCGACCTCCGATTCGGTGATGCGCGGATTGTTGAGGACGCCGACGACGACCATCTTGTTGGAATCGCGCCTGAGAATGCTGCGCGCCTCGCGGTTGCCCTTGAGCCCGAGCTGGACCCGCTGCTTGACGTTGAGGCGGGCGATGAACTGCATCGTGGTCAGGCGCTCAGAGTTGACTTCCTCGCCCTCGGCGATGGCCTCATCAGCCATCCGCTGCGCTTCCGCCGAGGTGGCCTCCACCGTCGGCAGCCAGACATCGTCCATGACGAGTTCCGGCGCCGCAACGTCGGGCTCCGGCGGGAGTTCAATGTGGAATTCTTCGCGCAGTTGCCGCTCGTCAACGTGCAGTTCTTCAACCGGCAGGTCTTCATCAATCAGGTCGGCGATGATATCTGCGGTCTCACTCAGGCCGAGGACGGCGGACGCGGCCGTCGCGCGGGCGCGACGCTCTTCAGCAATGCGTTTTGCGCCAAGCTCCTTCTCGAAGAACTCTACCCTGACTTCGCGCGCGCGGCGTTCGGCTTCGGGCGTGCGCGCGGGGTTGGCGAAGATCGCGTCAATGATCGCCGGGTGATCAATCAGCCGCTGCTGGTTGAAGGTGATCAGTTCGAGCAGCGAACCGTCCCTGTTCCATTTCCCCAGCTCGGCGACGCCCTCACCGGGCGTGAGCAGATTGAGGACGAGCGCCTCATAAATTTCCCTCGTCCCGCCGCGCCAGGCGCACAGCTGCGCCAGCACGTCCGGCGCGGTCGCCTTATTCGCGGCGACCGTCCGCATCTGCTCCTTATCGAAACTGCCCAGCGATTTGAGCGCGGCTTCGCGAATCTCCGCATCCTCATCACGACTGAGCAGCACTAATGCTTCCAGCGAATCTTCCGGCGCGAGCGGCAGCATGGCGCGGGCCGCGGCGAGTTTTGCGGGTTGCGGCACGGAGCCGCCACGAATGGCCTGGACGACTGGATGTGGCATGGCAAATCAGGGGCGAGAGTTCAGGGGGGCAATAAAAAGCGGAGCAGAGAAGAAACAATTCGGAATCAGAAGGCAGGGGTCAGCGAGTCAGTAAGACTTTCGCCGACCCCCGTCGTGTCTGCGATCAGATCTCAGTGCCGTGGCACTTCTTGTACTTCTTGCCGGAGCCGCAGGGGCACAGGTCGTTACGGCCGATCTTCGGCGTGGTGCTGACGACAGTCTTGGGCCGGCCTTCATCCTCGCCGGCGGCAGACGCAGTGGCGTTGGCCTTGGTGTAAGTCACTTCGCCGCGGCGCGGACGACGTTGCAGCCGCTGCGGCGGCTCCTCCGCGGCGGCCTGAAGCGTGTAGAGTACACGCACGGTTTCAGTGTCAATCCGGTCGAGCATCGCTTCGAACATCGAGAACGATTCCTTCTTGTACTCGACCAGCGGGTCTTTCTGACCGTAGCCGCGCAGGTTGATGCCCTCCTTCAGGTGGTCGAGCGCGAGCAGGTGGTCTTTCCACTGCTGGTCCACGATGTTGAGCATGAAGAATCGTTCGTAGTAGCGCAGCGCTTCGGAGCCGATCAGCGCCTCCTTCGCCGCGTACTTCTCCTCGATCTTCTGCCAGAGGATCTCCTTCATCTCGCCGTGGTCGAGCGTTTCCAGATGCACACGTTCCTCGTCAGGGTCGAAGCCGAACTGGTGACGCAACTGGAGGCGCAGCCCGCGCAGATCCCACTCTTCGGGCGAAGCCTTTTCCGGCAGATGATCTTCGACGGTCAGGTCGAGGATTTCCCGCGCGATCTCCTTGATCTCCGCGCTGTGATCGTTCTGTTCGAGCAGCTGGCGGCGCAGACTGTAAATCGTCTCGCGCTGCTTGTTCATCACGTCGTCATATTCGATGAGGTGTTTGCGGATCGTGAAGTTGTGCGCTTCGACGTTCTTCTGCGCGGCCTCGATGCGCTTGCTGACCATCTTCGATTCGATGGCGACGCCCTTCTCCATGCCGAGCCGCTGCATGATCGCCTTGACCCGGTCGCCGGCGAAGATTCGCATCAGGTCGTCTTCGAGCGAGAGGTAGAAGCGCGACGAGCCGGGGTCGCCCTGACGGCCCGCGCGCCCGCGGAGCTGGTTATCAATGCGGCGCGATTCATGGCGTTCGGTGCCGAGGATGTGCAGGCCGCCGAGCGAGACGACTTCTTCGTGTTCGGCCTCGACCTGCGGCTTGACCTGTTCGACGGCCTCTTCAATCTGTTCCGGCGGGGCTTCGTCAGGATTGACCTCCTGCTTCTTGAGCAGTTCGCGCCCGAGGAATTCCGCGTTGCCGCCGAGCAGAATGTCCGTGCCGCGTCCGGCCATGTTGGTGGCAATTGTGACCGCGCCTTTGCGCCCGGCCTGCGCGACGATTTCGGCTTCGCGCCCGGCGTTTTCCGGCTTCGCGTTCAGGACGTTGTATTTGATCCCGAACCTGCCCAGGCGCCTGGCGATCAGCTCGGAGTTTTCGACCGAAACCGTGCCGACCAGCACCGGCTGGCCTTTCTCGTTCAGCTCTTTGATCTCCTCGACCACCGCATCCCACTTCTCATCGAGCGTGCGGTAGATCATGTCCGGGTGATCCTTGCGGACCATCGGGCGGTGCGTCGGGATTGAGGTCACATCGAGGTTGTAAATCTTGGCGAATTCGACCGACTCGGTTTCCGCCGTACCGGTCATCCCGGCGAGCTTCTGATACATGCGGAAGTAATTCTGCAAAGTGATCGTCGCGAGCGTCTGCGTTTCCTTCTCAATTTTGACGCCTTCCTTCGCTTCGACCGCCTGGTGCAGACCGTCAGACCAGCGGCGGCCGGTCATGATGCGCCCGGTGAATTCGTCAACGATCACCACTTCGCCGTCGCGGACGATGTACTGCTTGTCGCGGTGGTAGAGCGTGTGCGCGACCAGCGCCTGATTGAGGCAATGCAGCATCTCCATGTTCGACGGATCGTAGAGGTTGCCGTAACCGAGCATCCGCTCGGATTTCTCGATCCCTGATTCGGTCAGGATCGCGGAGTGCTGTTTCTCATCAACCTGGTAATCAACTTCGCGTTCGAGTTTGGGGATGACGGCGTCGGCTTCGTAATACTTGGTGGTCGTATCGTCGGACTGCCCCGAAATGATCAACGGCGTTCTGGCCTCGTCAATCAGGATCGAGTCAACTTCGTCCACGATAGCGAAGTAATGGCCGCGCTGGACGCAGGTAGCGATGTCGAACTTCATGTTGTCGCGCAGGTAATCGAAGCCGAATTCGTTGTTGGTCCCGTAGGTGATGTCGGCTTTGTAAGCTTCCTGCCGCTCGAAATCGTCCAGGTCGTTCTGAATAATGCCGACGGTGAGGCCGAGGAATTTATAAATCCGGCCCATCCACTCCGCGTCGCGTCTTGCCAGGTAATCGTTGACCGTGACGACGTGGACGCCCTTGCCGAGCAGCGCGTTAAGGTATACCGGCAGCGTCGCCACCAGTGTTTTACCTTCACCGGTTCTCATCTCCGCGATCATCCCGCGGTGCAGCACGAGGCCGCCGATCAGCTGCACATCGAAATGGCGCATGCCGGTCGAGCGGACTGAGGCTTCGCGCACGCAGGCGAAAGCTTCGGGCAGGATCTCATCAAGCGATTCCTGCTCAAGCGCCTTCCGCTCTTCGGCGGAGAGTTCGTCGGCGCCTTCGAGCTTCGCGGCAATCTGCTCCCTGAAGGCGACGGTTCTGGCGCGCAACTGCTCGTCAGAAAGCTGTTTGATCTGCGGTTCGAGCGCGTTGATCTGAGCGATGATGGGCACAATCTTCTTGAGCAGCCGCTCATTCGCTGAACCAAAGATTTTCGTGATGACTTTTTCTACGGCGTTCATGAGATCACCTTTAGCGGAGTGGCCTAAAGACCCTGATGACAGAATTTCTCAATGGAGAAGGGGCGATGAGGCATTGTAGTTGACGGTTCATAGAGCGTCAAGCACGAGTAATTTCGGGCTTCATTGCCACCCTCCCGGCGCTTGATCAGTTACGTTCCCAAGCCTGTATTTGTTCATTCCCTGCCGCACGCGGTGTTGAAGCGGCAGCGGATGAGCTATAGAATCGCGGCTTAATACAGGCAGCCCTGAACCCGAACGCTGTGTAAAGACTCATATTCCGCCAGACCCTTATGACGACCGTCAACAATGCCGAAGCAGGCCCCCACATTTTCGACATCACGCACGGAGTCGAGCGCACCCGGCTCTCGAATGGCCTGACGGTTCTGACCAAAGAGATTCACGCGAAACCCGTTGTTTCATCCATCATCTGGTATCGCGTCGGCTCGCGGAACGAAGAACCGGGGCAGACGGGCAAGTCGCATTTCCTCGAACACATGCTCTTCAAGGGCACTGACCGTTTTGCCAAAGGCGAGATTGACCTGATTACATTGCAAAACGGCGGCGCGAACAATGCCTTCACCGACACCGATTTTACGGCCTATTACTTCAACTTTGCCTCGGACCGCTGGCAGGTGGCGCTCGAGATCGAAGCCAACCGGATGGTCAACAACACCTTTGCGCCCGATGAGTACGAGTCCGAAAAGCAGGTAGTCGAAGAAGAATTGCGCATCGGACTGGACGGCCCGTGGGAGGCGCTGGATCAGGCGGTCTGGGCGGCGGCTTACCGCCAGCACCCTTACCACAACCCGGTCATCGGCTGGCTGGAAGATCTGGAGCGGGCGACGCGCGAAGAGATGGAGGCTTACTATCATCAGTGGTATCACCCGCGCAACGCGACGCTCGTGATCGTCGGCGACATCAGGGCTGGGGAGACTCTCGGGCGTGTGCAGGAATTGTTCGGCCCCATCCCTTCAGGCCCGGAGCCGAAACCGATGCCGATTCGCGAGCAGCCGCAGCGCGGCGAGCGGCGCGTCACCGTCAGAAAGCAGACCGAGGTCGAGCGGTTGCAGATCGGCTTTCACACGCCCGAAGTCACGCACCCGGACGCTTACGTGGCGCAGATGCTGGATACGATTCTCGGCACCGGCAAAACCTCGCGGCTCTACCGGCGGCTCGAAGAACACGACCAGTCGGTCACGCACTTTTCGGTTGATTACCACGACCGCATTGACCCGACGCTTTTCACGATTCGCGCCGAGATCAAACCAGATCACGGGCTCGCGGAGGTCGAGCGCGCGGTCGAGGAGGAGCTTGACCGGCTGCGCCAGTCGCCCGTGTCTGACGAAGAACTCCGCCGCGCCCGGCAACTGATCAAAGCCCGCTTCGTGCTGGGCAACGAGCAGGCGTCGAATCAGGCGATCACGCTGGGTTATTACGAGACGATCAATCGTTACGAATACCTCTCCGATTTCTTCACGAAGATTGATGAAGTGACCGCCGCCGAGGTGCAGCGCGTGGCGCGGCATTATCTGGTGACGGACAACAGGACGGTGGGCTGGCTCGTGGATGAGAACTGAGGTCTGAGATTTGAGAAGGGCGATGGAATTGAATATCGAGCGCATCGAACTGCCGAACGGGCTGGTCGTGCTGCTCTCGGAAAATCACGCGCTCCCGGCTGTTTCAATCAACGCCGTGGTCAAAACCGGTGAGCGTTACGTCACCGACGACAAGGCAGGCCTCGGCTCGCTCGCCGGAGAACTGCTGGATGAAGGCACGGCGACGCGCACGGCGCAGCAGATTGCCGGCGAGATTGAATCGGTCGGCGGGGCGTTGCAAACGGCCGCCGGGTACGCGACGACTGGCGTGAGCGTCACGGCCCTCGCGAGCGATCTTAGCCTTGGACTTGAGCTGACGGCCGATCTGCTCCGCCATCCGACCTTCCCCGAAGACCGCATCGCGCTCGAAGTCAGCCGGAAGCTGGCGGAAATCCGCGCGAAACAGGACGAGCCCCGCGTTGTCGCTTCCGAAGCCTTCAACGAAATCATCTTCGCCGGGACGCCTCAGCACCGGCCACTGATCGGTTACGAGGAAACAGTCGCGAAAATCACCCGCGCGAGCCTGCTGGATTATTACCGGCGATTCTTCGTGCCGAACAACACGATCATTGCCATCGCCGGTGATTTCAGTTCGGCGGTGGCGGAAAAAGTGCGGCAGTTGTTCGGCGACTGGCCGCGCGACCCACAATTCGAGCCGCCGGCCGTGCCGCGACCGCAGCGGCAGCGGGAGCCAGTCGCCCGCTTCATCAGCAAAGACAAGGAGCAGGTCAACATCTACCTCGGTCACACGGGCATCGAGCGGGCCAATCCCGATTATTACGCGATCCGCGTGATGGACGTGATCCTGGGCGATTCGCCGGGCTTCACTTCGCGCATCCCGCGCATTCTGCGCGACGAGCAGGGGCTGGCTTACACGACTTACTGCCACCTGGCGCGCAGCGCCGGGCTCGATCCGGGGCGCTTCGTTGCTTTTATCGGCACGGCGCCGGAAAATCTGGAACGCGCCGTGTCGGGCCTGCGCGAGCAGATCGCGTCAATGACTGCCGCGCCGCCGACCGCAGAGGAGGTCGAAGCCGCGAAGGCTTACCTGACCGGCAGTTTCGTCTTTGAATTTGAAACCAACGCGCAGATGGCGGCATTCATGGTCAGCGCGGAAATCCATCAACTCGGCTTCGATTACCCAGGGCGATTTCTGAGCGAAATCAGCCGCGTCACGGCGGAAGACGTGTGGCGCGCGGCGCAACAATACACGGACCCGGACAACCTCACACTGGTAGTAGTCGGGCCGACAGATCAAAGGGGTGAAGTCGGGAGTCAGAAGTCGGAAGGATGAACGATTAAGTGCGGAATCTGCGTTCATCCCTCCGACTTCTGACTTCATCTTGCTATGAGTCAGTCACAAGTTAACAATCAGGAAGCGGTATCTGCGCAGTCAGGGAGCAGCCGGATGAAAGTCGTCGTGGCGACCTCCGTGATGCTTTCATTCATCTCCTTCTGGCGGGCCGCGGCGATTGTACTCAACGACCTTGCCTCGACGGCTTACTACATCGGCGGGATTACCGAGGAAGCCATCGGCAAGGCTGCGCCCTGGTTCGTGCTGGCGGTGATCCTCTTCGCCTCCGCCGTGCGCGCGGTTTACGTCGAGAGCTGCGCGATGTTCGTGCGCGGCGGCGTCTATCGTGTGGTGAAAGAGGCGATGGGCGGGACGCTGGCTAAGCTTGCCGTCTCGGCATTGATCTTCGATTACATCCTGACCGGGCCGATTTCGGGCGTTTCCGCCGGGCAATACATCGCCGGGCTGATCAATTCGACGCTCCAGCTTGCCGGCTTCTCGTGGCAACTGAATGTCAACTTCACGGCGTGCGTGATCTCCATCGCGGTAGTAGTCTATTTCTGGCGGCTGAATATTATCGGCATTCACGAGTCGTCGGAACGGGCGCTCCGGATCATGCAGATCACCGGCGTGATGGTGGTCGTCATCATCATCTGGTGCGTCGCCACGCTGATTGCCAGCCCGCACCCGGTTCAACTGCCCCCGTTGCCATACCCGTCGAACCTTCATTTCGAGGTCAGCCCGACGACCGGCCTTCACCCGCTCGGCTGGCTCAAGGACACGGGCCTGCCGTCAATTGGCGCGATCGGGATCATGATCGCCTTCGGGCATTCGGTGCTGGCGATGAGCGGCGAAGAGTCGCTCGCGCAGGTGTCGCGCGAAATCGAACACCCGAAACTGAAGAACCTGATCCGCGCGGCGATTGTCATCTTCGTCTTCACGATCTGCTTCACCCCGGTGGTGTCGTTCTTTGCGGTGATGATCATCCCGGACGAAATCCGCCAGCAGTATTCCGGCAATCTGCTCTCCGGGCTCGCGATGAATGTGATCGGGCCGCAATGGCTCAAGCTGCTGCTGCAGGCTTTCGTCGTGATCGTCGGTTTCCTGATCCTCTCCGGCGCGGTCAACACGGCGATAGTCGGCTCGAACGGCGTGCTGAACCGCGTCTCGGAAGACGGCGTGCTGACGGGCTGGTTCCGCGCGCCGCAGAAGAAGTACGGCACGACTTACCGGATCATCAACCTGGTGGCGATCCTTCAGATCGTGATCATCATCCTGAGCGGCGGCAACGTGATCAAGCTCGGCGAGGCCTACGCGTTCGGCGTCGTCTGGAGCTTCACGTTTATGACCACTTCGATTGTGCTGCTGCGTTTCAAGCGTCCGGGGCCGCGCGAGTGGCGCGTGCCGCTGAATCTGAAGGTCGGCAGCGTCGAAATCCCCCTCGGCCTGATGCTCGTGGCGGCCACATTGCTCTCGCTCGCGCTGACGAACCTGCTGACCAAGCAGCTCGCGACCATTTCAGGCGTCATATTCACGGCCGCGTTCTTTATCGTCTTCACGCTCTCGGAGCGGGCGATGGCGCGGAAGCGGCAGACCAACACGGGGCTCGATCAGTTCAATCTGGTCTCCGAGCAGACAGTCTCGCGCGACCTGCTCGACGTGCGGCCCGGCGGCGTGTGCGTCACGGCGCGCGATTACAACAGCCTGCATTACCTGAAAAAGGCCCTGCAGGAAGTGAACACCGATGACCAGGACGTGGTGGTGATGACCGTGCGCGTCATCAAGGGGCCGGGGACGGGCAGCGAGGAGGAAGTTTACGAGGACGAGCTGTTCACGGATTACGAACAGCTCCTGTTCACGAAAGCCGTCGCGGTTGCGGAAAAGCTCGGCAAGAAGATCAAACTGCTGGTCGTTCCGGCGACTGACGCTTTTCAGGCGACGGTGCAAACCGCGATCGAGTTGCAGTGTTCGACCCTCGTCGCCGGCGTTTCGACGAAGATGTCCGCCGACGCGCAGGCCAAACGCATCGGCGACGTCTGGGAATCAATTCAGGATGAGGACAAGCGCAAGCTGCGGGTGCTGAAGCTGATCTACTTCGACGGCACCGAGCGCGTCTACGAACTGGGCGCGCACCGCCCGAACATCACGCCGGAAGACGTGGAACTGACGCACCGCCTGTGGCTCGATCTGGCGAAGGAGAACCCCGCCCTGCATCACAATCAGGTGGTCTCGGTGGCGCTCCGCCGGTTGGCTAAAGACATGACGAGCAGCGAGCGCGCCGAAATCATTTCGCAGCTCAAGAATCTGAAATAGCCCGGGCGGCTTCCGCCCGGAAACCAGCATTCGTCCCCGGGATAAAATCTCAACGCCCTTTTTTCGGAGGAAATAATGGCCACAGTAAAAATCTACACCACGACCTGGTGCCCTGACTGCCGGAACGCCAAGGCCTGGCTCGACCGGCGAGGCATCGCTTATGAGGAGGTCAATATCGAGACGACGCCGGGCGCGGCGGAATTCGTCATGACTGTCAATAACGGTAAGCGCAAGGTGCCGACTTTTGTCACCGGCGCCGAGGCATTTCATAACAGCCCCTTCAGCCCGGCACTCATGGAAGAAAAATTCGGGCGCTGAAAAACAGCAGTCACATTGCTGGGGCCCGCGCCGGCAGTCCAGGCTTTCATTTTGCAGGAGGGATGAGTCAGATTGGAGCCCGGATCCCGGGCGTTGATCGTCTGCTTTCTATGGTTTTTTCGTGATTGGCTTTTTTCAAATTCATGGTAGTATGCGCGCCGTGACGCTATAGCGAGGCCCTTCGCCGGAACAGCAACAACCTTCACGCTCCTTTCCCCGAACCCGAAAACCCCCGACCCGAAACGCAGGCACCACAACCCAGGCAACCAAGCATTTCTCAGTCTGATTGACTGACTGGCCCGGGGATTGCTCTGTCATCCGAAACTGGTGTCCCGGAGATATGTGCAGGTGCTGACCGAGAGGCCATCAGGACTTTATGACTTCGCCCGGTTTACTGGAAATCCTGAATCCCGGCGCCGAAAGCGCCACCACCCCATCACTGCCGGCGGCAGCCAGTGAAGTTGCCGGGACCGGGCAGGATGAAGCACTGCTGGCGCTCTTCATCGGCGTCAATCATCAGGCTTACCTGTTCACTTCGCGGCGACTGCTCATTCTCAGACGGGTGAAACCGCTCGTGCGACAGCTATCGGGGCGCAGGCTGATTGACCTGACCGAGGATTCAGCCGGACTGAGTCTGCCGGAAGTATTCCGACAGACCAGAATCAAAAAAGAGATCCCGGTCGAAGAAATTACGTGGATGGATGCGGAGCGGGTTTACAGCGCCGGGGCGGTCATCGTTTTCGCGCGCGGTCGCAGATATGAGCTGACCATCGGGCACAAATGCGCGGAGATCGCGCCTTACGTCAATGCCCTGCGCGCCGCGCTCGGCATCCCGCTCGCCGCCTCCGGTCAGGCGATGAAGCGCGACCTGCGAATGTGGTCGCTGTTCTGCTGTCTGACGGGCTCGCTGACGTTCCTGCTGAGTTTCGTCCACCAGGGCGTGCTTGAGCCGGTCTGGGGCCTGGCCCTGACGGTCATCGGCGCGGGCGTGTGGTTTTCGGTGGAGCCGGCGATGTTCATCATCCTTGGCGTCGGCATGGCATGGGCGGCAACGATGAATCTGCTCGGCCTCAATCCCTCGCTGCTCAATAAGGGGCACCTGCCGCTGGGCGTCCCGCTTCAGATTTACTGGGCCGTGATGCTCTTCGCGAAATACCGGAAATATGAACACCTGTACGACCCGGGGAACACGGTCAGCGCTTCGACTCAGATTCCCGGGAGGGCTTCATCGTTACCCGGTCTGACCGAAAGCCCGGTCATGCCGATACTCTCTTCCGCCATTGGCGCGACGGGGCTCATCCTGCTCGGTCTGCATTTCACGACGATCCGGGAATGGCCGCTCACGGCCGCCGCGATGATTACGCGCGGCCATCTGTACCTGGCGGTGATCGGCCTCGCCGTCGGTCTGGCGTCATGCTACTCGCGCCGCGGCCAGCGGAGGGCGGCCCTGGCAGGAATAACGGTTAACGCGGTGACGGCGCTCACGCTGATCACCCTGCTGATGACGAAGTGGCACCACGCCTGAAAGGCAGTGGCCCGCCGCCCGTGGGCGAATGAGGAGCGCCGGGATGGCCCCGCCCATTACTGCCCCGATTAAACTGGAGGATTATCTGCTGTGCAAACAGATCGTACCGCTACCATTCTGATGGTCGAAGACGACGCCACGATCCGCTACCTGGTGTCGGAATATTTCCGGCGTGTCGGCTACGAAGTGATCGAGGCGCCTGACGGCGAAGCCGGGTACCGTTCCGGTCTGGAGAAGCGCGCAGACGTGATCATTCTCGACGTGATGATGCCGAAGATGGACGGCTTCGAGGTGTGCCGCAATCTGCGCCAGCAGAACGTCACCACGCCGATCATCTTTCTGACTCACAAGGGCGACGAGCGCCACGCGGTCGCCGGGCTCGAAGGCGGGGCCGACGATTACATGCCGAAACCCTTCAGCCCGCGCGAACTCGAGGCCCGCGTCAAAAGCGTGATGCGCCGCAGCGGGATCATCAAGGTTGACGACGTGGCCACAGGGAAAATCATGCGCGGCGGCCTGACGCTGGACCGTGACTCTTACAGCGTGCTGGTCAACGACCACACGGTCGAGATGACGCCGATTGAGTTCAAGATCCTCGAGCTGCTGATGTCTCACCCCGGCAAGGCGTTCTCCCGCGAGGCCCTGCTCGATCAGGTCTGGGGGACATCCTACGAAGGCTACGAACGTAACATTGACCCTCATGTCATGCGGCTGCGTTCCAAGGTCGAACCGGACGCGGCAAATCCCACCTACGTCCTGACCGTCTGGGGCGTCGGGTATAAGTTCAACGACAAAATCTGAGCGCCGAAGTCAGGCCCGAATCTCAAATTTCAGATTTGAGATTCGGGATTGAATGAAGCGTGCAGATCAAACCAATAACTACGTTGAATCTTCAGGCCCCGAAGTCAGCGCGCGATCCACGAGGTTACCAAAGCCATGTCCAGTTTTCTGCGCGATTCCCTGAAAGATTCACTGACCGAATCGCCTGCGTTTTCACTCTCCGTCAAATCCCTCCTGACCTGTTTGTGCGCCCTGCTTGCGCTCAGCATAGCGACCCTGCCCGTTTTCGCCATCAGCCGTCAGGTCACCCTGACCGAGATGACGACGGGAGCGGGCCGCGTCGTTTATGGGCGCATTGCCGAAGTGCGCAACGGCACTCACCCTGATTACAGCCACATCGCCGTGACCTTCGTCACCCTCGACGTGATCGAGATGCTGAAAGGAAGCGCCGCAAAACGCCTCACCTTTATGCAATTCGCAAGCGCTCAGGGGCAGTCGCAGGCGGTCGCCCACAACTACCACATGCCGAAATATGCCGTCGGCGAAGAGGTCGTGTTGTTCCTGTACCCCGAAAGCCGCTACGGCTTCACCAGCCCGGTCGGCGAGGGGCAGGGCAAGTTCCAGGTGAGCAATGACCCGCGCACCGGCAGGCGCGCGCTCGTCAATGACCGCGGCAATCGCCAGTTATTCGAGCCGCTCAGGAACGAGAAGGCGCAATCACACTTCAGACTCAACAGCGCCGAGCGCAGCCTGATCGCCCAGCAGAACGGCGTGGCCGATCTGGAGACTTTCCGCTCAATGATTCGCAAGCTGGCCGCGGGCGGTTCGACAGTAAACGTGAACTGAAAGGACGCCCGGTTACTGCCTGAGTCGCGGGAGTCGCCCGAGTGGAGGGCCTCCGGCGCCGATCTGCCTGTTTTCAGCAGGCTCCATCTGACCAATTCCGAAAAATCACCGAAGAGGCTTTTATGCAGAAGATATTTCACGAGATGTCTGCCAGACACGGCTTGAAAAGCGCCACCTGCGTCGTGCTGTGTGGCGTGATGGCGCTGACGCTGGCGAGCGTGGGCGGCACCAGAAAAGTAAGCGCGGGATTGCCGATTGCGGCGACGCCCAGCGGCAACCTGGTCGCCTGGCGCGGGAATATTACTTACACCGTTGACCAGGGGACGCTCGGGTCACTGTCGAACGCCCAGGCGGCCGCTCTGGTCAGCGACATTTTCAATGTCTGGATGAGCGTGCCGACGGCCAGCCTGAGCATTCAACAGAGCGGGCAGCTCTCGCAGGATGTGACGGCGGCAAATTACCTGAGCTTTTATCGCAATTCCGGCGACGGCATTAACCCGATCATCTTTGACGCGGACGGGAGCATTATTGACGCCATCTACGGCAACGGCGCACACCAGAGTATTCTGGGTTTCGGCGTCCCTTCCTGGTCGGTCAGCAGTGTGGATCAGTCGGTTGACGGCCGGGTTATTGCTGCCGACGCGGTTCTCAACGGGGCATTCATCGGCGGCAGGAGTGATACGACGCAAATTCCGCTGGAGCAGTTCAAAGCGACCTTCGTTCACGAACTCGGTCACTTCCTCGGGATGGGACATACACAGTTGAATCTCGGTGTCGCCTTCGACCGTAACTTCAGCAATGACGGGTCGGTGCCGCTGTTGTTTCCGTTCTCGCTCAGCAACCAGCAACCGATCCTGTCGCAGGATGACAAGGCGCAGATTTCGCAGATGTATCCTAACCCGGCGATGTCTTCAACCGTCGGGACGATCCGCGGCAAGGTCCTGCTGTCCGACGGCGTGACGCCATTCCAGGGGGCCAACGTGATTGCGCGGCGGATTGATGACCCGCTCACGGTCGCGGTCACTTCGATCTCGGGCTTCCGTTACCGCGGCACCGGCAGCAGTCAGAACTTCGGCTCGCTCGACGGGTCATTGCAGGGGTTGTACGAGATCACCGGCCTGCCCCCGGGCAATTACACGGTCGAGGTCGAGCCGATCTACCCCGAGTTCATCGGCGGCTCAGGCGTCGGCCCGCTGGATCCGCCGACTGATCTGCCGGGGCCGGCTGAATACTACAGCGGCGCGGCTGAATCCGGTAACGACGGCCCGGCCAGCGCGGCAATCCTGTCAGTCGGCGGCGGGCAGACGCTCGACAATATCAACATCATTCTCAACAGCAGCAATTCAATCGCGCAGATCAGCGAGTCCGGGACGCACAACTCGGTGGCGACGGCGCAACCCATCTCCGTGCCGAGCGTCACGAGCGGCAACGTCGTCAGCACCGAACCCGGCATTGCCAGCCCGTTCCCCGGCTCGCAGGTGCAGGACTTGTACTCATTCACGGCGAACGCCGGTGAATGGGTGACGGTCGAACTCAACTGGCCGAACCCCGCGGTCAATCTCGATCTTTACCTCTATGACGGGGGCGGCACCCGGCTCGCCAGTTCTTACGTCTGTTCTTTCGGCGTCCAGTGCGGGGGCAACTTCAACCCGACGCGCGAGCAGATCGGGCCGTTCCAGATTTCGACGACCGGGACTTACATCGTCGGCGTCAGCTCGCGGACCGCGACAGTCGCGAACTATCTGTTGCAGACGACTTCGCAGCTCGGCACTCAATACAACTCCTTCCCAGTGACCACGGTGAGCGCGGCCAGCTATCAGCAGCAGGTCCCGCTGGCGCCGGAATCCATCACCGCGGCTTTCGGGACCAATATGGCGGCAGGGCTGGGAATAGCGACCTCTGTCCCGCTCCCCACCACTCTGAACAATGTCACAGTCACAGTGAACAACATTCCCGCCGGGTTGTTTTTCGTTTCGCCGCAGCAGGTGAACTACGTGATTCCCAAAGAGGTGACTCCCGGCCCGGCGACTGTCGTGGTCAGGAGAGGCGACAACGGAGTGACTTCACAGGGCACAATCAATGTGAGCAAAGTTTCGCCGAGCCTCTTCACGGCCAACGCGAGCGGCAGCGGCAGGCCGGCCGCGTTGATCCTGCGCGTCAAATCCAATGGGCAGCAGATCTACGAGTCAGCCACACAGCAGATAGTACAGTCGGCCGGAGACTCGCTGTATCTGATTCTGTACGGCACCGGCGCGCGCTACGCGCCGAACGCCGACAACGGCAACCTGGCGGCGAGTGTGCAGGTGACGATTGGCGGCGTCAGCGCGCCGGTGCTTTTCGCCGGGGCCGCTCCGGGCTTCGAAGCGCTCGACCAGATCAACGTGCAGTTGCCGGCGGGAGTCGCCGCGGGGACAGACGTCCCGGTGATAATGAAGGTGAATAACGGGCAGGGGACGATGGTGCAGGCGAATACGGTGACGCTGGCGATCCAGTAAATCAGCTTCGGCTGATGGCGCCGAATCCTCCTGTCCGGCGACTGATTATCACGAACAACAAAAATGGCGATGCTCATTCGGAAGACTGAAGGGCATCGCCATTCGATTTCTGCGCGACCGCTTTTCGGACGGGTCGGCCGCAGGGAGTTACTTCTTGGGCGGCACGACGGAATCCTTGCAGGCCTTGGCGACGCGGAATTTGACGACGGTCTTGGCCGGGATCTTGATCGTCGCGCCGGTCGCCGGGTTGCGGCCCATGCGCGCCTTGCGGCTCGCCTTGACCAGCTTGCCGATGCCGGGCAGGGTGAACTGACCGTTCTTCTTGGTCTGCGTGATCGCGACGCTGGCGATTTCATCGAGGATCTCGTTCGCGGTTTTCTTCGAGACGCCGAACTTGTCGGCGAAGTGAGTGGCTAACTGGCTCTTGGTCATTTGTTTTGCTGCCATATCGAAAGCTCCTTTTGATGATGGTTGATGTCGTGGTTGATCTGCGTAGCCAGACCTCAGTGCCTGACTGTTTACAGTGGAACACCCGCCCCTGTAAATCAGCGCTGTCCTCGGTTCCATCCTGTGAATTGGAAAAGAGCGGACTTCGGTGATTACTGGATATTGTGCTAATTCGCGGCGGAGTATACCGTAGCTTGTAGTTGAGCGCAAGGCGAAAAAAGCCTTATTTTGCAGGCCCGCGCAAATGTCCGCCTCGCCGGAGGCGCATGGCTATTGGCGTTTGCGACGATGACCCGGATCGGCATGACGAGCATTGCCAAAAACCGCCGGGTTGGTTTAGATTCTGTCCCCGCAGCAGCTGTTTTGCCCGAGCGGATTCCGGCGCCCCCACGGGCGGCACGCCGGGAGAATCCGGGGTTTCCGGATTTCTGATCACCGAATACTTTTATTGATGGAGGATGAAAATTGTGCCGCTAGCTTCATGCCCTGAGTGTGGCGCTGAGCTTCATGTGGAAGAAGACATTGACAAGGGCGAGACGATCAATTGCGAGGAGTGCGAGTCTCGCCTGGAAGTCGTAGGTCTGGACCCGATTGAACTCGACCTGCTTCCCGAGGATATCACCGGCGATGAAGACGAGGATGACGACCGCTATGGCGAAGACGAGGATAATTACTGAAGGGTCGGGATTGAGGGCCGAGCCGTTTTCATTCAGACTCCCGGCTCAGGGTGCCGGGGCGGTGTAACCGGTGCGGCTGGCGCGCAGCTGGACCCCGGGGCGGGAGGTCGTCACCCGGAGCGAGCGGTATTTACCATCCCGCGCCTCCGGGTAATAGGCCAGACCGTAACTCGCCTTGATCTCCTCAGCCAGCGCTTTGAAAATCGGCGTGAAATCGCGGGCGTCAGCGGCGAAGTCCCTGCCGCCGGTGGCCGCGACGATGCGCGAAGCGTCCAGCGGTGTGATCACCCGTTCGCCCGAATGAGTCGGCGTGAGAATGTATGAGGGCAGCGTGATCGAATAGACCGTGACGCCCGCCGCGTTGGCCCGCCGGGCGAGTTCCTTCCGGTCAATGACGCTGGCCGAATCGAAGCCGTCGGTGATGACCACCACGACGCGCCGCATCGGGTAGCCTTTAGTCGAACGCAGTGACCTTTTGCCGAACATCGTGACGGCACGATCAATGGCGTCATAAATCCTCGTCGAGCCTTCAAAGTGGTCCGCGCGCGCCAGAGCCTTCTCAATCTTGTGCGCGTCGCTGGTGAAATCCTGAAGGATTTTCACGTCATAGTTGAAAGCCAGTGCCGCAAAGACCGAGTCCCCCTTCATCAGCTCAGTAAATTTCCTCGCCGCATTCCGCAGCGTCTCCGTTTCTTCAGGCTTCAGACTGCCCGAAAGATCGAGGGCGAAGACCACCGCCAGCGGGCGCGAAAGCGTGGCCTCACTGGTCACCGTGAAGAAATCAATCCTGTGCGGCTTCCCGTCCTCGTAGACCTGAAAATCCTCGGCCCGCAGATCGCGCACGTAATTCCCGGCGGCGTCAGTCGCCGTCACATCAATCACGATCAGGTCAGTGTCAATGCGCAGGGTCGGCTCCTGTCGCGCCTGTTGTGGCGCCCGCGGCGATTGTCGTGACGGCTGCTCATTCGTTTGCGACCACACGGGCAGGGCGCTCACGAACAGCAGGCAGAGGGCAGAAGTGATGAGTCCGCTTTTCATCTGGCGAGTGATATAATTTCGGCGCGACAGCACACGGGAATTATAAGTGGCCTCCGGCCGTATTCAAATCTGGAGAGTTTTTTATGAACCGGAAATCATCATACGCCTCCGTCCCCCGAATAGTTCTTCTGATCCTCTTTTCCGCCATCTCAGTTACGGCACTGGCGCAAACCGGAGTGATCAAAGGCAAGGTTAAGGAGCAGGGTGGCAAGGCTCTGGAAGGGGTGACAGTTCAGGCGAGAAAGATTGAGGCGAAGCCAGCCAATGATCAGAACTCCAACCGCGCGGCCAGTCGCGGCGCGCAGCTGGCGGCATCGCGCGAGAAACACGAGACCACGACCGACAGCAAAGGCAATTTCTCTTTCAGTGACCTGACCGCGGGCAATTACGTGCTGACTTTTGAGAAGCCCGGATTCGCCGCCATCACGACCTGGCAGATGGAGATCAAAGCCGGTGAGACGGTGGAACTCAGGCGAACTGTTGAATTGCCGCGCGAAAAGCAGTCAGACACTTCGCTCGTGCGCGGCGGAGTTTTCAATGCCGCCGGCTTCTCTTTCCCGAATGTCAGCGTGAAGATCGAACGTATCGGCGGCAAGCGCTTCAGGCAGGAGAAGTATTCGAATGACGCCGGCGAATTTGTTTTCCGCGTCCCTTCGGAAAAGGGAACCTACCGCATCACGGCCTCGGCCAGCGGTTTTCAGACCGTCTCGAAGGAAATTGAAATTGACGCTTCTGAAGTCAGACAGGTCGCGCTGACGCTGGAAAAGAAGCAGTGAGAAATCAAAAGGCAAAGGTCGGCAGATAAAAACGCTGACCTTTGCCTTTTGATTACCAGCCTCGATTGTTCCGGCTACTGATTCATCGAGTTGAGGAACTCGGCGTTGGACTTCGTCTTCTCCAGCCGCTCGAGTACCAGCTCCATCTGCTCGACGCCGGAAAGCGGATTCAGCACGCGGCGCAGCACCCAGATGCGGTCGAGGTCCTTCTTCGGGATGAGCAGCTCCTCCTTGCGCGTGCCCGACTTCTGCAGGTCTATGGCCGGGAAGACGCGCTTGTCCGAGAGCTTGCGGTCGAGGTGGATTTCCATGTTGCCCGTACCCTTGAACTCCTCGAAGATCACGTCATCCATGCGGCTGCCAGTCTCGACGAGCGCCGTGGCGATGATCGTCAGGCTCCCGCCTTCCTCAATATTACGCGCCGCGCCGAAGAACCGCTTCGGCCGCTGCAGTGCGTTCGAGTCCACGCCGCCCGAGAGAATCTTGCCTGAAGGCGGCACGACCGCGTTGTGAGCGCGCGCGAGCCGCGTGATCGAGTCGAGCAGGATCACCACATCGCGCTTGTGTTCGACCAGGCGCTTGGCTTTTTCGATCACCATGTCGGCGACCTGGACGTGGCGCGATGCTGGCTCGTCGAAGGTCGAGGAGATGACCTCGCCGTTGACCGAGCGCTGCATGTCGGTGACCTCCTCCGGGCGCTCGTCAATCAGCAGCACGATGAGCGTGACTTCCGGGTGATTCTCGGTGATCGAGTTGGCGATGGTCTGGAGCAGCATCGTCTTGCCGGTGCGTGGCGGTGCGACGATCAGCCCGCGCTGGCCCTTGCCGATCGGCACGACCAGGTCGATGACGCGGCCCGAGAGGTTGTCGGTGTTGGTTTCCATCCGCAACTGCTCGTTCGGGTAGAGCGGCGTCAGATTGTCGAAGAAGACCTTGTCGCGGGCGATGTCCGGCGGCTCGAAGTTGATCGCCTCGACTTTGATCAGCGCGAAGTAACGCTCGCCTTCCTTCGGCGGGCGAATCTGACCGGAGATCGTGTCGCCCGTGCGCAGGTCGAATTTGCGAATCTGCGACGGGCTGACGTAGATGTCATCGGGCCCGGGCAGGTAGTTATATTCCGGCGCGCGGAGAAAGCCGAAGCCGTCGGGCAGTGTTTCCAGCACGCCTTCGGAAAAGATCAGCCCTGATTTCTCGGTCTGCGCCTGGAGGATCTTGAAGATCAGCTCCTGCTTACGCATGCCCGTCGCGCCGGGAACATCAAGCTCCTTGGCGATGTTCGTCAGCTTGGAAATACTCATTTCCTTAAGGTCAGCAATATCCAGGAAGTCTTTACCTTCCGCGCTGATCTCTTCTTCTTCTTCTTCAATTTCCCGCGATCTGGCGCGGACTTTTTCTGTTTTCTCAGCCATATCAATTTTTGTGGTTGTGACCTTCAATCGTGGTGCGCTTTCGGCGAGGCAGCAACGAATGATTGTCGGTGAATGGAAACTCCCTGGTTGCGGCGGAATGTATCAGGACAATTGACCAGTGATATGATGACCAGCCTGATAAAACTGTGTCTGTTGATGACCGTTGGCAGGGGGAACTGTCAGAATTACCGCGCTGTCATTAACTGTACAAACGTGCCGAAGTCAATCGGGTAAAACTCAGGGCTACAGCTGGTCTGGGATTAGTGTGTGCGAGAGGCCGGATTTTGCTCTCGTGAGAGTTGCAGGCGACAGTCGCGGGAAGCTTGCTTAATTCCCACCTGTGCTGCGCGTCAGCTTTGTTATATTACTGCCCGTCAAACTTGACTGAATTTCATCCCATAACTGCCTCCCGCCTTCGCGGGTGAGCGCTGAAAAGGGGATGACGCGCTCAGTCTCCAGCAGCTTGCGCGCGCGTTGTAATGAGGCGCGCCGCTCGTTTGCCGATAACTTGTCAATCTTTGTTGAGACCACCAGAAAGGGAAGCCCGAAGTGCTGAAGCCAGGTTTTCATCTGGAGATCAAGCGGGGAAGGCTCATGCCTGGAGTCTACGATCAGGATAGATAGCACAAGCTGCCGACGTTGCGCAAGGTAAATCTCAATTAACTGGCCCCAGGACGCCCGTGCCGCCTTCGACACTTTGGCGTAACCATACCCCGGCAGATCAGTAAAATAAAATGCCTCATTGATCAGAAAGAAGTTGATCGCCTGCGTCCGGCCCGGTGTCGAACTCGTCCGCGCGAGGCCCTTCTGGTTGAGCAGGGCATTGAGCAGACTCGACTTCCCCACGTTCGAGCGGCCCAGAAAAGCGACCTCGGGCCGCTCATCTTTCGGGAAAGAGGGCGGCGCAGTCGCGCTGGCAACAAATCTGGCACTGCTGATTTTCATAGAGCCTGGGATGTAATTTCAGACTCGAAATCTGAAATCCGGGGCCTTCACCCGGTCACCGACCCTTCAGCCGGACTCGCTCCCACCGGCGGCTGCCAGAGTTGCAGCGTGACTTCCGTACTGGCCGGCGGGCGCGGCGTTGGAATGCGTTCGAGCGCCAGCGGCAGCACTTCATCCATCGTCTCGACCAGGTTGATCTGCAGGGCCTCGACGACATCTGCCGGGACTTCGGTGAGGTCCTTCTCGTTCTCTCTGGGGATCACCACCGTCGTCAGACCGGCGCGGTGCGCGGCCAGAAGTTTTTCCTTGAGGCCACCGATGGGCAGCACCTTGCCGCGCAACGTGATTTCGCCGGTCATCGCCACTTCCTTATGAACCGGGATGCGGGTCATCACCGAAGCGATGGCGGTCGCCATCGTGATGCCTGCCGACGGGCCGTCTTTTGGGATCGCGCCTTCGGGGACGTGAACGTGCAGGTCATAATTCTTGTGCAGTTCGGCGGGAATCCCCAGTTCCGCGGCGCGCGAACGGACATAAGTGATCGCCGCCTGCGCCGACTCCTGCATCACGTCGCCGAGTTTGCCGGTCAACGTCAGCTTGCCATTGCCTTCGACCAGCGTGGCTTCGATCTGCAACACGTCGCCGCCAACTTCGGTCACGGCCAGCCCGCTGACCAGACCGATTTCGCTGCGTTCCGACGCCACCTGCGGGCGGAATCTGGTCGGGCCGAGCAGTTTCTTCACCGCCGCGGCATCCACGACGAAGTGGAACGGCGTCTCCGCTTTCTCTTTCGGCGAGACATTTTCGCGCACCAGCTGGCGCGCGACCTTGCGGCTGATCGAGCCGATCTCACGCTCCAGGTTACGCACCCCGGCTTCGCGCGTGTAGTACTCGATAATCGTTTTGATCCCGTCGTCAGCGAATTCGATCTGCTCCGACTTGAGGCCGTTGGCTTCCGCCTGCTTCTTCATCAGGTGGCGTTTGGCGATCTCAAGCTTTTCGCGCTCGGTATAGCCCGCGAGTCGGATGATCTCCAGGCGATCCTGCAAGGCGGGCGGGATCGTGTGCAGCACGTTGGCCGTCGCAATGAACATCACCTGCGAGAGGTCATATTCGACGTCGAGGTAATGATCGTGGAATGAATTGTTCTGTTCGGGGTCGAGGACTTCGAGCAGTGCGGCTGACGGGTCGCCGCGAAAATCGGAGCCGAGTTTGTCCACTTCATCCAGCAGGATCAGCGGATTGATCGTTCCCGCTTTCTTCATCATCTGGATGATCTGGCCCGGCAGCGCGCCGATGTAGGTGCGGCGGTGGCCGCGGATTTCAGCCTCATCACGCACGCCGCCCAGGCTCAGGCGCACAAACTTCCGGCCGGTCGCTTTCGCAATCGAGCGCCCGAGACTGGTTTTGCCGACGCCCGGCGGGCCGACGAAGCAGAGGATCGAGCCCTTCGGCTTTTCAACCAGCTGGCGGACGGCCAGATATTCGAGGATGCGCTCCTTGACCTTTTCGAGCCCGTAGTGATCGGCTTCGAGAACTTCCTGGGCGTGGTTGATGTCGCGAATCTCTTCGCTGCGCTCTTTCCAGGGGGCGGCGAGCAGCCAGTCAAGATAGTTGCGTGAAACGGTTGACTCAGCCGACATCGGCGGCATCTGTTCGAGTCGTTTCAGTTCCGCCATCGCCTTGTCGAAGGCTTCCTGCGGCATCCCGGCTTCCTCGATCTTCTGCTTCAGTTCCTCGTATTCGGCCTTCTCGTCCTTGCGGCCCAGTTCCTTGTGGATCGCCTTGATCTTTTCGTTGAGGTAATACTCGCGCTGCGCCTTTTCCATCTGGCGCTTGACGCGGGTCTGAATCGTCCGGTCGAGGTTGAGTTTCTCGATTTCGATTTCGAGCAGTTCGGTCAGGCGCAGCAGGCGCTCGTGGGCGGAGTAAATTTCGAGCAGCCCCTGTTTGTCTTCGATGGAGAGTTTGAGGACGTGCGCCAGATTGTCCGCCAGCTGTCCGGGGTCCGCCGAGCGCATCGCGGCCTGCAGGGCTTCGGGGTTCGGCTCCTGCGAAAGCTTGAGGTATTGTTCGAGCAGCGAGCCGATCCGCGAGACGAGCGCCATCGCGCGCTGATTGTTTTCGACGACGACGGGCGCGCGGCGCAGCGTGGCCAGATAATACCCGTCCACCTCCTCGACCCGCACGGCGCGGGCTCGTTCGCGCCCCTCGACCAGCACCTTGATCGTGTACTCGTCCGGCTTGCGCAGCGAGTTGGCGATGTAGGCGAGCGTGCCGACCATGTAAATCTGGCCGGGCGTCGGCTCCTCGACCGTCGCGTCGTGCTGCGTCGCCAGAAAGATGATCCGGTTGGTCGTGAGCGCCTCTTCGAGCGCCCGCACGGATGAGGCGCGCCCGATGTTGAAGGCGGCCTTGGTCCCGGGAAAGACTACGACATCACGGATCGGAACCATCGGGTAGTGCGCGATATCGTTCGGGGTACTGTCGCTGAATTCCTGCATGGTAGTATGACCTCAGACTTCAAATAAAAACTGTCTCTTCGGCGGTCCGATTCCCGGCAGCCGGAATTTCCGGATCAAAGCCTCACTTCGGGGCCTCTGAAAACTACGGCCCGCCCGATCAAATTGTGTTTCTGGGAACCTGCTCGATTTTGCAGACCGCTTCACTGCAAATCGTCACATTGGAGCTTCAGGGTGGAAGTCTCTTTTTTTCGGAGGCGGTGTTTCCGAGCCCTTCCTGCCGGTTTTCGATTCCGCCCCCGGCTCGGGTGATGACAATTGAAATCACAACCGGTCGCGCCGATCAGCCGGCTTTCTCCAGCGGGAAGACCGCGCGCCGGTTGGCGACCATCTCGGCAGTCACAATGAATTCCTTGACCTTCTTCTGGCTCGGCAGCAGGTACATCGCTTCGAGCATCAGCTCTTCGAGGATCATCCGCAGACCGCGGGCGCCCACTTTGCGTTCACAGGCCTGCTTCGCCACCGCGCGCAACGCGTCGTCACTGAAGCGCAGCTTGATGCCGTCCCACTCGAACTGCTTCTGGTACTGCTTCATCAGCGCATTCTTCGGCTGCGTCAGGATGTCAATCATCGCATCCTCGTCCAGCTCGTGCAGCGTGCCGACGACCGGCAGGCGGCCGACGAATTCGGGGATCAGCCCGAACTTGATCAGGTCTTCCGGCTGCACCTGGGCAAACAAATCTTCCTGCTTCGACTTGGTCATCGGGCGAATCTTCGCCTGGAAGCCGAGCGCCTTCTGGCGCAGCCGACGCTGGACGACTTTCTCAAGGCCGACGAAGGCGCCGCCGCAGATGAAGAGGATGTTGGTGGTGTCGACGGGGAAGAATTCCTGATGCGGGTGCTTACGCCCGCCCTGCGGCGGGACGTTGGCCACGGTGCCTTCGAGGATCTTGAGCAGCGCCTGCTGGACGCCTTCGCCCGAAACGTCGCGGGTGATCGAAGGGTTCTCGTCCTTGCGGCAAATCTTGTCAATCTCGTCAATGTAGATGATGCCCTGCTGCGCGCGCTCGACGTCGCCGTTGGCGGACTGGAGCAGCTTCAGGATGATGTTCTCGACGTCCTCGCCGACATAACCGGCCTCGGTCAGCGTCGTCGCGTCAACGATCGTGAACGGCACCTTGAGCATGCGCGCCAGCGTCTGCGCGAGCAGCGTCTTGCCGGTGCCGGTCGGGCCGATCAGCAGGATGTTGGATTTCTGAATCTCGACATCCGTGCGCCGCTTGGTCATCTCGATGCGCTTGTAATGCTGGTAGACGGCGACGGCGAGTTTCTTCTTCGTGTCTTCCTGGCCGATAACGTACTCGTCGAGGAACTCCTTGACCTCGGTGGGCCGGGGCAGCGGGGGCCTTGAGGCCGCGGACTCCTGCTGAACATCATCGCTGATGATTTCGATGCAGATGTCAATGCACTCGTTACAAATGTAAACGGTAGGTCCGGCGATGAGCTTTTTGACTTCATTCTGGCTCTTCCCGCAGAAGCTGCAACGCAACGTGTCTTCGCCTCTTCTCATCGCTGTGCTGTCTCCGAGTCAGGTTGTGAAGAAGAATGGATGAAACCGGTCAGCATGTCTGTAAAAATTCCTTGCTGAAACTTTGTTCGGTCAGGTGCGGTGGTAATGATAAACAAGAGCGATGGCGGGGTGCAAGGCGGGATAGTTCCGGGTGACGCCCGTCGCACTTAAAAACCGGCGTTTTTACATCCCGAATCCCGTCCCCGACTTGATGGCTTCGCAGGCGCGGATGCACCTCTCGCAGATTTGCACCTCCGGGCTCGCGAGCAGCCGCTCCCCATCCGCCTGCGGCGCGCCGCAGAAACTGCAATGCCCCGTCTTTGAGTTTTCACCCCGCAGGATTCGCCTGTACCAGGGCACGCGAAGCATCGGCGGCCTCAGCCCCAGATCGCGGTAATCCGAGAGCAGCTGGACACTCACATCAACGCACTCGTTACAGATGTAGTTGTTGTCCCGCCCTTCAAAGAGCCTCGCGACCTCACCTTCGCCCAGCCCGCAGAAGGAGCAGCGCAGTACGCCGCCCTGCGGCTGGTAATTACTCTCTCCACCGAATAATGGCGAATAGTCCGACGCAGAGTTACGGCCGTTCATACCACCACTCACGTGTTAAGGGTGAGCAGCAGGCCCCGCCCGGTGAAGCCGCGCCTGCCCACCCGTCCCTTTTTATCTCTCCGCTACTCCCGGTGTTTGATGACCATATCAATGATGCCGTATTCCCTCGCCTGATCGGCACTCATGATCCGGTCGCGCTCGACGTCACGCTCGATCTGGTCAATTGACTGCCCGGTGTGGGAGGCCAGAATCTCATTGAGCCGCTCGCGCAGCCGCAGGATTTCTTCGGCCGCGATCTTGATGTCGGTCGCCTGACCGGAGATGCCACCCGCCGACGGCTGGTGAATCAGGATGCGCGAATTCGGCAGCGCGAAACGTTTGCCCTTGGCCCCGGCGGTCAGCAGCACGGCGGCCATCGAGGCGCACTGCCCGACGCAGAGCGTCGAGATCGGCGCGCGCACGAATTGCATCGTGTCGTAGATCGCCATCCCGGCGGTCACCGACCCGCCCGGCGAGTTGATGTAAAGCTGAATGTCCTTATCCGGGTCTTCCGATTCGAGGAAGAGCAGCTGCGCCACGACGAGGTTGGCGACGGTGTCGTCAATCGGCGTCCCGATGAAGATAATGTTCTCCTTGAGCAGGCGCGAATAGATGTCAAAAGCACGTTCGCCGCGCGCCGTCTGTTCGACGACCATCGGCACCAGATGAGCATACGGATTAGCCATAAAAACCTGTAACCTTCCTGGTCTCGGGGACTGCCTGTGGTTGCGATCTGCCCTGCGGGGCCCGGACAGATCAACTGGGCGATGAGATGAGCAGCCACGTTATAACAAGGCTGAACGTTGCCGCACTGGCTGATGACAATCAGGACTGTTCAGCCGGTTGGTGATCGGGTTGTGAGGGCGTTTCGCCCGGAGCCTGATTCACTTCCTGATTTTCAGTGAACTCTTCGACGGTCACTTCAGCCTGACTGACCACAACATCAAGCGCTTTCTGGTAAAGCAACCGGTTTTCGATACTAGCCAGCCCCCCTTCCTTTGTCAAGGTAGCCTTCAGATCGTCCGGCGACTGTCGTGAAGCGGCGGCCATGCGGGCGATCTCCTCATCCATTTCCGCATCGCTGACGCTGATATTTTCGGCCTCGGCGATGCGCCCGACGACGAGCGCCCCGCGCACATTCTCGACCGCCCGCTCGCGATCCTCCTTCCTGCGTTCCTCCCAGTTGATCTGCCTGATCTCCTCAATCGGCACCCTGCTGTTGAGCATGGCGTAAAGGAACTGGCGCGAAATCTCTTCGGCCTGCCTGTCCACGAGCGTTTCGGGCACCGCGAAATCATGGGCTTCAGTCAGCTGCTTCATCAGCGCATCCCGCACCTGCTGATCGGCGTGGTATTCAGCATTCTTCTGCTGGCCCTCGCGAATCTGGGCGCGCAATTCATCGAGCGTCTGCTTGTCGCTGACCTCCTGAGCGAAGTCGTCATCCAGTTCCGGCAGCTCCTTCCTTCTGACCGCCATCACCGTCGCGGTGAAATCAACCGTCTTCCCGGCCAGCCCTTTCGCATTGAAATCTTCGGGATAAGTCACCCGGAACTCGCGCACGTCGCCGGCCCTCGTGCCGCGCAGGTTTTCATCGAACTCCTTCTGCACGCCTTCGGCGCCGAGTTCGACTTCCAGGTCATCGGCCTTGATCTCTTCTTTTTCGTGTTCTTCCTGCGGGTCAACGTATTTGCCGATGAGGTTGACCGAAATGAAATCGCCCGACTCCGAGGCGCGATCCTCGACCGGCACAAGCTGTGCCGCGCCCTCACGCAGCCGCTCAAGCGTGTGGTCAATGTCTTCGTCAGTGACCTTCCTGACCCGCTTCGTCACCTTGAGCCCTTTGTAAGGCTTCAACTCGAATTCGGGGACGACCTCAATGCTGGCCTTGAATTTCAGCGGCGCGCCCTCTTTGACTTCCAGATCGCTGATCTTCGGTTCGCCGACCACGCGCAGCTTGCGATCCACCACCGCGTGTTGCAGCGCGTGCGGCAGCAGTTCACCGACCACCGCGTCGCGCGCGTCCTTGCCGAAGCGCTGTTTGATGACCCCGCGGGGCACGCGGCCCGGGCGAAAACCCGGCACGGCGGCGAAGCGCATGTAAGAGTCATAGGTCTTGTCGAATTCCTTCTGGACTTCTTCGGCGGCGATCTCGATGGTCAGATCTTTCTGGGTTTCAGCCGTATCGGCGACGGCAACTTCGAATTTAAGACTCACAATATTCCTTCCTTCGCATGGTAATAATGAAAACAAAGATGGGCCACGACCGTTCTGATGGGGACGGAGGGATTCGAACCCTCACTGTAACGGTTCTAAGCCGTTCTCCTCTACCGGTTGGGATACGTCCCCCCTCGGGTCTGTCTGCCCCTGCCTGATCATCAGTCGGCGCGTAGCGGTTTCGGCATATCCTGCTCTGTGATCAAACACACGGCTGACCGTCGTTTTTCAATGAAGCCTGCTGATGAAATCCTTGTGCGCGTGCCGTCGTCCGGAGCCGCTGGCGCAGATTCACTCCCGGCGCGATCTGACCGCCCGGGTTGAAGGCCGGACGCATCCGCGCACCTGCTCCCCTTGTCTGTATCGGGCAGGAACTTTGACCGGGAAGCCTAACAAATTCCAGCAGCCTCCGCAATCAACTATCCCCCATTCGCTATTCACTGTTCGCCGCTTTTCGGCTATAACTCAGAGCCTGGCCGGATAGATCCTTCACCGGGAGAACGAAGTTATGAGCATGCTCGATACAATCAATCAGGACATTACTGCCGCCATGAAAGCCCGGGACGCCGAGAGGCTTTCGGCGCTGCGGATGGTGAAGACCGCGCTCAAGAATCGGGAGATCGAAAAGATGGCCCCGCTCGATGATGCCGAAAGCACCAAAGTGCTTCAGTCACTCGTCAAGCAGCGGCGCGACAGCATCGAGCAGTATGAGAAGGGCGGGCGCGCCGAACTGGCGGCGAAGGAGGCCGCCGAAATCAAGGTCATTGAGCAGTACCTGCCCGCCGCCGTTGATGAGGCGACCGTCGCACGGGTCGTTGAGGAAACGCTCACTGAAATCGGCGCGACTTCAGCCAAAGACATGGGCCGCGCCATGAAAGCCGTGATGGCAAAGTTCGCCGGGCAGGCGGTGGACGGCAAAGTGATCAATCAACTGGTGAAGGTAAAGCTCGGCGGGTGACATCTTCCCGCAACTGATTTATCGCGGAACAACACGATGTATGAGTTCGTAAGGCTGAGAGTCTGCCGGGCCGAAGGGCGCTGAACGTTATCCTTTATTTGGCAGGCTTCCCTGAGTTTTGGAAAATTTGCAGGAGGTAAGACGATGAACACGTTTATCTGGCTGGCGGCCGTCATTCTCGACATCTTCGCGATCAATGACGTGATGAACTCAAGGCGCGACTGGGCGACGAAAGTAGTGTTGGTCGCCCTGATCCTGCTGCTCCCCTTCATCGGCTCCGGGCTCTATCTGTTCGCCTTCCGCGACAAAGGCTACAGCGTTTGAATTACTCAGGAGCGCCCCTTTCTGCCAATCCGGTGCCGCTTCAATTCACCTGATCGAGAACGAGTCCCTCTCGCTCGGCGCCGGCGCTCTTTGCCAGATCAATGACTCGCACCACCGCCTGATAGCTCAGCGACGGCGCGCCGCTGATGAAGACGTTGCGGTCTTCCGTCGGGCGCTCGTTCATCAGCCTCGTCAGCTCTGCCTCCAGCTCATCCGATTTCATCTCGCGATCATTCAGACGCAGGCTGCCGTCTGCTGCGACGTTCACGACGACTGACGGCATGGGAGGACTGGCTTCGGACGAATTCTTCTCGGGGATCTGCGCGGCAAAGCGCCGCGGTTTGGTCGGCGAGATCACCATGAAAATGATCAGCAGCACCAGCAGGACGTCAATCAACGGTGTAACGTTAATGACGGGTTGTGGTTTGTTTCGCATTTTCCTCCTCCATTGCACGACGAAATTCAGCGAAAAGTCCGGCAAGCCTGCTTGTAGACTCCGCCGGACGAACAAAGTTCCCGCCGACGCAACAGAATCGGAACTCGGATCAGTAAGTTTTCGGAGAGCCCGTTTCGGCCAGCACTGCCGCAGTCACTCGCAGCGCGTGGGCGTGAATCGGTCCATTGCTGGCGACAATGCCGCGGAGGTTGCGAATCTCGGGCGTGTTGTAATGCAGTGGCGCGCCCGCCGTGTCAGTCACCAGCCCGCCCGCCTCGCGCAGGATCGCTTCCGGCGCACAGGTGTCCCACTGATTGGTCTTCGCGCCGAGGTGAATGTAGAGGTGTGCGCAGCCTTCGGCGAGCAGCCCGACCTTCAGGCCGACGCTGCCCGAACGGATTTGCCTGGTGATGCCGAGCCGCTCGTTGATCAGGTCAACCTTGGGCGAGTGATGTGAACGGCTCATCGCCGCAACCATCTGCGCGGGGTCGCTGAGGGCTGAGACCTGCAACCGCTTCGTCGTCCATTTCTCCTCGACGAAAGCGCCCATCCCCGGCGCGGCGAAATACATCCGGTCATCCACCGGGCGGTAAACCACGCCGAGTTGCGCTTCGCCATGCACGGCCAGCCCGATCATGACCGAGAACTCGCCGAGCCGTTCGATGAACTGCTTCGTCCCGTCCATCGGGTCAACCATCCAGACATGCGGCTTGTCGAGCCGCGACCGGTCGTCGTGCGCCTCTTCGGAAAGGATGCCGTCGTGCGGGAAATGCTTCTCGAGTTCCCGGACGATGAATTCGTTGGCGGCATGGTCGGCGGCGGTCACCGGGTCGTCATAGCCTTTCCACTGAACTGTGTGATCGCTGCCGTAAAACTCCAGCAGGATGTGCCCGGCTTCGCGCGCCAGATATTTTGCAGTTTCCAGTTCCCTCTCCATCTTTCCCTTTATCGCCCCTGACGGTTGCGGCGACTGACAATCAATAAATTTGGTGATAAGCTCAGTGCCGTCTACTGTAACAAGCGGCACGCGAATTGGCGAGCCGCGCGGATCACGCGATCAGCCTGTTCGTATCACTTCCGTCGTAATACGATCAACGTGACAACCAACCAGAGTCAGGAGGCACACCCATGAATCAGGATCCCGGTTTCCATCAGGAAAACTTCTCACCCACCCCGCAGCTCGAAGCGTCGCAGCCGCCCTCGCCCACCGCGCCCTCGCCGGACCGCCTGCGCGGTCAGATGATGGTCGAAAAGGAGCAACTCGAGCGACAGTTCGCGGCGGGGGCTTCGTGGTTTTTCTGGATCGCGGGATTGTCGCTGGTCAATTCGATCATCTCGCTTTTCGGCGGCACGTTGCATTTCATTTTCGGCCTCGGCCTCACTCAGGTTGTTGACGGTCTCGTCGCCGGGATCGTCGAAGGCGTGCAGGCACACGGGGGCTTCAGAATCGTCGCGCTCTTCTTCGATCTGGCCATCGCCGGACTGTTCGTGCTTTTCGGGTTCCTGTCCGGTAAAAGGATGCACTGGCCCTTTATCGTGGGGATGGTCATTTACACGCTGGACGCGCTGTTGCTGCTGCTGTTCGGCGATTACCTCAGCGCCGCCGTTCACGGTTACGTGCTGTATCGTATGTACACTTCAGTCAGCGCCATCAGGAGGCTGCGCGAGCTGGATCAGATCCAGTGAGCCGCCAGGGAGCAGTTCAATGAACCAACCACCAGACGCGGCTTCACAGGCCGCGACCGCCGCGGGCACAGCCGGCTACCGTGACCGTTTGCGCGGGGTCGCCGCCGAAGATCATTTCCGCCAGTCGCAGGGGCTGTGGATGTCATCCATCGGCCTCGGCTCTTACCTCGGCGATCCCGACGAGCGGACCGATGAAGCTTATCGCGCCGCCGTCAAACGCGCCGCAGCGCTCGGCTGCAACGTCTTCGACACCGCGGCCAATTACCGCTTTCAGCGCAGCGAACGCAACTTCGGCGACGCGCTCGGTGAGATGTTTTCCGGCGGCAGTCTCGCGCGCGAAGAAGTGATCGTCACGACCAAGGGCGGCTTCCTCCCCTTCGACACCGAACCGCCGCGCAGCCGGCAGGATTTCGCGCGCTACCTCGAAGAGACCTTCATCAGGCCGGGCGTGTGCCGGCTGGAAGATTTCGTGCAGGGCAGCCACTGCATGACCCCGCGCTACCTTGAACACCAGCTCAATCAGAGCCTGCGCAATCTGAAGCTCAGTGCAGTTGACGTTTATTACATCCACAACCCGGAATCGCAGCTCGCCGAAGTGGATCGCGAGGAGTTTTACACCCGGCTGCGCGCGGCGTTCGAGTTTCTGGAATCAGCCGTCGGCGCGGGTAAGCTCACGATGTACGGCACGGCGACGTGGAACGGCTACCGCGTGCCGGCGGGCAGCGCAGAGCATCTCTCGCTCGAACGGGTCGTCAACACGGCGCGCGAAGTGGCCGGCGACAATCATCATTTCAAGGTCGTGCAGCTGCCATTCAACCTCGCCATGATCGAAGCGCTCAACAACGCCAGTCAGGTGGTCGGCGGCAACAGACTGACATTCCTTGAGGCGGCCGGCGAACTCGGCGTCACCGTGATGTCGAGCGCTTCAATCCTGCAATCGAAGCTGGCATCGGGGCTGCCGCCGGTCGTCGGCGAAGCCTTCAGGGGGCTGCGAACCGACGCCCAGCGCGCGCTCCAGTTCACGCGCTCGACGCCCGGCATCACTACCGCGCTCGTCGGGATGAGCAGCACCGCCCACGTCGAAGAGAATCTGGAGCTGGCGAAAACCGCCCCTGCCTCAATCGAAGAGTTTATGAAGCTCTTTGATCAGGCCTGATGAAAGCAAAAAGCGGAAGGCAACGATGATTCGCCGCCTTCCGCCTTTCCGGTTTTCTGCTTACCGCCTCCGCGTCAATCCGCCACCGGCCCCGAAGCCTTCACTTCATCCGACACGCCGTCCTCGAACTGCCTGAAGTTCTCTCTGAACAGCCCGGCCAGATGGCGAGCCTTCTGGTCATAAGCCTGCTGATCCTTCCAGGTGTTGCGCGGCTTGAGGACCTCGCTCGGCACGTCGGGGCAGCTGACCGGCACGTGAACGCCGAAGATCGGATCGGGCTCGGTCGCCACACTGGTCAGCCTGCCATCCAGCGCCGCCCGCACCATCGCCCGTGTGTGAGCAATCTTCATGCGCTTACCCTCGCCGTACGGCCCGCCGCTCCAGCCCGTGTTCACCAGCCAGCACGTCACGCCATGCTTCGCCATCTTGTCGCGGAGCATCTCGGCATAGACATTCGGGTGATGCACCATGAACGGCGCGCCGAAGCAGGTCGAGAACGTCGCCTGCGGGTCTTTGCTCAGGCCCTTCTCCGTCCCGGCGAGTTTTGCCGTGTAACCCGAAATGAAGTGATACATCGCCTGCTCCGCCGTCAGCTTCGCGATCGGCGGCATCACACCGAAAGCATCCGCCGTGAGCATGATGATGTTCTTAGGGTGCCCGCCCAAACCCGACGGCTCGATGTTGGAAATGTGCGTGAGCGGGTAACCGGCGCGCGTGTTTTCGGTCAGCGAGTCGTCATTCAAATCCAGCCGCCTTGTGACCGGGTCCATGACCACGTTCTCCAGCACCGTCCCGAAGCGGCGCGTGCAGGCGTAAATCTCCGGCTCGGCCTCGGCGGAAAGGTTGATGACTTTGGCGTAGCAGCCGCCCTCAAAATTGAAGACGCCGCGATCAGACCAGCCATGTTCGTCATCGCCGATCAGCCGGCGTTCCGGGTCAGCCGAGAGCGTCGTCTTGCCCGTCCCCGAGAGGCCGAAGAAGACTGCCGTGTCACCATCCCTGCCGATGTTTGCCGAGCAGTGCATTGACATCACGCCTCTCAGCGGGAGCAGGTAATTGAGCAGCGTGAAGATTGATTTCTTCGTTTCGCCCGCGTAAGAAGTGCCGCCGATCAGGATCAGCCTGCGCCCGAAATCCATCAGGATGAAGGTGCCTGAATTAGTCCCGTCGGTCTCCGGGTCGGCCTGCATGCCGGCGACGTTGATGACGGTAAATTCCGGCTGGTGGCTGGCCGCCTGTGTGTCCCAGTCCGGGCGGACAAACATGTTGCGGGCGAAGAGGCTGTGCCAGGCGAGTTCCGTGATGACGCGGATCGGGACCCGATAGTCCGGGTCAGCGCCGGCGAAGCAGTCCTGCACATATACGTCGCGGCCCTGAAGGTATTCGGTAACTTTGTTGAAGAGCCGGTCAAAATTCGCCTGCTCGAAGGGGCGGTTGACCTTGCCCCACCAGACGTGACGCTCGGATGAAGGCTCGCGGACGATGAACTTGTCGTTGGGCGAGCGGCCGGTGTGCTGGCCCGTATTGACGACGAGCGGGCCGAGGTGTGCAACCTGAGCTTCGCCGCGCCTGATCGCGTGTTCGTAAAGCTCTCCCGAGGTGAGATTCCAGTAAACGTGATTGACGTTATGAAGGCCATGATTGGCAATGCCATAGGAACTGGGGTTCCAACCCGATTGATTCATAGTATCGCTCCCTGAGTCTGGTGCTGATTGAGGATGATTGATGTTTTGACTGGTAACATGCGGCTTATATGCGGCATTTATTGCGCTATAAGCCGCTACAATATCGAAAAAGCCCCGGCTTGTCGAGCAGGTCAAAGCGCCGGCACTGCGGCTGGCTTTCAGCCCGCTTCAACTGTAAAGTGAGTCTCCCCTTTGTCACAATTGAATACCGGATTACAGAGAAGTGTTGTCATGAAAAAATTCATTCTCTTCGGCACACTGCTGGCCTGCCTGTGTGCGCTCGCCGCCGTCGGTTCAGGCTTCGCGCAGGAAAAGAAGGAAGGCGATCACAAATTCAAAATCGAGGAGGTCGTGAAATTCCACGAACTGCTCCACCCGATCTGGTACGAGCAGTATCCGAAAAAGGAGTGGGCGAAGATTCGCAGCCAGGCCGATGAACTCGTCAGCCGCAAGGAGGCGATTATGAAAGTCCGCCTGCGCACGAAGGCCGAGAACCGGGCCGCGATTGAAGAGCGCCGGCAGAAGTTCGGGGCGTCAGTTGACGCCCTGGCTAAAGCCGCAAAATCGGGCAGCGAGGAAGAACTGGCCAGGGCGGTCGAGGAGATGCACAAGCGCTTTGAGGAATTCGCCGAAGCAATCGCGTGAGCGCCGAACCGGCAGTCAATCAGGTTTTCAGAGGCCGGACGAGGCCGGAACTCAGGTTTCAATCTGAGATTCCGGATTCGTCAGGCCTTCGCTTTCCGGCTCCGGGCTTTTCAGCCAGCGCGCCCGCCAGATAATGGCCGTGGCAATCAACAAAACCACCGTCGCTGCTGCCCCGCCTTCGCACCCGTAACTTCCACCCGTCAGCCACACCGGCGATTCGCTGGTGCCGAGAAAGACCGAAGAGCCTGCCGAGGTCTTTATCCCGCTGACCGGCAGTCCGAAGAAAACACCCATCACCCAGTTCCATGTAAAGTGCAACGCCGTCGGGAACCACAACCCGCGTGTTTTCAGGTAAGCGATTGAAAGCCACACCCCGGCCAGTATGGTGTTTGTAATGCCGAAGGGCGTCGCGTTCGGATTTTCCAGGTGCAGCAACCCGAAAATCAGCGAAAGCAGCAGGATCGGGACAATTGCCGAAGCGCTGCGCAACAGCGTTTGAAACGGATAGCCCCTGCAAAGCAGCTCCTCAAACGCAGCCGCAAAAATGAAAAACAAAAGTGCCCGCCCGACCCGCCCGAGCAGCAGAAGTAAGCCGATCCAGTCAATCACTCGTGATCCGTCAGCCGATTTCCACAGCATCGGACTGAGCATCAGCCGCGTACCACCACCAAGAATCTGAATCATTACCATAATGATGACCATCGCTGCTGCAATCGCGCAGCCCAGCCACACATCGCGCCACCAGCCGCGGTAAAAAGTTACACCCAGCGTCCTCAGATCAAGTCGCTCCAGGATCTTCAGGCAGAGCCACGAAACAAACAGCAGCCAGACGACTTCAATCACCAGGCCCAGGATCGCTTCCGGACTGAAATCCAGAATGATCGCGGGCGCGGCGGCTTCGGCAGGCCGGCTCCCGCCTGAAAGTCTGCGCAGCAGTAGATAAGGCAGCAGCATGATAAAAACGAAAAACAATACCCGCCACCCGCCGCGCAGAATTCCGGTTCGCGGGTTGATGAAGATGGAGACAGGGCTCATGGCAATTCTCTGGTTAGTTCAGAAGGTGTCACAAAAGACCGGATAAGAGATCGGGCCAAGGATAACATGCTGCCCGCGCCCGTCTCGCTGGCGCGCCGCTACTCTGATAAAATCCTGCTTCACTTTTCATCCCGACCGGCGCGAGCGTTCATCACTTATGTCTATGCCTCCGGCTTCACCTCAGGCTCCGAAGAAGCGCGGCTTTGGCCGCCGCGGGCGCGTCATTGTGCTGACGGTCGTGGTCGCGTTCCTGTTCGCGCTGCTCTTCGTGCAGCAGGCCTTCGACACGCTGCCGTTCCTGTCGCCGGGCTCGGCCAGCGAGACGCTGATCCTGTTCGCGCTCTCGACTATCAACCTGATCGCCTTCGTCGTGCTGCTGATGGTGCTGGTGCGGAACATCATCAAGCTCCGGCGCGAGCGGCACGAAATGAAGCTCGGCGCGCGCTTCAAGGTGCGGCTGGTGATTTATTCAATCGCGCTCTCGCTGCTGCCGACGCTCTGGATGTTTTTTATGACCGCCGGGCTGATCAACCGCAGCGTGGACAAGTGGTTCAGCCTCCCGGCGCAGAAGATGGTGCATGAGGCCAGGGAAATCCAGCAGGAATACGTGGCCGGCGAGCAGGACGGTCTGCAGCGCACTGCCGTCACCCTGGCCCGCCTGATCACGCTCACCGAGGATGACGAGATCAATCAGCTGCTCGCTGACGAACTCGCCAATCAGGAGCTGGCGACCATTTACCTGTATGACCAGGCCGGCAGGCTGCTCAACCGTCAGGCCGACCCTGAAAATACGTCCCCCGACGGGATCCTGGTGGAAGCCTTCCGGGAAGCGCACGCGAAGGCCTTGAATGAGGGGCCTTTCTCAAAGCAGGTGATCCGGGGGAAAGACCGCATTCACCTCATTGCCGCGGCGCCCGTCATCGCGCCCGGCACCGCGCCCAGAACGCTCGTCATCTCCCAGCAGGTCCAGCCCGAGCTGGCCGAGCGGGCCATCAAAATCAGCGAGCAGTCCGCCGAGTACGACAAGCTCAAGGGCAGGCAGCGGGCGGTCAAACGCATCACGATTCTGGTGCTGGCGCTGCTCACGACCTTCGCGCTCTTCGTCGCCACGTGGATGGCCCTGCAGGTGGCGCGCAGCATCGCCGACCCGCTCAGGCAGCTGCTCCAGGCCATCCAGCAGATCAGGAGCGGCAACCTCGCCACCCGCGCCGAAGTGATCGGCGATGACGAGCTGGCGTCGCTCGCGGTCTCTTTCAATCAGATGACCGCCGAGCTGGAACAAAGCAACGCCGCGCTCAGCGAGCGACGGCGCTACATTGAAACCGTCCTGCAAAGCCTCTCGGCGGGCGTGATCTCGCTCGACGAGAACAATCACGTGACGACGATCAACGAGGCCGCCTTCCGCCTGCTCCATCTGGAATCGGCCGCCGCCGCGACGCTCGGCGGCGAGGGGCTTGAAAAACTGCTGCCCGAAGCGCAGCGCGAGGAACTGTGGCGGATGATCCGCCGCGCGGTGCGGCTCGATTCGATCACGCGCGAAGTCCATTTCAAACTGGCCAACAACGTCCAGCTCGACGCCGCCGTCACCGTGACGGCGTTGCGCGACCCCCGAGGGCAGTGGCGCGGCACCGTGATTGTCCTCGAAGACCTGACCGACCTGATTGACGCCCAGCGCCGCGCCGCCTGGAGCGAAGTCGCGCGCCGTATGGCCCACGAGATCAAGAACCCGCTGACGCCGATCCGCCTCTCGGCTGAAAGGCTCGCGAAAAATCTGCTGACCGTGATCAACGGCCAGAGCGGCACAGGCAACAGCGGCGCGAATGTTCAGAGCAACGGCGGCGGCAATCTGAACGAGCGCGAGACCACACTCGTGCGCGAATGCACGGCGATCATCGGCGACGAGGTCGCTACGCTGCAACGCATGGTTGATGAGTTCTCGAACTTCGCGCGTCTGCCGAGTGCGAAACTCGAACCGGGCTCATTAAACGATGTGGTCACCAGCACGATCAAACTTTATGAAGAGCGGCTCGACGGTATCGGGCTCGAAAGCCGGCTCGCCGCCGAACTCCCGCCCGTGCTGATGGACGGCGAGCAGATCAAACGCGCTCTGGTCAATCTGATTGACAACGCGGCGGAGGCGATGGCCGAAACGAGCGACGGGTCGGAGCGGCGGATCATCGTTGCCACACGCGGGGCCGCCGAACGCGAAGCCGTCGAGCTGGTCGTTTCCGACACCGGCCCCGGCATCTCGCCCGCCGACCGCGAGCGAATCTTCGACCCGTACTTTTCGACGCGCAATCGCGGCACGGGCCTCGGCCTCGCGATTGTCAGCCGCACGGTCGCCGAACATCACGGGCGCATCAGGGTGCAGGAGAACCTGCCACACGGCGCGCGATTCGTGATCGAACTGCCGAACGCCAAGTCAGAGTAGGGAAGGCGCAGCAATGTTTGCAGCAGGACTGACAACAACGGCCGGCAACGCGGCGCTCAGGAGCAGGCTGCTTAACTGGATGCTGAACCTGCTGGGATTCCCTCTGGTCTGGGTTGTGAGTGCGATTCTTCTCCGCGAGGCTATTGAGATAACCTGGCTCTGCGTCAGCGGGATTTACGTTGTTCTGGCTCTGACCCTGACGATGAAGGGCGTCAACGGAGATCAGCCTCCCACCGAGCCCTGGCAAACGCTGCGGAGAATCTGTTCCTGGCTCTTTCGGATATGGATGGGCAGCTTTCTGCTGCAGCTGTATGGTTTCCTCTTCATGCTGATTTTTTATCGAAGACAACTGTTTGCACGATGAACAAGATCAACATTGCACAAAAGCTTTCGCTCTTCAGCGAACACTGGCAGCCGAAGATCGTCGGCGAACTGAACAGCCAGCACGTCAAGCTGGTGAAGTTCGAGGGGCCGTTCGTCTGGCATCACCACGACAACGAAGACGAAATGTTTCTGGTGGTGAAGGGGCGTTTTCGGATGGAGTTCCGCGACCGTGAAGTGTGGATCGAAGAAGGCGAGTTTATCATCGTCCCGCGCGGAGTCGAGCATCGCCCCGTGGCCGAAGAGGAGGTGTGCGTGATGCTGTTTGAGCCGGCGGGCACTCTCAACACTGGGAACGTTCATGGCGAATTGACGGCGGCTGAACTCGAAACAATTTGAAGCATCTGCCTGAACAGATTCCCGGAGGAATTATGGCTGAAGTCAGGAGAATCGCAGACCAGTTGAAACGAGCTTTCGACGGCGACCCGTGGTACGGCTCGCCGCTGATGAAAATTCTGAACGGCGTGACTGCCGAACAGGCCGCGGCGCGCCCCGTAGCCGGCGCGCACAGCATCTGGGAAGTCGTGCTGCACGTGGCGGCGTGGCAGGGCGCGGTGCTTGACAGGCTCGCGGACAAACCTGCCCGCCTGCCCGCCGAAGGCGACTGGCCGGAAATCACGGACACGAGTGAAACCGGCTGGAGCAATACTCTGGCTTTACTCACCCGGCGCCATAACGATCTGATGAAGGCGATCTCTGAACTGACCGATGATCAGCTGAAGAGAATGGTCGGCGAGGAACGCGACCCGACGACGGGCAGTGGCGTTTCTGTTTACTACACGCTGCACGGAATCATTCAGCACAACGTCTACCATGCCGGGCAGATTGCGGTGCTGAAGAAGGCCGTATAGCAGCTTCTGACACCCGATCCTTGGCGAAATCGGTGATGACTTCATCAATGAGAAACGCTGTTCTTTCTCCTCTTATCATCCTGCTTGTTCTGCCGTCTGCATTTCGGGCTTTGCCCCAGAGTCGCAAGGACGTAGCAAAGCGAGCGGAGTTCCTCAGGATTCTGCGCGAAACTGATTACCGGCCTTACAGAGTGGGGTATGACGAATCAGTCGCTGAAACAGGAATCAATCTATACAGGCAGGGAGACAAATCTCTTTTGAAGCCTTTGCTGCGGCTTGGATTGAACAGTGATGGGGCTCTGGCCGAAGTGCTGGGTGATTTTTATGGAGATGTTTCGAAAAAGAAACCTCCATGTTTCTACAGGCCCTCTCATCCTTTTCCACAGAGGAACAGCGAAAACTTACCAGACATGCTTTATACCTTGACGGGAGCGGGCCGGCTGAAAGAATAGTCCGCAATTTGAAGACGAGCCTTCGTAAAATTGCCAGCGATCCGGCTTCCAGAGTTTCTCAAACTGCCCGGCGCTGCCTGTCAGAGATGATGCTGTAAACAAACAGATGAAAGAAAAGCGCCAGTAGATTTATGCCTTACTCAGTCCTCATCGTTGATGACGAACCCGGCATCCGCCGGACGCTCGCGGGCGTGCTGGAAGACGAGGGCTTCACGGTCGAAGCCGTCGCGAGCGGCGAACAGTGCCTGCGCGCCTTCGAGCAGCGCATCTACGCCTGCGTGCTGCTCGACGTCTGGCTGCCGAAGATGGACGGCCTCGAAACGCTCGAACGGCTGAAGGCGGCTTATCCGGATGTCGGCGTCGTGATGATTTCCGGTCACGCCAGCATCGAGACAGCCGTGCGCGCCACGAAACTCGGCGCGTTCGATTTCATCGAGAAACCGCTCTCGCTCGAAAAGACCGTCGTCACCGTCAGGAATGCAATCCGCCAGCGCGAACTGGAGGCGGCCAACACTGAAATGCGCGCCCGGCTGGAACGCAGCTACGCGATGATCGGCGATTCGGTGCCGATGCGGGCCCTGCGCCAGCAGATCGGCTTCGCCGCGCCGACGACCGGACGCGTGCTGATTTACGGTGAATCGGGCACCGGCAAGGAACTGGTCGCCCGCGCCCTGCACGCCCAGTCGCTGCGCGCCGCGCGCCAGTTCGTCGAAGTCAACTGCGCGGCGATCCCCGAAGAGCTGATTGAATCCGAGCTGTTCGGCCACGTCAAAGGCGCCTTCACCGGGGCCACGCAGGCGCGGCGCGGCAAGTTCGAGCAGGCCGACGGCGCGACGCTCTTTCTGGACGAGGTCGGCGATATGAGTCTGAAGACCCAGTCGAAGGTGCTGCGCGTACTCGAAGAGCAGCGCTTCGAGCCGGTGGGTTCCGACACCGCGATCTCGGTTGACGTGCGCGTGATCGCCGCGACCAACAAAAAGCTCGAAGCCGAAATCGAACGCGGCACGTTCCGCGCCGACCTGTTTTACCGCCTGAACGTCGTCCCGTTCGAGCTTCCGCCGTTGCGCGAACGGCTGGAAGACGTGCCGTTACTGGTCGAGCATTTCAACCGCGAATTTTCCGAGGCCAACAAACGTCTGCCGAAGGAGTTCACCACTTCAGCGATTGAACGCATGCAGAATTACACATGGCCCGGCAACGTGCGCGAACTCCGCAACACGGTCGAGCGCGTGATCATCATGCATTCAGGCGGCACGGTCGAAGCCGATGACCTGCCGATCCTGAGCGGCGAAGCCCCGCCCGCTTCGAGCTACAACTTCGATTCCTGGCGCGACGCCGCCGAGACTTACGAGCGCGAATACATCCAGCGCAAGCTGGCCGAGAGCGATGGCAACGTCACGCGCACGGCGGAACTGATGGGCATTGACCGCAGCCATTTGTACCGGCGGATGAAAGCGCTCGGCATCAACGCGCGCAACTGAGCGGCTGGCTGATGGTATAGCAAATTGCTATGCTCTGGCTTCGATCATCATCAAAACCATTACTCGTGAGGTAGCACATTATGGAAGAGATGAACCTGCCTACTCCGCCCGAGTCGCCTCCACGCCCGGTTGAAGTCGCACCGGGCCTGGATGCCTGGCCGCCAACTGAAGACGAACTCCCTTACGACGATGGAAAGCCAATGGAAACGCCCCGCCACCGCCAGCAGATGAACCTGCTGATCGAATCGCTGGAACTGCACTGGGCCGACCGCGATGATTTTTACGTGGGCGGCAATATGTTTGTCTATTACAACGTCGAGCAGCAAAAGAAGAATGATTTCACCGGCCCCGATTTTTTCCTGGTACTCAATGTTCCCCGCCGCGAACACAAATCGTGGGTGATCTGGCAGGAAGGCAAGGGGCCGGATGTCGTCATCGAACTGCTCTCGGACTCGACGGCGGATTATGACCTCAACGAGAAGAAGCTGATTTATCAGGATCGCGTGCGCGTGCCGGAATATTTCTGCTATGACCCGTTCAGTTTTGAACTGGTCGGGTTCCAGCTCGAAAGTGGGAAGTACCAACCAATCCCGCCCGACCGGAATAGCAATCTGTTCAGTCAGCAGACGGGACTGATGCTGACTCGCGCGGAAGGCGAGTTTCAGGGAGTTCAGTCAACCTGGCTGCGTTGGGCGAAGCGGAACGGCGAAATCCTGCCATCTGCCGAAGAGAAAGCGCGAAGCACAGAGCATCAACTGGCGATTGCCCAGCGTGAAGCCACTGCCGCACAGCGGCGCGCGTCGGAACTCGAAGCGATGCTAACACGTTACCGCGAGCAGTTCGGCGAGTTGCCGGAGAAAGTGAGCGGAAAGACAGAGCGAAAGAAAAAACCAAAAGACAGGAGGCAGAAAGGAAGCAAATGACTTTGCCAATGCTCAGTTTGAATTCGTCACCGTCACGCTGGATCAGCACGCGCAGGAAACCTCGCGTCATACCAGATCAGCCCAGCAGTTCAGCGAAGACCTTGGCAACGGCGTGATGCTGGAAATGGTCGCTATTCCCGGCGGCGTGTTTATGATGGGCTCACCATCGAGCGAAACAGGGCGTCTTGGAAGGGAAGGCCCACAGTATCAGGTCATAGTGCCGGATTTTTTCATGGGCAAATACCAGATAACGCAGGCGCAGTGGCAGGCGGTAGCAGCCTTGCCAAAAGTAACGGCGGACCTTGATCCTGATCCATCGTCGGGCTTCAGGGGAAAGAATCTGCCTATCGAAGTGGTTTCCTGGCACAAAGCAGTGGAATTCTGTGCGCGCTTGTCAAAAAAGTCCGGCAAAAACTTCCGCCTGCCGAGTGAAGCGGAATGGGAATATGTCTGTCGTGCCGGAACGACGACGCCCTTTGCTTTTGGCGAAACAATCACGCCGGAGATTGCTAATTACAATGGCCAAAAGACAGTTGATGTGGGGAGTCTGGGTGTGGCCAATGCTTTCGGGCTTTACGACCTGCACGGCAATGTGTGGGAATGGTGTCAGGATGTGCGGCATGATAACTACATTGGCGCGCCGACTGATGGTAGCGCGTGGATAAGCGAGGGCAACCAATCATACCGGATGTTGCGGGGCGGTTCGTGGCATCTTTTTGGCTTTAGTAGGGATTGTCGCTCTGCCTTTCGTAACTACGACGCGCCCGGCGTCCGCTCTAACGATATCGGTTTTCGAGTTGTCATGTCTGTGAAGACTTGCCTTTGAGCGCTTTGCCCTTTTAGCGCGGAGCGTCAGCGAAGTGCCATGAAATTTTTTGACCTCTGCAATTGGGCTGCCGGATCAGTACCGGGAGCGTCAGCGACCGGGTTTCCCGCAAACGCTCGCCTGACAAGAACCCGGTCGCTGACGCTCCCGGTACTGATCCGGCGCGCTCCCTGCCGTCATCCAATTGCTCATGTCAACAACAGAATTGAAGCCTCAGTGCGAGAGCAACTGACACTCAAACCGGCACGAGAGCGTGGTTGACGGCCAGCAACGACCGGGCGTACACTGCGCCCCGTCAACAGGCATTCGACCGATTCAGCAGGTGCGATCATCGCTTCTGCGCACACGAGATTGTTTTTCGATCAGTTCATCAAACCGGATCAGCCGCGCCCCTGACAGATGAAAGTCATCCAGTCTTTCCCGGCCACCGCTCCTCTGGAACTCCGCCTTGTCATCGTGACTGACCCCTTAACCTGCCAGAGCGCCGGGCAGAACGGCGAAAGGATCGAAGGCGCGCGGGCCGGGAAACAACCTCGTCAATCCTTACGCCGCGAATAATACTCGCAGGGGAGCAGGCGCCGGGGCTGTGAAGTAAAGGCCGCAATGCACCGACAAGGGGGTCGGTGAATGGAAAGAATGATTCAGGGAAAGATCATTGGCAATTATCAGATCACCGGGGAGCTGGGCAACGGCGCGATGGGGACGGTTTACCGCGGGCATCACCGCAGCCTGCCGCGCGAGGTCGTCATCAAGTCCATCCGATTCGCCGACCACGACCCGCGCGCCTACGAACACCTGCGCAAGCGCTTCCTGCGCGAGGCGTTCGTGCAGTCGCAGCTCGATCACCCGAACATCGTCCGCGTCTATGAATTCTTCAACGCTGCGGATAACGATTATCTGGTGATGGAATTCGTGGACGGAATGAGTCTGGAAAAACTGCTGGAACGTCAGGGCGTGCTGGCGCCGCCGCAGGCGCTGCGGATCTTCCGACAGGTACTCGCGGCACTCGATTACGCGCACAACTTCAGCTACGTGGATGAAGCGGGCGCGCGCCACACGGGCATCGTCCATCGCGACATCAAGCCGGCGAACATCATGCTCGACGGGCAGGCGCGGGCGAAGCTGACCGACTTCGGCATCGTTCAGGTCGGCGGCGAACACAAGATGACGCAGACCGGCTTCCAGCCCGGCACGGTCGCCTACATGTCGCCGGAGCAGCTTCAGGGTTTTCCGCTCGACCGCCGCTCGGACATCTACAGCCTCGGCGTGACGCTTTACGAAATGCTGGCCGGGCGGTTGCCGTTCGTGGCCTCAACCACCAGCTCGGATTACGAAATCCGCAAGGGGCACATTGAACTCGAGCCGCCGCCCATCCACCAGATCAACCCCGCCGTGCCGGCGAGGCTCGCGGATGTTGTGGCACGCGCGCTCGAAAAGAGGCCGGAGGCGCGTTACCAGACCGCGCAGGAATTCCTCAGCGTGATTGGGGCTTATGAGAGTGCGGCTGATACGGCCACGCCTTTTGTCCCGAATCCGATGACGGGGATGACGCACGAGCCCGGCATGCAATCAACCGACGCCCAGGCAAAAGCGCACGCGACATCGGACACCACGAATCCGTCGGTCGTTCAGAGCCCAAGGGTCGTGAATGACGCGACGAATCGTGCTGTGCCCGCTGATTCGTCTCCGATAATCACGGCCAATCCGCCGCGACAGCGCAATACTCTCCTCATAGCTGGCGCAGTATTTTGTCTGTTGCTGGTCGGGGCCACACTGGCGTATCGCTCTTGGAGTGCCGGGCAGGCGGTCAGCAATCCGCCCGACGCGTCAACGCCGGCCGCTTCGCCTTCGGCCGTGCCCGCTCGTGTGGAGGCGATGAAATATTACCTGCAGGTGATCACCGCCAATGGTGTGCGCCTCAATGGAGAAACACAGCCGCTGCTCGCTGGCGAGTCATTCAAGTTTCATTTCACGCCGCGGGCAGGTGGGTATCTTTACATCATCGCGCCGAATGAGAAAAATGCGCCAATGTCTTTCCTGACGGCAAAACCACTGGAAAAAACGGGAGTGAAAACCAACCATCTTGAGGCTGACACCGATTTTGAATTTCCGGCCGGAAGCGGCAACTGGATCGGAGTCACTAGGGATACTTTTGCCACACCGTTCACTGTGATCTTTTCGCAGACACCGCTCACCATGCCAGCATTTCTGGCGGCTGAGGCAGGAAAGAACCTGAGTCTCGCCGACCAGCATGAGCTGGAGGAATTTCGCAAGCAGTTCTCAGCGAAAACAGCCGCGACGAAAGTCGAGGCGCGGGGTGACCAGTCAATCGTCACCGCGCCCGCGCAGGATGGCGGCGGGCCTCTGATCTTCGACATCATCATCAAACGCAAATGAACTTCCTCCGCCATCTGCATCAGTGTGCTGTCCGGTCATCAATTCACGGAGTCGGAGCATGAAATTCGTCAGTCCTTCCTTCAGTTCGATCTTCCTTCTGCTGGCCGTCCTGTCGCCGGCCCTTCCGGCGCAACAGAGCGGCGATGAGGAGACCTCACGTGGCGCCTTTCTGATCACGCGGACGAAGCCGGCCGGCGGCAGTGCCGGGACGAAAGCGCCCCCTGCTGGTAATCACAACAAACCACCAGTCACCGGAAAACCGGCCAAAACCCCTGCGCCGGTACCAGCCGTCGGACTCGGCTATACGCTTTACCAGAAAGATGCTGACGGCAACCCGGTGCGCGTGGAAGCGTCGCGCGAATTTCACGCCGGTGACGCGGTGCGGCTGATGATTGAAGCCAACACCGACGGCTTCCTTTACGTCTTCCACACCGAGAACGGGAACAACCCGCAGATGATTTTTCCCGACGCGCGTCTGAACGGCGGCGACAACCACATCCGGGCGCACGTGCCTTACGAAGTGCCTTCGCGGCAGGAAACCGACCCGCGCTTCCGCTGGTTTTACTTCGATCAGAATGCCGCGACCGAGCGGCTTTACCTGGTCGTCACGCGCGAACCGCTGCCGGGCGTGCCATCCGGGGGCGCGCTGGTGACGCATTGCCGCAACACGCCAAAGGATTGTCCCTGGCGGCCTGAATCGGCGTTATGGGGTCAGCTGGCATCGAACGTCGGCACGGCTTCCCGCCTCAGCCGGAATCGTGACGCCGGCCAGCGGCAGACTGAAACTGAATCTGAAGCCGTCAACCGCGGCCTCGGTCTGCCGCCCGATGCGCCCGCGCCGTCGGTGGTCGGCATGAACACTTCAGGCGGCGCGAAGAGACTGGTAATGACGATTGATCTGGTTCACAAGTGACGGGCATTCCTGCGACGGCGGGGATCTGACCCGGGCCTCGCTGCCGCGCGATAATTTTTCCGCTTGACTTCTGATCCGGGTGGAATAGATTTGCACTGCAATCCGGCAGGTGGCTGCGTGGCCTTTCGCAGTATCGCTCCTTCCTCAATGCCCCTGCCCCATCATCAAAGAGGTTCATATGCTTTCACCAGACACCCTTTTGCAGGACCGTTACCTGATTTTACGCCAGCTCGGCGCGGGCGGGATGGGCGCCGTCTATGTCGCGACGGATCAGCGTCTGGGCAGCACGGTGGCGCTTAAGGAAACCTTCTTCAAAGATACGGTTCTCCGCAAGGCGTTCGAGCGCGAGGCCCGCCTGCTTAACAGCCTGCGTCACGCGTCGCTCCCGCACGTCACCGACTACTTTGCCGAAGGCGAGGGGCAGTTTCTGGTGATGCAGTTCATTCCGGGCAAGGATCTGGCGGAACTGCTGGAGGAGCGCAATGACACGCCGTTTGCGGTTGACGACGTGCTGCGCTGGGCTGACCATCTGCTCGACGCGCTTGAGTATGTGCATACGCATGAGCCGCCCATTGTGCATCGCGACATCAAGCCGCAGAACCTGAAGCTGACGCCGCGCGGCGAAATCATCCTGCTCGATTTCGGGCTGGCCAAGGGGTCAGCGTCCGCCGGAGTGCCGCTCGTCAGCCTGAGCGTCCGCGGGTACACGCCGCATTACGCGCCGCTCGAACAGATTCAGGGGAAAGGGACTGACCCGCGCAGCGATCTCTACGCCCTGGCCGCGACCCTTTATCACCTGCTGACGGGTGAGATTCCGCCCGACGCCGTGACACGCGCGACCGCATCGGTGAGCGGGCAGCCTGATCCGATGCGTCTGGCCTGCGAACTGAATCCGCAGGTGCCGGAGCCTGTAGCGCTGGTACTCGCGCGCGCGATGGCGCAGAATCCCGGTCATCGCCCGGACACGGCTGCCATGATGCGCCGTGAACTGCACGAGGCGAAGCAGGGAATAAAACCATCCGCCGCCACGAGTCCCATCGGTCAGCCCTCAGGACGCGCGACCGAAGTTCTGTCTGGAAGCCCGGCATCCCTCGCCACAAACGTCTCATCGGCGACCACCGTAAACCAGCCCGCCGCCGCGACGGCGCAGGTCGGGACATCCATCCCCGAAATACGGCCGGCCACACATCACCGGCTGCCGGTACTCATCGGCATCGGCGCCGCTCTGCTGACACTGATTGTTGCAGCAGGTATTGTCGTGCTGCGCCCGCATTCACCCGAGGCAGCGAAATCAACCGCGACTCAGGCCGCCTCTCCGGGTGACACTTCCGGCTCGTCGGCAACAAATTCAGTCAGGGCACTGCCTGCGGTCGAGGCAGCCGCCCTGCCCGGGATGACATCTTCCATGACCGAGTTCCACGTGGTCGTGATTGATGAAAAAGGGAGGATCACTGAGCAGCGTAACGATAAAGCCAGAGCTTTCACTCAACCCCTGAATGAGAATGTGAACCTGACGATGATTGAGATCCCCGGCGGCCGGTTCAGAATGGGGTCACCCGATTCAGAGCCCTGGCGCGTGATTCAGGAAGGGCCGCAGCATGAGGTCACGGTCAGTCCTTTTCTGCTCGGCCAGTACGAAGTCACTCAGGCCCAGTGGCTGGCAGTCGCTCGCTGGCCGAAGGTGCAGCGTGACCTCAATCCCGATCCTTCGAAATTCAAGGGGGCCCAAGTGCCGGTTGACGACATCACCTGGGAGGACGCGGCTGAATTTTGCGCCCGGCTGTCGAAGAAAACAGGGCAGACATACCGGCTGCCGACCGAAGCCGAGTGGGAATACGCCTGTCGCGCGGGCTCGACGACCCCTTTTCACATCGGCAAAACCATCACGCCGGATATGGTCAATTACGACGGGAACCGGCCTTACGAGGGCGGGCCGAAAGGTCCTTCCCGCCAGCGTTCTGTTCCCGTCGGCAATTATAATGTCGCCAACGCGTTCGGACTTTTCGACATGCATGGCAACGTCTGGGAGTGGACGCAGGACGTCTGGCATGACAGCTACTCCGGCGCGCCCACCGACGGCAGCGCCTGGCAGAAGGACGGCGACCCGACTTACCACGTCGTGCGCGGCGGGTCTTGGCTCAATAACGCCGACGAGTGCCGCTCCGCCAGCCGCAGTTCAGCGAGAAGGGACGCGAGCTTCACCAGACTCGGATTCCGGGTGGCAATGACTGCCCCGCCGGCCCGGCGATAAGGAATCATTTGCCGTGGATCTCATCCTCAATGAAGTCGAAATCAGGATTATCGGCGCGTTGATTGAAAAACAGATCAGCACGCCTGATTACTACCCGATGACGCTCAACGCGCTGACCAACGCGTGCAACCAGAAATCCAGCCGCGACCCCGTCGTCTCTTACGACGAACAGACCGTGGTGCGCGGGCTCGACAGCCTGCGCGAAAAGAAGCTGGCCTACGTTTTTCATGGGTCTGAGAGCCGCGTGCCGAAGTACGGCCACATCTTCGACAAGTCATTCGGCCTGGCCCCGGCGGAAACTGCTGCGATGTGCGTGCTGATGCTGCGCGGGCCGCAGACGCCCGGCGAAATCCGCAGCCGCACCGGGTCGCTTTACAGCTTCAGCGACCTCGCCGAAGTCGAGGCGGCGCTGAATCAACTGGAGACCAAAGAGCCCGACCCGCTGATCATCCGACTGCCGCGCCAGCCGGGAACGAAGGAATCACGCTACGCACACCTCCTCGCGGGCAAGCCTGACTTTGCAGAGTTCGAGGCCGTCGCCCGCGAGCGCGAACCGGCCAGAATCAGGGTTCAGGCGGATAACGAAAGAATTGCGAAACTTGAAGAGGAAGTGAGGCTGCTGCGCGAGGAAGTCTCAGAGCTGAAGCAGCAGCTCGGTGATTTCAGAAAGCAGTTCGAGTGAGCGGTCTGGCAGCGCTACGCATCCTACCGATTCAGTACCATCACCAGAAACAGCAGCGGCAGGTAAAGCACCGAGGTTCTGAGCAGCCGGCGAGCCTCGGCAGGAGTCTTCGCCTGCGCGGTGGCGATGCCCCCCTTCAGGTACATCGCGCCGAGAATCAGCGCCGCCACGAAGTAGACCTTCCCGGACATATTCAGGAGAGTCGGCAGCAGGCTGACCGGCAGGAGTACCGCCGCATAGATCACGATCTCACGCGCAGTGGCTTTGTAATCCCGGTCAATGACCGGCAGCATCCTGATGCCCGCCCTCGCGTAATCGTCGCGGTACATCGTCGCAATGGCGTGGAAGTGGGGGAATTGCCAGAGGAAGAGGATGGCGAACAGGACCAGCGCTTCAATCCCCATTTCATTGCGCGCCGCCGTCCAGCCGAGCAACGGCGGCAGCGCGCCCGGGAAGGCGCCGATGAAAGTGCAAAGCGTCGTGCGCTGCTTGAGCGGTGTGTAAAGGAACAGGTAACTGCCGAGCGCGGCCATTCCCCACGCGGCTGTCAGCGGGTTGACGAGCAGCGCGAGGTAAGCGGTCGAGACGACCGAGAGCGCAATGCCGAACCACAGGGCGCTCGCCGCCGTCAGCCTGCCCGCAGGCAGCGGGCGATTCCTCGTGCGCTTCATCAGAGCGTCGGAATCGCGCTCCAGATACTGATTGAGTGTGCTGATGCCGCTCGAAAGCAGTGCGACGCCAAGGACAGTGTGCAGGAGCCCAAGGTAATCAACCGACCCGGCGCTGCCCATGCAGAATCCGGCGAGCGCGGAAAGGACGACCAGAAAGGTGATCCTTGGCTTGGTCAGCTCGACATACGACCTGAACTTTTCGGTCGCAGTCGGGCTCTGGCCCTTTGTCGCCAGCGGCTCCGGGCGAGACTGCCTGGCAAGTACATCAGCAGGTGTCAAAACTTCCATAAAATCTGCTGACCCGGGGATGCTGGATCAGCCTCTCTAGCGCGCAAGCTTCCCTGTTTGCGGTGGTCCAGGGGGAGGGAGTTTCCCAATCCTACGCCTGTTTCAGACTTCCGCAAACCGGAAAGCCTGCGGTCCGGGATCCCGGATCATTTGTGTTCGGGCGCCTTTGACGGAGCAGCGCTCGGCTGTGCGGCCGGCTCTGAGCCCGTTGCGCTGCCGGCCGTGGAGGTGTGCCCCGCGGGCGACTCGCCGGCATGTTCGGCCGGCAGCGTGGTCTTCTTCTCGGCCGGCGGGCTCGGCCTTTCAACCGGCGCAAAATCCCTCGTCGGTTCCGGATCGGTCCGCGTGGCCACGTCGACCAGTTGCAGGCCGAGGAACAAGCCGAAAAAAATGATGCCGATGCTGAAGGCGACCGCGTGGAATGGCTTGTCGTATTTCAGGTGCATGAAGAACAGCACCACGAGACTGGCCTTGACCGTCGCGACCGCCATGGCGATGACCACGTTCAGCGCGCCGAAGTCAAACTTGTAGACGCCGACAGTGATGGCCGTCAGAATCATCAGCCCGATCCACACCGCCAGATACAGTCTGATCGGTGAAATGTGATGATGTGAATGGCCGTGCGTCGCGGCATGTGTACTCATAAAGCGATTACCTCACCAGATAAAGGAGCGGGAACAGGTAAATCCAGATCAGGTCAACGAGGTGCCAGTAGAGCCCCGTGATCTCGACCGGCGCGTTGTATTCGCTGTCGAAATGCCCTTTGATCGCGCGCCACAGCACATACGCGATGGCCGACATCCCGGCGATGACGTGCAGCCCGTGCAGCCCGGTCATCATAAAGTAGAACGAAAAGTAGGTGCCGATGAATGGATCTGACGGCTCCCCGGTCGGGTTCACATAGCTGTAGTTCGTCCCCGGCAGCAGCCCTTCGTGAATCTTGTGCGAGTACTCGAAGAACTTGACGATCAGAAACCCGCAGGCGCAGGCGAAAGTGATGATCAGGTATTTGACGAGCGCGCTCTTGTTGCTCGTCTGTGCCGCCCGCACGCCCAGGGCCATCGTCAGACTGCTGAAGATCAGAATCGCCGTGTTGACGACGCCGAGCGTGACGTTGAGGTGATGGTGCCCTTGGTGGAAGGCCTCTGGGTGGCGGCTGAACATCAGCGCGTAGCCCGCGAACAGGCCGCCAAAGAGCAGCACTTCCGTCACGAGGAAGATCCACATCCCCAGCTTCCCAGCCTCCATCTGCTGATCCATCGTGGCGAAATGGTGCTGGAGGAATGGCGAATGCCCCTCTTCGTGGTGCCCCGCGTGTGCGCCGGGCAGCTTCTCAATCTCCTGTGCCATGTACTATCTCCTTTCCGCCGATGGCGGGGGCTTTCTTCGGGGGGTGAATCGGGTAGCCGTAATCGTACGGGCCGATCTTCGGGATCGGCTGCTTCGCGAAATTGTGCATCGGCGGCGGCGAAGTTGTCTGCCATTCGAGCGTCAGGCCCAGCCACGGGTTGTCGGTCGCCCTCTCGCCCGCCCTCAGCGACGCGAACAGGTACCCGGCCATGATGATGAAGCCGAGGCCCAGGATCCACGAGCCGACCGTCGAGGTCATGTGCATCGCGTGGAACTGCGGCAGGTAGTCGTAGTAGCGGCGCGGCATCCCGCGCGACCCCATGACGAACTGCGAGAGGAAGGTAACGTTGAAGCCGATGAAGACGAGCGCGAAGGCGATCTGCGCCAGCTTCTCGTTGTACATCCGGCCGAACATCTTCGGCCACCAGTAATGCAGCCCGGCCAGAAATCCCATCACGTTGCCGCCCATCATCACGTAATGGAAGTGGGCCACGACGAAGTAGGTGTCGGTCAGGTGGATGTCAACCGCGAGCGCGGCGAGGAAGATCCCCGTCAGGCCGCCGATCGTGAAGAGGAAGACGAACGACAGCGCGTAGAGCATCGGCGTCTTGAGCTGGATCGAGCCCTTGTACATCGTCGCCAGCCAGTTGAAGACCTTGATCGCCGACGGGATGGCGACCAGATAGGTGAGCGCCGAGAAGACGATCGAGGCGAGCTGCGACTGCCCGGAGACGAACATGTGGTGGCCCCAGACGACGAAGCCGATGACCGCAATCGCCACGCTCGAAAACCCGATGGCCTTGTAACCGAAGATGTGCTTCTGCGAGAACGTCGGGATGACTTCGCTGATCACGGCCATCCCCGGCAGGATCATGATGTAGACCGCCGGGTGCGAGTAGAACCAGAAGAAGTGCTGGAAGAGGATCGGGTCGCCGCCGTATCTCGGGTCGAAGAGGCCGATGTGCCACAGCTTCTCCATCGCCAGCAACGCGAGCGTGATGCCCAGGACCGGAGTGGCGAGTACCTGAATCAGGCTGGTCGCGTAGATGCCCCAGCAGAAGAGCGGCATCTTCGACCAGGTCATCCCCGGCGTCCGCATCTTGTGGATCGTCGCGATGAAGTTGAGCCCCGTGAAGATGGACGAAAACCCGATGATGAAAACGCCCAGCACCATCGGCGTCACCGCCGTACTCGCCCTGATGCTGTAGGGCGTGTAAAATGTCCAGCCCGTATCAACCCTGCCCGTGATGATGGCGTAGATCATGAAGATCCCGCCGGTCACGTAGATGTAGTAGCTCGCGAGGTTGATTTTCGGGAAGGCCACGTCCTTCGCCCCCAGGAGCAGCGGCAGGACGAAGTTGCCGAGTGCCGCCGGGATCGCCGGGATCAGGAAGAGGAAGATCATGATCGCGCCGTGGAGCGTGAACACCTCGTTGTACTGCTGCGGCGTCAGGAACTGCTTGTTTGGATACATCAACTCCGCGCGGAGCGTCAGCGCCAGGGCTCCGCCGACGAAGAAGAAGAGCAGGACTGACCAGAGATACATCAGGCCGATACGCTTGTGGTCAACCGTCAACAGCCACGACAGGATCCCCTTGCCGCCCTCGACGTAAAAGTCTTCGTGATGTGCTGCGTGTGCTTCTGCTGCCATAATTACTTCTCCCGGGGATATTCCCCTTCATTTATTGCGTGCGGCACTTATTGCTTCAGGCTTTTGATATACAAAATGATTGAGTTGAGCTGGCTGTCGTTCAGGACTCCTTGAAATGAAGGCATCTGCTGGCCTTCAAACCCCTTCACGATCTTCGCCTGTGGTTGCAGAATGGATTCCCGTATGTAGTTTTCGTCAGCAACTACCGATGTCCCGTTGGTAAGCGGCTGAGGTGTGCCAAAGATGCCCTTGAATGAAGGCCCGACGAGAGTTGAGCCATCTACTGAATGGCAGGTAACGCATCCGGCTTTCTGATAATACTCTTTTCCCTTATCAACGGTCGGATCAAATATAATTATCCCCTTGTACCACTTCTCAAACTCTTCAGGCGTCTGAACGATCACTTTTGCCAGCATCCCCGAATGACTGTCGCCGCAGTATTCGGCGCAGAAGACCTGATACTCACCGGGTTCCCTTGGATCAAACCAGATGTTTGTGTAACGACCCGGAACAACGTCCGCCTTCACCCGAAAATCCGGGAGAAAGAAGCTGTGAATCACATCCATTGACGACATCACCAGATTGATCGGCTTGCCCATCGGAACATGCAACTCACCCGATTCGGCCAGTCCGCTGGCTTTCCCGCCGGTGTGTTCGAACTGCCACAGCCACTGCTTGCCGGTCACGTTGACTTCGTAGTTATCACCCGGCGGCACGTAGGCCCTGACGTAGAGGTTGATGCCCCAGAAGGCGATCACCAGGATCAGCAGCGCAGGAATCCCGCTCCAGGTCAGCTCCAGCAGCAGGTTGTGCGTGATGCGCGGCGTCAGCGTCGGCTGCGCGCCGCGGCGGTACTTGTACGGGAAGTAGATCATCGCGGCGACGATGAGTACGAAAAAGAAAGTCATCGCCCACCAGATGAAGCCGTAAAGCAGGTCTATCTTTTCCGCGAAATCCGATTTCGCGTCGGGCATGAATGGGGCCCACGGAGACAGGAGGATATACGTCAATATAGTCAGCATAAAGTGACCTTACCGGTTATTGCAGGCGCAAATCTGCTTCGCCTTTTTATTGCCCTCAGGGGAAGCTCTCCCCTCTTAAACTATAAACTCTGACCGCCCGGCTCGAGCGGCGCCGGGGGCTGCCCCTTGAACTCGCGCCGCCAGAAAAAGAACAGGATTGACCCGACCATTGTTACGACCACCAGGCCGCCGATTTTCATAATCCGCCTCGCCATCGGGACGTATGAGCGCGCTTCGGGGTCGTAGTGGTAACAGTAGAGCATGAATGAATCAATGATCGTCCCGATCTTCCCGTTTGAGGCCTCAGTCAGCGCGAGACGCATGTCGCGCGGCTGGTAGGCGATGCCGATCAGGTAACGCGACATCTTCCCTTCGGGCGTCGCGATCATCGTGACCGAGGCGTGCGCGAACTGCTTCTGGTCTTCGATCCAGCGGTATTTGAAGCCGACCTGATCCGCGAGCTTCTTCGCGTTGCCGTCCTTGTCAACGAGGAAGTGCCAGCCCTCGCGCGCCTGCGGGCGGCCGTAATCAACCATGACGGCCTCCTTCTTCGCCTTGGCGAGCAGCGCGGTTTCGCGCGGGTCGAAACTGACCGTCACGACTTCAAATTCCCGGCCCGGCGTCCAGGGAATCTCCCTGAGCGTGTTGGTCACGCCCTTGATCACCATTCCGCAGAGCATCGGGCAGCTGTAGTAAGCCAGATTCAGCACGACCGGTCGCCCTTTGCCGAAGTAATCGCGCAGGGCAACCGTCTGACCTTCTTCGTTGGTAAAAGTCAGGTCGAGGTCAATCTGCGCGTCGAGCTTCTGCTCGACCTGCAGGCCCTGCACGTCCGAGGGCAGTTCGCGGTTGAGCTGCGCCAGGGCGGTGAGCGAAGTGCAAAGCACCAGCACGAGCAGCATCAGGCCGCCTGAAAATTGAACTCTGTTTTGCGGGACGACAAATGTAAACACAACCAAACTACTTTCCTTACTTCTTCGCCGGCGGCGGTGAAGGCTTCGCCGCGGGTGACGCCGCGGGCGTTGTCGGCGCCCCGGTTGCGGCGACTGTCGGAACGCCGCTCGTCGCCGGCGATGCTGCGGTGGCGTCCGCCGACTGCTTCGCGAAGTTCTGGCCGTACCTGCCTGCCGCGGCCTCCTCGACGATCAGCTGCATCGCGCGGTCAATCGGAATCTGCACGGTGCCTTTTTCCTTATCAATGTACTTCGGCGGGGAATGGAGTTCCTGCTCTTCCCTGCTCCTCACATCCCGCAGTTGCGACGGCTCGACCTGGTTCGCCTCGGTAACTGAATGCTCATAGTACCAGTGCCAGTAAATGTGCAGCCCGCCACCGCAGGCGAGGATGAAGACGAGGCAGGCCAGGCTGATCAGCGCGATCAGTCCGGCGCGCGGCGGCTGCTCTTCAAAATCGAAGGTGTCGTCTTTGGCGAACTCCAGAATTTCTTCCTCGACGGTCGCCGGCGCGTGCCACCCGTCCTTTGGTCCCGTGTGTGCCATAATCAAAACCCCTTACGCATTCTCGAAGGCCAGCGATTCCGTGAGGAACGGGTCCCTGACCGGAACCAGCGAGTGTTTGCCGAGCAGCCGGATGAAGGCCACCCCGAGCGTCCCGCCGACCGCCATCAGTGCGGCCAGATCGAGCCAGTGCAGCCCCACTCCCGATTTGTGCAGCGCCGGCATGACCATCCAGTAGACGTCAACCAGGTGCATCAGGAGCATCCACCCCGCGGCCAGCGAGAGCGTGAAGACGTTGCGCTTGATGTCGCGCGAGAGCAGCAGGATGAACGGCAGGATGAAGTGGCCGACCGCGAGCAGCCAGGTGACCGCGCTCCAGCTCCCCCGCAGGCGGTCGTGGAAGTAAAAGGTCTCTTCCGACTGGTTGGCGTACCAGATCAGCATGTACTGCGAGAACCCGACGTACGCCCAGAAAATCATAAAGGTAAAGAGCAGCTTGCCCATGTCGTGATAATGCTCGATGGTGATCGAGTGTCTGAGCGTGTTGTTGCTGCGCAGCCAGGCGCAGATCAGAATCAGCACTCCCATAAATCCGAGCCCGCCACCCGCCAGGTTGTAAAGGCCGAAGGCGGTCGAGAACCAGTGCGGCGCGAGCGACATGATCCAGTCAAAAATGGCGAGCGTCCCGAAGATGAAGAACAACGGGAACCCGGCGGCGGCCCACCTGAACGAATAACGCGCGTGTTCGGGGTTGCCGTCATCATCCTGCGCGGTCGAGTGCCGGTACAGCTGCCAGCTCACCACCGACCAGATCAGCAGGTAGAAGACCGCGCGGGCGAAGAAGAAGCTGAGTTCGAAGTACCCCTTCTTGTGCTGAAGCACCTGGTCATTCGCCACCGACCCCGGGTCATGCCACAGTCTGTTCCACTCGAAATATTCGATCGCGCCACTGTGACCGTGCGGGGGGTAGATGACGCCGATGGCAATCGGGATGAACAGGATGGCGATGAGCCAGAAATTCGCGGCGATCACTTCGGCGATGCGCCGCACGACGACGCTCCAGCCGGCCGTCGTCAGCCGCTGGACCATGACGAAAAAGAGCGCGCCGAGCGTGATCGTGGTGAAGTAAATAAAGCTCATGTGGTACGAGAAGTGGAACTGCTCGCGCAGGCCGGGCACTGCAAAGCCGATGATGCACAGCACCCAGCCGATCACCGCAATGATCAGCAGCGGCGTTCTCGCCCTGGCCGCCACTCTCGGGTCAAGTCTGTAACTGTCGGTTTGTTGACTCACGGTCGTCCTCGGAAAATGTGCCGCAGGCTCGTGCGGCCCGCGGTTAGTTGCGACAAAGACCTTTCGGCGGAAACGGGCCATCACCTGAGCGGCTGCCCGTATTACTTCAAATCCCCGCGCTTCTCCGCCGGCACGTCGTTAACGGTCGCGCTCCGCGTGCGCTGCAACGCGCGCACATAGGAGACGATTGCCCAGCGATCCGCTTCGGGAATGTTCTGGCCGAGCGGCTGCATGGTGTTTTTGCCGTTCGTGATGACATTGAAGATGTAACCATCGGTGGCGGTTCGCAGGCGTTCCTGCCGCAGATCCGCCGGCCTCAGGGTAACTGTCCCACCCTGCCTCATCAGAACCATCCCTATGCCATCACCCAGACGGCTGTGGCAGGGCGCGCAGTTGATATTGAAACGTTCCTGACCGCGCCGCACCAGGGCCTCGTCAATCTTCACCGGCATCACGGCCACCTCCTGCCCGTTCTGCTTGCCGGTAAAGAAGGCGTCATCTTCTTTCAGCTTGCCCTGTGCGACGGTACCCGCCGGTGGCCGGCGGTTGGCGCGCTTGTCGCCGAAGAATCTGCTTTCGGCCTGGGCCTTGTATTTCGGCTGGTTGTCCATATCCGGGAAAACCTGGATCGGCGGCTTGTCAACGCCCGGCTGCAATAAGAAACAGCCTGAGAGCGAGCCGGCCATAATCAGCAAAACTAAACCGCGACGCAGCATCTTTTGGTTCCTCAGAAAATTTGCCGTAACGCCTGCAGGCGATGACCGGGCGCAAGCCGACCGACGCGCCCCGGACACCCCCTACGATTCGACCAATTCGACATCCTGCCCGCCAACCTCCGTGAGCAGCGCGACGGTCTTGTCCTCGTTGAAGAGCGGGTCCTTCGATTCAATTGAGATGAAGAAGGTGTCGTCGCTCGACTTCTTGAAATTTTCGCTGTTGAAGAGCGGGTGATACAGCCGCGGCAACCCGTTGAGGGCGAGCATGCCCAGCACGGCGCCGAAAGACGTGAGCAGCACCGACAATTCAAACAGCACCGGCACGGCGTACGGGATGGCAAAGAGCGGCTTGTTGCCGATCACCACCGGCTGTTTGATCACGCCGACCCAGTACTGGAGCGCGTAGGCGGTCAGGAAGCCCGTGATCGTGCCGCCGATGATGATGAGCGGCAGCCTCGACCGCCTGAGCCCCATCGCCCGGTCCAGCCCGTGGACCGGGTACGGCGTGTGGCAGTCGAATTTCGTGTAGCCCGCCTGCCGCACGCGGGCCGCCGCTTCGAGCAGTTTCTCGTCCGAATCGAAGGCCGCCACCGCGCCGTAGATTCTGCTTTCCGACGCGCGCAGCTTTTTGAGCCTCTCGAACGCGCCCGGGAATGTCAGCCAGTCTGCCATAGTGTTTCTCCCGATTTACTTATGCGCCGTCACGAGTTCCCCGTGCGCCCCTTCGGCCTCGTGCGCGTGCTTGTGATGGCTCTGGTGCGCCAGCACAGCCTTGATTTCGGCGACCGCGATCACCGGCACGAAGCGGCAGAAGAGCAGGAACATCGTCAGGAACAGGCCGAACGTGCCGACGAAGGTCAGGATGTCCACGAACGTCGGGCGGAAGTAACCCCAGCTCGACGGCAGGAAGTCGCGGTGCAGCGAAGTCGCGATGATCACGAAACGCTCGAACCACATCCCGATGTTGATGATGATCGTGATCACGAACATGATGGGGATGCTGCGGCGAATCTTCTTCGACCAGAACAACTGCGGCGAGATCACGTTGCAGGTGATCATCGTCCAGTAGGCCCACGCATAGGGGCCGAAGGCGCGGTTCAGGAACGTGAAGCCCTCATACACGTTGCCGCTGTACCAGGCGATGAAGAATTCGGTCGCGTAGGCGTACCCGACGATGCTGCCCGTGACCAGCATGATCTTGTTCATGTTGTCCAGGTGGACGGGCGTGATGTAGGCCTCAAGGCCCAGCACCTTGCGCGCGATCAGCATGAGTGTCATGACCATCGCGAAGCCGGAGAAGACCGCGCCGGCGACGAAGTACGGCGGGAAGATCGTCGTGTGCCAGCCCGGCAGCAGCGAGGTCGCGAAGTCGAACGACACGATCGAGTGGACTGACAGCACGAGCGGCGTCGAGACTCCGGCCAGGATCAAATAAGCAACCTCGTAATGCCGCCAGTGCCTGTTCGAGCCGCGCCAGCCGAGGCTGAAGAGCCCGTAAGCGAACCGCGCGATCTTGCCCCGCGCGCGGTCACGGATCGTGGCGAGGTCGGGGATCAGGCCGACGTACCAGAAGAGCAGCGAGACCGTCCCGTAAGTCGAGACCGCGAAGACGTCCCACATCAGCGGGCTGCGGAAGTTCTGCCAGACGCCGTGCGGGTACGGGACCGGGAACAGCCAGGGCGACATCCAGAAACGCCCGACGTGGAAGCCCGGGTAGATGGCCGCGCACATCACGGCGAAGAGCGTCATCGCCTCGGCCGCGCGGTTGATCGAGGTGCGCCACTTCTGCCGGAACAGGAAAAGGATCGCGGAAATCAGCGTGCCCGCGTGCCCGATTCCGATCCAGAAGACGAAGTTGGTGATGTCCCAGCCCCAGCCGACCGGGACGTTGTTGCCCCACACGCCGATGCCGTTCCAGACGAGGTACGCGAGCAGCGAGAGTAGCATCGCCGTGATGGCGCCGGTGATCCCGGTGACCAGATACCACGCCTTCGGCGTCCGGCCTTCGACGATGCCGCTGATCTTTTCGCTGACCGTTTCGTGCGTCTGATCGCCCAGCACCAGATTGGGTCGGGCCGTCAGACTCTCTTTCTGTTCGAGGGGAAAACCTGTGCGAATGGCTTCCTGCATTCTGTTCTCTCCGAAAGTTCCGGGGTCAAATTTCCTGTTCAGGGTCTGTTTGCCGGGGCCGTAAGTCTCCGGGCGCCGGCGGAGCGCGTGAAACCGGTTTTATCCGTGCGCTTCTTTCTTCTCGCCGTGCGCCCCCGCAGGCTCAAGCTCCGTGTTCGGGTTGCGGAGTCTCGCCAGATACGAAGTGCGCGGCTTGACGTTCAGTTCGCCGAGCAGTTTGTAATCGCGCGGCTGCGCCTTCCACTGCGACACGCGGCTGTTCGGGTCGCGGATGTCGCCGAAGACGATGGCGTCGGCCGGGCAGGTCTGCGCGCAGGCCGGGGTGATGGCGCCGTCCTCAACCCGCCATTCCTCGCCCTTCTGCCGCGCCGCCGCCTTGATTTTGATCTTCGCGTTCTGGATGCGCTGCACGCAGTAGCTGCATTTCTCCATCACGCCGCGCATGCGGACGGTGACTTCGGGGTTGTAGACCATCTTCTGAACTTCGTTGTCGGGGTTCTTGAGATCCTCGTGCCAGTTGGCAAAGTTGAAGCGGCGCACCTTGTAGGGGCAGTTGTTCGAGCAGTACCGCGTGCCGACGCAGCGGTTATAGGCCATCGTGTTGAGGCCCTCCTCGCTGTGAACCGTCGCGGCGACCGGGCAGACGTTTTCGCAGGGCGCCTTCTCGCAGTGGACACAGGCGACCGGCTGGTAGACTGCCTGAACGCGGTCCTCGTTGAATTCCGGACTGGACAAGGGATCTTTCGCGCCGGGGCCGAGTTGAGTTACCGGGATGCCGGTGAAGTAGCGATCCAGCCGAATCCAGTGCATCTCGCGCCCGCGCCTGACCTGCTCCTTGCCGACGACGGGGATGTTGTTTTCCGACTGGCAGGCCACCATGCAGGCGTTGCAGCCGATGCACGAATTGAGGTCAATCGCCATGCCCCACTGCGGCCCGGTCTCGAATTTCAGCACCGGCTCGTAAAGGTCGGTCTCGGGAGGAATCTCTACCCTTTCGGGAGCGAAGTTCGGTTCCTTTCTGAACTCATCCAAGGTGCCTTCGCGCACGATTTCGCGCCCTTCCATGCTCCAGTGGTCCTGCGTCATACCCAGCGCATACCTGCCCCCGGTCTTCTGCACTGTTACGCCCATGCCGAATTCGGGCGCGTCCGAAGTCCGCAACAGGTAAGCATTGCGACCGCCACCCGTAATCGGCCCGAGTTCGCCGCCGAAGAAAGATGTGAGGGCCGAGCCAATCGGGTCAGGGTAGGTGTACTCGCCGCCCCTGCCAACCCTGCCTATCTGCGTGCGACCATAACCGAGCGCGACGGAAATCGAATTGTCGGCGTGACCCGGCATGACCCAGACGGGGATTTCAAGCTCGCGACCGCGATAAGTCAGCTTCACCACGTCTTCACTACCGACCTCGAGCCTTCTCGCCGTGGCGACGCTCATCACCGCCGCGTTGTCCCAGGTCAGCTTGGTCATTGGGTCGGGCGTTTCCTGGAGCCAGCCGTTATTGGCGAAGCGGCCGTCGTAGAGGCTCGCGTCCTGGATGAAGTTGATCTCGATGTCATTTGAAGCGGCGACCAGCGTGCCGCCGGTGCCGTTGGCAAACTTATCGAGTTCGGTGCCGACATTGCCGGCGTTGACGGCGGGTTTGGTTTCCGGGAACGCGGTGTTCTGAATCACGCCGTCGTGCAGTGCGCGCATCCAGGCTTTCTCGAAATCGCCGCCCGCAGTCTGCTTCTGCCAGACGGCGCGCACGATGTCGTAAGCCTTCTGTTTTTCGTAACCGGAAATCAGCGCGAGCAGTTCAATCGCAGTCTTGCCGTCATAAAGCGGCTCGACGAGCGGCTGCTGAACGCTCGCCGTGCCGTCGTAAGCGCGACCGTCGCCCCACGCTTCGAGGTAATGCGCGGCGTTGACGTGCCAGTTGCAGGCGAAAGCGGTCTCGTCATTGTCAAGACCCAGATGAATGCGCGTCGCGACCTTCGGGAGTTTCTTGCCGAACTCGAGGTCGGCCGGCGCCGTGTAAGCCGGATTGCCGCCGAGAATGACGAGCGTATTCACCTGACTGCCGTCAATCGCCTGCGTCAGATCCTTGAGCGAGGCGACGCCGGATTCAAACGTGTCGTTGAAGGCTTTCGTGTATTTGACCGTCTCGCCGGTGTTGCCGAGCGCCTGGTTGATCAGGTGGCCGAGCGCGTGCAGGGCCGCTGGCTGACGCGGGCCGACGACGACGATTGATTTGCCCTTGTGACCCTCCAGGTCTTTCGCGACGGCGTCGAGCCACTTCTGGTCGCCGCTGAATTTGCCCGCGAGCGCGTCCACGCCGCCCGCCGTCACGTTGAGCTTTTTCGCCAGCGCCGCCAGGAAGCCCGCGATCCTGCCGCTCTGCAGCCGCAGCCGGTGATCGGCCATCGCGCCCGTGATCGAGAAATAACTCTCGACCGCGTAGAGGCGATTCATCTCGTCGTTCACGCCGGCCACGCGGCGCTTCTTCGAGAACTTCTTCGTGTTGGCGACGCCCGCGGGATCGAGCGCGAGAAAATCGGAATCAACCGCCAGCACGACATCCGCCTTATCGAAGGCGTAATGCGTGTGCGCCGGCTGGCCGAAGGCGATCTGCGCCCCCTCGAGCGCGTTATCCTGCGAGACCGCGTCGTAAGTGTGCCACTTCGCCTGCGGGAAGGTTTTGAGGACGTGATCCTTCAGTTCACGCAGCGACGGCGAAGAGCTTGATTCGCCCAGGAACCGCAGGCCAGCGCCCTGGCTCGCCTTCAGTTTCTCGAAATGATCTGTGGCGAACTTCGTGAATTCCTGCCACCCGATGTCATTCTGTTTGCCGTCGAGTACCCTGTTCCTGTCTTTTCTGACAAACTTCGAGCGATCCGGGTCATAAACATCCAGCACCGAAGCCTGCGCCCAGGCGTTCGCCGCGCCGAGGCTGGATGGATGCGAGGGGTTGCCTTCGATCTTGGTCGGGCGCCCGTCGTTCGAGCGCACGAGCAGCCCAAGCGCCTGCCCGCCGAGGTCCATAATCGTGGCGTAGTACTGCGCTTCGCCGGCCAGCGTCAGTTCGCTGACCTTGCTGTGTGGCAGCACATGCTCGACCGGGCGGCGGCAGCCGGAGGCGAGCCCGGCCAGTGCCAGCGAAGCCGACATCAGCACGAGAAACCGGCGGCGATCCATCCCGTCGGCCAGTTCCGAAGCGCCCGGCGGGAATTCGCGGTGCAGGAACTCGCGGAACTCGGGCGTGTCGGCCAGTTCGTCCAGACTGCGCCAGTACGTCTTTCCGGCTTTCTGATCGGTGACCTGATTATTCTTTGGGTTATTGCTGATTGGTTCTGTCATCGGTGGCATCCCCAGCAGTTTTCGACGGGAGGTTTGATCTTTCTATCTTTGACGAATTGACGCCCCTTCTCGACCTGATCGCTGCCCGGCTCCCAGTCCATCTTGGTGATCTGGTCGAGCGGGCGCAGCACCTTCTCGGGCTCTTTATGACAGGCAATGCACCAGGGCATGGAGACCGGGCTGACCTGTTTGACGACGTCCATCTGGTCAATGCGCCCGTGACAGGTCGAGCAGCCGACCCCGGCGTTCACATGCGCGCTGTGATTGAAGTAGGCGAAGTCGGCGACCTTGTGGACCTTCTTCCACTCGACGGGGTTGCCTGTCGCGAAGCTTTCGCGGATTCTGGCGAGCTTCGGGCTGTCATTCTTGATCGCGGTGTGACAGAGCATGCAGGTCTGCGTGGGTGGGATCGCGGCAAAGCCGGTCTTCTCAACCGTCGAGTGGCAGAACCGGCAATCCATCCCTATCTGGCCGGCGTGCAGCTTGTGGCTGTACGGGACCGGCTGCGTGGGCTGATAGCCGATGTCGGTGAACTCGGGCTGGGAAATAAAATAAGTCGTCCCCGCGCCCGCAAATGTCGCCAGACCGCCGCCCACCAGAACCAGTGCGACCACTTTGTTGATCCACTTCGGGAAGATCAGTTTTGATTCCATATCAATCCTCTGAAGCCCTTCAGCAGTCACGGTGCGATACTGAAAAGCGCCAGCGAAAGTGGCAAGAGAATTATTTCACAGAATCCGTCTCAATCCTATCAGGCCTCCTTTGGGACTCTCAGGGAGACTCTCTTTTGACATCCAGCCGACTGCTTTTTCGGTGATCAAGCGGTCTGGATTCCTGCTATGACAAGCGGATTCTTTGTTGGAGGCCGATCAAACGGAGGTTATGACTGCAAACACCGGAGCCTCGACCGGTTATTTTTACATTGAGTTGTCAGTCACAGACTGACAGGATCATGGACGATACAAGAGCGCGTACTATAGAAGTAATAGCCGCAAACAGTCAAGGTGGGAGGGCCGGCTCCGGAAATTTACCTCCCTGCCGCTCTCCCGCGGACTTCGCCGCGCGCCCGGGCTACTCACTGCCCTGCAGAATCCGGCGCAGCGCCTCCGCGTCAACCTCTCCTGTTTCCGCGATCAGGCGTGCGGCCTCGTCACACATCTCCTGAACCTCGTGGCCCGCGTGCCCGCGCGTCCACGTCCATTCGATCTTATGCTGCTGCGCCGCGCGATCAAGCCGCTGCCACAGTTCGAGGTTGGCTTTCCGCTTGAACAGTCCCTTCATCGTACTGATGACGTACTGCGAATCCGAAATGAGTTCGACCCGGCAGGGTTCTGTGAGCGCTTCGAGCGCGACGCAGGCGGCGACGATCTCGGCCTGCTGGTTGGTGGCATTACCCAGGTACGTGCCGATGATTTTGCGCCTGCCGCCGTATTCCAGCACCGCCGCGGCGGCGGCGCGCGTCTCACCCCGGCCATTGCCGAGGCTGCTGCCGTCACACACTATCCTGACTTTTTTCATGGTCGGGTGTCGGACTAATTGCTCTTCAGGCGTTGCGTCAGTCGCCTGAGTACGCCCGGATTCTCCGGTTCAACCGGGGCGCCGTCACCTTCGGCTTTCGCCTGACGCGCCAGATACATTTCGTGCAGCCGCAGGATGAATTCCATCTCCGAACTGACTGACCGCAATGCCAGCCGGGTTTCCGCAATCAGCAGCATGCTGCCGTAAAACATCACGACGGTGCCGGCGATGCCCAGCACGGTTGGCAGCCACGCCACTGCGTGAACAACCGCTACTATCCCAATGCTGACCGTGGCGGCGACGAACAGGCCGAGTGCGACATAAAAACTGGTCAGAGACCCCTGGACGAGCCGGCTCCGCCGCGCGTGGATGCCGAGCTGCCGCTCGATTTCGGCGCGCCGCTCCCGCGGGAAATCCGTCACCGCGCCGGCGCACTCCTGCTCGATCTGCGAACTCAGGTCGCGGACGCGGTCCACGATCCGGGCCAGCCGGGTCGAGGTCGAGAAGATCAGCGTGCCGCACGCCGAGATCAGCACCGCCGGGGTAATCATGGCGCTGAGCAGGCTCAGGTCGGCATTGCTCTGATGAATTGGTATCTGCATTCCGGCTTTGACAGGTCTAAGGTGGATGCTCCCAACTCAGATGCATCTTCGCATACGGTCGGAGTCTTGCACAACGCGCGGCGGTCTGTGTAGACTGGCGCATTAAGAGGGATGCGAACTTTGCCCGCCTGACAAAACCAGACTGTTGAGGAGAGCAACTTTGATGGTCACTGAACTGAAGCTCGAGCAGGGTGTGGCGCTTGATCGCGCGACGCTCATCAGGCTTTACCGAACGATGTATGCCTCGCGCCGGATTGACGACAAGGAGATCCAGCTCAAGCGGCAGAATCTGATTTTCTTTCAGATCAGCGGCGCGGGCCACGAAGCCGTGCTGGCTGCAGCGGGTCTGGTGCTGCGCCCCAGGTACGACTGGCTCTTTGCCTACTACCGCGACCGCGCGCTGGCGCTGCAAATGGGCATCACGCCTGACGACATGCTGCTCGCCTCGGTCGCGGCCCGGAACGATCCGTTTTCCGGCGCCCGCCAGATGCCGTCGCACTGGAGCAGCCGGGAGCTTCAATTCGTTTCGCGCTCATCGGCCACCGGCACGCAGTTCCTGCAGGCGGTCGGCGCGGCCGAAGCCGGAATGCGCTATTCGCTCATCGAAGAGATCAAGGACCGCGCCCAACATTTCAGGAAAGACGAGGTCATCTACTGCTCCGCCGGCGACGGCACGACCAGTGAAGGCGAGTTCTGGGAATCGCTCAACACTTCCTGCAATCTCAAGCTGCCGGTTTTATACCTGATCGAAGATAACGGCTACGCGATTTCCGTCCCCGTCGAAGTCCAGACCGCAGGCGGCAGTATTTCAAAACTGGTGCGCGGCTTCCCCGGCCTTTATATTGAAGAATGCGACGGCACGGACGTGCTGGCGAGCTACGAAACGCTCGAACGCGCGGCCCGGTATTGCCGCTCGCGGCGCGGCCCGGCGCTGGTTCACGCCCACGTCATTCGCCCTTATTCGCACTCGCTTTCCGACGACGAGCAGCTCTACCGCCCCGAAGAAGAACGCGCCGCCGACGCGATGCGCGACCCGATCTTACAGTTCGGCAATTACCTGCTTCAGGAAGGCATCGTCAGGGAATCAGAGCTGCAACAGATCAAAAAGGACGTTGACGCCGAGATCAACGCCGCCGCCGACCGCGCCCTCAGGAACCCGCAGCCCCCGCGCGATTCGGCGACGCTTTACGTCTACTCGCCGGACGTTGACCCGACCGGCAAAGAGTTCGACACCGAAGCCGACGTGAAACTCTCCGACGGCCAGGGCACGATGGTTGACCTGATCAACCGCTGCCTCGACGAAGAGATGAAGCGTGACCCGCGCATCATCGTCCTTGGCGAAGACGTGGCCGACGCCAGCCGCTCCGAATACCTGAACCGTATCAAGGGCAAGGGCGGGGTTTTCAAAGTCACGGCCAACCTGCAGCGCAAATACGGCGACGCACGCGTGTACAATACGCCGCTCGCCGAAGCGAACGTCATCGGCCGCGCCATCGGACTGGCGGTGCGCGGCCTCAAGCCCGTCGCCGAGATTCAGTTCTTCGATTACATCTGGCCGGCATACATGCAGATGCACGACGAGGCGCCGCTCCTGCGCTGGCGCTCGAACAACACCTGGAAGTGCCCGATGGTCGTGCGCGTGCCGATTGGCGGCTACCTGAAAGGCGGCGCGATTTATCACAGCATGTCCGGCACACAGCTTTTCACGTCCATCCCGGGCTGGCGCGTCGTGATGCCCTCGACGGCACTCGACGCCAGCGGGCTGCTGCGAACGGCGATTCGCTGTGACGACCCGGTGATGTTTCTCGAACACAAGCACCTGTACCGGCAGACTTACAACAAGAGCGCGTACCCCGATCCCGATTTTATGATCCCGTTCGGCAAGGCCAGAGTCGTGCGCGAAGGCACCGACCTGACGGTGATCACTTACGGCGCGCTCGTGCAGCGTTCACTGAATGCCGCAAAGCAGGCCGCTGAAAAAGGAATCAGCGTCGAAGTGATTGACCTGCGCTCACTGAGCCCTTACGACTGGAACGCGATCGAGGCGAGCGTGAAGAAAACGAACCGGGTGATCGTGGCTTACGAAGATTCGATCTCGTGGGGTTACGGCGCGGAGATCGCCGCGAGGATTGCGGACGGATTATTCGAATATCTGGATGCCCCGGTCAGGCGCGTGGCGGCGCTTGATTGCTTCGTGGCTTACGCGCCCGATGTCGAAGACGCGACCCTGCCACAGACTGAAGACGTGCTGAAGGCAATCATGGATCTGGCGGCGTACTGAAGACGGCATGAGTTTTCGGGCAGGAAAACTGACTGGCATTTTCATCGGCACCCGGAAAGGCGCGGCCAAGATTGCGATTGAGGGCGCTGAACTCGTTGCGGGCCACGGCATCAAAGGCGACAGCCACGCCGGGCGCGACGCGGACCGTCAGGTCAGCCTCTTTGAAAGCGAATTGCTCGGGACGTTGAGGGCAGAAGGCTTCGATGTGACGGCTGAAAAGATCAGCGCGAATCTGATCACCGAAAATATCCGGCTCGACTCGCTCGCCGTCGGCACGCGGCTGCGCATCGGCAGCTCGGTCATCGAAATTTCCGAACCTCGCGTTCCCTGCCGCAACCTGACCAGAATTGACAACCGCCTGCCCAAACGCCTTTACGGCAACTGCGGCCTGCTCGGGCGTATCACTGCGGGCGGAATCGTGCGCGCCGGCGATTCAATCGAAGTCCTCACCGCCGAACATCCACAAACCACTGCTTGAGCCTGGCGGGCGGAATGCCCAGCCAGTAACCGACGCGCAGCGCGTACATCAGAAACGTCGTCCGCCAGGGGCCGTGCGCGATCCAGCGCCGCGCCGAGATGGTCACGGCGGAGCGCAGCACGACGAACTTCCCTCTCCGTCTGATGCGCGCGACGATGTCCACGTCTTCAAACAACGGCCAGGGCCTGAACCCGCCGACAGCTTCGTAAACTTCCTGTCGCACAAAGATCGCCTGATCGCCCGTGCCGGTGCGCGTGACAATCGTGCGGGCGTTGATGCCGCGCGCGATCAGGCCGAGCGAGGGCGGACGCCGTTCGGCAAACCCGATCAGAAAACACCCGCCCGCGACGGATTTGTCAGACAGCGCCCTGGCAATCAATTGCGTCGCGCCGGGCGGCAGCAGACAATCGCCATGCAGAAACAATAACGCCTCGCCGGTCGCGGCCTGCGCGCCTGTGTGCAACTGCACGCCGCGCCCGCGCTCGGAATCAAGAACGCGGAGATCCGATTGCTGACCCAGCCATTCGCGCGTGCCGTCACTGCTCCCGCCGTCAACAATGATGATCTCGGCGATCTCATCCGCGCCTGCCGCCGTTTTGCCGAGCGCTTCAAGCGTCGCGGGCAGGTTGTCGCGCTCGTTGAGGACCGGGATGATGACGGAGATTTTCATTCGAGCCTGTGATACCGAACCGGATTTTGCGCTCTCATCATGCCAAAACCCGGGCTCAGTATCACAGGCAATCTCTTCTTACCTCAGGCCTGAGCCGGCGCCCTGGGGGCGCGCGGCCTGCACCCGTTTGACCAGTTCCCCGGCAATCTTCGGCGCGGCGGTGTTGCCGTCGAAGGCGACGACCTTGCCGCTCAGGAGCAGCCTGCTCGTCGCCCGGTGGGTGACCGAATAAGTGAAGTCGAAGGTGAAGAGCGGGCGGTTGAGGTCAATCACCAGATCGGCGGCCTGCGGGTCTTTGACAATCGCGATTCCCAGCGACTGAAACTGCGGCAGCTTCTGCAGCGCCGCTTCAAGCAGCTCCTGCCGCAGGTAAACGGTCTCTGACCTGATCAGGGCGCTCCTCGCCCCGTTCAGCAGATCGGCCAGATCATTATTTGCAGCATTCGGATTCGACAACGGGCGGGCTTGAGCGGGCGGCGCGGCCCGGCGATTCGCGGCGGTCAGTGCCAGCCGATCCGCGTTCGCGCCGGCCCAGGTGCCTCGCGCCGCCGCGGCCCTTCCCGACACGACCACTCCCAGTTGCAGTTCGCGCACCACCTCGCCGAAATGCCTTTCCCATACGTCGCGCCTGAGCCCGCTGTTTGCCGTCAGCAGCTGCCCCAGCCCCAGCGCGTCCAATCGGCGGTTCCATCGAATCCGGTCCTGAAAATCACGCGGCTCAAGACCGACTTCCGCCGCGGCCTGCGCGACAGACAACTCGGCATTGAACCTGCGGGACAGTGCATTAACGGGCTCCGTGTTTGCATTACTCGCGGGCCTGCCGCCCATCTGCGCTTCGGCTCGGCGGAACCGCTCCTCGTCTTCCGCCAGCTTCCGGTTGAGTCTCGCCTGCGAAACATAGAGCGCGAGAGCGCGTTCGTGATCAAACGACGCGGCATTTACCTTCAACAGGGTCGGGCGCACGTCATCATTGAATGATTTCATCCCAGCGTAATGACAACTCAGGCAGGAACGCCCGTTGCGGATCACGGGGTCATCAGGCTGGTTGCGGTCGGAGACGATCTCGACCGGGGCCGCGTCAATCCGGCGCCCGCGCGCGTCGGCCAGAAAGTAGGCCTGCAACCCGTTCGGCAGGTTGAAAATGATTTCGCCGCCCGCCGGATTCAGCCGCAGCGGGTCGGCGAAGATGTTCTGGTCGCCGGAACTGCCTCGGAAATCGTAGCTCCGCCAGTATGCGCCGAAGGGCGAAACGTGACGTTCCAGGACGCGATTGTTCTGCGAGACGCCGCTCGAACGGACGCCCGCGCGGATCACATTCTTCTCTTCGGTCAGGTTGCGCTCCGCGTCCACGCCCAGCCGCCGCTCCAGTTCGCTCGCGGTGAATGGCAGCCCAAGGATTTCGTGGTAAAGCGGCGGCACCGAAGCCTGAGCCGTAAACCAGTCTGCGCGCACGTAAGGCACTATTTCGCCCGACAGCCGCGTGATGCGTTCCGCTTCCGGCGCAATCAGGCCGTAAGGGTAAGCCGCGATAACCTTCTGCCACTGTTCGGCGGTCCACTGGTAATCGCGCAGGTCAATGCGGAACAAAGTCCGCAAAGGGTCAACTGGTGCGGGCTGCGTGATCTCGCGGTGCCAGGAAAGACTATTGACCAGCCTGGCCAGCCCGGCGCGGTAATTATCAAGCTCATCGTCCGCGACACCCGCGTTGTAAAGGTGCGCGAGGCTCAGGTAGCGCAGGAAGGGCCGTTCACGTGTGGGCGCCAGTTCCAGATCGTCGCGAATCATCTTCAGCAGAGACGCTTCGGAAAGGAACGCGCGCGGCTTTGTCGTCGTGCTTCCCGAATCCCAGTCCGGCGCGCCGCCCAGGATCCAGTTGCGCAGCGCCGCCTTTTCATCCGCCGCGAGTTCCGGCCCGCCCAAGGGCATCACGCCGCTCTCGACGACCTTGAGAAGCAGTGAGCCGGCGTCGCCCGGAGTTACCGTCTGCGAAGCGACGAGCCGGGCGCGGTCAAGCACGAAGACATTTTTCGCCGCCATGCCGTTCTGGCCGTGACATTGAAAGCAGCGCAGGCGGAGAACGCTCCGGGCCTGTTCTGCCGCTTCTGCTGCTGCCGATTTTGGTAATGCCTGCTGGCCGCCGGTGGCCCGCGGGACGAGCGTGACTCCTGTCATCACGAGCAGCCAGAGACTAACGACCAGTGCCTGTCTTTTCGATCTGCCGGGCATGATTGTTCCTCCTGTTGAAGACGAAGAGCGAGGAGTTTCATCCACGGCCCGGGCAATCAATGTGCCGCAGGGTAAGTGCTTGTTGCAGACTGTGATCAGGACTCGGGCAGGGAGATTGAGTGCTAGTTCACGGTGTCACCTGACGGGAAACTATGGCGGGCGGCAGGGCCGAAAATTTATTCAGTCCAAACAGCCCCGGGGGTGATCTAACCCCTCGTTCACTGCGGGCTCGGCTGATCCGCTTCCCCTGCGCAAGTGCAGAGTCCGGAGGACGAAACACGAAAACAGCCCGCCCCTGTTTTGGGAATCGGGCATTGTGACAGGAAACACTCAAACCTCACCTCCGGACAGGTCATGCCTGTTGAATATCTTCCCCGGCAAAGTTTTTCAGACGACAGGAGGGTCTTATGCCAATGACAGGCGCGAAAAGAATCTCCGGCGGACGCCGGCCAGCTGGCCGATTAAAGCGGTATCTGTCGCTGGTGTTCGTAATCGCTGCACTAGTATTCGCGCTCGACCAGATGGGGCTGCGATCCATCTCATTCGCCGCCTTTGATGGGGGGCAGGAGAGAGCCGGACGGCGGCAGACAGCCGACGAGCGGCAGAGCGCCCGGCAGGATAAAACCGACGAGGAACAGCAGAGCGCCGGGGAATACCCGAAAGTCACCAGAAATGACTGCTCTTTCCTGCGCGACCCGGAAAGCCTGCGCGGGGCGCTGGCCCGCCACCGTGAGGAAGTTTCACGGACGACTGAAAAGATCACCAGCACCTTGGAGATGCCCGATGTTGAGCTGGCGGCGCCGCAGGACATCCCGCGCAAAAACTTCATTGATAACATCCTGTTTGACCGGATGGCGCGCGACAACGTGCAGTCGGCCCCCGTCTGCACGGACGCGGAATTCATCCGCCGCGTTTACCTCGACCTGACCGGGCGCATTCCCGCGGCGTCGGCAGTGACCAGTTTCCTCAGTGACACCAATCCCAACAAGCGCGACGCGCTCGTGGATTCTCTGGTCGGCTCGCCGGAGTACGTGGACAAGTGGACGATGTTCTTCGGCGACCTGTTCAGGAACACCGCCAGAGCCACCAACGTGACGCGTTACACCGGCGGGCGCGATGCTTTTTACAATTACATCAAAAATTCCGTCTCCGCCAACAAGAGCTATTCGCAGATGGCGACCGAAATGATCACCGCCGGCAGCACCGCCAGCGCCGACAATTTCGTCAACGGCGAAGCGAACTTCATCGTCGGCGGCATCATCCCGATGGGGCCGCAGCAGGACACGATGGACGGCACGGCCGTCAACACTTCGATTATGTTTCTGGGCATCAATTCGCTCGACTGTCTGCTCTGTCACAACGGCGCCGGGCATCTGGACGCGGTCAACCTGTGGGGCTCGCAGCGCACCCGCGCCGAGGCGTGGGGGATGAGCGCCTTCTTCGCCCGCACGCGCCGCGCGCGGCAGGTTCTTTCGACCCAACCCAATTACGCGAAATACATAGTGTCGGAGAACGCCAACGGCGAATACCAGCTCAACACCAACTCCGGCAACCGTCAGGCCCGCACCCCGATCAACGGCACGCAGACTACAGTCAGCCCGAGTTACATCCTCGGCGGCGGGGGCGTCAATGGGGGCGAGAATCGCCGCCAGGCGATAGCGCGGCTCGTCACATCTGACAAGCAGTTTGCGCGCGCCGCGGTCAATTACATCTGGGAGAAGATCATGGTCGAGGCGCTCGTCTCTCCGTCGAACACCTTCGACCCGGCGCGCCTGGACCCGGCGGCGCAGCTGCCTGCGGGGTGGACGCTGCAACCGGCCAACGCCGAACTGCTCGATGCGCTGGCGAACGAATTCATCAAGCAGAATTACAACGTCCGCAGCCTGATCGGTCTGATCGTCAAATCCAGCGCCTATCAGCTCTCCGCGCAGTACCCCGGCACGTGGAGCCTCGCGCTCGTCCCCTACTACGCGCGCAAGTACGTGCGGCGGCTGGACGCCGAAGAAGTCCACGACGCGATTCTCAGGGCAACGGGCATCGGAGTCACCTATCAGTTGCGTGACACGCTCGGCAACAACACCTTCACGGTGAACTGGGCGATGCAGCTTCCGGATACGTCCGAGCCGCGCGGGGTCAATACGGCGCTTGCCTTCCTCAATTCGTTCGTCCGCGGGGATCGCGACGTCAAGCCGCGTTCGCTCGAGCCGTCAATTTTGCAGGCGCTCAACCTGATGAATCACACCTTCGTGATGACCCGGATTCACAACAGTAACGCCGGCTCGACCGTGTCCCGGTTGCTCGCCGACACGAGCCTGACGTCGCAGCAGGTCATCACCCAGCTCTACCTGAACTCGCTCTCGCGCAACCCGACGGACACAGAACTGAACACGCTCACCCCGCTCTTCACATCAATGGGCAGGCAGGGGGCGGCTGAGGCGATTCAGTGGGCGCTGCTCAACAAGATGGACTTTGTCTTCAACTATTGAGAGCGGACGAAAGAGGTGAACCATGGCAAAACATCATCATTACGGACACGAATGTGGGACCTGCAAACCCCTGCGGGGAGTTAATTCACCCCTCACCGGCCCGGAGATGCCCGGCCGGCGCAACTTCTTCAAACTGGCCGGGGCCGGCGTGGCCGGGTACTTCCTCACGCCGCTGCTCACTTCAGAAGTGAAGGCCAGACCGACGGCAGACCTGCACCTGATCGGCAAAGCCAGAAACTGTATCTTCATCCTGCTTTCCGGCGCCCCGAGCAACGTTGACACCTTCGATTTGAAGGTGGGCTCATGGACGCCGGCCGATTTCAACGCGACAAGCTACAACGGGGTTATGTTCCCGCAGGGGCTGATGCCGAATCTGGCGAGCCAGCTCAACCGGATGACGATTGTCAGAAACCTGCGCGCGCCCGCGCTCGTGCATCCGCTGCAACGCACGTGGGCGCAGATCGCGCGCAGCCCGAGTTCCGCGCTCGGCAAAGTCGCGCCGAATTTGGGGAGTGTCGTCGCGCTCGAATTCGAGCCGCAGCGCAAGCCGAATCAGAAGCTGCCTGTCTTCGTTTCGCTCAACACGGGTGGCGACGTGGTCGGCGCGGGCTATTTCAACGGCCTTTACTCGCCGTTCGACGTGACCGCGGCGCCGACGGGCCTCGGCAGTCTGGTGAACTCGGACGGCCCGAACACATTCAATACGCGTTACGGCGTCCTGCAATCAATTGACGCGAGTCTGCGCACGAATTCGCCGCTTGGCGATGACGTCACGACGATGGGGGGCTTTTACGACCGCGGCAAGTCAATGATGTACGACACCGCCGTGAGCGACGCCTTCAAATTCACGACCGACGAACAGACGCGCTACGGCAACAGCGCCTTCGGCAATTCGTGCATCGTGGCGCGCAATCTGGCGAAGGGCGATCTCGGCACGCGTTACATTCAGATCAATCACGGCGGCTGGGATAACCATCAGGACATTTACGACAGAGTCACTGGCGGCATCTACGACCCGGCCACCGAGCTTGACCAGGGGCTGGCGAACCTGCTGACCGACCTGGCCGCCGCGCCGGGCGTCAATGGCGGCTCGGTGCTGGACGAAACGCTCGTCGTCGCGATGGGAGAATTTGGCCGGACGGTCGGCGAGCCTACCGATCAGGCCGGGCGCGACCATTACTTCCAGCACTTCGCCGTTTTCGCGGGCGGCGGGGTCGCGGGCGGGCGCGTGATCGGCGAGACAATAGATACGGGCGGGGCAGTCAAAGACCCCGGCTGGTCGCAGGGCCGACCCACTCAGTACGAAGACATCGCGGCGACGATCTACGCCGCGATGGGCATCAATTACATGACCATCCGGCACGACGACCCGTTCGGTCGAGGCTTCGAATACGTGCCGTTCGCGAACGAGGGCGCGTGGTATCCGATCCTCGAAGTTTTCGACAGAGGGTTCAAATCAACACCCAGAGTCGTCCCCAAACCGCGCGAGACGGGGCGAAAGGTCTCGTAGTCTGCAACCCTGATTGCGTTCTCCATCAAGAGGCTCAAGGCCACAGAAACTCGCGGATCAAAAACAGACTGTGAGCTTCTGTGGCCTTCTTTTTCCACTCTCACTGCGCGAGGAGAATCCGCAGGTCGCGGACGTTATTGCCGGTCGGGCCGGTGATGACCGCATCGCCAAGGGCGTTGAAAAAACTGAACGAGTCGCTGTCGCGCAGATGCTGTTCGGGCGCGAGGCCCGGTTCTCTTGCACGCCTGACGGTCGCACCGTCAGCAATCGCCCCGGCGGCCGGGCTGTTGCCGTCAATGCCGTCAGTTCCCGCACTCAGCACGATGACGTTATCCATCTGCTGTTCGTCGAGTACCATCGCCGCCCGCAGCACGAACTCCTGATTGCGCCCGCCCTGCCCGCCCCCGCGCACCGGACAGATCACTTCGCCGCCCGAAAGCAGGCAGACAGTTTTGCCGGCATGTTGTGCCTTCAACGCGGCCAGCCGTTCAAGGTGCGTGCGCGCCATCGCTTCGACTTCGCCTTCGATCAGGTCATCGGCGATTTCGACGATACAGCCGAACTCATTCCTGGCGATGTCCTGTGCGACGGACAGCGCGCGGCGATTGTCGAGCAGCAGATGGTGAGCGCGAAGAGAGTTCGGAGTGCCGCCTTCAGGCGTTTTTTTTTCTTCATGTAAATCAAATACTCGCCTGAAGGCGATACTCCGAACCTCGCCCGACTCAATCAGCGCGGCAACTTTTGGCGGGAATTTGGCGGGCAGGTCGTAGCGCGCAAGGATGCGCTCGAAATCATCCTGTGTCGCAGTGCCCATGATGGTCGGCCCGGAAGCAACCGTCGCGAGGTCATCCGCATTGACATCGGAGATGTAAAGCGAAATCTGCCGCGAATGCGTCGCCGCTTCCGCCAGCCCCCCGCCTTTGACCGCGGAAAGGTGGCGGCGCACGACATTCATCTCGCCGATCACCGCCCCGCAACCGACCAGCACGCGGTTGACTTCCTGCAGATCGGCTAGCGTCAGGCTGCCGTCAATCGGCTTCTCAAAGAGCGCCGAGCCGCCGCCGGAAATCAGAAAGATCACGAGCGTGCCTGCGCCGTCGTTCTCGTGCAACAGCTTCAGCGCCGCTTCCGCCGCCGCGATGCTTTGCGCATTCGGCACGGGATGCCCGCCGACCATCACCTGCAATCGCCGCGGCGCTTCGCCAATCACCGCATTCGTCACGGCCAGCCCGTCAGTGATTCGATCACCGAGAACGCCTTCAACCGCGCGGGCCATCGCCATGCTGGCCTTGCCGATAGCGATGACGATGACGCGCGAGACGGTGGTCAGGTCACATTCGGTTTCACCGGCGATCAGCGTGTCGCCGGACAATCGAACCGATGCGCGCACGACGGATTCAACGTCAATCGCCGCGAGCGTGCGGTGAAAGATTTGCAGCGCGATGTTTCGCAGGTCGGGTAATGAAATCATGCGGAGTTCGTTGTGAGCCGCGGCGGACTGTGCCAGCATGTCGCCGCTGTCATCGGGGTCAGGCGTCCGTTTCTTACCTCTCGGGACGCCACGAGTGCCGTAACAATCACAGATTTCTTCAGCCGCGCGCCGGGCGGGTAATCATAGCATCCAGACACGCCTGCCGTCCTCGCGGTCGGGGAGCCTTTCCCGGAGACCATGGCTATGGCCAAAGGCAGAAAGCTCAATCGCCGTGAATTTATCGCCGGAAGTTCAGGCGCCATTATCGGGGCCGTGGCTCCCACTGAAAATCCTGCTTCAGTCACGGAATTGAAAACAGCAGTCGCGCCCGAAACGCCACAGGCCCGCACCTTCCGCTCTCCTGCGGGTTCGCTGATCCCGTTTACCGAGCGGGAGTTGCTGGCCCGCGGGCAGGCGCGAAGCTTTACCGGGCAGCAGCTCGGCGAGATCGCATTCCCGCTCGGCGGCATCGGCACGGGCACGGTTTCACTCGGCGGGCGCGGCGAATTGCGCGACTGGGAAATTTTCAATCGCCCGAACAAAGGCAAATCCCTGCCTTTCACTTTCGTCGCGCTGTGGACGAAGAGTGAAGGAGAGATGCCCGCCATGAAAGTGGTCGAAGCCGCGCCGCTGCCCCCGTTTCGTGGCGCCCAAGGGTACCGGCGTGAGCAGGCGCAGGGATTGCCCCATTTCAAAGGCGCGCGTTTCACGGGCACGTACCCGATGGCCGAAATCGTGTTTGAAGATGACACGCTGCCGGTGAGGATTTCGCTCGAAGCCTTCACACCTTTCATTCCGCTTGAAACTGACGATTCGGCAATTCCCGTCGCGATCTTCCGTTACAGGCTCGCGAATCGCACGAACAGGCCGGTTGACGCGGCGCTCGCTTTCTCGCTGCTCAATCCGATTGGCTACGACGGCAGAGCGTCGCTCGGCGGCAACAACTTCGCGGGCTTCGGCAAAAACCTGACCCGGTTGCGGAGGGAATCGAAATTCACCGGCCTCGAAATGACTTCCGGAAAATATCAGCCCGATGACATTCACTTCGGCGAAATGGCGCTCGTCACAACTCACCCGGAAGTCAGCGCCCGCACCGCCTGGGAGGGCGGCGCGTGGTGGGATCCGTTTCAGAAATGGTTCAATGAATACGCGGCCTCTGGCCGTGTCGCCGACACCAGGGAGCCACAGGCGACTGCGGACGGCATCTCGAATTATACGACGCTCGCGCCGCGTCTGGCCCTCAGACCGAAAGAGTCGCGCGACATCGAATTCTTCCTCGCGTGGTACTTCCCTGTCCGCGAAAATTACTGGAACAACCAGCCCGAAGTGAAGGGGCAGAAGCTGCGGAATTATTACGCGACGAAATTCAAAGGCGCGTGGGACGTGGCTGCTTACGCGGTCGCGAACCTCAAGCGGCTGGAAGAAGGCACCCGGTCATTTCACGAGACGCTCAAGCGTAGCACCCTGCCTTCAGCCGTGATTGATGCGGTGTCAAGCCAGGCTTCGATCATTCGCACGAACACGTGCCTCTTGCTCGAAGGCAAACAGTTCTTCGCCTTCGAGGGCACGAACGATGACGGCGGCTGCTGCTGGATGAACTGCACGCACGTGTGGAATTACGAGCAGGCTCTGGCGCATCTGTTTCCCGAACTCGAACGCTCGATGCGCGTGACCGATTTCAAGGTCAACATGCGCGCCGACGGCTCGATGGCCTTCCGCACTTTCATCCCGACCGGTAAACGCGTGTGGGATTTCAAGCCCGCCGCCGACGGGCAGATGGGCTGCGTGCTGAAGCTCTATCGCGAATGGCAGTTGTCGGGCGACGACAGGTTCCTCGGCGAGCTGTGGCCTGAGGCGAAACGCGCGATCGAATTCGCGTGGAAGCACTGGGACGCCGACCGCGACGGCGTGATGGAAGGCGAACAGCACAACACCTACGACATCGAATTTTACGGCCCCAACACAATGATGGGCACGCTCTACCTCGGCGCCCTGCTCGCCGGTGAACGAATGGCGAAAGCCGTGGGCGACAATGAGTCGGCGACGGAATACCGCAGGGTTTTTGAATCGGGCCGCACGAGACTTGATCGCGAATTGTGGCGCGACGGCTTTTACGTGCAGACCGTCCCCGACCCGAAGCAGGCGCAGGCGCAGAATATTGATCAGGGCGCGATCAAGTATCAGTACGGCGACGGGTGTTTGTCCGATCAGATGCTCGGACAGTGGTTCGCTGAAGTCGTCGGGCTCGGGCACGTGCTGCCGGCGGAACACGTGCGCGAGACGCTGCTTTCGATCTACCGCCACAACTTCAAACACAGCTTTTACGACCACCCGAACACGCAGCGCATCTACGCCGTCAATGACGAAAAGGGATTGCTGCTGTGCAGCTGGCCGCACGGCCGGCGCCCGACGCTGCCGTTCGTCTACTCGGACGAAGTGTGGACGGGAATTGAATACCAGGTCGCCGCGCACCTGATTTACGAAGGGCTGGTGATGGAGGGGCTGGCGATCACGAAAGCGATCCGTGACCGTTACGACGGTCTGCGCCGCAACCCGTGGAATGAGGTCGAATGCGGCTCGCATTACGCGCGGGCGCTCTCAAGCTGGTCGCTCCTGACGGCGCTCTCGGGTTATCGCTACTCCGCGCCGGAAATGCAACTGACTTTCTCGCCCCGCATCAACGGGCAGGATTTTCGTTGTCTCTTTACGACCGGCGGGGCGTGGGGAAGTTTCGGTCAGAAGACCACGAAACGTGACGCGACGGCGACGCTGGAAGTCAGACACGGTGAATTGATATTGAAGAAACTTGGATTCCGGACGGGGACTGGAACCGGCGTCAAAGCTGAAATCAGCGGAAAGAATGTGAGCGCGCGGATCGCGGAGCATCAAATCGTTGCCTTCGATCAGCCGGTCACGTTGCGCGCTGACGACAAGCTGCGAATCAGGATTCAATAATGACACAGCAAATCATCTTCGCTGTCGGCTCTGAAAACCCGATCAAGATCAATTGCGTCGCCGAAGCCGCCGCCGAATTCTGGCCCGAAGCTCGCGCCATCGGCATCAATACGAACTCACTCGTCAGCGCGCAGCCCGCGTCTGATCACGAGATGTTCATGGGCGCGCTCAACCGCGCCCGTCAGGCTCTGGCTGGAACCCAATCGGCCAGTTACGGCGTCGGCGTTGAGGGCGGCATCCTCGACACTGAGGATGGGATGTGGGCGTACGCATGGGTTGTGATCGTGGATCGGGCGGGAAATATCGGCAAGGGCCAGACCGGGCACTTTATGCTCCCCGAAGGCGTCGCGCGGCTGATCCGCGAAGAGGGGCTGGAACTCGGCGAAGCGGATGACCGCTTTTTCGGGCGCAGCAATTCAAAGCAGCAGGAGGGCGCGATCGGGATTCTGTCTGACGGCCGGATCACACGACTCAAACTCTACAAACCCGCCGTGACCTTCGCGCTGCTGCCTTTCATCCACCCGGAGTATTACTCACTGGAGGTGACACGATGAAAATCACTCTTCGTTTTCGCGAATGGCCGCATAGCCGCTTTCTTGCAACGATGGCGCTGTCTGCGCTGTTGATAGCGCCCGTGCTGCCCGGCGGCCAGGCGCCGACTTACGACCTGATTATTCGTGGCGGGCGCGTCGTAGACGGAACCGGGAGCGCGTGGTTCCGCGCGGACATCGCCCTGCGCGGGGGCACGATTGCGGCAATGGGGCTGCTCGGCAACGCCACCGCGCGGCGCGTGATTGAAGCCGGGGATCTGATCGTCGCGCCCGGTTTCATTGACATACACAGCCATGCGCGGCGCAACATCCTCGAAGCGCCGTCGGCTGAAAATTACGTGCGGCAGGGCGTGACGACGGTGTTTGAAGGGAACGACGGCAGTTCGCCGCTGCCGCTCAAACCTTTCTTCGACAGACTCACTCAGACTCGCATCGCGATCAACTTCGGCTCGTTCGTCGGGCAGGGGAGCATTCGCGAGAAGGTCATCGGCAACGTTGACCGCAAAGCCACGCCCGAAGAGATCGAGAAGATGAAGGAGCAGGTGCGGCTGGCGATGGAGGAAGGTGCGTTCGGTCTGAGTACCGGGCTGTTTTACGTGCCCGGCAATTACACGCCGACCGAAGAGGTGATCGAGCTGGCGAAAGTCGCGGGGCGGATGGGCGGGATGCACATCTCGCACATGCGCGACGAGGCGGCGGGCGTACTCAAAAGCGTGGCCGAAACCATCGCCATCGGCGAACACGGGGGCCTGCCGACCGAGGTCACTCACCATAAGATCATCGGCACCGGCAACTGGGGCCGCAGCGTCGAGACCTTGAAGATGATTCATGAAGCGCGGGCGCGCGGCGTTGATGTGAGCATTGATCAGTACCCTTACACGGCATCAAGCACTGGGCTCGCCGCGCTGCTTCCGCAATGGGCGCAGGAGGGCCGCCGGGAAGATGTCGCCAGACGGCTCGGCGACCCGGCGACCCGCGCGAAGATCAAGGCTGCCGTTGTCGAAAACATCAAATTTGACCGCGGCGGCGGTGACCCGAAGAACGTAGTTGTCGCGCGGTGCGAGTGGGACCACACACTCGAAGGCAAAAACCTGGCCGAGATCACGCGCGAGCGCGGCAGGTCGTCGTCAATAGAAGACGCTGCCGAAACGGCCCTTGAGCTGGTTGCTCGTGGCGGCGGGCAGGCGGTCTTTCACGCCATCAACGAAGATGATGTAGTGCGAATTATGAAGGATCCGCTGACGATGATCGGTTCGGACGGCGGCGTAGAGGTCTTCAAACGTGGCGCGCCGCACCCGCGCAGCTACGGCACGTTCGCGCGCGTGCTGGGCGTTTACGTGCGCGAAAAGCACGTCCTTGGTCTGGAAGAAGCGGTTCACAAAATGACTTCGCTGCCCGCCCAGCGGACGGGGCTTTATGAGCGGGGGTTGCTGCGACCGGGGATGAAGGCTGACATCGCAATATTCGACGCCGGGCGTGTGCGTGACCGCGCGACGTTTGCTGACCCGCATCAGTATGCCGAAGGCGTCAGCTTTGTCATTGTCAATGGCACGGTGATTCTGGATAACGGACAGATGACCGATGCGCGTCCCGGTCAGGTGCTGCCCGGCCCGGCAGCGCGGCGGTAGCGTGAAAAAACTCGGGACGCGGGGGTGAAGAGTTTTGCCCTTCACTTCCCCCGCGTCCCGAGTTTTTTCAGCGGGTTCAATTGTCCGGATCAGTGCGCCGCTTGAGCGTCGGGCGACCCGTGGTTGATTGCTGGTCGCTCGGCTTATCGGCTTCCACTTTCGAATCGTTGCCCTGATCGGTGCTGTCGCTGCGGCGTTTGAGCGTCGGGCGATCCGGCGCCGACTGCTCACCGGAATCGCCTGTGGACGTCGTATCACTCGAACTGTCCGATTGCGGGCGACGCTTGAGCGTCGGGCGTCGGGGGTCTTCCGGCCCGCCGATGGCCTTCCTCGCGCCGTGCATTGTCACGAGGCGACTTTTCACCTGCTCAAATTCCGACGAACTCACCTCGTACTCCATTTTATCGGGGAACTGAGCGACCAGTTTGCGGACCTCCCTGATTCGGTCCTCGGTCAGCGGGTGCGTGCTGAAGGCCTTGGAAATCGTACTCTGCTTCTTTTTGTTCTTCTCCTGAAGCTTTTCAAAGAAAGTGACCAGCGCATTCGGGTCATACCCGGCGGCCCACATATACTGCGCGCCGAGCTGGTCAGCTTCCTTCTCGGCGCCGCGCGAGAATTTCAGGAACGTGAGCGGCACCGCCAGACCCGCGACCTGCTGCACGATATAACCGCCCAGACCGCCGAGGAAGATCAGAGGGATCGAGGCGTAATTCATGAGCGTGCCTTTCGACGCCTGCTCGACGCCGTGGCGTGCGGCAACATGCGCGATCTCGTGGGCCATCACCCCGGCCAGTTCGGCCTCGTTGTCGGCGGCCTCGATCAGCCCGCGATTGACGTAGAGGTTTCCGCCCGGCAGCGCGAAGGCGTTCACTTCGTTGGAATCAACGACCTTGATGGTGAAGGGGACTTTGGCATCTGAGTGGAGGACGATGTTCTGGCCGACGCGGTTGACGTATTCGGTGATGACCGGGTCATTAACGAACTGAAGATCACGATCCGTTTCCGCGGCGATCTGGCGGCCGAGCGCGATCTCTTTGTCGAGCGAGTAAAAATCGAGCTGCCCCTTGTTGATGTCGCGCTTGCCGATCAAGAGCGGGTTGAGCTTGTCCTCGAGCGGCTTCTGCAACTGCTTCGGCTGGCTCTCGCGTTTCTCCGGCTGTGACTGCGGCGCAGGTGATGCTGATTGCGCGAGCGCGGGAACCGCCGTGAGCGCGATGGTCAGCGCGAACGTCAAACCTCTCTCCATCAATCTGGTTGTCATTGCTTTATCTCCGCTGTGCTTTTTCAGGACTCCAACCAACTCTACCCCTGCCCGGGTGCTGGTCTTGCCTGAATGTCGGTTGAGTCGCCGATCCGAACGGATCAGGGCGCGACCTTAGACGCGCGGGACGTGTTGATGGGTTGCTGTCTTCTATCTTAAATCGCACTCATTGCCACCGAGCGCGGTGCTTGTGCGTGCGCCGGCCCCGGTGTTAGCATCGCGCCGCTGACAATTCAGACGCTCGTACAGGCTGACAACCCCTTATCTCATTCAGAGAGCCGAATCCTCATGGAAATTATCCCGGACTCAAGGCCTGACACTGCCCAAGGGTTGTCGGCTCAGGCAGAGCCGCGCATTTCACCACGCCGGGTCAGGCTGATTAAATGGAGTATTGTGCTGCTGGTGGGCCTCGGTGTCGCCATGTCACCGCGCCCGGAAGGGATCACGCCCGAATCCTGGCGCCTGCTGGCAATCTTCGTTGCGACCATCGCCGGCTCAATCGTGCGGCCCGCGTCCGGCGGCGCGATGGTTCTGCTCGGCATCAGCGCACTGGCACTCACCAGATCCATGCCGATCAGCGAAGCGCTCGCCAGGACTGCCGCCGACGCGAGGGCACTTGAAACGCTGCGCCTCAAATCAATTCTGGCCGGGTACGCCGACCCGGTCGTCTGGCTTGTCCTCGCGGCATTCTTTATGTCGCGCGGGATGACCAGGACCGGGCTCGGGCGGCGAATTGCGCTCCTGTTCATTCGCACCATCGGGCGGCGGTCACTCGGACTCGGCTACGCGCTGGTCGGAGCGGATATGCTCCTCGCCACATTCATTCCGTCGAACGGCGCGCGATGCGGCGGTATTACCTTTCCCGTCGCCAAAAGCATTGCCGAAACTTACGACTCAAGACCCGGGCCCTCGGCCCGGCGGCTCGGCGCGTTCCTGATGAGCTTCGTCTATCAGTGCGAGGTGATCATTTGCGCGATGTTCCTGACGGGGCAGGCGGGGAATCTGGTCATCCAGAGATTCGCCAGACAGGTGAGCGAGATTGACCTGAATTACACGCGCTGGATGGTCGGCGGGATCGTGCCGGGTCTGGTCTCGCTCGTCGTGACGGGGCTCGTGCTTTATCGGATCTTCCCGCCGGAAGTCAGGCACACCCCGGGCGCGGTCGAATTCGCCCGGAAAGAACTCGACCTGATGGGGCCGCCCTCGCTCCATGAAAAGCTGATGCTTTGCGTCTTCGCGCTTGTGGCCTCGCTCTGGACGACCACGAAATTTCACAACATTGATTACGCCGTTGTCGCGCTCGTTGGAATCTGCGTGCTGCTGCTCGCCCGGGTGCTTGACTGGGAAGACGTGCTGGCCGAGCGCGGGGCGTGGGACGTGTTCATCTGGTACGGGGGACTCGTGCGCATGGCCGAAGCCCTGGGCGAAACCGGGATCACCAGACGTTTCGCCGAATGGGCCGCGAAATTCACCGCCGGATGGAAGTGGTGGGCGGCGCTGGCGATCCTGGCGCTGATCTACTTTTACGCGCACTACGCCTTCGCCAGCATCACGGCGCATGCGCTGGCAATGAACATCCCGTTCCTGACCGTCATCATTGCCGCCGGGGCGCCGCCGTATCTGGCCGTACTGTTGCTCGCGTATTTTTCCAACCTCTCCGCTTCGCTCACGCATTACGGCACGACGCCCGGGCCGATCTATTTCGGCGCGGGTTACGTCACCCAGCAGAAATGGTGGCAGCTCGGCCTGATCGCATCCCTCCCGAACATCCTGATCTGGGCGACAGTGGGGCTGGCGTGGTGGAAGATACTCGGCTGGTGGTAAAAAGGCAGCAGTCAGTTGCCAGTGGTCGGCGGTCGGTTGTAAGTTGTCACTCGCCGCTGCAAACGAGAAGTCACAGACTTCTGACAGAAGCCCTGACCGCTTTACTTATGTCTGATACTACACCAATTCGCGCCGGCGAAGAACTCAATCAGGAGGCACTGAATGCGTATTTGCGCGAGCATCTGCCCGAATTACTCGGCGAAGAGGGATCCGCAATCCAATTCGACGCACTGCGTCGACCGCAATCCGCAATCGAGCAGTTTCCCGGCGGCCATTCGAATCTGACTTATCTGGTGCGCCTTGAGGGACGCGAGTTTGTGCTGCGGCGCCCGCCCGTCGGCCCGGTCGCGCCGACGGCGCACGACATGCCGCGTGAGTATCGGCTGCTCGCGGCAATTCACCCGGTCTTTCCGCTGGCCCCGCGGCCTTACCTGTTGTGCGAAGACACGGGCGTCATTGGGGCGCCGTTTTACCTGATGGAGCGGCGGCAGGGAATCGTCGTGCGCCGCGAAATACCGCCGGAGATCGGCAACGATCTGAAACTGCGCCGCCGCGTGAGCGAGTCTGTCGTTGACACGCTCGCCGATCTGCACGCGATTGACATACAGGCAAACGCGCTCGACAGGCTGGGCAAGCCTGCGGGCTTCGTCGAACGCCAGGTGAAAGGCTGGGCCGGGCGCTGGGAGCGCGCGAAAACCAGCGACGTTCCGGCGATTGATGAGGTGATCGCCTGGCTCATCAAAAACCTCCCGCCCGACCCCCCGCAGCCGACGCTGCTGCACAACGATTACAAGCTCGATAACGTGATGCTTGACGCCGCCGACCCGACCCGGGTAGTTGCGGTACTCGACTGGGAGATGTCTGCGGTCGGCGATCCGCTCGTGGACCTTGGCATCCTGCTCTGTTACTGGTCGCAATCCGACGACCCGGCGGTGCGGCTCGAAGCCGCGAGAAGCGTGACGGCCTCACCCGGATGGATGACGCGCGCTGAAATCGTCGAACGTTATGCGGCGCGCACGGGTCGTGATGTTTCGGCGATCTCGTATTACGAAACCTTCGCGCTCTTCAAGGTGGCCGTCGTCGCCCAGCAGATCTTCTTCCGCTACCATAACGGTCAAACACAGGACGCGAGGTTTGCCAGTTTTGATAAGGTGGTCGCGGCACTGGCCGAGGCCGCGTGGAATCTGACGCGGGGGTCAGATGTGGGTTATCTATGTCTGAATTATCAGGGCCGCCCGCGCGATCTGGTTTAGCGGGGCAGCACGAGCAGAGATGAAACCAGCAACTCAAATCTCGCGCCTGCCGGCGGCAGAGTCATCGCTGGCGACACGGCTGCTGCGTGCCGTCCTGGCGAAATCGTTTCTGGAAATTCTGGTGGTCTCCGCGCTGGTGGCGCTCGCCGCTTACTGGCATTTTAACCCGCAGTTGCGCGGCGCGATTGACGTGGCCGATGAGCATCGGGTGGCGGGTTGGGTGGCTGACCCGCGCAAGCCCGGAGAGGCGATTGAAGTTCAGCTCTTCATTGACGGCCAGTTCGTCGCCGTCCGTCACGCGGACGAAAGTCGGGGCGATCTGGTCAGAGCAGGCGCGGCAAATGATCGGCTTCACGGCTTCACCTTCACGCTTGAGTCCGTGCGCCCGGCCGCGGGCAGGCACACCGTCCAGGTTTATGCCCTGCGCCCGTCATCAGACAGTTCCAGAATCCTGCTGCCTCTCTCCGAACAACCATTGATGATTGAGGTCAGATGACGTTCGACGAGTTGCCAGCTTGTCGCAGTATTCCTGTCCGGCACATTTCAATTCCAATCGGCCTTTACCTGATGACACCGACAAGCTGGCAGCTTGTCGAACCTGCGCTCACCTGCGATTCCGCCCTCTCCCGAATCTGCGCCTGAGCATGGCGGCCATCTGGTCAAGTTCTTCCACCCCGAGCAATCGCGCCGTCACCACAAACACCAGCACTCCGACGGCGACCGAAACGCCGACATTTACCAGCCGCGCGAACAACGAACCTGCGCTGAGTAACCGTGTGATCTGATCGCTGAGGAACCAGCACACCGCGCCCATGACCGCCGAGGCGAGTAACACCTTGCCGAAAGCAATCGCCAGCCCGCGCCCCTCAATCCCGTTCAGTTTGCGCCGCAGAAAGAAGAACAGCAGCGCACAGTTGACCACCGCCACCGCCGAGACCGAAAGCGCCAGGCCGCGGTGCCCGATGCCGAACTGCCTGACCGCGAGCCACGCGACGACGCCATTCGTGATGATCGAAAGCACGCTCGCGAGCATCGGGATGCGCGTATCCCTGAGCGCGTAAAAGGCCGGCGCGAGTACCTTGATGGCCGAATACGCCGTCAGCCCGAAGGCGTAATAGACCAGCGCCGCCGCCACCTGATCCGTGTCTGCGGCGGTGAACTGCCGGCGCTGGTAGATCATCCCGATGATCGGGCGGCTCAGGACAGCCAGGCCGACGGCCGAAGGGACTGTGAGCAGCAGCGTCAGCCGCAGCGCCGAGGCGATGGTGCGGCGAAATTCTCCCAGGTCCTCAAGCGCGGCGGCGCGTGAAGTCACCGGCAAAGTCGCTGTAGAGATGGCGACGCCGAAAACGCCGATGGGGAACTGGATCAGCCGGAACGCGTATTGGAGCCACGAAACCGGGCCTTCGCCCAGGGACGAAGCGAAGGCCGTGTTGACGGTCGTGTTGATCTGTACGGCCGCCGAGCCGATGATCGCCGGGGCCATCAGCCGCATGACCTGCCGCACGCCTTCATCGCGAAAGCTCAGGATCGGCTGCCACCTGTAACCGACCGAACGCAGGCTCGGCACCTGAATCAGCCATTGCATCAGGCCCCCGATCATCGTGCCAATCGCCATGCCGACGATGGCGCGCGCCGCGCCCTGCGCGTCCGGTTTCTGATTATGAATGATCGCGGAGATGTAATCGGGGGCCAGCAGGTAAGAAAAAAAGAGCCCGCCGAAGATCGAGCCGACGTTGAAAAGCGTCGAGGCCGAAGCCGGAACGCCGAAGTGTTCTTTGGTATTGAGTACCCCCATCGCCACCGCCGCGAGCGAGACCATCAGCAGGAAGGGGAACATAATCCGCGTCATCGTGACTGCCAGCTGAAAGGTCTGCGCGGCTTTGACCGGGTCATTCGCCGCCTGGCTTTTCGCCATCAGCAGATTCACCACTTCCGGCGCGAAGATGATCCCCAGAATCACGACGATAGAAAGCACCAGGATCAACCCATTGTTGACCAGATTCGCCAGCCGCCAGGCCTCCTGCTCGCCTTTCTTCGTCAGGGTCTGGGAAAAAGTCGTGACGAACGCCGCCGACAGTGCGCCTTCCGCAAACAGGTCGCGCAGCAGATTGGGGATGCGAAACGCGATGATGAAAGCGTCATTGGCGAACCCCGCGCCGAAAAACATGGCGAAGATCTGGTCGCGCACCAGCCCCAGCACGCGGCTGCCCATCACCGCGATGCTGACGACCCCGGCGGAACGCGCGATGCTTTTGGATTGCGGATTGCGGACTGCGGACTGCGGATCTGGAGAGATGGAGTCTGTGGTTGAAGGGTTATTACTCATCGAATTGCGGACAGGAACCTGAGTAAATGACGATTGGCGGGGAGCGGCGCGGTTTCAATTCCGCAATCCAATTCAACGCACTGCGTTGACCGCAATCCGCAATATCTCAGCTGTTGGCCTGGATCAGCAGGAACATAATGGCCTTCTGCGTGTGCAGGCGGTTTTCGGCCTGGTCATAAACTATCGAGCCTTTGCGGTCAATCACGGCGGCGTCCACTTCGTCGCCGCGGTGCGCCGGCAGGCAGTGCATGAAGAACGCGCCCTTGCGCGCCGCCGACATGAGTTTCTTCGTCACGCGGAAGCGGGAGAAGATTTCGCGCCGCTTTTCGGTCTCGGATTCAAAGCCCATCGAGGCCCAGACGTCCGTGTAGACGGCGTCAGCGCCTTCGACCGCCTCGTCAGGGTCGTTGACGACCGTAATCTTCGCGCCCGTCTTTTTCGCATCCCTGCGCGCCTCCTTCAGCACCTCCTCGTCCGGCTCGTAACCTTTCGGCGTTCCGACCGTCAGATGTGCCCCGACCCGCGCCGCACCGAAAACCAGCGAGTGGCAGGTGTTGTTGCCGTCGCCGACGTAAGCAATGCGAAACCCCTTGAGGTCATCACCGACTTTTTCCGTGAGCGTGAAGTAATCGGTCAGCCCCTGACACGGGTGCGAAAAATCCGAGAGGCCGTTGATCACCGGGACGTGCGCGTGGGCCGCAAATTCGATCACGACCTCGTGGCTGAAGACGCGCGCCACAATCGCATCCACCCAGCGCTCCAGGTTGAGCGCCATATCCTTGACCGACTCGCGTTCGCCGAGCCGGACGCCCTGGTGGTCGAGATAAACGCAGGAGGCCCCCATCTGCGTCGCGCCGAGGTCAAAGGTCACACGCGTGCGGAGGCTGGGCTTTTCGAAAATCAGCGCCACACTCTTTCCGGCCAGCGCGTCACGAAAATCCTGCGGGCGGGCCTTGATGGCCGCGGCGGTCGTGAAGATCTGGCGGACTTCCTTTGTCGTCAGGTCGTTGATCGAAATCAGGTCTTTGAGTGCCAACTTCAGCTCCTGTCAGAGAGGGTGATGTGGAAATTGAGTCGGCGATTATAGGGGAGCGCCTGGCGCGCGGCAATGAGCCGTATGAAATCCGACTGCTCCAGCCCGGCCTCACTCGCTTCGGGCGACCACGGCGCCGGAACATTTCAGGGGCGACTGATAAATTGCGGCACTGCGGGAGCGGACAATACCCACTGGCACTCCGATTGCAGGGAAAAGAGGTGAAACGCATAACTGGCCTGAAGCGGCAGTTCCGGCTCTCCCCGTGATCAGCTTCTGTCGCCTTCCGTTTACTCTGACCACCGGGGAGAATCGCCAAATGTTTACATGGCTTCTGATCTGGCTGATCTTTTTTTCGGATCCCCCACAGTCGCCGCCGCTGCCGCCCGCACTTTGTCAGGGGCCGAATGGCGTTGTCGTGGTCTGCGGGACAAATGACAGATTCTATCCGAGGGTTTACGAGAGCCGGACAGGGCGCGTGACCGGTGAAAGGGTCGTGAGATGACCGGCAAAATTACACCACAAATGACCGAACCGAAACTGCATCCCTTTCCTGAGAACAGGCTGGCAATCGAGGCGCATCTCTGTGAGCGCCTGCGGGCGGAGCGTGACGAATGCGCGGCCCGCGCCGCCGCCGTCCGCGCACTGCTCGGCGAGCGCGAGCGGCTGCTCGACGCGGCCCTTGAGATGCTGGCCACCGACAATGGTCGCCAAACCAGACAGACCGCCGCTGCTTGATCAGGGCGCGGAGCTGGCGCTCTACCTCTCTGACGGAGCGCCCTCCGACCGGCAGCAGCTCCGCTGGAATATCCGCGCCAAAAACGCGCTGATCGAATGCGGCGCGGCGCTCCCCGATCTGCTCACGGCGATCCGTGAATGTTATGGCCCGCTGGCGGGCTGGGGCATGCTCGACCGCCGGCAGCGCCGGCGCGTGATCCGCATCTGCCTGGTCCGTTCACTCGCCCGTCAGATGATTTCTCCGCCCGAAAATCAGACGCCGCGCCGGCAGGGAATCTGACCGGTGAACAATCGGAGTATCAAAGGCTCCCCCATTCCATACTGTCAATGCACCGCCGCCCCCGCCCGGAACTCATGTCAGGGGGATGGCGACGAAGGAGTGTAAATGACTGACCTCTTCATCCTGCTGCTCATTCTGATCTGCTGGCTCACGAGCCGCGTGGACAAGCTGTGGCGTTGACAGACCGGGGCGGAATGGGACCGGGAGAATTGAGACTGAACCCCGAGGGGAAGTGAGATGAGCTGCCGGTCAGAACAAGCGGGAATCCCGGGCCCGAAAGTGGCCAGTATTTCACCGTGCGGTCGGGACAGGCTGACGATTCGGATCATGCTCCTTTGGGGCCGGACACCCGGGATTACTCACCCTGAGTTGTGCGGGAGGCGCGGGAACGAAGGCCGGAAAACCCCGCCGGCCTTCCGGAAAATAATTCATCAGGCCTGCGTTCCGTTACCGGTAGCAGCCATTTCGCCCGGGCAGTTTTGCCCCTATAATTCCGGCCAACTGGCGACGGTATCTTATGGCTGAGGACGTCGCCGAGGGGCGGGGCCTAACGGTTCCGCCTTTTCTATTGTCCGCCACATCAAACCCAGCCCGCATTCCAATGTCATTTCGCCCGGTGTCGGATCGGCCCATGTCTGTTAAAGGCAGAGGGCACGTCATCCTCTCCACTGGACACGAGCGCCCTTCGGTCGGCCTGGGGATTGCCACTTCCGTGTGGGAGAACGGGCGATTCGGTTTCGGGCCTGACGGTGATCCGGCCCCTGCCAGTCATTCTTTAATTATCCAATCGTGAAAAACTTTATGACCGGGGCATGCTAATTTCCCCGGGCGGCGTCTCTGGTGTAACAGGCCCTCCCCCCGGGGCGGCGTGAAGCTTTCAGGGGAAATTCAGGTCGGACGGGACACTGCGACACTCTCCCCGAGAGGCCTGTCTTGGCCTCCATCGGGAAAACCGGCGATATTTATTTCGGCACATCAGGCGGCGGAATGTTGAGGCGGGATGAAAAACAATAACGAACCTTCGCCTGAAATCATCCGCGAGATCGCGATGGTGCTTTTAGCACGCATGGCGGAGAGGCTGATGAGCGACATGAGCGTGATGATGGGTGTGTCACAGGTGAGCGCTCCCCAGGCCGAGTTGACGATCTGTCGAATCCCCGTCGCTTTCGAATATTGCGCGCGGTGCAACACTGACCGCTTCTGGAAGCTGGTGGTTGACGACATCGTCTGCTGCGAAGTCTGCGGCGCGATGCACAACCTGGCTGACATCACAGACCCGCTCGATTGAATCCGCTCGCCGACACGACGAGATCGAGTCCGTGTCGGTCGGGGGCAAAATCGAGATTGTGTAAATGGCTCAGATGGTCAGCGTCGTTAAGGGTAATCTGTCTTCATAGAGGATGGCAAACTGGTTGAGCGCCTGCCGCCAGTTCGCGATCGGCATCGT
>Ga0070741_10000280_pt1 | contig 194942 bp, 191 predicted proteins | sample Coa_R1_4_FD_66440 | JGI IMG/M metagenome (GOLD analysis project Ga0070741, IMG submission 66440) | Surface soil microbial communities from Centralia Pennsylvania, which are recovering from an underground coalmine fire - Coalmine... | ecosystem: Environmental > Terrestrial > Soil >... | reverse complement strand
CAACGGTTATCCCGATCCATAGCGTAGTACCGCCCGACGATACTACTGATGCGGCCAGCGCCAATGGCGGCAAGCTCCTGCTCGAAGGCGACAATATGCTCTAGCGAGCTGGTAGGCGGCACATCGCGCCCATCAGTGAAAGCATGGATGTGGACATTCGCAAGATCCAGTCTTTTCGCAAGACGCACCAGTGCCAACGCCCCTTCGGAATGGCTATGGACGCCACCGGGCGATACCAATCCCAGAATATGCAGCGCTTTTCCCCGCTGTTTCGCCAGCTCAATCGCCTGAATCAGCACTTCGTTCTCGTAGAACATACCGCTGGCAATCTCGTACTGCTGGCGGCTGAGCGGCTGGTGGATAATCCGGCCGGCGCCAATAGTCAGATGGCCGACTTCGGAATTACCCTGCTGGCCGTCGGGCAGGCCCACAGCCTCGCCGCTGGCCGCAACCAGCGTATGAGGCCACTGCGCGAACAGCGCATCGAGTTTTGGCGTACCGGCGCTAGCAATCGCATTGCCGTCTGTCTCTTTACGATAACCCCAACCATCGCAGATAATCAACACACACGGTTTTCGTGCCATAGCCGCTCCTTTACCCGTCAGTACTTGTTATTTTGAGTATATGCCCGTACTGGCTCGTCGTAAATGACCCATGCAGCAGACAGGTCTTGCAAGCCGGATGTAGAATAGACGGGTAAGTATTGTCAGCCAAAGGAGGCATTCTATGACTATTTCTACTATCCGCGCCCGCCAAATTTTCGACTCCCGCGGCTTTCCAACCATTGAGTGCGACGTGGTGCTGGATGATGGCAGCGTAGGCCGTGCCGCCGTACCATCCGGCGCCAGTACCGGCAGCGGCGAGGCACTGGAACTGCGCGATGGCGGCGTACCGTTCGGGGGCAAAGGTGTATCTAGGGCAATAGCGAACGTCAACGACATCATTGCACCGGCACTCAAAGGCGTTGACGCCAGCAACCAGCGCGCCCTAGATCAAAAACTACTGGAGCTAGACGGTACCGAAAACAAAAGCAAGCTGGGCGCCAATGCCATCCTGGCAGTTTCGCTGGCGGCCTCCAAGGCCGCGGCAGCCAGCAGCAAGCAGCCATTCTTCCTGCACGTCGCTGCCATTGCCGGCAATACGCAGCTCAGCCTGCCCCTACCTATGCTTAATATCCTAAACGGCGGCAAACACGCCGACGGCTCCACCGATATCCAAGAGTTTATGATCATGCCCGTTGGTGCGCCTGATCTAGCTACGGCACTCCGCATGGCCAGCGAAATCTACCATGCTTTGGGTAAAGTGCTAAAAAGCAAAGGCTACGCCACCACCGTTGGCGACGAAGGCGGTTTTGCGCCCAGTGTAAACGGTGGCTCTGAGGAAGCATTACAGCTTATCAGCGAGGCGGTTGCGGCCGCAGGTTACAGCTTGGGTGCCGACAAAGATATCGCCTTGGCTCTGGATGTTGCTGCCAGCGAGTTGGCCGACGACAGCGGCTACAACTTTGCCCGTGAGAACAAGCATTACACTACGGCAGAGCTTATCGACATGTACGCCGGGCTCATCGCTAAATACCCGCTCGTCTCGCTGGAAGATGGCTTGTCGGAAAACGACTGGGATGGCTGGAAGCAACTCACCGCAAAACTGGGCCCTACAACACAGTTGGTCGGCGATGACTTGCTGGTCACCAATACAAAACTGCTCAAGCGTGCTATAGACGAACACGCCGCCAATGCTATTCTCATCAAACCCAACCAAATAGGCACGCTCAGCGAAACCATCGACGCCGTACAGATGGCCCAAAAAGCCGGCTGGCGCACTGTCATGTCGCACCGTTCCGGCGAAACCGAAGATGCTACTATCGCCCACCTGGCCGTCGGCCTGAACACTGGGCAGATCAAGACCGGCTCGTTCGCCCGCAGTGACCGCATCGCCAAATACAACGAGTTGCTGCGCATTGCCGAACAACTAGAGAGCCCCGTGCTGGCTCGTCCGTTCGCCAAATAGTCGCACGGCCAAAGGTTCCCACCTACAACCGCCGGCACCACCATGCGCGGCGGGTAGATCTGTACAGCCTACACGGCTATGATACAGACACACTACGCCTGTAGCTATTTCTGCAACGGGCCTACGATAGGAAGAATATTCAGTACGCTGCGGCCGTGCGGCGACTGGTCGATTACGGCCGACAGGTCGGCGCCGCAATATGCCAGCCCGCCAGATGGCGTATGTTGGCCGTTCTGCCAAAAGGCTGAATCAATAATCTGGTATACCACGCCATCGACAGCCACATAGCATTTATGGCCGTTCTTACCATTAGCAGCCGTCAGTTCCGTTTTGCTTACTGGATGCTCGGCAAGGCTCGTAGGCTGCGGACGGCGCATATATGCCACCACGAGTGCCACGACGACTATAACCAAAGCAACGCCTATCGATACAAGCAGCATAACGCGCAGCCGCTTACTCATGTACTTTGTAGCTCCTGGTAATACGCCTTGCCGGTTTGTGTGCAGCCGGCCGACAATGTGGCGTCGGGGATGGCCGCACACATGGCCAACCCTTGCGCGTCACCATGGAAGTACGAAATGAAGTCCTTCACGGCCCCTACGAAGCAATTCTGTTGCGCGGCCTGCGTCTGTCCCAGCATACACAGCGAGATAGTTCGCGCTTGATTGCTCGATGATTGCCCTGAAACATCCCGGCCCAGACTCTGATAGCACGTCTGATCGAACGGCGCCGCTACGGCAGCACATACGGCAAACACCTTCGCATAATCATATTTCTCGACGATGAGAGCATGCGAGGTCTGCATTAAGAAACATTGTTCTTTGTACTTGTCCGCCACTGTGGTGCACGGATAGAGCGGATCATCCGCCTTTAAGTACTGCGAGTGCTCCCCTGGGTTAATTTCGTTCATCACATTTTCCATGAATACGCCGCTATAGCACGACTCCTGGCTCCACCGCCCGTCAAACTTGTCGCAGAGCGACAATGCCGTGAAAAGGTTATCGTTCTCCACTGCCATCAGGCCGTGTCCCATACCATGCACACAGTTATATCGTTCAAAAAGCGACGCGTTGGCAAACGGAGCACAAACGGTGTTTATCTGTGCCACTATTTGGGCAGCACCAATTTCGTTGGCGATAGTCTCTACCGCCCCATGGTAATACCCCGACCAGCAGAAATTATCGCCATGTTTATATGTCTCGGCTAATGTACCGTATTTTTTGGCCGCCGCACGGCCAATGACGTGCGCAATCTGATGACAATTCGTTTTAACATACGCATTGGCGTTGTATACCTGTTTGAAGTCGGCGAATGCAGCTTCGGGCGACTGTTGTTGTACTATAGTATCGTATCGTTGTTGCCAGCAGCTGAATTGGCTGGCATATGCGCCTGTACAGTCCACGATACGCGGCGCAGCATGAAGTATATGCCAGGCGAAAAATCCTGCACCCCCAACAACCACAACCGGTAGTGTCCATAGTAAGCGCTGCCACCAATGTTTCATGACATCAGTATAGCATCGTCCTCATCATTGCTAGACGCATAAGAAACTTCGCTGCGATCAATACAGCGTCTAAGTATCATATTCTAGGAGGTTGTTATGAAAACCTGGAAAGATATGCTGAAGGAGCACCACGAGCAACAGCTGATCAAACACCTGCTACATGATGACGACCGCAACTTCTGGTAAGCGCAGCCATACTGGTGGTATAGTCTAGCTATGAACCACGATGATCTCACACCACGTCACCGTCGCCACTACCTCTTTCAGGGCTCTCTCGCTGGGATAGCGCTGATTGTCATAGGCGTCATATTTTTGTTTCAAAACTTTCTGAACGTCGACATCCTGGGCAAACTCTGGCCGGTGTTTGTCATTTTGGCTGGGTTGGCTATCATCCTAGACCGCAATCGCAGGTCATAGCAGACGAACAGTATGGTCGTTTACGTAAAGCGAGTATACGACGCACCTGACGTATCCGATGGCGTGCGTATTCTTGTTGATCGGCTATGGCCCCGCGGCCTCAGCAAAGACAAAGCGCACATCGATTCATGGGTCAAGGATATAGCACCCAGTAGAGAACTCCGCCTATGGTTCAATCACGACGTGACAAAATGGGACGAATTCGTACGGCGCTATCACGCAGAGCTCGCCGCTAATACCACCGCGGTCAATGCGCTCCACCACGAATCGACACATGCGCAGGTTACGCTGCTATACGCCGCAAAAGACACCGAGCACAACAATGCCCTAGCCCTCAAAACCTATCTGGAGAACCTGTAGCATTCATAGCTGATATCTGATACGCTGTACTGTAGTAAGCGCGCGTAGCTCAGCTGGATAGAGCGTTGGTTTCCGGTACCAAAGGTCGGGGGTTCGAATCCCTTCGCGCGTACCAGTTAAGTTTTTTACACAATTTATGTAAAAACATCACAATCACCTCTGTATAATGAGGTGATTTTCTGTTCGGTTAGAAGTGTTCGCTTTTGGCTGTTTGGTGTTCGGATTAGCCTTCTGTTTGGCTATCCGAACACTTTTTCGTTTGGTAGCAGCATACTTGTGGGCCGTAGATGGGGTGTATACTCCTTTGGCTCCGTTACGCCGCAATCAGTGCTGATAGTAGAAACAGAGCGCTTTAGGGCTTTCGCAATGGCACGGAGGGTATAGCCCTTTTCTTTCAGGGCTGCGAGCCTGTGGCGTTCGGTCTTGTTTAGGTGATAGGTTCTGCGTTGGGACGCACTCACCCGGGTACGTGGTTGGCTCGGTGCAGGAGCCTGAGACATCTGCGAGGCAATAGTGGTACTTTGGTTCCTGTGGGTAGTGACGGATCGGGGCCTGGCTTGAACCCTACGCTTTTTATAGAGATCCAGGAGGAACTGAGCCCATGCTTCGAGTTCGGCGTCTAGGGAGTGGTTTGGCATATGGGGATGTTGGATATACGGAGATACTGCAGGAAGTTGGATAAGTTGGTACAGATGTAAGTACTCGCGGTCAATGCCTACTGGGTGGCCGTAAGGGAGATTTCGCTACTCCGCAAACGTCCAGATAGCACCTGGGGTTTTGATTGCTGTTTCTTGCTTCTCTGCAGGTCGTTTCACGAAGCCTGCCTCCACCAGTTCGTCTCCCAGGAAGTCTTGCTGTACTAAGAGATTAACGAATGGCATAGCACACGTTTTACAAAGCTCTATACCACTGGCAAGACCAACGTTTAATTGGAAGTGCTCTTTGTAATTCCCTAGAGTGTCGCCACACTTATCGCAGAGATTGATCGTCATAGTGAGATGTAGTATAGACTGTTGGTCTGGGGATTTGTGTTGTGGTTTTACGTGGGCTTACTAGACATCTTTCAGGGATGTTACGTGAAACGAAGGATGCTTAACGCTCTTACACTCACTAGCCAAGCTGACGTGCTACATCACGCGGCTCTGTGTATTTGCTTACTCTTGGCACGCTTATCTAGCCCAAAGAAACTGAGGACGCTGCGCGACCCTATCAAAGCTAGTAACGCCGACACATTGCGTACCTCCGCCTTTGTTTTGGTTCTTTTCCGCTCCTTTCTAGTGTTCGTATGAACATGGTTGACGTGATCGTGCTCATGTTCGTCATGATCGGCATGACCGCCCAGGAAACCGCTCAATACCTCACTCGACGTAACTGCCTGACGTAGACCATGGTCGTGCGTACAGAATAATTCAACCTGGGCAGCGAGCGCGCGGAAGTCCACGAACTCACGATACAGATCAGAGGCGCTCTCGGTAATCACCGCCTCAATGCGCTGTACCTTTTGTTCGAGCATGAGCGCTTCATCTTCCACAATGTCAGCGAGTGCCGACTGGAACGCAGCATTCAGGTTGAAACTATCCAGGGATTCGGATATCGCCCCAGGTGATGACATATACTCCGGCGACATTACGAACTGATCATCCGCTTAAGGGTATCGACACCTTGAGGGTTGCGTTTGCGTAGCGCTTCGTAGCCCAGTGCCTGGACGACTTGCAGCGCACCGGGACGCGTGGCTGCCTCAGGGGCGCCATTTTGGTCACGCAGGCTTTCGTGCCAGAGCAACATTGCCTTGCCTTCGATGACCTGTTGCTGGGTTATAGTAATGGTCGTTTGCGGCACCTCCTGACCGAACAGCCGCCGGGATACGGCTGTGGTCACCGAGTTGTTTGCTTGTTCGCGCCAGGCGTGGTTGATGTGCACACCAGCTTTCCATGCCACCTGGACCTGTGGGTCACTGCCAGCAGCCAACAATGTGGCAAAATGTTCAGCCTCGATACCGTCACCGCCCTGCAGCCGTCCATGCTGGCCAACGCTTGCTACTTCCGACTGTCCGGCTGCAGAGAGCACGGTAGCCGCCCCATGCCCCAGGCCTCGCTGTACATGGTAGGGCTGGCGTAGGACATGCAGGCGGATAAGGTTCTCCTTCTGGCCGTCCGGGCTCGCCACAGCAGGGTAGAAAGCAGGGCTACCGGCTCGCTCGACCATGGCTGACGGCACTAGAACCATATACCCTGGTAGAAGGTTGACTGCCTGACCGTACTGGTAAGCGTTATGCTTGCCGAGCGGCGCATAGAAACCGTCCTGCTTTGGGATAGGGCTGGCGGTTAAGAATGCTTCAGCCAGTTCCTGTACGGGACGGACTTGTTCGGTAATGCACTGCGCGGCAAAGTTGCCGTCGATCCCTGTGCCTCGTTCTGAATCCAGAAACTGCAACGTATGCGCGACGGCAATCTCGGTACGGGTTTGTGTGATCTCTGTCATGATTGGCAGTATAGGAAGTGCATGTACATATTGCAAATAAGTTGCATTTTGGTATAACATTGTAACATGACTGAGCAAGATACACTGCAGCTGAAGCGCATTCTAACCGAACATGGTTACCATACGACTAAGGCGCGAACGGATACGTTCCGGTTACTCATGAGCCCGCAGCCGCAATCCATGGCGCAGCTGCTTGCGAAGGCTACAGGATCAATTGATCGGGTGACGGTATATCGGAATATTGACCTGTTCGAGAAGCTCGGCATTGTGCATCGCATCTACATCGGTTGGAAATATAAGCTCGAACTGTCGGACGACTTTACAGCCCACCATCACCACTTAAGCTGCCTTGGCTGCGGTCTAACTATAGATATTGAAGATGAAGAGCATATTGAAGAATTTATCCAAGATATTACCACCAAGCTTGGTTTCCAGCCTCGACGGCATCAGTTCGAAGTTGATGGCTATTGCCGGAATTGCCTGCACGGGCGGACGCGACTCCCTCAGTGACCCTACCTCAGATACGGCGTTCAGGGCCTCCTACCATAAGACGCGTGATCCTGCCTCCGAGCTTAGCCAGGTGGGGGTCAAGATCTGCGCATCCGAGAATCGCGAGGCCGAGCAGCACGAACAATGGTCCGCTATTCGGATCAGTCGCGAGCCCAGTGTAGTAGCCACCGAGATTTTGGCCGACGACCCAAAAAACTAGCGATAGAGCTATTCCTGTCCAAATAGCAATCTTGCGCGGTATGCCTGGAGCAAGCACGCCCAGGCCTATGGCCAGCTGCAAAGCTGCCAATAGCAAGATAAGCAGACCGCCGTAACCTGGGTTGGTCGGGACATTCATAGAGGGCTGCTCAGACATTGGCAGAGATGACATATCCATTTCTTTGGTCGAGGCGGCAGATTGCTGCGGGCTGAGGCTGTCTATGTTATGAACGACATATCCGTCAAGCGTGGCCAGCAAGCTGGGGGCGTCGGCTGCGTTCGTGGCTATCATGGAGCGGAGATCGGTGGCTGTATCTTGACCGGGCGCTAACTGGTACGCACTACCGCCGACCCAGAGAACGAGCCAGACCAAAGCCAGCCAGTAAGCGGCTGACTGCCCCTTGCGGCGCCTCTGTACCTTATCTCTATTTGAACCTTCTTGTGGCAGCACCGCTAAAGCGAGTATGCCATATAGCAGAACTGCTCCCGGCGCCCCCATAAGCAGCAAGGTGTGGCCGCTTAATATACCGCCGAACCCTTCGCCAAATACCCAAACGATGACGGTCCATGCAACCGAAAATAAGAGCCCCAATCTGGTCGTACGCCTCCACAGGATAAGACATCCGAGACCTAGCTGCATCGCTGCAAATAACGCATTAAAGACTGCGGGATGGATGAGAAGTATCCGTATGCCGAAATGCACTATACTGCCCACGAATCGTGGCTGGCCCTGTGCGGCGGCTGCGATGACTTGACTAGCAAAATTGCTGGTAAACATTTGATGCTGCAACTGTAATGCTCCATCAAGCAACCAGAGGACGGCAAGCGCCACTTGGATGGATCGTCTATTCATGATTCTGACCCAGCATAGCTTCCAGTATAGCCTAGAATGCTGGCAGCGGAGCGCGTTTAGCGATATGCTAGCTATAGTACAATGACTGCTTCGAAGTCCTTTGCATACAAACGCTATATTTTTCGCATAACCTGCGCCTGTACCGCGACTTTTCTTATGGCGTATGCCGCCTATGCATATTGGGCGCGCCCGGTTGCCTTTGCGGCAAAAGGGACAGCACTAGTATCTGCGCAACCTGGCGCAGCACCCACGCTGGCCTGGCCATCTACCGGCGAGACTGCCATAGGAGCGGTCGGGTATGGAGTATTGGCACAACACACTTCCGGCAAACCGTTAGCAACGGCCAGCAGCATCAAGTTGCTGACAGCCCTCGCAGTCCTACGGATGAAGCCGTTCGATACCAAGAGTGACGGCCCGGTGATCGTCCTTACACAAGCGGACGTTAATTCGTACGCTCAATACGTTGCCGGGGGAGGGTCGGTGGTACGAGTAACGGCTGGAGAACAGCTAACCGAACGCCAGGCGCTTGAAGCGCTACTGCTGCCATCAGCAAATAACATAGCGGAAACCCTCGCCCGTTGGGCGTTCGGTTCAGTAGATGCCTACCTATCGTACGCGAACGGGTACTCCAAACAGCTTGGTATGCCAGACACCACAGTAACCGACCCAAGCGGGTTTCTGGGCACCACGACAAGCACGCCGCATGACTTAACTGTCTTAGGTGAAGCAGTCATGGCGCAACCGGTTATCGTCCAGATTGTTCAGGAGAAAAGCGCAATCATTCCAGTACAGGGTACCATCCGTAACGTTAATGTGCTGCTGGGCCAAGACGGTATAATTGGCCTAAAAACCGGCAACAATAACCAGGACCCAGGCTGCTTCATTTTTGCAGCTGATATAACGATAGGCGGTCAACCAGTGACACTTATCGGTGCTATCATGGGCGCCCCGACGCTCGGTGCCGCACTTTGGGATGCGTTACCGCTTATCGATAGCGCTCGGAATGGATTTCATAAAACGACTATTGCAACAGCGGGCGTCACTATACAAACGCTTACCACGCCTTGGGGCGATAGAGTACCGGTCGCAGCAAAAACGAATCTCATCTTTCCTACATGGGGCAACTCCACCACGAAGACTCTCCTCGATATACGGCCTGTCCGTGCGCCCGTGCACGAGGGGGCTACCATAGGCACGCTTGTTGCGACAAATACGTTAACTCGTCAGCAGTACAGCACAGATCTAGTCCTGCAAAAATCTCTGAGCGAGCCGGGCTTGCTCTGGCGTCTCTGGCATTACGTCTAAATGGTTATTCAAGAGACCTCTGTCTACAAGTTACACCATAGCTTTGAACCTCCACCTGATGGGCAAACGGATAAAAACTGATATGCCTCGGCCACGCCGTCAATAAAGGCCTCCAACTCTGCTTCGGTAATGGGTATAACATGGCGACATGCGAGGTCCTTCAGGTGATGGTGGTGTTCGGTGAAGGTGTCACTGAGTAAATCTGGTATTCCAGTCGAGGTGAACGCCCCGCACGATGCCAACAGACGCTATCTCGTAACGCTGGCCCGTGATCGTTCAGAATTGTTGCAATATCTCGCTGTTTGCGACGCGATTGCAAGCTTATTACTTATTGCAAATAAATTGCAGATTCTACAGCTTTGCCCTACGCTAATCTCTAAACATGTAACGCACGGAAGGACGCGTATGAACAAGGAAAGAGCCGGAATCCGTCTAATACTTGGCATGATCGTATTAACTATAATTCTAGGCAGCATCTTTTTCCTCGCCCGACCGCACGCTCCCGAAAGCGCAGGCGGAAGCGGATTGAATGTAGTTGCTGCTGAAAATTTCTGGGGGGATATCGCTAGCCAGCTAGGCGGCAGTGACGTCCACGTCACTTCGATCATAACCGATCCGAATGCAGATCCGCATCTTTACGAATCTAATGCGCAAAATGCTGCTGCCGTTTCTACGGCGAGCGTGGTCATTGTAAACGGTCTTGGCTATGACGATTTCATGACTAAGTTGCTCGACGCATCGAGAAACAACAGACGTCTTGTACTAACCATTGCGGATATTCTCAAAGCACCAGAAGGCTCGAATCAGCACCTGTGGTACGATATCCCTCGTATTGATGACATTGCTGCCCAAATTACTAATGCGTACATCGCCAAAGATCCCGTGCATAAAAGTGACTACGAGCGCAACCTAACGACCTTTGACCAGTCATTGCAGGGGTTGAAGGACACGATCGCACGAATAAAGCAGAAGTATGCGGGCGTGCCGGTTGCATACACCGAACCGGTCCCCGGTTACTTGCTTGCGGCAATGGGCCTGGATGTAAAAACACCTGAAGGCTTTGCAAAATCTATTGAAGACGGCGACGAGCCAAGCCCGGCAGACACTACCGCTATGGATGCGTTAATGACCAACAAACAGATTAAAGTCCTTCTTTACAACGCCCAGGCGACCAGTCCGGTCACCGAGCATGTAAAAGATCTGGCTCGCGCAAGTGGCATACCGGTAATCGGGGTTACTGAAACGCTGCCAACGGGAGAAAAACATTACCAATCCTGGCAGCAGGGCCAGCTCAATCAGCTATTTGCCGCGCTTGGTGCATAATAAAAAGATACTGGGAATGACAGCCAGGTGCAAATGACGCTGCAGTGACGTTAGACCGAACGACCTTACGGTCTACCTCATTCTGGGGGTTTAGATTTGATGCTTCTTTCTGCTGATTTTTTATGCCCCTGGAAGTCTTTTTGCAGGATGGCATACCATCGTTGTATTTCTTGAAATTCAACAGATTGAGGTGCTAATTTTTTAGGCCTGGGGTACCATGCAAGCGCCCCACCTCGTGTGGGGCTTTTGCATGGCAGCCGTTACACTGTACTTAGCACACGAATCTACGCGCCCTGGCGAAGATTCATAAACACTTCACGCGGCTGACGCTCCCATTGGCTGAATGGAGTCTTCGCAGCAAGCGCGCCCAACTCCTGCCATGCGACCTTCGCTTTCTCGGCGGATTCCCATGTAGACGTTGCGAAAACCCGCCCAGAGGCATCGTCCACCCAAGCGCTCATATCTATAAGCCCTTCTATATGTTGCGCAGCAAGCGCAAGCTGATGCATTGCGGCGAGCAAATCTTCCAAATGATCTGCAATCGGATAGTGGATAGCGAGCGTAAAGTATTTCATGGACTTAGTATACAGGCGCCGCACTACTGCGCGCCAGAGTAAGGCATCTTAGTGATAATCTCGGCAAAGAAGAGGCTGTCTTTGGGCCGGGTCAGTAACTCTGTAACTTCTACGAAGCCGGGCATGTATGGCGCCTGTACATACTCTGGTATCTTTCCCCAGAAACTTTCCCCTTTTGTTTGATCAATGCATGTCAATGTGGGCGCGCCATGCACGGACCCCGTAAAGACATGGGCAAGGATACGGCTTATGGCCACTCCCTCATCCGCGCCCGTAATGTATATCATGCCACGATGTATCAATGACACGCCCGTAAGTCCCGTCTTCTCAGCCAACTCGCGCTCAGCTGCCTGCTGTACGCTTTCACCATAATGTATACGGCCCTGCGGGTATCCCACGACACCCAAATACGGCTGGAAGCTGTGCTTGAACAGCGCTATTTCTCCCGCTTCATTTGCGACGCTAAGGGTAGTAACGATATGCGGCTGGAGACGCACCGACATGGTCTCGTGACTCACCCGGTCAGCAAGCGACCTTCCAGCTGCCGTTAATGTATAGCCGTCTGCTATCTTCTTAATAAATCCATCCGATACAAGCCGTTCGAGATGGTATGCAAAACGGTTACTTGGCACATCCTGGGGCTGAAGCTGCGTGTAGGTAAGCACCGACTGGTGCATTAACACATATAAGATGTCGCTCTGGATCGGGTGCATTGTTCTTTATTTTACTACAACACCAACTTTTCACAATGTCAATCATATTTGAGTCAAACAAATTTGACATAGGCTACCCTGCTTCCCTGGGCTCATTACTTGTGTCTAACAGCATTAGCTTGTTACTATACAGATACTAGCTTTTCATATGAACAAAATCGCCACGGGTACGGCATGAATAGACGAAAACAGATGGCCCTGCGTCTGGCTGGAGCAATTCTTAGCATCGCCGCCGTTGCTTCTCTAGGTGTCTATTTGTTGTTCTCGGTCAATGCTACGACAGCGAGCGTCAGTATAGATGTAACCGCGGGCGTGCAGTCCGGCCCCACCGCCACGGTACGGGACGCCAATACCAGCAAGGGTTTCGCACTCCGCTTCGGCACATTTACGCCACCATCGGGCGCCACCACTCCTGCTCCAACGCCAACGCCTGCGCCCAAACCAAGTCTCCCCATAGTTACCGGCAAGAACACTTCTTACAGCTTGGGTGTGCTAGTCCTAAAGTATTTTCCTCTGACTTCAAACGGACAGAATATAAATATAGCCGTCACCGGTGACGTTGGCGACCCATTCTCGACGATCAAACAGCGCACTACGGACATTACGAACAACCTGCTCCAGGACCTGCCAAAAGCAACGACCTATTTAGCAGATCAGTATCCCGGCAATTCGCCGTCTCTAACCTATCATATAGTCAACACCATCGAGCATGACACCGCAGTGCCCATAAATTCCACCATCCATTCCGGCTTCCCCACGTACCCTGACTACTATGGCATCATGCAGAGTAGCAATATATGCAGCTACGTGGACGGCCAAGGAGTACGTGAAGTGTGGCTGTTCGCGTACCAGGGCCCATCCAAACCCGGCACGACACAGCCGTACCTAGGCATAGAAGAATCAAAAATGTCGGGTCCCCACGGCGATATCAGTAACAGCTACGAGTGGAATGACATGCCCGTCTGCAAAAACACCTATGTGGTATACACCTTCAACTATGGCCGCGGTACGGGTGAGGCCATGCACTCCTGGGGCCATCAGATAGAATCAGAGCTACGCGCAGTAGACAGCAATCTTTTTGGACTGTTCCAGGGGCCGGCACACCCCCAAACCACCAATCAAACAGGTCGGTGCGGATCGGTGCATAATCCCCCCAACGCCTCATCGGAATACGACTGGTCTAATATCACCCCGTGGCCCACCGACTGCCTAGATTGGAACCCCAATAGCCTCGGCACGCTTACCAAGCTCAGCTGTCAGACCTGGGGGTGCAATTACGTCTCAGACAACGACAACTCACAGCTCAATTGGCAAATCTGGATGTGGCAGCATTTGCCGGGCACGAACAACATAAAGACATATAGCGGCAAACAGCTACGCAACTGGTGGGACATCCATGGCAATTTTGATTCAGTTATAAGTGCCAGCAAGCGGCTCACAACAACGTAAGTACAAGGATGATTGATGAAAAATAAATCAATGTGGCGCAACAAAATAGGGGCAATAGTAACGCTTACCGGCCTACTTTCATTCATGCTCAGCATATCTGCTAGTACGCAAGCCGTTGCCGTTGCCTGCGCCGTTCCATCACCCTCATATGGCAGTGATACACTTTCGGTAGCCATCCCATCCACCGGCACATACTATGTTTGGCTGCGCATGTTATCTCCAGGCAGTGGCAGCAATGGGATCCTCTTGCAGGTTGATACGGCAAGCTGCTACGCAATGGGCGGGGCCAGCAGCATGCCGACCAATTCGTGGACCTGGGTGAACTACCAGAATGGCAGTACAGGATCGATCGCAAGCCTTTCGCTGAGCCAGGGAACACATGCGGTAACCCTCCTCGGCAACAAGGCAGGCGTAGAAGTGGACCGTATAGAACTGCTGGGTGACCCTCACTGTACGCCCACGGGCACCGGCGACAACTGTGTAGTCGCCAATGCCGCCGCTTCGACAGCCACTACTACAACGGCCTCTACTTCCTTAAATGACACAGCGCAGACAAACAGCAGCGCCACGACGCTGCCAACCACCGACGGAGCACAGACTACAGTAAATGCTCCAGTAGAAATAGTGCCGAGCAGTATCGCCTCAAACAAAGGCGAACTGGTCAAAGCGGAGTACTACCTGAATGGCAAGCTTATCGCTACCCGCAGCGCGGCACCCTTCGACTACCAGCTCCAAACGCAAAACTACCTGAATGGCACCTATACGCTGATTACGAAGCTCTATTATACCTCAGGGACGACGTCCTCGACTTCGCAGAAAATCACCATCAAGAACCCGGCCTCGTTCAAACAATTCACCCTAACGGCTCAGAAATACGCTCCTGTTGGCGGCAGCGTCATAGTGGTGTTGGCTATTGGTGCGTTCCTCTTCATCCGCTTCCGGCCTTTTAAGAAGTCCCCGATAATCCCACTGCCACAATTTGTGCCGCAGCCCACTGAAGCCTCATACCAGCCGCCACAGCCAGCTCCTTATGCACCGCCAGCACCCCAACCGCTGCCACCGCAGCAAAATACCCCATATCTACCGCAAAGACCCACTACCCCAGCTGAATCTTTGCCGCAGACCGCTACGCCTCCATACACTGGCATGACCCAGCAATCACACACCCCCGACGTAACAGCCCAGCCACCCGCCGTATCATCTGACGAGGCTAAAAGCACCCCAGAAAATCTTGAACGGACGCTTTACATCCACAGGCACCCTCACGAATAAGGTATATCGCTGCGGGTCGCTTGCCTGATGCGCTTAGCTAGTAAACAGGCTTAGCGTGTTACGGAGAATCGTACCGTAGGGCCGCCTTCGTACGACTCTATAGGCGCCACAATACGATACGTTCCCGGCTGGCTGAATAAGCTGGGCCAATCGCTATAATCGACTGCTACTGCACGTCCCGACGGAATTTCGTAGTCTCTTGGTGCACCCGCGCATTTAGCACTATTAGCAGACGCATGCAGCTGCACCCATTTTCCCTGATCTTGTCGATACACCGCAAGCGGTTCACCGGGACACTTATTGAGCACGAAAACGCTTTTCTTTGATGCGTTCTTGATGTATACCGTCACGTCCTGACCGACAGCGTAGGCATTCTGGTTTGCCACTAGGCTAACATCGGCCGGAGGAGGAGTTTGAGCAAACATGGAGCGCGTCGCATCATACCCCAGGAAAGCGCTGCATACTACCACCGCAACGGGCAGTGCAGTTCGCACGATTCGCACTTTCGTAATATATCGCATGGTTTTACTTATCCTTATGGCTTATAGTCCAGGCTCGCCTGAGACGCGAAATCAGTCCGGCCAGGATAACCACTCCTAGAACAAGCCATATGAACCGCGTCAGACCATGCCGGGTATCGGTGCCTATTAGAAGACCATGAAAAAAAATGAGCACTACCAGTAAATAGCTCAAGTAATGCATAAGGCGCCAGGCGAACGGCTTCTTATCAATCCAGAACAGTGACGAAAGAATAACTATCGCAGCCGCGTACATGGCCAGCACCCCAAGAGCAACGTATAGGGAGCCCAGGTGCCAGCCGCCTATAGTCACCGGCATATAATGCGAGGTAAACGGCAGCAGCACCTGAAGCAACGTGAATGGCGCAAATTTATCAAATAAAAGAACGACCACATGAACTACGACGCTCACACCGAATGCAATACCAAGTGCACGGTGCAGACGCCAGGCATTGAGCGGCTCGACCACCCGATATGTCATGCCCGTAACCTGACCTATGCCCGATAAGATAAGCAACAGAAGAAGGAATGCTGCTACTAGGCCCGACGCCCTCGTAGCATACCAGGACCATGACGCCTTCGTTTTAATTACGACCTGCTGCACGACCGACGCGCCATCCGCTACGAACGAATAAGGGACGGGTGGATCGGCCTTCGCCTTCGGTGCGGCGTAGGCGACTGCCGGCACACAAAGTAAACCCACCATCATCGCACATACCGCTGCCCAGACGCCTAGTCGTTTCATATCCTGTTTGTATTGTATACCAAAGCTTATGTTTATTGATGTTTTTTCGGCTTCCGCGCCTGCACATACCCCCATTGGCTGAGTGAGCCGTCCACCCCTTGCAGCAGCGCCCCCTCTGCGCCCTTGGATTGCGCAAAGTCAAGCGCTTCCTGCACCGGCAAAATAATCGCACATGAGGCAAACACGTCCGCTTCAAGCAACCGACGGCCGCATATACTCGCCGTCGCAATGCTCGCCTCCGCGGGCCGGTTCGTCCGTGGGTCGATAATATGATGCCAGGGCTTGCCCTTGTGCACTCCTTTCCGCTGGGTGATGGATGAAGTTGCTACGGCGAACCGGGCCGTGCCGGGAGCATGTACCCTGCCGGCCATACCGCTGTGTCCTTCACGCAAATCTTCTATATCTATCGTCCAATATTCGCCTGTCTCACTGAGACCGCCGACTACCACATCTCCGCCCAAAGAAAACCAAAACCCTTGGACCTCCGGAGACGCTTCCGCTATATCGGCAAGCATATCACCGGCAAACCCCTTGCCACACCCGCCCAAGTCCAATGCTGTGCCATACGGAATCCGCGCCCATGTATCGCCTACTTCAAGCTCGCTCGCCTGGGGTATACTGCGCTCAGAAAAATCGTCTACTGGATCGTCGGTATGCCCGGACACCATAGAGTGCACATACCCCGCACGCTGCAGTGCGGGCAGAATGAACGGGTTATACAAACCGCCACTGGTCTCAGCCATCTTCGCAGCAGCTACCAGCGCCGCACGAAACTCCGGCGAAATGGGCTGCTTCAGACCAGCCGAACGGTTGAACTGGCTCAGCTCGCTGTCTGGCAGGAACCTGCTGCAGCGACGTTCAAATTTCAGAAGCGCAAGCCACAGCTGCCGGAAGAGTTCATCCAGTGTTGCGTCGGCAGCATCAGACACTATCGCCAAGTCTGCCATACTGCCAAGGGCAACACGCGACTGATAGTAGGTCAGCATGATTTAGAGGCAGTACTGACGCACACCGTAACCGACTTGGAGCTTTTCCCTGCGCTATTTGAACAAGAGAGATTGTAGGTGGTTGATGAGCCCGGCTTTACGCTCTGGCTGCCGCTCGTTGACTTTGTGCCGCTCCAGCCTCCTGATGCCGTACAGGTGACAGGCGTCGTCGCATCACTATTCGTACTCCAATTCAGCGTGGTGCTGCTGCCGCTGGATATTTTCGTACTCGAAGCGCTAAAACTAAGTACAGGTGCTACGGGTGGCGGCGGGGTGGGTGTAGGGGTCGGAGTCGGTGTGGGAGTGGGCGTAGGAGTTGGGGTGGGTGTAGGGGTGGGCGTCGGTGTAGGAGTCGGTGTCGGGTTAGGTGCCGGCGAAGGGGTGGGTGTAGGGGTCGGGCTAGGCGAAGTGGGCGTGGGGGTCGGAGTGGTAGATGTTGGCGTAGGGGTAGGCGAAGGATTACCCGTGCCCTGTGCCGTATCAGTGGGCTGTGTAGTAGTCGTCCCATTGCCATTTTCAAGGTCCGCGATCGTCTGATCAATGGCCTGCTGCTGAGAATTCGTAGCCGTATCACTGCCGGTATTTTGCGTCGTATCGGCCGTAGACGAACTCGGGATAGCCTTCACGGCATCGTTTACCGTAATCACGGCCGTACCTAATACAAGGCTCAGACCCGTCATGGTGTAGACCTGTAGTGGAATATTATGGGCAAGTGTACGCGGACCGCGCTGTCCCTGGCTGAAAGCTTCGGTCGTAACACTTTCTGGCGCCGCCCCATTCGCAAGCAACGTCGCCGATACGCCCTGCATGAATCCAGGAGGGCCACATATGAAGTACGTTCTGCCAAGATATACCTGCGATACCAGATTGTCGAGCAGCTTACCATCGATACGTCCCATGATCACGTATTGCCCGACCAGCTTATCTACCGGCCCTGAACCAATCACGAACAGCAGGCTAAAGTGGGGGTTCATCTGCTTCAGCTCAGTCAGCTCCTTCAAGAACGGTATATCGTCCTGCGTTCGGCAGCTGAATACCAGCATGATATCATTCGTCAGCTGTAGACGTGTCGCGTAGCGGATCATACTCAGGAACGGCGTCACCCCGATGCCACCCGCCAAAAACATAGCTGAACGGTCACGAGCCGCATTGAACGTGAAACTGCCGAACGGCCCCTCTACGATCATCTTCGACCCTGGCGCCAGTTCACGCTGAGCGGTCTTGGTAAAGCCGCCGCCTACCCTGATACCGAACTGCAGGAACCCCTGTTCGGTAGGAGAGCTCGAAATAGAAAAACACCGTGCAGGCGTAGGACGATTGCGTTTATTCAAAAAACTGATGGCTGCATATTGACCCGGTTCGAATGCCAGTGGCTTGCGACGCTCATTGTCGTACAACGTCACTACCAAGGTGCTTGGCGTGGTGAGTTTGCTGTCGATTACCGTATATTCGTATATCTTACTCATGTACCAACAGACCAGTTCCGGCTCGTGTACTGCCGTGCTTTCAAGTCTTATTCTACTGCATGGCTCGCCCACGGCACAAGCATATAGGAGGATGGCTACTTCGTAAAAAATTCTTCGCGTAGATCGTTTACGGCGCGAACGGTTCTCGTGCGCAACTCAGCAAGATTATTATTTTCCAGGTGATTTGCGTACGGATACATATACGCATAAAGTGCTCGTGCCGACATACTCATGTCTGGCGTCGGTTCAGGCAGCATATGAGCAGCCTGATACTCCCGAAACCATAACTCAAGCTCCTGATAGCGCAGCCCGGCATGGCTGTCTGTCGCTTCAACGAGTCCGCGGCTCAAGTAGTGAATAGCCGACAACACATCCCCGAACGCAACAACGCCCCTATATTGAGGCGTCCTGAACTCTACTCGCTTGTTTGTTCCTTCCCACCGTACTTCCTCTGCGTCGTCAGAGCCAATATCTACCCCTGCCAAACCGCGGCGATTCCAGGAACGCAAGGGGTTGTCATTGCCATCGGCAAACGCCAAACGCGCAGGTTCTAACAGCCTGTCGGCCGAGGTAGCACCCGCCAATTCTACCAAGCGCAGCATTCTAATAAACCGCTCCTTACTGTGAAGCGCCTCATTACTTGTCGTACCAATACTCACATGGGCCGTTACCATGCCCTGCGGTGTTTCGGGTAGCCATCCGCACTTCACGAGGCCGCGCAAAGCTATGGACAATGCAGCCGGGCTCTTTGCTGGAGGTGATTGAAGCTCAAACAGCTCATCATCGGCGACAGTGAAACCGTAATCCGCTACTTCGGCCGCACAAACACGTTGCACTTTATCACCTATGTACATCGCTTGGAGCGGGTCTACGGCATCCTGCGGCAATAATGGAGCGGCCTTGGGCACTTCGCTGCCCGTCGCATAAGGCACTTCTAGCTCGCAGCCGAGCGTATGGCTGCTGGTGCCTGCAGTCTCCTCGCGGACCAATGTCAGCAGGTCGGATTGCGTAAGGAAGCCATCCCGAAAAAGATTTGAAGCGCTCTGTTCCATAAAAAACATATTATAACATACAAAAAGAATTTATAAAATATGCTGGCTCTGATACGCTAGTATTGTGGATTATTTATACCTGCAGATCGCCCATACATCTCTTACGGACGCCGACCCTATCTTAGGCGAGCTCATCAAAAAACAGACGCTCGAACCACGCAGCAGACGCTCCGACTACTTTGCCTCTTTGTGTCGGTCAATTATTGGACAGCAGGTCTCGGTAGCCGCAGCAGCAGCCATATATGCTCGACTCGAAGCGGCGACTGGGTTACTTCCTACTACCGTCGCAAGCCTACCCCCTGAGACTACGCGTGCCATAGGTCTCTCCCGCCAAAAGGCCGGATACTTACAGGATCTAGCACGGCACTTTGCAGACAATCCGAACATATATAATCATCTGGAAAAGCAGAGCGATGAACAGGTGATCACCGAGCTTACCATCGTAAAGGGTATCGGCGAATGGACCGCTCAGATGTTCCTGATGTTCACCCTGGCGCGTCCCGACGTCTTCGCACCGGACGATATAGGCCTTCAACGGGCCATGATGCAGTTGTATCATTGGTCAACACTACCTTCGCGCAAAGAACGTATACAGATTGCCGAGCGTTGGCGGCCCTATCGCACCATTGCCTGTCTACACTTGTGGCAATCACTAGATAATGACCCGCAGATGACTACAGCCTAATGTAATCCAGCGCACATAGCCGTTCACCTTTCTGTAGTACCATTGCCTTAAGTATTGGAGGGGCACATGAAAGGCATACAAGAGTTGCTGAGCCTGTCGGGCAAAGCGGCCATCGTAACGGGCGGAGCCCAGGGCATTGGCTACGGCATAAGTTATCGGCTGGCAGAAGCCGGCGCGCATGTATTGGTGACAGATATCAACACATCAGCCGCGCAAAAAACCGCCAATGACCTTGTGGCAAAAGGCTGGAGTGCTAAAGCGTACATAGTTGATGTCAGACAGGAATCGGGAATACAAGGCATGATTGAAGAATGTCACCGCACATTCGGCTCGCTCGATATCCTGGTAAATAATGCCGGAATTTACCCTATAGTCCCCCTAAGGGAGATGACCCTTAAGCGCTTTGAGGAAGTATTGCACGTCAATCTGCTTAGCGTCTTTCTCGCCACCAAATATGCCGCCGACATCATGCGTACGCAAGGCGGCGGTAAGATTATCAATATCAGCTCTATAGATGCGCTGCACCCATCACTAACGGGGCTCGCCCATTATGACGCGTCCAAGCATGGTGTTTGGGGATTCACCAAAAGCACTGCCCTTGAGCTGGCGCCAGACAATATACAGGTGAACGCCATCGCACCGGGCGGCATAGCCACACCAGGCACAGGCGCTACAGCTCAGCCAACCGAGCAACAAAACGCCCAGACGCAGGCCTTTACGGCACGCATTCCTATGGCGCGCATGGGTACGCCTGATGATATCGGCACGGTGGCCCTATTTCTTGCTAGCGATATGGCAAGTTACATGACGGGCGCGCAAATCGTGGTGGATGGCGGTGCGCTCCTAAGGTAGGCAGCGTTACCTGCCTAGCCTGGCTTCGGTTTTCTTGGTGTCAATGGTCGTGCGGACAACCGTATCAGGCGTCAGCGACATGCTGTCGATACCCTCCTCAACTAAGAAGCGTGCAAATTCCGGGAAATCAGATGGCGCCTGTCCGCACAGCCCCACCTTTACCTTCTTGCGCTTGGCGACCTTTATGAGATGACGGATCATTTCTTTGACCGCTTCATTATTCTCGTCATACACGTGCGCCACGGTATTGTTGTCACGATCCACCCCTAGCGTCAGCTGCGTCAAATCGTTCGAACCTATAGAAAAACCGTCGAATAAATCGGCAAATTGGTCGGCCAGAATGATATTTGCGGGGATTTCCGCCATCACATACACCTGAAATCCATTCTCACCGCGTCGTAGACCGGCGTGTTGCATTATGGCCAACACCCTGCGCGCTTCGTCCAGACTACGGCAAAATGGAATCATTGCCTTTATATTCGTAATACCCATCCCGTCGCGCACTTTCTTGAACGCCTGGCACTCCAGCTCGAAGGCCTCACGATATGCCTCGCTATAGTACCGGCTGGCACCGCGCCACCCTATCATAGGATTATTCTCTGCCGGCTCAAATATAGCACCGCCGATCAGGTTCGCGTATTCATTGGTCTTAAAATCGCTGAACCGTATGATGACGTCCTTCGGGTAAAACGCCGCACCGATAATGGCGATACCTTCAGCCAATTTGTCTACGAAGTATTGAGACTTATCTGTATACCCTACCGTTAGCCGTTCAATGGTGGCACGTGTCTTTTTATCCGTAATACGATCGAAATGCAGCAAAGCCAGCGGGTGGATTTGGATATGTGAGTCAATAATAAACTCTTCGCGTGCTAGCCCCACGCCATCATTCGGAATGAGCGAATATTCAAACGCCAGGTCCGGCGAGCCTATGTTCATCATTATTTTTGTCTTGGGCCGTGGCAGATTCTCTATATCAGTCCGTCGCACTTCGAACTTAAGCCGTCCGTGGTACACCATACCCTCGTCGCCTTCAGCGCAGTCAACGGTTATAGGGTTGCCGCTGGCGATTTTCTCTGATGCGTTGCCGGTGCCGACGACGCACGGTATACCCAGCTCGCGCGATACAATAGCCGCATGGCATGTTCTTCCGCCCTTGTCTGTCACGATAGCGCTTGCCCGCTTCATGATCGGCACCCAGTCCGGATCGGTCATTTCGGTCACGAGCACGTCTCCGTCATGAAATGTATTGATATTGCGGATGCTCATGATACGATTGGCCCGGCCGGCACCGATCCTATTCCCTACGCTCGTACCTTTAGCGAGCAAGGCGCCTTTTTCAAGCAGGCGGTATTCTTCAATTATCCGTTTACTGCGGCGTGACTGCACCGTTTCAGCGCGAGCCTGCACGATATACAAGGTGCCGTTCTGTTCGTCCTGCGCCCATTCGATGTCCATAGGCTTCCCATAATGTTTTTCTATCTCCATAGCCCAACGCGCCAGCATAACTGCCTGCTTGTCGGTAATAGAATACTGTCCTTGAAGTTCTTTGGGCACGGTGATGTTCTGAGTCTTGTTACCCCGCACCGGAATCATCTTGAGGCGCTTCGTACCAAGCTTCTTTTTAAGAATAGCCAAAGTCGGTTTGAATACCGTGAATTCGTCAGGGCTTACGTGCCCCTGTACGATATTTTCGCCTAACCCGTAAATGGAGCTCACCACTACGGCATTCTCGAAGCCTGATTCTGTATCAATAGTGAACATAACACCAGCAGTACGCGCATGCACCGCTACCATTTGCTGAATACCGACCGAAAGCGCCACTTTCATATGATCAAAGCCGTTCTCAATACGATATACGATAGCCCGATCCGTAAATAATGAAGCGATACACTTTTGCGTCGACTGTAATATATCCTTTTCGCCGCTTATGTTGAGATAGGTCTCCTGCTGACCGGCGAACGATGCGTTCGGCAGGTCTTCGGCCGTCGCCGACGATCGTACGGCCACGACGAGCCGATCGTCGCCACATAGACGACATAGCTCCCGATACCCCTGCCGTATTTCATCCTCAAAGTCTTTCGGCAACTTTGCCCCTAGAATCAACGAACGTACCTTTGCGGCACGTGATGCTAGATCCCGCACCTTACTAATATCGACACCCGCCAGGATATCCCCAATTTTGCCGCGTATTCCCGCCTGGTCTAAGAAGTAATAGTAGGAGGAGGCCATGGTAGCGAATCCGTTCGGCAGATTGATGCCCTTAGGGGCAAGGTACCGGTACATCTCGCCTAGCGAAGCATTTTTGCCGCCCACCTCGTTCACACCAGAAAGATCAATATCTTTGAAAAACCTTATGTGTTTGTACATGTTTTTGTTCCGTTTGTTATAGTGCCGAGTATACACCCTCGACAAAGAACGCTATGTGCACAAGATCACATACATACGAAATGTCACCGCTATTATAGATATATGAACCAGGGGGAGGGCTATGAGTATCTTCAGCATCATCGGCACAGGAGCGGCTTGTTTCGGCCTGTCATAGGCTGGGTGGCGTAAGGTCCGTCCGCGTTCACTTGGACCGTCCCGACCTTTCATGTATATAATGCTTATGCTATGGCCCTTATATATTTCTACGATGTAACCGAAACCGACAAACAGCAGCTCACTGCCGGACTTACAGGCACCGACCACCACTGGGAGTATGTACCGGGGCATATAACTACCGACAGCTGCAACCACGACGCTGAAGTAATATCGGTGTTTATTTCCAGCACCGTTACAAAAGAAATGATAGAAGCGATGCCCAAGCTACGGCTTATAGCCTGCCGCTCAACGGGCTTCAATAATATAGACCTCGCCGCCGCACAGGAGCATGGCATTACCGTCGTCAATGTGCCGACATACGGCGAAGCGACAGTTGCGGAATATGCCTTCGCACTTCTTTTGGCGCTGCAGCGTAAACTGCGCCTCATACTTACTAATGCTTCCGCAGACTATACCGCTCAGGAGCTGCAAGGCAACGATTTAGAGGGTAAGACGTTTGGCGCCATTGGCACTGGACATATTGGCTTGCGTGCACTGCGCATCGCCCACGGTTTTGGCATGAAGACTTTAGCATACGATACGGCGCCACGGGAAGAACTAGAAAGTGAATACCGCTTTTCATATACCGGCCTCGATCGGCTGCTTGCCGAGGCTGACGTAGTGTCCCTGCATGTGCCGTATCTTCCTGCAACCCACCATCTTCTTGATGCCAGCCGTTTAGACAGCATGAAAGCCGGTGCCGTCTTGATCAATACCGCACGCGGAGAACTCGTAGATACTAGTGCGCTCGTGGAGCGTCTACACGGCGGCCATCTAGGCGGTGCCGCCCTCGACGTCATCGAAGGCGAAACCCTACTTCGATACCCCGAACAGATTGCTTTGCTGGGCAATAACGCACCCGCCGAAGCGGCAATGCGCCATAGCGTGGAGATTTCAGCACTGCAGAAGATGCCGAATGTCATTGTCAGTCCGCACAATGCCTACAATACAGTTGAGGCCGTCGCCAAGATCAACCAGACTACCACACAAAATATTATCAACTACTGGTATGGCAACGTACCCTATAGGGTTGCCGCCGGCCGCAAGCCCATGGGCAAGCTACTGATCGTCCGTCACGCCGAATCCGAATGGAACGCCAGCGGCAGGTGGTCGGGCATCCGTGACGTGCACCTCAGCGCCAAAGGTTTTAAGGAAGCAGGCCTGTTCGGTTTGGAGCTGAAGAAACTCGGGCTACATGTCGATAAAACATTCTGCTCTGAGCAGATCCGTACTCGCGAGACACTGGAGGGCATGCTCGACGCAGCGCAGGCATTCGATACGGACGTCACCGTGGCCGCAGCGCTGAACGAACGGGATTACGGCGAGTATACCGGCAAAAATAAGTGGGACATGAAAAAGCTCATTGGCGAAGAAGCGTTTGACGCCCTACGCCGCGGCTGGGATGTGCCCGTCCCTGGCGGAGAAACATTAAAGATGGTCTACAACCGCGTTGTTCCCTTTTACCAGCAGACTGTCCTGCCGATTCTAAAGGAAGGCAAAAATGTCCTGGTCGTCGCTCATGGCAACAGCCTGCGCGCACTCACAAAGTACCTGGAATCCATCAGCGACGATGGGGTGGCGAACCTCGAGATGCTCTTCGGCCAAATCATTGTCTACACCATCACCTCAGATGGCCACAGTACTCAAAAATCAACCGCCAGCATAGATACCACTCCACCGCCAGCATAATTCCTCGGGATATCCAGCAATGATCAGCCCAAGCTGCGGCTAGCCTATGGTGTGGATACGAATGGTGTCTGTAGTACCTGCAACACCTGGCGTATTGCCTGATACTGCCGCCAACGTTTCGCCTGGTACAACCATATTGTTTTCCTGCATCCACGATATAAAACGCATGAGAGTGTCTTGCTGGACTGGTCGTATGTAGCTCTTCACACCATATGCCAGTGCCAGCTGCTGCGCGGTGCGCGGCTCATTTGTCACGGCCAGCAGGGGACGCACAGGCCTCAGTGACGAGATAAGAAGCGCAGTCTTGCCCGTCTTGGTCTCGGCAATGATTGCACGTGAGTGTGACACATATGCAAGCATCAGCGCGCCGCTTGCGACGGCATACGGAACATCTTCGGCATGCCCCATAGGTGCTGTGGGTGTTTCGTCAAGCGCTGCATGCTGCTCTATATACTGAACGATCCGTTTCATCGTCTCTACGGCCTCTATCGGCATTTTGCCGTTCGCCGTTTCATCACTCAACATTACGCAGTCAGCACCGGTGAATACTGCCGTCGCAACATCCGACACCTCAGCCCGTGTCGGCTCTGGTGTCTCCACCATACTAAGTAACATCTGCGTGGCGATAATAACCGGACGGCCATACGCCCGCCCCAACCGGGTAATCTGCCGCTGCACCACAGGCACCGATTCGGCAGGCGTCTCTACGGCGAGGTCGCCCCGTGCTACCATCACCGCATCAGAGACCCGCACAATCTCTTCAATGTTGTCTACGGCCGCCTTGGTCTCGATCTTAGCAATAATTTTTGCCGTGCTACCAAGCTCCTCAAGGATACCGCGCAGACGCACTATGTCATCCGGAGTCTGTACGAAACTCAATGCAACGTAGTCGATGTCCTGCGTGCCGCCGAACCGTATGTCGTCCATGTCCTTTTTGGTCAGGATATCACCCTTGAAATCAGTGTCCGGCAGGTTCATACCCTTGCGCTTAATCATATAGCCGTCATTCTGAACAAGGGCATATACGATACCCTCGTGCACCTTACTGACTGTAGTGCGCACCTTGCCGTCGAAGACATAAATACGCTCCCCCGGCTGCACCTTTTCAGCTAAATCATACTGCGTAGGAATATGCCCCGTCTTCTCATGGTCAGCGTGATACTGGAAAGTGATGGTTTGCCCGGTCTTCACATGGATCTCACCATCGAAATCACCGAGGCGAACCTTTGGCCCTTGCAAGTCCTGAATAATTGCCACCGGCTTGCCAAATTTTCTGCTGGCCTTGCGGATCCATGGAATCTGGTCCAATCGCTCCTCGTGCGTGCCATGACTGAAGTTCAGCCGGAAACCGTTCGTGCCCGCCTCCAACAACTGGTTAATGGACGCCTCGGTACCCGTGGAAGGCCCGATAGTGGCGATAATTTTTGTGCGTTTGAAAGAAGTAATAGGCACTTTTGGTGCGATGTCTGTACCTTGCATGGTGTTCCCTGCGTTATGGTTGCTAACTCTAGCATATAATTATACGCTCGCCTGTCGAGCTCCCCTACTGTAGTAACATTCATAGTGTTTATGCTTGAGGCATGGTAGACTTTTTGTGTAGCAGTGTAATGCAAATACATACGGGGACACAATGCATAAAGCTAAAATTATTCTCAGCTCCCTTGCGTCCCTATTGATCGTGGCACTCTGCATGCAACCAGTAGCGGCGGCCACACTTTTGGCCCCCATGCCGCTTATTAGCGCTGGCCTGCCAGCGTACACTAGTGACGATTGTTTTACCAGCAAGCCCGCCAGCGATGCCAATAGCGGCAATTACTCAGTTCCATGGCGCTCGTGCAATAATCCCCCATCTGCGGGTACTCCCGTTACGCTTACCTACGACATCTCCAGTATCCCCTCTGTGCAACGCGCCAATGACGTACTGGTGTGGTTCAACGATTTCTCAACCGGGAACTACAACCCCACCCTGAACAGCAACAATTACTACAATACCCCCAAAGACTACACGGTACAGGGCAATACTGCCGCCAGTAGTGGCACGCCGCCTGCCAGCGGCTGGGTAACACTTGCCACCGTCACCGGCAACCCGTATCACTCCATCCAGCATATTCTGAATCTCAGCACCTACAATTGGGTCCGTCTATCATTCACGTCGTCAAACGGCATTAGCCCGAACAGCGATATAGCCATCAGTATGGACATTCACAACGCCGCAAACGGCCTGGCGGACGACTGGATCTTTTACGGTGATTCCATTACACAAAGCGGCTTACTGAACGACGACACCAATGGCCAGACCTTCGCCCAACAGATCAATGCCGCCAAATCCAACTATTACCCCATCGCGGAGTCAGGCGGTATCGGCGGCTTTACCAGCAGCGATGCGCTGACGAATATTACCACTTGGCTTCCTCAATTTCCTGGCAAATTCGTAGCGCTCAACTACGGTACGAACGATGCTAACTCCAATCTCTCGCCCGATACGTTCTACACCAATATGGCGACTATGGTGCAAGATATCATAACCGCCGGCAAGACGCCCATCATCCCGACTATCCCATGGGGCTGTACGACAAATCTGACGGCAAACGTACCGACGTTCAATGCAAAAGTCCAAGCGCTTTACACTGCCTATCCGCAAATAATCAAAGGGCCCGATCTATATACCTACTTCCTCAATAACCAAAGTTATATTTCGGGCGCAGACTGTATTCACCCCAACGCCGCAGGCGGCTGGACCGCATATCGGGCGCAATGGGCCCAAGCCATGACATCGGCAGTATATACCGCACCGGCTGCCGGTATCAGCCCTACGGGTGGCAGCGTGACAAGCGCCCAAACGGTCACACTTACTAGCTCAAAGGCAGGCACGCTTTACTATACGACCGACGGCACTACGCCGACCGTTGGAAGCCATGTATATACGAACACGCTCACAGTCGCAAGCACTCAGACAATCAAAGTATTGGCCGTAGATCAGGCGGGCAACCAATCTGATATAGCAAGTGCCACATATACGTTCCCTGCCCCTTCTCCCAGCCCAAGCCCCACTCCCACTCCATCGCCGTCACCTACGCCAGCGACCCCGACAAGCTCGAAATCTACCGCAACCGCTACTCCAACCGCGTCCGTCGTGACCCCAACGCCCCAGCCAGCTCCCACGCCCACACCGACCGAAACTGCACCACAGACGACAACAAGCAACACCCCATCGCGGACCGTCATACTAACCGTGACCGACCAGCATGGGAAACCACTGGCCAATACGGATGTCAGCCTGGGCACGACTAGTCAGACAGCCACAACGAATGCGCAAGGTACTGCCATCTTCTATAATGTCACGCCTGGTACCTATACTGTGCATGCCGCACATTACACGGACGTAACTATACAAGTTACCACCGGCACAAGTGCTCAAAGCCTGTCCGCACACCTCATTGCAGCAACCTCGCATGCATCAGGTGCCTGGGCGTTGGGTATTGCCGGTATGGCCGTGTGCATCATTATTGCTATCGCTGTGGCAATACGGCGGCGTCTAAAGCCAAAAAAGATCTGACATAGCAACGGGCGCTACTACTATTTTGACGTGTCGCCGGGAGGCAGAAGACGCCGCGCGGGCATGTACCGATGATGCAGCAACGCTTGCTGTAACACGCGCAGCACTTCTTGAGCCTGATCATAACCCATGCCGACACGTGCGATAGGCATAGGCCGTGATTGACCTGCTGCCTGCGCAAAATGCATCACAAGTCCTTTGTCATTACCGCTTATAGAGATGCTGTCGCTATATAAAACTCGCGCATCTATAGCAAGCAGGACCATCGTCGGCTTTCCATCGTTCATTACCGGGGAGCGGTCGCGCTCGTCGCCCATAGGCTGATTGTAGCCGGCAGACTCCCACAACTGCACCGCCTCGGTCTCCTGAATACCAAAGTGACTGATAAGCAACATCAGGATATCTTCGCTCGGGCGCTCTTCACCCCGCTCGATCCGCTCCAGAACATCAGTATCGATTTCCACGGCGCCCGAAACCTCCGCGAGACTCTCGCGACGGTTCTCGCGGATGTGCTTGAGGCGCGTACCAAGGGTTTGAAATGGTGATTGCTGCTTCGGCTCTTCCATATACATACTATAGTACCGCCCCCGTCCACCTCAGACAAGCAGAAGTATTGCGTATTTTAGGCTATACTAACATCATGCAACCGCAACCAAACATAAGTCTGCGCGACTATTCTACTATGCGCTTGGGCGGTCGTGTTGCCTTCGCGGTAGAAGTCCATAGCCGCAGCGAGCTCACCCAGGCACTCGACTGGGCCGCGCAACAACAGCTACCCGTCATTATGATTGGCGGTGGAAGTAACATAATATGGCGCGATGAGGGCTTTAACGGACTGCTCATCGTTAATAAAATCCTCCGCTACGAGATGCTAGACGAAGATGGAACGAACCTGTACCTTACCGTAGGTGCCGGCGAGCCCTGGGATAGCGTCGTCGCACGCAGTGTATCTGCCGGACTGACCGGCATTGAAGCGCTCAGCCTTATACCCGGGTCAGCCGGTGCGACACCTGTACAAAACGTCGGCGCCTACGGCCAGGAAATCTCTAACGTCCTGGTGAGCGTTGAAGCATACGACAGTTCCACGCACGCATTCCTCAATATCCCCGCCTCAGACTGTGCTTTCGACTACCGCACCAGCCGGTTCAAGACTACCGACCGTGGCCGTTTTTTCATTACCGCCATTACGCTCCACCTGACACGCGGCAATCCCCAGCCACCCTTCTACGCCGGCGTACAGCAGTACTTTGAGCAGCACGCGATTACGGTATATACACCCGAAGTACTGAGAGACGCCGTCGTAGACATCCGCTCCCACAAATTACCAGACCCGGCAAAAATTGCCAACAACGGCTCATTTTTTGCAAATCCCATAATTGACCAAGGGACCTTCGCCCAGATAAAGGCCATGTATGATGAGGTTCCCCATTGGGCAGTCGATGGAGACCGCGTGAAGCTCTCGGCCGCATGGCTCATAGAAAAGGCCGGCTTCAAGGACTACCACGACGCCGAGACCGGCATGGCCACCTGGCCCGCTCAGCCTTTGGTATTTGTCAACGAACACGCCCAGTCCACCGCCAACCTCTTAGCGTTCAGACAGAAAGTTACCGACGCTATCAAATCAAAATTCGGTATTACGTTCGAGCAAGAACCCGAACTGTTGCCCTGACATCTTTAGTGCTATATATTTGCTAAAACACAAAAATATTATACAATGTACTCATGGAACAGATTCCTCGCGGGAGTGAGGTTGCGCGTCTGCGGCAACAGATAGCGGATGAATACGATGCCATCAAGCAGGCCCTGGAAGGGCCTGCCGTAGTAGGTCGTCACGATATTATCAGCCATCGCCATGGCAACCTAGACGAACATTACGCGAAACTATGCCAATATATGAGCGAAGAGCAAGCAGCCACGACAGTCTGGGATATACGTGCTTATGTGCTGCATTCCGGTGCCCAGCCTACAGGTGAGCGTCAAGAGTAACGTATAATTATGCTCCAACTTATCGAACAACCACCCACCCATTTGTACAGAGGTATTGCCCTATCAGGCGAAGAATTCTCCACCGATCTTTTCGACCAAGCGCTTACGCCTGGAGGACCACCTTATACTGACGCGCATGGACGAAAGACGGACGCATCGGGTAATGAGTACGGGGTTTATATGTCGGATAATCCACAGATGGTTCACGATGCCTATGCCAAAGCATCGCAGGGCAATACCTTGCCCTGCAGTCCCGACTTCTCCCTGAACGGTATTCGCCCGAGGCAAGTTCAGTGTCCCAACATTAGCGTTGGGTACACGATACGGACCGAGAATCTTGATGTGCATATCCCTTTTATGAACGGTGCCATGCAGGGCATCTACAACAACGGGTACATCGGTGATGAATGGATAGCCGACTCTATACCGCCGCAGAACTACGCCGTCACTACCTTACGCATGGGCGGCGATCTTCTTCATACATCGATAGATTTCATACTCAACAGCAAGTCTCCGCAAGAGATTGTGTCTGCCGTTCACGCCGAATACGCCGAACGTCTCGCACGTCTACACGTCGTAAGCGAAGCGATTGCCAATCTGCCCGCGCACCAACGATTCATAGATAGCATCGTTGCAGAGACTGTAGAGCAGACCAGCACCTTTCGTCAGGCATAATATTATCGGGACAAGTCGCTCGGCAAGGGATACTGCAAGGCGAACGCCTTTACTTCATCGCGCAGCAACTTCAGCTTGGATTCGTCTTCACGGGCATCTATGGCGGTACGCATCCATTCAGCCACCGTTGCCATGTCTTTTTCGACTAATCCGCGAGTGGTGATTGCCGGCGTGCCGAGGCGTACGCCGCTGGGGCGGAACGGCGGCAGCGGATCGTTGGCCACGGCGTTTTTGTTGAGCGTCAGGCCAACTTTGTCCAGCGTTTCCTCTACGACTTTGCCATCCAGGCCAAAGCTACGCTTCACATCAGCCAAGATCATGTGGTTGTCGGTGCCGCCGGTGATCAGCACAAAGCCGCGCTTCTTCAGCTCGTCGGCCAAACACTTGGCATTCTTCAGAATCTGTTCGGCATAGGCCTTAAACTCCGGCTTTAGCGCCTCGCCGAATGCCACCGCCTTGGCAGCAATAGTATGCTCGTGCGGGCCACCCTGGAAGCCGGGGAACACTTCGCGGTCAATGAGCGTCGGCAGATTTTCGATAGTCTTTTCAGGTGCCCTCAGTGGATTGCTCACAATACCGCGTGTCAGGATAAGGCCGCCACGCGGGCCGCGCAACGTCTTGTGCGTGGTGGTGGTAATGATATGAAACCCGAAATCAAACGGATTATCGGCTACACCCGCAGCAATCAGGCCGGCAATGTGCGCCATGTCGGCCATCAGCACTGCACCCACTTCGTTGCCTATGGCAGCAAATTTGGCGTAGTCCAGCTTGCGCGGATAACCGCTAAAGCCCGCCAGAATGATCTTTGGCCGGGTCTTTAGCGCTACTTCACGCATTTCATCATAATCAATTTCGCCCGTATCAACATCTTTCATGCCATAGCGCACGAAGTTGTACAGCTTCGCGCTGCTGGTAACGGGCTGGCCGTGTGTCAGATGACCGCCATGGTCTAGCTTCATGGCCATAATGGTATCGCCTGGGTTCAGCCATGCCTGATACACGGCAATATTAGCCGGTGCGCCGGAGTGCGGCTGCACGTTGGCATGGTCGGCCTTGAATAGTTTTTTGGCACGCTCTATGGCAATAGTTTCTACTTGGTCGGTATTTTCCTGGCCGCCGTAGTAACGCCTGCCGGGGTAGCCTTCGCTATATTTATTAGTAAACACACTGCCCATAGCGGTCAGCACATCGCGCGAGACGTAGTTTTCGCTGGGTATCAGCTCCAGGCCTTCGCGTTGGCGCTTTTCTTCGGCCGCAATCAGCCGCGCAATATCGGTGTCGTTCATTACTATATCCATCAATTTCTCCCTCTTAGAGTCAATACAAATCTACGGCTGATGGTACGTAGCTAAATCATACGGATATTGTATCAGTCTATACGGATGGGCAAAAGCGTAATGCCGAAAGTGATTATGATCCACTATACCGTTGACAAGACTCGCGCCAATATATGAAGATACATACAGGTAACAAAAAGAAACATTTCAAAATGGGTAAGTCACCTGCCGCACGCAAGCGCTCCGTTGTACGCCCTGCACGTAGAACCACATCGGTACGCACGGGCAAAAACTCGTCATTCGACATTTTTCGCGCCAGAAAAATCTACGCGCTTGCCTTCGTCGTCATATTCATGCTCCTCGGGGCTATCTATCTCCTCTTCCAGGGACATGCTGCTACTACGCTACCCGACCCCCTGTATAACGCCAGCCCAGCTCCCTGGAATCAACCTATCGGCACCAATCCAGTGCTGGATCCGAACTCCACGACCATGGTAAATGCCGTAGACAGCCGTGTGAATCCCACCATGAATGCCTTTGGCATGCCCTTATACACCTCGACCGCCAGCGACCCCAGCTACACGGTAAAGTGCGTCAATTCTTCTGGCGCGCTTGCGCCGGGCCAATGCGATTCGCTCTTTGACAACAAACAACCCATTCATATTCCGAACAACGCCAAGGCAGCGACCGGCGATGACCACTGGTTGTTCATATACGACACTACTAAAAACCTTATTTTTGAAATGTGGGAAGCGAGTAAGAGCGGCAGCACCTGGACATATCAAACGGGTGACGTATATAGTCCTACTGGCGACGGCGTCCACCAGTCGGACGGATCCGTACAAGATGGTAATGGCTCCAGCTACTTCGCCGGTGTCGTAAGCGCTGCGGACTGGAATAGAGGGTACATAAACCACGCTCTATCATTTGCCAGCCAAGCAACCGTCGCCAATCAAGGGCGATACCCAATGAATGCCCAAACGGACGGCGGCAGCGGTTCGGGCCATGTCGTGCCCATGGGCGCCCGGTTCTTCCTCGATGCCTCCGTCAACTGTGATGGCCTTGGCGCCTCAAAGCTGGAAGCGATGGTATGCCATGCCATGCAGACGTATGGCGGATATATACACGACACCGGTGGCGTTCCTTTGAGTATTTACTTTCAGGAAGACGGCAGTACCGGTGGCCTATGGGGTGGCCAGGGGTGGAATGAGAATATGACCTTCTCGAAAATCCCCTGGAGCAAGATGCATGTCTTAAAATCATGGAACAGTTACACCGCGGCGGCTACCAGCATATCTTCATTTGTGGCCTTGCCAAGCTCCATCAGCTATAACGGCAGCAGCACATTATCCTGGTCTTCGGCAAACGCCTCCAGCTGCTCCATCAGCCCTATCATCGGCTCTGTCAGCGCCAGTGGCAGTCATAGCACCGGCGCTTTAGTCGCAACCACAACGTATACTCTCAGCTGCTCCGGCAACGGTACCGTCTCAAGGCAAACTACCATTACGGTAGCGAGCAAGGGCGGCACCAGCCCATCCCCCACACCCGCGCCTACTTCATCACCAAACCCCTCGCCGACCGGCGGCAACCCGGCAGCCTCTACGCCTTCTTCGACAACACCCGCCGCCTCGAGCCCGGCATCATCGGCTCAGAACAGCAACTATATAACTCCAGACAGTCTCAACGGCGACGGAGGCTCCGGCGCGCCAAGTGGCAATACTACCGCCACGCCGTTATCCTCTGCTACCGTTGCGACTGCCCTGCCCGCATGTACGGCCGGCCGGATGTTCAGTCATGGTGTCTGCGCGTGCCCAGGCAGCAACAACACAGGCGTATGCTCATTCGCGCGGGCTGCCAATCCCATAATCAGCATTGCGGCTGCAGCCACCGCGGGGTTGCTTATCTTCCGCATCACAACAAGCGTGCTCGGCATTTCGTCATCGTTAAGCACCGACGTCACGACTATCCGCTCACTCCGTCGCAGAGGCAGGCTAGCACTTATCGGTCTTGGCATTTGTGTCATACTATACATAACGTTTGAATTTTTGTTACCGGGCGGTGTTCTGAATCGATAATTTGCATAAAAATACCTTATACGATATATTATTTGCATGAGTTTAGATACAAACGCCAAAATTGGTCGCCTTATTGCTCAAATTAGACAAGATAGAGGATTAACGCAGGCAGAATTTGCGAAGCGGCTCAACACGAGCCAGTCTGCGGTTAATCGGATAGAACACGGTAAGCAGAACCTTAGCCTGCAGACCCTCGCCCGCATCAGTGACGTCCTGAACAAGCCCCTTATCTCTGTCTCCAGCGGAGCTGTCAACCTTCGGATTGAGGGCGGCCACGAGCTGAGCGGCCGCATCAGCCTAAAGACCAGCAAGAATGCCGCGGTAGGCCTCCTGTGCGCCAGCCTTCTCAACTACGGAGTTACCCGGTTCAAGTCGTTTCCGCGCATAGAAGAGGTATACCGCATCATAGAAGTACTGGAAAGTATCGGTGTTTCAGTTAAGTGGCTCCCGGGCAACGACCTTGAGATCCGCCGACCAGCCCACCTTACGTTAGATTCGCTCGATGCAGAAGCTGCACGCAAGACACGTTCCGTCCTGATGATGATGGGGCCGCTGATGCACGACTATACGTCGTTTAAGATTCCCTACGCAGGCGGCTGCAACCTCGGTACGCGCACCGTTGCACCACACCTATATGCCCTTGAGGAATTTGGCGTACAGATCGTAGCCACCCAGGGCCATTACAATGTTTCAGTCAATAAAAAACCGGCTGGCCGGATCGTACTGTACGAGTCCGGCGATACAGTCACCGAGAATACCCTGTTCGCGGCCGCACGCACCGCCGAGGAGACCATTATTCAATACGCTACCGCCAACTACATGGTGCAAGATGTCTGTTTCTTCCTGCAAAAGCTTGGCGTACAAATAGAAGGCATCGGCGGCACGGTGCTCAAAATCCGAGGCGTGCCGTTTATTAAGAAAAATATTACCTATGCGCTGAGTGAAGACCCCATCGAAGCCATGTTTTTCGTAAGCGCGGCCGTTACCACCAATTCGACTATCACCATAGAGCGAGTGCCCATCGACTTCATGGCGCGCGAGCTTCTTACTCTGGAAAAGATGGGGCTACGATTTGAAGCGACCGACCGTTACAAGGCTGAGAATGGCAAAACCGAACTCGTAGACCTCACCATCTACAAACACGACGGTAAACTGCACGCCCCGATAGAGAAAATCCATCCCAACGTCTATCCGGCAGGCATCAACGCCGACAACCTGCCATATTTCGTACCCATCGCCGCAGTAGCGCACGGTCGTACGCTTCTCCATGACTGGATGTATGAGAACCGCGCCATCTACTACACCGAAATGACCAAAGTAGGCGCTCAAGTAGAACTAGCCGACCCGCACCGCGTCTACGTCGTGGGCCCTACCAAATTCCGTGCGGCGGACGTCGTGTGCCCGCCAGCTCTACGCCCTGCATCGCTGCTTTTAATCGGTATGCTTGCCGCTGAAGGCGTGAGCGTGCTGCGCAACATCTACACCATCCAGCGTGGCTACGAAGATCTGGCCGAACGTCTGAACTCACTCGGCGCCCAGATCACGGTCATGCACGAATTGTCTTAGTACCATTATCACACTGCATAGAGCCTATCCGCCACATATCTGTTATAATGTCGGCGGGTAGGCGAGTGTCGTATAACGGTTATTATCCCAGTTTTCCAAACTGGTGACGGGGGTTCGATTCCCCCCACTCGCACCACGTCGCAGCACCTTCCAGCCTACCGCCTTTTATCCGCAAAACAAGTTTCCGGGTAAAAGGCGGTAGGCCTCGCAGGACTGCTCCTTACAATATTTCAAACGCTCCGCTGGTTTGAAATATTGAAAAAACAACGGCTCGCAAATGCGGGCGAGTGGCGGAATGGTATACGCTGCGGACTTAAAATCCGTTGACCTTACAGTCTTGAGGGTTCGAGTCCCTCCTCGCCCACCACGTCACATCTTCCTGCAACCACCCTAGGCATGCTTGCAAAACAAGTTTCCAAGCATGCCTAGGGTGGCCTCGCGGAATTGCTTGGCGAGCAACCATGGGGAGCGGAAGGGTTTATGCAGTTTTCCAAAATATCAAACCAAGGAGTGCATACGACTGTTTGATATTTTGAGAGGAGAACCATAGCCATAGGCCGAAGCTTTTGACGCCGTAGCGGCAAAACGAGGCGTAGGCGTGAGGTTCGACGAGCCCCCGTAGCTCAGTTGGACTAGAGCAAGAGACTTCTAAGCTCAAGGTCGCAGGTTCGAATCCTGCCGGGGGTACCAAAGAAAGTGTCGGTCGTAAGACCGGCTTTTTCTTTGGTATTTCTTGGTGAATTTGGTTCTGCGACTGGGATTTTGCGAATGCAAAATACCGTAGTCGCAGGTTCGGCGGAGCGAGGACGTGCGCATCCGCTCGAGCGGAGAGCACGCCACAGCGGAGGAGGCCGAAGGCCGATATTCTGCCGGGGCACCAGCCTGTTCATCTAGAAGCACTTCGCATGAGGTGCTTTTTGTTTGGTATCATTACCACATGAAGCATCTTCTTATACCCACGGTAAACGTTTTTATTATAAACGGCTCAAAAATTATGCTGGGTCGGCGCGCAAACACCGGCTGGATGGACGGGCGTCTGTGCCCGCCAGGCGGCCACATAGAGGCCGGCGAGACGCCGGTAGCAGCAGCTATACGGGAGATCAAAGAAGAGCTGGGAGTAACCGTGCAGCCCAAGGACCTTACCTTTGCCTGCGTAGCCGTTCGCAATACACAAGCAGGCGAAACCGTGGCCTTTGAATTTACCATCCATGACAAAGACTACACCTATATCAATGCAGAACCCGAAAAATGCAGCGAGCTCACGTGGCTGGAGCTGACGGATCTTGGTGACCAAATCATAGACCAATTTAAACAGATCATCGAGGGCATCATCAAACAGCAGCCCTACCTGGAAATAGGATACTAGTCGTGAAGCCACCTATTACACTCATTACGGGCAATGCGGGCAAGCTAAAGGAACTGCAGGCGCTGGCACCCCAGCGGCTAGCCATCACATCGCAGTCACTGGACTTGGCTGAGATACAAAGCCTGGACGTACACGAAATAGTGGAAGATAAGGTGCGGCGGGCATTCGAGCAAATGCATACACCCGTCATCGTAGAGGATGTTTCTACCGGGCTGGATGGACTGCAAGGCCTGCCTGGGCCATTTTTTAAGTTTTTCGAAAAAACGCTCGGCAAACGCACGCTGCTGATACTTTCTAAAGAAACCGAGCCACGCGTCACTATCCGTTGCGTGGCTGCATATTACGACGGCCGCATTATGCTGTTTGGTGAGGGTATTGTCAAAGGGCGCGTCGTTGAGCCACGCGGCGAGAATGGCTTTGGCTTCGACTTTACCGTGGTACCCGACGGTGAAACACGCACCATGGCCGAAATGTCCCTGGAAGAAAAAAACGCCATGAGCCACCGCGGCCAGGCGATGCGCAACCTACTGGCACAGTTATAACTTTTTGATATAGTCCGCCAACCAGCGGGCGCTCGGGCGGACGGTACGCTTCATAGTGGTGCGGTCCACGTCCACCAGGCCGAACTTTGGCCACCAGCCATACGCCCACTCAAAGTTGTCCAACAGGCTCCAATGGAGATAACCCCGGAGATCCACACCAGCATCAAGAGCGCGTTTTAGTGCCCCAATCGTCTCTTCAAGCCACCATTGCCGCTGGACATCGTGTGCATCTGCCAGCCCATTTTCAGTGATGATAACCGGCAGATGGTAGCGCTGCGCAACACGCTTGAGCAGTCGATCAATAAGACTCGGTGTCATATACCAGCCAAGGTCGCTGATGGGGTTTTCTGGATTCCGTAGTTTCAGACCTTTAAGGTAGTGCGTAAAGTAGTAATTGATACCAATAAAATCCTGATGCCGTCGGATACGATCAAGAAACCACCAGTTGTTCAGATATTCAGCAATCGACCCAGCTGATCGGGCCAGCAAATCATTGGGATGCTTCGGCAACACGTTGCCGGCCTGCATGGCTATTCCCACCTGCACGTTTGGACATACTAGCTTCAGCGCGCTGTAGGCAGCCTTATGTGCCTGCACGAGGTTTCTATACACCCGTATAGCAACCAGCGGATTCCTACCCTGCGGCGGCCACTCACCTTGGAAATAGCTCAACTGCGTATAGACGTTCGGCTCATTCAGGGTAATAACATAGCGCAGTTCGCCGCCGAACAGCTCACCCATTTTTCGCGCATAACGCACGAAATGCGCCACGTTTGCCTGCTTGGCGAAGCCACCTTTGTTCGTAAACCATAGGGGCATTGTCCAGTGCCACAGCGTCAAAACCGGCTCTATATTACGCTTCTTGAGTTCGCTTATGTATTCACGGTAATGGACGATAGCCTGCTCGTCCCATTTGCCTTCTTCGGACTCCACCCGCGACCATTCAATACTAAAGCGGAAGGCATTCATGCCCAGCTCTTGCAGAATACCAAAATCTTCCCGGTAGCGTTCGTAATGTTCTACACCGCGGCCAGAGACATAGTTTGCAGGATCCGTCCCGGCGGGCGTTATGTCCGCCAAGTTCGGCAGCCAATGCAGCCGCTTCGTAAAAGTCGCGGCTAGTCGGCCGGCATTTGCCAGCTCCCATTCGCTCCACTGGTTGTGCGTATTGCCCTCTACCTGGTGTGCCGCCGTGCTAGCGCCCCATAAAAAATCATCTGGAAATGGGGAATTCTTCTTCATACTATCCATATTATACAATCACCGCGTGAGCCGGTTGAATTATCCCCCCGCATAAGATATAATTACCTCTGTTTTCAGCCCGAAAACCCAAAATTACAAACCAAGGAGCGCAGCGACTGTTTGTAATTGTGAGAGGAGAACCATAGCCATAGGCCGAAGCTTTTGACGCCGTAGCGGCAAAACGAGGCGTAGGCGTGAGGTTCGACGAGGCGGAAGTAGCTCAGTTGGTTAGAGCGCCTGTTTGTGGCACAGGAGGCCGTGGGTTCAATTCCCATCTTTCGCCCCAAATTAAGAGTCCCGAGAGTAGTCTCGGGGCTTTTTGTATGGCTACTGATTTCTGAGAACTCTTTTGTGATTCTGATCAGTAGACAATCGCACTACCGATGTTATAGTGTAAATATGAAACAGCTGATCTCTTTTGTTCGCTCCTACAAACTGTTCGCGTTTGCACTGGCCGGGCTTATCGCTGCAGGCATCCTTACTTTCTTTGGACTATCCACCCTAGCCCACTGGGTTCTGGGGATTGTGTCGCTGATAGCGGTCATCCCGCTTGTTACGCGCATGGTTAACGATTTACGTCACGGCAGCTACGGTGTGGACATCTTGGCGGCCACCGCCATCGTTACCGCAGTGTTGATGCACCAATATTGGGCGGCAATTATCGTGGTCATCATGCTCAGCGGCGGCGAGTCGCTGGAAGCTTTTGCGGCAGCACGCGCCCACAGCGAACTGCGCGACTTACTGAAACGGCAGCCGCAAATTGCCCACATCCTGCGTCGTCATAAGATTATCGATGTACCAGCCAGCGAAGTTGCGGTGTATGACAGAATCGTCATCAAGCCGGGTGAGGTAGTGCCGGTAGATGCAATTATCCTGGAAGGCACCGGCAGCTTTGACGAGGCCAGCCTGACGGGCGAAAGCCTGCCGGTCGTAAAGCAGATAGACGACGAAATCCTCAGCGGCGCCATCAACCTGGATGGTTCTATTACAGCCAAGGCCATCCATGCAGCTAAAGACAGCCAATACCAGCAGATTGTCCGCCTGGTGCGCGCCGCCGCCGAGAACCCTGCACCGTTCGTACGCTTGGCAGACCGCTATAGCATTCCCTTTACCGTCGCTGCTTATACCATTGCTGGCGTGGCATGGATATTGAGCCATCAGGCCATCCGCTTTTTGGAAGTTATTATTGTAGCTACGCCCTGCCCGCTTATTCTGGCCGTACCTATTGCCCTGATTGCCGGCATGAGCCGTGCAGCACGCGACGGTATCATCATCAAAACCGGCACGGCACTGGAGCAGCTGGCGACCGCCAAGACATTTGCATTCGACAAAACCGGTACGCTCACCCGTGGCATGCCCGAAGTAGACACTATCGTTGCATTTGGCTCGTATAGCGAACAAGACGTATTGAGCGCTGCCGCCTGCCTGGAGCAGCATTCGGCGCATGTGCTGGCAAGAGCCATCGTCGAGGCCGCCAAAGAGCATAAATGCCCACCGGGCAAAGCTAAACATGTTAAGGAAATTGCCGGCTCCGGCCTGGAGGCACATATCAACGGCAAAGATATATTGGTCGGCCGCCTGAGTTTAATGGTGCAACGTGATGTATCGCTGCCAGCGGCCTTCAGGCCTGCAAGAATCGCCCAGACAGCTACGCTGGTAGCCATAGATGGGCAATTAGCCGGCTACATCACCTTTGCTGATGCTCTACGCCCGGACACGAAGCAAACACTCAAACAGCTTGCGGCCTTGGGAGTTACGCACACGCTGATGGTTACAGGCGACAACCGCACCGTAGCTAAAGTGATTGCCCGCTCACTGGGCATAAGCGATGTCAAAGCAGAGGCATTGCCCGCAGATAAACTTCTCGCCATAGAAGGCATCACGGACAAACCTGTAGCCTTTGTGGGTGACGGCATCAATGACGCACCCGTGCTTACCGCCTCAGATGTAGGTATCGCCCTGGGTGCCCGTGGCAGCACCGCCGCCAGTGAGTCGGCGGACATCGTCATCATGCAAGACAGCTTTTCGCATGTCGCCCTGGCAGTCGCCACTGCTAAGCGAGCATTCCAAATCGCCACGCAAAGCGTACTGATCGGCATTGCCCTGAGCGTAGCATTGATGTTGATATTCGCTACCGGAAAATTCCCGCCGGTTGCGGGCGCTATCATCCAAGAAGTAGTAGACGTAGTCGTCATTTTCAATGCGTTGCGGGCGCATAGCGGCGTCAAGCTACCCGAAGCCACCCAGCGCGTAAAAGCTTAGCGCAGCACGTTCAAAAGTATCGCGACGAAAACAGGTATAGCAAGATTGTCTATACCGCGTACCGCCGTATTTTCCAATAACCCTGCACCCAACACTACTGCCACGAACCAAATGCTGACCGTGGCATGCGCACCCATAGCATAGCCAACGAGTATCAGGGTAGACACACCTACGAACGTAAGCGTACCAACAATACTTTTCGTATAGCCGAACACCTTGTACTTGCTATGTCCGCCAAACCGCGTGCCCATCACTGCCGCCAGCCCATCGGCCAGGCCCATATGCAGGAGGGCTACGGCATAGATCCATCTATCCTGGGCAATATATGCCAGCAGCCCTACGGCGATGGCAAAAAACGCCTCGCCCCAGGTGGGCCGCTGCACGCTCCGTATGGCGCGGAAGATATTAAGGTACTTTGCGACTGCCAGCACCCCGATAAAGGCCAGGCTGAGGGCAACAATCTCGCGCCTGGTCAAAAAAAACGGCCAGAACGCCACAAGCGACCCAACCGATATATGTACGAACTTTCGCGTATACTCTGGGTGCACATGCCGATAATGCCACAGTAGTTCCGAGACACAAAGCAGCACAAAGACCACCAGCGTACTTATAGCAAGCGGCCAAATTGTCGTCATAGTTTTATTGTATACCGGCTTGAAAGGGATAAAAATAAGGAGTCCCCTAGATACCCTTTTCTTAGCACACCAACAAAAACAGCCTGGGCGGACCCAAGCTGTTTTTGTTGGTCGGGGTGAGAGGACTCGAACCTCCGACCTCAGCGTCCCGAACGCTGCGCGCTACCAGCTGCGCTACACCCCGAAAGACACATGGGACACCCCTTCGGGGTTTCCCATCGCGCCTGTCGAAATAAATTCGACTTCGCCCTATGGGCGAACCGGCGCTGCTCTTCCCGTTTCGCTACACATAGCTACAGGAAGATAACAGAGGGGATTATAGCGCAAAAGATGGGCAATATCCAGTCAAGACCCAATTAGCCTAAGCGACCGATCACCTCACAAAATGGTCCAGGATACTTCACCCGCAATAGCTCGGCTGCCTCTTTTGGCGTAAACCACTCGAAGGCCGTATGCTCATCGGACAAAGCAATGACCGCGTCTTCCGGCATGGTGCAGGCGTACACACTAAGGATGAGGCCCGCAGACAGGTCATCGTCCAATGGGATACGGATATTTGAGAGTACCGTGCCCAACTCGGTAACGTCGCTCAACCCAGTAATGCCCGTCTCCTCCTCTACTTCCCGCTGGAGTGTGCCTAGCACCGAATCGCCTTTCTGTACTCTACCACCCGGCAAATCCCAATAATCGCGCTGCTCACCACGCAGCTTCTTGGGGTTTACCTTCAATAGCAACACTTTGCCCTCGCTATTGCGCAACAATGCCTTGATACCAAGATGGTATATATCTTCCATTACTTCTCCGCTAACAGTTCTATTACGTTATCCATTTTTGGCGAGCGTACCGTGCGCATAAAGTCCACGAACAGGTGTTCGTCATACGACTTCAGGTACGCTACCCTGAACCCCGCATCCTTCACGAAGCCACCAATTGAATCTTCAGTATGGAAAAAACGACTATACTCGTTTACCTTGCCCTCTTTTTCACCGCGGTAGGTCGTCAGGTGCGTTTCGGGGTCTAGCGTGGCGTTCGGGCTTTGGGCATCGGGGCACTGCGTAGAGCGCACAACTACGAATAGTTTACCGCCGGGCTTCAGCGTACGATACAGCTCAGCCAAAGCCGTCTGCAATTTGTCTTTCGGTAAATAATGGAGCACCAGGCGCGCATAGATATAGTCAAAAAAGCTATCACCGTAGGGAAGCGGTTGGGCGATATCTTCAATCTTCACCTCTATGCGGTCTTCAAGGTGCTCCTCAGCCACACACGACCGAGCAAACGCGGCACCTCCTGCATCTATAGTAGTAGCTACGATACGTCGTTTCGGGTCCGCTTCGGCCATGCGGATTTCGGCTACGCCGCCGGTTGAGATACCAACGCTAAACACTAATAAATCGCTATCGGTCAAAAGCGCGACGCCATGGTCTTCACTGGTAGATGATTGTACATTCATGCGACTATTATAACGGAAGGCGTCGAAAAGTAGGGGATAGAGGACAGCGGTCGCTGGCGCTCCCTATATTCGCTCCTTCGCTACTCGGTGCTAGCCGGAGGACAGCGGGCTAAAGCCCTCTTCGGCCAAGCTTTCTCGGAGCTAGCTCCTGCGAGAGCTTAGCCTACGCGGAACCTACGACTACGCATCTTTTGCCTAATGGCAAATCTGCAGTCGGAGAACCGACCCTTTTCCTAACCAATAAAAAGAGCCTGGGCAATGCCCAAGCTCCTTTTGTTGGTCGGGGATAGAGGACTCGAACCTCCGACCTCGCGGTCCCAAACCGCGCGCGCTAGCCAACTGCGCCAATCCCCGGAAAGACACATGGGACACCCCTTCGGGGTTTCCCATCGCGCCTGTCGAAATAAATTCGACTTCGCCTTACGGGCGAACCGGCGCTGCTCTTCCCGTTTCGCTGCATAGCTACAGGAAGATAACAGAGGGGATTATAGCGTACAACGTACAAAAATGCCAGTTTAATCCAGATATTCCTGAATATGCTGGGCGTGCTGCGCACGGCCGGTTGCATCGGCCTGCACCAATAACGCGTTGAACTGGCGCGGGCCATGTGCCTCCAGCACGTTGCGGGTTATCTTGTTGTCACGCCAGCGGGGGATGATACTGTCGTACGTTACGCCCAGCGAAGCATCCAAAGCACCGCACATGCCCACATCGGTCATATGCGCCGTGCCGCCAGGTAGCACCCGCGCGTCGGCAGTCGGAACATGCCAATGGTCACCAACTACCAGCGTAGCCCGGCCATCCAAATAGTGACCGATAACTACCTTCTCACTGCTATAGTCTCCGTGAAAATTAACGATGGTCGCACATCTGTTATGCGACATTTCACGCGCCAAAATGGTGTCTATCACCTGCAGCGGGTTATCCGTAGGCGTTTCAGCGTCGCGGCCGACAATATGGCCAAGCAAGCTTACCACTAGTACATCACCCTGGGGCGCACGAGCGTATTTATACGCAAGCCCTGGTGTATCTTCAGGGTAGTTGGCCGGACGGACAATGGGCTGGTCGGGGCGGGCAAGCAGGGGAATGATGGCTTCGCGTTTCAGGCTCCAGTTGCCGCCGGTGCAAAAATCTATGCCCATTTCGCGCATGCGTTGGAAATCCTGCGGCGACACCCCTTTCCCGTCGGTCACGTTTTCGGACTGCGCAACCACAAAATCTACAGCATGTTTTTTGCGGACTTCCGGCAGCACCTCTTCCACAGTGTGTAAGCCCACCTCGCCCATAATGTCACCTATATACAAAATATTCATACGCTTTTTTGCCTTTCTATCAGCCAGGTGGGCATTTCATCGAACGTCAACTTCGGTATGTCGCGGATACCGTCTTCCTCGGTCATGCCGGGATACACCAGCCGGTAGGCATCTACCACGTTGCCAACGATCCGTTCATCCCAGGGCAAACCTAAGCGTCGCACCACTTCCCTTACTTGCTTTTCGCTCGGGCCCTCTACCTCCACCATGGACGGCAGCCAGGGCCAGTCGTCCAGAGACACCTCGCAGCCCTGCAAATGCCATACCTCGCGGCGGGTATGCTGCTCGGAAATTGCCTGCAAGCCGATAGCTTCAAAAAGAGCGATGGTACCCTGATATGAAGATACCAGCACCTCAATTTCGTGGGTGTCGCGGCTTTCGCTTTTGGCAATCTGCTTATACGTCAGCCTGATTTGGCCGCCTTCGTCACGCACACGCACGAATCCCCAGTGGCCTGCCAGCCCGGACTGCAAGCGCTGGTCGGGATAGTCCATAATGACGCGCTTCATAGCACGCATGGGATACTCGCAGGTTGCACCCGCGGCTTGCAGCCCTTTCCGCAGCTCATTGTATGTATAGCCCAGAAACCGGGCCTCTATCTCAGCCTGCACGTTTAGCCTACTTGGCGAACTCGATAGCGCGGGTTTCGCGGATGACGTTTACTTTGATGGTACCGGGATACTGCATGGACGATTCAATCTTGGTGGCGATGTCGCGTGCCAAACGGATTGCCGTAAGGTCATCTACCTGCTGCGGGCGCACGAATACGCGTACTTCGCGGCCAGCGCTGATGGCATATGACTTCTCGATGCCCTTGAAACCGTTGGCAATGTTTTCCAGCTCACGCATGCGCTCGGCAAAGTTCTCGGCCGAGATATTGCGCGCGCCGGGACGGGAAGCGCTGATGGCATCTACCACCCGCACCACCAACGCCTCCACAGTCGTGGCCTCCATGTCGTCGTGGTGCTGCTCGGCAGCCAGGGCGACAGCTTCGGGTGCACCATATTTGCGCAAGACCTCACCACTAATATGGTGATGTTTGCCCTCCATCTTGTGCGTCAGGGCTTTGCCCAAGTCGTGCATAAGCGTTGCATATTTGGTGATCTTCACGTCGGCGCCCACTTCTTCGGCGATCAGCCCGGCCATGTGCGCCATCTCGGTGGAATGCTTCAGCACATTTTGGCCATAGGAGGTACGGTATTTCAGCTCGCCCAGCAGGTGCAACAGCTCGCGCGGAATGCCAATGACGCCGACTTCGCGGGCAGCATCCTCGCCGGCGCGCACTACTTCTTTCTCGACGTTCTTTTGTGCCTTCTCTACCACTTCTTCGATGCGGGCAGGATGGATACGGCCGTCTTTCATCAGCAGCTCCAGCGCCTGGCGGGCAACTTCGCGCCGGACGGGATCAAAGCTGGAGAGCACCACATAGCCTGGCGTGTCGTCTACCATAATGTCTACGCCGGTAGCACGCTGCAGCGCCTGGATGTTGCGACCCTCTTTGCCGATAATGCGACCCTTCATCTCCTCGTCTTCCAGTTTGATACTGGTAACGGTGCGCTCGGCAGTTACTTCGCTAGCCATACGTTCCATAGCGGTGGTGATGATGACACCGGCGCGCTCTTCGGCCATATCGCGGGCTTCGTTTTGCAGCTTGGTTACCAGACCGGTTAGATCGTTGCGGATATCACGCTCGGTCATTTGCATCAGCTTTTCGGCAGCTTCATCTTTGGTAAGTTTGGCAATCTTTTCCAGTTTTTCCTGCTGGCGGCCGCGAATGTCGCGGATTTCGTCCTTCAGCTTCTCTACTTCATCCTCGCTGCGGCGCAGGGCTTCGTTGCGCTTGTCTAAAGAATCCAGCTTCTTATCCAGCGCTTCTTCACGCGATACCAGCCGCTGTTCTAGGTCTTTCAGTTCCCGGCGATGCGTCTGCTCTTCTTTGCGCACTTCGTCCTTCATATTCGCCGCTTCTTCTTTTGCACCGACTATAAGCTTGTCGGCCTCACGCTTTGCTTTGTCCAGCTCGCGCGTTGCCGCATCAGCGGCTGAGCCGATACGGCGTTTCGTGAGTATAGTGCTTCCACCATAGCCCACGGCAATGCCGACCACGGCTAGCACTATGGTCAATATATCCATCACGTTCCTTTCTATCGGTAGGTTATAGCCAGGCGTGGCCGCTACGAGCAGCACGCGCCGAAATAGCAGACACGTCGTAGAAGCGCTGCGTATACGGAAGCTTTTGCAAAAGCCATGAAGGTTGCGTCATGTGGCGACAGCCTACTTACCTAACTACCGGAATAAACTTAAATAAATAGATGTAATATGCAACGGATTGTGTATGTATAACAACGAATCCTTACCCCAACTATACGCTTTTTTGTCAAGTAGGGTCAAATTTGATACATACTTTTACCATGGAACGAGAAATTCCACACTCACATTAGCGCATATACTGTGAGTGCGAGGTCACAACAGAAAACAGACATTAGGTTTAGGGTTCGCCAGTTACCACGAGCGAGTCTACTGCGCGGCCTTTGCCTCTTCGGTGGCTATTTTGTTTTTATGTTCCTGGATCACTCTTCCTACGGCAAACTCATTCTTTCGCCGAGCCTCAGGCAACGTACCAAGGTCTATGGACAAAAGCGCGAGCCTACCAACGCGACGACGTATCTCATGTTGTACGGCCTCAATGGCCACCTGGGGATCTTTCTCCACGACAAAATGTTTAGCAGGATGCAACAGATCAGCACCTACAGTAAGCTGGCGCATCCTGTGATTGGATGCAGGGATCTTATCCTCAACGAGCCATTCTTTACCTTGCCAACCACTATTATACTGACCACCGCTCCATTGTGGTTTTAGCTTTGGCGGACGAACGTTAAGTCCGGTAGTGTCAATTTCGTATACTACGCCGACACGCGGTACGGTAAGATGGGCCTGTCTGTCTGCCTGATATGAAAACACCGGCGACCCAGGTAACTTATCGCCGTGTTTTGGCGCACCATGAACACTTGTAGCCGCATCAGGGTTATCAGTCATATATACGCCGTACTCGTTGCCGTCCGCGACAGTGACCTCACCGGTGAAAGAATCGACCTGCTTTGTACCCGGAACGAGGTCAGCCGAATGTAACTTATAATCAATCGCATGGGCAGGCAGAACAATACCCCTATAAAGGGTATCAGGTGGAATAATCTGTTCAGGCTGTGCCGCCATAATCCTATTGTACCAAATGCAGGTAGCGGCAGGTACGCCCTTGATTTTTGTTATCTTTTTGGTTCAGTGGTATGGGCTGGGGCGCCATATTCGGGCAGGGCGATCTGCTCATTTTCGCCAGCAGAAAGCTTGTCCAGACCATCTGCTAGCCAGTTGTCACCGTCTGCCGCCACTATTGGCACACTCAGGCTGTAAGCAAGTGCGTTGGCCACCGTCAGCCCAATGCGCAGGCCAGTGAAGCTGCCTGGTCCTTTGAAACAAACGATGCCCTGGATGTCACGTAACGTCTTGCCGTGTGTTTCTAATAAACTGAGGATTTTGCTGTGGACGGTCTCCGCCAATTCGCGGTGCGCCTGCCATGTTTTGTATTCCAGTTGCGCACTATCATCAAACAAACCGATCTCTGCCTCTGGCTTGTCGGTACGGATACTGAGGATAATCATACGGCTGCTTCCTTGGGGATAAGATAGCTTAACTTCGATGGATAGATAAATTCCAGCCGCCGTTCGGTGTCGCCTAATGCCTGGATGCTGATGCGCAGCGCATATGGGGGTAATACGTGGCGGACCACATCGCCCCATTCTATAACGGTGACGGCGTGCGGCGCACCTACCAGCTCCGCCACTTCGTCCGCCATAAGACCGGCTTCGTCCAACCGGTAGAGGTCGAAATGGTACAGCGTGCGCTGGCCTGCGGCATATTCGCGGCTAAGGGTAAACGTAGGGCTGGACACACGGTCGGCGCTGCCCATGCCGCGGGCCAGCCCGCGTACAAAAGTAGTCTTGCCGCCACCCAGGTCGCTGACCAGTTCTATGACTTCGCCGCCACGAACGCGCGCACCTATATATTCACCGATTTTTTCGGTGGCCTCTGGACTGTGTGTATGGATACTTGGGCTGGACATGCTGTTTGGTATACTACCGCGTCTACCAGATAACGGCAAGCATTGCTACAGAAGAACGCCAATCGGCAGTGTACAATTAAAATATGTTACAGCTCGGCTCTAACCTCCTAGGAAAACCCGTTCTGTCTCTGCGCACGGGCGGCCCAGTTGCGTGGGTCGCTGCACCCATCATTAATCCGACGCGCTTGAATGTAGAGGGCTTTTACGTAACGGACAGTGTTGATCACAGCCGGCTCATATTGCTCTACCAGGATATCCGTGAGCTCAGCCCGCAAGGCTATATCGTGGATGATCACGATGTATTAGCACAGCCCGCCGACCTGGTGCGCCTGCAGAATGTACTGAACTTCAATTTCGAGCTGCTGAACAAACCGATAGAAACAGTAGACCACGAAAAAATCGGCAAAGTAGGCGACTATGCCGTAGAGACAACTACCATGTACGTTCAGAAACTCTATGCCAGTCGCTCTATATGGAAAAGCCTCACTAGCGGCAGTCTGAGCATCGACCGGACGCAGATAGTGGAAGTTACTAACAAGCGGATTATCATTAATAACCCCCTGCGGGGAATACCATCGGCCGTAACGGCAACTGCAGCCTAGCCTTCTTCTGCATGACCTTGTTGCATTTCGTTGAGCGCCGTCTTGATATCGTCGTAGCCAAAGCCCTGGCCCGCCAGATAGCGCATCAATTTTTGCGGCTCCTGGCGGTAGCGGGCAATCTGCCATTTTTTGGCCGCCAGTGTACGCAGTGCCTGCTGCTCGTCAGAATGTTCACTGCCAAGCACCTGCCCGATCACTTCGTCACTCACGTGTTTGGATCGTAATTGTTGTTGTAATTTTAGCCGGGAAGTAGGGCGGAGCAGACGACGGGTAGCTACGAACGCGGCCGCGTATGCGGCGTCATCCAGCAGTCCGACTTTACTTAACTTGTTAAGTATTTGATCGGCGAGGGCAGGGGAGGCGCCTTTTTGCTGCAGGTACGTCCGCATTTCCCCGACGCTGCGGGGACGCATGGCTACATAGCGCAGCGCGCGACCGTACAGCTTGTCGTCGGCCGATTGACGCTTCCACCCTGCCAGCTCCTGGGCGGAGAGCTCTGTGCCAGGTGCCAACCCGCTATCCAGCAGTGCAGCTTCGCCGAGCGAAAACGAATAGGCGTCATCCACGAAAATGGAATAGCGCCCCCGCTGCTTCACCTGCTCTGTTATGCGCGTAATTTTCATCGCCAGGTGCGCTGCTTGTTCTTTTCTTCTTTGGCGCGGAGTGCCGCCTCCAGGTCTATGTCCAGATTGTTACACACCGCTATCAACAACCACAGCACATCGGCTGCTTCTTCATCTACATGCGCATCGCGCGACGCTGGGTCGACCTTTTCGCCGATATTCTTGCGGACGGCCTTAGCCAGTTCGCCTACCTCTTCGCACAACATCAGCATGCAGTACAACAGCTCAGTATTGTGCCCGCGAAATGCGTTAGTATCGGCAATATAGGCCTGAATATCGGCAAGCGTGGGTCTTAGGCCCAACACCGGATGGCCAGAGGCTGGCATAGGTCTACTCCTTGGCGGCGGCTGTAGCCATCACCTTTTTGGCGATTTCTTCCATGGTCTTGGGGTTGTCGCGCAAATACTGCTTGGCAGCTTCGCGGCCTTGACCAATCTTGGCGTCATTATACGCAAACCAGGCGCCGGCCTTATCCACAATATTCTTGATAACGGCCTGGTCGAGGATGTCACCCGAGCGGGAAATGCCTTCGTTGTACATGATGTCGAACTCAGCTTCACGGAATGGCGGTGCAATCTTGTTCTTTACCACCTTCACGCGAGTGCGGTTACCGATAACCTCTTCGCCCTGCTTGATCTGCCCGATGCGGCGGATATCCATGCGCACGCTGGCATAGAACTTCAACGCGTTGCCGCCGGTGGTGGTTTCGGGGTTGCCGAACATCACGCCGATCTTCATGCGGATCTGGTTGATGAATATTACGGTGGTCTTGGAGCGCGAAATAACACTGGTCAGCTTGCGCAGCGCCTGGCTCATCAGCCGCGCTTGCAAACCGGGCAGGCTATCACCCATCTCGCCTTCAATCTCGGCACGCGGCACGAGGGCAGCAACAGAGTCAATGACAACCAGGTCAACCGCATTGCTGCGTACCAGGGTTTCGGCAATTTCCAGTGCCTGTTCACCGTTGTCCGGCTGACTAAGGAGCAAGTTGTCGATATCCACGCCAATACGCTTGGCATATGCCGGGTCAAGCGCATGCTCGGCATCGATGAACGCGGCCGTACCGCCGACACGCTGCACTTCGGCAATAGCATGCAGGGTAAGCGTGGTCTTACCAGAAGATTCGGGCCCATAGATTTCAATAATGCGGCCGCGCGGCAAGCCGCCGCCCAATGCCAGATCCAGCGAAATACTGCCCGATGGGATACATTCCACCTTGGCATGGGTGGATTCGCCCAATTTCATAATGGAACCTTTACCGAATTGTTTTTCGATAGATTCCATCGCCAGACTCAATGCCCTGGCTTTACCTTCGTTGGCGGCAACCCCTGCGGCCGCCTGCTTGTCTGACGTACCTTTATCTGTAGCCATATACCCTAACCTCCCCAAGTTTATCGTCTCTTCCCCACCGAATCGTTATCTATAGTATACCAAATGTCTAGAGGTAGCATACAGCATTCTGAACACGCTTCTGCTTTTTGGGGATTGCTGCTAAAATGCGTGTATAGAGAAGGATGGGCAATGCCGCGAGCACAGGATACAACTGGCCTTAGGCACATACAAACACGGAATATACCATGCGCATAGCTGATTCGTTGACCGAAAAACTGCTGAAAGCCGCCGGCAAGGTAACCGACGAGCAACTGGCGGATTTGCGCAAGCAAGAGGCCAAAGAGAAGAAACCCTTGCAGGACCTGGCCATCAAAGCCGGGCTGGTAAACGAAAAAGACCTGACCAAGCTGTACGCTGACGAAATAGAAGTACCCCTGATAGAGCTCAACGCCCGCGACATCAAACGTGAGGTGCTGAAGCTGCTACCGGAGCGCATTGCCCGCCAGTACCACGCCGTAGTGTTTGATGTGGACAACAACGAAACCAAGCTGGTTGCCATGGAAGACCCCGACGACATCCAGGCACTGAACTTCCTGCAAAAGCAGCTGGGTAATAATATCCGTGTATACATCACCACCGCAAGCCTGCTGCAAGCAGCACTGGACCACTACCGCGAGAACGGCCAGATCGGCTCGGAGCTAACCAAGGTCATCTCCAGCGAGGATGAGGGCGAAGAGGCCGAAGAGGCGTCGGAAGAGGACGTAGCCGAAGATTCACCTATTGCCCAAACCGTAAACCTGATCATTGAATACGCAGTGAACGCTGGTGCCAGCGACATCCATATAGAGCCACGCGAAGATTTCGTGCTGGTGCGCTACCGTATAGACGGTGTACTGCGCGAAGTGAATAAGCTGCCGCGCAAGATGGTCGGTGCACTGGTATCGCGCATTAAAATCCTCTCCAATCTGAAGATCGACGAACACCGTGCACCACAAGACGGCCGGTTTAAGGTAGAGGTAGGCGGCGGGCTGTACGCCATCCGCGTATCCACCCTGCCTATTGTGGACGGCGAAAAGGTAGTGATGCGTATCTTGAATGAATCCAGCAAGGCCGCCAGCTTTGAAGGCCTGGGCTTTTGGGGTGCGGCTATGGACACACTGAAGCACGCCATTGTACAGCCCCATGGCATGATATTGGTCACCGGCCCGACCGGATCAGGCAAATCCACTACTCTATTTAGCGTACTGAGTATGCTGAACACACCGGGAGTCAATATATCTACGGTGGAAGACCCGGTAGAGTACCGCATCCCTGGCGTCAACCAGACCCAGGTAAACCCCATCGCTGGCATGACCTTCACGAACGGCCTGCGGGCACTGCTGCGCCAAGACCCCAATATTATTATGGTCGGAGAGATCCGCGACGGCGAGACCGCCGAGCTGGCCGTACAGGCGGCACTGACCGGCCACCTGGTATTCTCTACGCTTCACACTAACAACGCCGCCACCTGTCTGCCGCGCCTGCTGGAAATGGGCATCGAGCCGTTCCTTATTGCCAGCACGGTGCGTGCAGTGCTTGGCCAACGCCTGGTACGTCGGTTGTGTATTGAATGCAAAGAAGTTTATGCACCTGATGCAACTGAGCTGAAACAAATTGCCAAGACCTTCAAGCTGGAAGACGTGGGTATCAAGCACATCAACGAGCTGGAGACACAAGCCCTACAAGATGGCATAGGCGTCGCCCAACCCGGCGTAAAAGGTGCAAAGAAAGACGCCGCCAGTGACCTCAGTACCACAGCGTCCAGCATCAAACGCTTGTTCAAAGCCCACGAAGATGGCTGCGCTGCCTGCAACCATACCGGCTACCGCGGCCGCATTGGCATATACGAAGTGCTCCACAATTCCGAAGCAGTGCAGAAGCTCATCGTCGGCAGTTCTACCAGCGATACCATCCAGACCGCCGCTATCGGCGAGGGTATGCTGACCATGCAGCTGGACGGCTTCATCAAGGCACTGCGCGGCGAAACCACCATCGCGGAAATCTTGCGCGTAACAACCGAAGAATAAACCTATGCGATTTACTTACAAGGCACTCACCCACGACGGCAAAACGGTAAATGGTAGCTACGAAGCGGCCTCGCGCGAAGCGCTGATTACCGCTCTCAGCAAACAGGGCATGCGCCCCATACTCATCAAGATTGATACCGGCGCCAGAAAAGCATCGACGCTGGATAACATCTTTAGGCCTAAGGTAAAACTCCGCGATCTGGTAATGTTCACCCGCCAGCTATCCACGCTTATTTCTGCCGGCGTACCGTTACCCCGCTCACTTGCTACGCTGCAGGAGCAGGCAGAAAACAAATATTTCAAGACCGTCATTGCCGGTATCACCAAGGATGTTGAAGCCGGAACATCACTGGGCAATGCCTTCGCCAAGTACCCCGACGTGTTTTCGGAAGTATACATCAACATGGTACGGGCCGGTGAAGCGGGCGGTATATTGGATAAGATTTTGCAACGCCTGGCCGCCCAAGCCGAAAAAGACGCCACCATCCGGAAGAAAGTTAAAGGCGCCATGACGTATCCGGTCGTCATCTTGTCGGTCACCATAGTCGCCTTCTTTGGCCTTATGATCTTCATCGTGCCCAAGATAGGCAAGATCCTTACCGGCCTCAGCGGTGGCGGTGCGCAGCTACCAATCTACACAAGAGCATTGTTGGGTATCAGCAACTTCTGCATCAGTAACAGCGTCATGGCGCATATCCCGGGGCTTAGTCTTATACCCGGCGTCAAATCTATTCCCAATGCGGTATTTATCATCATCCTCATGGGCGTCATCCTCAACCTTCTGCTGCGCTATATCCGTACCCCCAATGGCAAGTACAAGTACCATGCACTGCTGCTGAAAGTACCTGTGGTAAAAGTAATTATCGTCAAGGTGGCCATCGCCCGCTTTGCCCGCACCTTTTCTGCTCTGACATCAGCCGGCGTCACGGTACTAGATGCCCTGCAAGTAACGGGCGGCGCCATCGGCAACAAAGTGATCGAAGCCGAACTGGCCGCAGCGGCGCAGGCGGTAAAAAACGGCAAGCCGCTCAGCGACCCCATCAGCAAAAGCAAAATCTTCCCGCCCATCGTGGCGCAAATGCTAGCCGTAGGTGAAGAAACCGGCCAGATCGACACCATCTTAGTGAAGATCGCCGACTTCTACGAAGAAGACGTGGATACTGTTATTGATTCGCTCAGCTCCATCATCGAGCCGGTAATGATCATCGTACTCGGCGGCTTGGTAGGCCTCATCGCCGTCAGCGTGATGGGCCCCATCGCATCCCTGAGCACGCACGTCAGCGCCAACGCCTAGTCCAAGCCGTTATTCATTGACCTCCATCACATCTCATCTCCTTGACCAAACACCTATCTTTGCAGACAATGTCCGCAGGTTAAGCGCGGTGGGAGAAATGAGAAACCTGTATCTAGATGTGCTTCCAAGATCCGCCTGGCAGCTGTCAGCATGACGGGCATACTGTTCGCCAGCATCATTCTTCCGAATGCCACTGCGTTCGCCGATAGTTTGTCCTCAGCAAACGAGGACAAACTTGTGACGACAAGCAGCATCAGCTCAGCGGCGCCAACCACTGGCCAATCAAGCGTAAGCGGCATTGCCACAACCGACCACTCCGCAAACGTTACGGCAAACGATGTCGCCACCACCCTTGCGCACGACACCGGCATCTTAGCAGCCGCCAGCCAAACCAAGACAACAAGCGATAGCGATACTGCCATACAAGCCGTGACTGCCGGTGCCAGCGTAGAGGTGCCCCGCGATCCAAACGACGGCGTTTCTTTAGGCGCTTCCGACGGGCCGAAGCTAGAGATACAATTGCCAAATGCAAACAATGCCCAAGATGCCACGCAAGTCGCTCCAGGCACTGTCGCCTATCCGTCAGGCAATGGCTCGGCCAATGCAGTACAAGCTACAGAGGATGGCGGCGTACGGATGCTCACCGTCATCGACAACCCCAACGCCCCAACAAAATACGATTATGGCGTTTCGATACCGGAAGGCGGCAATATCCAGATTGCAACCGACGGTGGCGCGACAATAACAGGGTCGGACGGTGCTGTCTTGGCAACGGTTGCCACACCTTGGGCGCACGACGCCCTCGGCCGCACAATAGAGACCTACTTCACTACCGACGACGCCACGCTCACCCAACATATCAAGCACAATACTGCTGGAGCAGTATATCCCGTCACCGCCGACCCAAGTCTGAGTTGGGGCTGGAACCTATACGTGAACTTCAATCGTTCAGAAACTCAAGCAATTAAACATTTTCAGGAGACAGGCTATATGGGATGGGGGTTAGCAAACGCAGGCTGCGCACCAATACCGAATGCACCCGCTAGAGTCTCCTGCATAGTAGCAACGCTGTACGAAGGCAGCCAATTAGCGTGGGCGGTACGCAATGCCTCAGAAACAAACAGCTGCCTACAGCTAGCGATACCCTATGCCGCAGTTAGCAACCCGTGGATGAGCTGGTGGACGATTCGCTGGGGCTGGACTAGGTGCTAGATGGGCTCAACATATAAAAATCTGCTGTGTTTTATCGGGGCATTGACTTGGGTGATAGCATGCACTGTGGTCGACCACAAATATAAATTTAGCACGGGACGCTCTGGAGTAGTCTGCGCGGCGTATTTTGTCATCCTGGGTGCAGGCACCTTTGCTATCGGTCAGTTGTCCAGATCGAAAAATAGGGCTAAATGAGGCATGCGTAGACAACTAATGCCAGATACCATATCCCCCCAATAACAAACGCCCGCTATTGTATGCGAAGTATCATCCTCGACATACGCACAATATAAGGACAGTCGCTTGAGATGAAAAAAGCTCTCGGTGCCGGGCATACTGGGTGTATGCTTCGCCATAGCATTCATAACGTATGACATACGGCACAAAGGGCCAGAAAAACGGGCCAAACGCCTCATGCAACGAGCATTAAGATACGGAAAGATAACTATTGCCGATTACGAAAAGCTGTCTATGCAAAGCACTCAACTATCCAGAAAACACATCGTAAGCATACTCCTGCGCGTCCTCCGACACGCCTATTTGCCTAAGCAGCTTACAAAGGCGCATGTCGTGGCAGTAGCATACGGTGCTTGCATCGGCGGTTTTATAGGTGGGATGGTAACGGCGGGCATGGCCGATGGGCAATATTGGTGGGCAACCCTGCTCGGCATAATTGTAGGCATACTGGTAGGCGCCTTTTTGGCGCTGCAACTTGTTTCGAAAAAGTCACAGTAATGATTATTAACTCAGGTGGCGCCGGAACAACCCTGGTGCACGCTGATATTTCTTGACTGCGATGCGCTTATGGCTATAATCTATGCTAGATACTGATTCTCCCCCTGGAGGGTCGGAAATCGATACAATTCAGGTTCAAAAACAATTAAATAGGAGGGTGGGCTCTTATGGTCTCACTGAAAAAACAAAAAGGTTTCACCATTGTGGAACTCTTAATCGTGATTATCATCATCGGCATCCTCGCCACATTGGTAATCGTAACGTTCACAGGCATTCAGGCTAAGGCCCGCGACTCCAAGCGCCAGACAGATGCAAACGCTGTCGACTCGCATGTTGAGGCATTCTTTGCGCAGTACGGCTTTTATCCATCGCTGGCCGACTTGCAAAGCTCGACCTTCCTGTCGACCTTCATGAAGGGCTTTGATCCTGCGGCACTGACCGATCCAAAGAGCGGCGCGCTGTCTGCTACAGCCGGCGCATCGAACTATGGCTACGTTGCCAGCGGTAGCGACGCTGCCGGTACCTGCAGCAACACCACGGCCACGACCATTACGGCTGGCGTTCCACAAGACAACGGCTGCTCGAAGTTCGTCTTTACGGCTGACCTTGAGGGCGGCGGCACGTTCGTCAAGCAAAGCAACACCTGAGATAACCTTAGGCATACGCAACACCGGGATGGTAACATCCCGGTGTTTTTTATACGTATGTAGATTTTGCGCACAGCCTCTTGTATGATAAGCATAAGCATGGCACGCAGAGACGAACAAGGTTTCACGGTGGTTGAACTTATCTTAACGGTGGTGGCATTTGCATTCATCTCGGTCGGCATTGCGCAAATATTTCTAGGCATTATCGGCATACAGCGCCAAGCAGCGTACATGGAGGCTGCTACACGCGCCGCACAGACAGAAGTGGAGTCATTGCGTAATAACAACTATAGCCAGCTGACTGCCGGGCAGACAATCGATTTCAGCAGCCAACTATCCAGTTTTTTGCCATCCCCCCGCAGCGGTAGCGTAGTCATCAGCGAGCCTACGGCGGGTATCAAGCGCGTGGATGTAACGGTGTCGTACAAAGAAAATGGCACGACACGAAGCGTAGAGCTTAGCTCGCTTATAGGGGTAATTGGTATATCGCAATGAGCAGCAAACGGCCAACGCAGCTGGGTTTTACTATTACCGAATTGCTCGTAGCGATAATTGTAGGCACTATCCTTTCCGGCGCCATTATGGGCTTTATGACCGACGAGCTGAAGCAGAGTACCATATCGCTTGCCAAGGCCGGGCTGCTGCACGATGCCGAAGTAGGGCTGGATATCGCAAATAACGACGTACGTTTATCGTCTAACGCCGACGACGACAACCGCTGGCAGGACAGCTACGCACCGGTAGCCGGCAGCCCCTACAGCTGGCAATCCAATAGCACCACGCTTATCCTGGCAACTGCTGCCGTAAGCACCAGCGGCAATATCCTCTGGCAAGATGCGAACAACTACATACCTTATAAAAACAACGTCATTTATTTTTTGCAGAACGGCACGCTATACAAACGAATACTAGCGGCAAACGTTGCCAACAACAGCGCCATCACCTCGTGTCCGGCTGCCCATGCAACGGCATCATGCCCCGCGGACAGAGTGATGCTACAAAATGTCAGCTCGTTTTCGGTAGCCTACCACGACGGCAACGGCTCTAATGTAACACCCTCCAATGCGCGGTCGGTGGTACTGACGGTGGCGCTGTCGAAAACCGAATATAACCAGGCGTTAACGGCCAACTACACGGCCCAAATGGTATTCCGCAATGATTAACATACGCAAACTTCCAACTTCGCACGAAAAAAGCCGCGGCTTCTTGCTGGTAGCGGTGCTGGGTATATTTATTGTGCTGTCTATTATCGGCTTCGCGCTGCTGAGCGAAACAGCCGACCAATATCTACTAGCCACCAACGACTATTACAACAACAATGCGCTCTACGCGGCAGAGGCAGGCATAGAGCAAACCGTATACCAGGTGAACCAAACTGCCAGTTTCGCCGGCTATACCACTGCGCAAACGTTCTCCAACAACACAACCCAAGGGAAAGCCACCTACACCACCACCGTTTCCGGCATAACGGGCAGCAACGCCAAAACCATCTTGTCTAAAGGCGAGATATTCCGCTACGGCAGCACTACCCCGCTGGCATCGCGCTCGATAAAAGTAACCATCGTGGGCACCAACTCTACCGGCAATTCGGTCATTACTGGACCAGGCGGCCTACTACTTGGCGGCAGTGCCACTATCACTAACGGCCCTGTATACGTTAATGGCTCCATCTCATTATCTGGCACTTCAGCAATCGGCACTTCCCAGCAACCACTTAGTGTCAACGTCGCCAACGACCAATGCCCTACCGGCACCAACCCCGGCGCCACATATCCCCAAGTGTGTACCAACGGCACGCAACCGATCACCCTTGCGCGCAGTACGCACATATATGGTACGGTCTGTGCTACCGGGCAAACCAGCACTGGTCCAAACAACAATATCCAGGGCGGCAGTACAGGGTCAGGGCTAGAAAGCGGCTGTACCGCACCTATCGTTTCCACGCCCACCTACGACCGTTCCGCACAGATCGCGGCGGTTACTACCACCGCATCCGGCACCAGTAATACCTACACATGCCAGAGCTTCCCGTTCAATCGGACTTGGACCGCCAACCTCAAGCTCACAGGTGATGTTGGCATAGGCGGCAGTTGCAATGTAACCATCAAGGGCAACGTATATATCACCGGTAACCTCACTATAAACGGTGCCTCAACGATAACAGTCGACAACAGCCTGGGAACAACACAACCCGTAGTGATGGTCGACGGTACCATATCTATAAATGGCTCTGCAAGCCTAGTGGCCAACAGCTCGGGTACTGGCATTAAATTCATTAGCTTTAAAAGCGCCGCATCATGTGGTGCCAGTTGCACCAGCTTGTCTGGCAACGACCTCTATAGCTCAGCCAACCAGACAACAGTGAATATCGGCGGTGCTGTCAACCTACCTGGCATGACCTTCCAAGCGTACTGGGGTGAGCTGGTCTTGGGCGGCAGCGGACATGTAGGCGCCGTAGCTGGACAAACTATCAACATGAGCGGCGCGGGCACGGTAGTATTCGGCACTACACTTTCTTCGGGAACCCAAACGTGGACGATCACCAGCTACCAGCAAGTGTATGGCTCACTATGATAATCGGGCCGCGGGCAGCCATGCTATACTGTGAGTACTTACTGCTAAAGGTTATAGCTTGATGGGCAGCATTACCACCAATACGCCGGTTCTTTTGCATGACAAGCCACTCTTCGGCCTGGATGTTGGCCACGGCTCGCTCAAGGTAATGCAGGTAAATGCAACAGGCAAGCACGCTGCCATGCCTCGCATTTTAGGTTATGGCACTATTTCGTTTGACCCAGCCGCACTCGACAATGGCGTTATCAAAAAGCCACAACTTATCGCTGAAGCATTACACCGGCTCTTTACCCGCCAGATGATCGGCGAGATTACTACCAAGCGTATTGCCGTGGCCATACCGTCATACCGCTCGTTCTCCCGCTCTATGCAGTTACCGAAGTTATCATCCAAAGATCTAAAGCAGGCGGTACAGCTTGAGGCGGAACAGTACATACCAGTACCGCTTGATGGACTCTATCTGGACTACACGCGAACCAGGGAGAACAAAGAGACGGATGACTACCTGACGGTTGGCGTTCCCAAAGAAATTGTGGATTCCTATGTGACGCTCGCCCGCATGGTCGGCCTGGAGATTATGCTGGTAGAGACTACTATGGCTGCCGATTCACGGCTGATTGCACACAACCAACGTAGCGATGTATCCAGCGTCATCATCGACTTCGGATCGCTGTCTGCGGATATCAGCATCTTCAATAATAAAGCCACGCTTGTGACCGGCACGGTTCCTGCGGGCGGCCTGGTATTTACGAATAATATTAAAGACGGCCTCAAAATAACCTTTGCCGAAGCGGCAGTTGTCAAAACGCGCTACGGCCTCAGTGTCAGCAAACGGCAGGCGGAAATTTTGGCCGCCCTGGAGCCGACATTGCAGCAGCTTACGAAAGAGATCAGGCGTATGATCCGCTACCACGAAGAGCACTACGACACCGACAAGCCTATCGGCCAGGTCATTGTATTTGGCGGCGGCGCCAACATGCCGGGACTAAGCGAATATCTTACGAACAATTTGCGGCTACCCGTGCGCATCCATGACCCATGGCAATACCTAGACTATCCTGGCCTGCAAGCACCGAATAAAGCTGATAAGCTGATGTACGCTACGGTAGCCGGGTTGAGCCTGGTACGTCCTAAGGAGCTGTTTGCATGATCAACCTGCTGCCGAATGATCTCAAAGATTCCTATCACTACGCACGTCGTAATACTGTTTTACTGCGTTGGGTCATTGCCCTCACTATCGGACTGGCCGGCCTGTTTGCGCTCAGTACCGCTGGGGTGATTTATATGCAGCAAAATACTCGCACATACGCCAGCCAGTTGGCAAGCGCCCAAGTATCATTGCAGCAGCAGAATCTTTCGGCCACACAAGCGCAAGTAAAAGGCATCAGCGGCAGCTTACAGCTAGCCGTCCAGGTTTTGTCCAAAGAAGTGTTATTTTCTAAGTTATTCACGCAGCTAGCCGCTGTGATGCCCAGCAATGCAGTACTGACGGATCTGAATATTGCCCAGGCCCAGAGTGCCGTCAATATTACCGCCGACACTACCGATTATAACGCCGCCACGCAGCTGCAGGTGAACTTGGCAGATCCAGCAAACAAAATATTCAGCCGTGCCGATATTGTCAGCATCGTTTGTACGTCTAATGCATCGCCTGGCAGCCTAGAGGCAAAATATCCCTGTACGGTGAATATCCGTGCGTTGTTTACTGCAAACAACCCCTTCCTGCTTATAAACGATAAGGCGCAATGACCATGAAGAGTAAGTATGCATACTACCTTATGCTTGGGCTTATCGGCCTGCTTGTCCTTGGCTTGATCGGCGGCGCATATGGTGCCGACGCGCTGCTGACACGCGAATCAAAACAATTACTGCATAACCGTCTACAAATCAGCGTGTTGGCCGACGAGCAAACACAGCTCGCCAAAGCCAAAACCGACATCAAAAAGTACCAAGACCTGGCCGCCATCGCCCAAAGCGTAGTGCCGCAGGACAAAGACCAGGCACAAACCGTACGGCAAATCGTTGATATCGCCGCAGCCAACCATATCGCCCTCAGCTCCATCACCTTCCCGGCATCTACACTAGGCACCATCAACACCAGCGCCGGCAGCCGCAACCTATCGCAGCTCACGCCGGTTACTGGTATCGCAGGCGTCTATAACTTGCAGCTTACCGTACAGTCCGACGCCACCAACCCCATCCCCTACAGCCAGTTCATCAGCTTCCTAACCGCCCTCGAGCACAACCGCCGCACGGCGCTGGTCAGCAGCGTGACGCTGCAGCCCAACGAAAAAGACCGCGGCAAGCTGTCGTTCACGCTTACACTACAGGAGTACATAAAGCCATGAAACAATCGATAGATATACACGCGCTACTTAGCAGCTTGCGACTTATCGCCCCTAAATTATTGCGCTTCACCGTGGTATTCTTCGTCCTTCTGTTGGCCGGTGTTTACGGTTTCGTACTATTGCGTGTACAAACGCTCAGCAACGTACAGCCAAGCGATGCGGATGTCAGTGCCCAAGTGAAGTTGTCTGCAACGCCGCACATTAATCCAACGGTCATTCAGCAGATGCAAGCACTCCAAGATAACAGCGTCAGCATCCACGCATTGTTCGACCAAGCCCGCAGCAATCCGTTCCAGGAGTAGACGCTATGGCGTGTCGCTATCGCCGCCGTGATTATTCTCGTGCGCCTCAAAGGCTTCACGCGCGGCAAGGATTTTGCGGGCATAATCGTCGGGGCTGGGGCAATAGGTGAATATGAATTTACTGCGCTCGCCAGCAGTTTCCGCGTGGAGCGTGCCATATCCAAAAAACAGCTGCAATAGGCCATTCTGCTCAACTGTGATGTCTTCCAGATCGTCCAGAGAAAGCTGGCTGGACTCGGTAGCGGTTAGGCCAGACTGCGCAATCTGGGTCAGACTATCACTCGTGATAATCCACCGATTCGCGACATACACCATAGTAGTTATGTACACATACAGCAACGTGGCCACAACAACCAATCCGCCTGCCAATATAACGCCGATCTTCTGCTGCTCGGATAAATTGTCCATGTAATATGGCGCCAGGACTGCCGCTAGCGCCCCACCAACCACCAGAAGTGCTGAAATAAAGTACGCTGGAAAGAGGCCGATGGGTGAACGCTTGATCTCGCAGATCACCTCTTCGCCTGGCTGCATCGTCTCTAGAGGGTTGTCGACGCGTTGTGTGCTTCCAAGGGGGCGAGTATCTGGATTCATGGTATGTATATATTCTATATCAGATGTTGTTGATCTGGTCTAGAGCTTGGTGGTGTTTTCTGCAGGTGCCGATATGCTTTTATGGTCACTTTCCTGCCTCGCGGGGTGCGCTCCAGCAGTCCCATCTGCATCAAATATGGCTCAATGAAATCCTCAAGCGTGCCCCGCTCTTCGGCAGTTAGTGCCGCCAGCGTCTCAATGCCCACGGGACCGCCATCATAGTTTTCAATGATTTTCTCCAGCAGCATTCGGTCGGCCGGGTCCAGGCCAAGTTCGTCTACTTCTAATAACGCCAAAGCACGTGAGGCAATAGAATCGTCTATGGTGCCATCGCCGTGCACTTCGGCGTAGTCGCGCACGCGCTTCAGCAAGCGGTTGGCAATACGCGGCGTCAAGCGGGCCCGGCGGGCCAGTTCCTCGGCGGCGGCGCGCTCTATGCGCACATCCAGGATGCCGGCTGCACGCTCAATAATCTGCCGCACTTCACCTGGGTTATAAAACTCCAGCCGGTGTATCAGCCCGAAGCGGTCGCGCAGCGGCGCGGCCAACGCGCCTGTGCGGGTAGTAGCGCCAATTATGGTAAACTTCGGCAAATCCAGGCGTAGGCTCTTGGCCGATGGCCCTTTGCCCAGCATAATATCCAACTTAAAATCTTCCATGGCGCTATACAGCACTTCTTCCACAGTGCGGGGCAACCGGTGAATTTCATCAATAAACAAAATGTCGCCATCCTGGAGGTTGGTCAGCAAGCTGGCCAGGTCACCCGCCCGCTCCACTGCAGGGCCGCTGGTAATGCGGATATTGGCGCCCATCTCGTTGGCGATTACGCTGGCCATGGTGGTTTTGCCGAGGCCCGGCGGGCCATAGAGCAAAATGTGGTCGATGGGCTCACCGCGTTTCTTGGCTGCGGCAATGGCCAGCTGCAAGTTCTTCTTTAGCCGCTCCTGGCCGATATAGTTAGCAAAGTCCCTTGGCCGAAGGGTATTTTCCAGCTCGGCCTCCTGCTGGTCGTTCCCCTCATCAAGCGTGGTAGTCACGATGCGGTCAATCATGGCTACTTCCTACCTGGCGCACGTAAGGCCAGCTTTACCCGCTCTTCAGTGGGAAGCGAAATATCTACATCTTGCAGTGCCTTCACGGCATCCTGCGGCGTGTAGCCTAATGACACCAATGCCTCGGCGGCTTCATCGCCCGTTACCCGCACCTCGCCCTGCAAAATACCAGTCAGGCTAAGGTCTACGCCGCTCAGGCCCACCTTGTCTTTCAGGTCCACTACAATCCGCTCGGCCACCCGCTTACCCACACCGTTGGCCCGTTGGATAAACTTGGTGTCGCCACCGGCGATGGCGGCGCGCACCTGCGAAGCATTCCCGATGTTCAGTACGCTCAGTGCCATCTTGGGCCCCACGCCATTTACATTCAGTAGCTGTTCAAAGAGTGACTGCGTATCCTGATTCAAGAAACCGAACAGATCGTGCGACATCTCGCGGATATGTTCGTGGATATACACCTTGGCCTGCTGGCCGTGCGCCACACTGCCGTAGTCTTCGGTGGTCATAAACAGGCCGTACCCTACGCCATGCACATCCAGCACCACTATATCCAACAATTTTTCGGCAATCGTGCCAGTAAGTGTCGCTATCATCATTCCTATTATCGCACATCGGCCGTAAAACGGCTGATGGGATTGTCCATTTCAAAACGATATATTTCACCGTTCAGCACGCGCTCGTCAACCGACTGGCGCAGCGTCATGCCGCCCAGCAGTGACCGCATTGCCTTGATAGGCCCGCCGTGTGTTACCAGCAGTACCGTTTGCTCTGTATGGGATGCGACAAGATCGTTCAGGAAACCGCCTACGCGCACTTCTACATCTAACCACGATTCGCCGCCCGGGATAGGATGCGCCAGGTAGTCCCCTTCGAAGTTCAGCCAGGGCAGATCATCCCAATGGCCGCCTTCGAATATGCCCTGATTGCGCTCCCGCAACCGTACCGTTCGGCATAGCACCAACTCGGGGTGATGCTGCGCAATAATTTCAGCGGTGTCGATGCATCGCTGTAAGTCGGACGTATAGAGCGCGTCAATCACCTCGCTGTGCAGCAGTTTGCCTGCAGCTTCCGCCTGCGCAGTACCGGCAGGCGTCAGCACCCCGTGGGTACGGCTCTCTACAACCCGCCGCACATTGCCCTCTGTTTCGCCGTGCCGCACTACAATAATTTTCATCATAATCTACCGTACCGTTTGGGCGTGGGTAAGGGCGGCGGCTATGGCGTCGGCGCAGTCGTCGGGCTTGGGTGCTTCTTTCAGTCCTAGCGATATGCGCACCATTTCCTGGATTTGTTTTTTGTCTGCACGGCCGTACCCAGTTAAAGCCATCTTGATCTGCAGCGGTGTATATTCAGCGATTGTCAGCCTGGCCTGACGGCCGCACAGCAGCACCACGCCGCGCGCCTGGGCGACGGTAATGGCCGTGGTCACATTACGCGCAAAAAACAACTTTTCGACCGACATGCTGGTCGGCTTGGTGCTGGCAATAATATCTGTCAGTTCTTCGTAGATAGTAGCCAAGCGAACGGCGTCATCTTCATGAACGGGCGTGCGGATAACTCCGGCGTCTACCAGCTGTACCTTGCCGCCCTGGCTTTCTATCACACCGAAGCCTAAAATGCCCGTACCTGGGTCGATACCTAGTATGCGCACTTAACAGTCCCTCGTCATCTGTTTTCATTGTAGCATGCCTCTGGTGCGCAAAAATGGTGTAGAATAGAGGCAATATGTCTTCAACAGCTTCGGGCCGTACGGCCGGATTTTTGTCCTCGGATTTTGTGTTTTTGAGTAAACGGGAGTACTTCGAGGAACTGGCCAAACGCTTCCAGGCAGCCAAAAAGGGTGATCGCCTGCTGCTGATAACGCACGACTTCCGCCCAGCCGAACCACTGGTAGCGAACCTCATGAAAGCCATGGCTGGCGCGGCCGAGCGGGGCGTCAACGTCCAATTTGCGCTGGATGAACGCACTTACCCGGTTATGCAGCGGGTACCTATCAGCAAAAATGCCGCCACACTTATCAAGGCCACCAACGCAACACTTGCCGAGCTAAAAGCAGCAGGTGCTGCCTATGCAGTTACCAACAAGACTTTTCACCGGCTTATCAACCGCTTCTCGGGCCGTGCGCACATCAAGGTAGCCATCATAAACGATATCGTCTATATCGGTGGCTGCAACCTCGATACGGCAAACAAAATAGACTTTATGATCCGCTGGCAAGACCGGGCAGCCGCCGACTGGCTGTACGACATGATGGGCCAGATGATCACCACCGGCAGCTCGCAGGCCGCCTTCAACGGCCAGGATCATTCGTTTGCGGTGGATAGCCGGACCACCCTGCTGCTGGACTCAGGTAAGCCGCATCAGTCCATCATCTTCGACCATGCGCTGCAGTTGATAGACGACGCCAAGGAGTGGGTTATCCTTACCTGCCAGTATTATCCCATCAGCATCACCGGTAAAAAGCTCCATGCGGCACATCTGCGCGGTGTAGATGTGGACGTGTATTTCAACCACCCCAGCATTCATCAGCCAGGGTTCAACATGATGCTGCATGCGGCCGTGCTCCGCGAACGTGCCCGCTACCCGAAAAAACTTTTCGATAAACGGCTGAAACGCAGTATGCCCTTCCTGCATGCTAAATTGCTGGTCAGCGAACAATCTACTATGATTGGCAGCCACAACTATGTAACTGTTGGCGTCAACTTCGGTACTGCCGAACTGTCGCTGCTACGTCACGATCCTGCATTCTCGCTAAAATCGAAGCAGTTCTTTGAAGAATTAGTAGCCGCATCTGACCCTATATCGGCAAAGCCGGTAGCGCCGCGCTAACTTCTTGCAACTTACGGCATGCCGTACGAAAGGTTGCGGCCAGTGCCGCGTGCTGATCACTTCCAGCCGCATGTGGCCACTTCTGTTCCTGCCCGAAGAAACCAAGCGTCACGTCCACACTACCTGGCCGAGTGGGCCGCTCGGCGTCGTTACGGCAATCCGCTGCCGTCACGTGCGCCCGTAGCGACAAAAAAGACTCGTATGCCGCGCTTAGCTTGGTCTCATCCAGCGCTATGCCGCCGGACAACGCATCCCTAACGACATGCTGTTGTGTAGATATGCGTAGCCGCGTCAATCCGTGCCGAATAAGTACGTGCCGATCGTAATACCAGATATTGTTCCCAAATAGAAAGTTGGTATGCTCTACGAAAATGCGATAAAGCGGCTCTACATGAGAGCCCGTCAAGAATAACTCATGGCTCACCACGCCAGACACATGCACGTCCACCTGCGGGGCGGTACGGTAGGCCGCGAGGTCACCATTACTGACCGCAGCAACCAGCCGCCCTGCCAGCACATCTCCTTGACGCATATACTCAGCGGCCTGCGCGGCCGCACCCTGACCTACATCCGGCGGGAAAGCCCCTAGGAAAGCAGTGACAGATAAACCACCGAATTCCCGGCGCAACGAAGCAAGCGTCTCGAGCACCTCGCCATATCCTTCGTTATTGGACGCTAGCTCATAGGGATGCATAGCCACCCTCTTGGATAGCTTCCACTCGCATGGTTATCTTGCCTTACTGCAGCAATTCTTCAGCAATATCAAAATTGACGTGCGTATTGGTTACGTCATCGATGGCTTCCAGCGCATCCATCAGGCGCATCACCTTGCCGGCGGTTTCTTTGTCGGTGACCTCAACCGTGGTGTTGGGTACATAAGTCAGCTCGGCTTCGGTGATGGTCACGCCCTGTTCTTTCAGTGCATCGCGCACCTTTGCGAGGTCACTATGGTTAGTGTAAATAATAGAATCGCCGTCTTCTTCCTGCACATCGTCGGCACCCGCCTCCAGGGCCTGCATCATCAGCTCGTCACCGGCACCTTTGGCACGGATCATGCCCTTGTGGTCGAACTGGAAGGCTACGGCGCCCTTTTCGGCCAGGCGGCCGCCGTGCTTGGAAAATGCCAGGCGTACTTCAGGATACGTACGGTTGATATTATCCGTAGCGCACTCTACCAATATAGCTACGCCGCCGGGACCATAGCCCTCGTATAGTAGCTCCTGGATTTGCTCGCCGCCCAATTTGCCCGAGCCGCGGTCTATAGAGCGTTGCATATTGGCTACCGGCATGTTGGCGGCCCGTGCCTTATCCATGGCCAGGCGCAAGGCGAAGTTCATGTCCGGATCGGCACCGCTGCGCGCCGCAATGGCAATGGCATTGCCCAGACGAGTGAACAATGCACCCCTGGCAGCATCCTTGGCACCTTTTTCACGCTTAATTGTTGACCATTTGCTATGCCCAGACATACCGACGTATTTACTCCTACTAGATTGTTTGCTTCATCTGTTATTATACCACGTATGGCGACTACCTGGCGACAGTCACGGCGCATGCAGCGCACCGTTGTTACCGTATGTATCTTTTTGTGCGGTGCGGTGTGGGCCGGGTGGACACAGCTACATCAGCCGGCGCCGCCGCCGGTAGCCGTAAAATCTTCCAGCCAAACGGTATCCACCGGTCAGGCAGCCGACGCCCTGGCCACCTTGCCCATCAAAGGCCGTGCGCCCATGACCGGCTATAACCGCACCGCTTTCGGCTCTGGCTGGGCTACCGTAGGCGGCTGCGACATGCGCGAGCACATCCTGGGGCGCGACCTTACTAGCGCCGTCTACCACTCGGCCAGCGACTGCACCGTGCTTAGCGGCACCTTGCGCGACCCCTACACCGACAAGACAATTCTATTTACCCGCGGCACCGGCACATCCGACGCCGTGCAGATAGACCACGTCGTGGCCATTGGCAACGCCTGGCAAACCGGCGCCCAGGCGCTGACCCTGACCCAGCGCACCCAGCTATACAATGACCCGCTGGAGCTGCTGGCGGTAGATGGCCCCACCAACGAACAAAAAGGCGATGGCGATGCCGCCACCTGGCTGCCGCCCAACACTGCCTACCGATGCCGCTACGTGGCGCGGCAAATAGCCGTAAAGCAGGCCTACCACCTGTGGGTCACCCAGGCCGAACACGATGCCATGCAGCGCGTGCTGGCCAGCTGCCCGGGCCAACAACTGCCGTCAGTCAATCAATAAGGCTAGACAGCTATGCGACAATAGAGCCATCGTGAAGCAGTGGTTAGGCGTACGGCTGCATGTTTCCTGGCTGGTGGCGTGGTTCTGCATGGCAATTGCATGCGGCATTGCCCTGGCGCGTGTATTACCACTTTCTGTCGCTATCCTTCCTGGTTTGGTAATCGCCATACCACTCGCCTGCATTGCATTCTTGTGCCCTGTTCGCAGAATGGTGGCGTGCATCATTTTGGCGGGACTACTTTGTGGCTTGTTGCGCGGCGATACTGAATTGGCAGGGCTAGCCGGGTACCGCCCGTACCTGCAACATACCGTCACGGCACAAGGGGTCATCAGCGAAGACCCGACAGCCGGGACCAGTGGCGAGCTGCGTGTGTCTTTAGGCCACATCGTAATAGACAGACAGCGATTGCCTGGCAAGCTATGGGTCAGCGTAGCCACCAGCAGCCCCTTGCGGCGCAGCGATACGCTGGTAGTGCGCGGCAAGCTGCGTAGCGGTTTTGGCACCTATGCTGCCAGTATGATGCGGCCGCAACTTGTTAAAGTTGCCCAAACCAGCGCTGGTGACATCGGTCTGCAGGCGCGCAGCTGGTTTACGGCCGGTATCCGGCGTTTGCTGCCAGACCCGCAGGCCAGCCTGGGCGCCGGATACCTCACCGGCGAACGCAGCAGCCTACCGCCAGACTTTGACGCGCAGCTCAAAACCGTCGGGCTTACCCATGCGGTAGTCGCCAGCGGCTACAACCTTACTATCCTGGTAGCGCTGGCACGGCGCTTGCTGCTGAGCATATCCAAATATCTCGCAACGCTCGCATCGGCCGGTATGATCCTGGGCTTTATTGCCATTGCAGGCATGAGCCCGTCCATGTCGCGTGCCGGGCTGGTTACCGGCCTCAGCCTGGCGGCGTGGTACTACGGCCGTACCATCCACCCGCTGGTGCTTTTACCGTTCGCTGCCTGTTGTACCGCACTATGGAACCCCAGCTACATATGGGGAGATGTCGGCTGGTATTTATCGTTCTTGTCGTTTGCGGGCGTCATCCTGCTGGCGCCGCTTATCCATGCGTGCATATGGCCCAAGAAGCCAGCGGGCGCACTACGGCAAGTCATTGTGGACACACTATCTGCACAGGTCGCCACACTGCCAATCATCCTGTACACTTTCGGGCAGTATTCGCCCTATGCCTTGCTAGCCAATGTGGCCGTTTTGCCGCTGGTGCCTATCACCATGGCTTGTACATTTCTAGCCGGGCTGGTAGGCTGCCTGGCGCCCCACCTGATGCCATGGCTGAGCCTGCCAGCGCTGCTGCTCCTGCGTTATATGACGGCAATAGTCGGCCGCATTGCGGCCCTACCTGGCGCGCATGGTACGTTCTTCTTGAATACCCTTGGGCTGTGCCTCTGCTACGGCGTACTTTGCGCTTTTATCCTTGCCTTGTGGCATAAAGCCAAATACTCGTTCCGTGCCGAGCAGAACCCGTCCGAAGATGGAACATAAGCATTACCATCATACTTTGTATTTGACAAACTATTTTCTTTTTACGACAATGCTTGCAATTTCACTTGGAGGAGGTGATGAAACACTGGCGCATCGTAGCTTGCATACTTTTCTTAGTAGCGACGTGGCCGCGCACAGCCGCAGCCGACAGCGTCATTGGCCCGCCGCCTCTGCCTAGCACCGCAGTGGCCTCACCGGTTATTATCACGGCAGTACGCTTCAGTGGCACCAGTGCGACCGGCGGCGCGCCGGTCTTTGCGCAGTTATACAACAACAGCGACGGCTTAGTAGATATCCATGACTGGCAACTCACGGTCAGTACGCCCGGCCAAAAAATAATACTTAACATGTTTAGTACGTGGATACGGCCGCGCGGGTATATGGTAGCGGGAGACAGCACGGTTGCGGGCGCCGATTACACGTTCAGCCTCAGTTCTTCAGATGCCGAACAGCTTGCGGCCGCGCCTGCCCGGACGATCAGTCTGGAGCCAAATACATCCGCAATTCTAGCGCACAGCGTAGCCACACCCTCCTACGCTTACGGGAACAACCAATGGCTACAACGTACCCAAACCAGCAGCGGCAAATATAACCTCACCGGCAAAACCACCGACTTTGCAGCACAAAACGGTGCCGCCCAGCTATACAGCGGCGGCGCCTACGCTCCAGCAAGCAATACGGACGACCTAACGGTCGTTGAGCTGTTGCCCAACGCTCAAGGCTGCCCGCCCACCAGCGCCGACCCCCGCTGCAACGACTATATCAAGCTATACAACGCAAGTGGCCATCCCATCGATCTGGCTAGTTACCGGGTGCGCTCCAGCTATGGCGGCACTAAAAGTAGCGCCAGCAACACATTTACGCTCAATGGGTCGCTCGAACCAGGTGCGTACTACGCTGTTTCGCTCAAAGATGACAGCACGCCGCTCAGCCTGGTAGACAGCGGTGGCTATGTGTGGCTGGAGGATGCCTACGGCCTCAAAATGTACGAGCCTATTATCGCCTATCCAAGTGCCGGCAGCGACGCCAAAGTCGGCTGGGCATGGGCATTTGATGGCGCTACCTGGCGCTGGACGGCCGACCCACAGCCAAACGGCAGCAACAATTTTCCACCAGAAATATCGCAAGCCGCCACCAATGAGACTACCTTATTGCCATGCGGAGCGGGGCAAGAACGCAACCCCGATACCAATCGTTGCCATCTCGTGGCAAGTGCCGCTTCTTCACTAACACCCTGCGGGCCCGACGAAGAACGGAATCCCCAGACCAACCGTTGCCGCGCTGTGCCGGCCGCCAGCACCAGCCTACAGCAGTGCCCGGCCGGACAGACCCGTAACCCCGAAACCAACCGTTGCCGCAAAGATCAAAATGCAGGCATCCCCAGCGTCAAAGATGTAGCCGCTGCTACCGCACCAGCCGTCAAAATGCCCGTGCAATGGTTCATAGCCATTGGCGTAGCTACGGTAGCGCTCGGGTATGCCATATACGAATGGCGACAGGATATTCAAGCTTTGCGGCGTACGCTGAAACCTCGCCTAGCAGCGTTCGCTAGCCTACATCTACACATTCCAGGTCGCAAAAAACACTAGATACAGTAGTCTACGTCTTTTTGCGGGGTACCCGTTCACCCTTCTCGCGTGCCTTGCTGAGGCCCACCGCTATGGCCTGTTTGCGACTCTTGAACTTGCCTTCATGCTTGTGCTCGTGCATGGTCTTCTCTACTTCTTCGCCTGCCCGTGGATCATACTTTCGTGCCATAGTTCCTCCTTATATACGTAGAGTCTGCCTGCTGATACCTGCTGTCGCCATTATATTATTCGTAGCCTATATATCACCGCATACTATACCGCTCGACGGCCGACCACAAAGTTGTAGATAACAATTATAGCCGCAATGACCAGCACAATATGGACGAAGTCGCCGCCGATATGCGCCAGAAAGCCAATAAGCCACAACACGACCAGTATTGCTGCGATAAGTAGTAGCATACATTCTCCTCGTTTTACCTCTACGAGTGTAGCGCGGATTACTACAGCAACCTGTGATGTTTGCTACGCGAGAATTGTTTTAATTATGCAAAATGAGTGGTATAAATTCGTCTCGAAAAAGAGCTACCTGTATGGTATGGCTACCCGCCATTACCGCCTTGAGCAGACGGTGCACGCCATCCACCATCAGCAGCCTGTTGCCATCTTCCCTGATAATGATCGGATAGCGCGTATCCGCCGCCTGGGTGCGCGCATACTGTTCGGGGTAGCTGGCAGGCGATCGCCATACCTGCCGCGGCGTAATCTGAAATGGCGCATTATTGTGCTTCCAATAGGGCAAATCTAGATGCCACAGTAAATCGGCAGTGGCGATAGTGCCTACCGGCAGATCCAACGCATGCAATTTAGCCACATCCCACCAAAAGTCGTACAGCAAGCCCTGTAGTGCGGGCGGTTTGTTTGCAAGCGTGGGATGGGGCTGCATATAGCCCCATCATTACAGCACGCGCTTCGTTATACAAGTATTACATGCCGAAGGCTTCGTATACCTCAACCCTACCACCACGTTCTAGGGTCGGCGCCTTCTTGGCATACGCCAGTGCCTCGTCGAAATCCTTGGCTTCTACGATGGTGTAGCCGCTGGTCATATCATCGGCGCTGCCTATACCCTCGGCGCTTACCGTTTTGCCCCCTGCTCGGAATGCTTCCCCTTGGTCGACCACAGCCGAGCCCATCGAACCCAGCCATTCGCCCCAGGCCTGCATCATTTGCATTACGTGTTCTTTGGGTAGGTTCGTCCAATCATTCTTGTTCTTGTATACGAAAATATATTTTGCCATTACCGGCTCCTTATTTAGTTGTAACGGCGAGTATGATACGTGTGCATATGGGTCGCAACGTAAAAAAGTCAACAATTGTACTGCTATTTTTTCCCTGAAAATAGCTCGGGGCGTGCACGCAGCAGGGCCAATACCAGCTCGTAATAGCGGCCTACCTCTGCATCAACCGTGATTTTCTTGGTTTTGGCTTCTTGCAGCTGATCTAGAGTAATATTGTCGTGCTGCCAGTTGCGCCCATTGTCCAGCACATTGTTCAGGATAGGAACCAGCTTATCCAAAGCGTACACAAACTTTGCCTCGGCCGTTGCCTTCGCCTCATATTCGTCAATAAGGTCCAGCATGAATTTTTGGTCAGGCCATTGCTCCTTTAGGCGGGTGACGGCCTGCGCTTCCCTATCCTGCTTTGTGACAATATCGCCCTGCACGCCGTATATGTACGTATCACCGGAGTGGACCTCCAGGATGTCATGGACCAGCGCCAAACCCATAGCCTTGTACGCGTCCAATGGTAGTTTATTTTGCTGAATAAGAAACAGCGCAATCAGGGCGATCTGGAATGAGTGCTCGCTGTCATTTTCCAGCTGTTCTTCATCTTTTACCCACATAGAACGCTTCACATTGCGAATATCGTGCGTAAATGCGGTAAACGCTAGCAGATCATCAAGTGAGGCAGGCATACGCCTAGATGATACCAGATGCAACGGCTGTCCGTCACGCGCAGGCAACTAATCGGCGTATAGCGTACGACCAGTTTCATAGCTATCCAGCGACAGTTTGCACATTTCGAAGATCGGCTCTGGCAGTGCGCCCAAGGCGTACCAACCCCATGTCTCGCTTTTTTCGGGCTCCAGCACCTCCGGCTCGCCCGATACCCAGTCTGCCAGCATGCCGATGTGCACGTAATGCTTGCCGTATTTGCGTACATTGGCAAGATACTGGAAACGGACGCTACCAATCTGTATGCCAGATTCTTCAGTTGTTTCGCGTATGGCACAATCCTCAAACGATTCACCAAATTCCAGGTGCCCGCCCGGAAAGGCATACTCGCCCGCCCCGTGTGCGCCTTTGCGTTTAGCAAGGAGCACCTTGCCGTCTTTCAGTATCATCACACCTACACCTACCTTAGGTAATTTTTGGTCCACGTAGCCCTCCTTTGCGTTGCGCACAATAATAGTCCTACCCTAATCGTAACAAATCATGCACGCGGATCGCTTATGCAGCGCGGCGCTGTTTCAGCCATGTTTGGAAGACACTATCCGTAAGGAATATACTGTCAAATATGCAGTACAGTGTCTCTGTTTTCTCGAGCCGGCCAATAGCATAACATTTTTTGCCCATACCATAGGCAACACCGGCCTCAATATGCCCAGCAATACCGACAGGCAAAACCACTAACAGGCTGTCTGAGTCTCGAATACCTTGCATATCTCTTTCAAAGATAGCGCGTATCAAGGGGTGCTCAAGTGGCAGCTTTTCGGTATTTTCCGATTTCATAGCATCCGCAGGTAGCCCAAGCTGCTGCAGCGTGTCGCTGTAATCATTCTCTAGAAAACTAAAAACTGAATATCCTGCCGATCGCAACATAGAAACAGTGTTTTCGACTACCTCTTTGTTGCGCCAACGTCCCGCCACATAAAAGTCATATTTTGCCATACAGGCATGATATCACGGGAGTATATAGGCTCCCCCCAGCCTACACCCATAACCAACTACTCTAACGACTATGAGTGCGCAGTCTTGGCCGTAGGGCACAAACAAAAAACGACCTATCAGTGACAGATCGTTTTTTGTTGGAGGGTCCACTGGGACTTGAACCCAGGACACCTTGCTTAAAAGGCAAGTGCTCTAACCAGCTGAGCTATGGACCCTCGTCGCAACTCGACGTCAGCTTCCGCTATGCCGTGCAAAAACAATGTTTTCGCCCGCCAAGCTCCAGCTTTTGTCGGCCGCTCCTCTCAAAATCGCAAACAGTCGCTATGCTCCTTGGTTTACGATTTTGGTCTTTTCCAAATGGAAAATAACACCTTACATTATCTGCTAAAATGGCAAAAAGTCAATCTTGGGGCGTAAAAGCCCGCATCTAATGACGTTTGCCCGGATGCTCGTCGTGATGCTTCTTAGGCCGTTGGGTCCAGACAAAAAACAGGCTTACTAACGAACCGACCCCAATAAGTACAGGCTGCAGCCGCGTAAGCTGCACCCAAAACGACGAACCAGTAATAGCATTTGCGGTGCCAGGCGGCAAAAGCGGTACCACCAAAAACGCCGCCAGACAGCCCGTGGCTAGCGCCGGCAGGACATTCAGCACCAGCCGTGATTTGCGGGCGGTGCCAATCATGAATAACATCGTAAGTCCGGCCGGAACAAGTAACAGCGCCAGGCGCATGACCGACACGCTTACTGCTGCCCCATGCGAAACGAACAAATCCGCGAAAGATTGTATATCGTTACTCAAAAACTGCGTAATAACATAGCCGACACATAAGCTCGCAAACACCAACGCCGCATTGACGCGCAACACCATCAGCAGCACTACCGGTGCGACTAAGATACCAATAACAATAAGTTCGTGCGACCCCATAAGCCAAAGTATACCACGCTTACGCTTCAGCGTGCGGTTGAAGGAAGAGAGCAGAACCGGTCCGCCAGGCGGTGGACATGCAGCGGACTAGAAAAGAGCAGCCCGAGCAAATGTATTCCATTTGCTCGGCGCGACGAGAAAAACCTTTGGTTTGTCTCGTGCGGCCTTACGCCCCCACCTTATCCTTTTTACGACGTGCCCGCGCGTTCTGCTCTACGTATTCGATAATCTTTTCGGCTACGTTGTGACGCGTCACTTGCTCGATGCCAAAGCCCGGGCTGGCGTTTACTTCCAGTACCAGCGGGCCACGGTCGCTACGCATCATGTCCACGCCGCAGACCTGCAGCCCCATGGCTTTGGCGGCACGCTGGGCCACTTTGCGCTCTTCGTCGCTCAAGCGCACGGGCTTACCCTCACCACCTTGGTGCAGGTTGGAGCGGAAATCGTCGGTAAGACTCTGGCGCTCCATGCTGGCAACCACTTTGCCGTTCACTACAAAAGCACGGATATCCTTGCCTGCACTCTCGGCTACAAATTCCTGCACCAGAAAACTCACGCCCTCTACATAAAATGCCTGCATCACTGCCTTCGCCGCCTTGCGGGTTTCGGCCAGCACTACACCGTTACCATGCGTGCCACGCGCAACCTTGATAATCACTGGCGCGCCACCGATCTGATCAAGCACGTCGTCGAAATCGGCCGTCTCTAGCGCAAACACGGTCTTCGGTATGCCTACGCCAGCTTTGGCCAACAACTGCAGGCTCCGCAGCTTGTCGCGTGACCGCGTAAGCGCGATAGAGGTAGTGGTAGTAAATACATTCTGCACCTCAAATTGGCGCACGATCGCCCCACCGTAGCGCGTCAGGCTGGAAGCTATGCGCGGAATGATCACATCCACACCCGTCACTTCCTCACCCTTGTAGCGCACAACCGGCTTATTACGCTCTACCGACACGTAGCATTTAGCATAGTTAATGACACGGACGCTATGCCCGCGCGCAATCGCCTCTTCTTTTAAGCGGCGCGTGGAATAGTTGGCTGATCCTTTGGAAAGAATAACGATGTTCATTCTAGGCTCTCATCTCCATTCGTCTCTTCATCCTTCAGTGGCTCGCCTTGCGAGACGTCAACGATAAAACGATTCTTTAGCAATTTACGTCCAATAAGCGCCGAATAGGTCTTTGCGCCGCGATTTGCCAGGGTAAAGTTAGATTTTATCGACTTACCTCCTATACGGATGTGTAAAAATATACTGTAACGCTTTTGACGGTGGCCAAAGGAGTTCTCCACGTCCACAATCTTATACTCCTTAGTGGAACATTCAACGCCGGAGTAAAACGGCGAGCTGGGCCCAAGCAGGGTAAAATATAACGTGTTATCCTGTTCACGGACTTTCGTAGCCCATATAGAAGACCGATACGCGCCAGTGTCTACCTTGGCAGGCAAACCGATAACATTGCCGTCCTTGAAGTCGACTCGCTCTACGCGGCCAACTACCGGTTTCATTCCTCTTCAACCTCTTCAAGGTGATGAGCCAAAAACTGCGCATATTTGGCGATCTTCTCGTCAACCCCATAGCCTGTGGCAATAGCCGGCGTACCATTTACCTCTAATACGTACGGCTTATTAGTATGTTTGTCTACGATGATATCGACGCCGCCTATCTCGCGCCGCAACACCTCTGCTGCCTTACGGGCATACCTCATATAATCGGTCGGCAATGAGGCGACATCAACGAATAGTCCGGTCCCGCCCTTAGAGGTATTATTCAGATGGCTTCCCGCCACCGCGGTGCGCAGGAATATGATAGGATCGCTCTCCAGGCCGATAAACAAAATACGGTAGTCGCCGTTATTAGCAATGAAGTTTTGCAGGATGACTTCTTTGTGGGCAGGAATCTGTACCAATGCCGCCCGTGCCTCCTCAAAAGAATGCACCAGATGATTATCGTCACCACGCGACCCATCGTTCGCTTTCATAATAACAGGAAACGTGAAGCCAAATGGCAGCCTGCTCTCGGCAAACAGGTCCAGTAATATGCTCCGGTGTGCATAGAAGCTGTCTGGAACGGGCACGCCTGCCTCACTTAGGCGGAACATCTGAGCCAATTTGCCGCTGGCTACTGGCATGTCTACTTCGGTGTTATAAAATGGCACATGATGAGCCTTCAGATAGCCGGCCGCCACGGTGGCTTCTTCGGTCTCGTACTGCCAGTTCTTGAAATGCACGAACGTGTAATCACGCAAGTCAACCTTATTCCGTACATCCTGGATACTCGACTCCCCACCGCGGACGGTAAATTCAAGGTCGTCGTAGGTGGTATACAGCACCCGAACATCTTTCAGCGCGTCTTCAACGCCTTCACAGAACGAACGGATATATGCTTCGCGCTCCTGCCAGGCGACAGTCTGCTCGGAGTTGGATGTTATAAATAATATCTTTTTTGACTTCATACCTATTACTCTATCACGTTCGTCTATGGATAGAGCCACATCTTAACAAACAGGGGTGCACATAGCAAGCACTTTCATCATAGCTTATGCTAGTTTACAGTCCATTTCCTTTATGATATATTCCCTCAATCATGTCAAAAACTGTTGTAGATCGCTCGGTCATCATTGGCTTGCACGCCGGGGCCGAAACCGGCCCGAAACGCGCCTTCCGGAAATGGGAGGGCACCATTGCCCATATACAGAACCTTGGAGCGACAGCGGTCCTATTGAACAAAGGAGTTGCATTTGATGAAACCGGCCAGGCCGCAAAAGCCCTCGTGCTGGGCAGCTCTGTCGCCGAAGCTCATTCTGAAGTAAATACGCAACAGGTACACGCCATACGTGACTACACCGGCAAGCTCGCCCTCGCCCATGCTATCCCTACCTTGAATGAACCGGGAATACGAGCACTCCTCCAGGATAAACAGCGGTTTTATACAACCTTCTCTGAGGTTACCGCACAGACAGCTATAGTTTCAGACCACAGGTCCATACATGCTATCGATGATTTCTTAGGCAACGTCCCAGGAGAGCACGTTGTCGTAAAACCAGCCGCCGGGCATGAGGGCAGCGGCGTGGCATATGTCGCTAAAACGAACGTACAAAATGATCTGACCGAAAGGCTCGCCACTAGCCCGGATATGCCCATACTCGTTCAAGAGGCGCTGGATACCAGATCCATGCCTGGAAACATCAAATGTCTGACCGACCGCGATCAGGCCATACTCGGCTCAGGTATTGTCGCACAGGAGCTACGCCTCTTTAGCTCAAACACTGTTATGACGCCTGTTTTACGGGTCGATACCCAGCAGGTACAGGGTCATGATAGCGAATATGTATATATAGACCCCGATACCGTACCGGAAGAAGCCTACCATTTAGGTACGACAGTCATCCAAAAAGCCTTAGAAACAAGTGGCTCGCGCAATATCTTCTGCGCGCTCGACCTGGTATACCAGCAAGCCACGGAAAGCTGGCGGGTAATGGAAGTCAACGTCAAAGAACCGGGCATGCCAAACCGCGATGAAGGAGCTGGTATTGGCGACATGATCCATCGCCAGCTTGCCGCTCAGCTCGTAACGATGGCCGTCAACTAGCATCTTCCTTCTTTAGCGAGAAATCACTCGCTTTCGCTTTGCGTTGTCCGGTTAGCTCCAAAATTTATGTTTGCCGGATTTTTCGTCGGCGAATTCGCGCAAGAGTTCCTGCTGACGCTTGGAAAGATTTGTGGGCACATCAACGACAATGGTCACGATGTGAGCACCGCGCGTCGACCCGCGCATATGCGGGATCCCATGCCCGGACAGCTTGAAGTCTGATCCAGACTGCGTACCGGCCGGAACCTTCATACTCACCGCGCCATCAACGGTCTCCACGGTGATGGTCGCACCCAGCGCCGCATCTACCATACTGATATGCTCTTCGCTTAAGATTAGGTCACCCTCCCGCGTGAACTTTTTGTGTGGTTTGACGCGTACATGCACATACAGGTCACCTTTTGGACCGTTTGCGGTAGCTTCGCCGTGTTCGCGCAACCGGATAGTCGCGCCGTCGTCTATACCGGCAGGGATTTTCAGCGTCAGCTGCTGTTTCTTGCTTTGCGTGCCCTTGCCGCGGCAAACAGTACAGAGCATTTCAGGAATTTTGCCCGTGCCATGACAGCGCGGACACACGGTAGCCTGCTGGATATTACCGAATATGGTACGCGTCATAGTGACAATCTGGCCGCTGCCGCCACATTGGTCGCATTTCTTCATATCGTGTCCTGGCTCGACCGTAGTGCCCTTGCAGTGCTCGCATGCGTCGTTGATATTTAGAGTCAGGGTGGTATCGGTACCAAAGGCCGCCTGCTCGAAGGTGACTTCTACCGCAGTTTCTACGTCGCGACCGCGCCGAGCACGCTGTTGCTGTTGGGCACCGCCGCCGAAGAAGCTGCCGAAGATATCCCCTAGGCCTAGATCGCCAAAGTCGAAATGCATCTCCTGGCCGCCGCCAAAGCCGCCGAAACCATTGAAACCACCAGCTCCACCGCCGGCACCATTGCCGCCCACACCAGCGTGACCGAACTGGTCATAGCGTTTGCGCTTGTCGGTATCTTTTAATACCTCATACGCTTCATTGAGCTCTTTGAATTTCTCTTCATCGCCGCCACGGTCCGGGTGGTGCTCTATGGCCAACCGGCGGTACGCCTTTTTAATCTCGTCCGCGCTGGCCGTCTTTCCAACACCCAATACTTCATAATAATCGCGCTTGTTTGCCATGACAGCTCTCGTTCTTTAATACATGTTCTACTATTTTACCGCGTGCACTGCGAAAAGTATGCTGCTGCACCATTCCATAGGTGGTGCAGCAGCTTCGAATACCCTTACTCTTTCTTGTCGTCGACTACTTCGCCTTCGACGGTTTCGCTCGTGTCGGATTTGCCGTCTTCGGTCTTGCTTTCGGCAGTACCGTCGCCCTTGGCGGATTCGTACATCTTAGCGCCAATAGGCATGATCTTGTTGCTGAGTGCCTGGGCGGCATCTTCCAGCTTGGTCTTGTCGGCAGATTCGTCCTTAGCAATCTTCTTAGCTTCGTCGATGGCCTCATTCAAGGTCTTGGCATCGTCGTCGGCCAGCTTGGTCTTGTAGTCGGACTTCATCTTTTCGGCCTGGTAGATTGCGGAATCCAGCAGGTTGCGTGCCTCTACGGCTTCCTTTTTCTTCTTGTCTTCTTCGGCGTGGGCTTCGGCCTCCTTGGCCATCTTCTCCACATCTTCCTTCTTGAGGTTGCCGGAGCCTTGGATGGTAATACTCTGCTCTTTGCCGGTACCCTTATCCTTGGCGGTAACGTTCAGGATGCCATTGGCATCAATATTGAACGTCACTTCAATCTGTGGCACGCCCCGTGGGGCTGAGGGGATGCCATCCAGGATGAAGCGACCCAGGCTCTTGTTGCCATCTACCATTTCGCGCTCGCCCTGTAATACGTGGATCTCTACTTGCGGCTGGTTGTCTGCAGCGGTCGAGAACGTCTCGGACTTGGAGGTAGGGATGGTAGTATTGCGCTCGATCAGCTTGGTAAACACGCCGCCAAGGGTCTCAATGCCCAAAGACAACGGGGTTACGTCCAGCAACAGCACGTCCTTCACATCACCCTGCAGCACGCCGCCCTGGATAGCAGCGCCCACTGCCACTACTTCGTCCGGGTTCACACCCTTCATGGGTTCCTTGCCGAAGATTTGTTTCACCTTTTCCTGTACGGCCGGCATGCGAGTCATACCGCCCACCAGTACCACAGCGTCGATGTCGCTGGCACTCAAGCCGGCGTCTTTCAGCGCCCTCACACAAGGATCAGCCGTCTTCTCGATCAGCTCGCCTACTAGGTTTTCCAGGTTGGCGCGGGTCAGCTTATATTCAAAGTGCTTAGGGCCATCTGCATCAGCCGTCAAGAACGGCAGGTTGATATCTACCTCTTGGGCAGTCGACAGCTCAATCTTGGCCTTCTCCGCTTCGTCACGCAGACGCTGCATAGCTGCTTTGTCGGATGAGATGTCGATGCCGTGCTCTTTCTTGAACTCAGCCACGAAATGATTCACCAGCGTGCGGTCGAAGTCGGCACCGCCCAGATGAGTATCACCGTTGGTGGACTTTACTTCAAATACGCCGTCGCCCAACTCCAGGATGGATACGTCGAACGTACCACCACCCAGGTCGTAGACGGCAATCTTTTCCTCGGCCTTCTTTTTGTCCAGACCGTAGGCCAAAGCGGCTGCCGTCGGCTCGTTGATGATGCGACGCACTTCCAGCCCGGCAATCTTGCCGGCGTCTTTGGTAGCCTGGCGCTGCGAGTCGTCGAAGTAGGCAGGTACGGTAATGACCGCCTCGGTTACTTTGTCGCCCAGGAAGCTCTCGGCATCAGCCTTCAGCTTGGCCAGCACCATGGCGCTGACTTCTTCGGGGCTGTACTCTTTGTCGGCCATCTTTACCTTCACGCCGTTGCCGCTTTTGACAATTTCGTAGCCCAAGAGCTTCAGGTCGCGCTGCACTTCGGGGTCGTCCCACTTGCGGCCGATCAGGCGTTTCACTTCATAGATGGTGTTCTTGGAGTTGGTCACCTGCTGGCGGCGGGCAACCTGACCCACCAGGCGTTCACCGTTTTTATTAACGGCCACTACGCTTGGCGTGGTGCGTGCTCCCTCTGAGTTTGCAATAATTTCCGGCTTACCCGACTGCATAACAGCCATAGCCGAGTTGGTAGTACCAAGGTCGATGCCAATAATCTTTCCCATAATGTATATCCCTTCTTTTAGCAAATAGCATGATAGAGTGCTAAAACAATTCTAGCATAAAAAATTAGCACTCAAGTGTCAAGAGTGCTAGATGTCTACCGATTGGCCACCTGCGAGGCGTATAGGTTGTCATTTCTTTGCGAAGCCCTGAGCATGCGGTAGTTTTCCTACCGCATGCTGGACTGCAGTAAAAAATGGCAAGATATGCGCCTATAGGCGGCCTAGCGGCGGGCAAGACGGCACTCTTGACACGACCGTCAAGAGTGCTAGATCGGTGACGATCAGTAGCCCTACCCTAGCGGATGATGAGCGCGTGAACCGAGATATTCTTCGACGTCGTAGTACAGTTTTTCGGTCATCTCGCGGGCGAAGCGCTCTTTGAACGGGTCATACTGACCCAAGGTAACCAGGCGGTGGATTTCTGCGGTTGTGCCTTCCAGCGTATCGTTCAAGATAAAACGGTAGTAGTCGGCCTCTAGCGCGGCGGCCAGTTCGCGTTCGGCACTTTCGATGCGGCGGCCAATTTCGTCGGGTGACATATAACCGCGCGAGTGCAGGCGCTCCATCCACATATCAAAGCTGGGCGGCACCATAAATAGTACCAGCGCATCCGGCTTAAGCCGGTGGATATTGGCGGCACCGATAATTTCCACATCCTTCACAGCAATACTTCCGCTTTCCTGTGCAGCCGCAAGTTCGCGGATACTGATGCCGGAAACCTGCTGACCGTGGATGATGGCTGCCTCTACCATTTCGCCGTGGCGCAGCTCGTGCAACATTTCCTCTTCGGTACGGAACCAGTATTCCCGGCCATTTTGCTCGGGCACGCCATTGTTAATACGCGGCTGACGGGTGGTGTCTGAAATGACAAAATGATAATTGCCCACCTTCTCCAGCTCGCGGATGATAGTATTGCGGCCGGTGGCAGACGGCGCCACGCCAAGCACCAAACGCACTTCGCGCAGCGTACGTTTGCCCGCCTCTGACGGGCGGTAATCCTCCAGCAGCCGCCGGAATTCATCCATATGTACGAGTTGATTCATTACCTCTAGCGTAACAGAGGTATGGGTGCGAATCAACAATGCAGGCGTTGTGCTTTTGCCGGGAATCTACCGTCTATGCGCGCAACCAGGTATGAAACTGCTCTAGAACCTTTTGTACAACTTGTTCGACGTTATTTGTTGCCGTATCGACTACCAAATCGTAGTTCTCCAAATTATACGGGTCAATACCGTATAGCGCTTTATAGCGACGGTTCTCGCTGTCGAGACGGTCTTGCAAAACACTCGCATAGGCCACTGGATCAGCGGTAATATCCTCACTCGCTCGGCGGGCTTCGTCCATATCTGCTAAGATGCGCTCCGCGGCAATCTTCATATCCAAGTCTAGAAAGACTTTAAAGGAAGCTGGCATCCAGTGCCATGCCGTCCGGGAATCAATAACAATATTATCTTCGGCGTCGTTAATTTCGCGTAGTCGGCCGTCAACTGCAACATCGATAGAAGAATTCTGCTCCGCCGAAAGATTTGCTTGCATGATGTCGATGTTCTGCTCTCTTGCGATTTTCCGGAAGAGATCACCAGACGAGAAATGCTGGAAGCCTAAACGCACAGCCACTAGTTTTGCTGTAGTTGACTTGCCGCTTCCGGGCCTGCCGGCAATGGTAATAATATGCTTTTTTTGCTTGAGCCGGTCGAGTGTGTCCTGTTCCATGGGGGAATTATAGCCTAGGACACCTCGACGACAAAATGCTCCGCCTCAACCATCGTACAAAGACTTTGGACATGTGCGCATAACGCCTCAATCGCCAATATACCCACCGTCGTCTGCGTAGTAAGAAGCGGACGCTCCACGACTGACTTGTACGGCTTACTGGCCTGAGCTTCTAGAAGAATCGGCATGTTATTATCTGTCACACCAGTAATAATTCCAATATGCGCCGGGACTGCCTGTTCCGACCCGTCATCCATAGTCCACCGCCGCTGCATAATAGCCAGCTTGCCAATATATTGATGCGGGTCGCCACTCATCCCCTCTGCCAGACGCTCCACCGCCGCAAGATGGTATAGCTGCCTACAGTGGCGTATATCCGTAAAGCACTCCTTGTCACAGCCTAAAACATCCGCAATAGCTGTGAGCACAAACCCTGAACAATCAAACCGCCGCCCCTCGCCCAGACCATATTGCATACACAGCTGCTGCGTATCGGCTTTACGCCAACAATCAGGCGAATACCTTTGATGCACGATAGCAGGCGCCCCTATATAGGTTCGCGCAGCAACGATTAACTCACGCCGTAAGTGGTAATCATACGTTTCTAGATCAACACCTCATCATAGACCGCAGGCTTACTCTTCGTAAGCGAACGGTAATGCTTTCAATCAAAAGTTAAACTTATATAAAAAGAATAGCCAGGCGAAAATGCTACACCATGGCCTAGTCTCGTTTGAGCATTACAGTAAATGCTTCGGCGGGGATATCTACCTTACCAAAGCGCTTCATTCTCTTCTTACCCTTGGCCTGTTTGGCAAGCAGCTTCTTTTTGCGCGATACGTCGCCGCCGTACAGATAGCCCGTCACGTCTTTGCGGTACGCGCTGATGTCTTCGCGGGCGATAAACTTGCCGCCGATAGCCGCCTGCAAGGCAACCTGGAAATTCTGGCGCGGAATAACTTCTTTCAGTTTTTCAACCGTTACACGGCCCAGGCTCTGTGCCTCGCTGCGGTGTACCATCACGCTCAATGCATCCACCCGTTCACCGGATACATAGAAGTCCAGGCGCACTAGATCCTCGGCACGATAACCGTCCAGCTCGTAGTTGAACGAACCATAGCCGCTGGTCACGCTCTTTAGTTGATCGTAAAAATCGGTCAGCAGGTTGGCAAGCGGCGCCTCGAACGTCACCAGCGCGCGGGTGTCTACATAGCTGAGGTTTTTGTGCACGCCGCGCTTGCTGACCACCAGTTGAATGATGGCGCCGACGTATTCTTGCGGCACTACAATTTCGCCGCGGATCCATGGCTCACGGATCTCTTTGATTTGCGCAGGGTCGGGTAAGTCGGAGGCAGACTTGATGTCCACTTCCTCGCCGCTACTCATAGTTATTTGATAGTCGGTAGATGGATTAGTAACGACCAGATCAAGATTATACTCGCGCTCCAGCCGCTCGCGCACGATGTCCATGTGCAGCAGGCCCAAAAAGCCAATGCGCACACCAAAGCCCAGTACCGGCGAGTTTTCCGGGGTGTACTGCAGCGCCGAATCGCTGAGCGACAGCTTTTCGATAGCGTCTTTCAGCTCCTGGTAATACTCGTTGCTTTCCGGGAAAAAGCCAGCATACACAAATGGCTTTACGTCCTGATAGCCGGGCAGTGGTTGCGTAGCGGGGTGCTTGGTAAGTGTGACAGTATCGCCCACTTTGGCTTCACGAGTGCTCTTGAGGTTGGTAACGATGTAGCCGATCTCACCCGCTTGTAGCCCGGTGCCGGGCGTCATGTCAGGCGTCAGCGCGCCCACTTCCAGTGCCAGGCCGTCGGCGCTGGTAGCCAACATGCGAATGCCAGCATTTTTGCTAATAGCGCCGCCGAAAACACGCACGTACAGGATAACGCCGCGGTAGTCGTCGTAATAGCTGTCAAAGATAAGCGCCCGCGTCTCTTGCACGTCGCTTGGCTTGGGTGGCGGTACGTCAGCTACGATGCGCTTGAGCACCTCTGGTACACCCATGCCGGTCTTGGCAGAAATGTGCAAAATATCCTCTTTTGTACACCCTAGCAAACTGATAATTTCCGCGCTGACACGTTCTACATCAGCAGCCGGCAGGTCAATCTTGTTGATAACAGGGATAATCTTGAGGTCGGCAGCTATAGCAAGATACACATTGGCAAGCGTCTGCGCCTGCATACCCTGCGTTGCATCAACAATCAGCAAAGCGCCTTCGCACGCCTCCAGGCTACGTGATACCTCGTAGCTGAAGTCTACGTGGCCGGGAGTATCGATCAGGTTCAGCTCATAATCCTGGTACTTCATGCGGACCGGAGCCAACTTGATAGTAATACCTTTTTCCCGTTCCAGATCCATGCGGTCCAGCAGCTGTTCTTTCATGTTGCGCTTATCGACAGTGCCGGTTATTTCTAGCAGGCGGTCAGCAAGCGTCGACTTGCCGTGGTCGATATGCGCTACAATGCAAAAATTTCGTATTTTATCTTGGTTCATGCGTAAACTAAATAATTATGTTCTAGTTATACAGTATCAGAGGTCAATTTGTACAGGCTTGATAACAATCCGCTTTAGACGGTCAATCAGCGGGCGTACTTCTTCCAGGCCGAATAACGACGACAGGCTCACGTGTACCACCAATACGGCCGCACAAATGAAGATAAGTTTGCCGCCCAGCGTGATAATACCCCGATCGTTGGCGCCGAGCGGCAGGAACGACAGTATAGTATATCCGGTCAGCAAGCTGAAACCACCGACCGACACGATCCGGGCGCAGGCGCCCCAGAACTCACGGTCAAAGAGCTTACGGTCGCGATAGTACATAACGCTCATAAGAATGACAATCTCCACGAACGACACGATAGATTGGGTCATAGCCAAGCCCGCGATATTGTACGATCCCGGCCTCGCCAGAACATTTAGAAGTACAATGTCGAGCACGATGGAGAGTAGCGAGATGAGCAGCGGCGTGCGCGTGTCTTTCTGTGCATAGAACCAGCGCGAGATGAACGTATACATAGTACCGAAGAAAATGGCGACCGTAAGGTAGCCGAAGATAAGAGCTATCTCGCCTGCATCGCGGCTGAATATCAGACGCGCCAGGTAGCCACGGGCAAAGAAAGCGATGATTACAACCGGCACGGTAATCCAGATCATCACGCGGAAAATCTTTAGGAAGTCGCGCCGGAACAGGTCGGGCCGCCCCTGGCTCAAACGGGCGTTGAGGCGCGGAAACGCCGCCGTGGAGATAGCGGTGCCAATAAGGAGTATCGGCGCCGTACTCAAAATATACGCGTTATTGTAGTAGGTAATGAAACCACTGCCCAGATCACGCGCAAAGTGCGTACCAAAGATAGATTCCAGTTGGTCTATACCCTGATCAAGACTGCGTGGCGGCAATTGCTTTAGAATCATACGGAAATCGGCACTGCGCCAGGCAATGTGCGGCCGCCATTGAAATTTTATACGGCGCATACCGATCAGAACGATAAGCAGCTGCAGCACGGCACCTATAAACGCCCCCACTCCCAAACCAATCAAGCCGAGGTTGTGCCGGAATATGTAAATACTGATGATAATCGATAAGTTATAAAACAGCGGTGCGATAGCGTAGAAAAAGAACCGGCCAAATGTTTGCTGCATACTGGTCAGGATGCCCGAAATAGTAAAGAGCAACGGGTTGAATGCCAGTAGCCGCATGATAGCCACGGTCGTATTGAGCTGATCAGGCGTCATCTTGGGTGCCACAATGTAATGCACTAGGGGTCGGGCGAATACAAACATCACGAGGCCTACCACCGCCATTATTATTGCCAAAAGGTTCAGCAGGCTGGCAGATATTTCCCACATGCCCTTACGGTCACCCCTATGCAGTCGATCCGAAAGGACGGGCATAAAGGCGACTCCCAGTGCGCCGGCAGCGATGGTGAAGAAGAAGAAATCCGGAATGTTAAATGCGGCGAAGTACGCGTCCGTGCTATGAGGGCCAAGTGCGGAAAAGTTCGCATTTACCAGCTTCGTGCGCAAGAAGCCCAAAACCTGGCCGCTGAGTGAGGCAGCCATCAATAGCACCGCTACATTACTGAGACTAATGCGGGAGGTTTTCTTTCTAGGTGCTGCGGGCGATGAATCCATATTTGTTCGAAATAGACCAATTGCTATCTGTCAGTATACTGCACCTTCATACTATTCGGTAACCTTTTTATGATACAAAAAGGAAAATAAATACCGGCCGCGGAGCATGCGACCGGTATGAATGTGTAGCGAAAACTACACGCTAGTAAAGGGCGGCTTCTTTTGGCATGACAGCGCCCTTGAACAGCTCCACCACCTCAGTACCATCAATGGTCTCTTTTTCGAGCAGCGCATCTTTCATGGCTGAGAGCCGAGGCAGATTAGCCTTGACAACCGCACGCGCCCGGTTTGCCGCCTCAGTAATAAGCCGTTCTACCTCTTGGTCGATGAGCTTGGCTGTTTCTTCCGAATACTCACGTTCGTGCACCAGCTTGTCCAGCATCATGCCATCGTCGACGTGGAACACCTGGTCTCGCAGCTGCTTACCCATACCCTGGTTCACGACCATATCGCGGGCGATTTCGGCAGCCTTACGCAGATCACTTCCACCACCCGTGGTAATACGGTCAGGTCCGTAGACGACCTCTTCGGCGATACGTCCACCCAGCGCACGCGCCAGCACATCCTTGAATTCGATAAGTGAAGTGTACGAACGATCTTCGGGGGGAAGGAACCAGGTCACACCGCCGGTGCCACCGCGCGGAATAATGGTTACCTTGTGCACTGGGTCACTATCGGGCAATACATGGCCGACAATAGCATGGCCGGCTTCGTGATAGGCCGTCAGTTCCTTCTCAGGCTCAGACATCACCTTGCTCTTGCGCTCCGGGCCGATGGCAACGCGTTCAAACGCCTCTGTTACATCGCGTTCAGTAATATGATCATGGTCACTGCGTGCGGCTATGATGGCCGCCTCGTTGGTAATGTTTGCCAAGTCGGCACCAGAGCTGCCCGCACTCTTCGCGGCCAAGGCGTCCAAATCAACCGTCTTGGAAAGCGGCTTCTTCGCAAAATGCACCTTCAGGATAGCAAGACGGTCCTTACGGTCGGGCAGATCAATGTTTACCCGGCGGTCAAAACGACCAGGCCTGAGCAGTGCTGGGTCAAGGACATCTGCGCGGTTGGTCGCAGCCAATACGATCACATTCTGCCCTTGTTCAAAGCCATCCATCTCAACCAAAATCTGGTTCAATGTCTGCTCGCGCTCGTCATGTCCGCCGCCCATACCGCTGCCACGCCGGCGGCCGACCGCATCAATTTCGTCAACAAAGATAATACATGGCGCATTTTTCTTGGCCTTCGCGAATAGGTCGCGAACACGGGATGCACCCACGCCTACGAACATCTCCACGAATTCAGAGCCGGATATGCTGAAGAACGGGACATTCGCCTCCCCGGCTACAGCTCGCGCCAACAAAGTCTTACCGGTTCCAGGAGGACCTACCAGCAGCACGCCCTTCGGAATACGAGCACCCATGCTAGCAAATTTCTTCGGGTATTTTAGGAATTCAACGACTTCTTGTAAGTCCTGCTTGGCTTCGCTGCTGCCAGCGACGTCATTGAAGACCACACGGTCTTTCTCGTTGCCATATAGCCGCGCGCGGCTCTTGCCGAAACTCAATGCCTGGTTACCCTGCCCCTGGGCGCTGCGCATCATAAAGTATAAAAATACACCGATCAACAGTACCGGCCCCAGCGTAGAGCCGATAGTCAGCCAGGTAGCGTAGCTCGATGATACCGGCTTTGCATCAACCTCTACTTTTGCATAGTTGAACCCTTCATCCTTCAGGGTCGCATTCGGCTCAATATATGCCTTAAGTGACGCAGTCTTGTCGCCTTTTTTCGTAATCGTCACCTGGTTGCCGTCGATAACGAGCTTCGAATACTGACCTGCATTAGTCTGGGAAACCGCCTGGGTGAGCGGTATTTCCTTCAACGGGTTCGATTGGTTGGTAGCGGCTAAAATGATAAGGGCAATAATGACCAAGAGCGCCACGAAACCGATATTCTTTATGCTTCGTGTGGCTTTGCCGCTTGGTCCATTTCGTCGGGGGCTATTCTTTGCGTCCATATTCAATGCATTATACCGCGCTTCGTCTTAAAAACATCTGACGTATACGATAGTTTGAGGCGGTAGGTCTCCTTTACTTTCAAAGTATATCGCGTCTTGTGGGGCTTGGCTAGCGCTCTTGTGTGTGGAGTGCCAATGCCTCTTTTTCAACAGATATGACAGCCCCCGAAACCAACGAAATCGCACGCCCAGGGTGCAGGGTTTTTGCCGCAATAGTTACCCGTTCCAGCGTCCTGGCATCATACGACAACAGACCGCACTGGCGTAGCCACGCCGCCAGCATTTCTTTCGCAACTGCATGCGGCAGCAGAATGAACTGGCGCCGGTTCATACGCGCACCAACCGTCCAGGCAGCCAGCCAATCAGCTAGCAGGCGCTGGATGTCTTCATTTTGCTGCCGCGTGTCTGCAATTATTTGCAGCAGTGTACGGCGTGCCGCTCCATTAAACTGCGGCAGCACTGTATGGCGGATGTAGTTGCGCAAGTACCGCTGATCCATGTTAGTGCTGTCTTCGCGCCAGGCGATGCCGTGTTGTTTGGCATATGCCAAGATGTTTGTTTTCGGCACGTCCAGTAGCGGCCGCAGCCGCTGGGGCGTACTAGCCAGTGCCGTCAACCCGCGGCGTCCAGTGCCGCGCAGTATATTAAGGATGGCCGTTTCTAGTACGTCGTCCTGATGATGTGCCAGGATAATCGCCCGAGCCCCCTGCTCCTTTTGCACTCTACGTAAGAAGTCGTAACGTGCCGCCCGTGCCGCAGCCTCGCTTGCCTCTATGCCTAACCTTCCTTCTTCGTGAACGAATTGCAAATCATACTGTTTTGCGGTGACGGCCACTAGAGTTCTGTCTTCAGCCGAGTCCTGCCGGATGCCATGGTCAAAATGCGCCACGATTAGATTCAGACCGGTATGCTGCGCCAGCGCGTCCAGAAGCACCATCGAATCCACACCGCCGCTGACGGCAACAATATACTTTCCTGGCGCTATCTGGAGATTCATACACTAAGGGTATCACGACTCTAGGCAACAGAGATAAAACCTGCTACAATCTACCTGTTCTTTTCCAGTAGTTTCCCAAAATTGTAAACCAAGGAATCCGCTGTTTGTGATTGGGAAAAGAGCAGCCCGAGCGACGAATTTAGTTCGGCGCCCGGCGCGATGAGAGAAACCTTTGGTTTGTCTCGTAATCGAGGCGGCGTAGCTCAGTTGGTTAGAGCACAGGACTCATAAGCCTGGGGTCAGTGGTTCAAATCCACTCGCCGCTACCAAAATAAGAACCCGATACGCATCGGGTTTTTGTTTTGTCCGAAATACTGAAAGCCTGTTGTTAATAATGATCTTGCTTTGGTCTGTTTGCGGCCGTAGGCTACGGGCAGGAGCAGCATATGGCATCAGACATTACCACGCAAATACTGAACGAAATCTCCCACATCACTGCCTGGGACAAACTTGAGCAAGAGCACATTGCCGACGCATCGGCCTGGGTTGTCAGTGGTGTAAATATTTTCCGCATTGCCAAGCCGGATAAACCGCTAAAACATCTGGTGTCTTATTTCGTGCTTATAGACCCCGACCATCGCAGTCTGCTACTGGGCGACCATATCAAGGCACAGCTTTGGCTGCCAAATGGCGGCCACGTCGAACCGAACGAGCATCCCCGCGACACCGTAGTCCGCGAGTGCCTGGAAGAAGTGTATCGACCGGCAGTTTTTCTGAAGCAAAACAAGCAGCCGTTCTTCATAACCTGCACCGAAACCGGTGGGCTAACTCCGGGGCATACAGATGTCAGCCTGTGGTACTTGCTACGCGGTAGCGTCCACGATTCGCTCAGCTTTGACCGCGCAGAGTTTACCGACATGAACTGGTTTAGTTTTCAGGAAGTATTAGAATCCCACCCGACCATCTTTGATCCCAACATGCACCGTTTCACTCGCAAACTAGCCGCCTACTTAGGTGAATAAAAAACAATAACCCCGCTATTGCAGCAGGGTTATTGTTACTGACTGACGTTCTATGGTGTTTTATAGCTTGCGCAAGAGTTTATCTATACTCAGCAGCACCCGATCGGTCGTTGAGATGTACTCAAAGGCCAGATCGCCGGTAGTTTTCATACTCGGCTCCTTTTAATTAAATTGATTTTTTGTTGTGTTAATGTTTTTGTGTTTGATCATTAACAATTATTATTATACAAAAACTTATTAATTTGTCAAGGCCTACTTCCAAAAACATTGCCACACGATCATAGCCGGCGGCAATGACATAGACCTGGCGCCCTGCTACTTGTCGAGCGGCATCATTTCCAGTAGATCTATGCTACAGCCAGGTCGCTTAAGATGTGGGTGCGATTGCAGCAGCTCCGTCACAACCTCTTTCGAATCGCCCTCGATAGTGGCATATCCCGTGACGTTGGTATCGCTTGCGGTCACGTCCTGAGTAGTTATACGTGCGGCGGACTCTAGAGGCATGCCGAATTCAAACTTACATGTCTTGTTGGCCATATCGCGCCACTCTATCCATTCGGTCATACTCGCCTGCACTTGTTCGGGTGACGATTGCGCCATTACCTCACGCAGGGTGGCACTAGAGTTAAATAAAATAAGATACTTCGCCATGTCTCCTCCTATTTTTTATGGGCCGTCGGCCGATAATACAAAGCGAACATTGCACTCAAAATCGCCAATGAAGCCACACCGCCAAAGAAGGTGACAGCAAAAGTGCGCTGGATGTTTCGCTCCACCAGCGTCATCGAGCGGCCTCCTACTACGTAATATTTGTTAGCGACTACCGCCACGGCTGCAATACGTACACCTTCGGCTGGCTGCCACGTTACCCGATGGTAGTCATGCCCACGTGCCGCCGTAAGCACCCCCACAGGAATCTTAGGCATCGATCCACGCAGGTAGCCGTCGCCGCCTACAGGGTTGCCATTTTGATCATAGATAATAACGAACGACGCAAGGCTGACGTTCATCTGCACTGACCCACTGGTAAGCATGGAAGGCAATATGCCGGCATTTAGTGCCGATGCAGCATCTTCAGCCATCTGGACTTGAGGGTAATCCGCATCATTCCGCTGCATTTGCTGCACAACAGCATAGACAGTACCGAAAACAATGACGAGCAGTGCGGCAATACACGCATATAGATATAGAGGTTTTTTCATACATGTATCACTATACACCGCGGCTTTCATGGAATACGTTATATTCTTTACTGCTACCTTTATTTTAGTATTTGACATTTCATGGTACCTTGTATAACATAGTAGTGTATGAATGAAGATACTACAAATTCTATCCTCGGCCAGGCTGAGACCCAAATGCGCAAAGGGGTGCTGACATATGCCGCTCTACTGCTATTAAAAGACGGCAAGGTCTACTCCTCTGAAATTATCCATGCCCTGCGCGATGCAGAGCTGATCGTAGTGGAAGGTACACTCTATCCTCTGCTCAACCGTCTAGCCAAAGACGATCTGTTGGCATACGAATGGCAGGAAAGCGAGCAAGGGCCGCCGCGCAAATACTATTGGCTCACCGACGAAGGCAAGGCCCTGCTGTCTGAGCTGCAAACGGCATATCATAAGTTACATAGTTCAATCCATACGCTGGAAAAAGGAGCTCACCATGCATGAAGTTCGTAAGATACACCTTGGCCGGCAGGCATTTACTATTGCCGCCGATGCATATAAAGAGCTGCAGGATTACCTGCACGCGATTCAGGAGCAGGTTGACGATGCGGAGGTCGTACATGAGGTAGAATCCCGCATGGCAGAGCTGTTGACCGAACACGGCATAACCGGTGATAAGGTCGTTCTTGCCGCCGATGTCGCGTACCTGCAGGAACAGCTTGGCAAGCCTGAAGATTTTACCGAGGAAGCCGAGCAGCCAAAAACGAAAACGACTGCCTCTGCGCCCACGAAACGCCTCTACCGCGACACTGATAATGCTATGGTCGCGGGCGTTGCAGCGGGCCTGGCACAGTATTTCGGTATCGACGTCCTTATCTTTCGTATCCTCTTTATCATAGGAGTATTCGCGGGCGGCTGGGGTATCATATTATACCTGGTGTTGTGGCTGCTCATGCCGGAAGCAAAAACAGCAAGCGAACGGCTACAGATGGCCGGGAAGCCCGTTACCGTGAATAGCCTGAAGGAGGTAGTGGCGCGCGCTGACGTTGCTGGTGCGGCCAAACGAGCAAATACGGTGGTAGCAGGTACACTGAATACTGCGGTTAGTATTGTCTTAAAAATTGCCGGCATTTGTTTTGTTCTTAGCGGATTATCTATTCTTCTCGCGCTTTTCACGGCTGGCGGCTACTTGCTCATCCATAACGGTAATCTTTTCGGACAAGATATATTCCCTGTCGGCCTGGAAGCGCACTTGCTTATATATACCGCAGGCACTGTGGCGGCTGTCCTCGCGCTGTTTGCAATCATTTTTGGGATCGCTGCCTTCAAGCGTAAGTGGTCGATAAACAGCTGGATGGTCGGCGGACTGGTCGGCCTGTTCCTCGTCGGCATAGCTAGCAGCATAGCGCTAAGCGCCGACATTGCACCGCAAGTACGAGACCGCTACAATGCACATCTGCACACTACCGTTCGGACACTCCAACCGTTCACGACAGTCAACGCTATCGGTAGCGGCGTAGCTATCGACTTTGAACAATCCAGCACCTATGCCGTAAAAATTAGCTATTACGACAACCCGGACCTAAACGATATCAAGACCACCGTGAAAGATGGCGCGCTCACGCTTGATTACAGCTCGTTTGACTGGCATCGCCACTGCTCAGAGCTATGCATTCCTGATACCTACAACGTCACTATCACCGTCGAAACACCGAACGCAGATGCGCTTATGGCGCCGCTGCCAGCTACACCCTTAGAACCGTAACGGCAAGCGGCTATAAGCCGCCGTAGCCACTGCCGTAACCGTAGTAATTGGTGCGAGGCTTGTAGTAGTTGCTTACCTTGAAGGGCTTTGCGCTGCCATCTGCCGGCATGATGTACAACTCGCTGCCAGACTTCTGCAGTAAAATATAGTTGTCAGTAAACCAGCCGTATGGCCCATAATCGCTTGCGGTCAGGACCGTCTTAGCGTTCCGCGCATCGCTATCACCGACTTTCAAACTATTCTGTCCGTCTGCATTGACTGTCCAGAACAACTTTTGACCCGAAGGTGACTGGAGATAGGTGGGATAGCTTTGGGAGTAGAAGTTTTGGCTGTTGATATCTGAAGCTGCAGTGAGTTTACCGTTGGCATACTCATAGTAAGAAGCATCTGCATTGCCCGGCTGGAAGGCAACTGCCAGGGTGTCTGGATCATCATACGGCGAAACGCTGGCCGCAACGCTGTACCAGCTTGCCTGCAAGGGTGAACTGAACCCCTTTACGACTGCGGCGCCGCTGCCGTCCGGGTTCACTGAATTGAGTGTAGCCTGCTGTCCGGAAAGGCCGCCGTAACTGTACTGGTTCTGATACCAATTCAGCGTATACACTACCTTTCCGCCGACAATATACGTGCTGCCGAATGATTGATACCTGTAATAGTAGTTCCCGTCTCCGCTAGCCGTTGTCTGAGCAATCGTCGTAAGGGCACCGGTAGCTGCATTGAAACTTTTGATTACCTGCTGTCCCTGTTGCCATACGGGGATATTTCGGGACACCTGATAGATGAACCGATCACCTGTCCAACCGACTAGGCTGAACGTGGCATCCCCCTCATCGATATTGGTCATTTTATCGGTACTGGTGTCAATAAGATCCACTTCGGGCTTACCCGTCGCACTACGCTGCGCATACAACGCCAGGTATTTCCAATCGCGTGAGGCCAGGAGCACCGTATTGTATGCACTTTCATTACCTGTACCCGCAACGACTGTCTGGCGATTTGATCCATCGAGGTCCGTCTTAACGACGTCTATCTTACCACTCAGGTTGGAGAGGAAATATAGCCTGCCGGACGGCGTTATGCTAAACGTATTAGCGCTGACCTTTTGGTCGGTAACGGTTATGGTACCGGCATAGTTGTTGTATCCGGCTAGCGATACGGAAACCTGCGGAGATATGACATCGGCCGGCAGCACCACAGTAGCGGTACCATCGGACGCCGTAACCGCGTCGGCGTTCAATGCTTTGACGGTTGCACCGGCAACCGGCTTGCCTGTCAGTTTGTTCAGAACGGTTACGGGAACCAACCGGCCTAGCGCCACAATCTTTACCGTGATGGTATTACCGGCTTTACTGAGGCTGACAAGCCTGCTTTGCCTATACGATTGATAATACTTTTTGTCGGTGCTTAATGTATGATAGCCAACGCGTACGTGCAGCGTCGCCTTGCCTGCCACGCCAGTGGTGGCGCTGTGACCATCAAGCGCCACGGAGGCTTTACTGACTGGCGAATTGGTCTTACTGTCCACGACCGTTACCGTTACATCTTCTTTCAGTGTCAAACCTAAAAGCGTATAGCGCGTAAACGGCACTGCCGCCAAGACACCCAAGATAACCAGAATAGTTGCGGGGATAGTAAACAGTTTTCCTGCCCAGTAGCGCCCACCCAGCCGTTTCAGAAAGTCTGCAGGCTTCCGCCGTTTGTCTGCTGCCGCTGCGGGAATCTCGGGTGCTTGTTGCCCGCTTGGCACTTCTGGTTTTTCTTCGTGCGTGACTACGACATCCGGCTGATTTACCGGTGCCTTGTGGTGTTTTTTGCGCTTGGACATTTTAGCTCCTTTGCTTGGAGTGTAGCAGAAATTACACCCTGCTTAAAGCCGTTCACTTGCGCTCCCTATATCCGCTCCTTCGCTAGTCGGTACTAGCACCTGTGTGGCTCGGTCGCTCCACGAACCTGCGGTTCGGCCCTGCCCAACCGCCAAAAAAGACCGACACGATGTCAGTCTTATTTCTTGGTTGCGGGGACAGGACTAAAGCTTCGCACCAAGAAGCCTATAATCTGCAGAGTTGGGCTTCTTGGGCTCGGCATATGGGCAGGACAGCGGGCTAAAGCCCTTCTCCGGCAAACCGTGCTCGAAGCTAGCTTCTGCGCGCGGTCCGCCTACGCCGAACCTGCAACCTACGCCAGCTTGCGCTGGCTGGTCGCAGGTTGAGCCAGCTACAGAACCAAAGTAAAACACCCACTTTCGTGGGTGCCTTACTTTGGTTGCGGGGACAGGACTCGAACCTGCGACCTCATGGTTATGAGCCATGCGAGCTGCCGCTGCTCCACCCCGCGATGTAGCTGTATGAACAACTTATCTAAAGTATATCAATCAGAGGTGTAAAAGTCAATTTTGCGGCTGACGATGCAAGAAGAAGTTCATCCATGCCTGCCAGTTCCGCTCATAAAACGGCAGCTTGCCAGCAGCGGCCTGTGTGGCCTGCTTGGGCGCAGGCACCACATAAGACATCGCGACGGCCTGAGGCACCAGCAGCTCTTTCTCGCCCGGTAGCGCCAAGCCAAAATTTTGCCGTGCCGATAGTTCAAGATACTGTTTACTGTTGTAATAGTCGTTCTGCAGCTGCAGGTTGCTATTCTCAAGTTGCTGCAGATCGTTTTGCTGTTGCAGCGCAGATATCTGCTTTTGCAGCGAAAAATTAGCATCTATAGCCTTTACCCCGCTCCAACTTACGAGGAGTACGATCACCACAAAAAGAACCTGCCCGGCCACGCGGACGTCACGAAGCCGACCAATATACTCCAGCACCATGCGCCCATATGCTTCTATTTGTTTTTTGTATTGTTCTGACATGGTTCTTACAAATAGTATATAACTAGATAAGATAATCTGGTATACTCGTCCCTGTAACTGGCTCTCAATCAATTTTGACGAGGGGATGTAGCTCAGTGGTTAGAGCAGTCGGCTCATAACCGATTGGTCGCTGGTTCGAACCCAGCCATCCCCACCATGATAGACACAGATCACCACGCGCCTGCGCGTGGTTTTGTTATACTACCGGCATGAACGACCAAAAATTTCCTGAACCCATCGTAGGTATTTTCATCCTCAACAAAAAGAACGAGCTGCTACTCATAGAGTCGCACAAATGGAAGGGATTGCACATTATTCCTGGCGGCCACGTGGAGGTCGGCGAGACGCTTGAGGAAGCCGCACGTCGTGAAACGCTTGAAGAAACGGGCTTGCACATCTCGCGTCCCAAGTTCCTTTGTATAAAAGAGTATCTGGGCGGTGGCGGATTCCATAAACCACGGCATTTCATATTCCATGAATACATGGCGACCACCGAAGAGACCGATGTAATACTGAATGAAGAGGGCCAAGCGTATCAGTGGACGCCGCTAGATAAAGCGCTCAAACTGCCGACCACTGAGAGTGTACGGGATATTATCCGAACCTATTTGCTGCCGAATTGACCGTATAAAAGAACTAGCAGTTCGTCGGTACTCTGGGCGGCCATCAGCCGCTCACGCAGCTCTTTGGCCCCATCGAAACCGTTAATATAAATCTTGCAGAACTTGTTCAGCGGTGCGATTTGCCGCTCGCCCTGCTGCCAGGTTGATGCAAATAGCTCTACTTGTTTGGCAAACAAAGCAATACGCTGTTCGCGCGTATAGGTTTCCCAGGGGCTGTCAGCGGCAAACGCAAACGGATCGTGGAAGACACCGCGGCCAATCATAATGCCGTCGAGCGTATATTTTTCGGCCAGTGCCAGTCCTTCGGCGCGGCTTTCGACATCGCCATTACCGACTAGAAACGTATCCGGCGACAATTTGTCACGCAGCTCCAGGATGGGCACGATATCGTCCCAGTGGGCGGGCACTTTGCTCATTTCTTTGCGGGTACGCATGTGCACAGTCAGCATGGCCGGATGCTGCTGCAGTAATAATTCGTGCCACGTAAAGTCGACCGCATTGAAACCTAAACGCGTCTTTATGCTCACCGGTATCTTACCCTCGGCACCGGCTTGGGTCGCCTTGATAATCTCCAGCGCCAGATCACGGTCGTTGATAAGTGCACTGCAAGCGCCATTCTTTACGACGGTTTTGTCGGGGCAGCCCATATTAAGATCGATTCCAGCGAATCCGACATCTTCGGGCAAACCCATTTCCCGCGCAAACGTGCCGTCGGCCAGTTCACGAGCGGTCTTATAAAAGTTATCGGGGCTCTTGCCCCATATCTGCGCAAACAATGGCTGTTCGGCGGCAGTAAGCAGCAGCTTCTTCAGAAGGCGCGGCCGCCCCGGGCTTTGCAAACCATCTACATTCACGAACTCAGTAAAAAACAAATCCGGCGCCGCGCACTCGGCAACAATGCGGCGGAAGACCGTATCGGTCACGTCGTCCATGGGGGCGAGCACAAAAAAGGGCCGCGGCAGCCGGTCTAATATGTTCATATTTACCATATTATATAAGAATTATCATTCTAAAACAAACTTGTCTGTGCCCGCCTGGCTGCGAGCTTCTTGAAACGCCGTTCGGACTGTGCAAGATTAGGGTCGGCGGTGTTATTTACGATTCCATCTGGCAGCTCACGGACAAAGCGAGTTAATGAGGCCGGCTCGCCGCCGCGCATGTTTGCATGGAGTACTTCCAGAGTAACTTTGGCACGCGTTATTGCCACATAGAATAACCGCCGCTCCTCTGCTATATCGATGGCACCGGCCTTTGGCAGGATGTCCTCTTCTGCTGCGATCAGAAATACATGCGGGAACTCCAGACCCTTCGCCGCATGGATAGTCATAAGGCTCACGGCGTTTAGCGAGGCATCATAGAATTCGCTGTCGCGTATTTCGTCTATATGATACAGCGCAGCAGCAAGGCCAACTTTGCCGCCGCCAAACTGTATCAGCATACTTTGGAACTGGCGCAAATGCCCATGCCCATCAAGGCTCAAAACACCTGCTATCTCGCCGGCCGCTTCGCTTACTGCTTTTTCCTCTTCAAACAAAACTGTATCAAACAATGCCGCCAACTGCGTTGCTGTGTATTTTTTGTATATTGGTGGTGGCGTACCGTCGTACAAATATCGTAGACCTGCAACTACTGCCTGCATGTCTGGCCGGGCGTAGGGCGACCCCTCACCCACGATTTGGCAAGGGACGCCAGCTTCTTGGAAGGCCCGCTGTAGCGTGCTCGCCGCCCGGTGCGTACGGTATAGTACAGCATAATCTCGTGGCTGGCCCGACCCATCGGCATTGCTTGCTTTCAGCAAATCGCTGCCGCCAATGCCTTGCTCTATCTGATTTAAGATATACGTAGCCTCGGTGTATTCGTTCAGCGTCTGTATAATCTTCACCTGGCCGTCCCCGGGAACGTTGGGGATAAGCTGTGGAGAAACGGGAAAAACAGCGTTAGCCAGGTGCACAATGTGCGAACGCGAGCGATAGTTGTCGACCAGGGCGATCTGCTGTGCCTGCGCATTGTCCCGCATAAACCGACCAAACATTGCCGCGCCTGCACCGCGAAAGGCGTAAATAGACTGATTAGGATCGCCGATGGCAAACAGCGTACCGCGTACAGCCAAACGCTTGAGCATTTCATACTGCAGTTCGCTGGTGTCCTGAAACTCATCCACTAATACATGTTTGTACTGTGGTTCGTGTTCGCCCAGCAGCGCATTCGCCCGTAACAGCAGGTCGTCAAAATCGTACAGGCCACGCTCTTGCAGGCGCTGATTGTATTGCTCCAGCAGCACCCGTAGCGTCGGTTCCGGTTCAGCCGGCGATGTCTTCGCCAGCGACAATTGCAGGCTCAAATCATGCGGGTTCAGGCGGTTGCGCTCGGGCGTCTTGGCAAGTGCCTTGATAATTGCCTGGCGCTCTGGTTCTGCAACTATTGGCGGCAAGTCACCCTGTACGCGCAGCAATGACATACTGAGAGCGTGAAAGGTAGCAATCTGCGGCAAAGCAATCTCACCTCCCAGCAGTACTCGCAGCCGTTCGCGCATCTCACGGGCAGTCTTGTTGGTGAATGTCAGCGCAACTATCTGGTCGGCCGGTACATTCTTTTCTGTCAACAAATAGGCAATCCGGCTGGTCAACGTCTTCGTCTTGCCCGTCCCGGGACCGGCAATAATCAATACCGGCTCGTCGCCAAAACTCCTGGCCCGGTTTTGCTCGGAGTTCAAATCCATGGTCATTTTTTAAGCGTACACACTACAAAACTAGATAACAAATGCAATTATTTGAAGCTTACGCTACAATACTGTTTATGGCAGAAACAACACCCGGCACCTCGGACGAGAATTATAACGACTTAATACCTGGAATGCAGGCCACCCCTGTAGCTAATACGCAACGATTTGACTTACATAATAAGAACGCTCTTCCCTACGCCGCTGCCGAATATCTTGGCGTTCCCCGCGCCGACATAACAGATATGCTTGCACGGTCAAACAACAGCCCGTTGGTCAGTCGTGCCTTAGAGTCTCTAACAATCGTCGCTCAAGCACAATCGCAAGGGCCAAATGGCCTATTCTTAAGCTTTCGTAGGATAAGCGGCGAGTTACGAAGAGCCAGCTACGAAACCCGCGATGAACAGGACGACGTACATTTCACCTTGCTCGGCGATACAAGTGTACCGAAGCCAGATTACGAAGGACAGGACCCAGCATGGACTGGTGCTGTTGTCGCAAGTCGTACGCATGAAGATGGCCACGATGAATTTCTTTTTGCGCTTGTTGGCAACGATCCGACAGAACATAACGTACTCTCGGCCGATAACGCAGCTGTTATCTTTGACGATGCGTATATGACGCCCGAGCGTAAACTGCGCGCTATGAAAACTATTGCGCGCATAGATCAACAGCAGGGCGGCCACTTTAAAGAGACAGAACCGGCCTCGCTTGTATCTGCCTTTACTGAAGAAATTGGGCAGAATATCTTCTTTGGCCAACAAGTAGAGCCAAAAATATACACATAACTATAGCAGAGAGAGTTGATTCAAGGTGGCGGCTTTTTCGCTGGCGTCTTTGAAGACCTTGATAGTGCCATAAACGCCGTCATAGCCAGGATCACGGTAGACTTGCTGTGTGCGGATGCGTTCGACCGCCAGTGCGACATGCGGGTTATATGCACGTATGGTGTCGAGCGGTAGTGCACGCAAAATACTGAACTCGTCACCCAGTGCGGCTATAAGGCTGTCGTATTGTTCGACGACGGCTTTGCCACTGGTAGACTTGGTGCCGTTCAGTTCGGCGATCACTTCTATAAGCGGCACTATATACTCTACCTTTTTGCCGGGATTATGCTGGCCGGGGGCCCGGTCGGCAAGCTGCTCTACTCTATAGTCCACGCCAACCACGAGCGGCTTATGGCAGACTGGACAGATACCCTGATGCCGTTTCGTTTCGTCGGGTGAGAACCGAATATTACAGGCACGATGTCCGTCGTAGTGGTATTTGCCTTCTTCGGGATAAAATTCGATGGTGCCGCCGAGCCGGGCATCGTTGGTTCTGATGGCGCCAATAACATCGGCGTAGGTAGGATTGCACCCCATGATCGTAGCCTCGCGTCCCAGCTTTTGCGGCGAATGGGCATCGGAATTACTGGTAATACTTATGCCTTCCAGCTGCGAAAGCTGCCAGTTCATGGGCGGGTCGGACGACAGTCCGGTTTCTATAGCATGAATTTCTGGCGCCAGCTCGTCGTACGCCTCCTGAATGCTGTCAAAACCGGACTTACTGCCAAACATACCGAACCACGGTGTCCAGATGTGTGCAGGAATATACAGGCTATCCGGGTCGGCCGCCAGGCTCATGCGCAGCAATTCTTTTGAATCCAGGCCTAAAATTGGCCTGCCGTCTGCCTTCAGGTTGCCAATACGCTCCAAAGCGCCATTCAGCCGGCTTACCGCCTCGAACGACGGCATTACGATCAGCTGGTGCAGCTTGCGCACCCGCTCGCCTTTTTTATAAATGGTGGCTATCTCTACGGTAGGTACAAAACGGATAAGATTGTCGCGGACGCTCGCCGGCAGAGTTTTATCTATCTCATCAGCGATGTCCGGACGCAAAGCAAATAATCCGCCCTCCACCGGCATCAGCTTGTCGCGAAACTCAGCAAACCACTCAGGGTGGGTAAAATCACCGGTACCAATAACATTGATACCTTTTTTCTTGCCCCAGTAATACAGCCCCTCTATGGTACAGTTTTTGCTGGTTGCCCGGGAATAGTGCGAGTGCACATGGAGATCAACGATCAGTTCCATGCCGTCTAGTGCGCCTACTTATCTGCCAGCTTACTAAACCGCGGCACTATCTGGCCCTGCCATTCGACGGACTCAAGCCACACCGATAACGGACGGGCGAAGGCTATACGTGGCGTGCCGTCTTCCTGCACTTCGTACAGTACAGCTACTTCATCGGTAGCCTCCAGAATGACAAAGCCAGTAACCTTATACGGTGCCTGTGGATTCTTATAGTGCCCATATAGTGCACCCACCTCTACCTGCTGCGCAGCTGATTGCATTTCGTCAAATAATATTGCGAGTGGTTTGTGGTCGGTGGGTATGCTCATGTATCCAATGTACCATAAGCTAGCGCGACTTGGGGAACAGGTAGCGCACCGCAACATACAGCATACCAGTAATCTGCAGGATCGTGACGGTAAGTACCAGCTTAAAGCTCCATTCCTCCAGATGGAAATGGAACGGCCAACGAATGGCCTGGAAAAATGCAAAGGCAAATATCAAAGCCGTTTCAGCAGTCAGGAAGACGAATAGCCGGTCGAGGGTGGAACGCTTCAGCTGGATATCTTGCTCGACATTGTCATTCTTCAGTTTCTGCTCGCGGGCAATCTCGTTATTGATATCTATACTCGGCGTATTGGCGACCGTATTTACTTCATCTTTCCTGGCCTCACTCTTCGTATATACCTGCGGCACTACACGCACATCCTGCAGCTGATCCAAGAGGTCCATATATCGGGCGACGGGCGCTTTGGTGGGCTTAGGAATCTGCTCTGCCATACGCTTACTCCGCAAAAACGCCTAGCTTCGTGAGACGCAGCGCCATGGCCGCTATCGAAACATTAAAGATTCTGGCACAAGCATTTATATCTTTCGTGGCCTCCCATGCGCGGCGCACTAAATCGGTAGGCATTATGAGGCTGGCAGCAAAATTATTTGCCTCTATTTCAAGCCGCTCGGCTGAAGCATCATCAAGGCGGTACAGCAGGTTCGGCCCGTCTACCGTTTCGTCGTTGTCTACGATCCCCTGCTCCTGACGCAAGATGTCTTTATGCAAGAAATAGTGGCCAAGTTCGTGCGCCAGCGTAAAGTGCTGTCGGGTAATAGGCTTAGCGATATTAACAAGGATAGTGAACTCGTTGTCTTTATACAAAATAACACCCGAAACCTCGGGGTCTTCAAGCTCAACAAAATGAATGCGCAGGTCGCTATGCTGATCCAGCACATTTTCATGCGGAAAGGGTGCCACGTGATCGGGGTTATATTTCTGCGCGTATTCTTCGGCGAGCGCCCTGATATGTGCCAGTGTCATATTCAATATAGTACTCTACGCAATCCAATATGGACTAATTCCAAAAAGCCGCCCTAGAGCTGCTTTGGGGTGAGCAGCCCGACAAAATGTATTCCATTTTGCCGGCGCGATGAGAGGGGATTATCCCCTCTCATATGTCTTTACTCCCAGCGGAACACGCGGAATGCAATCACGTATACAACTACGGTCCAGATAGCCATCACACCCAACTGTGGGCCAAGATTTACCAAATGCTGACCCTCTGTCGCTATCAATCGGGCGCCGTCAATCACCGGTGTCAGCGGCATGTAGGTGGTGATATTCTGCAGCCAGTGCGGCATGAGGTACCGGGGGAAAAATGTACCGCTCAAGAACATCATAGGAAACGTAATGATGTTGGCCAGCGGCGCCACCTGGCGTTCGTTCTTCGCCCAGCCGCCCAGGGAGAGGCCGATGCCAAGTATCATAACGATACCAAATATCAGGAATATGCCCAGCTCTGCAAAGTTGCCTACAACCTTCAGATGGAATACGAGCATAGCTACAACGAACATGAAAGCGAGTGAGATAAGCCCCACCACCGCCTGGCCCATCATGGTCGACAGGAAGTACTGCCATACCCGAAGCGGCGTCGTATGCAGCCGGCGCAGGATACCCATCTTCTTAAGCTCAGGGAAGACGTTCATCGGCCCGAAAATGCCCATGCCTAAAATAGAGAAACCGAGCAGGCCCGTAAAGGTATAGTCGAACGACGACAGGCTACGGGTATTGGTTTGGCGGGCTACGACGGTAAACGGCGTGACTGTTTTCACGATCTTGGCATTCATAGCCTCAAATTGCGCCTGCAACACAGAGGTGAGTGTTTGTGCCGCCTGCGCATTATTTTCCGTATAGTGCACTATGGCCTGGCCGGCAGGAATGGTTTTACCCTGAGCCAGTTCGCCGAAGCTAGCCGGCAACTCAATCGTGGCGTCTACTTCGCCACGCGACATTTTCTCATTTGCGGCAGCTATAGTGGTCACGCTCTTGTCTACTTTTAGTATCGTCTGATCCTTCGATTCAGCCTGGGCGACGAACTGCCGGGCATACGCCGACTGCGAGTCATTGATGATAGCCACGTTGAAAGTCATGCCCTGGTGGTGTCCGAAGATACCCCCGAACACGAACAGGAAAATGAGCGGAAACATGAACGTAAAGAACAAAGCTGTCTTATCCCGAAACACCCGTCGGAAGTTGATAGTAAACATGACCCAAACGGTATACAGCTTGCGCTGCCAAGGGGCGAGTTTGCGCAACGGCTTCACATCAGCAGCTTCTTTGGCCTTGTGCGTGTGGCGATAGATACGCCAACCGATGCGGGCGGCCAAAAGGACTGCTACGGTAGCAATAATGATGTATGGTGTATGCATATTAACCTCGAAGTTCCTTGCCTGTTAGGTCGATAAACACGTCTTCCAGGTCTGCCTGCTCGACGTGCTGCTTCTTCTTGAAGCCACGTGCTAATAGGTCTTTGATGAGTGCCTGCGGCTTATCGAGCGCGATGATCTTACCACTGTCCATGATAGCCACTCGGTCGCACAGTACCTCAGCCTCTTCCATGTAGTGGGTAGTGAGAATGACGCTGATTCCGCGGTTACGTACTTCCTCTACCAGTTCCCACAGGTTGCGCCGCGCCTGCGGATCAAGCCCAGTAGTAGGCTCGTCCAGAAAGAATACTTTCGGATTATGCACGAGTGCCGCAACGATGCTGAAGCGCTGTTTCTGGCCACCGGAAAGGCTTTCTACGTATGCGTCCGCCTTGTCCCCTAAGTTTACTTCGTCCAGGAATTTACGAGGGCTTACCCGTTCCCCGTAGGCTGCAGCAAACATCTGAATCAGCTCGGTCAGCTTAGTCTTATCTTGAAAACCGGGCGTCTGTGGTTGCACACCGATCATGCCGCGGATTTTGTATGGCTCACTTGCTACATCGACGCCGTCGATAGTAGCAGTGCCGCCATCGATGGTGCGCAGCGTCTCTATCATTTCCAGCGTGGTGGTTTTGCCCGCGCCATTCGGCCCGAGGATGCCGAAAATTTCTCCCCGTTTGACCTCGAAGCTAATACCGTCCACGGCTTTTTTGCCATTGTACGACTTCTGCAGGTCTTTTACACGTAAAATTACATCTGTCATAGTGTTTTACTATAACAGGCAGCTCCCTATGTGTGAACAGTCACATAATAAAAAGACACCCGGCCAAAGCCGGAATGTCTTTATGCAATCGTTTAAGGTAAAACTACTTGCGCTTGACGGTCAGGAAGCCGTTGCGTGGGTTTTCGTTGACGACGAAGCCTTCTGGCAGGTCGCAAGCCTCAGGGCGCTGATCCTTGCTGAAGTAGTAAATGGTTTGCACCTTACCGCCGCGGAGCGTAACCTGCTTTGAATTCAGGTAGTAGGTCGTGCCCTGTGAATTCGTGTGCTGGTATGCCATAATCGCGTTCCCTCTCTTATGATTTAGGTTAGTACCCTCAACATACTCTGGTGGGATTTTGTTTGTCAACAGCTTTGCGTATATGTTTTCATCAGTTGCTCGATATGACCTCTGTTATTTTCTTTGAATTACAACGAGCTGTCCACACCTTTCACATATCCGAGCATAACCATCTTGATTTGCATAAGCGGAGTGTACTACACTTAAAACGTTTTATAGGTAAACGAAAAACGGGAGAGGGACGACATACAAGTATGGATTTTCATCGCATGACACCAAACCAACCACAGGCGCAGCGATCTCCGTCCGCTCCTGAAATGGTTATGCCTCAACAGAAAATGCAACCAGGCCACAAAGGCGGCTGGGGCCAAACAAAGCGTGATTTCTTCGCACTCGGTGACCGTATCGGCACCAACGCGCTGCTCTTCGTGCTGACGCTGCTAGTAGCAACCGTCGCGTGGTTCATCTATGCTTCCAAACCACCGGCACCAGAGCACCATTACGTCGACAGCAGCAAACTTCAGGCGGTCTTCCTGAATACCGGTCAGGTGTATTTCGGCAATATAAAATCTCTGAACAATAACTACTTCGTCCTGACCAACATCTACTACCTGCAATCTTCGAGCAGCAGTTCATCGAGCAGCAGTACTTCAAACAGCAATAACAATCTATCGCTGGTAAAGCTCGGTTGTGAACTTCATGCTCCATATGACCAAATGGTCATAAATGCCAACGAAGTAACCTTCTGGGAAAACCTGCAGGCCAGTGGCCAGGTAGCCAAAGCTATCGACCAATACAAGCAACAGAACCCGAACGGCCAGACATGTAGCTCGTCCTCGTCGTCCAGTTCGAACTCCAATAACCTGCAAAACCAGGGTACGGCCAATAACTCTACCAGCAACAAACAGTAGCTCGCAGAGTGCGCTATAGCAAAACTACCGGCTGAGGCCGGTAGTTTTTTTGCACCCCGCACGCACTTGGCGCTCCTCTAATCTAAAGCAACCGTCCAGAAAGTGCTGCGCTGGGACGGTATATAGGGGTCGTCTCAGATAGCTTCACCAACACGGAACAACGCCGCATGAAACTACGTTTTGGATCCCACCATCGCGTTATTTAGTAGCACGCTTCAGCCACCAGCGCAGCGCAAATAAACCGGCAGTGATCAACAACAGTAACACGGTCGCTAGCAAGCTCCAACCGGCAAAATCAGGTGACCACGACGGGCTCAGGAAATCAAACTTGTACATACTGTCGGGGATGGTTGGCAGCTTTACGCCATGCTGATCAATATATGTCTGCACGCAGCTGATACGGTAACTGCCCGAAAATCCGTTAGGGATGGTTTGCTCGCAATAGTGCTGTGCATCGTTGTATATCCGCGAGTTGGCAGCACTGGCAGCGTCACCCGCCGCCTGAACGGCGCGGTCATATGTGTATTGCAGTTGGATGGGCGGATAGGGAGAATTTGGCCCCGAGGACAGATTGGTGTTCATGTGCCCGGATACATATACCTGCAGCTTTTGCAGCGCCTCGGTCACGCCGGAACCATTTTTATCGGCCGTATAGACCGCATCCCGTAACTTTGCCATGTACAGATTATTCGCACGAAGCGCGAACACACCTATAGCGCCGCAAAGTACGGCTGCAGCCAGAAAGTACCACGGGCTAATTCCCTGCATACGCTTCCACAGATGGTAGAGCTGGCGCTTATCCGGTTTCATATTACCGATTATACGGTGGTTTATCAAAAAATCGTACTATGCGTCTATCTTAAACACTGGACACGACGAACAAGAGGCTACAGCGTCTGGTCTATTGGCTTCAGTTGACTAGCGTCGTCAATCATTATAGACAATTTGCTCGCATATTGGTCAACGGCTTCGACAGGAAAAGCTGCAGGCGCCACCATATCATAGGAAACTTGCTGCGTAGGAGCCGCTGAGTCGGTTCGCAGATGTGCGCCCGACCCGTCGCGATATACATACGAGGTATAGGTAAGGCCTGAATCGCTTTGGAGATCGATGCCATATGCTTCCGTGCCGCTTGGCACCTGACCTTTATAGGCAGTACCCGATACCTCCCATAGCGTAGCATCTTGTGGCACTTTCCCACTTTGGTCGAACCGGTCCGCCCTAACATAAAAATTGTAATAACCGTCGCTGACCGGAATAGTCACATACTTAAAGGTGCCTGCGCGTATCTCACTCATCCCTGGGTGAGCTTCGGCTAGCTCAGCAATCTTCGACTCGTTGTTGCGTGTCGCAGCAGCTAGCTGCTTTTTCAGTTCAGCCTGCTTCTGTTCAAGCGCCACCATTGTAGGATCCACCGTTACGTTAGTAGGCGCTTGGTTCGCCTTCTGCGTATTCCCCGCGCATGCACTCAGCGCGGCACCGCCAAGCGTTACTTCAGCAACGAGCTCTAAAAATCGTCGTCGATTGAGGTTTGCAGATACTGGTGATTCGTGTGATGACATGATTCACAGTATACCAAACCCCTGCTGATAAAGCTGCCGATCTATCAGGAAAATGATACACTTAGCAAGTATGCATATATTCTTCTCTGGCATTGGGGGCACCGCCATTGGGCCATTAGCACTCATTGCAAAACAGGCTGGCTATGAAGTATCGGGATCGGACAAACAGGATTCGCAATATATCCGTTACCTGCAAAAGCACGGCATTGCCGATATTCACATCGGCCAAAGCTATGAGCAGCTGGCCGCGATGCACAATAAAAAACCTATCGATTGGTTCGTCTACACCTCGGCGCTGCCTATGGAACAACCCGATGCGCCAGAGCTACGTTTTTGCCGCGAGCAGGGCATCAAAACCAGCAAGCGCGACGAGCTTTTGAACCAGATTATCGAAGATAAACACTTGCAGCTCATCGCCATAGCCGGCACGCACGGCAAAACCACGACCACGGCCATGACCATCTGGCTGTTCAAACAGCTCGGCTTGCCCATCAGCTACTCCGTAGGGGCTAAGATCAGCTTCGGAGAAATGGGTGCGTATGACCCGAGCGCGAAGTATTTCGTATACGAAGCCGACGAATTTGACCGCAACTTTCTCAGCTTCCGCCCGCACATGGCGCTTATTGCAGGTATCGATTGGGACCACCCCGACATCTATCCAACCCGTGAAGAATACAACCAGGCATTCCGTGAATTCCTGGAGCAAAGCGACCAGGCAACCATATGGAGCGACGACGCCGACCTGCTTGGATTGGAAGATACAACATCCAGCACCTCACCCGCCTTCATTGCCCTCAGCAAAGATGATCCAGCCATAAGCCAGCTTACTTTGCCAGGCATAGTGAACCGCCAGGATGCCTGGGTAGTAGCTAACGCCGTGCATCATCTTATGAAGTGCCCCTTGCACGAGCTCATAGGCCGTCTCAATACGTTTCCTGGCGTATCACGCCGCTTCGAGCAACTGATGCCCAACCTGTATACCGACTACGCCCATACGCCAGGTAAAATCCAAGGCGCACTGCAGCTGGCGCACGAGGTGGCCGGTAACGACGTAATAGTTGTATACGAAGGACTGCACAACACCCGCCAACACTTTATAAAGGACGACCTCCGCCATCTCTTCGATAGCGCCAAACATCTGTACATCGTGCCCAGCTACCTCGCACGCGAAGACAAGAATCTGCCATTGTTATCGCCCGCTGATTTGCAAGCGCTGCTCAGTGACGAAACCAAAGCCAAAAGCACCGCTGCAGATATGGACGAAACACTGGCAGCCAGCATTCGCCAACATCTGCAGGACGGTGACCTGGTGCTATGCCTGACTGCTGGCGGCGGCCACAGCCTGGACGAATGGCTCCGTAAACAATTTATAGCTTAGCGGTTGTCGCCGGCGCCGCGCTGGACGTTACGTGCTTTGCGGTCGGCCAGCTTCTGTACATTCGCTTGCATAATGTCATCAAACGACAATCCCAGCTCTTTGGCCGCCATAGCGATATACCAAACCACATCGCCTAACTCTTTACCAAGCTCGGCACGGTCTTCTGATGTCACCAGCCCCTCACGGTAGGCTACGATTTTCTTCCATTTTTCCAGCACTTCACCCGCTTCGCCGGATATGCCCATCATAAATATCGTCAGGTTCATCAGTGGATCAGGGTGGTTTATAGCTGTGCTGGGTGCTATTTTCTGATATTCGTCAAACGTCATTGCTCAATCTCCATTCGTTCATTTATATGCACCGCACCCTCACGTACCACTTCCAGCGCATCGTCCACCACACGTACAACGGTAGATGGTGCCCGGCCAGATAGGTCGCCACCATCGGCGTAGAAATCCACACCCTCGTTAAAATATGCCTTAGCCTCGGCGGTAGTATTGGCCGGCGGTTCGCCTGGCTGGTTGGCACTACTAGTAATAAGAGGGCCTGTTCTGGCAAGCAAGTCCAGCAAGCGCTGCTCGGCAGGTATACGTACCGCCAGGCTACCTACGCCTTGATGCAGATATGCAAGCGCGTCATCGGCGCAAGGAATAATCACGCTCACTGCACCCGGCCAGAACTTTGCTACCGGAGTTAGATACCGCTGCTTAAGACCCAGGGCTACTAATTGTTCAACATTGGCGGCAATCAATGTACCAGGCTTACGCTCACGATGCTTTAGCTCATAGAGCCGCGCCGTAGCTTGGTGGTCTGCGGCCCGCGCCATCAACCCATATACGGTGTCTGAAGCCACTACACCTACTGCCCCAGGCCGAGCCAAAGCGGCAGCTATCTGTTCATTCGTCATGTCCATAGGGGTAAGTATACCCTAAAAAATGCTGATGGCGTTGCTACGCAGATATGCGTACACCATGAATGCACCGAGGCCTAGCACGATAACGACCGTCCCAAAGACGACCAAGCCGAGACCGCTATGATGCTCAGATGGCGCATGTGGCTTAGGCGCAGAGTGGTGTGCAGGTGTTTCCGTGCCATGCTCTGGGTCCGGGCTGTCTTGGGCAGGCTGCCTGGGTGGCTCCGCCATCTTCGGCGGCGCTACTATGTCCATAGCCGGTGACGGTTGTGCCGGTTTTTGGGGTGCGGCAGGATCAGATGGTGGCGTATGCGGTTCCATAATTCTTATGTAAATTGTATCATGTACCTTTATTTACGGCAGCTCATATAAACCATCGTGTGCGCGCACCATCCCCTCATCTGTCAGTGCTTTCAATACCGCTTGCGATCGCTCGTCGTCAAGCAGCCTGAGCAAGTCTGTTTCCAGCTGTGGTCCATTTGCCAACACGCGTAATACCTTACCGCGCAGCTGACGCAATGAGCCAGCAAACTTCGACTGCCTGGCATACGTTTTACTGGCGCGGGATGTATTGCCTACCGTCTGCTTCAGATATGTCCCGTAATCCATCAGCGCCCAATACCAGCCGCGCGTATCCGCTGGCGGCAACGTGGCAATAACCAACGCCTGGATATCTTTATCGGTAACGCCGACTTGATCATAAAGAAAGTGATGGATATATACAGTACGGATGTTTGTTTCTATAAATACCACTTGCTCGTTGTATGCATAAGCCAGCACCGCCCCCGCCGTATTGATGCCAATGCCAGGAAGCCGCACCAATTCCTGCACCGTTCGGGGAAATATGCCTTTATAGTCGCCAACCACTATCTGTGCGGCCTGCCACAAATATTTGGCACGCCGGTTATACCCCAGTCCTTGCCACGCTACCAGCACGACGCCTAATGGAGCCGCCGCCAAGGCCTGCACTGTGGGGAATTCACGTATGAACGCCTGGTATTTCGGCAATACCCGCGGCACCTGTGTCTGCTGCAGCATTATCTCCGAAACTAGTATCTTGTAGGGATCGAACGAACCGTCCGGCTCAGGCAGCCGCCAAGGCAGATCGTGGCGCCCGTTTGCCCGATAATAGGCCCATACTGTTTCGCAAAAATCTCGGTACTCGCCGTGCATCTCAGGTAGTGTATTATATATACAAATACGATGGTGAGCTATACGTGGCTGCTAGTAAAACGTGTAGCCGTGCTTATCCCAGGCGGCGTAGTCGCCTACATTTCGGCACGAGCTATCTTTCCCTATTTCGACAAACGGCTGCCGGTAGCCATTGCTATTTTTGCTACGTATGTTCTGGGCGCCTACATCCTCATACCTGTTATAGCCCGTGGCTGGCGGGTGGTCGTACCGGCCAAGCATGCGCCGGTATACTGTGTTACGCCTGACGGCTATGCGTCCGACCCCCTAAATATTGGTATCATCGGCTCGCGCCGCCAGCTGATCGAGGCCATGGAGAGCGCCGGCTGGCATGTGGCCGAGCCCTACAGCATCCGTAATGCCATCTTTGGCCTGGTAGCGATATTGCTCCGCAAAGCCTACCACGGTGCTCCTATGAGCGCCCTGTTCCTGTTTGGCCGCAAGCAAGACATCGGCTTCGAGAAGCAGCTCACCGAACATGGCCGCGGCCACCGCCATCATGTGCGCTTCTGGGCAACCACATACGACCGAACTAAAGACATTAGCACCCGCAGCATCCACTGGGAAGACCGCAGAGTGCAGCTGATAGCCGAAGACTTACTATGGGTAGGCGCCGCCTCGCGCGATATTGGCATAGCCATTGCCAGCCAAAGCCTGCAGTTTACTCATGCCGTAGCACCCGACACCAACAGCGAGCGCGAGCTCATAGCGCGCGAACTTACCGAACAGAACCTGGCCGAGCCCGTAGCCACCATCCGTCTCAACAAACCCTACCAGCTGGTAAACTTCGCCTGGAGCCGCAGCCTGCAAAGCGACGGCAAGATGGCCGTACTACGGCTTAAGAAATAGCTCTTCGACGACGAATGGCCAAATCGGTCATCGACACCAACAAGAGCACCAACATTGCAGATAGAACAACCCTCGTCCATAGCAAACCGGTCGCCCGCTTCGATTCGCCTACAGACAAAGCCTTCACCGACGTCGCAACTTTATCTTGTCCCTTATCGGTCGGTGATGCCACAGCCGACAACATCTGGCCCGTTTCGACTGTTGCGCTACTGGCCGCAGGCTGGGCTGCCGTAGTGTCTCCACTGCCCTGTATAGTAGCCACGCTGCTACGAGTTACCGCTGCAGTAGTATTGCTACCCATTAGTACTGCCGTAGCCGCCACGACCGGCTCGCTGGCCTCGGCCAGTGCATCGTGTGCGTATACACCATCACAACCATCGTCAATCCCATCACTATCACTGTCGATACCAGTGTTCGCTAAATACCGGCAGCCATCTTCCGCGTTTGGTATGCCGTCGTTGTCGTAATCCGTCTGGGACGCTGCCACATACACCATCTGCCAGGCATCGGCATCATTCCCATTCATATCCTTGCCCTGCAAATGCACTGTGTGGAAACCAGGAGCAAGCCCATCCGGCACGACAAGCGTGCCATCGATGGTGCCATTCGCATCCGTTGCAAGCGTAGCGACGTGCGTTGTTTGGGAATGTACAGACACATCGACCGCACCGCTAGCAGCAAAGTTGGACAGCAACCCGTCCAAATGCAACATAATTTTCTGCCCGCCAATCCATACCGTTTGCGCAAAGCTATCCGCGTGTAGCGACTGCGCGACTTTGCGTCCCGATATCCCCGCTGGCGCGTTGCTCAGAAGTGGCAAAGCATCGCCCACCACAGGAGCTGATACATTCTGCGCAGCCGGCATGGGCGTAGTCAGGTTGGCGGTTGCGCGAGCTATGGCATCTGCAAGCAATCGATGTCCGTACGCATTCGGATGGTAGCTTTCGCTGCCCAAGATGCCTAACGTATCGTCGCCAGCCGTCAGGCCGTTCACCGCCTTCTCCCCGCTTTCGCACAACTTATGCCCATCAAATACATGGCTGATATCCACGTACCGCACGCCGGCCTTAGCGGCCGCCTGGGCAATCACACTGTTCAGGTAATCTATCAGGTCCTGACTGAACTGCACCTCACTGGCGTCCAGCTGCACATTCAGGCCGCAGTTGCCGCCAGGCTGAGCAATATGCGGATAGCCCGCTACATAGATGCGCGTGGCAGGCGAAGAGTCTTTGATGTCCTGATAGGTTGCCGCCAAATCGTTGAACTTGCCTTGTATCGACCGCGCCAATTCATAGCGATCCTCATAGGCTGGAAAACACGTACTATGCGTGCTCGACAAGTCGAACGGCGTCGGTACCCGCACTGCAGCCACACAGCTCGCCACGATGTCCCCAAAACCAATATCGTTCCCGCCGATAGAGAGGATCACCGTTTCAGGTTTATAAGCTTGGACAAACTGGCGTTGCATTATATAGCCTGGTCTCAACGAACGCAGTAGCTCCACCTGGTCACGCTGCGCCGCGATTGTTCCATCATGCACCTGGCCGGCATACTGAGCATTAGTATTAAAAATATCATCCTTTATGGCCCCTGAGCATGCTATAGAATCGTACGAGGTTGACAGCTTAGCACCGAGCAAGAACGGATACGACGCCAGTGACTGGTGGCAATGGTTGACACCCAAATTCGTACCCTTTATGTAGCCATAGGCGCCCTCACCGGATATATACGAATCGCCCACTCCCAGCAGCCCCAGCCCATGATCCTCTGGCACCACCGACAACAAATAGGTCGCCGCATCGAAATGACTGCCGCTTGTATTGTACGTAGCGTCAAACCGAATAGTCTGATTACCGACAAATCGCAGGTTGGCCAGTTTCCCCGCCTTGGGCAATTGTGCGGCGATACCCTGCCAACCACTGCTGGCATTCCATAAGTCGCGCGAGGCGCAACGGTTCTCGCCGTTCACTGCTGCGCAGTTGGCCAGATCGTAGATCGCCATATTTAGCGGCAGCACTGTACCCCAGTTGGAAGTACGTGACAGCGCCACATATTGGCCATCGTCGCTAATAGCCAGGTGCGCACCCGACATCCCCTGCACGCCTTTTTCAAGCGAGGGCGCAAACAACATCCCCCGTCGCTGCGCACTAGTCAGATCAACCCGCACCAAGCCCACCGATGTATCCGCCACCAGCCAATGTGCACTGGGCGACACCGCCATAACCGCGTTATTCACCAGCAAATCTTTACCTTGAGCATCTTGCAGTACATAATCCGGCTCGCGCGACACCCAGAACTGCCGTTCGCGTGCATACCAACCGCGCCAAATGTATTTTTCCGCCAAATCCTTACGCTGCAAGTTCGTGTAAAAGCCTACTTTGTTCCAATTGTTACCTGTGGCGTAGTCGATGTACATAACCTGCTGCGAACTTGGCAGTGGAAAGAAGTTCGCGCTATTACTGCCGTTCAGCTTTAGAGGAACCACCGTCGTATCGTCCACATACCACCCTTTGCCATCAGCCGACAACGTACCCAAAGTAGTCTTACCCACGCAGTCCTGCATGTCGCCGTTGGACGCGTGATAGGCAATGCTGGCACAGGCTAGGTTACGCCCGGCAGGTTGTATGTTGGCCGGCAAATCCAAAAGCTTCTGGAGCTGTAAAGCCGAGGTGGTAAGCCAATCATTCGGGTTTGACTTTGCACTGCCAAGCGCGCTCCACGATGCGACAAACAAAGTAACAAGACAACACGAAACAATAGCTAGGGCATACCGCCTTACTTGGATTGACACTATAGCCCTGTGCTTTTTTTAGCCTGACATCTTTCGCATATTTTCGTATGCGAGTCAAAGTACCAAAACTTGCCCCCACATTCGCAGCGGCCTAACAACCATCTAATTATTCTCATCATACTATTTCGGCAGCTCTCCATATAAACGCCTACACGGTATCATCGCTTTGCAATAAAAGCAATAATATTGAATGTGATCTACTTCACTGAGAAGTATTCAGCCTTTGCGCCACCGCCGCAATAGATCTCCATAGATATCCCGACGTTAGTAAGTCCTATAAAGCCGATATAGCTGTGTCTTTGGCTCCTAATTGTTGGATCAACCCGCAGAATCTGCAGGCCGCAAGGCAACGGATTCGGCAAACTAAAGGTTACACTCACATCCTGCTCGGGTGGTGTTGCATTCAGGTGATCTTCAACTTTGTAGTTGCGAACTAGTCCGCTGGAACGTACAGCGGACTCCACTTTCTGGATATAAGCCTCTACCTGTGACTGCTCCAGAGTATATGCTATATTCTCGTCTACATCACAAAAGCGTGCGCCCCTACCATATACAACACTCGTATATCCGCAAGATTGCACCGTCTGCCTCTCGGTCGGTTGGCCAACCGATGCTACTATTTGCTCAGCGAGAGAATGAACATCGGCTTTGGCTTGCATGAAACGGGCACGGTCTTGGTTTATTTGTACTTGGCGCACCGTTAGCCACGCCGCAAGGCCCAGCAGTAATACTGTCGCAAAAATGACCAGCGGCTTTCTGAAAAACTTGCTCAGTCGTGTTAAAAGTGGTCGGGCGGGAGAAGCTGTAGCGGTGTGCGGTTTGCTCATGGCGGCATCGTACACCAGCCACAAGCATTATGCAAATCTAGTGGGCTACAGCCCGCCGTAGCCGCTGGAGAAGTTGGTGGAGACGAGGACGTTCGGACGCAGATAGTCGGATATCTTCATAGGCGTGCCGCCGGCCGCCGACATAATGTACAGCTCACTGTTACTCTTCTGCACCAAGACGTAGCTGTCGGTATACCAGCCATATACACCGTAGTCGCTTTGGGAGGCAATGGCGTTGCCGCTGGCAGCATTGGCATCACCAACGTATAGGGTCTGCTTGCCGTCGCGTGCCACACTCCATAGGCTGGCAGTGCCTGCTGGCGATAACAGATAGTTTACATGAGATTGCTGAGCGGCACCAAAGCTGGCACTGGTAATGGTGTTGCTTTGCGACACGGTGTTGTTCTGGTACTGATAGGTGTAGAACACGGGTGACTGTGAACCTATGGCCGTCTCTATGTCCACGATTTGCGGTGACTGCATAAGGGCGGTAGCATAGGCGTACGTAGTGCCATTCGGAATGTTTACGTCGCGCAGATCGGTCTTGCTGGTGCCATCCACATTGGCACTCATCATGGAAATTTTTTGACCGCCCAAGTTGTTCGGCGTGTAGTTGCTGTTGTAATCGTTCCAGCCGAAGCCATAGATTACGCGGTCGCTCACGATTTGGGCATACCCTACATAGCTATATATGTATGACGATTGGGTGCCGGCTGCAGTGGTTTGGTCAATATCTGTGGTCTTGCCGCTGTCGGCATTGTAGCTGCGTAAGATATTGCCGCCCGGCTGCCAGGGGTTGTTATTGTACATGTCCGCCCGATACACGAACGTGTGGTTGCTCCAGCCTACCAGCGCATAGTCGGCGGTGGCGGTGTCCATGACCGCAGTTTTGTTGGTAGCTGTATTGATAAGGAAAATCTTGGCATGTTCCCCGCCGTCGCGCCGGCTCAGAAGCGCCAGGTATTTCCAGTCACGCGAGGCGAGCAACACGGTGTAGGTCGGATCTTCGTTGCCTGTGCCCGCAAGGACCGTAGAGCGGTTGGACCCGTCTAAGTTGGTAGCGACCACATCTATATGGCCGCTTTGGTTGGATAGAAAGTACACCTGGCCTGCCGGCACCATGGTAAACGTATTAGCGCTTACAGCTTGGCTAGTCACCTGTACCTGTACGTTGGCTTCGTTGTATCCGCTGGCGGTAATGGTAGCGCCCTGCGTAGCGGCAGTGGTGGGCAGGACAATCGTCGCCTTGCCAGAGTTGTCGGTGGTGGCTGAGGTGTCGAGTACTTTCACGGTGGCGTTGGCGACAGCCTTGCCGGTTATCTTGTTCGTAACGGTAATAGGCACTTGGCGGCCGGTGGCGCTGAGCTGTACCGCGGCGCTATTTTGCTGGGCCTTGATGCCTACGAATACATTCACCGACGTGCTTTGGTAATACTTCATGCTTACTTGTACGGCATGCTTGCCGACCCGGGCGTTAAAGCTGGCTTTGCCGTCGCTCGCTGCAGTTTCGGTAGCACCATCAAGCGTAATGCTGGCGCCGCTCACCGGCGTGTTGGTCTTGCTATCTACCACACTCACCGTAAAAGGCCGCTTCAAGAAGAGGGCGAGGATTGGATAACGGGAAGCCGGCACGGCTAATGCGGCAGCGGCCAGCAGCAACACCGCCAGAGGTGCTATCCAGGCAAACCATCGCCAAAAATGATGGCGATGACCGGTACCTACCTTGGCGGTAGTAGTCTGCTCAGCGGCCACTTTGTCTATGGTTTCTTCGGGCGCGGCAGATTCGGTATCGGCCTCATCTTCGGCGGGCAGGTCGGGGGCGGGCTCTGGTACGGGCTTCTCGGGCTGCTTCGATGCTTCTTCGGGGTGCGGGGTGATCGTGGTGCCTGCTTCGGGGATGAGTTCATCGGGCACGGGAGGTGCACTGGAAGGAACGCGCTTTACATCTATTTGATCGCCGTGTAATTCTTTCATACCTTCTACCCGTTATGCTTATTCGTATTCATTATTGTACGGCGTAGCGGCACGCTTTTCCATATACTGCAGCACGTTGCCATACGACGCCTTGGCGCGGTATGATGCACATAAGGCTATGGTGCAAACAAAAACTTCCCGGAAACAGCTACGATGGCTCCTGGCATCTGTGGGTATCGTAGTTTTGGCCTGCCTGGCAATAGGCGGCAGCTACGCTGCACGTATCATCGTGGACGACTACACACTGTCGCATGCGGACCCCGCCATGATACTGCTCGCGAATCAGGCCGGCATGAGCCGCGCCGGCAAACTGGTATTCTTGCGCACGCATCCGCAATTCGTAAACGACAGCCAGATGCAGAACACTTGCGCCGCCAATACTGCCGCCAACAATAGCAACGGCTTTATCGAGCAAGGCTGCTACGTCACCGATACGCACCGTATCTACCTCCGCCAGATGCCTGCTAATCTGCATCAGCTGGAGGTGTCTACGGCGGCATACGAGATGCTTCATCCGGTATATATATCCCTTACCGCATTACACAAAACAGCCGTAGATCAAGCCATTGAAGCGAGCTACGACCGCGTCAAAGATGCAGACCTGACGGCGCAGGTGGCGAACTTTGCCAAGACCGAACCTGGCGCGCGCGACCTGGAACTATTCTCACTGCTCGCCACCAGCTACACGGGGCTATCGAGCGATCTTACCCAATACTACGCCCCATACTTCGACAATCTAGGCGCGGCAGTGCAAGCCAACAACCAAGTCAAACAGCTGTTCAAACAAAGCGAGAGCCAGCTGCAAACCATAAAAGCGCAGATAGACGAGTACGACCGGCTGGCACGAAACGCCTACGCCGCCAGCGTGGTGCGTGCGCATGCCGGCGACCAAGCGGGCGACGACTACTATTACAGCCAGTACCGGCAGTACTTAGATCAGGAAAACGCTGCCATCAACCGATACAACACGGTACTAAGCAGCTACAACGCACTCGTGACGGAGTACAACGGCTCGCAGCCGGTCAGCCAGATCAACCAAGCTCCGACGGAGTCGCAGTAGACTGTTTTTACGACTCGGTGAGCTTTCGGACGTTATTTTTCGTCTGCTGCTGATCGTATGTGCAGTTCTTTGAGCTGCGCGTCATCCACCGCCGAAGGTGAATTCATCATGACATCCACACCTGAACCGTTCTTCGGAAAGGCTACGATTTCGCGGATATTGTCTTCGTCCATAAGCACCATGAACATGCGGTCGATGCCGAATGCGCAGCCTGCATGCGGCGGTGCGCCGTACTTGAAGGCATTGATCATACCGCCGAACCGCTGATCGACATACTCGCGACTGAAACCAAGCACGCCGAATACTTCATACAAGACTTCGGGGTTGTGGTTGCGCACGCCGCCGCTACAGATTTCATACCCGTTCATGACCATGTCGTATTGGTCGGCAATGATGCCCAGCTTATCTTCGGATTGCAATACTTCCAGGCCGCCTTTCGGCATGCTGAATGGGTTGTGGCCAAAATCCAGTTTACCGGTTTTGTCATCTTGCTCGTAGAACGGAAAATCGATAATCCACGCTAGCGCGATGACACTTGGATCTTTCAGGTTGAAATGCGTAGCAAATTCGCTGCGTAAGCGCCCCAACACCTTGTTCACTACTGACCGCTTGTCAGCGCCAAAGAAGACGATGTCGCCGTCGCCAGCGCCCATTGCCTGCCTGATAGCATCCAATTCCTGTGGCTTCAAAAACTTGGCGATGGGCGACTTCACTTCTCCGCCCTCGTAGGTCAGATAGGCCAAACCACCGGCGCCTTCGCTTTTAGCAATGTCGGTAAAGCTGTCTATTTGCGAACGGCTCAACATACTAGCGCCTTTGACGCATATAGCTTTCACACACTCGGCGTTCTTGAAAACACCGAACTCGGTTTCCCGTACTACTTCTGTCAGCTCGGTCAGCTCCATGCCAAAGCGCAAGTCCGGCTTGTCGGTACCGTATTTTTCCATGGCTTCACGGTAGGGAATACGCGGGATATCCTCGCTCATTAGCTTCTTGCCGGCAAAATCCGTAGACAATTCCTTGATAAGCGGTTCTATCGTGCTGCGCACTTCTTCGCCGTCTTCGACGAACGACATTTCCATATCCAGTTGATAGAACTCACCGTAGAGGCGGTCGGCGCGCGGATCTTCGTCGCGGAAACATGCCGCCAGCTGGTAGTAGCGCGGCACACCACCTACCATCAGTAGTTGTTTGAACTGCTGCGGCGCCTGGGGCAATGCGTAGAATTTGCCGGGGTGGACGCGCGAAGGTATCAGGAAGTCGCGGGCACCTTCCGGGCTGCTGTTGGCCAGAATAGGCGTGGCTATCTCTATAAAGCCCTGTTGCTCCACATAGCGGCGCATCACGGCGTAATATTCGGCGCGCTTCTTCAACATGTGCTGCATCTTCGGCCGTCGCAAGTCCAGAAAGCGGTATTTCAGCCGCAAGTCTTCGTTGGCCAATGCCTCACCGTGAATCTGGATAGGCAACGGCTGTGAACGGTTCAAAATAGTCAGCTGATCAATGTTTATCTCAATGCTGCCGGTTGGGATGTTTGGATTCTTCAGCTCTTCGCTACGTTCACGTACGGTACCGGTAGCGGACAACACGTATTCGTCGCGCAGTTCCCCGGCCGATTGGAAGGCTTCTGCCTGCTCAGGTTGAATAACAAGCTGGACCACACCGGTATGATCGCGGAGGTCGACGAAGATCAGGCCACCATGGTCACGCCGAGAGTTTACCCACCCCTTAACAGTTACTGTCTGGTTTACCTTGTGGACAGTATCGCTTGCGAAACTTCTCATATATAGATATTCCTAGTTTAGTTGGTTGGCCGGCTTGAGTGGGGGTCGGGTACGCAACAAGCTAGCGCCGGCTAGCAGCTGCCGACCCGGGGATTCATATTAGACAAACCGATGAACATACTCATTACGCCGTATTATACTACGTGAGCCCTAGTTTTCAGAGGGGTTTTCTGGGGTGAGGGTCTGAGCGGGTGCCGTAGGGCTGTGACGATGACGCTCCAACACGGCTTTGCGGTCATACGAACGGCCAAACTTTTGATGCTCTATGGCGCCAAAGAGGTAACGTAAAATATCGCTGAGCGTAATAATACCCGCATATTGATCGGCATTATTGATCACAATGAAGAGGTGCTGCCGTGTCTCGTAAAATGCCCGCAGAGCCTGCTCCAAACTGTCATTTTCGTGCAGATATGCCAAATGCTCATCATAGTAGTCACGCACTACGCCTTTATGCTTGATGTCCGCCACTACCTCCAGCGGCAGCGTGCCCACTATATGCGAAGGCTTACTGTCATATACTGGAAAACGCACGTGTCCGCTGTGGTGGAGCTCGTCCACCAGCACCGGGCTGATAGGCTCGTCTACCGCTACGGCGCGCACCTCTTTACGCGGGATAATAATATCCCCTACGCGGCTTTCACTCAATTGTAATACGCTTCGCATACGCGTCAATTCGTCATCGGTGATGCGGCTGTCGCTTTGGTGATGCTGACGATCAAGTAAGTCAAATAGGTCCTCTTTCTCGTACAGGCCGGTATGCTCATCTGCATGATGCTTGGCTACGAACTGGGAAAGATAGCGGCCGACCGGATGCCACCAGCGAACCATCCCCACAACCACCGGCGTACACCACACGGCCAGTTGAGCGCCAAAAGCCGTCAGGCGTGTGCGCGGCAGCCACAGAAACCCAAACCAGATCATCAGCACGATAGCCAGCATGCCGAAGATTCCCGGCGCTACTCTATTGAATAATACAAAACTGCCTGCAGCGCACAAACCCAGCACGATCCACAGCAGTACTTTCAAGTCGGTGCCATACGCAGTCGCACGGAAAAGGGTGGCCGCGGGTTCTTCATGATGGGCAGCCTGGCGCTTCAGTTCTTTGGTAGGTAGATAAAAATATGTTTTCTCGAGTACGACCGCACATAGTGCCAACATAGCCAGAATAAGGGCGCATGCGAAGGTAATCATGTATTCATGGTACCACTTTCAGCGCAAACTTATTGTATACTACACTAAGTAATCAGCCACAGGAGGCCTACACGCAATGTCGAAACAATTTTGGATTGCTCTCGCTGTTATCGTCGCCGTATTAGGCGGTATCGTTTTCATTACCAACCACGACCGGAAGGCCAACACGCCGACGTCTAACGGCCAGCCCACCAATCACGTCGAGGGAAGCACCAGCACCGGAGTAAAACTAGTTGAATATGGCGACTACGAGTGCCCTGTATGCGACGACTTTTACGCGGTTACCAAGCAACTGGCCACCCAATATAACGCTAAAGTGCAGTTCCAATTCCGCAACCTGCCCCTTACTTCAATTCACCAGAATGCATTTGCTGGTGCGCGCGCAGCCGAAGCCGCCGGACTACAGAACAAGTTCTGGGAAATGCACGACCTTCTATACGCCAATCAGTCGACTTGGGCGAACGCCAGCAACCCACAGGCATACTTTAACTCCTATGCTACACAGCTTGGACTGGACCTGAACCGCTTCAAACAAGATTATGCCAGCGAACAGGTCAATAACCTGATCAATGCCGATTCAGCTGCTTTCCAAAAGACGGGCGACCCCATGGCGACGCCTACCTATTACCTCGATGGCAAAAAGCTGAACAACGCTGACCTCATTGACGCTACCGGCCAGCCTTCGCTCAGTGCCTTCTCTAAGCTTATCGACGCCGAGATTGCCAAAAAGGCCGCAAAGTAACGAGAATCGCTGTGCAAAACAAAATCCCTGGGCATAACCCAGGGATTTTTTGATTGCCTCCACCCCATGAAGGACTAGTATTGCAGGAACTGCTGCCACGAAGGACGGCGGACCGTAACATGGACACGCGAGGGCTTGGCACTGACGATCTTTACTTTGACCGGCATGGCGTAAAACTCCCATATTGAACAATATCGCCGAGCGTACTCCACCGCTAAGCTACATTGATGCAACTGTTTTTGTTAATTTTTTGTCTCACTGATATGCGGCTCTCGCTATCCGCTTCTGTGTACCGTGGTAGTGTATCGCCAGCGCTTGTGCTTGTCAACTATCTCTAGACAGACCAAACTCGGTAGCTACAGGAACACCGATGCCCGACGAAACGACGGCGGCACTGGAAGAAACTGGCGCCATACAGCTGTGGCGCATCCATCCGGCAAATATCCCCACTTTAAGCCAAGAGTTCCTACATACTGCCGTACATGTCATGCGGCATCCAGCGGCATACCTTCGCAGCATTTAGTGGGCATGTGGCAGGCGGGGCACATAAAATGTCCATGCACCGGTTCGATAGGATAATAGCCGCATGCATCACAAAATAGTTCCGGCGCACCTTCATGCACCAACGCCTGGTAATTCTCATCTGTCGCATCTATCGAATCCTGCATAAGTATAAGCACTATATCGCAGCCCGCCCAGGCGATGCAAACGATAGGAGAAATTCCTTCACGTCACCCTCGAGCTGCTGACCTTTGACGGTAGCAATCTTTTCCTCAGCGGCGAGCCTGGCGATAGCAGCACAATCTGAGGATTCAAGGTCAATCCGACCGACCGGCTGGGGCATCCGGCTGGTTTCGGCCTCAGCCTTCAAAGCTTCCCATGCGGCATGGTCGGTCTCGCTCTGCCGCCACTGCACTGAGCCCATATGATAGAAATGACGTTGCGTTTCCTTGGCAACCTCTTGTTGAGAACGCATGACATCGACGGCATTCTCGCGCTCCAAGTTCACCCAAAGGTGCACATAGCCTATATTGCCATCCGCGGTGCTACGCCGTACCTTCTCCACGGTCCCACTGACAGGCTGCAGCGGCCGGCTGTGTTCACGGGTTTGCGCTGCCTCGGTAGCCTGGAGCGCAAAGTGCCCGGCTTTTTTAGCTGTCCTGGTTCTCGTTGTCTGCGTGCTCTCTGTGGTGCGCCGCGGTAGTCGCTCTGCCATATCATCCTCAGCTTTCGTTACCGTATATACTACTGCAATAGCACAAAATTGCTATACGGCAAAATGTCACATGCTTGTCACCAACCGTGCATGCTATACTGCTTATGAGTAATTAAAGATAAAAATCATGGCACCGGACGGCATTTTCCTTCAGTTAAGCTTTATCATCGTGGTAGGCGCCGTAGTGTCTATAGCGATGCGCCTGCTGCGGCAGCCGCTCATACTGGGATATATTCTCACCGGCATACTGGTAGGGCCGGCAGCATTCAACCTTATACATCTTGATACGTTTGATGCGTTCGCCAATATTGGCATCGCGCTGCTATTGTTCATCATCGGCCTCGGTATGAACATCGCCGTCATCAAACGCCTCGGCCTTACGGCGTTCATTGCCATGGGCGCCGAGCTGCTTACCGTCGGCGCGGTGGGGTTTGTCGTGGGCGATCTACTGGGGTTTAATCGCACCGAAGCCTTCATCACAGGACTATGTTTATTCTTCAGTAGCACAATTATCATCGTAAAGGTACTGTCCGACAAGAAGGAGCAGAATCGACTTCACGGACAAATTGCTATTGGCATCGTGCTGTTGGACGACTTAGTGGCTACCTTTGCGCTTCTATTCGTAGCAGCCGGCAAAAACAGCACTGTAGGCCTATCGAGATTGAGTTTGATGGCGCTGGAAGGCGGGCTGCTTATTCTCTTCCTCCTTATTATGAGCAACTTCTTGCTGCCGCGAATCGCAAGGTTCATGGCATCGTCGCAAGAGCTGCTTTTTCTATTCGCCGTAGGCTGGGGCTTCGGCGTCGCAAGCCTATTCCAGGTCGCAGGATTCTCTATAGAGATCGGCGCCCTGTTTGCCGGAGTATCACTGGCCGGTCTGCCCTATGCCCAGGAGATAGAGGCACGGCTGAAGCCGCTCCGTGATTTCTTCGTGGTATTATTCTTCATTGTACTCGGCAAAAGCCTCAGCCTATCAGGCATGTCCGAAGCCATTGTGCCAGCACTGGCGCTTTCGGCGGTAGTCATACTCCTAAAGCCGGCTACGATTATTGCCACATTGGGTTCGCTCGGTTATTCCAAGCGTGTCAGCTTCATGTCCGCTATCAACCTGTCGCAAATCGGCGAATTCTCTATCGTGTTGTGTGTGTTGGCCGCCAACGCCGGATTGGTCCGCAAGGAGATAGCCACCGTAATAACCTTGGTAGCAATCATCACCATTGCCTCGGCTTCATACCTTACCCAACACGACAGCGCGCTGTTCAAGCTGTTCGACAAGGTTCACCTTGGCTTCTTCGAACGACGTAGTTCCGTCAAACACAAAGAGAAACGCCAGCGGCAAGGGTACCAGCTGGTACTGTTCGGCTATACACGTGGCGGCCACGAATTCATCAAGACGTTCCAAGCCTTGAAGAAGCGCTACATCGTGATAGATTATGACCCCGCAATCGTTGAACTATTACAGCAAAAACGTATACCCTGCCTATACGGCGATGCATCCGACACGGAACTTCTTGATGAGATCGGCATACAGTCCTCCAAACTCGTCATCAGTGCCATAAATGACTTCGAAACCAACCAGCAACTGGTGCGGCATATGAACCTCCTGAACCCTACGGCGGTCATTGTGTGCAACGCCAACAGTTACGAAGAAGCGCTACAGCTATACGAGATTGGCAGCAGCTACGTGATTATTCCACACCATGCCAGCAGCGAGCATCTGGGTGCGCTTATCGCCCGTAATGGCATTGATCGGCGCCACTTCGACCGCTATCGGGCGCAGCATCTGAAACGGCTTGAAGCCGACCAGCCGCTCTACACCGCCGAAGAAGCAGCCTGAAGACCTATGCGGCAACCGCCAATTTTCCAGCACCCTTTTGGGCTGTCGTTCTCTGCTGATCGTGCATGCGCTTATCAAGTAGTGTTTGGATGCCAGCCATGAGTATGTCTACGTGCGTCTTGGCTTTCTTGCGCGGCAGATATACGGTACTCGGGTCTATGTTGTGGTCCCAGAGGTCTTGGCAGCCCAGACACACATGGCATTCACCCACCAGCGTCTTCTTGCCCTCTGTCGGACAATTGCTGGTTCGGCAGTAGCCGGCACTGATCTTGCCGGTCCCGCTAGTGGCTTTATTTTCTTTCTTGGCAGCTTTTTCTTCACTGTTCTGCTCATTCTTCTCATCGTCCTGCTCGGTCGACATGGCACACGAGGCAGTCCGGGCCGTAGCGTGCGCCAGCTGGCGCTCCTTCTGGAAGGCCTCCATGTCTCCGTGCGCCAGATGTTGCCGGGCTGCTACGATATGCTCGGCACCCTCGTGGAATACCCGCGCTTCGATGCTGTCATCCTGCATCGCAAGATCAACCATGATGCGCTGTGCTTCGGTATGCAGCATCTTGATGGCCTCAAGGGGATGTGTTATACCACCACTCTTAGCAATGACGGCGGCCACTACCTGCTGTACGGTCGACTCCAGACGCTCCAGCTTCTTCCTGCCAGCCTTCATCGCCTCCCGGTAATCGCCGCGCGGTTGCCTTAGGCCGAAGAACGTACCGCCAGCGCCATCATCGTAGAGTTTCAACAAGTCAGCCATACCGATATTTCCCTCAAGCAGTAACGGCCGGTCAAGGAGGCCGGTGGCGGACAGCCCTTCGGCGGAAACGCCCAAGGAACCCAGCATATGTTCTATCGCCTGCTGATCATGGCGCGGTGCGTCTATCGAAGAACGGCCAGCTACGAAGCCGCTTTCCTGCACCAATACACCATCTTTCATATGCAATAGCTGGATAGCGCACGACATAGTCTCGCGGAAGAATCCCACTCGGCCGGCTGCTTCTTCTGACATATTGTCCGGGAAACGCGATACCACTAATATCTTTTTACCATCGGCCAGCATACCCTGCCTGACAAGCCGCTCCATAATGAAGCCGTTGCCCATTTCAGCCAGCGTCCGTTCACGTATTTCCGGCAGTGCAGATGCATAGAGTAATGCGTATTTGTATACGTCGCGCAGCAGCTGACCGCTCTGCAGCAAACGCCCGCGTTCATCGACCGACAGCGGCATCTCCATAACGATCTGTTTCATCAGCACTTCCCATACCTGCGTTTTGGCGTTGTTCTCCACCATCTCGCGCGCCTCGGGGTCGCCGCTGCGGGCGGCGCGCAAGGCATGCATAAGCGTCGGGTACCTGCTGTCTTCGCCGGCATTTTTTACTTCTTTTGGCGCGGCTACTTGTGCCGATACTGCCAGGGAGCCTGCTTCCTGCGCCAACTGCTGGATTCGAAATCGGGTCAACTCGTCTTTTTCGATGAATTCCGCATGAGGAACAGATGCGATAGGCGCAGCCTCAGCCACGATGATCTCCTCCGCGGCAACCATAGCTCAGGCCTTCCGTTCCACACCCATATGAACCCGCCGCTCCAACGCCATCCGTGCGGTGTACAAAACGCCAAACAGCAGCACGGTATAGGACGCATCACTCAATACCGTATTTCTCAAGAACGGAAGTGCCGATAGATAACATTCCTCCAGCCCAGTCCAGGTATGCGCATACATGCCACTGGCAGCCCAGACCGCAAAGTTCGTGATGACGAAAAAACTCAGCGATGCGGCCAATGTCAGCACTGCGCCGCGAGTCATACGAGGTCTTCTGAGTACATGGCTGCTTACATACGCCGTGGTGGCGTAGCATGTCCAGACCGTCAGCATGATACGCCAATCGTATGTGCCTATGATCAAATCGGAGACGGCCATCGCCAGCAACGGCGCGACGATTGCTAGCCGGCGCGGCAATACCGCACCGCCAAAGATAGCCACAGCCGTAACAGGTGCGAAATTTGCTGGATGAGGCATTATGCGCACCAACACTGCCAGCATGACTAATAAGATGGCGATACCTGCTGTTGCGTGTTCACCGAACAAACGCCTCATTGCAGTTTCCAGGACAAGGTATCCGAATTTTTAGTGCTATACGCCTGAGCACCCTCATCAGCCATGCGACCGTTTATATAAAATGTCCAGTACTTCGGCCCATTGCCCGTGATACCATCGATAGAAATCACCATATCCCCAAATGAATAGTGCTTCGTCTGAATCGTCGCGTGACGCTTTAGCAAGGTCAAGGCGTCGGTACCGGCTTGACCTTTATAACTGATCTGTACGATGTGGTGCTGTGCATCAGCCACCGTATGGACGCTGCTGTGATGTGTCGCAGCATAGACAGCGCCTGCCGCACCGGCCAGACCAACTGCAATCAGCAGGCCAGCGATTATAATTTTTGTATTGTGTAGAGCTGCGCGACTCATGACCCCTCCTGTCGGTGCAGGTGCCAGAGCAAGAGGGGCTGGCAGGATAATCCGCTAAAAGCCCGGCCATCCTGCTCGGGACGCCTAGCGAGTATCTTGCTGTGTCGGACTATCCATACATGCTGCTCGAAAAGAGCAGCCCGAGCGACGAATTTAGTTCGGCGCCCGGCACGATGAGAAAAACCTTTGGCTTGTCTCATCCGGTTTTACCGTTGCGGCACAGTTCCCGAATTGCACGGGATTCCAGCATGATGCTTGTTGTTAAGTTTGTATATAGTAGTCTAGCACTGCGGCGTTACGCTAGATATAGTATTTTTCAATACGTTTCTACACATTTACAGCAGAGTAAAGCTCTGCACAATAGACATCAGTACTGAATAATCAGGATCAATGCTGTTATCCGTATACACCAGCAACACCGGATGTGCCCCTGAAGCGCTTGACGGCATAACTGTATTGACGCCGGCGGACGATCCTATCGCCACGACATCACGCTCATAATTGGCCATGTCACAGATAAAATTCACGCCATTCCATTTCGCGGGCGCCGAACCTGTCGCCGCTGATTCGGTGGCTTTATCGGTAAAATTCGTGCAATTATCCGACACGGTCCCGGCGGGAGTCATGCGGCTTCCGCTCGGCTGTACTACCAGCAAACGATTTACTGCCAAGCTGACTGGCACATGATCTACATACACATCAAGACGTCGGCCGGCACCGTCGGGCGCCGAGCCGCCCCAACTCACCGGTACAGGCTGCACTTGCGGCGGCTGGACGCTTCGCCATCCCGACGGTAGGTCCAGCGCAAATGTTTGAGTAGTGATATGCTGCGTAGCCGTATCGCCGGCGCTAATATGATGCGTCACCGAAGGTGATTGGACCAGGCTGGTATCAGCCCTAAAAAAACGAGGCGCTATGGCGATACCACTGACTATGCACCCAATACCCACTAAGCCGCCGAGAATATACGGCCAGTGGTGGTGTTTAATCTGATGCCCCAAGCGGTACATGGTTGTATAGTTTATTATACAATGTGCGGCGCAATACGCTTCCGCAGGGTCAGAATCCGTGGCCGGAAGCTCGCCGCCGCGGCCTCCAGACCAAGGACAGAAAGAGCTTCGTGCAGTACGGTTATGTCGTGCAGTTGACGCGCTGTGGGTATCACCGTATCTTGTTCTGCCTGGCGTACTAAATGTTCCATTTTATCCACCAGCCACTTCTCTTCTGCAGGCAGCACCTGGTTTGTAGTAACACTGGCTGTCTCTTCATAGCTGACTACTTCCAACGACCGGGCCGAGTAGTCACGCTTTCGCAAATGTCCACGGGCAATCAAACTTTTAACATGCAGCGCCACAGTTGCCACTGAGGTGTACCGTAGACCGTTCATGATCTCACGATAGCTCGGGCTGTAGCCATGTTCAGCAATAAACTTGCTGATGAACTCCAGTAGTTCACGCTGTTTTTTCGTAGGACGGATTGACGCTGCTTCCATATGCCCCCTATACCGCGTGCCGCCGCTCAGGAAAGACCCAGAAGCGGTACCAATAATAATTCCATATCGTCAGTAATCCAGCCGACGCAAACTGTCCAATATACGGTGAAATGCCCACATGCCGCAGACCAGCCACAATCAAGTAATCTAACAGGAAGTCAACGAGCGTAATGAACATATATCGTTCACTGGCATGCAGACGCCTCCGGGCGGACATTGTGCGGCCAAACACCCAAAAGCGCTGCAATGCGTAATTAATGCTCCATCCAAATAGGTTGGCCGCCAGCTTTGCCCACCATAGCTGCCAGCCCAATCCCGACCACAGCAGCGCAAACAAGGCGTACCCGCTCCAAAAATACACGCCGCCAGTGATAAGATATTCACCCGCCTGCACCACCAGCCGCCGCATATGTGACCGGAATGCACGCTTAGTTCTTGGCTGTTTCGTCTGCTGCCGTGGCATACGTTTGTTCTGCTTTTGTTTGTAGTATAGCAGGCGCCAGCGCAATGCCCGCAAGCCCCCACCAGACGTAGGCTAACGTATCATCAGACCATACATGGCTGAACAAACTAGCAACGCTGGCAGCAATCAGCCCCGCGCCCAGTCCCAGTGACAGCGCATCCTGGCGTCCACCCCATAACCGGCCGAAAACTATGACATTGACGGCAAAGAATAACGCCAGCCCGATCCACCCAGTTTCCTGTGCTATCTGTATAAAGTAATTTTCTGCGATGCGGGCCGCATGCCCCGTGTTATATACGGAAGCCGGACCGGCGGTGCCGGTGCCGCGGCCCTCTGGCCGGGCAGCCACATCATGTAGCCCTTGCTGCAATGCCGACGCATGGCCCTGGTTGGATGTCGTCACCACCATAGAATCCGTTTGCGTATGTAAAAATATATTCTGGAACGTGGTATTGTGATGCAAGAACCGTACTGCGCCGATAGCCACAAGAATCACCACCCCCGTACCCACAGCAAGCCGCCAACGCCATTTACTAAATGGCACATGCGCGGCCACGACTACGCACACACCGCATACGAATCCAACCCAAGCCCCCCGGGAGAATGTCAATATCAGCACTGCAGTACCTGCCGCCAACAACCCATACCACCACCAAGCACGGAACTTTCTCACAGCCAGCAGCAGACTTAACAGGACCGCCATGTATACCCCTAACGGATTCGCCCCACGAAGCGTAGACATGATACGGAGGTAATGCAGGTTGCTATTGATATCCTCATACGGAAAGATAGTGGCACTACTATAGCCAAAGTGACGCATCACGTCGTATGGCAATACGAAATACTGTAGAAGACCCGCCAATACGACTACCGCCAGTGGCCAAAAGGCCAGCTTGCACCAGCGCTGTCTTAGCTGCGGCGCTACGGCCGCAACGGTCCAAGCCACCATAAAAAACAGCATATAGCGGGTGTTACTGATTAGCCCGTAGCCAAATGCCTTGAGGGTAACGCCGTGCATGATATACGCCGCCCCGCCCCATAGCACTTGGACCAGGATAAAAAGCGTCAGCGGCCATAAAAAGCCCGGAGCCAAAAACCGTCGTCTCAGCCACGGATAACGCAGCAGCAGATAACCTACGCTACCCATAAGGACCACCAGCACCACTTCTTTCCAAAGCCGCAGCAGTGTATAGTGGCCGACCGCTTGCGACGCCCACACCGTAAGAAAAGCATGGAAAGGCAGCAGCACGACAATACTGGCCACGGCGAATGCCAGAAGCCGCACAAAGGTTTTATCGGCTGGACGCAGCTGCATAATGATACAATTAGTATATCGTTTTATTGTGCCGCTATCTATAAGCTCGTAAAAAAAGCTCATACACGATATACTACATCTATGAAAAACAACGCCTCCACCGTATATAGCGTCTGTCTTATCATTGGTGATTTCCTTGCTCTGCTTGCCGCCTTTGCGACCGCATACATCCTACGCGTCACACTTGATCACACACCTATCAGCGCGAACGTACAGGCGTTCACCTATATAAACATCGTCATAACATTACTGCCGTTCTTTTTGATCGTGTTCGGCCTTTTAGGTCTTTACAACACACGGGTACACAGTAAACGCTTCAGCGAATTTGGAAGGCTGTTCACTGGCTGCCTGATCGGCATCCTGGGCGTCATCAGTTATGCATACATAGCAAACGTACGCATCTTCCCGGCCCGGCTCGTCACCCTGTATGGCTTCTTGCTTGCTTTCTGTTTCGTACTGATCTTCCGTACCATAGCCCGCGGTGTTAGGCGTGTATTGTTCCGCTATGGCGTAGGTATCAGTAACGTGCTCATCGTGGGCGACACACGTCTCACCGGCGAACTGGTGCTGTCGTTGGCGGATACGAAAGCCACCGGCTACCGTGTAATCGGAGTAGTTGGACAAAGCACTAAAGTGCCTGGGGTACGAGGCCTTACGGTATATGCTGACTTTGCATCAGCTGTGGCAGGCTGTGGCCGGCGGCTGCACACCATCGTGCAGACAGAGCTATACGCCAGTGGTCCTAAAAACGACGAGATTCTGGTATACGCGCAGGAGCGGCACCTGGACTACTATTTCGTGCCGGGCAACAGCGAGTTATTTGTTGGCAAAATAGACGCCGAGCTGTTCCATTCTATACCAGTTATTGCCGTCAGTCAGACAGCCCTGGTTGGCTGGGGCCGAGTGGCGAAACGCGTTGTAGACGTGCTGGGTAGCGGCATAGCCCTTATCCTTACATCCCCCATAATGCTCGTTACGGCGATCGTAATCCGCCTTACCGACGATGGACCAATTTTCTTCCGGCAAAAACGTCTGACCCGCAATGATAAGGAGTTCAAGGTATTCAAGTTCCGCTCTATGTATATGGCGTACAGCGGCATGTCGCCTGAAGCGGCTTTTGCCAAAATGGGCAAACCTGAGCTCGGCAAGTTATACCGTGAGAACGGCGATAAATTGCCGAATGACCCTCGCATCACTCCAATCGGCCATTTCATCCGCCGTACAAGCATAGACGAGCTTCCGCAACTTTTGAACGTATTCCTGGGCGACATCAGCTTGGTCGGCCCACGCGCGCTGATGCCGATTGATCTGGCAGCCTACAAGAAGCGTCATGCTATCCTCAGCGTCAAATCAGGCATAACCGGCCTCGCCCAGGTATCAGGGCGGCGCAATATTACCTTCGATGAACGGCGGCAGTTAGATCTTTATTACGTGCAGAACTGGAGCTTCTGGGGTGATCTGGTCATTATAGCGCGCACCGTATGGATCGTTCTGACCGGTCGTGGCGCCGAATAGCCATCTCTGTAAATACATGTATGATTATTGACATTCATTTTCTTCCAGTTCAGAATAGGTACACATCAGACGAGCCGTTCACGACACCAGGGTCTGACACCCTTTTTAAGATTAATGTAAACAGGTAAATATTTTGGGTACCAATAAGATTTCAGGTGGTGAAAACGGCGTTAGCCGCAGCAACCAGCCTCGTAAGAATGCGCAGGTGGCCACGGCACGTACACCGATCCGACGTATGCCTGCACCACGTGGTACGCAAAAAAGCGTTCCCCCGAAGCGCCCCGCATCAGTTGCAAAACCCCTAAGCAAGCCAGTAGCTAAAACCACGAAGGCACCCGAGCTGAAAGTGGCCATCGTGCATGACTGGCTGGTAGGTGGCGGCGCGGAACTGGTCGTAGAACAACTTCACAAGATATACCCGGACGCCCCTATATATACGTCGTATTCCACAAAGGAGTGGCGCACGAGGCTAGACAATAAAGTCAGGACCGGCTTTTTACAATATTGGCCTTTTTCGCGCCTCAGGAAATTTCTTCCATTCGTCCGTGCCTGGTGGTTTTCACACCTTAACCTATCCGCATACGATCTCGTCATAAGCAGCTCAGGTAGCGGCGAAGCCAAGGGCGTGCGGCCGCCACATACTGCGCTGCACATAAACTACTGCCATTCTCCTACGCACTTTTGTTGGAGCCGCTACAACGAATACATGGACAACCCTGGCTTTGGCGCTTTTGACTGGCTGGCTCGATTTGGCCTCAGGACCCTTGTTGGCCCATTTCGCCGCTGGGACTACAAAGCAGCTCAGCTGGCCGACTATATGGTTACCAACTCCGAGCATACGAAGGCCGAAATTCAAAAGTATTATGACCGTAACGCGGTCGTCGTCCATCCTCCTGTAGCGGTAGGACGTTTCAAGGAGCTGGTACACGCCAAGAAACGACGGGGCTTTGTAATTGCGGGGCGTCAGACGCCATATAAGCGATTTGACATAGCCGTAAGCGCCTGCTCAAAGCTGAATGTACCGCTTACTGTTATTGGTGACGGGCCGGAACATAAACGCTTGCGCAAACTCGCAGGCAAATCGGTAACCTTCCTCGGCAAAGTATCCGATGAGGTGCTTGCGGAGGAACTAGCCTCTGCAAAAGGCTTCATCTTCCCCGGAATTGACGATTTTGGCATCACCCCAGTAGAAGCTATTGCAGCCGGCACACCGGTCATTGCATACAAAGCGGGGGGCGCCCTGGACTATGTTACTCCCGGCAAGACCGGTCTGTTTTTTGAGGAACAAAACGCAAAGAGTCTTGCAGGCGCATTGCGCACGTTCAGCCGCACCAAGTTCAATACCGACGAAGTCGCGGCCGCGGCCGAACGTTTCTCAGTAGAACGCTTTGCACATAAAATGCGCGTATTCATTAAACGAGTCTTGGCAAACTAGCAGCGAATAACACCGCCGCTTTTGCTACACTAAACAGCATGAAGCATATACTTGTCACCGGCGGCGCTGGCTATATTGGCTCGCACGTCGTCGTAGAGCTCGCCCAATCCGGTTATCAGCCTATCGTCGTAGATACTTTCAGTAACTCTGAGAGAATGGCCCTCTCAAACATAGAGAAGCTACTTGGCCATAGTATTCCCCACTACGAGGGCGACTATCGCGACCAAGCATTGCTGCATGACATCATCAACAAGCAGTCCATCGACGGCGTCATTCATATAGCCGCATTCAAAGCGGTTGGCGAATCAGTAGAGCAACCGCTACGCTATTACCAAAACAATGTCGCCGGCTTCATAAGCCTCCTGGGAACGCTGCAGGAAGCGGGTGTTCACCATATCGTTTTCTCATCAAGTGCCGCCGTATACGGCACACCCCCGTCTGCCGTAGTTACCGAAGAATCTCCGTGTAACCCAGAGTCTCCCTATGGCTGGACCAAATACATGGACGAAATTATTCTCCGTGATGCCTGCCGCGCAGATAGTCGGCTTCACGGCGTAGCGCTGCGGTATTTCAATGTCGTTGGGTCTCACACATCTACTCTTATTGGCGAATCTCCGAAAGGCAAACCTCAAAATTTGTTGCCCATCATCGTACGTGCCGTAGCCACGGACCAACCGCTTACCGTATATGGCACCGATTACCCCACGCCGGACGGCACCTGTCAACGGGACTACATCCATGTCGTGGACTTAGCGCGGGCACATGTGGCCGCGCTGAAACACACTGAACAAACTTTAGCGCAGGATGACAGTTATGCAGCGTACAACATTGGCACCGGCAAAGGCACCAGCGTGCTTGAGCTAATAAGGGCTTTTGAGCGCGTCAATGGTATCGCCGTGCCCCACACGCTCGGCCCACGGCGCGCAGGCGATCCCGTGGCATGCTATGCTTCAGCAACCAAAGCCAAAAAAGAGCTTGGTTGGCAAGCCACCCTTACCATCGACGACGCAGTCAAAAGTGCCTGGCAGTGGCATCAGAAAGTACAAAACGAACAGGTATAATGGTACCTCGAAGCTTCACTGTCCGGTCTAAGAATAATCAGCGCGATATAGACCTGACCATGCGTTGGGCGATAAATGCGTTAGTTGGTGGTGCGGTGCTTCTGGTATTTGCCATATGGAGTGAACCGACCCTTGCCGCACTTCACTGGAGGCATGCATCGGCGCACCCAGCCGTCGGCGGACCTGCAGTTACGGTCCATGCAAAGAAGGAGCATGAACCTTCCAGCGATACAAAACCGCAGCCCGTCACCAGGCATACCACAACGCACGACTACACTATTCCACCAATAACAGATGGAGCAGTACCCGTTATCAGCCGTATCCCCACCAAACAACCGGTGGTATTTCTGACGATAGACGATGGCATCGTAGCCGAACCAGACGACGCTCAGCTTATGCAGGCGGCCCACGTAAAAGCCACATTTTTCCTCGTCTATCGCTTTATAAAAGACGATCCATCGTTTTTCGCCAACCTGAGCGCCCAGACCGGATCAGATATACAGAACCACAGCTACGACCATTACGTCATGACCAACCTTACCTATGAGCAGCAAAAAATCGATATTTGCAAAAATGCCGATATCTTTGCCGAGTGGTACGGCAAGCGGCCGGTGCTGTTTCGTCCATCGGGCGGTGCCTACAACGACAACACGTTGCGCGCTGCTGCAGCTTGCGGCATGAAGGCGCTTGTCCTATGGGATGCGACTGTCAATAACGGCGAGATTGCCTACCAGGGTGACGGCATGCACGCCGGAGATATAGTCCTGATGCACTTCCGCAGTGCATTCGCCGAAGACCTGCAGGCGTTCGTAGCGGCGGCGCATGCTGCCGGCCTGCAGCCGGATTTACTTATCAACTGGCAAGACTAGCCGCGATAGCCCGCTGGTTGAATGATTCTTCGGCATTCGTGACTTTCAAACCCTGAGGGGTTGGTTCGTCGCTATACAAAGCAATGGCCGCAACCTCATATGGCTCAATCAGCTCAACAGGCCCATCTTTCCGTTGTTGCGCTACGAATACGGCTTCATTTGCTAAATATACGGCATCCTGAGGCTGCTCAGTCCCCGCAAGGGCGTGGAGCAGCTGGACGGCCAATAGCGATTCGGTTGTCGTAGTTGCCGGCTGAGCCTCAAACACTTCATGGATATATCCTTGTACTTGAGGGGTATCGGCGCGCACATCCATGACGGCGACCGTCCAAAGCATACCGCTTTCATCCCGTACCGCCTGGCCGGATGCCTCCATAGCCTTAAGATAATCTTCACGGGTAAGCAGCGAACCATTGGGTCCTTGGTATCGAAGGCGATACGACGTCGTCAGTTCTCTCTTGGTTGCTATCTTGACTGATTGCATAGGATGTTCGGTAAGCTGGTCATATATGGGGAGATCACTAGGATTGCCCTCTTCAACCTTTACGTCCTCAACAGTCTTAGGTTCTTTAGCCTCTTGTGCTTTCCAGCCGAACACTCCACGCTTAAGCGGCTTTTGGGCAGGTTCGACCGGAGCATACTTATTCTCGACTACCTCTTCGGTAGAAACATTTGCCGTACTGGCTTCCGTTTGGCGCTGGGTTGTTTCCAGTGTCTCAAGGCCAGCGACTTCATATGCACGCATAGCTATCTCGTTACGCTTGTCTGCAATATTATCTTTCGGCCCAAATAACGGCGCAGCAACCAAGCGCATGCTCGGGTTGTCGGCAATAGCCTGGCCGAGCCTCTGCATCTGAGCCTTGGTTAACTGCGGTAGCTTGGCACCCATCAGATGACCCCAGTATTCCTGCATAAATCCCCACTGGACATTTGCAGGTAGGGCGCGCTCCGGGTTGACGTACGTAGCGGCGTACCCCCTCAGATTCTCCGGCGGAGCAGTTGGCTTGAATGTTTCATGGCGTACTGCTGGTGCGGGTACGGATGCCTCATGAGTAGTTGAAGCGACAAGGGGCGGAAGCGGCTGCACCGATGGCTCCTTCGACATATTCTCCAAGATCAAGCGGCCAATCTCAACAGGCAAGCCCCGCCGTTCCAAGCCACCAACGAGGTCTTCTGTAGACAAGTTGTCGGCTAGGGCTTCTTTTTGCGGGTCGCTCAGGGGCGTATTTTTGTACCACGTGTCCACTACCTGTTGTTCAGGGGTGTGGTTACTCAAAATATTAGGATCAGACATATCTTCAGCGCTTCCTCGTATCGCTTATGCAACTATATTGAATTCGTATATTATAAATTCTTATTAGAATATCGTCAATTTGTAAAACACCTATGATGTTTCTCAGCTACAAGATGGTAGGATGGAACTATGACACACGGCGACCAAATCGGCGTAGTGGGATGCGGCTACGTCGGACTGACCCTAGCAGCCGTTCTGGCGGCAGCCGGCTTCCGAGTCTATGCAATCGAAGTAAATCCAGATCGGCTGCGCGCCATACAGTCTGGCAAATCATTTTTCTACGAGACGGGCGCCGATAGACTCATCTGCCACGGCATAGACAACGGCAGTCTGATCGCTGGAGACAAATATGACATTTTGGCCAATTGCCACATCATCTTCTCCTGCGTAGGTACACCCGATAATTCCGACGGCAGCTCGAACCTTTCATTCGTATTCGCTGCCGCTCAACAGGCAACATCATATATGCAGAACGACGCACTTTTTGTACAGAAGAGTACGGTGCCAGTAGGAACAGGTGAGAAGATCAGAGCAATTTTCCAAAAAGCGGGCTTACATTCTTCTTATGTATCCTGTCCCGAATTCTCCCGTGAAGGAACAGCTATTACGGACACCCTTTGGTTCGACCGCATAGTCGCCGGGTCGGATGACAGCGCCGCAGCCGAATATATACTGGAGCTTCACCGCGCTATCGAGCACAAACGCGACGATATCGCTCAGATTGCCGGACTTACACAGCGATCGCAAGCCAAGCCCACATACCTTACCACAAGCATTAGCAGCGCCGAACTTATCAAAGTGACCGCAAATGCGTTTCTCGCCCTAAAGATATCGTTCGCCAATTCCATCGCCAAGCTGGCCGATGCCGCCGGCGCAGACATTACAGCAGTCATGGACGGCGTGGGTGCCGACCGGCGGATCGGTAAAGCCTTCTTGCAAGCGGGGCGGGGCTATGGCGGCGGCTGCTTTCCGAAGGATGTCAGCGGATTAATCCGTAGCGCCGAAGATCAGGGAATAGATATGAAGATCATGCAGGCAGCCATGGCCGTCAATGCGTCAATGCCGCGCTACGTCATTCATAAAGCTTGTGCCGCTTTTGGAACAGACGATACTGCATGGCAAAACAAAAAAGTTGCAGTGCTGGGACTGTCGTTCAAGGCAGGCACCAGCGATACGCGGCGCTCGCCAGCCATTGCCATAGCGAATAGCCTCGCCGAGCTGAGGGCAATCGTTACAGCATACGACCCTGAAGCCATGGCCGATGCCGGCCCGTTACTCTTAAGCGCTGTCAAACAAGCTGGAGGCACTATGGACGCCATTAGGGATACGGACTGTATTTTCATCGCTACCGATTGGCCTGAATTTATCAATCTCGACTGGTCTGGCGTAGCCCTGCATGCGCCCGGTGCTATGGTGGTAGATTGTATGAACCGACTGGATGCGGCGGCCGTCCGCGCGGCAGGCCTCCGCTACACCGGCATAGGCAGATCATAGCCACCTCTGCCGTGTATAATAACAATCGATGCGTTCCCTATCTCAAATGCGCACGCTCATCCGCAAGATACCAAAACAAGCTATCAGCTTTGTGTTTATTGTATGTGCCATCGTGTTTTTCGTACTGTATCTGCGCAGCGTAGATTGGCACCGCCTATCACGGCTCCACTTTGGCTGGGGGTATCTGATAGCAGCTACCGTATTTGCTACCGCCTTCCGCTATTGGGGCGTGGTGATATGGCGCTATATACTCAGCGACCTGTGCGCGACGAACTTGCCGCGTTTTGTCGTTATGGCATATGTGTACGCCAGGGCCTGGATGGGGCGATACATTCCCGGTACCGTCACCTGGATTGCCGGCAAGGTATACATGGCCTCCTCCCATGGTATTTCTAAAAGCCGGCTAGCAGTATCATCGCTGCTTGAGGGCGGCATGCAAATCATTGCCGTCATGGTGGTTTCTATGTTGCTTCTGGGCTTTGATCCGCGCCTGGATGTCATTCCCCCCCTCTATAAGGGCCTGATGGTAGTCTGCGCACTCTGTCTGCTCGTCATCCTTACACCTGCCATATTCAACCGCATTATCGCCGTAGCCTTCCGTTTGCTCCGCGGCAAGAGCGTGCATGCCGAACTCCTCATAAACGGCAGATCCGTCATACGGTCATTCTTTTTATATGCAGCAGGCAGCTTCATTTTGGGATTAGCCGAGTTCTTTATCACGCGCACTATCGATCCGAGCATCCCCTGGCATGATTTCTGGTTCATCGTGGGCGCTTTCAATATCGCTGGCGCCCTAGGCATGCTAGCCATTGGCGTGCCCAGCGGTCTTGGCGTGCGCGACGGCGCCATATTGCTGCTGCTGTCGGCTATTATGCCGAAAGAGATCGCGCTAGCCGTTACCGTGACCAGCCGTCTATGGATCGCATTTGCCGATGTCGTTTTCTTTGCCGTAGCTACCACCATACATAAATTTGCCGTCCATACAGAAAGGCCATCCCATGAAAAACCTTAAACATACCACCCTCGTCGTCCTTGCCTCTACCTATCCAAGGTGGCAGGATGACAGCATGCGCACCTTTGTACGCGATTATGTACACCATATAGCCACTCACGTTCGCCGCGTAAAAGTTATCGTGCCGCATTACAAAGGAGCCAAGCACCGCGAAAAATCTGCTGCGAATGTACGGGTGACGCGCTTTTACTATGCAGTGCCTTTCCGCTTTGAAAATATTGCGTATGGCGAGTTTCGAAAAACCCGTTTTTATCCGCTGAAAGCACTTTCGTACAACCTCAGTGAGCTATGGAGCACTTTTTGGGCGGTAATAGGCAACCGGCAGGCAGTTATCAATGCACATTGGATCATACCGCAAGGTTTCGTAGCAGTACTCGTAGGCAAGCTGCTCCGCCGTCCTGTCGTGGTCTCCGTGCATGGCGCTGATGTCTACACATTGAACGGCAAGATAATGCGCCGCATCAAACGGTTCACACTCCAGAATGCCCGTGAAGTCATCGTAAACAGCTCAGCAACGCTGTCCGCATGCCAAACGATTGCCAAACGGGAGTATCATGTCATCCCCATGGGTGTAGATACCTCTGCGTTCACGGCGCGGGCGCCGAAGGTCGGTGGAGCGGTCTTCGAACTGTTGTTTGTGGGCCGCGTCTCCGAGATAAAAGGCGTACTCTACCTCTGCGAAGCCGTCCGTCTGCTGCTCGAACGACATATCCCAGTCCATGCCACCATCATCGGGGATGGCGATGCTCTGCCAGCCATACAGGCGTATGTCGCCGAGCACCGACTGCAGGATGCGATCACCCTTTCCGGCGGTCTACCCCACAATCAATTGGCCACATATTACACCAATGCTGATGCGTTCGTTGGCCCCTCCATAGAATCCAAAGATGGTTGGAAAGAAGCCTTCGGTATGGTCTTCGCCGAAGCAGCTGCCGTAGGCGTGCCTATTATCGCCACTTCCACCGGAGGCATCAAAGACATCGTGCATGACGGCATAAACGGGTTGTTGGTACCGCAAAAGGATGCCGGCGCCATTGCCGATGCCGTACAGCGCCTACAGCAAAACCCTGAACTCTGCACGCGCTTGGGCATCGCCGGCCCCTCAATCGTAGCCGAACACTTCTCCTGGCCCGTCATTACTCAAAAATACGTTGCTGTCCTACGTACTGCCACCGACTAGAGACCTCACAGATCCGCAACGATCATGTATTGTCTTAGTAGGGTTATCAACCAGGCTGCGCAAATGTAACACGGTGTGACCCCCTCGCGACAAGGGACATCACTCATCCTCCCAGTAAACGGAATAAAATGTACGAACCGTATTATTCTGATCAGGCCGTTTCATATATTCCGGCGTACCGGTATAATCTCTAGGTCTTATAATCACGTAATCACAACATGGAGCATGCATGACCGAACGAAGGCGATACGAACCCGACACTCCAATATACTTCCCTGATGAGATACCCCAACACGCACAAATCGAAGGGCTTCCCCTACCTGAAGCCATAGCCCCCGATACAGAAGGCAGTGTTGTCCGAGATAATGGCGGCGATGTCGTTGACGTTACCATCCCGGGCTATCCTTTGGATATTCTACCCATCCCGCCTCAATTCATCCGCCCGAACAATTAGGCGGCCTGCGCCGTAGCCAAACCGTCCGTTAGATTGAAAGGATCTAAGAGGCGCAGCCAGCTCAGTCCGGAAAAGCGTATGGATAGATGGTAGCGTTCGGCAGCGGCGCGCCAGGTTGGCCCGTGCTCAGCTTGTGCATGATATAAAGCACCCCGCCGTGGGACACATTTAGGGCGATTTCCCCACGTGCGCGTTGTTCCTCTACGAAGCTAAGCACCCGTTGCTCTACCTCGTCGGATGATTCTCCGCCAAAATCGGTGAAATCATAGTTACAGCTTGCCAGCAACTGGGGGGAGGCTTTGCCAAAATGCTCAACCGTAGCCTCCCACGGTTGGCCAGTAAAGCTACCTGCATTAACTTCTATGAGGCGTTCATCTTGCCACACTTCAAGCCCAAGGTACTTGCCTAAAGCATGGGCTGCTTCCATAGCCCTATCCAGTGGCGAGCTATAGAGTGCCGTAAAATTCACTGAAAGGTTACCAAGAGCTGCAACAAGGCGCGGAATCTGTTGCTGCCTGCCCTCATCGGTAAGCGTGTCCAAGTTTGAGCTACCGTTGATACGATGCTCGGTATTGTAAACAGTTTGTGGATGCCGTGTTGCGTAGAGTGTATATGCCATAACTACTATGATAGCGTAGCCGCGCTGTACAGCCCCGACAACTAAAAGCCGTAACTGATAGAACAGCCGGACGTTGCCCAAATCATGCAACATCCGGCCATATTATGTAACATACAAAATTACAGTACGTGCAGCATACCTTCAATAACAAGTGCCGTGTCTTGCCAGCGGGAGACCTCCAGGCAGTCGATGCCCATAACCTTGACAGGATAGTCGTTGCCGCCTTCTTGCAGTTTATCGCCTAAGAATAATATGTCGTTTTTACCGATTTCCAGTGCCTCCATCAGCTTATGCATGCCATATGCCTTGTCGACGCCGGGCTTGGTAACGTCAATAGACGTTATGCCACCTGCCCGTACCTCGAACTCTGGAATCAATGCTGCGATATAATCACGCAGTTTCCGCTTCTTCTCGTCGGTCGGATCCCATGCCTCTTTACGGCGCACGCCCTCCTCACCCAACGCGTCCACGATATCCTGGCCGAAGACCGAATAGGTAACTTGACTGCCGCGGTCCTCTATGTAATCGCCGTACACCTCTTTTTCACGGTATCCAAGATCATCAAAACCTTTATTCAGGGCGTCAAAGATTTTCTTCTTCTCTGCTTCGGTAAAGTCCTCCGCATATACCTGCTTCCAAGAGACAGCGGCTAGATCATACACATAATAGCGCGTGCCGCATGTGGGCAAAAAGTGCAACCGCTCCAGCTTCGCCGGGTCGGCTGGCAGGTTAGCCAAAATTTGTTTCTCAAACTGACCGAATTTGCCACCGGATATGACGCACACCTGGAAGTGGTCGAGCAATCGGCTCAATGCATTGCTCATGCGGTCCGGCAAGGGTGATTTGCTTGGCGCTAAGGTGTTATCAAGGTCAAAGGCAATTACCTGCTTCATACAGACTTCTCCTTATTGGTCTTACTTGTTAGCCCTTGGCGGTGATGCGCTTACTGACGTCACCCACCTTCTGGGAGAGATCTTCGCGTGCCACTAAAATGCCGTCAGGCGTATTTATTACTACTACATTATCAAGGCCTATTACGGCAAGCGGTTTATTCTCGAGGTTCTGCACGAACGACCGCCCGACCTCTTCTATTTCCACGTTACCTTGCACATAGTTGCCCGCGGCGTCGTTGACTGCTGCGGCGTGCATATCAGCAAACGAGCCCAGATCCATCCAGTCGAAGCTGGCGGGCACCACCAACAAATCATGCACTTTCTCGATAAGTGCATAATCAATAGAGATGTTTTGAAAGGCAAGGTAAACCGCCTCGTACTCATCTGCCATGGCATGGACGAGCTTCTGATAGTTCGCGTAAAGTTCGGGCGCTGCCATTTGCATGGCACGCTCAAATACAGCGATAGAGCCTACAAAGTATCCGCAATTCCATAGATACTTACCGCTCCGTACGTATTCCTGGGCGGTTTCATAATCGGGCTTTTCCTTGAAGGAGTGTACATTATATACCAGCGTGTCCTCGCGCAGCTGGTCGTCTTTCTGGATATAGCCAAAACCAGTGGCAGGCCTGTCCGGCTCTACGCCCACCAGCACGATACGGCCTTCCGCCTTTGACGTATCGCCAGCAATCTTAAAGCTATATAAAAAGCCAGTGACATCGCGTATATAATGGTCCGCCGCCAAAAAGGCAATTGGCTCGTCACGATCACCCGTTTTCGCAATGTGCGCAAGTGCAGCCACAATACAACTGGCCGTACCGCGGCGGGCAGGCTCCACGATAAAGTGATCTGCCGGCAGCTCACCCAGCTGATCTTTTACATGCTGTATATGACCCGCCTCTGATACCACATAGATATCGTTTGCTAACTGCTTCGCACGCTCGAAGGTATTCTGAAGCAGTGATTTGGCGTCACCATTTACCTTCAAAAGATGTTTCGGATAAGAGGGAGTCGACAATGGCCACAGACGCGTGCCAGATCCTCCGGCTATAATTACTACTTTCACGTTACGCATGATACCAGAAATCACCTCTGGCGTCACCTGTGCTGCATTGCGTTAAGCACCTTCTTCTACAAAGTGATGGAGAAAATACTACACTAATCTCAGTCACATTAAAGGAATGTGGTGATAGGCTGGTACTAAGGGGGAGACATCGGACGGGAAGTTAGTGGTGACACAACACCATCATGGCGCCAGAAATTGGTGCAGACATTGCCGCTGCTTATTCCTTCGTGCCTCAGCGTATGTGGCGTATTGGCTACCGTGCTGGTAGTTTTCGGTGTCCTGCATACCTGGCTTTTTATAGCCTTAGCCGTCCCGCTGACTGCGATTGCAGGCTGGCTTTGCTATGTCGAAACCCATATACGTCATGCGCGGACACGGATCGATCTGCTGGTGCTGTCGGGCTGCCTTATATGGGTCGGCCTAAACCTGCCTTTCCATGCAGCACATCTTTTGACCGACAGGGATCCGGCTACGTATACCGTCACGGCGGTCTGGCTGACTCAGCATCCTGATCTGCACATCCCAAAACCCGTCGGTTTCAAAGGCCTACCTTTCGTAACCGCCGATAGCCTTGGCTTCAGTACAAGCGCCTTAAATGCGAACCAGCTCTATGCCCAGGGGTCACACCTCCTACCGGCACTGCTAGGCGCGTTCGGCAAGGTATTTGGCATCCACGCGGTCTTCCTGGGCAATATCTTTTTTGGAGGAGCGGCCCTGCTGGCATTTTACAGTTTCGGCGCATCTGTCATTAAACGTCGTTGGGCTGCACTCGCAACTCTGGCGCTGTCCGTAAGCCTTCCCTTCCTGTTCTTTTCGCGGGACGCCTATACCGAGCCGCTCACTCTTTGCTTTGTTTTTACCTCGCTTTCATGGCTACATCACGCGCTCAGGTCCTTATCTTGTAAAAGCTGGTTGTTTACCGGCGTCAGTGCTGGGGCGATGGTGCTCGTACGCCCCGATGCTTATCTGTCTATTGCGGCGCTCGAAGCATACCTTGCTATTCATTTGCTCCGCGCTCCGCGGCGGCATCGTGCACAAGCAACAAGTCAGATCATCCTATGCGCCTCAGCCATAGCTGCATGTATATTGCTCGGCTGGTTTGATTTATCACGCCTTTCGAGCGGATATTACCATGATCTTCGCGATGAAATTATGGAACAGCTCGGTCTTATTGCCGCTGTGACCGTGCTCGCCGTACCCGGCATCCTTCTATACTGGAACCATGGCATGCACAAAACACTACTGCACATTTTCCAGAAACGGATGATCCGAGTGGCTGGCATACTTTTGCTTGTTTCTTTTTTTAGTGGATTGTTCATACGATCGCTGCTCCTTTTCGGCCTCGCGGCCGTCGGCAAGCTAGATACCATGTCCGTACAGACATATAGCGACGGGACGACTATGCTGTGGCTTGTATGGTATATAGGCCCCGTCCTCGCGCTGGTCGGTATAGGCGTCTATATTTACCAGTGGAGAGAGGTGCTTCATAAACGGTCGTATATGTTGCTGCCTCTCTTGTTCCTCTTATCTGCAGATTGTATGCTCTACTTGCTTGATCCACGTATTTCACCTGACCAGATATGGGCGTCACGCCGTTTCCTGCCTATCATTTTTCCAGGGTTCATCCTCCTTGGTGCGCTCGGCATGCAGCAGCTCTACTCCTGGCGGCTCATTCGCCCTTGGCTGCCCCGACGCTTTTCAGCAGCCATAACTGGCCTCGGCATAGTAGCCATTGTGGTCCCTGCACTTACCAGTCTGCCATTTTGGACGAACCGTGCATACGCGCAGGAAGCGCCTCTGGTGTCGCTTTGCGACCAACTGCCAGCAAATGCCGTCGTGGTCTGGGTAGGAAATGAGGGCGGGTTCGCGACAGAACCGACCACAGCTCTCTGTGGCGTCCCAGCGGTTAGCCTTACACCCGGAGCGCTTCCTGCTTCCTGGCTCGCACAGCTACAGCAGACAGTGTCATCGCAGCATCGAACGCTCTATCTGGCGGCAGGCATACAGGATGCCGGCCTCCTGCCAGCCCTGCGCGTGAAGCAAGCCAGCGTCATCCCGGTTACCTATAGCGAACCCATGCACACGTACAAAAAATTCCCTACTCATACGACTACCTCACGGAAACCGCTCATAATCATCAGAGCCAGCTAGAATTGGTTGTCGCCGCCGAATAAGTCCGAAAGCGAGCTCCCGGTATATACGGCACGGATGGCAGCCGCAAAAAGCGGCCCAACAGGAAGGACTACAAGCTTCTGGAACGCTTCATCTTGCGGCAGCGTATCTGTCGTAATGATTTGGCGGAAAGCTGATCGTTCTATACGCTCCTTGGCGGGACCCGAAAACAGTCCGTGTGTTGCCAGTCCATATACTTCCGCTGCGCCATGCGATGCAATCAGGTCAGCCGCGGCGCATAGTGTCCCGGCAGTATCAATCATGTCATCGGCAATGATGCAGATCTTGTCCTTAACATCTCCGATAATATGGCGTGCTTCTACCTGATGATGCTTTATAGCTGAACGATGCTTATGCACGATTGCCATGTCGCAACCAAGTGCATTCGCATAACGCTCGGCGCTCTTCACGCGACCAGCATCAGGCGACACGATGACCAGATTATTTTTACTAAAGTGCGTTTTCAGATACTCAATAAATAGCGGCCGGGCAATAAGGTGATCAAAGGGTCCATCCATAAATCCTTGGATCTGGCCAGTGTGCAAGTCCATACTCATAATACGGTCTGCGCCAGCGTTCACCAGCACATCTACCATCAGCCGGGCAGAAATCGGCTCGCGCCCGTTCGCTTTGCGATCTTGTCGCGCATATGCGAAGAAAGGGCAAACCGCCGTAATCGACGCTGCCGAGGCACGCTTGGCGGCATCGATCATGATTGCCAGCTCCATGATAGCGTCGTTCACATTCCCACAATGTGACTGAACGATAAACACATCATCTCCACGAACTGATTGCCCAATGCGGGCATGTATCTCGCCGTTTGCAAAATTACTAAGTTCTATAGGGCATAACTCCATGCCGAGTTCTTTAGCCATTGTTTGCGCGATGGCGGGGTGGGTCCGCCCGGTCAAAAGCTGCAACTGACGAGGTGATGTGGCTATAGTCATGTCCCTATCATAACAAACTGTGGTATGCGTGCATGCACGAAGCGTGGTTATTTTCAATACATTATTGGAAGATCTGCCAATTTTATCTGTTATACTAGTGTCAGGTACGCTAAAATAAACATATGCACTACACTTCTATGCGCTCACCGGTAACGTCACGAAGCAGTCTCGGCACACGGCTCGTCCTTTTCGTCGCATTAGTAGTATCAATGGCGCTTTTAACCATGGCCGCATTGTATTACACCAACCATCTCTCATTTTGGCGCCGCCACCTCCCCGTACAGCAGCCCACAGGCAGTTCACTCACCAAAGGCGAGCCAGCAACATCGGCTTCAAATACGAATACAGGTAGCGGCAGTCAAACAAAAACGGACAATGGTTCGGCCGGACAAACCAATACTGCAGCCGGCAACAATAGTAGTACAACCACCGCGCCGCCCATTACCGGTTCTCTCACGGCTCCTTGGGGTACATTCGCAAACGTATACAGTGCCAAAACCTCGGACCAGATGCAGTCGACCTGCAATACCACTCCCGGCGCCACATGCCAGATCATCTTTACGAATGGCAATAGTACGAAGTCGCTTGAGGCTGAGATGACTGATGCGGGTGGTGCGGTGTACTGGGCATGGACGCCAGCAGGCGTCGGACTAACGCCCGGCACATGGCATATCACCGCCAAGGCAGTGCTGGGGGCACAATCCAAAATAACCAATAATGATCCATTGACTCTGGAGATACAGTAGCCATGAAAAGGAAGCTGCTCGGCATTGGGTTCGTCGTCTTCATCGCAGGCGTTATTGGTCTTCAAGGCGGGGCAAGTGCGCTCACGGCGAACTACAATGACGTCATTGATGACGCCGTGTTTGACAACGCCAACGCTATGGATGTCAATCAGATAGATACCTTTCTTAACTCATTCCCGAATAGCTGTATCAGCACCAATAGTGGTTTTACCTCCCCGGACCCTACCGGTTATAACCCCTCGCAAGGCTTCCTGTTTGGCGGCAATGTGAGTGCTGGCAAAGTAATATACGATGCGTCACAGGCATACGGCATTAACCCACAGGTTATACTAGCTACGCTACAAAAAGAACAAAGCCTCGTCACTGGATCAGCAGGCTGTTACCCAAATAACCCCAGTCCTAGCTGGCCACAGGCAAGTCCAGATACTCCCACTTCAGGCAAAACATTCACCTGTACTGTCAACGGTCATTCTACGATCTGCACCTATGCCTGCCCATATTCAGGCGGTTGTATCAATATAGCACTGGGATACAATTGCCCCGGCTACTGTAAAGCCGCCGATGAAAATTTCTCAAAACAGATTATTGGCGCTGCCTGGTCGTTCACGTTCAACAGACACCGTTCGGAAGGCTTAAATAACTGGTACATAAATAAGCCCAATTGGGATAATTCCGACGACCTTGGCTTTTGCTATAGCGGTTACGACATTGCAGGCGGCCCATACTATCTATGCCCCGACCAAGCCAGCCACGCCAATGACCCATATGTATCGCACAGCGGACAATACGTCATAGACGGCAGTACTGTAGTGACGATGACGAACGGCGCTACCGCTGCATTGTTTGATTACACACCGCATTTGCATGGCCAAGACTTGTTCGTAACGAACTTTACGAACTGGTTTGGTCCCACTACTTCCGCCACTAGCGGCATTACCATGACCAACAATACTCAGCCAGACCCCAACCCAGCCCGTGGTGAAACCGTACAGTATGTATTTACTCTTACTAACACCTATCCCTTCTCTGTCACGCTTGACGCCGTAGGTGTAGTAGGGCGGCTCGGCAGCCCTACGAGTGGAGTGAATAGAGACTTCGGGTGGCAAGGACCCGTAACGCTTGCAGCTAACACGTCGCAGCAATTTACCCTTACGAGTCTCGTGCAGGATACGGGTGCCTTATACGCATGGCCGGCAGTTATGCGAGAAGGCATCTACACCCACTACAACAATTGGGGTGCTCAGATGAATGCCCATAACCCTAACATAACTATTACGAGCGCCCTGTCGTCCACGCTTGCCAATCCCATAGCCAGCCAAACAGGCGCGCTCTCGGCAACTATCAAAAACAACGAAAGCCACGCCATTCAATTCAACACTCTAGGTATACCCGTCAGGTATTACGGCCGCTACAATTACGACACCGCCTGGTCGGCATCGCCCGTCAGCATCGCATCCGGCGCCACCCAGACCGTTTCCGGCAATGTAACCTTTGACAAACCCGGCCCATACGCCGCCTGGCTATCTGGCATGATCGGCAACCAATTCATTACGTTATCCCCGACGCTCAATCTTACGACCACTCCTATCGTTCCTAGTTTCGGGCTGTCCTACACAACCACGCCTGACCCCACACCAGCATTAGGCGAGGACGTTGCCGTGCAATTTACGCTCACCAACAACTCTGGCGTGTCCATGACGCTCGACGCCGTCGGCGTAGTCGGGCGATACGACAACCCCTATACCGGCGCCAACCACGACCTCGGCTGGGTAGGGCCCGTAACATTCAACGCTGGGGAGCAAAAATCGTTCACCACCTTTAGCACTAATATTTCTGACTTGCGTAACTTTTACGCCTGGCCAGCCGTCGTATACCAAGGCCGATATATTCATTACAATAACTGGGGCTTTATGATGGTACCTCACCTACCCAATATTACGCTCAGCTCGCCCGTGACCGCCAATTCGGGCACAAAGCCCACGCTCGGCCAATCGTTTACCGTAACCACTACCATCAAGAATAACGAACCGCATCCCATCAAATACAGCGCGCTCGGCATTCCGGTCCGCTACTACGGCGTATATAACTACGACGCCGTGTGGCAAGGGCCCGGCACCCTCGCTGCGTCAGGACAGACCGGCGACAGCGTTAATCTCAGCGGCTCCGATACGTTTGACAAGTCCGGCCCCTATACGCTTTGGGCATCCATGCTCATCCAAGGACATTACATTACGCTCGGCAGTCCTCAAACTATTACCATGTAGTGTTTAGCGCTATTCAACTGAATCCGGAAGTGAAAAGCGCCGCTTGGGATGTCGTGTTTTGCTATAGACCGCAAGCGGCATGACCGTATCGCCGACAACAATGAACGGCTCTTTGGCGAGGCCAAGTAGCGGCAGGTCAGCAAGACTGTCTGAGTAGGCTTTACGCACTCTAATGTCTGGCAATGCCTGCTTCAGGCGGGCCACCTTTTCAGGGCCACGACAATTTTCACCGTCGATCTTACCGGTCAGCTTATCCATACGAGTTGCTATAAGCATCCGTACACCGAGCTTTTGGCAAATCGGTTGCAGTAAAAACTCCGGCGAGGCACTGATGATAATATCAGCGGCATGGCCAGCATTCCCATACCAGGGCTTTATTTTGCCAGCGTGCGTTTTCCAGAAACTCTCAATAACTGCATCCACATTGGATATGCTCTTTAGAAAACTAAAGAACGCCTGCTTGAAGCAAGTCCGGCTTTCCATTTTTAGCTGAAAGCGCACAAGATGCCAGCATTGATACGGAAGGTAAACGAGCAGCCACGGCCGACGCGCCACACAAAAAAGATAGAAATCTAGCGATGAATCGTGCGCATAGACGGTTTTGTCGAAGTCGTATACATCGAACTCGTCTGCATTCATCAGTCGACTCATAGATGCAGATACATCAGGCCCATCACTAACACGCCATAGGCTGCCGCCAGAACTAACAGCGGCTTGTTGCCCAATAAAACGCTCACCGGGTCTCCATCCGACCTACTGCTCTCTATGGTCAGGCTATATGCCATAGCAATAACGATAACAAACGGGATGGTGATATACATCAGCTTGTGCGTTTGTACGGGATCGATGGCCCATAACGAGTAATATACGATAGTAAGGCCCAAGCAGACATACATGTTCTTATCCAGGAATTCCTGCGTGTAAAACTTGTTGACCTTACGCGTTACAGAACCGTTCGCGCGTATTTCATTACGCCGCTTACCGAGACTGAGGTAAAACGAAAACGCCAGGATTGCCAAATACAGCCATTTAGAGACTTCGATTCCCACCGACGAACCACCATAGAGGACACGGACTACAAAACCAAGCGATAAGATAGCGACATCAACGATAGGGATATTTTTAAGGCCGAAGCTATAGAAGATATTAATAACAAAATAAAACACCAGGAGACCGATGCTCGCGTAGGTTACGCGGGCGAAATACTGGCAAGCCGCGGCTACCAAAAGCAGCGCTATCGCAAAAACGACCGCCTGCGGCACGCCTATTTCACCTGAGGCTATAGGCCGGTGTTTCTTCTTCGGGTGAAGCGCGTCGAGGTGCCGGTCGTTTAAGTCATTTACCACATATACGGCTGATGCAACCAAAGAAAATGCCAGGAATGAATATACTGACCGAAGCAGATACTGCTCGTTGAGGAGATAGCCGCCGAAGACCAACGGCAAGAACACCAGCACGTTCTTCAGGTAGTGCTTCGGACGCATGAGCCGCAGATAGGACTTATAATTCATAGAGTGTTGCAGGGGTTAGTACTTCAATCATACAGGAAAACAGACAAAAAAGTACGATATTACATACATATGCCCCATATTCAGTTATACTTAAGCTTACTATGACTGATATACATAAACTTGGGCAAACATGGGATCAATTAGGCAAGCAAAACGCTTTCTGGGCCGTACTAAGCGATAAGAAGGAGTGGGATCAAAAAGAATTCTTTGAGACTGGACGGCGAGAAATACAGCAAGTATTAGACGACCTGAAAAACAAGGACGTTTCCATACATTTCGGCAAGGCGCTCGACTTTGGCTGTGGCGTAGGCAGGCTGTCTCGTGCCCTGTCAGAACATTTCGAGCAGGTTGTAGGCATCGATATTGCCGCCTCTATGATTGCACAGGCCCGAGAACTGCATCCACCGAAGAACGTCGAGTTCAAGCACGTCACCTCAGGAGACCTACAAGTATTCAAGGACAATGCCTTCGACTTCGTCTTTACCGATATCGTCTTTCAGCATATGAATAACGAGCTAACGTTGGGATATCTGAAAGAGATGTATCGCGTCCTCAAAAAGGGCGGCGTACTCGCCTTTCAGCTCCCCAGCCACCCTGCGAACACGTGGAAGGGCCTTATGATTAAGAATCTGCCCGACCCAGTGCTGACGAAGCTGCGAAAAGGCATGGAAATGAACCCTATCCGCAAGGACGCTATATTAGAATATCTGAAAAAAATAGGATTCGAGGTGATCAGTACCAAACGCGACCCCAACCACAAGCATTGGTACGCCTACTTCTACTACGTCCGCAAGCCCTAACGCTTGCGGAGAAGTGCCGCATAGCCGTCTATCGCCTGTTGCGCGTCAAAATAGTGCGCAACAGCGGTACGCTGCGGGACATACTGCTCCTTGTGCGTTACCACCTCAATGATCTGCCGGGCTATATCTTCCGGATCCTTTACTTTACTAATCCGGCCAAAGCCAGTCTTATGGATCACCTCACGCACACCAGGCAGGTCTGAAGCTACTACCGGCGCTCCGCAAAGCATTGCCTCTACTTGCACGATACCAAATGCCTCAAGCGGATCAATGCTCGGCAGCACGAACACGTCAATACCGGAATAAAATCGGTTCCGTTCAGCGTCGTCAAGATAGCCGGTAAACAAAATATTATCGGGATATTTCGCAATATATTCGTCCAGCTCATCCTTTACGCTGCCGCCTGCTACTTTCTCATAGTCGCCCACTAGAACTATCTTGAAGTCGGGCAGCCTCTCACGCAGATAGGGGATAGCCTGCAGCAGATAGTTGATACCCTTTTCATAGACGATTCGCCCCACGAACCCAATCTTTACTGTCTTGGCCGGTATATTCAAACGCCGGAATAAGGGCGCTGGGTCCAGTGGCACAAACTCGTCAGTGCTAGTCGGCGGATATACCGGCACCGCTTTGTCGGCAAAACGGTGCATGACACTGTGCTCGAAGTAGTCTTTCGTGGTAGGCACGATTACCTGCGCGCGCCAAAGCTGCAAACGCATCAGGCTGAGTGAAACGTACGTGATCAGCCTGTCGACGAATCCCGCCCCGAGATAGATATCGCAATGGTACGTCGTTACCATTTTGCGCTTCGGTATGAATAACGCGGCAAGTCCGGATTCGGCGAGTGGCAATTGGGCGTTGATGTAGTCGTTCGCATAGGCGCAGCGGATCATATCCAGCCAGAATGTAGGCATGAGGACCCCTTTGCCCATACGCAGCCACACCGGACGCCGAACTACCGCAACACCATTAATGACCTCACGCTTTGCCAGCGTTTTATCATATCGCGACGTCAGCACCGTCACATCATAGCCAGACTGCGCCAGCCCCTCTGCTACACGTTTTGCGAACACCGACACGCCACTGACATACGGATGGTAATAGTACAGCGCAATGGCTACCTTGATACGGCTTTGCTTTTTCTCAGACATACATTGAGTATATCCCGATATCGGCATGTCACGCTACCTGTGGACACGATGTGGGTATTTAGTCGAAGCGCTTTTTCCTGTATTATTTGAAAAAGAAACAAGGAGCGGTATGTGTTAATGTTCGCTTGCGCCCTACTCAGCCTATATATGCTGATTGTTATTGATATTGGCTCATTTTCGTTAGAGCGTAAAGGCTGGGCACGCTTCGCAAGCACCTTCTTACTCTTTTATGCCCAGATTATTGCCAGCGAGTTCGTACTCGGGCTATGCTCTGCCCTGTTAAGCTGGAGCCTGCTTCTATTAAACGCCATCATTAGCAGCAGCATCTTATACTTCCTGTACCGTAAGCATGGCAAGGACTTGTTTGAACGTTACGAAGCCAGCCTGCGCGCACTTCTGAAACAGGGTGCGAAGCGCATCGCAAAAGACCCGTTCTGGCTGACAATCATCATATTGACGCTCGCCTGTGTGGCTTGGATATTTTTCCTCGGCGTCATCTTCCCAGCTACCGACTATGATGGCAATTCCTACCACCTGACATTTATTGGCAACATGATTCAGAATCATACCTTCTTTGACGCCCCCACCAGCCTTGGCTGGCTTACGGGATATCCGAAAGGCGGAGAGTTTATTGCTGCATGGAGCGTGCTTATAGCCCACAATGACGCATTCTCTGATCTCTCTCAGCTGCCGTTCCTATTGCTCGGTGTTTATGCCCTCTATGAAGCGGCCGTCACCCTAGGAGCCGACAAACGGCATGCACGTTTTGCCGCACTGCTGTATGCGTTCGTGCCAGTTGTACTGAATCAGCTAAAAACAACGTACGTCGATGTCATGCTCTGCTCTCTCTTTATCGCTGGGCTAACCATGGTTATCCGCCGCAAGCTCAGTAAGCTAGATTTAGTACTTATCGGCATCGTCTTCTCGCTCGTGCTATCTATGAAATCTACTGGTCTATTGTTTATTATTGCATTCCTGCCACTTCTCGTATGGAACCTCTACCAGGACCATGGTAAGAGCATCAAAAAGTATCTGCAGCCATTGCTGCTTATCGCTGGGCCAATGGTCTTTGGCCTGTATTGGTACATCAAGAACCTCATCTTGTACCACACGCCGCTGTATCCGTTCGGCTATAAGATCGGTGGAATCACCCTATTTCCGGGTTTAGATCTCAAGAAATTTATCGAAGGGGCAACCGCCACCACCAGCCTTCCACACAGCAACCTCCAGCGCATTTGGTTCGTCTGGACCGAACAAAAGGACTGGTTCGGCTGTATGTACAATTACGACACCAACTATGCCGGCCTTGGCCCGATATGGTTCGTGGTACTCATTCCCGCTATTCTTATTTCTCTATATTTCGCCTTCAAGAAACGCAACTATCTTTTCTTGGCCGTCATGGTGACCGTCCTAGGCCTTTTTGCTATCTATCCTGCCGACTACTATTCACGCTATACCATGTTCATCGTTTCTATCGGCATCATTGCTTTTGCCTTCGCACTCAGCAATATCGGCAAAGCGACAGCCCGCATCATAAAACTCCTTGCGCTGCTGCTCGTTCTCTACGTAATAGGTACCAATTACACCCTTTGTAACTTTGCGCCCACCACAGTTTTTGATCAATTACGAAGTGTTGTTCATGGATCTCAGCGCGGCATGATATACCAGAATCTGCCAGGAGAAGCATTCGTCTTCCTGGAAGGGAATATCAAACCAGGGCAAACGGTTATCTACGACTCCAGTCCCTACTTTATCTACCCGTTATGGACTCCTAATTTCTCGGATAAGGTGCTTTACCTATCAGACAAGACCGCGAACGCCTGGTATCAAGATGTCACTAGGAAGCACGTCAGCTACATCTTTACCACGATAAACAGCCGGGAAAACAAGTGGGCCGAAGGGCACTACAAAGCAATATATAAGGATGCAATGTATGAGATATTCCAGGTTAATTAAGGCGTACATCCCAGACGCTGTATTTGTGGCACTCATTGCCGCCTGCTTCTTCATTTACTTCGTAACCTACATGACACCCAGCCGCATAGCCTGGTATCATGCCATGCGCGATCAGTGGGTAATTTTCTATGATAAAGTAAAGATATATACACGGGAGAGACTATGATTGTTGCGCTAATTTTTCTATTCGGCATATCCATGGGTGCATTCGGTGGCGTCCTTATGAAAATCGGTGCAGGGCAGATTGGACATGTGCAAATCCACTCGGTCATGCAGCTGATTGATTATCTGTTCAAGCTTTTTACGAACATTCCTTCACTTGCAGGCGTTGCCCTCTACTTCTTTGCCGCTGTCGTGTGGTCCTATCTACTTACGAAGCTTGACATCAGCTTCGTGCAGCCCATCCTGGCGCTTACCTATGTCGCGACGCCGCTGCTTGCCATATGGCTGCTCCATGAACAGGTACCGACCATGCGCTGGGTCGGCATCGCTGTCATCATCCTAGGCGTATTCGTGGTTGCCCGTACATCTGCCGCGTGATTCCCTGTATGTCAGAGAGCAAAATACCCCGGATCGTTGTCCGAGAGAACTACACCGATCTTTTTACCATGGCGCACGTTATCGGGTCGACGCCCCAACCCGCAGGTGACGTAGATGCCATTGCCGTCCTCCCTGGCCTAGGCGAGGATGCACGAATCATTGCTGCGCTCCGAGCATGGCATCATGCACCGGGCACCCGATATCTTCTAGTAGCGGGCACAAACCCCAACGAGAAGCACCAACCACAGGTTACTCTTGATGTACTGCAAAGTCCGCGATTTTGCCTCACGCGTACCGAGGGCGTCGTACCCCAGGTGCATGCACTGCATACCCGTGAACAGGCAGAATGGCTGACAGAGCGCACGCGGCAGCTTGGAATTACCAGCATAAAGCTATTCGTGTCTCATTGGCATCTGCCACGGGCGTACGGCACACTAATCAAAACAATGGACAAGGGCTGCCTTCCCCGGGTCCCTGTTTTTCCCGTTGCCGTCCCCACTCCTCCTGGCGCAATCGTACCGGAGACGGGCGTCGATGTCGTAGCAATGTCGGCGGGAGAAGCAATACGCATACAGCGGTATCAAGCGACCGGAGACGTCGCTACGCTCGATGAGCTACGGGAGTACTTGCAGTGGTTATGGAAGCAAGATATTGCACCAATTACCCAACACGTGGCGCCATAACGGCACGCGGCATCATACTAGCACCTCACTACGGATAAGGCTCGCAATAACCTCTGTATTATGGTACATATCGGTACGGAGCATAGCAATGGCGTCGTTGGGGTCAATTTTTTCCTGGCCGTGCTGCATGTTCAACAAATAGGCGCCTATTGCCCGTGCGGATTCGATATACGACATATCCGTCTCTAATGTAAGTGGTATCTTCCCTTCTGGGAGTGGAGCGGTGTTAAACAGGACAAAGTCTGGCATTATGGCGTGCTGGCCTATAAATTTCACAAACTGGGGAAGTGTTAGTCCGGGTGTGGCCTGTGGTTCCGCGCAGAGATTGGCCACGTCAACAATGGGCACACCCTCACTCTGACGTTTACGAAGTGACTCTGGGATGCCTACCGGCAGTATACTCGGTGCCAATGAGGTCAACGGACTGCCTGGCCCGATTACTACAAGGTTAGTGTCCAGAACTGCTTGACAGGCCTCATCGGTCGCATATGGCGCTCGCTTTCCCGGTCCAAGATCGAGCCTGATCCGTGCCTTGTCCACATCCTGAACTAAATAGTCATCAATCTTCCCTTCACCGCGTACCTCAACTTCACGACTATTGCTTCCATCGATGAGCACGACGTCGTGGGCCTCGTTTGTTGCGGGCAACAACCTGATCTTAGGACTTACCGCGGCCCAGCTGCTCATCTCGCTCATTGCAGCACCAAGATCGCCCACGTACAAGCGGATAGCCGTAAGCGCAATATTACGATAGGAGTGGCCTTGTAGTTGCTTGCCGTGCTTCTCTATAAGCTCCCGACCTACTTCGACTGCGCCGTCCAGTATAGCGGCCGCTCTATTTGCGTTGATCTGGGGAGGTAGTGCCTGAAGCAGAGCATCATTCAGCCGATGGATATCGTTAGTATTTGAGCCTTTGGCAAAGCGTGGCGTCTCCAGGATTGCCTTGACAGCTGCCGAGCCGCTGAGCTCGGTAATAATTTTGCTTGGATCACCGACCGCCGGACCCCCGAAGACATCCCGAATAATGCCTGTGCTGCCCCCATGATCACCGGTCGGCACTATCACAGAAAGCTGCGCGTCCGGAAATGACTCTTGCAGTCCTTTAGCCATGACGGACCCACCGCCACCGCCACCAAACAGCACGATATTCAAGTCTTCAGGACTGGCTACAGGACTATTCATAAATTAGGACCTTATAATAAATCTGGCCCTGTATGCTGTCCAGGCATTATGGCAACAATATGTTGACAAATTTTTAGGTGGGTACTACCATTCGTGTAACATGAACAGTGACAATACAAATCTCATTGCACTATTATCCGGCCTCGGCGTCCCGCAAACGGAGGCGATGACCTATGCCGCATTGCTTAAGACCGAGGTACATTCCATACGGAAAATCGCGGCATATACAGGCATAAATCGCGGCACTACCTACGAAGCATTAAAGAGGCTTACCGTGCTCGGGCTAGCCAGCGTGCGACGACAAGGTAATCGCGAGCATTATACTGCCGAATCTCCTGAAAAGATTCTTGACATAATTCGCGATAAACGGCGTGATCTGATAGATTTGGCGGCAACAGCCAAAACCGTCATACCAGAACTTTTGGCCCGCAACACTGCCACGGCTGGCGGCCCCCTGGTGCGGTATTATCAGGATGACGAGGGTATAGTGGCGATATTACGCGACGTACTGCAGACCTGCCGCGATCTCCCGCAGCGCGAATACGTCGCCTATTCCTCAGCGCCGATTAGGCAATACCTTTATCGTAAATTCCCCCAATTTACCAAACGTCGGATCGAGGAATCTATTCGCGTTAAGGTAATAGCACTGGGAGAAGGTGGTGAAATTGCGGAATATTCCGAGCGTCGTTGGCTGACAACGCCAGAAAACATGTCTGCCTCAAGCTATACGATCATCTATGGAAATAAGATCGCGACAATCTCCACCACCAAAGACACCCCTTACGGCGTGATTATCGAAGATAACGGTGCGGCGTCAATGCAGCGCTTCTTGTTTATGCAGCTCTGGCAGTATCTTGATAGCAGCTATCCCGCTACAACGGTCTGATGCGGATCAGCTCGAGCACGATCTACGGCAGTCTCACGCCTTCTTACTCGGCAGATAGGTGGGTACCATCGCCTGCAACCGCTGCTTCAGTTCCTCAGCATGCAGGCCATTCTCCTCTATAGACTCCAACAGCATGCTGAGATTATACAGAAAGGCGAGGCGGTCAAAGTTGAGATAGTTCTTGGTGCGAAAGATTTTCTGTACCGATGTCGAAAGTGTCTCCTCTTCCTTCACCAGCACTTCCTCGTATAGCTTTTCGCCTGGGCGCAAACCAGTAATCTTAATCTTTATGTCCTCTTCCGGAACGTACCCCTGCAACGTGATGAGCAGTCGCGCTAAGTCATAAATCTTGACCGGCTCGCCCATATCCAGCACAAACAGGTCATTATTCTCACCCATCATCCACGATTGCAACACCAGGTGCACCGCCTCAGGAATGGTCATAAAGTAACGGGTAATATCTTTGTGCGTCACCGTAACGGGGCCACCTTTTTCAATTTGCTTTTCAAAGATAGGTATAGCGCTGCCATTGCTATTTATAACGTTCCCGAAGCGCACTGCGCAGAGTGTGGTATCTTGTTGGCTCTGGGCGAGAATATGTATCACCATCTCAGCCGCCCGCTTGGTGGCCCCCATGATATTCGTCGGGTTAACAGCCTTGTCGGTTGAAATAAGAATAAACTTCTTTGCCTTGTGTTTTATGGCAAGCTCAGCCACGGTTCGGGTGCCATGGATATTGTTCTTAATTGCCTCCGCCGGATTATGCTCCATTAATGGCACGTGCTTGTATGCTGCCGCGTGGAATACCGTATCCGGCTTATACATGCCCATGACCTGGTTCAGCTTTTTGCGATCCTTTACGTCACCGATGATGAACTCAAAGTTTCCTTCCGGGTACAGCTCTACCAGTTGGTTGCGCAGGTCGAACATACCATTCTCCCACCAGTCGTAGAAAACAACCCGCTTTGCGGCGTGGGCAGCTATTTGGCGGCTTAACTCCGAGCCGATCGAACCGGCAGCGCCGGTAATCATGATAACCTGATCTTTTACGTAACTAGTAATGGCAGACTGGTCAGCCTTGGATATTTCACCGCCCAGCATATCCTCAACGCGGACTTTACGGATGTACTTCAAGAAATCTTCGTTAAAGTCCTGCATCAACACCTCTGCAAGACGTGGCAGAATCTTATACACCACCTTGGTGCCAGTGGTTTCGTCTATAATGCGGCGCACCGCCTTGCCTCGCTCCGAGGGAATGGCAATGAAAAGCTCAGCCACGTGATACTCCGCAATAATTCTGCGCAGGTCAGTAACCGTACCCAATACAGGTGCCCCGACCACCTCCTTACCTTGTTTTACTGGATCATCGTCGACAAAGCCCACTACTTCAAATGCCGAATGCTCATCCTGCAGGATATTTTGACCAATGAGTTCACCGGCCTTACCTGCTCCTACAACTACAATGCGTATTTTATTATTGTCTTGCATCATCGATAATATCCTTTACCGTTTGTTCAAGCGAATAGCGCGGGGTCCACCCAAAGTCTTCCTGCAGCCTGGATATATCGGCTTGGCTTGCCACAGGCGGCTCGGGCTGATCCTGCGTCTCTATGATACTCGGGACCGGGCTAATCTGGCTATATTGCACGAACATATCTGCCAGCTCACCATTTGATGTCTTTCTGCCGGAGCCGACATTATATACGGTGCACCGTGGGTCGCCTGCAGCTATAGCTACGACAGCCGTGCCCAGGTCACGTACGTCCAGATAATCGCGGCAAGCGTCACGACGGCCGATTTCAATATTCTGGCGTTTACCCTGGCGGCACTCATCTATCTGGGCTAGGAGGCGCGCGGTAAGGAAACGAGATTGCATATTCGGCCCGATAGGATTGAATATCCGTGCGACGACGACAGACAAGCCATACTCTACGCCAAGCCGCAGTGCCATCGCCGTTTCTTGCACCTTACTTTTTCCATAGTCATTCGTTGGATAAGTCGGCATGTCCTCATTCACTGGTAAATCAGTTGGCTCTACAATACCGTACTCCGCTGCCGATCCAGACACAATAATCTGCTTTGGCTTATGGCCACTCTCGTGGATGGCTCGTACCAAATTGGCGCTCAATGTCGGGTTTTGTTGCACATTCCCGGGAGGTATAATCCCCGCGGCGTTAATAATAGCTTCAGGCCGATGTGCGCGGATTGCCAAAACAATCGATGATGGGTCTAGAAGATCAATAGATGCGTCATTACTTTGACGGTACCCCTCAACAACCTCGTGTTGTTGTGCTCTTGCGGCCTCTGCCACACCGTGTCCCACAAACCCATTCGCACCAATAACGAGTATTTTCATAGTGCAAGCGTCTCCCTGTATAGTCGGCGGTAATTCTCTCCAAGCTTTATGTTGGAATATTTCGCTTCCACCTCGTCACGAGCTGCGTGCTTCATAGAAGTCATAAGACTGCGATTCTTAGTCAACCGGGCAATAAGGGCCACAATCTCCTTGGCCGACCCTGGCGTTATCACAAAGCCGCTCTTACCAGATTCTACGACCTGCGCCACAGCACCGACGTCCGATGCTATCACTACCGTCTCCATTGCCATCGCTTCAAGAATAGAGAGCGGAAAACCTTCTATTGCCGACGGCAGCACGAATATATCAGCAGCGCTTAAAAATTGAGCGACTTTCGACTGATAGCCAAGATAGTGCACGCGCTTATCATCTATTTTGCTCAACAACGCATCAATCTCCGAACGCATAGGACCATCACCAATCATGAAAAACTGAACATGCTTGATGCCTTTTTCTAAGACAGTAGCCGCTGCGCGCAGAAATACGTCAGGATTCTTTTCTGGAGACAGCCGCCCTACAAAGAAGACAGCCAGATCGTCACTCGCAAGCCCAAGCTCTTTGCGGCGCGCCTCGCGGTTAAACAACCGTGAACTGAATTCGTCGAAGCAGTTGATGCCGTTCGGAATAACCCTAACAGACTTACTTTCGTTCAATAATCTTTGATAATGTTGCGCTACCTTTTGATTGTCGGACACAAATATATCAATATATTTCTCGTACTTCGTCGACTGCTCAAAATATTCCACGCGGTCATTAAACATAGTCACGATAACTTTGAGCTTTGGATGCCGCGCTTTTAGCGTCTCTAGCATTTCAAAGGTAAAGCCGTTATGGATTACGTGTAAAATGTCGACATGCCTCGTCTTGATGTAGTTTGATATAAACTCGACGTACAGCCGTTCGTCTTCAAACAAATTAGACAGATGGTAGATATTTGGTGTTATCTCTTTGAATTTATATTCCCATTCATGCTCGGAATGCAGCCCCGTCACGAACGATAGATTATAGGCGTCGTTCACTTCACGGCAGTAATTGTAAATAAGCGTCTCGGCACCGCCGAATGTCATCCAAGGGATAGTTATCAGTACGTTTGGCCGGTTAGTGTCCGCAGCGTAATGAATAGGGTTGTCCAGATTAATGAATGCCGTTTCCGGATCCGCCAGGTGTCTTACATCGTCGTTGCGTGCGAGTATACGGCTGATCTTTTTCCTATATTCGGGGTGAAGCGCACGAATCGCCTTGATGGTATTCCAATGCTTATCTTTGTCGTCTACGTAGCGCGACTGGAGTGCCGTACGGTAGCAGAACAGCGCTTCAGGAATGAGCCTACCCCAGAAACCATGTTCAGCTAGCCTGATCCAGAACTCCCAGTCCTCGTAGCCTATACCAGCCAAAAACCCGCCCGCAACCTCCCATGCGCGCTTGCGGAATACTGCAGCAGTCAACACCATATTATCGTGGTAGAGCACAAAGGGATCGTAGGCTTTCTTCTTGTAGAGCTCTTGCGTTACGCCGAACATCTGCTGATGTGCCGTCGCCAACGCGATGTCTGGGTGGCCCTCCAGAACCACCAAGCATTTCTCAAGGTATGTCGGCTCAAGCATATCATCGGAGTCCAAACAAACTATATATTTACCGTGCGCCTGTTTCATACCAGTATTGCGCGCCTCTGCCACACCCTGATTATTCTGCTGAATGACGCGAAGTCTTAAGCTGGCATATCGCTTCTCTATGCCCTGCAACTTGTCCACGCTTGCCTGCTCAGTTGAGCCGTCGTTCACCACGATCACCTCAAAATCACGATAGGTCTGCGCCAATAAAGAGTTGAGTGCATCATCAATGGTAGTCCCTAGGTTGTAATACGGCATAACGACGGTCAGGAGCGGATATTTGCTCTTCCAGCGGGCGTTTGCTACCCATTCTGTCTGGACAGCTGGCTGGCGTCGCATAACGGCGCGCATTTTCCTGTACATCTGCTTCACGGTTCGCCTGGCTGGCGCTGGCACAAAAGGCGCGACGATAACTCGGGTCTTATGTATGATGCGTCTCGGCAGCTTAGGAATAGGGCCGATACGCCTACGTACCGAGCCGGCTATGTCACGAAGCCTGATAATGCGCCCCAACACCCGAGCGTGGCGCAGCCCGTGCAGCTCATCGCGAAGTCTAAAGATCTGCTCGCGAAGACCCAATACTTCTGCCGTCGACTCTTCTGTCATGGCAGCTTGTTTGATTCCGGCGAATTGTTCCTGGACATAGCTTAAGGCCTGCCAATACACGGAACTGACCGCGGGCAGTACAGTCCTATCCGCATGATATCTTTCAATTGCCCGCTCAAACATCCCCTGGAAGTACAGATTATAAAATGACGCCTGGGCAGCGATGCTGTGCGTCCACTGTGGAGTGAAATACTTGATCACCCGTTCACTTGCCGCAAACCTGGACACCTGATCATAAAAAAGGCTCAGAAAATAGCCAGCCGTAGCATCGGAGCGATCAAAGTCCTCCTGGGATATTAAATCTATTATGCGTTTCTCGCTCGTCAGTTTCCCACCTTTGCGAGCCACGCCCCAAAACTCAAACACACCATTAACTTCAACTTCCACGAACGAGAAAGCGCCTTCGCCAAATACATCATTTAGCGCATACGTAAGATTATTCCTGTTGTAATATATGTAATGCTCGAGTGAGTGGCACAACCAGTAGTCCGACGGATCTTCCTTGTGCACGGACAGCGTAGAAAAGACGAAATAGCCGCCATCTACCAAGTTATTATAAGCAGCCGTCAATACCGATCGCGGTTGGTCTGCATGTTCAAGCAAGTCAAAGGCAGTTATGATATCAGACCTAGGAAGTCCTTTAGGGAAGCCGTGCAGGCTCGAGGTCCGCATATGCAATCCCTTTTCCCGTCCCAGCGCCACGGCCTCTGCCGAGATCTCTAAGCCTTGTGAGGCAAAACCGCCGGATGTAAATATCTCCAGGAGCGATCCATCCGCAGCGCCAAGGTCAAGATGGTTGCCGGGGACTTTAGCAAACAGCCGCGAGAAACCATATTTGCCCATTAACTTTGCAGCAGGAGAAGACAAATAGTCAGTATAGCCGCTCTTCGTGTCTTCTTTCTTCTCAAAGTAATCTGCCCCGTACAGTTGCTTGGCGGCGTCATCGCTGATCCGTTCCACCATCATAATGCCGCAATAATCGCATTTCAGTATTCCCATATCGTCGGATCGTTGCGTTACTTTCGTCAGGGCCGGGCCACCACAGTACAGACATTTCGTGACATTCATGATGTATATATTTTCCAATTATGCGCTAGCTCGGTTAGGCCACTCCACTCCATAGCATCCGGATGCACTACCGAGAACTGAACGCCTTCTGGCAGGGTAGCCATCACTTTGCCTGGCTCGGAGAAGACTTCAGGTATGATGCGATATATACCTTTGGTCAAGTTAAGATCAAATTCTAGTTCGACGCCACCTAGCGAACGCCAGTTCCGTGGCAGTCCTCCAGTCCGACTGTTTATACCCGTTACATGCTCGCCACTTTGTTTGAATATGTGTATGCCGACACTTTCAATTTTCGAGGCATCTAAGTCGCTCCAGCTTAGGCGCACCCGCATAGTTTCTCCGACATGGAAGCTTTCTTTCTTGCGTCCCGCTGCATCAGTTAATGAGACATGCAGTACTTCACTGACTGCAGTCTTATTTTTTTGCACTGTCTCGCGGTCGACTTCTTCTTGGTTAAGCTCGCTATAGGTATTGGCGACCTTCCTTGGATCGCCCATCTCCACAATCTTACCGTCGGCAATAAGTATGGCCCTGTTACAAAACTCACGGACCGTGCCCATATCATGCGTCACCAGAACTACAGTCTGCTTATTCGCTTTGTGCTGTTCAAAGACATTCAAACACTTCCGCTGAAAAGCTTCATCACCTACCGCCAGTACTTCATCAAAAATCAAGATGTCATTGTGCGCTTTTACGGCAATCGAAAAGGCCAGGCGCACCTGCATACCGGACGAATAATTCTTTAGTTTTTGGTCCATAAAACCGCCGAGCTCAGCGAACGACACAATGTCCTGGTACATGTCATCCATCTCTTTATGGGAGAACCCGAGCAGGGCGCCATTCAGATACACATTATCGCGGCCAGACAGTTCTGGATTAAAGCCCACACCGAGCTCGATAAACGGTGTCAGAGCCCCGTTTATCTGCACCGAGCCTGCAGTGGGTGAATACACGCCGGCCAGAATCTTCAGCAGCGTACTCTTGCCGCTTCCATTTCTGCCGACAATCCCGAAGAAGTCACCCTTATTGATCGAAAAACTTATGCCGTCCAGGACGACCTGCTTCTTCTTGGAGTTACGACGCCCTATATTTACGAACGCCTGTTTGACCGAAGTGTTTTTATGCTGAGGCAAAACGAACTGTTTATGCAAATCTTTGACGACGATGACCGGCTCTGCTGCCATTTTAGATATTCTCCGCAAAATATTTAGACGAACGCTTGAAGAATACAACCGAAACTACAGCCAGCACCGCCACAACGGCTACCGGTATAAGTGCATAGCGCAGCCGCAGCGCGCCCCAAGCAGTCACGCTTGTCTTCGTGACGATAACGTATCGGGCGTCCTGTATGACTTGCGCCAAAGGGTTAATGAGAAGCAGCCCGCGGAATGCAGCTGGAACCAAGCTCAACGAGTACAACACCGGCGTGCCGTAAAAGCCCGCCTGCAGGATGACTTCCCAAATATACGTGATATCGCGGAATTTTACATACAGCGTCGCCAGGAAAAAGGCCACCGACACTGCCAGCACCACAAGTTCAAGCAATATGATAGGCAATAACAGCCACGAGAGATGTGGATGGACGCCGTTAAACAAAGCTATAACGAGTACTACGAGCAGGTTAAGTCCCAGATTGATAAGCGCCGACGCCGAACTACTAAGCACTACCAGATAGCGCGGGATGCTAATCTTCCGGATTAAATCACCTCGGGCGACAACTGATGTCATGCCGATCATAGTTGTTTCGTAAAAGAAGTTCCATAAAATCATGCCGAACAGCAAATAGACTGGGTAGTGTTCGACCCCCTTGTTCAGCTTGAATACATACACAAAAATGACGTATAGGATAGCGAACATGAACAGCGGACGCAGCAGCGACCACAGATAGCCAAGCACTGACCCCTGGTAGCGTACCTTAAAGTCACTTGATACCATTTCCCGCAAGATAGCGCGGTTTCGTTTCGTCAGATAGCGCATTTGCAGTTATTATAAATGAGTATGTCGTGTATGCCAATGACGGCGTGCTACACTAACCAATAACAAGCTATTTATATGAGAATACTCATCATACGCAACGCCTTTTCCTACGACTTCGGGGGCGGAGAACGTTTCCCGGTAAACCTTGCGGTCGAGCTCATTAAACATAGCCATACGCCCACCGTAGTATCGCGTTCACCAAAGCTGCTAGCCTTCGCCAAATCGTCCAACGTCCGCCACATAAAAGGATGGTGGTGGGCCCAGCAGAACTGGAGCGGCAAACGCCTTCTACTTGTCCCCGGCTACATCCTGTGGCAGTTAGCACTTACCCTTTGGTACATCCAGCTTATAGCTCGGATCGGCTTCGACGTCATTCATCCTCAGAGCAAAGATGACTTTATAGCCGCTACCTTGGCTGGCAAACTCCTCGGTAAGAAGGTTGTATGGACCGACCACGCAGACCTGAAATACGTCCTTGCGAACCATACGATATGGTACAAAAATCCCGTCGGTAAGCTGGTATATGCCTGCAGCAAACTGGCGGCAACCATCACGCTCGTCAGTAACAGCGAAGCCACGTTAATAGCCGAACAGCTTGGCCATGCGCTACCCAGTAATTTTACCGTCATATACAACGGTGTGAATGATTCTGCCGTACCGTCGCACCCACGGGCTGAGACCGAACGAGATGCTTTCGTATTTTGTGCCACATCCCGGCTCGTGGTCGCCAAAGGTATCGGCGAACTTATAGATGCTTTTACTGTACTGCACGAAAAGTATCCCAAAACTATCCTGTGGCTAGTCGGCAGTGGCCCGGATGAACAAAAGTTTCAGAAACAAGCGGAAGGCAATGAGGCCATCCGATTCTTCGGCCATAGTGATGTGCCGCTTACCTTCGTAGCCGCCTGCGACGCATTTGTCCATCCCAGCTACCATGAAGGGTTCAGTCTGTCCCTTGTTGAGGCGGCCATGCTTGCCAGGCCCATTATCGCCTGCGCCGTCGGCGGCAATGTAGAGATCATCCACGATCAGACTACCGGCCTCCTCGTCCCACCTCGCGATACCGCCATTTTACGGACAGCCATGGAGCGACTCCTCATCCACAGGAAACTGGCGCAACGGCTGGGCACAGATGCGCGCGCACTGTATGAAAGGCAGTTTAATTTTGCAACGATCGTTGCAGAACGGTTTGTACCGCTCTATGCATAAGAGAGTCCGGATATTATTTGACGCCAACCCTATTGCCATAGCCGGAAAATCCGGCGTAGGCCACTACGCTGCGTACCTCATCCAATCCCTTGCCGATGCTTACCCCGAACATCTTGAACTCGTTGGGCATTATTATGACTTCTTGGGACGAAAACATCCGCAAGACTTGCCCACAGCGCCGAATATCCGCTACCGCCCCACGAAGTTATTCCCCGGAAAAATCCCGAACATGCTGCGCCGGCTTGGTATGCCGATACCCTTCGAGTTTCTCGTAAAGTGCCGCGGTGACGTACTGCTTTTTCCAAATTTCTTGACGCAACCCAGCTTGCTTCACAAACCAATAGTCGTTACCGTCCACGACTTATGCTTCCTGGAGCACCCGGAGTTCGTCAGCACATTAAATTTACACGACTTACGTCGCTACGTACCGCAGTCCATTAAGCGCGCACGCCTTATTCTGGCAGTTTCAGAATTTACCAAACGATCCATTCATGCAGCCTATGGCGTACAAAGCAACACGGTTCTGGTCACCCCTGTTCCGCCGCTTAGGAGAGAACATCTGCCCCAGGCCCGTGCTAAGCAAATTGTCAGAAATCTTGGCATAGAGAAGCCGTACTTGTTGTTCGTCGGCAATTTAGAGCCTCGCAAAAATCTCACTTCGCTTGTCGAGGCTTACGCACAGAGCAACATCGCACGCACCCATAGCCTCATATTAGCTGGTGGCAGGGGATGGAAGAATGAGGTCCTATTGCAACGGGTCGAGCAGCTACAGGCACAAGGCACAGGTATCATCTTGCCCGGCTACATCACCGACGAGCAAAAGACCGCTCTCCTGCAAAATGCGTCGCTGGTTACTATGCCCTCTTACTATGAAGGATTTGGCATGCCCGTCCTTGAAGCCTTCGCTTATGGCGTCCCTGTTGCACTGAGCGATATACCCGTATTACGCGAAGTTGCAGGCAAGGCAGCGTTCTACTTTGACCCTTATGATATCCGAAGCATTGCCGATACACTTGATTCGGCAGTACAAAATACAGCCGTGCGTACATCACAGCAGAAGTTAATGCCAGAAGTACTCAAAAAATACTCCTGGCAGGATACGGCCCATAACGTCGTGACGAAAATAGAGCAAATCATAAAAAACGGAGAAGCGTAGGAGAAATGAAGAAAATTGTTATCGATGCGCGGGAACTTCGGACCAGTACAGGACGGTACGTCGAGCGGCTGCTTCATTACCTACAAGAGGTAGATACCGATAAAAGCCATCGGTATATCGTACTCCTGAAGCCAAAAGACATGGACGGCTGGGAGCCGCGCAGCAAACGGTTCACGAAAGTCGCATGCCCGCACAAGGAGTTTACCTTTGCTGAGCAATTCGGCTTACTGTGGCAGCTGGTCCGCTTGCGCCCCGACCTAGTGCACTTCGGCATGGTGCAACAACCGGTACTATACCAGGGTGCCGTCATCACCACCATGCACGACCTTACTACGCTACGTTTTGGCAACCCTGCGAAAAATCGCTTCGTCTTTCGTATGAAGCAGCGGATCTACCATGTCGTGAACTACATTGCCGCGCATAAATCGCGAGCCATCATAACCCCCAGTGAATACGTAAAAGATGACGTAGCGCGTGTTATGCGCATAAACAGCAGGAAAATCACCGTGACCTACGAAGCAGGCGATGTCATGGACTCCTCGCCTGATCCCATCCCAGCACTTGAAGGGAAGACGTTCCTACTCTATGTTGGCCGGCCCAATCCTCACAAGAACCTTGACCGCCTCATAGAAGCCTTCTCGACCCTAAAACAAGACCTGCCCGATCTGCAACTTGTACTAGCCGGCAAACAAGACACGCTGTTTCGTCGGCACGCCAGTCGCATACAGCACCTCGGTATACCCGACATACACTTTACCGGAAGGGTGAGCGACAGTCAGCTACGCTGGCTCTACGAGCATACGGCAGCCTATGTGTTCCCATCACTCAGCGAAGGTTTTGGCCTGCCAGGACTCGAAGCTATGGCGCATGGCGCGCCGGTCGTATCCAGCAATGCCACCTGCCTGCCGGAGATTTACGGTGATGCAGCCCGCTATTTTGATCCCACCGATGTAGACGATATGGCGCAGGCAATTAAGACAGTTCTCGCTAAGCCCGCCGTACGCGAAGCCCTGGTTGCGGCAGGCTACAAGCAAGTGAAGCGGTATTCATGGAAGCGCATGGCAGAACAGACGCTCGAAATATACAAGCACACCCTCAACGAAGAAAATACCATAGGCCACCAATAAAGCACGCCAAACAATACAGCGCCGCGGCTATTCGGCTGGCTTCAACACCACGCGTCGGTCGCGGCCTTCGCCGATTGATTCCGTCTTCAGACCTACTTCGTCGGCTAGCTTGTGGATGATGCGCCTATCGGCTGCATTCATCGGCTTCAGTTCCATGGGTTCACCGGTGTCGCGCACACGCTTGACCCAAGCTTCAGCAGTCTTTTCCAGGCGCTCTGCACGCTGTTGTTTATAGCCAGCAACATCCACATTCACGCGCGTGTATGTGTGTCCTTGATTCTTCAATGCATTGCTTACTAAAAACTGCATAGCGCGCATAGTGTCGCCATGTTGACCAATCAGAAAACCGTTCATTTGTGTAGAAGGGATGCCGAGCTGTATAACCTCATCTTCGTGCGTCGCATGAACATCGGTGTTCAACCCCAAAAAAGACAGGACGTCTTCAAGGAACTTCTTGGCATAACGGATAGCCGCCTCAAGTTCTTCAGGACTACCTTGTACGCCTAGCACTGCTGCGTCGTCGTTCATCTCTTCCTCCGTTTCTTACTTTGGTGTTTTGGGGTAGTTTTTGTTTTAGAAGAAGATTCGTCAGCGTCCACAGCGATCACTTCAGCTTCAGGTATAGCTTTCAGATTTTTTTCTTTCGACGCCGTTTTACCATCTGTCTTACCGTCTGCGATAGCCTCAAGCTCGGTTTCGTCCTCGCGCAAGATTATCGACTGCTGGATATATGCAACAATTCCGCCGACCAACCAGTACAGACCAAGTGCCGAAGCCAAGCGGATCGTTACCGCCAGAACCATGACAGGGATAAAGTACCGCGTAAGACCGCCCACCGCTGCTGAGACTTCACCCTGATCGGCCTCTTTACCAGCGCCTGCTTCACGTAAGATAGTGCGCAATGACCGCGCATTTTTATCGGTCACCAACAACTGTTTACTCTGGAAATATTGCAACACTGCACTAGCGACTACGATAATAAGTGCCGGCCAATAAATAATTCCGTTCGTTACAGCGCTTTTTGTAAGATCTACAACACCAAACAGGGTACCGTCGAATTGATGGATGTTATGCGACAGCTGCTGCATCCAGGGCAAATGCTGCAGTGCGGGATAGGCAAAGGCTACTATCTGGTGCGGATCAGCCACCACCTTACGCAGTCCATCATACAGCGCTATAAGAATCGGCAGTTGGAGCACCAGTACACCCAGTGAACCGAACGGATTCACTCCATGCTCTTTATACAGCGCCATTACCATCACCGACTCTTTTTGCCGGTCACCCTTAGCTTCTTTCTTGATACGTTTCAGTTCGGGCTGCAGCTTGCGCATCACCTTGGTCTGATGCAGCTGCTTTTTCATAAGCGGCCACAACAGTAGCCGTACCACAATGGTAAATATAATAATCGCCAGACCAAAGTTGTGGCCAGGCAGCAGTGCATATATCAGCACCAGCAGGTTAAAGACAGGCTGAACGATAAGTGTAGTAAACATAGCGGCGTCTAATCCTCTTTCCTTGTAACTATATCATGGCTACCAGCCCCAGGCTGAAGCGGCGCCATATTTACAACACCAGACTTTGAAAGCAGCCGGCTCACCAATGCCTGCAGTTTGTCAGACGGCATATCGGCGAGTTGGTCACTGAACACGGTGAATACCATATCGTACGGTTCGTTTATTCCGCCGCCATTTAGACGGATCGTTTCGTATATACGACGTCGTATACGGTTGCGGCGTACGGCAGATTTATGTACCTTCCGGCTAACAATAACAGCCACTCGGTACGTCGTACGGCGGCCATTTCGCACTGTTCTCAGCGATATCTGATGGTCACGCGTCACCACACCATGCCTATACACGAAGTTCAGGCTGGAATGTCCATGAAACCGATGCCATTTCGATATCATTATGTGTGCGTCCTTATATGATGGACGCCCGCAGGCGCTTCTTAGGCGCTCAGGCGAGCGCGGCCCTTAAGACGACGGCGCTTCAGCACCACGCGGCCAGCCTTAGTAGCCATGCGCTTCAGGAAGCCATGCTCAGCCGCACGATGGCGCTTTTTTGGTTGGTAGGTTCGTTTTGTTGCCATAGTTGTTATTGTACCTTACTTCGTATAATTCGCTTTATTGCTATCTATATGATATACCCGGTCCCGAAGAACACCTCATACGTCAAGGGCCTTTAGGACGCATATACCGTAGAATCGACAATATTTAACCAACTAAGTCTAGCAACTTTTCCACTCTTACGCAAACTATTTCCACAGGTTTTAAGGTGTTACGGAAACTTGTGGATAAATAAACCCTATATTCCCCTCCCCTGCCATTCTATGATGTAATTTTTGAACACATGTGGAAAAGTTCGACCATATTCGCTATAGTCGAAGTCATACGAAAGCGAGGGGAAGGACGGTAGCAATGCCGCAAGATAGTCTTTGGCGAACGGTACTCGGTGAGGTTGAACTTTCAGTCTCACGAGGAAACTTCGTGACCTGGTTCAAAAACACCACACTGCTGCACTATAGCGAAAAGGCGGTGATCATTGGCGTACCCAACGTTTTTATCAAGCAGCAGCTTGAGCGCAAATACGCCGACCTTCTTCGAGCTACCCTAGAAAAGAACGGGATCAACCATCAGGAGCTGATCTTCAAAATACAAAGTACTACCGCAGCCCGCGAGCCGGAGGACGAACCGATTCTGGCCCAATCATCCACTCCTGCTCAACCAAAACCGACCCCCATCCCCTCCGCTCCTAGCAAGAACGGCCTGACTCATACATATCGTCAAGGCCTCAACGAACGGTATACTTTCGATACCTTTATCGTCGGCTCTGGCAACGAGCTCGCGTTTGCGGCCTGCCAGTCTATCGTGCAAATCCCTGGGGCAAAATACAACCCGCTCTTTCTCTACGGCGGCGTCGGCATTGGCAAAACCCACCTCATGCAAGCCGCCGGCAACGCCCTACTGGCGCGCAATCCTTCTGCCAAGGTGCTCTACATATCGACCGAGCAATTCGTCCAGGAGTTCGTTGACGCCATACGATTCAAAAAAACCGCGGACTTTGCCAGTTACTACCGCAGCATGGATATGCTTATCGTCGACGATGTGCAATTCATTGCCGGCAAAGAGAAAATGCAGGAAGAGTTCTTCCACACATTCAATGCCCTCCACCAAGCCAATAAACAAATTATCATAAGCTCCGACAAACCGCCCCGCGACATACCAACCCTAGAAGAGCGCCTTCGCAGCCGCTTCGCGTGGGGCATGACCATAGACATGCAGAACCCCGATTTCGAAACGCGATGCGCAATCGTACAGGCTAAAGCCGAAGGAAGCGGTATTGAGCTACCCCGCGATGTAAGCGAATACCTGGCCACAAACGTACCGACGAACATCCGCGAACTGGAAGGCGCCCTCAACCAGCTGCTCGCATTCTGCGAAATGCGCGGACTTTCTCCCGACCTATCCATAACTACTAGCCTGCTCGGTGCTTCCAAAACCCGGCCTAAGCATCTCAGCGCAAAACATATCATTGAGCGCACCGCCCGTCACTTCCAAATACCCGTCGAGGATATATTAGGGCCGAAACGCGACAAAGACATTGTCGTGCCCCGCCAAGTCGCCATGTATATGCTTCGGAGCGAGTTACACCTCAGCTTCCCCAAGATCGCCAAAGAATTGGGGCGCAAGGACCACACCACCGCTATACATTCAGTCGAAAAGATCGAAAAAGAATCCCGTCTCGATAACGACATCAGGACTGCCATAGCCGACATCAAGGAGCGACTGTATGCATAATATACTCAACCTCTGTGTACAACCCGCCTCTTTCCGGGGAAAACCTGTGGGCTTTCGGCGGGAAACCGTAGCGCAACCCGTAAAACAACCCACAGCCCGGAGCCTCACAGTCGCTACTATGTGTATACAAAGGGGTACAACTGGCGCAGTAATCCGCCATACGTCCCCACACCTATCCACTGGCTTCTACGGCCGAACACATCTTGTATACAACCGGTTATACACACTATCCACAAGACCTATAACAAGCAAAGCGATGTATTTATATAAATTAGTAGAAAGGACGGCCTGGGTATGAACCTGCAAGTCACGCAAGAGAATCTCAACAAAGCGCTTAATGCAGTTGCACGTGTTGCGAACATGCGTAACCCTCTACCTGTACTCGCAAACGTACTTATCAAAACGAGTAATAATCGTTTGAGTATCGCAGCGACTAACCTGGATATCGCCATAACGCAGTACGTCGGCGCTAAAATTGCTAAGGAAGGGTCAATTACCGTACCTGCCCGGTTGATGCAAGATTTTGTAGGTAGTTTACCTCCGGGTGTCATTGAATTGAGACTGGATGAAACGCGTCTGCATATTACGACCGATCGATATAACTCAGTTATCAACGGCATCGTTGCGGACGACTTCCCTGTCATGCCTACGATTGAAACCGGTCGGACATGTGCTATGTCCGGGGCTGTATTAAAAAAGGGCCTGCAACAGGTTGTGTTTGCAGCCTCGGGTGATGAATCGCGTCCGGTCCTTACTGGCGTTCTTTTGCAGGCTATTGACGGTAAGTTGTACATGGCAGCAACTGATAGCTATCGGCTTGCGGAGAAAGAGCTGGGCACCGTGTCTGAGCCGATGAGTCTGCTTATACCGGCCAGTGCCATGCAGGATTTACTCCGCATCCTGGGCGACGGCGATGATGAAGTGAGTGTGACGTATGACGATCAGCAGGTGCTGTTCCGCATCAATGATACAGAGCTGGTGGCTCGGCTGCTTGAAGGAAAGTATCCTGACTACCGGAAGCTTATTCCTGTGAAGTTTGATGTGTCTAGTACGCTAAAACGTGCCGATTTCATAAATGTCACCAAAGTATCGAGCCTCTTCGCTCGTGAGAGTGCCGGAAGCGTGACTATTGAAGTTGATGAGCCGAGCCAACAGCTGAGTATTCGTTCTATTGCTTCGCAATTGGGGGAAAATACCGCTACGGCAACGGCGAAGGTGGCGGGCTCGGGCAGTATTACGCTGAACTCGCGGTACCTGCTTGATGCGCTTCAGGCTTTGCAAGGCGAAGAAGTCGTGTTCGGTTTTAACGGAAAACTGGAGCCGACATTATTGCGCGACGCGGCGCATGCGGATTACGCCCACATTATCATGCCACTAAAGAGCTAGTATCTAGCTTGGATTATGTAGCTTAGCTCACAGAGCCTACTTTGGCGTCTGGTATACTTATAGTAGCCTCCAGTATACGACGGCAAACGGGGGTGCGCTTATGATACGACTTTCGGGTGTTTCGCCCAACGAACCTATGGTAAAACCTATGAAGCCAGCTGAGATAGATGCCCGGGCCGAGCAGTTGCTTGTCCGGATTTTTGGCTCGCTAGGTAGTGTTCGTTTGCCTGTCGATATGAACAAGGTAGCGAGCATATGTAACCTCACCATACGTCAGGGCGACTTTGCGGACGACGACGTAGAGGGCGCTTTAGATCGATCAAAACGGGTCATATTCCTAGATCGCAACATATCTCCTGCGGACAAACGGTTCGTGGCAGCACACGAAGTGGCGCATCTGAATCTCCACGATAATGTCAATACCGACTTATTCCATCGAAGCCTGCTCGATCATCCCGGTCAAAACGATCGTGAGGATCAGGCGAATCAATTCGCTGCGGCCCTACTGATTCCACGTAAGCCTCTTGAAATGTTTTGGAAGACCAACAAGGACATCGATATCCTTGCCCATATATTTGGCGTATCAGAAAATATAATGCGATCGAGGTTGGAGCGCCTGAAGCTATTGTAGTCAAGTAATCGAAATACCGTATGCCAGCATGACCGACCCGACCAGCGACCAAGCTTCCCCACCAAAAACAGCCGACGAATGGGCGCGGCTGCTGAACCCTGAACTTCCCGACGAGGTCGGCACGTTCGCTTCTGAGGCGCTGGAACAAAGCTCGCCTTCTGATCCGACCGTCGACCAATGGACCGATGCGTTGCATGACCGACGGCTCAAAGACGTGACGCTGCAACTGTGGCTCCGTATAGGCTTGTCTATAGGAGTATTTGTACTCCTTACACTTCAAAACATTGGCGTTTGGTTCATCGTAGTATGGGCGATGCATCGCTCGCAGCTGACGGGCTTGCAGCTGATTTTCAGTACTCTCATTGCAGGTAGTCTCACGCAGTCATTCTTTGTACTCCGTCTCATCGTCATCCGTGCGTTCAACGATATTGATTACAGCAAAGATGGTGACGGTGGAAGAGGTGGTGGTATCAGAGGTAGTATTTCGGTAGAATAACAGCGTGATGGTTACTGATATCCGGCTGCAACACTATCGATCATACGATGATGCTTCGTTTACTTTCTGCGAGGGCGTAACGATCATTGCAGGACCAAACGCAAGTGGCAAGACGAACTTGCTGGAAGCGCTTCTGATGATTGCACGTGGTGGTTCATTCCGTGTACGCGATGCTGACCTTGTTGCATTTGACGAGCCTTGGGCGCGACTGGATGCGCATACTGACGGCGTATTACGGACGGTAAAGCTGGTACGGGAAGAAAAAACCGAGAAACTCTATGAGCTTGATGGGCGCATACTGAAGCGACTGAGCATGGACCATTTGGTGCCCGCGGTGCTGTTTGAGCCAAATGACCTGCTGCTTTTGGCGGGCTCGCCTGACCGCCGCCGCGATTACCTTGATCTCCTTCTGGGGCAGACGGTTCAGGGCTATAGCAGCATCATGCGGATGTATCGCCGTACCCTCGCGCAACGCAATCGCCTGCTTAAGAGTACTGGATTCGCGCGGGGTGAGCTATTCCCGTGGAATGTCCGTTTGAGCGAACTGGGAGCGCGGATTGTTCGCTCTCGGGTGGAGCTGGTGCGGCAGATCGACGACCAGCTTGGGCAACTATATCGGAGCATTTCGGGGACAACCTTGCCAGTCACTATTTCATACGTCACTTCGGCAGACCCCAGCCAATACGAGACTCACATGTTACATCAGCTCGAAACCCGATTGCCTGACGATGCAGTCCGTGGGTTTACCTCTTTTGGACCGCACCGGGAGGATTTTTTGATTAGCTTTTCGGGACGGGCAGCCCAAGAGGTGGCGTCACGCGGCGAAACAAGGACTGCGGTGCTCTGCCTGAAGGTGGTGGAGCTGCGGCTGCTTGAGACTAAGCATGGTTCGCGTCCGCTTCTGTTTTTGGACGATGTATTCAGCGAACTTGATACGGTGCGCCGTCAGGCACTCACCGTGCTCATGCAGCCATACCAGACATTCATTACTACGACCGATGCAGATGTGGTTACTGGCTATTTTTCTGATCAGTCTATCATTAAACTGGGTTAGTAGTTTGCTTACTGTTCGGTGATGACACCTGAATCAAATGCCTGATTCCGTGTTCCAGGGTCGCTCAAGACTAATCTGCCGTTAGATATGTCAGTGCAGATAAGCCGGCCATTATAGGTAGTGCCATCTACCAGTATTCTAAATGTAAACGTAGAAGTCGTAGTCGTGCTTGCAGGATCGGGTGCTATGGTACCGACTGAGGCTGGGTCTATGCTGACTGACGATGCTGATGGAGCGAAGGTGTGGAGGGCATCCTTTAGTACGGACATTTGCGCATCGGTGACGCCGACGTTTGTCAGGCTGTCCAGCCCGCTATATTGTGGGTTGGTCGCTACTGGCTGCGTACTCCCTGTTTGGGTGGGGCTGTTTGGTCCTTGCAGGATGCCATTGATACTGACGGCCGTACTTAATATCGCATTGAAGTTGACTACTTGTACTGCTATGCGCAGCGCCTGGTTTTGCGGTTCAAGTGTGAGTGTGAAGTTGTATGAGCCGTTATTCGTGTCTACTATACCGGTCTGTGTGATGTATTGGGCGGACAGGCCGTTCGCCTTTAGATAGTCACGTACGCGCGCCACGGTGACCGTATATGCGCTTTGTGGAAGCCAATTCTGTATGAGTTCGGGATTTTCAATGGAAGGCGTGGATGTGTATGAACCATACGAGGGCGGTTGCGGCCGGTTGCCAGTTGCCCGGTATACACCGAACATGACACCAAAGAGAACAAGTGCGGTGCCGATGAGCGCAAGCCGCCACGTAACTGCTTTACTATCCTGCATGGTATTGAGCCCCCAGTTGCTTTATGTACGCGGCTACATCAGTGGGTAATGTGGCTGCATCGGCGGGATATCCCGTCATCTCGTAGTACCCTACCGTCCACTGTTTTTGCTTGGTGTCGTAATGCAACGCCATCTTTGGATTGCCTGGACTTAGAAATCCTACGAGCCATGTATTGTTGTCGAACCACTTCGGCTGTAGGACGTGTACGGGAATGGCGGCATTGACGGCTCCGAGTACTGAAGAAGCTATCGCATCAGGATTTCGAAGTCCTGAGGAAGGTTTAACTGTGGCCGAGCCAAAGGCGGTGATGTGTACGGTTGCAAAGTAGGGATCGCTCAAAGGCGAGGTTATGACTACTTTGTAGCTTCCTGGCCGTAGTTTCAGGCTTTGCCCTGTCGTGACGTGGTTGTTGACGCGTACGGTGCTGTCGGTAGGCAGGTTCTCCAGGCGCAGAGTTCCATAGCCAAAAAACGCCAAAACGGTGAAGATAAGACATAGGATCACGCTGATAACAATACCAATGTTGAGCAGTGGTAGTGATGCTGCTGCTGTGGGTGTCATACCTGCCCCATCCAAGCCATAACCAGTAATCGATCCATTATCCATGATATCCACCTTCTATTATATGCCGCCGTATTGCATGACTCATGTAAGCGGGTCCGCCCAGCCCAAGTAGTCAAGACCCCAATAAGTTTCCATCTTGTCGGCAGCGACGATTCCTACGTAACCATCTTTGGTGACGCCAGTTGATGACATATCGGATGAAACAATAGTATTTCCGCCAAGGTATATCACAATGTGGCCACTAGGGCTTCCATTATAGGTTGAGTGGTTGTTATAGAACAGGAATGCGCCTACGGGTGGATGACGATCGTTCGGATGGCCGACGCCCCGGGCGATCAAGTCGTTCCAGTGCCAACCACTACCCGGAATTGACTGGTTGTCGTTGTGTGAGGCAAAGTTGTGCCCCGAGCTGCTATATCCCCATATGAAGGAGGCAGTAAAGTCACACCATCCGGTGTTGCATGAACCTGGGCCCACTCCTGCGCATTCACCCCCGAAACCGGTACTCCACCACTGTTTGAATAAGGCGCTGTTTACATCGGTCATCTGTTTGGCACGTGCACACATTTGCTGCGTGCTGAGGCCGTTGTAGTTATATGCCTTTTTGTTATCATCGACAAATTTGCCGGACCCGGTGCCGCCACCACAGCCGGTGCCGCCTGTCGTGGTGCTGCCAGAGCTGTTGTTGTCGCATTGAGATGACGCAGTGGTAGTGTTCGTGCCCGTAGTGGTGCCGGTCGAGGCGCCGTAAGACTGCAGCAGGGCCGTTGCATACTTTACCCGGTTTGGAATATTCGCCTCGGCCGTACCGGCCCGCTCGAAGTGCAGCTCCCAGTCGGTGACCATTTGCTCTAGCGTGGTGTCGGTCTTCAGGGCCTGGAGTGCGCCGTCATTTTTCTCAGAGCCAACAGTAACCTCATCCCATAGATAGTTCAGTTGCACGCCAAGCGTGTCGTAGCTTTGGAGCGTCTTGAGCTTGTCGAGGCGCCCCCCGAGCCACTGTGCAATGCCATATGCACCGCTTGAAGGGTTTACTGCAGTAGGGTTAAGGCCCTGCCCCGACTCCTGCTCCATGTTGCCGATAATCGCTGCAGCCTGTGTAGGGTTCAGCCCTTTGCTGATGAAGAAATTCATAGACTTAGTAAGGTTGTCTTTGCCGTTTAAGGGGATATTAGCGGTGCTCGAGGATGTGGCGACGTCGTGACAGCTTAGCTCGGTATCGAAGTAGTAGATCCCCTGGTTTAGTACGTTTGCTTGATTGGAGGTGACGGCGCTGGCTACAGGATTGGCAACGAGAAAGATAAGTGCGGTGCTCACGGCAAAAAGTCGCAGTGCTGCGATACTTCGAAACTGACGCGGCAGCAGCAGACCCCTTGCATCCGCCATTCTCACGCGATACCCGCCTAGCATTTTCATCTCCCTCTAAATATAGCGCAAATCGGCCGTTCCGAAAATGCTCACGATTGCATTCTTGACAGTACTGAGCGTAGGATGCCATGCTAACAGTATGAATCCGCAATATGATACCCGGCCGAAACCATCAAAAAAGCTGATCATTATTATCATCGCTCTACTTGTTCTCTGCACATGTACTGCCATTGTGGTACTTATAGAAAAAAAGAACAACGCTAACAAGCCGCTTTTCACGCCCCCCAAAACGACCAGTTCATCTCAGGCGCAATATTCTGGCACCAACGCGGGCCTAAAGTTCTCCTACCCCGCTACATGGAAAGATGTATCTGAGCCGGGGTCGGATGTAACCACTGTTACCTATACGGTTAGTGGCCAGACATACCGTTTGCGGATATCGCCGCCCAGTCAGATTAATCCAGAAGGGGTAGATGGTCTAACACACCAGACAACCGTAATAACATATAACGACCGTCCATATAGCCGCACTGTCTGGTATACCAACGGTAAGGCTTTCTATATCACTGCCATACCTGCGCAAACGCAGGATACGGCTAATACCTATGTGTTGTCGATGCAGCTTCCGCCGACCGATACTCAGCAATATATAGCCACTTTTGATCAGATCGCCGGCACGCTTAGTTATTAAACGAAACGATTGCCTTGGTCAGTCGCTAGGAGTCGGGCGCGGGCTCATTGTGGGGTGAGTACCACTGCGATTGGTGCGGGGTTGTTGCCACCGGCATCAGCGCCCCAATAGTAATGGAACTCTGAGCTTGCAAGGCCGCTGATGAATTGGTCGGCGGGAACTTTTAGTACCTGATGCGGGCCGTCTATCTTGACGCTGTCCGTCGTGGACTGCGGCGCCCATGTGAAGTCGTGGCCGCTGGAGTCGAGAAGGAATACGTCCTTTACGGAACCGTCCGCATTTTCGTCGCCACCCCATATGACCAGCCAGTGGTTTGGCGCGCTCGTGATAACAGGGTTGCCAGCATTTGCGATATCTACGATTTTTTTCAAGCTCGCCATGCTGTTGTCGATATGGTTCGGATTGCCGGCGTCACTGCTATAGTAGGTGAGCTTCATGTGGAACATGTCTGCTTCGGTCATCCACGAACCCATGATGTTGTTTATTGCTCCGTTGTGATGCGTGAAGAGGAAGGCACCGTCCCATACGCCTGCTTTGTATGAGGCGCGTTCGACGTCGATGATCTTGTACAGAGGGTCCGATCCGGTATTGCTGGGGCCCGCCCCGCCCTTTCCGGCCACGCCAGTGCTCGCAAGCACTTTACCCATGTGATAGGCGTTTAGTACTTCTGCGAGTGACGCTTGTGAACATTGGCCGGATATCCAGAAGCTCGAAGCGCCAATGGCACTATCACGGCAGCCATCGCACACACCATCAAATTCACCGCTCGCAATTGAGTTGAGCCACACGATATTGCTGCCGCTGTTGGTTGCTGTTGCTGTCGCCGTGGTATTACCGAATGAGTCATTGTTGCATGAAGTCTGGTCGCCCATATAGCACGAATAGCCATTGGCCAGCCGTGTATCGTAAATCCACATACGGAAGCGCAGCCAGTTCAGGTCGTTGTTTTTTATGCAGTCCCCTTGGTTGTATGTGGCTGTGTCATAGGCGTTTACGCCACGCGTGCGGTCCTGTTTGAAGGTGTCGTTAGATGGTTCTTCTGTGGAAGGCACTGCATCCCATCCGTCTGCTCCCTTGACGACCGATATACCCCAGCAGTTCAACGCGCTTTGAATATAATCCGGTTCGCCGTTCGTATTGTTGTTGTCCAGCAAAGTCCCAACGGCTTTGGCGTTAGCTACAGGGTCATCAACCGCAGGATTGGTCAGGTCGGCTTGGCTGAAGCCAAACTCCGGGAATGGATATTGGTAAGGCGTATCCGCAGCATGCGTGACGCTGCTGAATAAACTGAGCGGCGTGCGTAGCAAATCACCGAAGAGTGAGGGTAAATTGGTGATGGTAGCCATGACGCCCTGAGCGCCACCTGAGATATTTACTTGGTCGATGGCGCTGCCAACGACGCTTCTATAGTCATAGGGGTTAAATATGCGGTCAGCGAGGCTCTGGGAGTGAAACTCTGATTGGCTCTGTGCTTCTGCATTGGCGTTGAGCTCGGCGACCTGTTGATTATTCAGTGCCACGCCCCCATACTGAAGCGCCTGGGCGTTGCCTGAAAGCCGCGCGCCGTATGCGATTACATTTCCCCATGGTGCGCCTGCTAAGGTCGAGGGGTCCACTGCAGCACCTGCTAGAAGATTACTGACGAAGTTGATAAGTATCGGCCCTGCTATGGCACCGGCAACCAGTCCTACGACGGTGCTGATGATCTCGCCTGAAAATATGCCGATTGCTACACTAGCTACGCCTACGACGACTTGTGCAGTCTCGCCGCATAATGTCGTGACGGCACCGTTTTCGGTCCATTTTAGCCAGGCCGGCGCCCCCGAAAACATATCTTTCATGCTGGGGTCCATGTCGGTGCCCCCATGGCCCCCACCAAGTGACTCTATGGGAGCAGCGCTACTCCACGTTGAGCTAACCTGGTGCGTCTTTGCATCAATAGCGTTAAACTGTGAAGCTAGCATGTTGACTTCGTTCATGTCCACATCTTGTCCGGTCATTATCTGGCTGCCGACCGATATCGCAGACATAGCTTCGCGCATCATGGGCAGCATGACCTGTGCATAGCGTATGGCGCCAATATTGTGATCTATTGCTTGCAGCAGGCACACTATGGCAACGACTCCAGCAAGCGCGCCTGCGATACTTGCGCCGGTCTTTAACCCCGAAAGTTTCGCCTTGACGCCTTCGGCCGTAGCCGGGCCGGTTTCTCCGGGCACGTCTGTGGTATTGGTGGTCGGTTTACCGTTTTTATCAGTTGTCGTTGTCTGTTCTTTTGCGTTCGCCGTATCTATGTTGCTCGGTTCGACGCCATTCTTGATCTTTTCGTTGCGATCACTCCACCAGCCTTTCAGGAGGTCTACGAGCTGCTGCGTTTTTTGGACCTGTAACTTCCGTAATGGGTGGAACGTGCTCGCCTCGGTATACTGGAACATAAAGTGAGAGTTCATAGCAGCGGCGACTTTACCAAAGAGCCAGTTGTCGTACGTTTTGGCGATAATTGTAGAGGTGGCTTTGATGGCGGCAGCATCGCCATTGAAGCCTTCGCCGCCCACGAATATTTTGGTTTTTATTTCGTCAGACCAGGTGAAACTTAATTTTTTCGAATTTCCAAGGTCTGCCTGAAGTTTGGTAAGCGCCTCTTCTTGAGACATGCCATAATACGGCGATTTGGGATTAGAGATATCCACGGTAAAGCCGTCAAACGTCTTGAGAGTGCCGTATTCTGGGGTAATGCCGCGGTCTTCGAGGCCCTGGAGTACCGGTTTCTTCAGTGCTTTGCCTACGATACCGAGGCGCGTGTCACCGGCATCAAAGGTACCGAGGTCACCTGTCTTATAAATCTGGTACAACAGTTTACCCATGCGGTAGTCACTGGCGGCGTTCACATGCCCCAGCACCGAGAATGGCCCCGTGAGCAGCTTGGCTATATGTACGAACTCAAGCGGACCAGAGCTATACCCCAGGAATGAGACGATGGCAATGACAGTCGCGACTAAACCGCTCGATCCAGCCAATGTGGCTGCCTGCTTTTTTCTGTTCGACCAGAAGCGTCGCTTGAACCAGTTACCGCTGGCCGGCTTGCCTACCTCAGTCCCCATCGCGGCGTTGGCGGCGCCAATGCCGATAAATGCATCTTTAGTACCTTGCAACTTGTCATTGTCTGCCCTGCTCAGGGAGTTGAGTTCACTGGTGGCGGCCGTATCGCGCTCACCCGGCGTGGTGGGCTCTTTCTCGGCCCGTGCCGTAGGCGATCCTGGATCGCTATCCCCTATGTCGCCGAAGTCAGCTTCTTGATTGTATTGATGTTGCAGCGCTTGCAACCGTTCCGGCGTAAGTCCTTCATCCGGATGATCACCGACGTGGCCAAAATCACCACCTATCATGTTATAGCGCGTTTGGAGCGCTTTCAGCCGTTCGTTGGTAAGTCCGTCAGTCGACGGTTTACGAGGATCATCTGGTGGTGCGGCTGTGGCCATATCTAGATATTATTCCATTTTCCGTGTAGCCGGACGTGGCATGTAGTCGCCCTCTAGCACCGTCCCGCTTATGGCCTTATTGTACTACATATTCGTCGAGCCGGGATAGAGCCGATTATTCAGATCTATGGTGCCTTGCGGCTGGTCGAAATTGCCCTGTTCCTGCGGTGCTTGCATCTGCTGTACCTGCAGCGGGTTCGTGGTAATGAGGCCGGTCTCCGTCGGGCTGGCTATTACCTGAATGTGCACATGGTTTTGGCCGGCGAAGAACAGACCTTGACCCACGGGGAACTGGCTCAGACGTTTACGCTCTTCACTCGTCAGCTTGAACACATCGTTCAATATGTCCACTGCGCTGGGCGATTGCTTGAGCAGGAATTGCATACTGGCGTTGGCAACGATGGCACGGCCCATGCGTGAGCCCATAAAGTCTTCCACGTCCTGGGTTATCGTTGTAATGCCTAAGTTGTATTTGCGGGCACGCTTAGCGATTGAAAACAGGAAGTTTGCCGAGTCCTCGTACTTCATAAGCTGCCAGGCTTCATCAACGATGAGGATACGCCGCTTTTGGTCGGTCTTGGTTTTATTCCATATGTAATTCAGCACGATATACATCGCTACGGGACGAAGCTCGTCTTCGAGATCTCGGATGTTGAAGACGACCATCGGGTTGTTGATAGACACGTTGCTCTGCTGCGAGAATATACCGGCGAATGTTCCGGCAGTATATTTACGCAAGCGTTGCGCCAATTGCGGGCCAAAGCCGCCCATGTGCAAAAGCGTGTCGTAAAGATCGTTAATCGTCGGAGGAGTACCCATATGGGTGAGCGGATCATTCGTAATGCCGGCGCGGGCGTACGTCTCTATAAGCGCCGAGTCGAGGTCGGCCTCTTCTGCTGGCGTTAATGCTGGCATCAGGGCAGCCCCGCCACCAAGCATCTGTGCCTGTGCGCCACCCATCATGAGACGCAGCAGACCGTGTAAGGTAATAAGATTCGAACGAAGCGCATTATTAGCTTCCTCGGTATCGACTACCTTTGGCAGATCGAAGGGGTTGATGCGTGTTGTGCTATTGAGGCTGAGGTGGACGTAAGCGCCGCCGACCGCTTCACACATGCGTTGGTATTCATTTTCTGGGTCGATAATGAATATCTCGGTGCCGAACATCATGCTGCGCAGCGCTTCCAGCTTAACGGTGAATGACTTGCCTGCACCAGACTTTGCAAAAACGACAGAGTTGCCGTTTTCCAACGAAAACCTGTCAAAGATGACCAAGCCGGAGTTGTGCATGTTGATGCCATACAGGATGCCATTATCTTGGGTAAGGTCGGCACTGGTAAACGGAAAACTTGTGGACAGCGCACCGGTAGCAAAGTTGCGGCGTATCTGAAGCTGGTCGGTAAATTGTGGAATATTGCTGTTCAGGCCCTGCTCTTGTTGTGATGTAGCGGGCTTACTGTAGATAAGTTGTTGTCCAAGGAGCGATTCGACTTTGTGGGATACGAACTCTAGCTCGTCTAGCGATAATGCATAGATGGTGAAATACAAACCAAAGCGGAAGAAACGCTCCTCGCCGACCTGCAGCTTATCGCGCATTTCTTCAGCATCTAAAATGGCCGCCTGCTTAGAGGGGTCCCGGACGCGGCCTTTTTCCTGGTCGATCTGTATACCGGCTTCAAGCTGCGTCACTTTCTTGCGCAAGTTCTCCAGCACCACCTGGCTTTCGACCGGATAGATATACATGGTTAGGTCAATGACTTCATCGAGATTAACCATACTCGATAGCCAGCCGGTGTAGACTTGTCGCGGGTAACCGTATACATAGTACGTGCGTGCGAAGCGCGTCCCTAGCTGGAAGTAGTTGCTGAACAGCTCGATGGAGCTTGGTGCTATAAAGTCTCGAAGGGCCGTAATGCCTTTTTGGAATGCTGCCTGGACTTGGCGCTCTTCCATTGCCCGTTGGGCTTGCGCAACTGCTACTGGGTCAATTTTTTTTCGTGCCATTTATTGAAGCTCCCGTTGTAAGTGTGCCTGTGGCGCGGCGCCTTGTCCTTTAGTGATAATATCTGCAGTCAGATCGTTGAAGTTTTTGAGCTGCTGACGCGTCGCGGTGTCTGGATTGTAGGTGTCATAGTAGAGCTCAATGAGCTCTTGGGTATCAAGGGGCAGGCCTTGGACGCCACACTGCATAAGTCCGGCTAAAACGGCCTGTACGCGGTTGCGGAGTTCAGTTTTGGCTTTCTCCAGTTCGGGCTCATTGATCGTAACGTGCTGCTCAGTATTGTTAAAGAGCGCTTTTAGCCCGCTGAAGAAGCCTTTTCCTTGGGCTAGCGCTTCCTTCCCTTGCGCAATTACCTTCTGTCCCTCAGTGCTCGGCATGAACGGTACGACGACGTAGAACTTCTTGTCCATGATGTTCGTCTGCTGTGAAAGCTGGTCGATGTAGTTGATGTAATCTTCCATCAGCATCGCCAGCAGCATGTTATCGTGCTCGGTCCGGATCTTATCAAGTTTTGCTATATATGGTTGCAGGTCCACTTTTTGCGAGCGGATAAAGATCTGTATTGGGAAGTATAAGGAGTTTAGAAAACCCTGATAGCTATATTCAACGGCCTCCTGTTCCTGAGGGCTCATAAGGTCGAAGTTGATCGATTTCACCATGATTACGGAGCGGAATGATCCGTCGTTCATGATCACGATTCCATCTCGAATTTCAGCTATCTGCAGTGTGTTCTGGGTGCTGTTCGGGTTTGTGCGTGGAGCCACGGGCGCAGGTGCGCCGTTCGCCTGTGCAACGGTTACAGCTGGGGGTTGCATGCCCGGGTTCTGTGGTGCCGTACGCGGCGCCTGGTAGTGCAAGGCTTGCCCATTCTGGAACGAAAATGCCTCTGGGGCGTCTTGCGCGGATGCCGGCATATAGCCTGGATGTACCGGCTGCTGCGGCAACGGCGGCATTGCGTTGGTTGGTTGTTGGTTGGGGGCTGAAGGGTTCATGGTGCTATTTCCGTCTATATTAGTTTATGACGAATTCCTATTATGCAAATTTATTACCACCTCATCAGGGTGTTCATCTTGTTTGCTTGCAATATTCGCAAGTGTAGCAATGGTAAGGTCGTTGCGTTGTGCAAGTCCTATTGTAGCAGGGTTGGGTTGAGGTGTCATTGAAGGCGGGGGTGCCGCGGGCGTGGTGTCCATATCGGTGGTTACCGGCGCAGTAAATTGGGATTGGGGCTCAAACCCGAGCGGCTGGATTGTTTTCATATGTCCGTAGCTGCTTGTTTGCTGCATACGTTCCTTCTGCCGCATGAGTTCTTCGGCAAAGGCTTCTTCCGCGGCGGTTGGTTCGGCTGCAGCAGGTAGCCCCGGTGCGGGGAGCATGGCAGCCTGAACGGGTTCTGCCGGCTGCATGGGCTGCTGCGGTGGCTGTACCATTACCATCGGCGCAGCAGCCGCGACTGCGAATGGTGGTGGCGTGCCATCTGCCGTCGCCGGCCCCGGCATATCCAAGGGTTTATGAGTGAACCACTGCTGCGGAGCTGGCGCCGGGAGCTGTTGCTGCCGCGCCTGCGCGGACGGTGATGGTGTGCCCTGGTTGACTATTGGGGGCAGCGTAGCGCCGGATGGCTGACGCATCTGTTCCATAATGTATTGACGATGACTTTGTTCGGTATTGGTCATGAGCTGATTCAGCTGGAATGCCCGGGAGTTATTTTGTTCGTCAAGCATGTCGTCACCGGCGGTGATATCCACAGCCGAAACCTGCTGAGGTATGGCGCTCGGGCCCAGCAGCCGGTCGGAGTCCGAAATCGCAGGACCGGTCGCGCCGGCATCAAGATTGATGTTTACGTTCTTAATAGCCCAGCCGCGGCTGTCCAGCGTGCTGGCAAGAGCTGTCAGGCGGCTTTCTACCTGTCTGCGTGATAAATTGTTGGTCAGGACGCGTTCTATCTTCTTCGGAACCGTAATCGTAACCAGCTCTTTTACGCCGCTTTGATCCCAAATGCGACGTCTGGGTTTTAGAAAGAACCGTATTTTTGCCAATGCCCATACTTCGGTGGGCTGGTCCCTGCCCCATGGAAACGCGAAGAAGCCGCCGAAAATCGTTATGGGCAGAAATATGGCAAGCAGGTATGGCGCGCCCTTGGCAAAACTAATGAATCCCAAGTAGCCACTGACCGCGGCGGCACAAGCATAGATGAACTGTTTAAGACTGAGCGGTCCAACCAGCTTATCCTCGGCCTCAATGTCCTGGATAACTTTATATGTAGCCATCGGTTACTAGTATAGCTGAATATTTATAGTTGCTGAATATAAATACTATGATCGACGTCGCACTTGCGGCAGGCGGGGTACGGGGACGCCAAGTATCCTTCTGCGGCGGCGGACCAGGGGTGGCAGGGATAGCATCAGGTTGTCGTCATCTTCAAGCAGGGGCAGTATCTCGGAATTATCTACGGGCGGATGTGAAGAGAATGAATTTTCCTCCTCATTTTCCTCAACTGGCTCTTCAGGCTCCACGTACGATATAAAGCTTTCAAGCGCTTTGGCGACCTTGCGGTCGTTCATAGCGCGCAGGACGAGCTGCATATTTTCGACAGTATCATCCATATCCCGATTCGGATCGTCGCGGCGATTTTGTATGTTCACAATCTGCTGCATCACCTTCTCGTCTACGTTGATTGATGCGGCTGCGTATGTATTACCATTTTCAAACGCCCGTCGGTTGCGCGGGAGGCGCACTACCGTACGGCGTGGCATGCCTCTGTAGTCCAGATACGACAAGTCGGACGACCCAGGGACGGTGCGTCTTTCCTGTTGTCGTGCAATGAAGCGTGCGTATTCCTGGTCTACTACCACGCTCATCGCGCTACGTGCATTCTTGTGAACGATGCCTATGCGCTGGAAGTAATTAAGCATTTCATGTGCTTGCCTGGTATCGCCGCCTCGCGCTAAGTTGCCTGCAATATTCAGGATATGTTCATTCAGAGCCGCTCGGACGACGAGCTCTCTTTCGTTAGTGTATACTTCGCCATTCGGCAGCAAATTGTTCAGCGCCTCTTTAATAATTGGGCCGCTCCAGCTGTGTCCACGTCGCCTATTCGCTGCAATTTGTGCAGCAATGTCGTCAATGTACCTATGCGCCTCATTCACTGCTTCTAGCTCGTGCTGCTGCAGTGCGCCTTCGGCGACTTGGGTCATATTGTGTACGGTCGTCCGTACGTTGTTCGCGTGCTGATCGAGCGTAGCTCGCGCATTGGCAGCACCTGAAGCGACTGCTTGGCCTACTCTATCAATAAGGGCAAGCCGGTCGAGCATGGGCAGCTCGCTAGCATTAAAGGCATTGACTGCTTCGGTCTTTCTCCGCTCAGATGCGGCTGTGACACGCTGCATGGCGCCATTGTAGCGCGCTTGCGCGGTACCGAGATCGGCTATGTAGCCCCGTTCTCTGCGTAGCCACAGATGCCCTTCCTGCTGGAAGATCGATTCTTGCGCTTGGCGATGCTGCCGCCGTGCTGCAACGTCGGGTACGTTCCCTGCATCAGCCGGATCCATGTAGAGCTCGGCCATGTATCCCTCAGTTCCATTTTTCCTACGAATACCAGCTTCGGGGTATGTGCTAATCTCAACCAATTCTGTTCCGCGGGCGCTATTCCGTAGGCGTCCTGCCCGCACGAATTTTCCGTTCGGGAGTTCGACCGATGTAACGCGATTTTCGCCCTTTTTGGCTATATTCTTTTTTAGGGCCGCCGCAGGTGAGACCGGCTCAAATACGCCTTTGGGGGCATACGCACCGGTAACGATATTATGAGCTACCCTTGCTGCTTCTTGAGTAGGCTGAGGACCAGCAAGGAACTCCTCCTCTACCTGCTGCATCAGCCTATCGCGCTCGCTGCGGCTTGTGGCAGTAAGTGCGGCCTGATATGCGGCGTCTTCGTACGCCTGTTTCCTTTGACGTCGTTCTTCCTCGCCAGGTTGTATGTTCTGCGTCTGCATGCCCGTAAATTGTGGCGGGATTGCCATGGTAGGCAGCGGTGGAAGCTCGTCATCATCTGCCTCCAAAAGAGGTGGCAACGTATTGTAACGTGAGGGATTCAGCGGCTGTGGCATTTGCGTGAATGTGGGCTGTGTCGGGTCGTAATTAGGAAGAGTACCCGACTGTGTGTATTCGGGTGGAATCATGTCGGGCGAAAATGGATGTGGACGGTTCTCCATATATTTATATTAAAACAATGTTTTTAATTTTAGTCAACTTATGTAGGAGCGCTGTATCTCTGGGGACTATTTTGTATTTTGGGCTGCCTGCCATTGCTCCAGTGTCACCATTTCGAGCCCAAGGATGTCGTAGCGTACGCGGTAATAGCCCGTATCGTCTGTAACGACTGCGGCCGGATGCGTATCAAGCAAATCCTGAGCCATGACACCCACATACTGTGGGCCGCCCCAATTGTACTGGAAGCTGTATAGTTTAATTCCGTTTGTGAGCGTCCCGAGGTGATGTATATCGTGCTTGAGCCGTCGATCCGAAGGCGGAGTAAATTTGTCACGGTAGTTAGAAGCTGCCTGCCGCATAAGGTCACTGCCCGAACCACCCGCACCGTGTACTGGGTGTCTACGGATGACGTTGATTGCCTCAGCAATGGATTTCTGTTGTTGCGGGGAAACTGATTGGTTGTACTGTGCGGCAAATAGAATGTCCGCAAAATGCTGCCGTTCGTTGGCGTCTCGTGAACCATTGATTGCATCTACGACTGCAGACCCGGTTGGGTTTTGGGGCGTGACCGTTACCTTGTTGGAGCCAAACAGATTCTCGAGTGCTTTGGGCTTCTGGCGGGCCACGGCGCCCATATCCATCTCCTGCAGAGCTTCATAGTCGCTGCCCCTGCCCCAGTCGGCACGGCCGATCTGACGTGCGGTATACTGTAGTGCCCCGCGTTGACCAGCTGCGAGTGAAGCGTTGCCATGCGAGATACTGTCGACCATTGCGCCAAACTCATCGCGGTTCTCAAGGACCTTGCCCGAGCGCACCAGCGCATCTGCTGCTGCCGTCTGCATCTGCTGTGACGCCTGTATAGTCTGGCCGGCGGCGAGGGCGCTCGTAAGCCGGTTGTTTGCCATTGTGGCCGCTTCAGTGTTGATTGCATTATCAAGTGCGGCGCCAGTAAGGGGTGCGCGTCCCGCAAGCCTTTCGCGGTTTTGGACCGTTTGCTCAATCTGCGTTCTTGCCGAACCAGTGGCAAGGGCTCTTGCATTGAAATACGTCAGACGGGATAGAGCGCCGCGGTTATTGCCGAACGCCACTGCAGCCATAGCCTCTTCATTATTCATCTGGGCGGCAAAGTTGGTATCCATCTTGGAGGCAGCATCAGCAGATAGGGCCATGTTGTTGGCCATTCCAGCACTACCGACC